>QWCI01000002.1_pt1 | contig 199470 bp, 235 predicted proteins | sample 1972541 | NCBI WGS metagenome assembly QWCI01 (sample SAMN09866712, study PRJNA288562) | Human oral metagenome isolate term3_saliva, whole genome shotgun sequencing... | isolation source: mouth | host: Homo sapiens | place: USA: California | reverse complement strand
GAATTGTATGATAAGGTATGTCATGCTGTTGTTAGTGATTATGGTAATATAGCTAGATACTATCGTGCGAATGAGGATAAAAACTTAGTACCTAGTTTTGTGTATTTACGTGAGTTTGATAATCAAGATGAATCCGATAAAGTTAAACTCTTATATGAGTATCAGTATCTACATAAATATATCGATACGATATGTAACAGAGATGATAATAAGGGTATGGATTATATTATTAAGACACAGTATGATGTACATAGGGATTGTGTTAATTTTGTTATTCAACATACTAGTGTAGGTATAGTTACTCCTAACACGATTGTTAGAGATAATATAGCTATTCGGTTATTACCTACAGTTGTGTTTAGTGGTCATCATGATGTAAAAGTTAGGGATGTGTTGAATAACATTGATACAGTTGTTCGATACTTAATTAGATTACATGCAGATTCATATAAAGTTGCTTATCATGGTTTGAAAGACTCTATTGATAAGGATGTATATAGTCTAAGGTTACAGTCAATTAACTACATTACAGATAATAATGGTTTTGTAGTCTTTGGTGATAATGTGTTTTCTGTATTAGTTGGTAGTGATAGAGTTAGACACTTAGTCAGTCAACTAAATTATGTGCATAAAGTTGAGTGTTTTATTGATGCTATTGATAGTCATAAACATCTGTTAAATACTCCTATCATTGATAACTATGTGACAGTTGCTAGTGCTATTCAGTCTTATTTACGATATCAATATGAGAGTGTCGTGGGTTCTAGTGGGTATAAGAACTACATGCCATATGTGTGTTTGTTATTATCTGCTACTAGTGTGAGTTCTGTTGGGTACGCACATATTCATCAGAGTGTTAACATGCAATTAATTCATTATCATAGTTATCTTGTTGATACAGGTAACAGTGATAGATTGGATATGATGTTGTCTTATATTGATTTCTGTAAAGATAACTATAATTCTGTTTTTACATTGGACAACGATAGACATGCTATGGTAGTTCGGCATAAGCATAAAGAAGATGAAGTTCTTCCATTACTGAATTATATTGATGACAATTCTATTGGTATACGTTTAGATGTAGATGATGTAGTAGATTTACTAAAACTATCTAGAGGTTTAGTAAAGAGTTTCTATAATACATTAAATGCTGATAAAGATGTAGTATTTATTGATGCTTTGAATGGGTTTAGAATGATTTCAGATATTGCTAAATCTAAAGACGATACATACATTACATTGGATTATGAGATTGATAAATATCTTAATTGTAATACTAATTATATGGGGACTATTAATAGTGACTCTTTATTAACATGTTCTGATATGGTATTCCCTTTAGATGGTGTACGTTATTATACTAAGGATGTAAGTAACTATAAACCTTTAGTATCTATAGTTGAGAAACGATATAAAGGGGTGAGAGTTGTATTACGTCTTATACTTGATAAATTGTATGGTATCTTTAGTGAGATTAGGGCTAGGGACATTAAAACAGTATCTATTGGTGTAGAGGATTTCAAAGATTATAGTAACTTATCATTCATTGTTAAAACATATGATGGTAGGGTTGAAACATATCCATTACCTGTTACTGATATGTTTAGCTATGCTGTGTATAGCTTATTTCATGAGGATAGTGGGTATCAGATTTATGATGCTACGTTAAAGGAAGTATATGATATCTTATCTGAAGTAATGGGTATGATGGTAACTAGTTTTAACTTCATTGATTTTGATGAAGATATTTTTGTAGTAGTTGATAGTTTACGTACAATGTCTGTAATAGTTGATTCGTGTGATAAAAATAAGGTAGAAAAAATGAAAGTAGTACATACTAAAGAAACAAAACTAGTGCGTTCTAAGGACGCTAAAAATCTTATGTTAGCTAAAGATTTAGCATTAGAGTTTATTGATAGTGGGTATGATGTAATTATGTGTGATGGTGATGATTTAGTGGTATATTCTAGTACAGATAATAGCTTGCAAGAGTATGTACCTAAGTCTTTACACAGTGTTTTCTATGACGTAGATAAATTAGATTTGTTACCATTGACATATTACGTGTATATGTGTAAATAGTTTAAAGGAGATTATATTATGATATACAATACAGAAGAGATACGATTAACATCTGAAGAGTATGTGAGATGTATAGAATTATTCTATACATTAAAACATAAGGGAATTAGTTATGGGTATGATACTAAAATTACCTTTATTGAAGAGGATGGTATAGACTTTCATGGTGTGGATTATCTTGTGTTCCCTTTAAGTGGTGGTATCGTTGAGCAGTTTGAAATGTTATCTAATATGACGATTAAATCTGTGTTAGATAAGTTACGTTTTATTATGACTCATGCTATCTATAGTTTGTATGAAGTACAGGAGTTATTGAAACAGAATAAAACAGCATATCGGTTGTGTCCTAACTTTACTCTTAATGCGTACTTAGAGGGAAATACTTTTAAGAATGTTCTTAAATACTTATTAGAATGTAATAGATTGTATAATTACTTTGTAGATGGTGATTACTTCAACTGTTGTATTCGATATGTACATGATGATTTTAAAAATCCTTTTCATATGTACAATAATAAAGGTGAGGATGTTGCAATGACATCACCTATTATTCAACATGTAGCATTTACATCTAACAAAGAAATAGCAGTTCATGAAGTTATGGAAAACCTACATGCTGTTATGTTTATGTTGTCTAAACTACATCTTGATAAACTTAAAACACTACGTAAGACATATCAAGATGGATTAGAGAGTGTTAGCAATGGGTATCAGACTCGTGTACTTTACAATGATACTAGAGATGTAGGATTGATTAATACATTGTATATCAATTTACCTAAAGAGATTAAGAGTACAGATGTAGAACATATCGATACTGTTAGATTGGTTAAAGATGTAGTTGATGCAATTACTATTGGTGTGAGTTCTAATTACTCATGTGAAAAATCTAAATTAACTGTGTTTGATATTGTAAGTGCTATGGTATGTCATTCAGATATATTATTACGTGATACATATGGGGATGGGTATACAAACTATGATTCAACTGCTAAAGTGTTTTTAGATAAGATGGGTTGTAACGGACTTAATAAGCATATATCACAGGCTATGATGTTGTATATTATTTACTATTGCAGATATAAAATCAAGAATGATACATATCTTCGATTAGAGCGTTTGAAACATGCATTAGAGTTTGAGAATGGTACATTTGATAATGATGTAATATGTAAAGATGGACATATTTTAATTTTTAATCGTAGATATCATGAGAGGAAAGAATTAATAGGGAGTATTATTAATTTTGATACATTACCTGTTAAAGAGTCTGACTATGCTACTATTATTCCTAGTGTGTTATGTATGATGGTCGATGCACTTAGAGTAGTAGGTGCTACATGGTATCATCATGTTAGGTTTACATCATCTATGCATATGGTTCAACTTATGTATGAATTATGGTATGAGAAGTATGATAACTTATTCTGTGAGTATTATACAAGTAGTGATACATTTAGATTACTACCAGATACATATTGTAGTAATAGTGACGATGACATACCTGTTAATTGGTATCGTTATGGGAATACAGTATTACCTACATATGGGACATATGATAGAAATACTATTTTAAAAGATACTGTATTTATTAATAGTGGGTATCTCACAGAGGCTAGAATGGGTTTAATCACTTTGTTGAAAGTGGTTGATGATACACTACAAGATGTTACTAAAGAGGTAGATAGCATAGAGTTACGATATAATATGTCTGACTATAATTACAATATGGAGTTCATTATTACATTTACAGATGGTGAAACAGTAGTTAGACATACGGAGTTTAACTTAGCAGATTTCTATTATCTATATGGGTTATTGTTATATTGTGAGAGTGTTGGTTGGCAATCTTCTTTATTTAACTATAAGATGGATATATACTCTTTTAAGACAACAATTAAAGATATGGCTTATCGAATTAATGCTGTTGCTAAAGAGTTCTATACATTTAATGGTGATTTAATAAACAGTGATGAGTACGATATGTTGGAATCAGTTATGAGTCATGCTAAGGGGTATAAAAAGTCATTAGGTTCTAGTCAAGTTATAGAAGAAAAAGAGGTTGAAGATATGGGTACAGAAGTAGTTGACCCTGTTGTTGAGGTATTAACTAAATATAGTAATGAAGTTGATGTTAAATATATAGCAAGGGTATTATCTAATGAGTTCATGCTTAATGGGTATGATTATATTGTTGTAAAAGATGATAAGATGAAAGTATATTCTACAGATGGGAGTAAGTGTCAGGTTATCGCTAAACCATTACATCGTTTCTTCTATAATGCGAATACGATTGATAAGTTACCTTTGTTGTATTATTTAATTGATTAGGTGAGATATGGATGGTGTTAATGCTATATTAAATTATGCATATGGTGTGTATTCTATATTAGGGATTTCATTATATGTGTTTGTTGTATTGTTGATAAGTGTTGTGAGTGGTATTAGTAAGTCATATCAGTTAGATGAGTTCTGTAGAGTATATGCTAAAGTATCTATATTGTTATCATTAGCATTTGTTGTGGTTGTTTCTATTATTAATACCATATCATTTATATTAGAGTAGTTTTAGGGGGAGTGTATGAATAGTATTTCTACAAGTGTATTAGATGTATTACAGCGTTTAGGTATTGAGTATATTAGACGTGATGAACGTAATAATTACTATATGGTTACAGATAGTGGTGAAAAGATTTCTTGTGATGAATTCTTTAGAGTTGTTTGTATGCATGTGTTACAGGATAGCGATGAAGTGTATGTAGATAAGAAATAGTTAAAAGAGGTAGTGAAAAATCTACCTCTTTTTTATTTAATACTTTACAATACTTTACACCTATGTTATACTATATATGTACCAGTTAGGTAGTAAATATATTGTCTTTCAAAAGGAGAAACAAAAATGGAAATGTTAAGTGGTTTACCTTGTATCTTAGTTATTGTATGGGGTTTAGCTTATGTGTGGTTTATTTCAAAAGGATATACACCTACTAAGTGGTATAAATTAATTGGTATCATTCTAGTAGTATTATCTCTATTAGATGTATTTGTTATCAATGCAGATTTATATCCTAAGTATTAATACTTAGGATATATTAAAAGGAGATATAAAATGATTATAGTAGCGTTTATTGTGATTGTAGTTATGGTGTATGTAACTATGATTGGTAGCAAAATTCATGAAGAGTGTGATAGATACGATTCTATTAAGACATATAACACTCTTAAAAATGATAAAGAGTTTCTTAAAAAGATTGGGGGTTAATTATGTTTTTACCTGTAATTGGTTTGTGTGTGTTGTTGTTACTTATTTATGTAGCAGTAACATTGTTTAAGATTAGAAAGAATTATCATTTTAAGGATGCTAGTCATTTTGAGGTGGTATCGGTTGAGCGGGATACTAATTTAATTCCTTTCATTGTTGATTTCTTTGGGAAGATGGTATTACCTATGGCTATTCTGACAGTAGAAAGCTATACTTGGTGTGCTATTCTTTTATTTGTATTTGTTATCTTTGGTTTCTATTCAATTCGTGTAGATATGAATTTCTTGTATGCGTTAATCTTTAATGTGTATAAAGTTAAAACAGAAGAAGGGATTGTATATACAGCATTTTCTTTTGAAGACATTACAACTATTACTAGTGGTAAATACTTGGAGGTTGGTAATGGTGTCCTCTTATACAGATGAAGTAAATACTAAGCATCATATCATTAATAGTGAGATAACAAGACCATATCTTGTTAAGGCATTAGATAAAGATGATGCTACAAAAGAGTATATGGGTTTTTATTATGGGTATGTTATTAAGCATAGTCATTTTACAGATGAGCGTAAGGATTATCTGTTACTCATCGATGAATCTACATTACAAAAAGATGCAAGTGTGTCTAGGGTAGAGATTGATTATAATACGATTAGACAGTCTACTGGTGTATTAGATAGTAATGGTAGGTTGTTATTTGTAGGGGATATCATTTCTTTTGTTAATAGAAATGATACTAAGTATATTATTGTTAGGGGTTATAATGGTTTTTGCTATATGGATATAGATAATAAAGATACAACTATGTTTCCTTTAATGTTTAATAAATATAAAGATAATGTTAATACAGATATTGTATATGTGGAGGGTTAAAATATGTCAGTTGAGTTAATTACATCACAAATTTGTACTTTGGAAGAACGTATTAAGGTTTCTAAGCAGTTATTGTCTAAGATTGATAATCTAAGTGATACAGATACAAATACAATGAAGAAACAAATTAATGATTGTATTGTGAGTTTTGAAGTACTGAATTTCTTGTTAATGGAACGTCAGGTGATTGAAACAAAAGAGGAAGAACTTAATTCAGTATTAAATAGTGTAGAGGAAGTAGAAGTTCCTACACAGACTGTTGGGTTAGATGGTGAGATAATTGAATAGTTTAGCGTTAAGTATTATAGGTGGTTTTGTTTTAATCGTACCTACAGTGTTGTTTCTATACGTTATGATTCAATTATTGTTTAGAGTATTAAGAGATGATATAATATTTTCTAGTGGATTTATACATTTATTAGTTGTATATGCTATCGTATTTAGTATTTGTTTTGTTGGTGCGTATGTTGTGTACATATGTAACTGAGGGGTGTTGTAATGGCAAGTAAAGACTATATTTTTAAAATGTTAGCCGCAAGTTCTCATAGTAAGGATGCTAGGCAAGAACATGATTTCTATTCAACAGAGCCTAATGCTGTTGAGGATTTGTTACGTTATGTAGATTTACAGCATAAAGTTACTGAGCCTAGTTGTGGTAATGGTAATATTGCTAATGTATTACTTTCTCATGGTCATGAGGTAGATGCTTATGATTTAATTGATAGGGGTTTTGGTTATACAAAAGACTTCTTATCTGATAATACTCAGATTGATGGTGATATCGTAATGAACCCACCATATAAATACGCTATGGAGCATGTATCACATGGTATGAGTATTTTAAAAGATGGTGGGAAGTTATGTGCTTTTCTAAAAGTACAGTTTCTTGAAAGTCAAAAACGTAAACCTTTGTTTGATGCATATCCATTAAAGTATATGTATGTGTTCAGAAAACGTACCAATTCTTATCGTAATGATGATAGGAGTTTAGGTGGTAGTGCTGTGTGCTATTGTTGGTACGTATGGGAAAAAGGTTACACAGGCGAACCAACAATTCGATGGATTGATTAGATAATTAAGTATTTGTATATGTGTAACATTTGATTTTGTGTTATAATAATATACAAATACTTTTTATTTTAAGAGGAGATTAATAATGGATAAGTATGGTAGAGTTATCTATGATAAGAATTTTCATACTAAGAATTTTATTCTGCATTATAAAAATCTAATAGATGTAGATAAATTTAAAGCAGATAGGGTGGCATATGGTAAGCGTTTAGATACACTATCTAAACAGTTATCAGAGATTGATATGGGTAAGAATATTTTATTTATTGGTAGTCATGATATTCATCGTGAGTTATTCTTAGCTATGTTAAGTCGATTTGAAACATTACAGTCATATTACTATTGTAGTATGATGCAACTACATGATATCTTTTGGGGTAATAGGGGTAGTGAAAATACTCACTTAATGGATGAGGATAAGATGTATTCACTACAGGATATTACCGAGCGTGTATTGTGTGTATATATCAATCGTGAGATGATTCCTACACGTAATGCTAGTGTAGTTGGTACAGTGATTACTAATAGGTGTATGTTACCTAATAAAGTAAATTGGTTGTACTTTCATGGTTTCACGTCTGATATGTTAGATAGGGATGGTTATAAATCTATCTATGATTTATTTAAGTCAGGTGATAGTTTTACTATCATTGATTTAAATAAAGACATGCCAAACTTATTTAGTAGTGATATAAAGACTACTAAATCAACGACTAAAAAGCGTAAAAGTGTTAAGACAGAAGAGGTTGTAGAGACTTCTAATAATGTTTCTGATTTATATTGATAAGGGAGTGGGTTAATGAGAAACGTAATATATTCATGTCTATCTAAGTCAGACCCTTATTATGTGGATTATCTTAGAATCTTTGAAGAGGAAGCTGATAATTATAAGAAACAATTTAAGATTGATGGTGTTCTTAGCGATGTAGAACGTAAATTCATGGACTTTATTATTAAGTCTTATGAAGTAAGTGGTGAGACTCCTAGCTTAGATTTGTTTGTTAAGATGTTTAGTGAATATCCAGTAGAAGATGATTTACGTGTAGCAGAAGAGATTGGTATCAATGACTTTAGGGTGTATATTTTTAATCTGATTGATAAGAGGGTTAATAAATATATTGCTAATCGGTTAGATGAATTAAATGCTAAAGTAAAGAGTGATGGTATTACAGATGATATCGCACAAGAGTTTACTAAGCTAACATCATTATCTAATCGAAATAAAGCTAAGGATATCAATATTGAGATAGATTCTAAGCAAGAGTATGATAATAAGAAGTTACGACCTGTTGGTTTAGTTACAGGTATACCTGAGATTGATGATAAGATTGGTGGTATGAGTCCTGGTACTGTTACTACGATTGCAGGCTTCACGTCCCAATACAAATGCGTATCAGAAAATGAACGTGTGTATACTAATAGAGGTCTTTTAACAATGAAAGAGATTTATAATATTGGTGTACATAGTGATTTAATGGTTCAATCCGAGTATGGGATGCGTAAACTTGTAGCAGTACATGATGAAGGTGTTAAGAATTCATATATCATTTATATTGGTGGTATACCTATTGAGACTTCTCCAGTGCATAGATTTAGGGTTTTAACTGATAATGGTTTAGAGTGGGTTGAGGCACAAAATCTTAAATGTGGTGATAGGATTGTACAATCTTTGAAAGAATCTACACATGATGGTTTACATGATTCAAGTAGATTTTGGAGATTGATGGGACAACTTTATGGTGATGGTGGATGTATCAATGCTAATAGTCTTATTAGTAGTGGCAATACAATATTCCTTTGTGGTGCATTAGAAAACTTAAAGTCTATGGATTCAGAGAGTTTATTTGATGAGTTCTTTAGTAGTTATTGTAAAACGATATCAGAACCTAGAAAAGTTGGATATAAAAAGCAGTTTATGTTACGTGCTAGTTTAAACAATGCTTTTAGGTTAGAGTTGTCTAAATTTGTAGGTAAAAACTCAAAGACAAAGGTATTTCCTGTAGAGTTGTTTTCTAAGGAAAGGTCTTGTTGGGAGTCATTTATTCTTGGGTTGTATGAGACAGATGGTTGTTGTGGTACAAATTTAGGGTTTACAATGTCTAATAAGTCTTTCTTGTTAGGTGTGAGTAGATTACTATCCGCAATGGGGATTTCAAGTTGTTTATATGAAGTTAAGAGTAGTGATTCGTATCATCTAGCTATTAGTGGTAATAGGTCTAAAAATAGATTTAATGCTATAATATCTTCTTGTGAAACAAAGGTAAGTGGTGTTAAGTACTTAGATGAAAGTAAAGATAGTTCTAAGGGTTTTCCTACTAGGGATGAGTTTGTTGCACATAGATTAACATATACTAGAGATGACTATAAGTTCTTTGGTAGTTTTACACATAAAGATAGACTAACTAATTTTGATAAGATTAAGAAAGTCTGTGAAAACTATGATGAGTTTAGACATTCTGATTACTTTAATGAGATTCTAGATGCTGAGTTAACATGGAATGTTGTTACAGATATTGAACAGTCTGAATGTTATATGTACGATTTAACAGTCGATGGTTCTCCTACGTATTGTTTGAATGGGTATGTAACACATAATACAACCATGTCATTAAACATAGCACATCTTAACGCTTATGAGTTAGGGTATAATATCTGTTACCTATCACTAGAGACTCCTAAAGAGGATATTAATTGGAACTTGTTATCATGTCATAGCTATAGCACTAAATTCCAACGATATAATTTTGTATCACATGCTAAGATGCGTTGGGGTACTATGACAGCTGATGAGGAAGATTTTATCTTTAATGAGGTAGAACCTGATTTAAAGAATGATTATATCGATGATGAGGGAAATACACGTAAGCGTGGTAAGGTTATTATCTTAGATGAGTCTGATTTCAAGACTTTCTCTTTTGGTGAGATTTCTAGTGTCATAGAGAAAGTAGACGATAAATTAGGTGGTAAGCTTGATTGTGTTATCGTAGATTATATTCAGTTGTGTAAGTTTAGCGGTCAGGGTGTTACATATGATGCTAACTCTCAGATTAATAGTTATGTAACATTCTTTAGACGTTTAGCACAAAATTTCAAGAAAGAGATTAAGGAAGATGGTACTGAGGAAGTACGTCAGTTAACAATGATATTGTTAGCACAGATTAATCGTAGTTCTTGGCAGAAAGCAAGTCGTAATGATGGTAGATATGATATTACTTGTTTAGCAGATGCGAATGAGTTGGAACGTGGTAGTGCTAGGGTGTTTACTACATATACATCAGAGGATTTGAAAGCTAGAAAATCTGCACAGGTACAAATACTTAAAAATCGTGCTGGTCAGACAATGTATGACCCAGTAACTGTGTATGCAGATGGTGAAGCATACGTGTTCATGTCAGAAGATGGTATGAATAGTAGTTTTGGTGGTGATGGTCTAGCTAGTGTTGAAAGTGCGTTCGCTAGTATGGATGATTCATTTGATTTCTTATAGAGAGGTAGAGATATGAGTTCTTTTACGTATAATGGTAAGGTATATAATTTTGCACAGGATGTAGAAGTTCATTCTAATGGTAAATGTGTAGCTACATTGACAGATGAAAATAATACAACTTGTGAGCTAACTTTTGTAGATGGTAAATTAGTGTCTATTACAGAAATTAATTAGTTATATTGTTTTATATTATAATTGTGCTATAATCTATGTATATAGCTAAATATCTATATATAGTAGTAGTGTTATTAGATAAAGCTAGTAACACTACTATTTTTATAATAATTAAAAGGATATACAATTAATGGGACAATTAGATAAATTAACTAAAAGCTACGAGCAACATATTATTAAATGTAGAGTAGAGGGTGATAGGGCGATTCTTGCCGTATTATCAGATGTACATCAAGGTTTAAATGATAGAAAGTATCTACAGGATACTGTTAAATTCTTATTATCTTTGGGTGATAGGTGTAAGGTTATTCTTGGTGGTGATTGTACTAATACTACAACAAAAAACTCAAAAGGTAATGTACTTGAAGAGTGGTGTAGTGGTAGTGAGCAGATTTATACATTAGTAGAAGATATTAGACCTTTATATGAAAGTGGTCAGTTGATTGGCATTGTAGAGGGTAATCACCCTAAACGTGCTTATAATGATGCGTATATTACTATTGAAGAGATGATTGCTAGTTTATTAGGTGATAAATCACTATATAAAGGTTGTATGGGTATTGTTTACTTTAATGTAAATGATAACTTATATGTACATCAAATTTTGCATAAACATAGGTCTACAGAGGGTGCGTATGATTTCTTTAATGCTGATGTAAATTGGTTTGAGCATAAGCATAAACCTATGACTAGAGCAAGGGTTAAGATTGAGCATAATAAGTTTGTTAAAAAACCTGTAGCACGTCAAGTGTGGGATATTTATCAATCTAGTTTTCAAGTATTCCCTGATTATGCTAAGAGTGCTGGTTATAAGCCTAGTGTCAGTGGTTATTATTTATGTGAGATGAGTGGTAATAAGCATAATCGAATTGCTACACCTTATTTTGATAGTGATTTTAGAAATTTAATTAAAAATGGTTATGAGTTTTAGGTGATGATGTATGGTAGATGAGTTCTTGAAGTGTTATCAGTCTAATACTTCATTGAGAGAGTACAATATAGTAGCTAAGCTTAGTATTGGTAGAGAGGGTGAATATGGTGAATATCCGTCTGAACCTTATTTAGATTATTTAGGGTTAGATTCAGTTGGGTTTGATAAACAGTTTGAGGATTCGTATATTTATAACAATATTTCTCTTAGAGACATAGCATATATGATTATGTATGCATGTCTTGATGATAATTATACATATGCATTACCTTGTAGTGGTTTTGATATCAGGGTTAAGTCGTTAAGTTCATATGAGGGGTATGAGATTCATATCACAATACCTTTGAAGGCTTTTATGACAAAGTGTATGGCTAGTTTTGTTTATAGAGATGTGTCAGTTGTTATAGATTCTATTTTTAGTATGTATAGAGATGTAGATATAAAGGAGAAGATAAAGGGTGTTCAAAGAGAAGTCTAAGTTAGATGGTTGGGTGGATACGATTGATAGTTTTATTGAGTTAGAAGATGGACATGCAGTAGCATCTAATGTAATTACTAATGCTAAAGAGTTTATTAAATCTGTGTACGATTTAGATAAGACAAATCCGTGGTATCGTAGATGTGGTGTTAGGATTGTATCTTCAACTATTGGGAGTATTCTCATTTCTATTGAAGCTGTAAATGGTACACATCTTGATATTGAGTTTTTACCTACTGATATTATTAGTATGTATCATTATGATACATTAAGTGATGAGCATAATGTGGTAGATTTGATGTATATTGATTCTATGTCAGTTGAGGATGCTATTAAAGAGTTTACTGAAGTATTAGATAATAGTGGTATTTAGATACTATTTTAAGGGGAGATTAGATTATGGTAGTACATTCAGAAGAGGATATTATTGAGTTGGTTAAGTTCTTTAAGAAAGAATACAATACACTAGATTTAAATAATCAATGTAAAAATGTAGTAGATTTTGTCAAGGGTACTAAGTTAGAAAGACCTATGTCATGTACTGATGTTGATGTGTCTGTACATGAAGATAGCACAATTACAATTAGCTATATAGTTAGAGAGTGGGCAATTAATTTTATATTCTTCTCCGATAATCAAGTTCATGTTCAAGAGTGTGTTAATCATATTACTAAATTTGAGAATGTAAAACGTGCAATTATGTACGCTAATAGGTTTTTGTGTATATAGGTGATGTATGGAATTAGTTTCTTTTGTATTAGTATTGACATTGACTGTGTTAGTATTAGCAGTTGTACAAGATTATTTTGTTGATAAAAATATATGGTATTATACTCTTTCTGTAGCTACAATTCTATTATTTATGATTTTATCTATGGTTGGTATACAGATATTTTTTAGGGGTTAGATTATGATTTTTATTATTGTTTTCATGTTTCTTATTGTGTCATTTTTGTATACATTTTTACATTTTGTGATACTGAAAAATTTAATAGTAATAGAGAGTGTATAGTTTATATTTTAGTATCTTTTACTATTATAACGCTTTTATCATGTTTAGCATGGTATGTTACAAAATAATAATTGAGTGTATGATTTCAGTTCATACACTCTTTTTTTATTTACAAAACTTTACAGTATGTGGTATTATTTAGGTAGATAGTTTATTTCATATAAGGAGATTAGATTATGAGATATCATTCATTATATCGAAAGCATTTAATTGTAGGGTTTATTGGTGTGCTACATGAGTATGATATGCGTACAAAAGATATTTTATTTGTAGCAACTAGTATTGGTAGTTTGTCTTGGAAAGAGTTCTGTAAGATTGCAAGACATGACTATTATGATAGTGGTTATGGAGCTCCTGAGGTAGCTACAGATTTAAAGATTTTCACTACAGAGGGGTATTTCTATCGTCAAGAGATATGTGATGGTATGGAATGTTGGGAGTATGAAGAGTTTAAATATCACCCAATATCTACAGAGAAGTTAGATACTTCTAAAGTTAAAACTTTTGTTGGTGGTTGTTGGTCTACATTATCAGATATTATTGAGAGGGGTAATAAAGATGATTGATGGTTACAGAAAGATACGTGCTGATAGATTTAACTACCTATCTAAGGAGAGTAATAAATTATTAGCCAGAATTGCATCGTCTATTATATTATATGAGATTGATATATGTAATAATATTTTAGACTATGTAAGTGGTAATGGTAACTTTCAATATAGTAGAGAGTTTACCTATGTAGGTGGAAAAGGTACTATTGAGATTGGAACTCAACTTTTACCTATTAGACAGAGTGATAAATTTTTATTTACTAGTGGTACATTGGATATTTCATTAGGTGAGCATAGGTTTGTTAAGATTCGAGTTCATAAAGGTCTTAATAGTTGTACTACAAGTGTGTCAAAATGTCATATTAGATATGTGACAGAGGAGAGAAGTATTATTAAGGATATATTATCTCAATACTTTGGTTCTAATAATATTCCAATGGATTCTGATTTATATAAGGCTTATCTAGAATACACTTCTATGATAGAAGAGATGAGTGTTATTTTAGGGTTTTGATATAAGTAATTTATATATAGTAGTTGTACATTCTTTCTAGAAAGTTGTATAATATGAGTGTATTATTCTTATAAGGAAGTGTGAGAATAACGACTGAACAAGTAGAAGTAGTGAGCGTATGTTTATTATCTTAGTTATTTGGAGCATGTTTTCGCCGATAATAATGATGATAGATAACAAAAGCATAACGAAACGAAAGGAGGCCGTTCTAATCTATGTCTAATAAGATTAAGGCTGTATTATCAATTCTAACATTTTGTGGTGTTCTTTTTGGTTTTGTAGGTAGTGCTGATGCACGTATGGTAATGACTACTGCATACACCCCACATGAGCAAGCTGGCTATATGGCTAATGGCTTGTGGATTCAAGAAGGATATGTTGCACTTGATTTTTTACCTTTGGGTACACAAGTGTGGTTAGATGGTGTTCCGTACATCGTTGGTGATAGGATTGGTAGTGGTGACTATAACCATGTTGATATTGTAATGAGTAGTTATGAAGATGCTATTCAACATGGTAGACGTTACATGGATTTACAATACTAGTATTGTAACGACAACTGAATAAGAGTATATACTTTAGATAGTTTAGAGGTATGGTGCGTTGACATCATACCTCTTATTTTTTCCAAAAAATAACTTAACAAAACTTTACAACTTAGTATATATATGGTATACTATAAGTGTGGTAAGGGTGATAAATTAAAAAGGAGAAAATAAAATGAAAAACTTCAAAATTTATTGTGTGTCAAATGAAGATAATTCCAAATATGAAATTTCATTAAATGAGTTAGTTACTAAAGGTAACTATTCTGATGAAGAGGTTTGTAAGTTATTAGATTACATTGAGGCAACTAAGTACAAAACTTTCAGATGGAAGTTAGTACACAAGAATTCCATTCATGCTATGGATGGTGATGGAATTCAGCATTACCTAGTAGATTTAAAATAATGTGTTACAATAAAAGGAGATTTTAAAATGAAAAAGAGCGTATATAACTATCATAATTTCTTAGCTTTAAATATGGCAGAAGTTGAAGATTTTGTAAATATTCATGATAATGGGTATTGGGATTGCGAACCTGTTAAGGTAGAAGCGGATGTCTATGGTTTAATCAGTGGTAGACATGCAATGCCAGTTGAAGAATATATTTTCACTGAAATTGAAGATATGTTTAAATTCTTTAACTTAGAGGTTCAAGCATTATCCTCTATTAAAAAGACATCTGATTTGTTGGTGTTATATGTTACAGGTTTAACAGTAGCTACTATTTCTGTAATTAATGTAGCTAAAAAGTTAGGCTATAAAGATGTAGTGTTAAAACATTACAATCGTGATAATGGGTTGTATGAAAGTCAGTGGGTATACTAGGAGGTACTAAATATGGAAGCAGTTAAGACTGTATATGGAATATATCAAAATGGTCAATCAGTAGGTTTCCTATCTCATGATAGTTTTGCTGAGTTCTTCAAAGATGTATGCATTGATTTAGTGTGTCCTGTTGAAGATAGAGAATATATCACAGATAAAGTATCTACAGATGTATTATACTTTGAATTTGGTAAGTTTTTCTCAGAAGAGGATGGTACCACATTATATAGAATTGTTGGTAAATTTCCTAAAAAAGATATGGAAGCATTAGGAAAAGAATTTTATTTTAATAAATAAATCATTAAACTAAGGAGATACTAACTATAGTATCTCTTTTTTCTGTGTGTTAGTTAATTATATATAATGTATGAACTATTTGAGATTTTGTGCATTTTTAGTGGTGGTAATATATGGTAATTTTAACAAAGAAAACAAAATATGATTCAATTTTGGAGGGGGTTAGAGAACGATTAAATGAGTCTGTTATGGGTGACTTGCGTAAAGTTGGTAACAGTAAGGTTTTCACTCCTTTAAAGGGGGTACTTGGTGGTAAATTTAATGAAGTAGAGGTTGGTTTTAGAATTCATAAGATTAAAGCTGATACTTTTACATTGGATGTAGAATATTTTGTTGATAAGCATGATTTAGATGCTAGGATTAATGTTGTTGTTAGGTGTGAGTGTTCATATACATCTGATGATGCAACAAACGGTATGGTAACTATTACAGCTAAACAGATTATTGTGCAAGAGTTAGATGCTCCTGTTACAACATTAAATACTTTTAAGCCTTTCAAGATTAAATGCAATATTGATTGTGTTAAAGATTATACATTTGTGTCTACAGAATTTGATAAGGTTGCTACAGATGTTTCAACTGTATTATTTGATAATCTGTTAAAAGCTAAGGATTTAGATAAAGGCATTGCTAAGAAAACAGGTAATGCAGTTGGTTTTAGTTCATTTAAAGACTTCATGACATTGGCTTCTAGGTAAGGTGTGTTTGTTATGGCTGATGAATATGGTAAAGAGTGGAGATATCAGTTAGAGAGACAGCATAGTGTAAATAATCCTATTATTGTCAATGAAGATATTGAGTTACAGAGAAGAATGTTTTGGGAATCTGCATTACATACAGGGATTACAGTTGATTTTTATAATTGTGTGTATGAGAAACAAGATTTTAATCAAGATTTAAATCTGATGTGGGATGATGCTGTGAGGTTACCTGTTATTTTTGATGATGCACCTAAAGTTAAGGTACTTAAAAATCTTGGGTGGTATACAGATGATGATGAACGTCCTGAGTTGGTATATTTACCGATGTATAAAGATTGGATGACAAAAGAACTTCTAGACGTTAAAGAAAATTCAATTATACGATTGTATTATTTTGGTGGTATAACTACAGCTGATTTTAGGGTTACTGATAAAAAACTCGATAGTGTGTATGGTGTGTATTGGGTTTGTAAGTTAGCACCTGAGCGTATGAATGATTTTACTATGATAGAATTGAATGGTGAGCATTTCTTGAAACGTAGTGAGGTTAGACCTAGACATACTGAGTATATGAGTAAACAATTAGAGGATGGGTATAGTTCTGATTATGAAAATACATCTGACTATAGGACATATGAGCATGATTCTTATGTTAATCAGATTGTAGATAATGATGATAATAGTGGTTCTGCTGATAGCTTAAATTACTCAGATACAGAAAGTAATAATGTTGGTTATGAAGAATCAGAAGATAATATGTCTACAACTTTTGAGAGTGTAGATGGTAAAAAGTATATAGATAACTTTGATGTTATTGATGATTATAAAATACCTAAGAAAGATAGTAAGAATAAAGACGTTCGTGGTGGTAGATTTAATATAAATTGAGGTTTATAGAGTAAGATGAGATATAGTAGTGATTTGATTGTAGAGTCTTTACGTAGTCAGTTTGATGGTACTGATATTAATGAGGCTAAGGTAGTTACATTTGATGGTAAAGTAAATCCTAACTTTGGTCATGCAGTTATTATGGCTGGCGGAGCAGGAAGTGGGAAAGGTTTTGCTTTAAAAAACATAATTATGTTACAAGGCAAGACTTTTGACGTTGATGAATTGAAACAGTTGTATGTTAAAGGTGCTAAGAGTGGTGTCTTTGATGACGAACGTAATGGTGATTACAACTTTAAAAACCCTGATGATGTTTCTCTATTACATCAAAAAGTAAAAGATTTAAAACTTAAAGATAAACGTGAGGAAGCTTTCTTTAAATCCATTATGGCTGACAAGTTACCTAATATTATTTTTGATATTACAGGTGATGAAGAGTCTAAGATTACTAATATTGCTAAGATGTGTAAGACTATTGGCTACAAAGTGTCGTTAGTGTGGGTAGTAGCTAACAGGGAAGAGGCTTTCATTAGGAATATGAAACGTGACAGGACTGTTCCTGACGAAGTATTCCATTCAACACATAATAATGTTAAAGCATCTGTATTTGGTTTCTTAGAAGGTCAAGGTGCTAAATTCTGTGATTCTGCCTGGATTGTATTTAGCTCTGGTGCAGATGCTAAAGAACTATCTACTGAAGAAAAGAAAGCATTAGAACAGAATAGGGTTATCGCATTAGAGAAAAAAGGTTCTACATTTGTTGTACCAGATAAAGTATATCGAAAAATTATGGTTGTTACTGGTAGGAATGAGGTAGACCCTAAAGCACCTAAGAACTATTTAAGTCAGGGTGATTTTAGGAAAGATTTTGATAAAAAAGTAGATGCTGTTCGTGGTGGTTCTATGACAGTAAGGAAACGTAAATTCTAATAGGAGTATCATATGAAGATACTACGTAGTGTTGTTGAGATGGAACATATAGATGGGATTTATATTACTGTTTCACAGCATATGTTTAAGTTAGGTTCTAAGCGTATACAAAAGGAGTTAGGAAGTCTTTATTACAAAGACTTCCTAATCTTTATGGCTGTAACATTGGCTAAAGAGTTTGAACGTGCTATTGATACACAGAGGTATAAAGGGACTAAGTGGGCACCGTTGTCTGTGTCATATTTGACATATAAAAAGCGTATGGGTTTTTCTTTAAATACGTGGGAAGCTACTGGGTATTTAAAAAATAATATTACTGTATTCAAAAAGTTTAATAACTTTATAGCTGTTGGGTTTCAACAAAAACAGGTATATCCTAATAGTGGTGTACAAGTTAATATTATTGCTAGATATGTTGAGTATGGTACAAATAGGAATACTATAAATGGTAAAAAGACAATGCCACCTCGTCCTTTATTTAGACCTATAGCAAGTTACATTTCAAAACATATATCTAGATATTATAAAATGTATTTAAAAGAGTTAGATAAGATTAAAAATAGTAGAGTTCCTTATTTGTATCTTAGAAATAAGTCTGTTATTAAATCTTCTAAAGGTAGAAGAAAAAAGAATTAACAAAACTTTACACTTTACTGTTTTTATGTTATATTATGTGTGTAAGGTTAGATTAATTTATGAGGTATGTTATGGATAAGCAAAAATCAATTTTAGAGGGACTTAAAAACGTAAGTAGCATCAATGAGGCTAGTTTAGGTAGGTTATATCAACATATTGGTAAAGATTATATTGTGTTTATTACGTCTGATAGACAGGTATTGGATAAATCAGAAAATAGTAAGCGTAGGAAAGAATTAGAAAAGTATATTCGTTTGGCTGGTTTTGGTTACAATAAAGTTATTGGTAGCTATAAAGAGGAAGAAACAGGTAAGACTCAGAAAGAAAATTCTTATGTTGTCTATGGTAAGGATGAAAAAGAGATGCTTAAAGTCTTTAAGCGTTTAGGTGCTAAATATGAGCAAGATTCAATCTTATTTATAGATTTAGATGAAAATGCATACCTAATTTACACAGCCGGTGAAAGTAAAGGTTCAAAGGATAAGCTAGGTAAGTTCCGTGTTGGTGTTGTAGGTGACTATTATTCTACAATAGGTAAAAAAGGCTTTAGATTTGAGGTGGATGAATCTTATCATAAAGAGAGTTTCACTACTTTTAATGGAATGTTACACGAGAATTTCATGAAATTTGTTAACAAATATGACGATTTTGATATTAGATGGGAAAACAGATAAAGTATGCATAGTCCTTTATATCAATATGATTTAGCCATGTATGATAGGGTACATAGCTTATATGATGAGGTATTCTTTGCTGATGTAGACGAGCAATTTATTACTAATGCAAGAGAACATCAAGGTAAGGTAGTTATGCCATTTATTGGTATAAGTCGATTACCTGATTTCTCTATTAATTATGAATTCTATAACGATAGTCAGGTGCGTAGGGGTTGGACTAATCAGAAAGCTAGAAATGAAGATGGTGTAGAGTTTAGGGATAAGCGAGTTATGGTACACTCACTTCCTGTAATGTTACAGTATCAAATAGACGTTTACGCTACTAAGCGTGATGTATGTGATGGCATCATTTCTGAGTTATTAATGGAGTTTTCTGAAAGACCATATCTTAGGGTTCAGTTTATGGACATTGGTGACCATGTACAAGAATTTCAATTAGCATTAGAAGATGGTGTTAGTGATAATACTGATGTGAGTGGTTTTGCTGAGACAAATCGTTTTTATAGAAAATCTATAACAATTAATATTGACCATGCATATATCTATCGTGTAGATAAAGCATTAGAGGTTGATAAAATTATTATAGATATTCATGATTTACCACTAGATGATAGTGATTTAAATAAAATTAAACCTAAGAATGGTAATAATTCTGATGGGTTTGATTTCAATACAGATGGCATTAGTCCTGGTGTTAGAACTAGAGATGAGTTAAATCTAGCTAATGATGAGACATCTGAGGGTAGTCTAAAACTTAAATAAATAGCATGAGAACGTATTCATTAATTTGGATACGTTCTTTTATATATAGGTTTTGAAAACATTAAAAACAATAAATATCTGTGTATACTAAAGAAAAGAATTATATGTACAAAAGATGGGTAAAGTGAATAACTTATATTATAATATAAATTATCCGTTTTCGAGGGGGATATTAATGGCTACACTAACAATGTTAAGTCCTGGTGTATACATGAACGAGGTTGACAAAAGTCAATATACTACAGACTCCTCTACTTGTATTATTGGTATGGTGGGTGGTGCTAGGTTCGGTCCAGTTGGTGTTCCTACACTTATCTCTTCACAACAAGAGTTGATTAAGACTTTTGGTGAGCCTGTTGAAGGTGAGTATGGTTTGTATAGTGCCCTAATGGCATTAACACATGCAAGTCAAGTTATCTATACACGTGTTGTACGTGGTGGTACTAAAGCTACTTCAGGTAAAATCGGTACTGATAAAGTTCTTTATCGTTCTGCTGTGATTGGTGAGGCTAGTAATGGTCTTAAAATCATTCAGTCTGCTTTGACTGGTGGTAAATTCAGTGTGACTATTAAAGATGCACAGGATGTAGAGAAAGAAAAGTTTGAAGATTTAACTTTGACTTCCTCAGAAGAAAACTTTGTAGAAGCTGTAATTAATGCTAAATCAAAATTGATTCGTGTTGAATTACAATCTACAGGTGATGTAACTGCAAAAGAATTTGTATTGGGTGACGCTGTAAAAGGCGGAAACACTGGTTCTAATGCACATGCAGGTAAAAAGGGTACAAATAAAGTACTCTTAGAGTCAAAATACTTTGATTCTAAATTAAATGGGTGTTCTGCTATTTTCAGTGCTATTGATGAGTTTACTCAAACATTTAATGTAAGCATTGTTGATGAAAATGGTAATGTTGTTGAGCAATTCAGTACATTATCTATAGACCCTAAATCTCCACGATTTGTTGAGACTATTATTAATAATGGCTCTATTCGTGTTAATGCTAAAGTAGATACAGATACATCTGTTAACTATACTGAAGATACATTAATCTTTAGTGGTGGTGATGATGGTATCTTAGGCATTACTGCTAGTGATATCATTGGTGATGTTTCTGGTGGTGGTTTACAAAGTTTCTCTAACCCAGAAACAGTTACTATCGATGTATTAACTGCTAGTGGTTGGAGTGATGCTAGTGTTATTAAGGCTGGTTTACATATTGTTGAGAACCGTGCCGATTCTATCTTTATCGTAGACCCACCATTCGGTATGGGTGTACAAGAGATGGTTAATTGGTCAAATGGTAAGGGTTCATACACTAATCAAAATGGTCTTGATACATCTTATGGTGCATTGTATTGGCCGTGGTTACAAATTAGTGATAGTTTCACTAATAAAAACATTTGGCTACCGCCTAGTGGTTTCGTAGCTGGTCAGTATGCATATAATGACAAGGTAGGTTTCCCTTGGTTAGCACCTGCTGGTTTGAATCGTGGTAGGATTACTAAAGCTATTAATACAGAGTATTCACCTACACAGGGTGAACGTGATGCTTTGTATGGTCATAGGAATGTAGTAAACTGTATTACAAACTTTATCGGTCAAGGTATTGTTATCTGGGGTAACAAAACACTTCAACGTCAACCAACTGCATTGGATAGGGTTAATGTTCGTAGGCTAATGAGTTTCTTAGAACGTAGTATTGCTATGAAATCTAGGTACTTTGTATTCGAGCAAAACTATGATGCTACTTGGGAGCGTTGGAAAACTCTTATCGAGCCAGTTTTGATTAATGCTAAAAATAATGGTGGGTTGTATGATTATAAAATTGTGTTAGAAGCTACTGCACAAGATTATGAAAACAATCGTATGCCTATCAGTATTTACGTTAAACCAATTAAAGCCGCTGAGTTCATTAGTTTGACTTTCAACATAATGAATTATAGTGCTAGTTTCAACTAATAAGGGGGATATGATATGAGTCAGTTAAATGCCGCCTTTATGTCTATGGACTCAACGTATGAGGTTCAACGTACCAATAACTTTAGGTTTATTGTAGATTTAAGTGAGTTCTCAAATAATACATCTTCTTCTAGTGGTGATATTATTGAGTTGGCTTGTGATAGTACAGGTCTACCTACTGTATCTAATGACCCTATTGAGTTGGATTATGGTAACTCACAAATCAAGGTAGCTGGTAAAGCAACTACTGATGATATTACAGTTGCTGTAAAAGACTTTATCGAACCTGACGTAGAGAATATTCTATGGCAATGGAGGATGAAAGTTTATAATCCTAAGACTGGTAAAGTTGGTTGGGCGAATAACTATAAACGTACATGTATGATTGTTCAATATGGTCCGAATGGTGAAGTATTGAGGAAATGGCAATGTGATGGTTGTTGGCCGACTAGTTTAGACTTAGGTGAATTAGACTATTCTAGTGGTGATAAAAAACAAATTAGTATGAACTTATCTGTAGATACTGCGTATCTTGTACGTGATGGTCAAAATACTCATATTTATGGTACAGATTAATTTAGTTAGTTTTATAGGACGTAGTGTATGCTACGTCCTATTTTTGTGTTATAATGTTTGTGTGTAGTTTCATACTTATCTTCATGTGTTCTCATATTAAGGGGTTTATGGGGTTAAGGTGGGTTCATTGGTTATTGACATAATTAATTACATGTACTATAATTAATTATGTTGATTAACAGCCATGGTCAATTAAAAAAGCTGACATCAGGGTATGGTGTTAGCTTTTTTAATTTATATACAAAATTGGGGTTGGTTTTTTGTTTGGGGGTTTACTTATTGTTTTTCGTGTGGTATATTATATGTAGTAGGTGAGAGTGGTTACTCATCTACTATATGTGGGTGATTGCGTTACATCTACATATACCTCCCTTTTTACTGTTACGTTTGTTTATTTCCTTTCGTAGCGTAACAGTAAATTTACATATTGTCGTTCTTATTGGATAAATATTAGATTAGGTTTTTCATGATAAGTATGCTTTGTTGCATATATTTTTCTCCGTTAGAGTGTTACATTGATTACTTCGGCTCTTATCAATGTAACACTCTTTTTCTTTTTGTATAGCAGTTTAATAAAAATTTAATTGTTTATATTAATTTGTAGTGTTTTTGGTGATTGTCTTTTATATATAATCGTCATGGGGTTGGGGTATTACTCTTGTTGTTTATATCTTAATTTCATCTTATATACATTTTTGTGAGGGGTTCATAGCAGATAGAATAGCATCATATTCTACTTTTACATTAAGATGGTTATGTGTATATTTCACAGTACTTTTCGATAGAAATACTAAAGCTAGTTGCAGATAATCATGTTTTCATGTAGTAGAGGTGGTGTTTTATGAATTTAATTGAGATGTTATCTGTGTTGGGTATGAACATAAGTATAGGTGATGTTTCAATAGCAACATTACTTTTACTGACAATCATACAAATATCTCCTATTGAGTTCAATCCTTTATCTATTATATTGTCTATTATAGGTAGAGAGTTGAATAAAGAAGTAATTGATAGGGTTGAGAAATTGGAAAAGTTAGGGGAGTCTAACAGTAGGGGAATAGACAAGCTATCTTATGAGGTTTCTGAGACTAGGGCAATTAACGCAAGGTCTAGGTTATTGGAATTTAATGATGATTTACTACATAACGTAGCTAAGTCTAAGGAAAGTTTTGACCATATAATGGCAGACATTACGTATTATGAGCATTTCTGTAGAAAGCATGCAGATTTTCATAATCATGTTTCAGATATGGCTATTAAAAATATAGAGGACATATATCGTAAGCGATTGTCAAGGAATGATTTCTTAAAATAGATTAATGGTTATATTGAATATAGTAGAGATAGTAATACTTTTTACTATCTCTATTTTCATGTTAATTGTCAAATGGTCTTATAGTATATATAAGGTTAGGTAGTTTCATTACTTTTAGATAGTTTTTTATTATACAAAAGACGAGGTTTTTAAAGTGGAAGAAAATAAATTTAATTTAGGTGCAGATGTTTTTGGTGATACTACATCTGACGTTACATCTACAGTTGTAGAGAAAGATATTACTTCATATTCTGTTGAAAGTATCCCTACAAAAGAAGAGGTTAAAGTGGAAGATAAAAAGAAAGAAGATTTGATTGCTAAAGAATTAGATAGGGAGAGTACAGAGGCTGGCTCTAAGAAAACTAAGTTAGCATATGAGTCTACTGTGTTGTTGCCATCTAAGGGTATTTTATATAAAGAGGATAATATCCCTGCTAATATTACATTACGTGGCATGACTACAAAAGACGAGAAAATCATGTATGCTAGTCAGGGTGCAGATGTATTTAAGAAGATTTTAAGGAACTGTATTGTTTCTCCTGAGAACATTGATATTAATCGTTTGATTAGTGCTGATGAGATGTTCTTGATTCTTCAATTACGTATGGTTACTTTTGGTGATAAATATAAAGTACGTTCTACTTGTCCTCATTGTGGTTCTGTAGATGAGCATGAGATTAGCTTATCTGATTTTGATATTATGTATTTAGATGATAATTTCACAGAACCAATTAATGTTGAGTTGCCTGCTAGTGGTGATACTTTGTCATTACGTTTACTTAGAAATTCAGATACAGAATATGTAGAGAAATATGCACGTAGGTTCGCTAAACAGTTTAATCAAAACTATAAAGAGGTGATGTATATTTGTAGAATGGCAAAATACATTACAGCTATTAATGGTAAACCGGTTGATTTTGTAGATGCACGTAGTTATGTAGAGAATATGGTATCTTTGGATAGTGCTAAAATGCAGACAGTTATTAATAGTATTATTGTTGGTGTAGATACAATCGTAGACCATGAATGTACTTCTTGTGGTGAGTTGTATGATTTTGCTATGCCTATTACTAGTGAGTTCTTTCGTCCCACAATTAAGTGAGTTTAATTCAGACGAATATAATAAAAAGGCTAGAGATATAAGATTTACTGCTTTTCGTTCTTTGATGAAAGAGGAGTTTCAACTAGCATATTTTGGTAAGATATCATATGAATCTGTTGAAAATATGAGTTCTTTAGAGAGAAGGACGATGTATCAAATACTAGTTGAGCAGAAAAAAGAAGAGAAGAAAGCACAAGATGAGGCTATCAAATCCGCCAAAGAGAAAAAAGCTTCTAGGGGTAGGAGAAGGTAGCCTCTTCTCTTTATATTTTAGTATAAGGTTGTATATATGGGTGAGTTACAAGATAAAAAACAACTGAATAAGCGTATACAACAGATAGAAGAAAAAGAAGCTAAACGTGTTGAGAAGAACATAGCTAAACGTGAAAAGCGTTTTGCTAAGATGTTAGATTCTCAGATGACGATGTTAGAGTCATTCTATAGTACTTCAAGTAAAACAGCCAAAGGTATGCTTAAAGATAGTATGGATGGTCAACAAGCTATTTTAGAGGATAGTTTGGCAGACATGAAGCGTGAGTTTAATCTTTATGCTAAGTATATGGATAATACAACACGTAAGTATTATAAGGGTATGATTTCAGTTGCAGATGAAAGTCTGACAACTATGAAAGAGACTGTTGCTAAGCGTTTTGGTGAGATATCAGATGAATTTGATGAAGAGATGGTTGGTATGACAGCATCTTTCACAGATAGGATTAAGCGTTTCTCTAAGGGTATTAGGGACGCCGCTGTGGCATTGGAATTAACTGATATGGCTGATAGTGTTAAAAGCAGTTTAACTGATATTACTGATTCATTTATTGATAATTTCCGTGAGAGAAGTGCTAAGTTAAATGGTAATATCACTAAAGGTGATTATCAAAAGATGATTGGTAGTGTGGTAGATTCATCATATTCTATGGGTAGGAATGAGGCATCTGAGTTAGTTAATGGTGTCATGGATGAGTTGGGAATGAAAACTGCTAAACAGTTAGACCCTTATCTTAAAGAGGTTGCAAGTTTACATACTGCAATAGACGCCAATATTAGTGATTTATCAAGCATTATTAAAATGGATATTAATAGTGGTGGTAAGGGTGAGATACTCAAAGAGATGTCAAATATAGCTACTGGGTTAGGTTCTGATAAAGATTTGACTGTAGATAGTAATGCTATGTTATCGTCAATGAATGAGCATATTGAGGACTTATATGGTCTTTCTAAGAAAGATTCTGTTAAGTTTAAGGGTATGACAAAATCACTTGCAATTATGGAAGGTATTCAACAACAGCAATATAATAAAGGTGTTGAGGAAGCTGGAGGTAAGATTGTAGAGTGGTCTAAAATGTCTGTTCCTGAGTTGCTTAAAGATGATGATTTCATGAACTTTATGGCTAGGTCAGGGATGAGTGCTGAAGAATTTAGAGGTGCTATTGATAGTGGTCAGTCAGATGTGGTAATGAAACAAATGCAAGATTTGTTTATAGCTAATAAGGATGACCAATATGCTTTAAATCAGTTAAGGGAGTCTATGGGGTTCAGTTCTGATGCTGTGGCACAGATGTTCGCTGATGCTGATTCTTTGACAGGTGATTTGAAAAAGGTTACAGATAATATAAATAAGAACTCTAATTTAAGTGGTTCTAATGCTGAGAGTATGGCTGGGTATGCTAATGGGCCGATAGAAAAATTGAGTAATTGGTTATCTGATTCTTTCCCTGTTAGGATGGTTTCTGATTTCTTTGGTGAGTTAGATATTAAAGCCGCCAATATGGCAAACTACGCCATCATCGCATATACTATTTCTGATAGATGGGGTGATGTAAAGGATATGCTTAAAATGGTAGCTACACCGTTTAAGAGTTTAGGTAAGTTCTTGTCTGGTGGTGGTTTCAAGACATTATTCAGCTCTAAGGGTGCTTTAAGTCAAGGTATTGAGAATGGATTAAGGACTTTATTTACAGGTAAGGGTTCTTTTGTTGCAACTATTGTTGATAAGTTCAAGAGTGTGTTCTCATGGATTGGTAAGGTATTCTATGCTAATGCTCCTGATAAGATGATAAAAGCGTTTTCTAAGGTAGGTTCTAAGTTAGGTGGAGTATTCTCTAGTTTCTTTGGAAAGATATTTGATAAGATTGGTAGCACAGGGATTGGAAAGTTAGCATCTAAGTTATTCAGTGGTGGTATTTTCAAGGTGCTAGGTAAAGTCATACCTATTGTTGGTGGTTTCTTTGATGTGATACTAGATTTCTTTAGTGGTCTAGGGAAAGCAGATGAGTGGTTTGGTAAAGAACATAACTTATTACAAACTATCATGAGTGGTCTTATTGGTGCTATATTCGGTACTGGTAGTGGTATAAAGTGTGAAAACTTTATGGACGATTTATTTACTGTAATGGGTGGTGCATTAAAAGGTGGTGCCGCTGGTTTTGTAGTTGGTGGGCCGTTAGGTGCCTTAGTTGGTGCTATTTTAGGTGCTATAGCTAATGCTATTGGTGGCGATAGGATAGCTAGTGTATTTAACTCTTTAACAGAATATATTTCTACTATACCTGATAAGATTATTGGTGTATTCACATCGGCATTTGACGCCGTACATGATTTGATTGCAGATTCATGGGTAGGCAGTTTGTTAGGTATGACTAAAAATAATCCTGATGCAAGTACAGGTGATAACACTAACACATTGATGAAGACTATGGCTTTAGCCACTCCTTTTGGAATGGTTTCTAGTCTTATAGGTTCTTTTGGTTCTCATGCTGATGGTTTATCGGAAGTTCCATATGATAATTACCCTGCTTTCTTGCACAAAGGTGAAGCAGTCTTGACTTCTCAACAGGCTGGTGCTGTTAGGTCTGATGGTGGTATACCTATTACAGGTGGTAACAGTTTAATCGAAGCTTTAGGTATTGATGGTGAGGTTGGACAAGGTAGGTCTGTTCTAGAAAGAGTATTTAGAGGTGTGTTCGGTATTACAGGTCAAGATACTTATGGTGAGGGTGGCTTATTTGGTAATATATTTAAGCATCTGCTCAACTTAGGTAGTGGTGGAATCTTAGGTAACTTGATGGGCGATAGTGGTTCTATCTTTGATAAGCTAAAAGAATTCTTAAAAGGTGGGGGTTCTTCATCTAGTGGTGGTTCTTCTGGTGGAAAGTCAGCTAACATGTCTACAGGCAATGGTGATGGCAAAAAGATTTGGGATTTCTTAGCTAAGGCTGGTTATTCTGCTGAGGGTATTGCTGGTATTCTAGGTAACTTGCATGAAGAGAGTGGCTTTAGAAGTGGTGCTATTGAAAATGATGGTGGTACTACTAATGAAGACTTAGTAAAACAGATTACAGCTAGTAAGGATGCTTTTCTTGCCGATTCACGTGGTTTTGGTTTAGCACAGTGGACTGATAGTGGACGTAAGAGTGCTTTATGGGATTATGCACAGTCTAAGGGTACTAGTGTTGCTGACTTCCAGACTCAGTTAGAATTCTTGTTAAAAGAGTTACAAGAAAGTTATTCTGATACATCAAATGCATTAAAGGGAAATATTACTGTTGACCAAGCATCTGATATATTTGGTACAAACTATGAGGGTTTTGGTGCTAATTCTGCCGCTAGTCGATTAGAAAAATCTAAAAAATTCTATGAAGAAAACACTAAAGGGACACCTCAGTATGCACAAGGTACACCGTGGGTGCCAGATACACAAGTAGCGTTAATTCATGAGGGTGAGATGGTAGTACCAGCTGATAAGAATCCTTTAAGTTCAGATAGCACTTCTAATGCTGTTGGATTACCTACAGATAATGGTGGTTCTGATGATATTGTTGATGCTATTAAATGGCAAGTATCTAGGTTAGAAAGCAAGTTAGATGCATTAATTAATGTAGTAGCTAGTAGTAATTCTAATTATAGAGGTAATGGTTTTGGTTCTGATTCCTCAGTTAATAATTTATTGAAAGTATAGGTGGTGATTGTAGTATATGGCTAATGATTTCAGTTCTGATAATTATTCAATGTCAGTAGGTAAGAGTGGTGTTACCACTATGCAGTGGAATCCTACTACAATTATTCCTTGCTATATTGTTAATTTAGTTACAGGCACTAAGATTAATTTTGCTACATTACCTACTGATGTGTCTGAGGATTATGGTGCTAGTTTTGGTCAACAACAGCCTATGGGTAGGTCATCTCCTTATTTTAACTATGAGGGTAGTGAAGCAAGAACTGTTTCTTATAGCGTTACACTTCATAAGGATATTGTACCTGATATGGAGAATGTTGTATTAGAGTGTAAGAAATTAGTATATCCAAAGTATACAGGTAGTTTAGTTACACCGCCTTATTGTTATGTTAGATTTGGTGCTATGATTAATATCACAGCTATCGTTAACTCAGTGAGTATTGAATGGGGTGGTGCCGCTGGTACTATTCTAGGTGATACACTTGATAGTGAATCGTTGGGTGGTAATAGTTCTCCTACATATTCTGATGTTCAAATAAGTTTTAGTTTTACAGAGATTAGGGCAAGGTCATTAATGCAAGCTGATAATGTATTTGATGAGGGGCCTGTTAGGTAGGTGTGCTAATGAATAAGCCGTCATTGATAAAAACTGAGATAACACAATCTTTTACAAGTAGACAAGATAAGATATCTAGGTATTCTAACCTGAAGAGGTTAGTAAATCTGGATGGAAATACATACATTGAGACTCCTAATAAGATAGAAATTAAGGAGAGTAATAGGGACATATATTATTCAGTAGAAAAGGGTTACGAGAATAGGTTAGATTTGATATCTAATAAATTCTATGGTACACCTTTAATGTATTGGGCAATCGCAGTTATGAATCGGATTGATAACCCATTAGACATACCAGCTGGTGTTGTTCTTAGAATACCAGCTATTGAATCAATATATGACACAGGTGCTATTCAGATATGAGTGAGTTTAAAGAGAGTCAAATAACAAGGGATTTGAGTGGTCATCAACCTCTTTATGCTTTCATTGACTTGACTATAGATGGGCATAATATTTCATACTTTGGTAATAAAGACTATAATGAATCTGTAATGAGTTTAAATGTAGAACGTAAAGGTAAGTCTAATCAAGACTTATCTGGTTCTACTTTTGATATTGAGTTGTATGATGATACAGCTTTACGTATCGAGGAGTTGTTAGCTAATGCTATTCCTGTAGGTAAGAATTGGAAAACAGCTAAACAACTAAAAGATACAGGTAATGATGTTACTAAAGGTAATATAGCGTGGAAACAGTCTGAGGAAAAGAAAAAAGACGAAGAGGCTGATAAGTCAAATACATATACAAAAGAAGATGAGAAAAAAGATAAAGACCATAAAGAGGGTACTAAGAAGAATGTAAAGGCTAAGCAAGAGGGAAATGTTAGATGTAGATATGGTTGGTGTAACAGAAATGGTCAAGTAATTGAGGATATATCTTTAATTGGTAAGGCTTTGAAGTATACGCTAAACTTTGAAGGGCCAGCATTAACTTTAACATTGAACTGTGTGGCTGAAGCTGATGTTACTTCTACACAAAAGTTAAATATGACATTTGATGTTGCTACTTATGGTGGTAAGCCATCTGAAATTGTACGTGCTATGTGTCAAAAAGCCGGCATTGAGATTGGACGTATTGTAGAAACAAAACCTATTTTGGGTGAGGATGGTAAGCCTAAAGAGTTTAAGACTGAAACTAAGAATATGAGGGAGTTTATCTCAGATGAGTTGTTAGAGAAGTCTGAGCCTTTAGATTCAGATAAGCCTGGATATAGGTATTTTACACAAGTTGTTGATGGTGTAGAGAAAGCATACTTTGTTCCTAATGAGATGTATGGTGATATGACTGTTGTTACATACAAGAAAATGGAAGAAAATACAACTTCAACGTCTACAACTACGGCTAATGCACAGGGAAATACGAGTGGTGATGCATATTTAAAAGTCATGGGTGTATCAACACCTGTACTTGGTGCTAATAATCATGATGATATTAGTGTTACAGGTAGTGGTAAAGTTGTCTTTGTTGGTGATGTTAGAGTTAAGGATTTAAGTGATTCAGTACCTAATAATAAAGATATAGTCTATGTGTATGATGATAAAGCTAACTATAGGTGGTTAAAAGACAACATGGATAAGATTAAATCATTAACTACGTTGGGTAGTAGGGTTTATATGATGTTAGGTCTTAATGATTTAGATAACATTATTAACTATGTAGAGTACTACAATCAGTTAGCAAAAGAATTTGAGAGTATAGGTGTTCAGTTCTTTGTAGTATCTATATTACCAGTATTCATGGCTAAGTCAACTATTAAGAATAGTAAGGTTTCTGCTTTTAATCGTGCTGTAAAGCAGAATAAGTGTAGGGAGTTACATTACGTTGATATCTACAATCCGATTCTACTAGCACTCAAAAGTAATAATACTAAGAGTGATGGTATTTCTTATAATAAACGATTAATGCAAGATGTATATAGTAGGATTGTTTATTATAAGGACATACAAGTTGAGACAGTTTCTACTAGAGATATTGCTAATAAGGGTAAGATTATTAATGGTGTAGAGTTTACTACACATAGCGTACCTGATATGTTGAGTCGTTCTGCGTATCAAGGTAGTGTTTCTGATGACGAGATATTTGGTGATGATGCTTTCTTAGAAGATACAATTACAAAGTACCTGGCAGTTGCAATTTCAGAGGCTGATAATAGTGATATTGCTGAATTAATTTCTGGGTTAAAACAGTATGAGACATATCTTTTATCTGTAAGAGATAACACGGTACATCATGATGTTTTAGGGTTAGATTTAAATAAAACTGTTTCTACTGCATTAGCTTTAAAAGAAAAACCTGATATAAACAATATAACAAAGGCTTTTCTTAAAGTTATTGGTAAGGATAAGATTTCTTCTGATGTAACAAAGTATGTAGATTTGGTTAATAATTTCACTGGTAGTGTTAAAGGTGATAAAAAATCAATAGATACATATGTTGGTGCTGTTAGTAGTTTATTTGGTAATAATAAAGATGTTGCTAAGATATCTTCTACTGTAACGGATGCTATTAAATTAATATCAGAAAATAGAGATAAGGTATTAAATAACAAGAATACTAATAAAGTGGAGTTGTATAGTGGTATAGCTGATAGTATTGTAGGTAAATTATTCCCGAATCAGAGTGCTAATATAGGTAAAATTAAAGATAAAATAACGTCTGTAATGTCTTTAGATAAAGATAAGATTAAGAGTGGTGACTACACAGAGATAGAATCTTTATTATCTAAAGAGTTAGGGATAGATAATACTAAATTAGATAAGTATGTTTCTACTGCTAAGGCTTTAGTTGAGATTTATAAGAATAAAGAGTATTTTGATATTAAAGATACTAAGTTTATGGCTAAAGACTTATTAGCAAGTGTTGTTGGTAAGGAAAAAGTAGAAAAGGTACAGAAGTACGTAGATACTGCACAAAGCATCTATAGTGCTTTAAATGGTAATAAAGATGTTACTAGTATAAGTGGTGCTATTCGTAACTTGTCTGATGTGTTGGGTAAAAAGTCTAAAATATCTAAATATATTGATAGTGCTAGTTCTATGTTAGATATTGTCAATAAAGGTCAGATAGGAACTAAGATTTTTGATACTAATAATGGTATAGGTGGTATCATTAAAGAACGATTACCTCAACTAACTAAAGAGGGTTCTTTGGGTGGTATTATTGCATCAACTACAGGTATATCTAATACTTCTACTAGTGAGGTTCTTAAAGCTAATTTACCTAAAGATGTTGCTAGTGGTGTTACAGGCTTAAATGGTGCTTTAAATAATGCTACAAATGGTGCTAAGGTCGATATTGGTAAAGATGGTATCACCGATGAGGAAATGAAAAAAGGTGTACGCTCTATTACTTTTGGTGGTAAAAAGCAAAAGATGGAGATTTGTGGTGAGTTTGAGATTTACACAGGTAGGAGAGATAGTCAGGTTATTAGTTTCTCTCCTGAGTTTGAGTCTGATAAGATTGCTACAGATAAAGTACCTACAAACGCTTTGAGTATTGATTCTGTTAGAAATGAGATGCTAGAGTGTACTATTGAGGGTATTGGTGGTAGTTTAGCCAGTGATGCTTATAAAGATAGGGCAGATAGTTCTACTGGTGTTGGTGTTGTCTTAGGTATGAGTGGTTCTTCATTTAAAAATTTAGAATCATCTGCCGCTAGTATGTGGTCTAGATACTTTAGTTCTGTATATGGTGCTAATCTAGAAATAATGGGTAACAAAACTGTTACAATAATTAAAAAAATTTATTTGAACAGAATACCCTCTGTATCTCGTAAGGGGTGCAGACTCAACGTTAAATGCTTTTAACTCCTAAAGCTCTACGACCTAGACAGTAGCTAGAAATGGCAAGCTGTGATTAAAAATCTAAGGTGCGAAAGCAGAAAAAATAGTAGAGATGGCATATGATGAAATAAAAGCATATCAGTGTCTGAGTGATAAAAATAGTGAACCTCAGAAGACGTATGTTCTAAGTGCTGTAAACAATGGATGTTTAGCAGGGAAAGTCCTAAGTCTTAGTGATGGGATAAGGAAAACCTCCAACGACTATCTCCTTGAGGGAGAGTAAAACCGCAAGCGAATGGCGGAAGAAAAATGTTGCTCCTGTTTTAAGATAGACAGGATGAAGATATAGTCTACGCTTATGTGAAAGCATAAGAGGTCTGCTGGTGACAGTAAGACTGCGTTAGAGGTTGCGTTCTAATGTGAATAAGATAAATTTACAAAAATTGACAAATTATATTTATCCTTTATAATTAAGATATAGTAATATATTGTAGTTATAAAGGAGATGAACTTATATTGCTAGTTAATAATATTTTAAAGGTAAAACAATTAATTTGGGGTGTTAAATAAAATGTATTTAACAAAGAAGATTAGATTGTTACCGACAAAAGAGCAAGAGGTTTTGTTTTGGAAGAGTGTTGGGGTAGCTAGGTGGTCTTATAACTTTTTCTTAGGTTATAATCAAGAAAAGTATAAAGAGTGGCTAGAGGATAATACTAAAGAGATGTTTATAAGTGAGGGTGAAGTCAGGAAATACATTAATAATGTATTAAAGAAGACAACACATACGTGGCTTAAAGAGGTAAGTAGTAATGTAATGAAACAGGGTGTTAAAGACGCCAACACAGCATTACAGAATTTCTTTAAACATGGTAAGGGTTATCCTAAGTTCAAGTCTAAGAAAAGGTCTAAACCTAGTTTCTATGTTAATTATGAGACTTTGAAGCGAACATCAAATGGATTTCAGGGTGAAAAGATTGGTGTTGTAAAGACTAGAGAGTCTTTACCTAAACTATCAAAAGGTGATAGATATGTTAATCCTAGAATTAGTTTTGATGGTAGGTTTTGGTACTTATCTGTAAGTTATAAGGTTGAAACAAAACAAGTTAAACTGACAGATGATAAAATAGGTATTGATGTTGGACTAAAAGATTTAGCTATTGTTTCTAATATTGATAATTCTTATGCTAAAAAGCATAGGAATATCAACAAAGGATACAGAGTTAGGTTGTTAGGAAAACGATTAAAGCGTTCTCAACGTAAGCTTTCAAGAAAAATTCTAAACAACATAGAAAGTTATAGTAAAAAACGTGTTCCAACATATACACGACCTCTTAGTGAATGTAAAAACATTCAAAAACAAAAGCGTATAATTCAAGGTTTATATAGAAAAGTCACTAACATTAGGACTAATTATATTCATCAAGTAACAACTGAGATAGTGAAAAACAAGCCATCACGGATTGTACTTGAAGATTTAAATGTTAGTGGGTTGATTAAGAATAAACATCTATCTAAGTCAATTTCTGATTCAAAGTTATATGAATTTAGGAGACAGATAGAGTATAAAGCTGAATTGTATGGAATTAAAGTTGTGATAGCAGATAGATTTTATCCTAGTTCAAAAACATGTAGCTGTTGTGGTCATGTTAATAAAGGCTTAAAATTGTCTGATAGAACATATAAGTGTTCAGAGTGTGGTAATGTTATTGATAGAGATGTCAATGCATCTATTAATTTAGCAAGATATCAAATTTAGAAAAGTTCACTTAGAAAGAATTTTCTAAATATGTACCCATCGTAGTATTGGGGAATTTAAGCCTTTGGAGTGTTATATAAACCAGATTAGTCAGATTTATGATGAAATGGGACACGATGAATAAGGAAGATATATTGTGAGGTATATCAAAGTGTAAGTTTATAAAAATATAGTTTGATGTAAATTTTTGTAAATTTATCGTAGCGGAAACACTAAAGTTAAGTTTAATGGTCATATAAAAATTGCTGTATATACTAAATTTGGGTTTTTACATCATACAAGTGGCATCTATCATATTCAAGGTATTACAGATACTATTTCAGATGGTATGTTTACTACGAGTTTAGATTTACAGAAAAATAGTGACCAAGCTAAGAAGAAATTGAAAGGTGAAGGTGCTAAGAAATTGGACGAAAATAAGATTAGTGATACAGATGGTAAGTATTGGGTTAAACAGGGTTCTTGGGTTACATTAGAGGGGTGTATAGCTGGTGTGCCAAACGCTTTAGAAGATTTAGGTAAGTGGTTCTTTGATAGGACTGGTAAGAAGCTAGTATGTACAGCTGGTACTAATGGTGACCACGCAGCTGGTGAGCATAGTCATGCTACTGGGTGGAAAATGGACGTTAACGACTGGGGTGGTCCCGAGGGGTTGACAGGTGGTTGGATTGTTACTCCTGATGAAAGTTCTTGGGGTTCTTTGTGTGTTGAATTTATTGAATATGGTAGGTCTTTGGGGTTAGGCATGAACTATGAGTATAACCATATTGATATCTGTATGGACGGAAAAGAGTGGAATGAGGACAATCCTGGTGGTGCTAAAGATAATGGTGGTTACAGGGGTTAATACTCTATGGCTATAAATAGTAATGACTTTTATGGTAGTCTACAAGCACCTACAGAGTTGGGTGGTATATTTCGTGCTAGGGTAGAAAATAATGTAGACCCTTTGGGTATTGGTAGGGTACAGGTACGTGTACCTATGATACATCGAACTGTTGCTAGTGGTGGTACTGCTACAGAATCACTTCCATGGGCATCTTATTGCTCCTCTATTGGTGGTGGTTACAACTATGGTTCTTTCATCGTACCTGAGATAGGTGAGTATGTATGGGTGATGTTCGAGGATATGGACTCAAATAAACCTGTATATTTGGGTTCTGTATTTGGTACTGATTCTACACTAGAAAAGAGATATGGTAGCGAGAAGACTACTGGTGTTTGGAGTGGTGTAGTTGGTGCTAATGAAGTTCCTTTAGAGTCTCAACGTGAATCACCTACACATAAGATGATTTATAAATCCCGCTACGGCTCTATGTTATATTTTGATACAGATGAAAAGACAAACTCAGTAGGTATCGAAGATGCTAATGACCAGAAGTTTAAGATTTCTTCTGCTGAGGGTAAAGAATTTATTCTCATGGAGGGTGAAAATAATGTATTAGTTAAGATACATAATGGTAAGATTGATATAGGCTATGAGGGTGGTAGAGGTATTCAAGTTATACCTGATAGTGGTGATATTGTGTTAAAGGCAAGTGGGGCCACTATTACATTATCGGATTCTATTACTATGAAAGCTGATAGTGTTAATGTTAAGTCTAGTTCATTTAAGGTTAATTCTAACAGTATTCGGATGCAAGCAGGTAGTATCAAGATTATAGAGTAGGTATTTACATACATATATTTTTATGTTATAATTTGTTTGTAGTTAAGTTTTTCTTTTCATTTTTCTTAACTATGGGGAGTTCTCCGAAAGAACTTCCCGCTCCTTTCGATTATATAACATAATACAATCCTTAAAATAGCGTACACGTTTTTATATATGTGTACGCTATTTTTTGTGTTAATTTCACTATATGAATTAATTATATATTAATGGGAGGGGTATAGGTGATAATATGGCTTTTTATTATAACGAGGAATTTAAAGATACAATAGCTGGTAGTGGATTATCCCTATCAAAAACATTTAAACAGAATTTACGAGATGGTAAAGGTATAACGAATGTAATTAGTGGTGAAGATAAGATTAATGAAAGTATCTATACTATACTATCTACAAGGGTTGGAGAGAGGTTCTTTCTACCTGAATTTGGTAGTCGATTACATTTAGTTGTATTTGAGCAAAATAGATTTGTAGCACATGACCTAGTTTCTATTTATGTTAAGGAAGCTTTAGGGAATTGGGAAAAGAGGATTGTTGTAGAAGACGTTAGTATTGGTAATAATTGGGAAGATTCAAATATTGTTCCAGTACATATAACATATAGGTTAGCTAATAGTAATATCATAGGTTCATATGTATATCCATTCAATAGGACGATTGATGGTGTAGATATGTATGAATTTGGTGGTGCTGTTAGTACTACATCATACTAGAAGGGGGGTTAGTTTTTGGCTAATAGTAATAACACATTGTCTTATACAAATAGGGATATTGTTAGTATTCGTAAAGAATTGATTAACGCTATACCTAAGTTGACAGATAAGTGGACAGATTTTAATGAATCTGACTTAGGTATTACACTTATTGAGTTAATGGCTGGGGTACAAGATATGCAAAACTTTTATCTTGATGCACAGGCTTTTGAGACATATTTAGATACAGCTGTTCAAGATAAAAATGTACGAGCATTATTACGTTCTATGAATTATAGAATACCATTAGCAAAATCATCTGAGTGTAAGGTAAGGATTGTATTTGTTAATAATGATGATAGAGAGATTACTATACCTAAGTATACCTCTTTCACGAGTAGCATTAATTCTAGTATTGTAAACTTTGTAGCTAAAGATACAATTACACGTAGTGGTCAGTTTGATTACATTGATATTCCTGTCATGGAAGGTGTGGCAAGGTCTATCACGTGGTCTAAGGATGATTTCACTAGTAATAAGAATGTTGATGGAGATATTTCAAGACGTATCTATTTGGGATACAAGAATGTTTCAGATGGTTCTGTTGAAATAGTACAACATGGTAATGTGTGGAAAGAATGTGATGATGCATTACTAAAATATGAAGGTGGTAGATGGTATTCTGTACATGTTGATAGTGATGGTCAGGTATACGTTTTAATGTCTGTAAACTTTCTACAGTTAATTGAAGATGGTGAGAGTTTAGATATTAATTTTGTAACAACAAATGGTATTAATGGTATTATCGATATGGATGTGATAGATACTATTAATATGAATATACAAGATGTACAAAGGATATATAATACAACAAAATCATATGATGCATCAAACTCACCTAGTAGTGCTGATTTACAAAATATGAAAGTTCTTGCTAGACGTAATGCTATCACAATGGATAGGTATATTACTTTAGAGGATTTTGAGACGGCAGTATATGAGCAGCCTTATGTGTTTCAAGCTGTAGTTAAAGATTGGAAGTATTCAGATTATGTTACAGAGCCTTATATTGTTAAGGTGTGGGCAGTTAATACTTTGGGTGAGTCTTTAGGTGAGTTAACACGAGAAAAGTTAAAGAAAGAATTAATGTCTAAGGCTATTGCTGATGTTACTGTTCATGTATTAGAGGTTGAGAGTGTTGACTTTAATATTGATGTTGACGTTGTATTATCTCTAGATAATGAGACAGCTAGAGAAAGGCTTAGGTCTGAGATAGCATCATACTTGTATATGACATATCGTGCTGAGAATATGTCTTTTGGTAGAGACATATCTTATTCACTTATGACATCTAGGGTTAAGGCTTATTCTCCTTATATTAAAGATGTATTGGTAAGAACACCTAATAAAGATGTTGAGGTTGGTAATATACAATTCCCTAAATTGGGTAAGGTAACAGTTAGGATTGTAGAAGAGTTGTAGGGGTTATGTATGAAACTAATTGATAGAATAAAAAATAGTAAATACATGACTTTAATACCTGAGAAGTATAGAGAGAATGAAAATTTCTTAGTTTTCTTCTACTTGTTAACACAACAGTTTGATATTAATGAAGAGAACATATGGAATTTCACCTCATTAATTAATAATGATAAAGTACCTATGAAGTTTCTACAGTCTTTGGGTGCTTTTAATAATTATACTTATCAGCATTTAGCTAAGAATGATTTCAATAGAGAACTTTCAATGCGTATGTTTAACATTTGGGAGCAGAGGGGTTCTAAAAAATCAATTATAGACGCCGCAACGTGGGGTGATAATGTTGGTTGGGTTGGTGGCGACTTATGGATTCCTGGTTATTATCAGCCATCACAGTCTGCTACATTTGAGTTGCCACGTGATAAAATCTTTAGGCATAGCATATCTAAGTTTTCAAGTACACATGTATTTGAAGATGGCAAAACATATATGCCTGGCATTATATTATTGTCTGTTCCTAATTTAACTAAGGAAGTTAAACGTAGGATTTATGAGGTAACTCCTGCTGGTAGGAAGTATATATTTCAGATTGAGTCATCATTCTTTCCTAATGATGGGATAGATAATTTAGAGATAGGTTCTTTTAATGAATTATCTTTCTACAAGAAAATGAGGATATATCCTAAGAATGTGTTTGAAGAAAATCCACCATATGATAGGGATACTGACATAGATTTCACTTATGAGATAGATATGTTAGTTGATATGGAAGAACTTTGGGATATTCTTATTCATAGTGAGACTAGGGGACGTAGGTATCATAGTGGTCATTTGACTAATATCACAAACAACGAATATATCATGAATATGGCATGTTCTACGTTACCTATTTCTGTATTAACACATAAGTTTTCTGTTGATGGGAATGATAGTTTAACAGATAGTAGTTATAAAAAGGCTGATACTGGTGAGTATTTAGATACGTATAATAATAAGGGTATTGATTCTATTACACGTGATATTAATAGTGTTTATAGTAACAGTTTAGATTTAGACGTACATAAAGAGGTACGTCTAACTGCAATACGTAGTGAGAATTCATCTATAAGGTCTAAGCATGGTAAGATGAGTGGTATAACTACTAGTGTTGTTGATGCTTTTGTTGAAGCAGAGCCTATTTTACCTAGTGACTCTTTATATTCAGTTGATGATGTAGCTGATTTACATGAGTGGGATTATAGAGATGAGTTCTATTCTCATGGTGTTGAATTAAATACAGACAAAGATTTACCTGTTAGATTAGAGTTTACACATACTTCATTTAGTAGTATTTCTTAGGTGTTTAAGTAATATATAATAGTATAATTTATTTTAGTATATAGAAAATATATTTAATGGGGGGAACAGTTTTGGCTATTTGTACGTTAAAGGCACATGTTTCTAGGGCATTAGATTTTTACAATAAAGATGACATTTACTTCGCTATTGGTAAATCTACTCCGTGGAGTGCTAGTGATATTGATAATTTTGATACAGCGAGGGATTATGAAAATAATCCACCTGTACCTAAAAATACAGATGACATGAAAGAGATTGTTGGTTTTAAAAAAGCTGAGTTTAAGGCTATGGTAGTTCAAGATGATAATGGTTCTTTGGAATATCGTGGTGTGAATTGGCGAATCGTTTCACCTACAGATGCTGTAACTGAGGGTGCTAGGTGGGTATATATCTCAACTGAGTTATCTTATGATGAGTTACCAACAGATAAACCATATCGTCAGGTTGGTATTTATACTGGTTTAAAGAAAGCTGGTTCTGTTCAGGGTAATGTGTACAATCTTTTACCTAATCAAGTATCAGATAAGGGTTTGTTAGAGGTAATTGATTTTAGGAAGCCTGTATATCGTGATAGCGATGTTAGGGAGAAATTGAAAATCATCTTAGAGTTTTAATTATAATGTTAGGAGAATTCGATGAGCGTTGTTTCACAAAGTCCTTATTATGATAGGTATGATGACGTAAATTCAGAGCATCGTAAAGCTGGGTATATTAGGGTTTTAGCTATCCCTGGTAGGGCAGAACAGGCATCTGAGTTTAATGAAATTCAATCTATTCAAGAGGATTACTTATCACGTATTGGTGATTCATTGTATAAAGATGGGTTTGTAATTAGTGGTTGCGAAGTAAATATAGCTAATAATTTTATTACTATTGGTGCTGGTAGGATTTATTTAGGTGGCTTAATTCGTAATACAGAAGAGGTTAAATTAGCTATCACAGGGGTTGGTAAAGAGAGAGTTGTAGCTACATTAGTTACTAGTGTTGTTACTGCTACACAAGATAGTTCTTTACGTGACCCTGCCCAAAATGCTGAGAACTACAATCAAGTTGGTGCTAATCGGTTAAAACAAGTTGTAGCTTTCTCAGTTATTAGCGATTCTAGTGTTTTGGGTGATTATTCTGCTGTAGTATACAACTTAAATGATGGAGTTGTAGTAAAAGAGGCTAAAACAGATAACTATTCCATTTTAAATGATGTACTTGCTAAACGTACATATGATGAAAATGGTAACTATAAAGTAGATGGGTTAGACCTACAGTCTGTTACTGAAGATGAAGGTGACAAGATTCGGTTGTATGTAAGTGCTGGTAAGGCTTATATTCGTGGTTATGACGTAACTAAGCCAGCTATGAGTAGTATTTTATTGAATAAATCAAAATCTACTAGGGTAGTTACAAGTGAATCTCACTATTTTAAATCTTCAATTCGTAAATATAAGCTTTCTAATTCACCAGTAGCATCAATTCAAAACTTTACTGCTAGTGTTCTTGTAACAGGCGAACGTAAGTTTAGGGGTAATGTTAAAGGTGGTCAAGAGGCTTTAAATAATACACCTGTACAAAGTATTGTTAGTGTATACACTAAAAACGCACAAAATAACAAAGAAACTGTGTATGTTGCTGGTAGGGATTATTCTTTGTATTCAGACCAAGTGGATTGGTCTTTAACAGGTGATGGTGCTACTGAGCCTGTTCAAGGTACTACATATTATGTAGATTACATCTTCAACTATTCTATGCGTGAGGGTACTGATTTTAGGGTTGAAAATACAGTTGATGGTTCATACATTGTATTGCTAGACAATGGTAGTAAACCTACAGAAAACTCTTTAATGTACTTTACATATAACTTCACATTAGCTAGACGTGATTTAATTCTATTGGATAGTGATGGTTATTTGAGTGTTATTGAGGGTACACCAGATAGAGTTGAAGATTTGATTATTCCTTATAATGGTTCATCCGCATATTTAGAGTTGGGTTATGTTGACGTATATCCTACTGATGCTTTAGGTACAAGTACAAGTGGCACTAAGTTGTCTAGCGTAACAAATTATGATGGTGTTAGGTTGACACAAGATAATTTGTTGTTAATGATGCGTAGGATTAATAAGTTAGAGGATAGCATTGCATCATTAGATATGGAACGTAGTATTGAGGCTGGTGAGGATTTATCAAGTCTATCTGGTTACTTTACTGATAGCTTTGAAAATATCAATAAGTCAGATTTAACATATACAGATACAGCTAGTAGATTATCCTATACAGCTTGTATTGACTTTGATAGAGGTGAGTTGACAACGTCTGCAACTATTGGTAGTGTTGATATGACGATTGATGATAGGTCAAGTGATAGTTATGCTACATTTGGTAACATCATTTCTGCACCATATCAAAATGTATTGGCAGTTAGTCAGACATATGCTACTGGAACTATGAATGTTAACCCTTATGCTAGTTATGGGCCGCTTTGTAAGATTGAGTTAGACCCTGCTATCGATAATTGGGTTAACACGAATAAAATTAATGTATTTAATACTGTTGAGGATGTTAAATACGATACAACAACTAAAGTATATAGTCATGGTTATTGGTCTAGAAATGCTACTAAAAATCTTAGAGGTTATATGCGTACTGAACGTAAGGAAACAACAACTAAGGGTGAGGTTACAACTTCTAATAGTGTTTCTGAATCAGTAGCTAAGTCAGTTTATGAGTACATGCGTGTTAAGGATGTAAAAGTTAAAGGTTTTGCTTTTGGGCCGAACGCTAGAAATATTAGAGGTTTATTTAATGGTAGACCTATTAGTTTAACTTCTACAGGCACAAGCACAACAGGTACATCTTATGTTGTTGAAGGTAAAACATATACAACAGTTAATGCTGATGGTAATGGTACTGTAACATGTAAATTCACTGTACCAGATAAAACTCCTTGTGGTACTGTAGCTTTCCAAATGCAAGCTACAAATTCTAATGGTGAGGTTCATACAGGTACCGCTAACTATACTGCTAATGGTACTATTTTAACAACAACTGTAACTAACACAACAGCTGTTACACAGCATTATAAAGTGTTGGTTGAAGTTGATAACTTGTATGCTAATGACCCATTAGCACAATCATTTATTATGGATAATGTATATGATAGGAACTTAGTTAAGTTAGATTTATACTTCGCTAAAAAGTCTGCTACAAGACCTGCTGTGTTACAAATTCGTAATATGGTTAATGGCTATCCTGGTGAAAAAGTTTATGCTGAGGTAGTTATTGACCCTAAAGATGTTAAAATTCCTACAGATAAGAATGTTCCTGTAGCTACTGAGGTAGTATTGAATCAGCCTGTATATTGTTATGCTAAGCAGTATTATTGTTTTGTAGTACTTTCCGATAGTAACGACTATGAAATGTACGTAGCTAATATGGGGGATAAATTCTTAGGTAAGAATGAGCAATTAGTTGTTAACCCATATGCTACTGGTGTATTATTCAGTTCTTCTAATGCTAGTACATGGACAGCACATCAAGGTACTGATTTGATGTTTAAATTATATCGTACTCAATATACAGGTAATGGTGAGATTGTATTTAATAACGTGCCTTTAACTGATATTACTGGTGTTATGTTGGATGCTTCTTATGAAGTTGACAGCGATAGTGATAGTAAAGACGTATCTTCTAGTAGAACAGGTTTGAAATGGTTCTATCGTTTCACTAAAACAGGTGCTGGTGAGGTTCCATCTGATTGGTTGAGTATTGATACTTTGGTATTTAGGGATTTACAGTCATATGCTAGGAATATTGACTTAAAGGCTGAAATTACAACTGATTTTAGTACTTCACCATTTATTGCTAGAGATAGGGTTGCTTTACGTACATTCTTAGATAGTAAACAATCTACATATATTTCTAAATCTATTGATGAGACAAACTTCGCTAACCCTTATCAGGCATTGAAGATTAGTTATCAAGCCGCTTTACCACAAAATACATCTATTGAAGTATTTTATATGGATAAAGAAGATGGTGATTGGGTAAAATTAGCAACTGATAATACTACTGTTAATATTAGTGGTAATACTGTTAAAACTGTATCTTTGGATTCTATTACAAATGTAGATGAGGAGTTTAAACAGTATACATGGAATATTAATAAGATTAATAGTATGGTTACTAATAATGCATCTAGGGGTTCTAAGTTCTTCAAGATTAGAATTGACTTAAATACTACACAGGCATTTAATCGTCCTAGAGTTAAAAAGCTTGCTTGTATCTTTAAAGAAAAAGAATATAGGACTTAATCTATAATTTTAGTTTAAGATTTCAAGTATATATAGTATTGATAGTATAGAGATGTGGTTATTACTACATCTCTATATTTTTATTACATAGGATAGAGTGGGGGTTAATATGCCTGAAAGAGTACAAAGAATGTTCTGTACGATGTTTAAGAAGACAGATGAAGAGCAAAAGAATTATGATGCTAGGTTAGAGTTGGCTAAGGCTAAAGAGGATTTAGCTGTAACAACTGACACTTTAAATAAAGCAATGCAGATGATAGAAAGTTTATCTAGTGAGTTATCATCTATACGTGAAGAATTGAAAGATACAAAAGAGGGCAAGAAGTAATGAGTGTTTTAAAACGATATAATTCTGATAACATAGATTGGAATATTGGTGCATTATATTCACATGATGATTATATACAAAAGTTATTTATTGTGATGAGAGAGTTAGGATTAGTCAATCCTATTAAATATGTATTTGGTACTATACCAACTGTATTAGTTGGGGGTAGGGTTACACCTAAAGATGCATCAATGGAAGATGCTTTTAAGATTATTGATAGATATAATCAGTTAGGTGTTGGTTGTAGGTTAACATTTTCTTCTATGTACGTAACTAAAGAAGATTTGAAAGATAGTGTTTCTAATCAACTAATGCAACATTTAGAGGATAACAATCAAAAATATGGTGTTAGGATGAATGGTATTATTTTAACATCTGAGTTATTAGGTGAATATATTTATAACAATTATAATTCTTTAGAATTAATTTCATCACAAGTTAAGCCGTCCGTTGAAGTTGGGTTAGGTAAGGATAATGTAGATTATTATAATAGATTGTTTGATTTATTTGATATTGTGGTAGTAAATCCTAATAAATGGAATGATGCTAATCTCATTCATGGGTTAAAACATATTGATAGGGTTGAGTTTATAACCAATCATAGGTGTTTCCCTGATTGTCCAAAGGCTGGTGAACATTATATTGCTCAGGTAGATTTGAGTAAGAAATTACTGAGTGGTGAGGATTGTTCATTAGAGAAAGATAAATTAGATACAATTAATACATGGTGTTTAGACGTTAGAGAGCGTTTCCCTTTGTTGGGTGTTTCAATGTCTGAATCCGAGATTAATTTATTAATAGATAATGGTGTTAAGCACTTTAAGTTAGAGGGAAGAGATAATGATACTTTCTGTTTTTTGAGGGATGTTGGTGATTATATCTTTAATAATCAATATTTCTCTAGGATAGCACATAGTATCATGGGTGAGGCTATATAATAGTATGTCAACAAGAATAGAATCAGAAGATGGTGAGGAACTTTGGGGGCCTGACATTTTTGGTAAATACTCTATCGATAAGATAAAAGTAATTGCTGAAATATTAAAGGGTGTATTCAAAGATAATCCTATTACATTTGTCAATCAGTCTAAGGCTGATGATGACGTATATACAAAGACAGAAAGTAATACTCTTTTCATTTTAAAGAGTGATTTTAATAATATTGCTGGTGATTTGGTAAAGTCATTAGCATCTAGCTATCTTAAAGAGTTAGCTAATACTCAGGGTGTTGCTAGTGTTACAGATGTTAGGACATTAGAGAAAGTTTCTAATTATTTGACTAGAGCATGTTTTGGTCAGACATATACAGAGATTAAAGACTTAGCTAGTATGAGTATCGCTCCATTACCTGATAGGGTACAACAGGTTGAGACTCAGATGGTTTCTGTTGATACAAGAATAAATCATACTATGAATGTTGTATTTGAGACAAATAGGGATGGTTCTTTTTCCAGTGTTTCAAAGATAGCAACTAAGGAAGAATTGAATTCTATCAATGATAAAATGGGTAGTGGTAATATAACAGTACGTAACTCAAAGAATGTAGTAGATGCTGTTAATCGGTTAGATAAAAGCATTGTAGCTTTAGAGTCTATATCAGATTTTGTAAACACATTATCTACGACTGTAAATACATTATCTAGTACAGTTGATAGATTATCACGCACAGTTGATAGGATAGATACATTAGTTGGTAACGATGCATTAAGGACAACTAGTAAAACAATTACTGGTGCTATTAATGAATTAAAGGTATAAGTGGGGTAGTAGTTAGTGGAAATTAAACCTTTTAAGACAATAAATGGGAATGGGTACTCATTTAAGGAGATATGGAAGATTTATGATGAACAGTTCAATATTCTTCGAGATATCATACTATCTCTAGGTGATAAGTATCAGGTTGAAAATTTTAGTGGTAGTGATAATAAGGTCATTACATTAAATACACCTTATAATAGTAATCAAGTATTTGTATATTGTAATGGTGTGTTACAGTGGAAAGATAGGGATTATCGAGAAAATTCACCTACAGAGATTGAGTTGTTATTTGATAGGAAAGCTACGGATGATGTAAGGGTTGTAACAATTAAATCTAATGTTATTAAGAATGATTTACATCAATATTTACAAGATATTAGTTCTGTGGTAGCTAATGCTAAAGAACAGTATGATTCTGCTAGAAATTTAGAATCTAGGTTGGTAGAGTTGTATTCTGCATTACAACAAACTCATTCTTTGTATACAAACAACTCAACTGCAAGTCTTGTTACTGATTTAACAAGGTTGAAGAGTGAGTATGATAAGGTGAGTACACGTGTTACTGCTTTAGATAAAAAGTTAAAAGACTTAATTGGTAGCAGTGAGTACATCTTAACAACTTTAAATATTGATGATTTAAAAGAGTTAGTTAAAAATATTAAATCTAGGTTAGATGAATTGTCAGTTGAGAAGTCATTAGATGTTATTTATCCTATGTTTGGTTCTAAGCAAGATGGTGCAGATGCTAGTGTTTATGATGTAGGTGATTGTATCTTTGTTGGTATTGATAAAAAGTATTGGTTTATGATTGATACTTTCTCTAAATCAACAGGTGATGGTGGTTATAATTCAATCAAACGTGCCATGCAGAGTAATGGAATTACTAAATTTGAGTTTTTGTTAATTACTCATTGGCATAGAGACCATTATGGTAATGCTGTACGTTTGATGAATGAGGGTTTAGTTAGTAAGGTTTATGTACAGGATGTAACAAAGTACCCTAGTGGCATTAGTGGTGCATATGGTATGCCTTATAATGCATTAAAGACTACTTATGATGAACATAAAAATGTAGCAACAGCTAGAAATATTCCATTTAGTTCTGCACCTACTGGTGAGATTGATTTTCATGGTGCTAAGTTATTATTCCATAATAATGATTCAACAGCTATAGCAAAACATAATTCTACATGGGTTAATAGTAATTATAATAATACATCTATTTGTTTATTGGTGTCATATATTGGCAGAAATTTCTTAGCACAGGGTGATGGTGATAAAGAGGTAATGAAAGAATACTTAGAAATTCTTCCATCTAATATTGATTTATTAAAGTCTAATCATCATTCAATAGCAACAATGCCGCTATCTTTTAGGAAGTTAAGACCCAAAGATGCTATTATTACTGCCAATAAGTGGCAGTTGGCACATGATACTGTTGTGTTTAATTATCAGTCATTCTTGTTTGATATGGGTTCAAATGTTTATTTCTTAGCTAATCAGAAAGAAGATATACACATTTCATATAGTTCATTATATGGTGTTGCATACAATAAAAAATTAGAGGTTGGATATCCAGATAACTGTGCATATACAACACCTGACCCTAATGGTCATATCTTTGTAGATTGTAATTATAATGGTAACAATAGTACAGGTGATAAGGATAAGCCTTTCAAATATTTATCAGATGCTGTTAGATATGCACATATAAACTATATGAAAGAGATTTGTGTGAATATAGCCCCTGGTGATTATACAGGTGATATTAAACATTATAATTTTGTAAATTATAATGCAAATACAGTAACACTTATTAATTTTATTGGTTTACGTGGTAAAGTTAGATTTATTAATAGTGGAACTGCATCTGCTTATTTACCACCTATTTATGTAGCAATGTGTGATAATGTTACATTTGAGAATATTACATTTAAAGTTGGTAGTATGTATACATCTAATGCTGTTAATAATCTAACTAGCTTTATTAATGCTAGTGTAACAAACGCAACTGCTATGTTTAGTAGGTGTACATTTACTGTTGATAATACAGATATCACAAATAGAGAGACATCTAATTCTTCATTTAATACAATTCATGTAGATGCTTTTGGTTCAAAGGTTAAGATTGATACATGTACTTTGAGTGGTAAAGTTAGGTATGGTATTCGTTCTGCTGAGGGTTCTGTTGTAACTGTTGTTGGTTCAAATAATATCAATAACAGCGTAGCTACAGTGTATTATGCTACTGAGGGTGATATTAATGTTAATGGTACAGCAACTAAAAATACATCTAATGAAAGTACAGCAGGTGGCAAGGTCAGTTTCTTAGATGTAGATACTACACCAACATATCCTAACACTACACGTGGTCAAGTTATTGGTACACGATTATCACAAAAGTATGGTGGAAAGTTAGGTTATGTTTCTGATGGTAATGGTGGATATTCTTCTATAGACCATTTTAATCGGAGTGGTAATTTAGATAACAAACCTGATTTTGAAGGTCAATTCGCTTATGATAAAACAAATAAACGCTTAGGTTTTGCATTAGGTTCTTCAAATAAATCAGATTGGTTAGATTTATCCTCTAATAATGGTATTGGTGGTGTTAAAGAGTGGAAACAAGGTGGGACTTATAGTTATGGTGATTTTATAAGTAATTCACAAGGTAATCTATTCTATTATAGAGGTGGAGACATTTCTTATAGAAGTGGTACATCTGTTGATAGCCAGATTAGTGGAGATTTAAGAGTTGTTGAGTCACAGGGTGGAAGATTTGTAAATATTGACCCTAATAATCACGCTCATACATCTTTTGCTATGTTACATAGTAAGCCTGAAAATTTTGAATTGCCAACTACTAATAGTGAGATGAGTAAGTTGGGTATGTTTATTACATATTACACTAAATATGTTTTTAGTGGTCAACCTACAAAGTATGGTCAGTTAATCAATATACCTCCTGGTATTGACAATACAGAGGAAGCAACGCAGATTTGGATTGAGCAAAACTCTGGTCAGATGTATGTTAGGGGTGGTAATTGGCAAGACCCTATTGCTTCTAGAAATTTCCAACCTGTATATCCTGATAATTTTAATACTGTTGATTATTTATTTAAAGGTGTGGTATCGTCTGTAGCTGATGCTAGAAGTAGAAATCTACAGTTAGCTAGGGTTATAGATAACTATAAAGTAGTTACATTTTATTTAACACCTGATAGTAGTAATGATTTTTGTGTTTCCTGTTCTTTTGATGTGTCTGACTTTAAAAATATGTTGAATACTCTTAAAAAGTCCGGTGTTCCTACAAATTGTTACTTATTGAGTAAGCATCAGTTATGGTGGGGATTAAAGTTAAATGAGGGAACATTATCCTCAACTAGTATTGCTGATATTACATGGGATGAGAATTGTAAATTAGTTGGTGTTACTGGGTGGCCTAGGAAATTTAATTTAGACTAAGGTAGGTATAGATGTATAAAATTCCGTATAAAATGGTTGAGATAGTTACAGATAGTGGTGAGACTTTAACACTTGAAGATGTGTTAAAGTCATTACCTACTGTGCCTATGTCATTATACACAGGAAATGATGACTTTACTAAAGAGAAGATAGAGGATGTTGTCGTCTATCTTAAAGCTAATGGTGGTGGTCAGTTTACTATACCTGAGAATCCACCTATACATAAGTTAACGATTGATGTTCATAGAAATAAGTTTCAAGACTATGTAGTACATTTTATCTACAATGACTATCGTTACCCTATTGGGACTGATAAACGTCCTTATACAGGTGATGCTTGGCAAGCAGGGGATATTATCTATAACTTAGATATCTTAAACTCAGATGATAAATGTACTATGTGGTTCTGTAAAGAGAGTGGTACTGCTACTTCTAGTGGTAAATGGTCACAACAATCTATATGGCAATTATCTTCTAGTGAGATTGATGATTTAGTAGTATCTCATGTAGGTTCTTCTATAGGGCCGCTTGTACAGAAAGAGGTAGGTTTACAGGGGCCTGCTATGATGTCTAGTGAGGTTACTAAACAACTTGACGCTAAAGTTCCTAGTAAAGTTGAGTCAGAGGTTACTAAACAGCTTGCTAATACAGTACCAACACAGGTTTCTAGTATTGTAAATGACAGTCTTTCTAGAGAGGTATCTAAGAGGGTTGATACAGTAGTTACACCTATCATTAATAGTAGGTTAAGTAGTACATTATCTGATACAGCTGTTACTAGGATGATTAGTGAAAAGGTAGACCCTAAAGTAGCATCTATTACTGAGGAAGCTAAGAATGTAGTGAATACTAAAGTTACAGAAGCAACTTCAACTTTATCTAATACAGTTAATAACTATATAGATGAGGCTAAGAGGAAGCTAGGTGCTATTACTACTGTTACTGCAAAAGACGTAGATGATAAGATTAAAGAATCATCTAAGGCAATTAATTCTAAGATTGATAACATTGTTGATACTAGGTTAGCTAATCTTAGGACTGGTCATAGTGATATTGTGGCTACAGAAGAGTATAAGATGGGTGCTGATGGTGTTGTTGATGATACAGCTAAGTTTGAGCAGTGTGTTAATGATGCGAGGGGTAAAATCTTAATTATTAGCCCTGGTGTGTATAAGTTGTCTAAGAATATATTTATTGGTGAGTGTAAGGATGTTATTGTGTTAGGTTCTTTTAATAATAAAGTTCCTTTCATTAAGAATGATGATATGTTTATTACCTCACCGACTAATATTGAATATGTTAGGTCTTTAGGGTTAGATACAAATAAGGTTAATCAATGTCAAGGTTTTGCATATAATTCTAATAGAAATGAGTTTGTATTAGCCGCTATTAATTCAGATAATACCAATCAAGTATTGTATATCTTAGATGGTGATGATTTAAATACTCAAAAACGTAGAGTAGATTTTAGTGATGTAGAAAAGTTAGGTCATTGTAATACGATGACCTATAACAAAGATACTAATACTTTGTATGTATGTAATGGGGATACTAATTCTAATCCATTTAGGATGGCTAAATTAGATAATAACTATTCTATTACAGGTGTAAATACAGATTCTGCTCAGGTTAAGAAATATAACTTCGCATATGACCCTATCACTAAGTGTTATTGTTCTATCATGCCTGGTGATAGAACTACAGGGGTTAGACATGTATACATTCTTGATAGTAACTTTACTGTTATCAAAGAGTTTGACGTTGATTTCTTAACTAAAGACTACAATAATAATGGTGCTATGTTCTATAATGGTACGATTATGTGTGCTAGTTTACATGCTATCTTCCAATTCGATGTATTTGGTAATGTTAAGACTGTAGTTGATATTGATAAGGCTTATGAGATTGAGGACTTTGATATTAAGAATGGTGTAGTATATTTTGCTGTATTAGAAGGTCATAATGTTCATATCTTTAGTGGTATGCGTAATAAATTCAATTCTATACACATTAATAATATGAAAGTAAATCGTCTATTACTTGCTAATAATTCTCCTTTATTAGGTTTAACTGCTGAGGGTAAAGAAATTAGTTTAGCTAAAGTTGGTACGTCTGGCTCAACTGAAATTGGTGACAAAGCTAATAATACGATTTTAATTGGTAAAGATGTTAAGACTTGGGATGGTGGCGATGCATCATATACATTACTATCTACTAAACACTATGGTAGTGCTATTTATTCTAAGAAACAAACAGATGATGCATTTGTTAAGAAAGCTGAGTTAGTTAAGTTGTCTATAGATGTTAAACCTGATTTTGTTGGTCAGTTAGCTGTGAGTGGTGGTAAGTCTTATATAGCACTTAATAATACAGGCACAGATGGTTGGAAGCCTTTAGGTGGTGGTAGTCCATTAGAAGCTGTTGATAGGATTAAGTTTACAAATGGTGCTGAGTTGTGGATTGACTAGTTTTAATCTTTAATTCATAATCACTGTTTGTTGGTAAATTATATATAGGTAGTGTTACAAAGGTAGGGGGTAGTTCCATGAAAAGCAATACTTTTTTTAGAGGTACTACCCCTACTCTTGAAATTAGCATGGGTAGGGGTATTAGTGTTGAGAATATAGATAGTTTAATTGTGTATTTCTCACAAGGTATCACCGTACTGAAGAAAAAACTTGAAGATGTAAAAATTAATAAGACGACTAATTTAGTGTATGTACCTCTAAGTGAGTTAGAGACATATATGTTCAGTCCTAGTGTTGTTAATGTACAACTTCGGTATAAGTTACTAAATGATACAAATATTTATAGCACACGGATTTATCCTTTCAGAGTATTAAAACAGATATGTGATGAGGTATTTACAGAATGAATGAGGGTATAATTAAATCTAGTGGTACGTTCAATAAAGTTAGTATCAACTCAAATTATGTTAATATCACTTCACATAATGGGATAAATACTAATAATGGTACATTAGAGACTTCTAATAGAGTTAAGGTTACTAAAGATGAAGTTAAAGATATGCTAAAGGAAAAACAAGATAAGTTAATTGCTGGAAATGGTATCTTATTAAATGAAGAGACAAATGTGATATCAGTTTCAACAGAAAAGATTGTTGTTAATGAGGGTGAGAATATTTCTGATTTAACAGCGTTGTATTTACTGGCTAAGGGTGAAAATTAATGGCAGATTTAAAGGATAATTTACAGAATCTTGCGACTCAGTTGGGTACGGATGTAAAACATATTAAAGCATCTGTAAAAACTACAGATGATAAAATTGGTACGTTAGGCTCTCTGTCTACGACTAATCAATCTTCAATCGTTGAAGCTATCAACGAGGTTAAAGCTAATATCGTTACTGCTCAGGGTGGTGCTGTAACAGAGCAAGCTGTTGATACAAAGTTACAAGCTAAACAGGATAAGTTAACTGCTGAGGGTAAAATTTCAATTAATAAGGATACTGGTACAGGTTTAACTAAGATTACTGTAGACTTGTCAGATTATGTTGAAAACAGTGCTTTGACAACTAAGTTAGGTGACTACACAACTACAGCAGGTTTAAATACTAAACTAGATGCTAAACAAAACAAATTAACAGCTGGCAGTGGTATTACATTAGATGCAGATGGCACTATTAAAGCTAGTGTTGATTTAAGTACTATGGCAACTAAACAAGAGTTAACAGATAAAATTCAAGAGGCTGTTACTAATCTTGTTAATGGTGCTGATGCGACTATGGATACATTTAAGGAAGTTCAAGAAGCATTAAAGAGTGATAAAACAGTTACAACAGCGTTAACTACATCTGTTGCTAACAAATTAGATTATAGTCAAGCACAGTCTTTATCTACGGCTCAAAAACAACAAGCATGTTCTAATTTAGGTATTGGTGACCCTACAGTGGATTTGGTGAGTGTATATACGACAGCACGTGATAGTTAGTAGGTGATTGCTTATGGCTGATACTAATACACAATTAGTGCAGAATATACAGACATTAGCACAGACTGTTGGTAGAGATATCAAAGATATTAAGACAAGGGTAAATTCTATTTCTAGTGGTGGTAGTGGTTCTAATGTTGACACTTCTAGACTAGCTACTAAAGAAGAATTAAAGGTTGTAGAGAATAAAATACCTAAAGCTAGTGGTGTTCCAACTCTTGACTTTACTGTAGAAAATAATGGTGATGTGTATGTTGACATTACATATCCTGAGGTAAGTAATACACCAACAACAAATACACAGACTGACACTATAGCTTATGGTACTACTAAGATTTATGATGTTGTGTGGGGTGTTGCAGTTCCTGGAGCAGCTGGTACAGGTAGGGGTTATTTAGAGTATAGTCCTATCAGTGGGTTTGGTAAGCTACACTTGGATATCAAGATGACACAGAATAGTGGCAATGGTGGTACTATTGCTACATTACCAGCAAATGCACCTGTACCTACAAGGTTATTAGAGACATCTGTTGATGTTAATAATAACAGTATTTATGTTGAACCTAATTCTAGGAATATTAAGGGTTGGGGTGTTACAGGCAATAATAAGAGGTATATTTTTGATATTATAGGCTTTTGGAAGGAGATTAAGTAGATGGCAAGAGTTAAAATAGGTAGAATAACTTTACCTAATCTATCTCCTTTTATAGTTAGGGATGTTAGAAATATTAAGAAAGTTGCTACACTCAAATTAAATGCACCGATTACTCAGTGTCAGGGTTTTACTTATAATAGTAAGACTAGGGAGTTTGTGTTAGCATGTATTAGTTCTGACAATAACACACAAGTATTATACAACTTAAATTCTACAGACTTTTCTAGGACGAAGACTGTTCAGTATACAGATAAGAATAGGTTAGGTCATTGCAATACATTAACTTATAATAGTAAGATAGATAAGATTATTGTAACTAATGGTGCAGTAAATGTGAATCAGATTACCTACTTAAATCCTGATTTAAGTATTGATACAACTAAGACTATATCAGGTAAGGCTTTTAATTTAGCTTATGATGATGAAACTGATACTTATGTATCTATTGTTCCTGGTGTTGATAATTCTTCACGTAACTTAGAGTATTATGATGCTAGTTTCACTAAAACTAAGTCTGAGGCAGTGACTGTAAATTCTAAGAATAATGATTCCAATGGTGCTTTATTTTACAAAGGACAGGTAGTTTTTGCTACTGAGTATTTGGTGAATAAATCATCTGTTGGAATTCAGTTCCTAGAAACATTAAGTGGTTTAGAGGTAGAGGATTTTGCTGTAAAAGATGAGAACATCTATATGGCAGTTAATACAAACTCTGGTGTAGATATATATTGCCATTACTCTAGCATGTACTTCATAGATAATATAGCTACAAAAGATAACTTATCTTTACCTAATAACATACCTTTGTATGGTACAGATACAACTGGTGCATTGAGGAATTTAATTAAATGTTCTAGTGGTAATGGTACTGAAGTTGGTAATCAAAAATCACCGATGGCTCTAGTCGGTACAAGGATAACATGGTTTGATGATAAAGGAGTTTCTAGAACCATGTTATCAACTAAAGAATTAGATGGTGTAGGTGAAAGTAAAGAAGGTAAAGTTATTTACAGAGCATCTGAGGTAGACAAGATGTTTACAGATGTTTTAAATAAGTTAAAAGAAATTAATAGTAAATTGTAGGGGGTTGACTATATGATAGTTGAAGACATTGTTAATGAGTTAGATAAGTTTATTACTAAATACAAAGCGTTAAAGTCAGATAATCAATCTTTAACTCAATTTAAGTCTGATGTTAAGACTGTCTTAAATAATAAGGGGATTATCCATACTAATGAAGATTCTGAAGTAGTACAATCTATTACTAATTATACTCCTAGTACTATTGGTAGTGGTGCTAGTCTAGATGTTGATTATTTAAAGAGTGTCGGTTTATTACCTAGTTATTTCAGTGGTAATCCTACTGAAAGAGATTTGATTGTAAACAATTTTCTATTTCAAGATTCTACAGATAGTCGCAAGTTTATTTCTTCTGAAGATTTACTCAGTGTTAGTGTTCATCTAGATGGTGAAGAGGTTAATGACTATCGTAAAGTGACTAAATTAAGTACATCTTTTAGCGGTCTTGATTTGGATAAATACAAAATTCCATTGAATGGGTATTATATTAATGAGTTTAAATTTAATAAATCAGGAAACTACTCTGTAGATATGAGTATTGGGACTCTATCTTTAAGCAAAGTAATTAATTACATTGAAGAAAAACTAAGTTCTATGGATAACTTCTTAGTTTATGCTACTAATCTAAAATCTAATCGTGTAGTTGGTTACGATACAATAAAAAAAGAGACTAGCTATAACTTAGATAGCACTCAGCTAGATAATGATATGGCTCACAATTTTATTAAAGTAGAGAATAGTTTGAACGCTATGGGTAGTGATACTGAAAAGTTAGGGTATGTCTATAACATAAGAACAGGCAAAGCTTTTTTAGTAGATGTTGTGTGGCTATCCAGTGACTTTAGTAACATTAGTAGTAATTTTAAGAAATCATTATCTACAGTTATTTATAATGGTAGAATTGACGTTCTGACTAGTGCATACTCATTTGCATTGTCTGTGAGTGGTGATGATAAAAACCACACGACATTTATTTCTGATATTGATTATCAAGATGGCGATACTTTAGTATTTGCTTTCTATAATGAAAGAAATAGTGATAAAGCTCATGAGTTCTCTACCAAAGCAGTTGAAGATTATTTAAAACCTATTTCTAGTGCCATTAGTTCAGACAAACCTGGCTTAAAAGAAGAGGTTACATATGATATGGGTAGATTGGTTAGAATTAATAATTTAAGTCTAGCAGGGCATGAGGATAACTTTACAGAGTTAGCTGGCAAAGTAGCGATTTATGAGAAAGGTGTAAAATTCACACCTACCGCATTATCTTTAAAAGATACAGACGGACAAATGCCTATGACGGCTTTAGGTATGCTACTAGATGAATTTATGCCTACAGTAGGTATAGATTATTATGTAATAGATTTATCCAAACTACCAAGCAATAACATAGCTTTACCTAGTGAGACAACTGTTGCTATTGCAAAGGATTTCGCTAACGTAATAATTAAGGTAAATAAAGACAACGTAATTGGTAATAGCGAAACAATCAAGATTAATGGACATACAGGTCAATCAATCAAAATTAATGGCTCTGATTTTGTTAAAACTGATAATGGTAAAAATTATCTGTATTCATTCAAAAAAGATGGTATTCAAGAATTAAAGCCTTTTGTATGGTAACTTTTGTCCTATAATTTATGTTGTGAAGTAGATATAAAATACTACTTGAATATTAAAGTTCCTGTTTTAGGTATTTGGAATATAATTTATATTTCTAAGGATTAAACAGTAAGTATTAGATAATAATTAAATATACATAAGATATTCATAAAATAGATAGTATTGGTGAGAGGTGTATCTTATGGATTTTAATGGTTTAAAAAATGTTACACCTATCTTCCAAACACTATTAAATAATGCTAAGAGTGGTATTCCTAAGAAAATTCAAGTTTTCATAGGAATACTTGCTCTTATTTGGTTATTACCAATAGTGTTAGATATAGTGTTTGTTGTTTTAGGTGTATTTTATGATTATAAGCCTGATATGATACTAAAGTTTTTACCGAGGTTAGAACAGTTAATTAGTATACTCACAGGTGTTTCTGCTGTTGCGTGTTTAATGGCGATTATCGGTTTATTTACAGATTCAGATGGTGATGGTATACCTGATTCTGTTGATAAGGATAATAAAACACCAGTAACAAATAATAGTATTCAAGTCAATGTAGGTTCTGATGGAAGTAAATCTCCTAAGTTACCATTACACATTGACAAATAATTTGTTTTAGTAGGTATTTTTTAGTATGCGTATGCTTTATAGGAGATGTTTTATGATTGGAGATTTAAGCAAGGAATATGAATCCAATGGCGATATCGGTGCTATCTCTACTGGTGAGGGAGATTATGGTGGTAAGTCATATGGTATGTACCAATTAGCTAGTAATGTGGGTTCTGTTGATGATTTTATTGCATGGGGATTAAATTCTGAGTATAGTTGGATTGCAGAAGAGTTAGATAAATATGAAATTGGTTCATATGATTTTGATAACGCTTGGACGTATTTTGCTAATAATGATTATGAGAATTTCTACAACATGCAACATTCATATGCTATTCATAAGTATTATGATGTATCAGTTGAGTTGTTAAGGGAACATTTATTTAACATTGAGAATCATAGTGAGACTATGAAAGATGTAATTTTCTCTAGGGCAATTCAGTATGGTACTGGTAATATTGTAGAGATGTTTGAAGATGCATTAGTAATTATGGGTGATAAATTAAATCTTGATTTACAAAATCTTTATTATGTAGATGAGAAACGATTTGATTACGATTTAATCACATCTATCTATGACGTTTGTATGACTACAGAGTGGAATAATTCTTCTTTGAGGGAAAACTTAAATCATAGGTTTAGGGAAGAGAAAGCTAAGGCTATTCAAATGTTGTCTGATGAGTTAGGAATCTAGGTGATTCATATGGGTTTCATTGATAAGTTAATAGAATGTATTAGAGTTTTATTCTTAGGTAAGAGTATTGATAGTGTTGTTACTTCTACACAGGATAAAGTAGTAGATACAGTTAATAATACTGTTGATGAAGTTTCTTCTAAAGTAGATACAGAAGTTAATGGTATCACTGATAGAGTAGATAACATTACTGATACAGTAGATGATAAAATTGACGATGTATCTAGTAAAGTTGAAGATATTGTTGCGAACTCTAAAAAATTAGGTGTTAACATAAGAAAAAAATAGTGTATAATAGAGGTGTACAATTTTAAGTACACCTCTATTTTATTTATGGGAGATTATATCATGGGATTATTTGATGTTGATGGGATAGGGTTTAAAAATAAAGAAAAAACTAAAAATGAGAACTCTTTTGATATGGGTGTAGATATATCAAAAGTAGATAATAGTTTAGTTAGTACAAGTAAGACTAGTGGTAGTGATTTTGATAAAACACTTGTAGGTGAGATAAATCCATTAGTTAAAGTTGACGTTATCAATCACTATTTTAAATTAAGTGACTTGTTAAGGGAGTATGGGTGCTATATTGATGGCTCTACTATGTACTGTCCTTTTCATGATGACGATATCACAGGTAAACCGTCTGCTAAGTATCATTCAGATACAGATTTGTTATATTGCTTTTCTGAAAACAAAGTCTACAGTTCTTATCACGCTTTAAAGATTTTATTTGGTAAGGATGTAAATTTAATCTTTAAGAAGATATGGTCTACCCTATCTAAGGAAGAGAGATTATCATATATTGGTAAGCATGATGAAAAAGTTAAAGATGTTGTAGTAGAAGATACTGGGTGGGAATATTATAGTAAAAATGTATTATCTGCTTTTAAGGTTGGTAAGGTATCGTATGAGCAGTATAAAAACGCTTTATATAAGGTCTTATCATTAATTCAAGAATAAAATAGTATGAATTTTAAGTAATTTGTAGTTGTAAAGTTACTTAAAATTAAGTATAATAGATATTGTAGAAAATGTTACTAACTACAATATCTATTTTTTATTATAGTAAAGGAGAATATGCTATGGCAAAAATTACAGCTATTCGTTTACCTAATGGTAAGGTTAAGATTACTAATTCTGATATTACTTCAATTATTGGGGAAGAATTCAATTCTTCTGATGATTTCTTCAATAAATATAAAACAATTAATGAATCTACAGGTGTAGAAAATGATTGTGTGTTATTAGAGTCAATCAATGGCTAATGTTCCTGTTATAGGTAATGGACTTGCAGTAATACCACTACATACTAGGGGTACAAGTAAGAAGAAAAATAAAAGAGTTGCTGATTATTTAACTAGGAGTACTTTTTTAAAGTTATTGGTAGAATACTCAGATATAGAGAAGATGGATATCGTATATTTAACTGGTATGGGTGTAATGTATCAAGACGATATATTAGATGGTTCTGTTACTTTAAGGGATATCATACAAAATACTAGTTGGTGTAATATAGTTGCTGAAGAACTGTATCGTTTATGTCTATCATTAGGTACAAATAAAATAGTATTGTTGGCTAGGAGCGATAGATTTTTAAAGCTTGCTAAAACTCTTAGGTCTAGAGGTGTTATAGTTGAAAATCCTATAATGGGTGTATTGTCAGAGAGGTATGCAATTAAGATACTTTTCTCTAAAACTAAGTTATTAGTAAATACAAGGGGTGGATTTTCAAAATGAGTAGAGAGTTACCTTTGTTTTTACAGAATTTATCATGTGATATTACTGATTGTGTATTCACATTAAAGTTGGTTGGTAGCACTTTTCAGTATAAAGCACAAGATGTGTTACAGGTTATACTAGATAATAATATGGTTGATAAGGTTATATTAGAGTTAGTACGTGAGCCTAACAATATTCATGATGAGCATGCTGTAAAAGTTATGTTGTCTGTTGATGGTTATAGTGGAACATATCATGTTGGGTATGTATCACGAGATATAAGTGAGACAATTAGTTTTCTTCTACAAGATGATGACTTGTGTGTACATATTTCAGATGTATTCATGTGTGGTGGTGGATTAGATTACTATGTAGGTCTTATGTTTAATTGTAGATTTAAAAGAAAGGAATAAAACCTATCTATGGCTAATGAGAAAGCTAAGAGTGATTATAAACATTGGGTTGGGGCTGTTCCTAAGATAGAAAATTGGTATAAGAATTTTAACTTTGTATTAGTTGAAAGTATGGAAGACTTAGAGAGTATCTTTAAAGATAAAAAAGACTACTATATGGCTTTTGATACTGAAACAACAGGTTTAGATTTTGAAGAGATTGACTTGGTAGGCTACTCTTTTTGTTTAGATGGTAAAACGGCATATTATGTGCCTGTATATCATTTTCAGTATGGGGGTAATTTAGGTGAGGAATCTGTAAAATTCATCTATGAGCGTATGTGTGAAGCTAAGAAGGTATTCATGTATAATATGCGTTATGATGCACGGATTATGGAATACTATGGGTATAAAGAGAATAAAGCTGATTTAGATAAAAGACGTTGGATGTATGCTAAGTTTGATATGTCTAAAGTTGATTATTATGATGTTTCTGTTCCTGTGTGGTTAGCAGATACTAATCAGAAATATCCTAGTCTTAAATGGTCTAGTTTACATTTCTTAGGAATCGAGCAGTTACATTTTGATGAAGTAATTGAAAATGCTGGTTCATTCTTTTACCTAAACCCATCTGAAAATCAAGATACAGTATTTTATGCTGCCGCTGATGCGTTGTGTACATTTTTACTTGCAACTGCTACAGTTAAGTATTTTACAGAGGCTAAACATTCTGCTAAATTCGATAATCTGATGTTATATCCTTTATTACATTATGAGAATGAGAGGATTTGGTTGGATGGTGATGTACTTAAAAATCTTTACATTATAGCTACTGATAGAGTAGATAAAATGGAGAGAGACGTGTATGCTATGATAGGTGGACAGATTAATTTGAATTCACCTGTACAAGTTGCACAAGCTTTTGAGAGGTTGGGAATTGATACTGGTGAGCGTACATCTAAAGGTACTATGTCAGTTGGTATTAAAATATTGGCTGATTTACCTAAAGAGTATGTAGAGAAGTTCCCAGCTTTAAAATCGTATATCAACTATAAGAAAACAGCTAAATTAATATCTTCATATATTAAACCTTTGTTGAAAGAGTATGAACGTAGGGGTTATTGTAGGTTCGCTTATAAAACTACTGAAGTACCAACTGGAAGGCTTGCTTGTGGTAAAGATGGTAAAAACTCTTTCTTCTCTGGGATTAATGCCCAATCACTACCGAAGCCACATGTAAAGATGGAAGATGTGTTTGATTTGGGAGATAGGAATTTATTCTCTAAAAAAGATAATATTATCATGGGTTATAAGTTTGTCTACTCATCTTATGATGAAGAGGGTAAACATATAGTACCTGATGACCCTACTTATATCGGTTGGGTAGAGGGTATGGATGATGATTTAAATATACGTATGGCTATTTCACCTAAAATGTTAGAAGATAGCAATGATGATGATTTCTTGTATTCCAGCTTTGACTATGCCGCGGAGGAGTTACGTATCGCCGCTAATTTAAGTCGTGAGCCTAATTGGGTTGATGCTTTTGTACATGGGGATGACATTCATAAGAGGTGTTATTCTTTAGATACTGAGTTTTTAACAAGAGATGGTTGGAAAACTTATGAGCATATTGGTATTGATACTGAGATTGCACAATATAATGAAGATACTAAAGAATTAGAGTTTGTTAAAGCTGGTCATGCATATTTCAATGAAACAGATACAATGTATCACTTTGTTGGCAATAATACTGATTTATTAGTTACTCCTAATCATCGTATGTATGATAAAGGTAGAGATAATTGGTATGTGAAACGAGCAGACGAATTATATAAAAAGAGGTATTATCATACCATTTGTAGTCCTATATCCAATAAAGTACTAAGGGATTCAGATATTGTTGTTGATAGAGGTAACATTGATATTAAGTCTACATATCATAAAGATGGTTTTAGCATTTCTGTAGATGATTTTGTTGAGTTATTAGGGTATGTCATTACAGATGGTGGTACTTGTTTGCGTAGTTGTGGAACTAAGACAGTTTACTTTTCACAGTCAGAAGTTAAGGCAGATGTTTTAGCTAGAATGCAAGACTTAAATAGAAGACTTGGTGGACTCTTTAAAGAAGAGATTGATTACTGTAAAGGTAAAGAAACAACTATATGTGGAAGGGTATCTATTTTAAATGGGAATTTCCATCGATTTAGTTTAACAAGTTCAGCTTTGTTTGATGTAGTTGTTGAATATATTGGTGGGAACTTAAAGAAAGATAGGGTTCTTTCTAATAAGATGCTACAATTTAGTGATAGGTTACTAATTAAATTCTTAGATGCTATGTATGATGGTGATGGTTTACATGATAATAGGGAAGGGAGAGAAAACTCTAGGACTCTATTAGTGCAGTCTAAAAAGTTAGTTGAACAGTTACAATTAATTCTTATTAATATTGGGTACTCTACAAATATTAGAGATGTTTCTGATAGATATAGTACTAATTTATATAAGTTAAATTATGTTAAGGATAAGAGGGTTGTACGAGGTTCAAATAGAAAGACTGAGATTATCAAGTATGATAAACCAGTAAAGTCTGTGTGTTTTGCAGTTCCTAGTACGTTGCTATTTGTACGTAGAAATGGTAAGACATCAGTATGTGGTAATACTGCTGTAGCTATTTGGGGCGAAGAACATTATAATAGGGATTATCGTAAGATGGCTAAATATGCCAACTTCTCTATTTTGTATGGTGCTAGTTCTCATTCTCTATATGCAGATAGTCGATATGGTTTTAAATCTTTACAAGAGGCTGAGGATTTCTACAATAAGTATAAGAAAGCATTACCGACTTTATTCCAGTGGCAAGATAGGTTAATCTATAGTGCTAGACGTAAAGGAATGTTACAGACATTCTTTGGTAGACCACGTAGGCTACGTTCTTATTATGAGAATAAACAAATAGGTTTTGCTAATCGTAGTGCTGGTAATACGAGCGTTCAGGGTGTTGCTGGTGATATTCTTAAAATGGTAATGATTAAGTTGTGGAGAGCATTATTTAATAATGATGAATTCAAGAACGATGTTGCTTGGAGGGTTGCTATCCACGATGAGATTGGTTACACAATACGTGCTACTAAATTAATGCGTATATTGAAGATTATTAAAGAAACACAATCTGTTAAGTTACCAGAGTGGCCAGTAGAGATTATTACTGACCCGTCAGTTGGATGGTCTATGGGTAGAGTGTACGATTTTCATATGGTTGAGGATGATTCTGAGTTAGGGTATCATTTTGAGCCAGATTTAGCTTAGGAGATTAGCATGGAAGAGTTTATTTTTGATAGCTTAACATTTGATGATTTAGTTAAGTATGTTGATACGTCAAAAGTATTTAACATTACTAAAGGTGAATTTAATCAAGTTAAAGTATACTTAGCAAGTTATGAAGATGAGAAGCTAGGTAGTGCTGTTGAGCGTTTAGATGTTGCTTATCACATTGGTAATAAATGGTCTTTGGTAGATATGGGTAAAGTTGAAGGCTTTAATGAAGTACCATTGAGTTGGTTATTATCAGATGTTGGTGATATTGATGATTGTTTAGTTATTTTACGTAGAATGTCTAATATGGTACTAGATAAGAATAATTCTAGTTTATCTACATATATTTATCATATTGTTGATGATGCTTATGAGTTTGTTACTTCTAATGCTTTAATGAATGGTAAATTAGCTAGATATGGTATTAGGTTAGATGGTTCTATTGATGATATTCTTGATATTATCAATAACAAAGTTGACAATGATTACGATAAGAATTCATTAATTTCTTTTATTAAGCGTGGTGTTGCTAATGAGTGATATGTTAGAGTTAGTTCAGTTAGGTAAGAATGTTCGATACATTAGGGTTAATGTACTAGAAACAACAATATCTGAATTCTCTAATTTAACTGGTATTAGTCGAGATGTAGTATGTAGGATTGAGGATTTAAGGATGGGCAAGGGTTCAAAGACTTGTCCATCGGTATCTACTATCTTAAAATTATGTAAATCTCTAAATATTGAGATTGGCGATATTATGGGTAATGATATCTCTTTAAATGAGGATGCTTTACTTAATTTAAAGGAGGTTATTTCTTGTGGCAATTAGTGTTGGTAGAACTTTAAATGAGTTAAAGCAGATGTCTTATGACTGTGGAATCAATATTCCTAGTAGAGAAGATGGTAAGTCTTTAAAGAAAGAAGATTACATCAAACCAATTAGAGAGCATAATCTTTCTATTAGATATGGTAGTGTTGGAAATACTCCCGAGCATTTAAAGTTAATGCTACAGTTAAAATCACCTATGTTGGCTGGTAGGATTGATTCTTTTAAAGAAGAACAGCAACAAGAGGTGTGGGATTCAGATAATTGGTCAATGGAACAGAAGTTAAATGGTGTTAGATGTTTTATTATTAACGATGGTACAGGTATTCACTTATATAGTAGACATAATAGTGATATTGACTTGCTCCCCATAGAGTTTACTGAAAAAGTTAAATTACCTAAAGATTTCTCATATGGTAGGTTAGATAGAACTTTTATTTTAGATTGTGAGTTGACATCAGATAACCCTAATATATGTACTGTGTTAGATGGTTATGGAGTAGATACAAGTTCTCAGTTACAAGCAGTTACATCTATCTTAGGTTCTAATACTGATAGGGCATTAGATATTCAAGATTTTAATGATTTAGACTTAGTGTTTAATGCATTTGATTGCATTTACTGTGATGATAAGTGGATAATGGATACTCCTTTGTATGAGCGTAGGGGATATTTATCATCAATTATTGATATGTTAGTTGGTGCTAACTTTAATGCTAGACCTGTTAAATACGTAGTGGATAATAAGAAAGAGTTTTATAAGCATTTAATTAGTCTAGGGTTAGAGGGTACAGTTGCTAAACGATTAGATGGTGTGTATGTACCTGATACAACTAGGAATTTTAAAGGTTGGGTTAAGTGTAAGAGGTCTTTATCAGATTCACTGAGTGCATTTAATTCTCAATCGTCTTTAAGTGCTTTTGATACTTTAGATGATGTGAGTGGTGATATAACTTTCTCATTTGGTGACACTATTGATGCTTTTATTACTGGGTATGAGTTAGGCAATAAAGGTTCTGCATTTGAAAACATGATTGGCTCTATATGTGTTTCTGTGTATGTAGAAAAAGAAGATGGTACACAAGAAGTAAGAGAGATTGGTAAGTTCAGTGGTTTCAATCTTGATATGCGTAAGAATATGGGAACTGTTGTAAATGGTAAGACAGTACTTAAACCAGAATACTATGGTAAAGTTGTAGAGATTGATGGGCAACAAATTACTAAGAATGGTAGGTTCGCACATTGTGTATTTATTGGGTTTAGATACGATAAGTTAAAGGATGCTTGTATTCTTAAAGAGGAATTCTTAAAATCACAACTACTATAATTTTTACTTTACTTTAAGTAAAAATAGTGTTAAAATTTTATTATCTAATGTTTTGAGGTGCATTATATGAATTACAATAAATTAGATATGAATGTGTTCATAGAAAAACTCTTAGAACATGTAGAGATGTGTCCTTGTCTTTTGATAGGTAAGTATGTTACTGAGTTTAAAAAAGTATACAAAGATACAATAGAACGTGTGTATACATTAGATGACGTAAGGAATTTAATAGATTCGTATGAAGGAATTTCTAATGTAAATAGTAAGTTCTTAGTATTAGATGGTATTGGTTTTTTATCTCGTGTAGGTCAAAACTCCTTATTAAAGTTCATTGAGGAGTCTAAGTTGCCAATCATCATTTTATCTTATGGTGATAAAATCTCACCAATTATAATGTCTAGGATGAAGATAATTGTTAAGAGGTGGGATGTCGTTAAGAATTTGAACTTCTCTAGTGTTGCTGATACAATAGCATACATAAATGAGAAAAATTCTACACGAGAAGATAAGATGAGTGAGTTTGATGAGGTACAGATTATGGCTAATATGTGTCCTAGTCTATACTCAATTAAACAGCAAGCTGGTGATAGATATGGGTATACTAATAGTAGGTTAATAAATCTAATGGTTGGTACTAAGAATAGGTGATTCAGTGGGAGATTACAGTTTAATCAACAAAGTAGTAAAGGTTGAAGATAGTAAAGAGGGAATAAACTATTTAGATTTAGTTTGTTTTATGTACCCTAATTATGAATTACGTACAGAGTTTAATATCTTAGATGGGAATACTGATATTATATTTGTTGGTAAAGTTAATTCTAGTGTTGTAAAGTCATTAAGAGAAAACACTAGAAACTTTATAGCAATTAATAATATAGGTATTCAAGATATTGACATGACTATTAGAGATATAGCTATTAAGGTTCTCTATGATAGATTTAATAAAGAGCCTAGTGATAAGACGCATACAATGTTAACTTCTATGACAGAATATGATTTCGTTAAGTACTTTAAATCTTTTTGGGTATTAGGTAGGTCTAAGATTGATTCTGTTGACATATCTTTATGGGATTTATATTGTGTATTAGGTAAGTCTAGACACGATATACTTAAAATATATTTAGAGTTACGTGAGGTGTATTCTGACAGTATGATATTTGGTGGTGTACTATCTTTTTTAGAAAAGTCTAGGAACTTAGAAGATGTTGTTACTAATAGTGGTAAGTATCTTAGGTTGCTAGTTGATTTCAATAAATCATATGATAAAATGATTGTACCTATTATTCAGAAAGTTTACACGATGGAGTGTAGAAGTGATTCTGATAGAGAGTATCGTACTTTGTGGTTGTTAATGCAGTTAGGTAAAGGAAACATGTTATAATGTCTATACTTGAAATTGAATTAGAAATGAATAAGGTTGCTAAGGATTTACAAGATAGAATTTATCAAGTATATGATACATATTTGGTAGAGAATAGAAAAATCATAGACCTACCTACTTATGAGGCTTTATATCGGAGTCCTAAACTACAGTATGAGGTTTCAGAAAGATTGATACGTACTATAGATGTATTAAATGATTTAAAGTTACGTATTAGTGTTGTTAATAAGAATTTATCAGAGATGAAAAATTTACAGGTGACAACAAAATCAGATTATCAGTTAGTAGCTAATCTTAAATCTAAGGTAAGTAGGTACTATGATGAGTTTACTGAGCATAAGTTTCAGATTTCTGATTTAATTAAAAATGCTAATAACAAACTTAATACGATTAATGCTGTTAGGTTTGTTAATGAATAGATTATTGTATTATGAAATGAAAGGAGACTTATGGGAGAAAATGCTTTTAAGGACAGATTAGTACATGAATTTAAAGAATACTTTCCTAATGATAGTTCGCTACAAAACTTTTGTACGTTAATTATCACTATGAAAGATAATCCTGATTACGCTTTATCTGATGTAGATAGGGACGTTCTAAGGAACTCTATTAAGGACTTATCTGTTTTCACCTCATTAGGCATCTATACTAAGGTTCTTGGTAAGATGAGTAATGATGTTAAAAAGCAGTTAGATGTAACTACAAGAAAGAGGGGTAGTAAAGTTTTAGGTAGCAATACTACTTCTAATAATGTAACAGCTACTGTGTATGAATCTAATAGGTTTGATTTAGGTTTTGAGATAGAGCCAGTTAAGGTTTCGCATACTCAGAATATTCAAAATCAAAACAGACCTGTTGGTGTTAAAGAGTATTCTAGTAAATCTAATACGTTTACATTAGATGGTGTTGATTTGTCAACAGCAAAAGATATTCCAACTACTACATATGAGACATATTCTGATTATGATACATATGATGATGTGCCTACTGTTAATGTAGATGATTTAGATTATTAATTTTGGTAGTTAGCATATTGCTATTACAATATATTTTAGTTTCCAATAAGGAGAATTATTATGTCTGAGATTGAAAATTTTGATGCTATGTTTAATGGTTCTAATGAATCTACACCTGTTACTGAAGTAAAAACAGAGAATGTTACAAATGAGGTAGCAACTGCTACAACTACAAGTGTAGCATCTCCTGATAGCTTTGTAATTAGCATTGAGAGTGCAGGTTCTAGTTTGTTAAGCGATTTGGGAATTAAGCCTATTTCTTTTGGTGATAGGATTCAACGTGTTCCTATCGAAAAGTATAAAGCTAAACAAGGTAATATTGATAGAATTTCTATTATTTCTGAGCAAGTATTACCTATTAAGTATCATTATATCGATGGTAAAGGTTCATACTTGTGTACAGGTGGTAAATGTTGTCAATTAATGAATGACCCAGCTGTACGTTATCTAGTACCTATTTGTGTGTATGATACAACTAAGAATGGTGACCCTGCATCTAGCAATATTGAGTTAAAAGTATTGTCTATGGGTAATGAGTTATATCAAAATATTGGTATGATTGCTAATGCTGGCAATGTGCGTAGTTTGGGTGGTATCACTCATGTTGATATTACTGTTAATTGTACAGACGAAAAATATCAAAAATTATCACTTATCCCTATTGGTGAGGCTATGTGGAGAAAATCTGCTAAGGCTGTTGAGTTTTTGAATAATAAATGGCAAGAGTCTGCAAGTGAAGCCTATAGGGCATTAGCACGTAGTGTTGATGAAGCTACATTTGTTAAATTATATGATGAGGCTAATTTTGGTGTAAAACCAGAAGAAAATCAAGGTTTTGGTGGAAGTGAAAGCAACTTCAATTCCTTTGGTGGTGCATCAACTAGCAACTTTGATGAATTCTTCAAATAATAAAAATAGTTAATAGTTGAAAGGATAGAGGTACTAGCATAACAAAACATTATATGATAGTATCTCTATTTTTATGATATATGGTTATTTTAGCTATAGACCCTAGCTTTAAGGCTTTATCTTTTAGTCTATATGATAGTGATACAAAAAAGGTTTACATAGACACTGTTTCATATCCTTTGGGGACTTCTATTGGGTTTGAGAAGATATTTGATGCGGTTCATGTGCAGTGGTATCAGTTGCATAACAAAATAGATGATTACATACAAAAAAATAACATATCTATTGATGTTGTTATTTCTGAAATACCACCACCTGTGGGCAACTTTTCAGCTGGTTTGTATGCATTAGATTATACTATCTTAAATAGTTTATTTGAGAAGTATACAACAATAAAGGATTTATTTATATTGTCGCCGTCTTTCTTGACTAAGGTTCATGGTAGACGTGGGTATAAGAAGAGTGAGAGTACTGCTTTAGTTAAATACTTTATTGATGAAGTATTATCTGATAGTTTCGATGTGTATATACCTGATAGTGTTTCTGACAAGGGAAGAGTATCAAAGGGAAGACTAAATAACGATAAAGCAGAGTCTTTTATATTTTTATTACGTTTAATGGTTAGACTTAATATTAATGGTTTAGCTAATAAGATAAAGAGTGAGGTAGAGGGATTATCTCATGAGGGTGAAAAGTTATTAAGGAGTAGGTAATGGCAAAAAAAGAAAAGTCATCCGTTGATGATTTCGCAAAAAGCATTAAGAAGTTGTCTAGTGAGTATCATTCATTAGATGCTCCTGAGTTTGTTAAAAGTGGTTCAGTTGTACTAGATTCTATATTGGGTGGTGGTATTCCACGTGGTGTATTTATCTTGTTATCATCTGATAGTGGTTTAGGTAAATCTACAGGTGCATTACATGTTAGTAAGGCATATTGTATTCAAAATAAAAGGGTTTTGTATTTAGATTTCGAGAGTGGTGTTAATTTAGCACAGCTTAATTCTATGGGGTTATCTAGGTTTAGGTATGACCCTAATACAAACCCAGATGGTAATTTCTTCTTATTCCAAATTCAAACATTTAGAGAAGCTGATAAGATTTTGGATGAGTTGGTTGAGAATGTTGATTTAGTTGTTATAGATTCTGCTACAGCTATTCTAACTGAAAAGGTAAAAGAATCTTCGTCTGAAGACGTGCTACCAGGCATTGATAGTAGGGTTATGGCTACATTCTTAAAAAGACATAAGTCTACAAGTACACGTGCTGGAACTTCATGGATTATCGTAAATCAATTACGTACTAAGATTGCTATGGGTTATGGTCAACAAACTGCTGAGGTTGAGGCTGGTGGTAAAGCACTCAAATTCTACCCTGACATTCGCTTAACAATGAAGAAAGCATATAAAGGTACATTAGAGCGTACAGAACAGACAGCTGTAGGTGAGCAAAAAGTTCCTTTTGGTGCTATTTGTGAGATTAAAGCTGTTAAGAATCGATACGAACGTCCAGAAATTCCTCTTAAATTAGCTATTATCTTTGGTAAAGGTATTTCTAATGAGTATGCATATTATGACTTCTTAGAGCAACGTGGTAAGATTGTTAAAGCTGGTGCGTGGTATACAATTAAGTTGGGTGATTCTCCTAAAGTACAGGGAATGAATGGTGTTATTGATTGGATTAATACCAATCGTAGTCTTGTTAAAGATTTTATTGAGTCTGAGGGTGGTTATCGTTTATTGTTAAATGAGGCTAGTACTGTAGACTTAATTGATGAATCTTATGATGAAGAGGTTTTTGATGGTACAGAGGTATTTGACGAGCCTACTGAGGATGATGGTGAAGAATAATGTCAGATAAAATAACTGTAGATATTAAAGACTTTCAATCTCTTAAAAAAGCATACATTGAGTTAACTCCTGGTATTACAGTTATCACTGGTGCAACGAATAATGGTAAGAGTGCCATTATTCGTGCTATAGATTCTGCACTTTTTAATCTTGGTGATGATGCTATGGTTAGAGGTGGTCAGAGGTACTATGGCATAAAGATATCTAATGGTAGTCATACAATGCTTATGGCTAGAGATAATGTTGGTAAGAATGAGAAAACTGCATATCAGTTTGATGATGGTACTGTTCAAAAGAAAGTTGGTAGAGGTCAGTTAGAAGAGGTTTCACGTATGTTCAATATACGTGAGGTGAAGATGAATAATGGCACTAAGATGAAGATTAATTTTTGGTATCAAAACGATAAACCTTTCCTAATGGATAAGACAGCAGGTCAACTATATGAGTTTTTATCATTGAGTTCTTGTGATAACTATGCTAGGGTGCTAAAATCTTTGGGTAGTGATGTTAGGTCAATTAATTCAGATATTAATACGTTAGCCACAGAGATTAATACATACAAGTCATTAATTAATGATAAAAAAGACTTCATCTCTAAGAATGATGGGTTTGATTTAGTATATCAAGAGGCAATAGATGTTGACGCAATGGGCGATTTATTGTCAAATGTAGAAGTTTTATTAGATGATGTTGATATGTCAAACAATACTATCAAAAAGCTTGATAACTTAAAGTTAAATATTGATATAAAAATCTCATCTATTGATATTGATAGTGTTAGTGCTTTATATCAAGATATTATTTCTCTAGACTCTAAGGTATCTTCATTGTGTGAGTTGTTGGATTACATCGATAGTACTGGTGGTAAGATTTCACAACTAGATAGTGAGCATAAAGAGTTAAAATCCAATATTAGCACGAATGACACTTGCATAAAAGATTTCTCTAATATCATTAATGATGCTGAGTGTTTACATGATAAGATTGATATTGTATCTAATGCTTTGGTTGATGTTGAAGAAAATATTAAGTCTAAGGATATAATCGATACTAGATTAAGTTCCATTAATGGTGATTTGTGTACTTCTATCGATGATATTTCTAGAGAAGTAAATATATTAGATGATAACTTTAGTCAGTTAATGGTCATTGAGGGTTGCTTAAAAGAGTTAGATAGTAGTAAGGAAGTGTTGGATTCCTATGCATCTAAGGTTGAAGATGTAAAAAGTAAACTATCTGAAAGTGATATCGAGTTTGAGCAGTTGAAGAAAGATATAGGATATTGTCCGTACTGTAGAAGGGAGTTTGTATAAAATGGCTACAATCGAAGAGGTAAAAGCTAAGTTTGGTAGTGTTGAGAAGATTAATCAATCACTTAAAGATGAGTTAATTCGTACTGAGGAACAGTTGAAATCAGCTAAAGATTCATATGATAAGGCTGTTAGTAAGTTATTTGAGTTAACAGATAAAGATACAATAGAGGATGCTAGGGTATATATTTCACAGCTTAGAGAAGAGTACGAAAATAAATTAAATGATTTAAATAACAAATTATCAGAATACTTAGATAAAGATGGTGAATAGTATGGTTGATACTTCTATTATTCGTAGGGTTGTCGAGCATAAAGCAATGATAGATAGTGCTAAAAAAGATATAGCTAACATGTCTTATGCAATTAGCACTAAGTCTGAATCACTTAAAGAGTTAAATAGCTTGAAGAATATAAGTGAATTCTCTTTTAACTATCTTGATGTTTTAGTTAAGGAAGAGTCTGGTAAATTCATTAAGCATTTAAATAATATATTAGATTTTGGTGTAAAATCTATATTCGATGATTGCAATTACTCTATTGAGATTAGGGTATCAGATAGTTCTAAGGCAACAATTCATTTAGTGTACGATGATGAGAATGGTGTTAAGTTAGAGCCTGATATTAAAAACTGTGGTGGTGGTATTCGTACTGTTGTTGGTTGTTTATCACAGATTGCATTTATAACACATTATAGGTTAGAGCCTGTGTTATTTATTGACGAGGGTTTAAGTCAATTATCTAGTCAGTATATACCTAATTTCATGGAATTAATTAATCAGATGGCTGAGAAGAATGGCTTAAAGATTCTTTTAATAACACATGATGATAGGTTTACTTCATATGCTGTTAGGCATTACGAAGTTTCTAAAGGGAATACTAAGTTATTGAGAGGTGGTGAGTTTGGTGAGTGATATTCATTTAAAATTAGAATATGGTGAAAAGATTGCATTTATTTCTGATGTACATGTGGATAGTAAAATGCCTGACTCACGTGTTGATGATATCATTGTAACTCTTAAAGATAAGTTAGTTGATATTCTTAATAAATGTGTTAATGAGAATGTTAAATATGTATTCTTTGAGGGTGATGTTGTCAATAGGGTTCAATGTCCTTTTGAACCTATTACAATGTTAGCTGATATACTATTACAATTTAAACAAAAAGGGATGCAATGCTTCTCTATTCTTGGTAATCATGACATTGTTAGAAATTCACTAGAAAACTTAGATAAAAGTCCTATTCAGATTTTATTTAAGTTGGGTGTTTTAGAGCATATTAATTTAGATACTAGAGTTATATTTAATGATAATGTTTTACTAACAGCTGTTGATTACACAGAATATCCTATTAAAGCTGATAGTAGTTATACAGTCAATATATTATTAGCACATATGTTCTATGGTAAAAGTGGTTTTCTTTCAGATGAAAAACACAATCTAATAGACAATAATATACTAGATTTAGGGTATGATTTAGTTGTGTTAGGTCATGACCATGAAGACTATGAAGATGTAGTTGTAGGTTCAACTAAGATAGTTAGACATGGTTCTGTTCTTAGAGGTACATCTCATAACTATAATTTTACAAGAAAGCCTAATTTTGTAATTATTGACGACATAAATAAACCTAAAGAAGTCAGACGTATAGAGATTGCTCATAGGGATTATAAAGATGTAGCTAGTGAGTATATTTTAAATAAGAAAACATTTAGTAGTATTAATGCTCTACAGGATGTATTATCTAATCTAGCTGATAAGTTAGTTGATACAACTGAGACTGATTCAGATAGGATTTATAATATCATTATGAGTGACGAAGAGTTACCTAATGATTGTAGAGAGTTGTTACTAAAATATATCAATGAGGTTTAGTTCTAAATGGCTTTTAAGTTAGAAAATCAGTACACATATTTATTTGAGGATTTTCAAGTAAATAATGGGTATGATATATTCATGAGGTATCAAGATAAAAATACAACAGATGATGAACGTGAGTATTTAGAGTCTGTAGTTAAGGGTTGGATTCTTGATAATAATTATGAGGTTGCTAGGTTAACATATAGTGATGATTACATGTTGTATAACGTAAACTCACTGATGTCTTTAAATGTTTCTGATATTTATTCAGATTGTGAATTTGGTGTTAACAGTATAGGTGTTTCAGTACTACAAACTTTCTTCACTGAGTTAGAGGGTGTTGATAAAGTTAAAGGTTGTTGTATGAGAGACTTTTGTAAAAGGTCTGAAAAGTCTTTTACAAGATATGTACGTAAGCTTTTGAAGTATGGTAAATCACCTAATGATATGCGGAGTATGTTTGCCTTTGTTGGTGCAGGATATTGCTCAAATTTCAGACCAGCAACAGCTAAAACTATATATGAACTGTACGGAAAAGGTAATTGCAAGGTGTTGGATACATCAAGTGGTTTTGGTGGTAGATTGTTAGGTTTCTTTACAGCTAAAAACACAGATGAGTATGTAGGTATAGACCCTAACACGGCAGATAGTTGTAATAAATTTATTGAGTTTATGCAGATGCGTTTTGGGATTAATAAAAAAGCATATGTTAATAAAATAGGTTCAGAGGATTTCACGATAGAGAATTATCCTCAATATGAGAATTATTTTGATATAAGCTTTACATCACCACCATACTTTGACACTGAGAAATATTCAGATTCTGATACTCAGTCATATAAGAAATTTAATACATATGATGCGTGGGTAGATGGGTTTTATCGGAATACAATTTATAATAGTTGTAATGCATTAAAGTTAGATGGAACATTCGCTATCAATATCTTTGAGAAAGTTGATAACATTAAAGAGTACACAGAGGAGTTTCTTAATGATTGTGGTTTTTATATCATTAAGGAAGATAAGTACTTGTTGCGTGTTATGAGTGGTACTCAAAAAGGTGAAGATGGTGAGTTCTACACCAGAAAAAAAGACTCATACAATTATGAGCCAATATGGGTAGCTAAGCATTATACTGAGTTGTTAAGAGATGGTATGATTACACGAGAAAAAGCAGAAGAGTGTTATAATCGTGTAAAATTTGGTAATAAAAAGATTAGTATTTAATCATAAGAGGTACAAAAGATGAGTGAAGAAATGTTATTAGATGATATTAATGAGTTTGATAGTGTATTAGGTTTAGATGATAATACTGATAGTGGTGTAGAGGATTCATTTGTTGATGAGTTTGCTAGTGAAGTACATATTTCTATTCCAACAAAAGAAATTAATACAATTCTAAATATCTCTAATGTATTAAAGTCTAGTGGTGAGAATTCATATGAGGGTAAACTGATTACATTTAAGGTAGAAGAAGGAAATGTTAGATTTATGCTTTCCGATAACAAACGTAGTATCTCTAAGTTTGTTAAACCTTTAAATAGTGAAAATCTTATTACAGATTTTATTTGTTTATCTTCTGGTTCTTTAGCACGAATTGTTAAGTTATGTGGTAGTGTGTTTACAGTTATTGAGCGTACTGTTGAATCTGATGGTGGTGTAAATAAAGAGTACACGATTGCAGTTCATGGTGGTGAGGTTCGTGTAGATAATTACAATTCGGATGAATCTAGGTTTAATCATACATATGATGATTCTTATAGTAACACATCTAATAGGGAAAATTTAATCTCTTATATTAAGAGGTTATTTAATTATTCTCAAACAGCTGGGGGTAGAAGTCGTTTCTTATCATTTAAAGATAACACAATTACAGTAGAGTCTTATAATAACATGGCAAAATTGACATGTGATGATAACTTTGGTAGTGGATTTAGATTACATTTAGCTGATTGTAAGTTGTTAGCGTTATTATCTAATTCTGATAGTGGTGATAATATTTCATTTAATGCTAAGGGTGATTTGTACTGTGGTGATACATTTGTATTCAAAACAGAGGCTTTTACACTAGAGGATAACTCTATTCAACAATCTGTATATGGACGTATGGTGGTTGATAATAAGTGTGATGTTTCTTTAGACCATTTACGTAAAATTATCGATTTAGCTTGTAACTTGCCTGAAACTACAGGTGATATTAATGTTACTTTTGGTGATAGTGTTTCTATTGAAATTGTTTCACGAAGAGGTAATTCAGTTATTAAGTTAGATGCTTTAGATGTTAGTGGTATTTTTGACATTGGTTCAATCTCAATGAGTGCTAATGCAATTAAACAGGTACTAAGTACATTTAATGGTTTCGACATTGCTACTTTGAGGTTAAGTCTTGATGGTGTAGCTTTAGATAACGAAGTTGTTAGTTCCTTTATTTTAAAGAAAGCTTTCTAGCATATGTTAATGACAAATAATTATAGCGATGCTTTTGATGATTTCGCTATAAAAAATGGTCGAGATATTTTCACGATATACAATGATATCAATACTACAGATGAAGAGAGAGAAAGATTAGTTGAATGGTTATTTAACTTAATTCGTTCTAGAGATAATGCAGTTCCTTTGCATGTGTGGAGTGATGATATATTCAATAAGATAGTATCTAGTTTATGTGATATTGATACAAATGTAACATATCAAGATGGTGCATACAGTCTTAATAATATAGGTGCTAATATACTAACACAATTCTTTCCAGAAATTTTAGATGTTGTAAAGAGTGGTAAGGTAAGTCCTAGAGATTTCTTTAAAGATGATAAAAGACTTCTTGGGTATTGTAAGACTGTTCTAAAGTATTGCACTAGTCCTTTAGAGATGTTTAAAATGATGTCTTTTAGAGGTTCTAGTAGGTGTTATAATTTCAGACCAGCAACAGCTAAGGCTCTTTATGAGTTATATGGTAAAGAAAACTCTAAGGTGTTGGATACATCAAGTGGTTTTGGTGGTAGATTGTTAGGTTTCTTTACAGCTAAAAACACAGATGAGTATGTAGGTATAGACCCTAACACAGCAGATAGTTGTAATAAATTCATCCTTTACATGAGTAGGTATTTCACAAACAAGAAAGCATATGTTAATAAAATAGGTTCAGAGGATTTTACGATAGAGAATTATCCTCAATATGAGAACTATTTTGATATAAGCTTTACATCACCACCATACTTTAATATAGAACGATATTCTGATGATATAACACAATCACATGTCAAATTTAACACATATGATTTATGGGTAGATGGGTTTTATCGGAATACAATTTATAATAGTTGTAACTCACTAAAACTTGATGGTGTTTTTGCAGTCAATATTAGTTGGGTTGATAACATTAAAGAGTATACAGAGGAGTTTCTTAATGATTGTGGTTTTTATATCATTAAGGAAGATAAGTATCTTCTAAGAATTCATCCTAGAGAGAGTTCATATGGTAGTGATAAAATGTCTAAATATGAGCCAATATGGGTAGCTAAGCATTATACTGAGTTGTTAAAAGATGGCATGATTACACGAGATAAAGCGGAAGAATGTTATCAACGAGTAAAATTTGGTAATAAGAGGGTATTATGAGTGTTTCAGTTAAGGTAAATAACATTACTAATAACTTCTATTCTGATGAGTGGTATACTGAGGTTGAGACTGTTAAAAAGATGTATGATTTATTAGGTGTTAAGGGGGGGGGCAACAGTTCTATGTCCCTTTGATACTGATAAATCATTGTACGTTCAGTATGGTATAGAATGTGGTTATAATGTAATTTATAATATAAGAGATTTTCTTGATAGGGATGTAACATATGAGTTTGACTATGTGATTACAAATCCACCTTTCAGTGTTAAAGATGATGTTATTGAAAGATGTTTAGAGTATGGTAAACCTAGTATGTTGGTATTACCTATGGATTCTTTGGGTGGTGTAAAAAGACATTCATTGTTTAAATCCTTTAAGTCATTTCCAAAAGTATACATTCCTACAAGACGAGTTAATTATGTTGATGTTAATGGTGTTAAACGTAAGGGTGCATGTTTTCATTCCATTTATATGCATTTTAATCACTTTAGTTCAAGTTCCATTATGTTGGAGTGTGAAGAAGATAGTCATTAAAGTAAATAAATAATAACATTCATTTATTATTTGTATATATACCTTTAGGTGATATATTTTCATAATCAGTTTTAGTAATTTCTAGAGGTTATTATAATGGATAGAGAAATGAATAGGTTGTTGGGTTTCTTGGGTACTAATGTTGATAGTAATGTTGGTCTTGATTGGACTTGGACAGAACTAGTTAAACATGCTGAGCAAGGTGATAAATTCTCTTTGTATCGTTTAACTCAGTTAGCACGTCATTCTGAGCAACCTGAAGTTAAAAAATATGCGACTGAAGCCGTTGAACGTATTGAAAAAATCGTTGAGGAAGCCGCTAAATTAGAAGCTAGTCAAGTTACTACTAAAAGTGGTATCTACTTATCTAGCGAAGAACATTAAGATTCTTCTATTTGAGGTGTAGTGTTTTACTACACCTCTTTTTAGTTGTAATATTTTGTAGTGGTATGTTATAATCACTTTGAGGTGGTGATTATATGAATATTTACATTTGTGATGTTCCTTTTGATAGGGATACTTTTATTAATGTTTCCTTAGATAAGGTCTATGAATATTATGATAAGATAGAAGACGCAGATGCTAGGTCTAAGAGATATAATGATATTAGTAATGAGATAGATTGTATCAATCAAGAGATATGTGTGTTGAAAGAAAAGGTTTTTGAATTAGAAAAAGAAAAGTATCGATTATTTGGTGATAATTCTTCATTTTTAGTTGATAATTTTTGTAATATTCTATAAATTAAGGTTGACATAGTTTAGTAGTGGTGGTATATTATGTGTAACAGTAAAGACGATATGAAATTTACTGCAACATTCTCAGATGACGATAAAGGTAAAGATTTTAAAGTCGGATTAGAGAATGTTATCTCAACAGATGGTGTAAGTACTTCTGTTGAGTATGATGTCTTAAAAAAAGACGTAGAGGCTAAACTAGATTCAGAGATTGGTTCTTTTAGCTACTCCACTGATAAAAAGACAAATATTAAGATAGAAATACCTACAAAAGGTTAATTAGTATTAAAAGGAGATTATATTATGGAAGAGAAACAGTTATTAGAAAAAGTTAAGAGATATAAAGATTTAAAAAATAAAATCTCTATTCTTGAAGCGGAGGCTAAAGAGTTAAATAAAGAACTTAAAGATTCTTTACGTGAGAGTGGTAAAGAAGAGTTCATTATTGGCAGTTATGTTGTTAAGTTACAATCTATCTCTAAAGATAGATTTAATTCAAAACAATTCAAGGATGAAAACTCTTTCTTGTATTCTAAATATGTGTCTACTGTAAATGAAGAGCGATTACAGGTTACTGGAGGGGATATTTTGTAAATTAAGCACTTTACAAAACTTAATTTATAATATATAATAACATATGTAATTGTGGTACGAGACATAATTACTTTTAAGCTAGGGTGTACTTTATACTATCACATTGTACACGTACAGGATTAATCTTATGGGTTTGTAGTTACCTTGATTTCACTAGCTATTCAGAAAACTACTATGCATGGTTCTATTGGTTAGGCAATTTAGAAGTTCAATTCTTCTTAGAACCACAATTAAAGTCCACTCTCATGATGTGTAGATTGCGATATACTAGTGAGATATGGTCGGTGTTGACTTATCATCGAAAACAGCTGAAACACTGCAGGGTTTGTGGCTATAATGTCTTAGTTTTCATATGTCCTCATTATGGGTTCGACTCCCATATCGCCGGCATAGAGCTGGCGATGGATGACGTGCGTTCGCAAAACGCATAGTAGTGTGTTGTCATCGTGAGGACGAATTCTAATATTTTTCATGGAAAGGTGTCCGAGTGGTTTATGGTGACGGTCTTGAAAACCGTTGCACAGAGATGTGCCGTAGGTTCGAATCCTATCCTTTCCGCCAAATGTGGAGAGGTGGTAGAGTGGCTTATTACACTTCCCTGCTAAGGAAGAGTGGATAAATACTTCCACCGTGGGTTCGAATCCCACCCTCTCCGCCAAAAAAAATGGTTCTATAGCTCAGGTGGATAGAGCAATGGTTTCCTAAACCATGTGTCGGCAGTTCGAGTCTGTCTAGGGCCACCATATGCTGTCTTAGTTTAATGGTAAAACAGATGATTTGTAATCATCGGTTAGAGGTTCAATCCCTTTAGACAGCACCAATATTTCTGTGATATGGAGTGTATCTCATGAATAAAGCATTTAAAGTTAGGATTTATCCAAATGAAGAACAAAAAATCTTAATAGATAAGACATTTGGTTATGCTAGGTATGTATACAATTTTATGTTAAATTTAAAACAAAAGTTGTATGAGTATTATGGCTTAAACTTAAGTTATAATCATATGTCTAAAATTCTCACTGAATTGAAAAGACATAAAGTATGGCTCAAAGAAGTTGATAAGTGTTCTTTAAAAACTGCTATTAAAGATTTAGATAGTGCATATCAGAAGTTTTTTAAAGGGGATGGATTTCCTAAGTTTAAATCTAAGAAGCGAGATAAACTTTCTTATCGTACTACAGACAATTTAAAACTTAATCAAGAAGATAGAAAAATCAGAATCCCTAAAGTAGGGTGGATTAGGTTTAGAGATAAAAGTAATTTTAAAGGTCTTAAAAAGATTTATAACATTACTATTTCTAAGAGTTCTAGTGGAAAATATTTTGCTAGTATTTCAGCTGAGGTTGATGTTACAACTTTTGAGAAAAACAATCAAAATTGTGGTATTGACTTAGGGATAAAAGACTTCTGTATCTTGAATGATGGGACTAGGTTTGAGAATCCTAAGTTTTTAGTAAATAATGAAAAGCGACTCAGACTACTTCAAAAAGCATTAAGTCGCAAGGTTTATGGTTCTAAAAATTATGAGAAAGCTAAGATTAAATTAGCTAAATTTCATGAGTATATTGTTAATTGCCGAAAAGATTATTTACATAAAATAAGCATATCTTTAGTTAGAACTTATGATGTTATTTGTGCAGAAACATTGAGAGTTAATAATATGATAAAGAATCATAAATTAGCTAAAGCAATTAGTGATGTTAGTTGGTATGAGTTCATAAGGCAGTTAGAGTATAAATGCTTGTGGTATGGCAATAAATTTGTACAGATTGATACATATTTTGCATCATCACAGATATGTTCTAATTGTGGACATAAAAATTCTGATGTTAAAAATCTTGATATTCGTGAGTGGATTTGTTCTGAGTGTGGAGTTCATCATGATAGAGATATAAACTCAGCAATTAATATTCTGAGTGAGGGATTAAGGATTTTAGAGGTATAAAATATGTAATTATAACCGTGGGACACATGGGGATAGCCTATTGTCATAGTGTAAGACGTATAGTAATTTTATTTATTATATGCAACTATTGGGTAGGAACTTCATCACTTTAAGTGGTGAGAGGATGTCAGAGAGACAGCTGACTGTTAATCAGTGTGTTGTAGGTTCGAGTCCTACCATCGGAGCCATATGAACTCTTAGCTCAGGGGTAGAGCAGGTGACTCATAATCTCCAGGTCGGTGGTTCAAACCCACCAGGGTTCACCAAATTAAGTTTTGCATACTTCTTCAAAAAGTATGCGTACATGCCTGTATGGTGAAATTGGCAAACACGGCAGACTTAGAATCTGTTGAGGTAACACTCTTGTAGGTTCAACTCCTACTGCAGGCACCATTTATACATTATGTTATTAATAAAGAGGATACTAAAGATGGAAAGAATTACAATTTTTAAGGGGTTTACTATTCCAGTTATTATTAAGGTTGATGAAAAGCAACAAGTAATTACAGCATATAATACTAATTGTGAGTATCTAGCCGAAAATGCTTTTTATAAACTAATGCAAGGAAAATCTCAGATTGTTTATTTTGATTTCAAACCTAAGTTCTTTGATAATTTGAGATTAAAGAGTACATATAAAGCTAAAGCACGTTGTCATGATGGTGATGTGTTTGATGTTAATGTTGGTAAGGAAATTGCAAAAGAGAAATTAGCTAATAAGCTAAGAAATTCCATTAAAAAGCGTATCGATGCAATTTTATTGCAACAGGCTATGTTGCAGAATGGTGTTGTATCTAGTAATGGTTATAAAGAATTACAGTAAAATATTATAAATGTGTAGAGTGTATGTAGAGATATGTACACTCTTTTTTATATAGATATTAGGTGAGAGGTATTTTCAGTATGATGTGTTTAGTGATTGCAAGAGATAGAAATGTAAAGTTAGATAGTAAGTATACAATTAAAGATGCTATTGAGCAGGTAGAGATGTTAGGTAACAAGATGAATTTAAAAGGAACATTGCGTTACTATGGTTTGTCTTATGTTGAAGATAGGTCTTTCTTTTCTAAATATAAAGATGATTTTAATTTAAAAGATATGAGGTCTTTATATAATCTAACTTTGGGTGAGTTGTGTAATTATAAGGATAGGTTAATCTATTCAGAATAGGGGTTCTATGATTCAAGTTGGTGACAGGGTAGAGCATAATACATTTGTATCTTTCATTGGTGATGTTGTTGAGATTAGACCTTATAAAGATGAAACAAGTGTAGCTGTTAGAAATGATGAGGGCAATATTTTTTGGGACGATATTTCTACTTGGGATTTGTTACCAGAATCAGTTATACACTACGGCAAAATTGACGATGATTTTGATGGTGAGACTATTGATGTAGAGGCTATTATAGACTTAGGTAGTTTGGAGGGTTAGTCATCTGCTTTATATATACTCTTAGCGAACATACGATATAAGAAATTATATTTTAATATATTATTAGGGTACAAAGGGGAGTAACATATATGAGTGATGTTATCTCAGATGTTACTAACAATATAACGAATACAGCTAAGATTGTAGGATATGTGGTTAGTAGTCCAGAAATTCATCATAGTACACATGGTGAAGATTTCTATGAGTTCTCAGTGAGAGTTCCTAGATTAAATAGTAGTGCATCAGATACTATTAGAGTTGAAATTTCTGATAGGGTATATGATGTTAATAAGATAGATAAAGATGCTATTGTTTCTATTGAAGGGCAGTTTAGGTCATTCAATGAACATAATAGCGAAACAGGTAAAATCTCTTTACGTTTATTCTTATTCACTAAGGATATTGAGATTTTAGATTCTGTAGAAGAGTTTACAAATAAAATTACTTTAAGAGGCTTTATTTGTAAAGATGTAGTACATCGTAGGACTCCTGGTGGTAGGGAGATTTCAGATGTTATATTATCAGTAAATAGATTGTATAGTAAATCTGATTATATTCCTTGCGTAGTATGGGGAAGAAATTCTAAATACGTTTATAAGATGGATGTTGGTACTGAAGTTGAGTTTGTAGGTAGAATTCAATCAAGGGTATATACTAAGAAGTTTAACGATGGTTCTGCAATAGAGCGTGAGGTATATGAGGTGTCAGTATCTGACGTTACTAAAATTAGTGATTAATTGAGGGGTTATATTTATGAGTAGCATATTGTCAGATGCTGTTGACTACAGTAGTAAAGTGATGCTAATACGTGGATATGCTTCATATTATACAGATGATGATTTAGTTAAAATTTTCAAAGTAGATTCTTTGTATGAGATATTACACAATAATACTTATGAAGAGATTAGAACTAAGCTTTCAACAACATTAACAAATGTAAGAGATGGAATTTTTGATATTGGGGATGTTGTTACTATAAAGAAGCCTATTAAGTTTGATGGTTCATATAAAACTGTTAAAGGTGTTATTATTGGTAAGCATGTGAGATATCGAGATGAGAATCTAAAAGATTACTACACAGAGTTTGATATTATCGTTCAGAGTGGTATTTATAACGATGGTTATAGTTACACCATTTATAGGGAGACAGAAGAGTATTTACGCTTAGAGAGTAAAGATATCGTAAATAAACTATACTTGCAAGATACATTAAAACGAATTAGTAGGATTGATGTTGAAGTGTTAGTATAGTAGGGGTTGTTTCAGTGGATAATTCAAATTTAGGTAGTGGTTTATTAGTATCACCTTATGATAGTAGAGATTATAAGTTTAGGGATTTATTAAAGTTGGGTTCTGTAAATATCCCTTATGAGTATCAGAGTGAGGTATTCCCTTTTGTGTATAATCAAGGAAAATCTCAGATGTGTTGTGCATGTTCTTATAGTGCTGTTAGGTATTTACAAGAATCAGATAATAGTCAATCTTCTTTGACATTACCATTATCGCCAGCTTTTAATTATGGGTTACGTCCTGAAGAAGAGAACTTTGAGGGTATGTATTTACGTACATGTCTTAAAGGTGGTACTGATGTAGGTTCTATCTTGTATGATGATATGCCTGGTTTCTATACAACTAATGAAGCTTATAATAGGGTTAATAGTAATCTTGATTTGTATAGAAATAAAGCTGATGAGTTTAAGATAGATTCTTATTATGTATGTAGTTCTAGAAGAGAGATACAAATTGCTATTTTAACAACTAAGGCAGTCATTACTGGTATTCCTATTTTTGATAGCTTTTATGATGTAGGTTCTGATGGTTTTGTGCAATATGATACTACAAGAGATGTGGTAAATTATGGTGGTCACGCTGTTACTATCACTGGTTGGGGTTATATTAATAATAAATTCCATTGGAGGCTTTTAAATTCATGGGGTACTGAGTGGGGTGAAGGTGGTTATGCTTGGTTACCTGAGGAATATCCATGGATTGAAAATGCATATGTTATCGTTGATACAACAACAAAATTGAAGTTTAATGAATATATCAGTAAATTTTACTGTTAGAGTATGGGGGATGACATAATGAAGATTACATATAAACCATCTTTTGGAAGGATATTAGTTATTATTTTCTTGGTTTTAGCATTTATTTCTATGGTCTATTCGTTAGCTGTGGACACATATTTACATTATAAGATTCATTCTGGTGATTTAGAGTTATATAATATAGAATCAAAAGTAATTGATGGTGAGATATCTGCTAATGTGTTTGAGCGTATTGGTCGAATTGATGGATATGTGTTGTTATATGACACAAGAACGAATTTAGTGTATATTGGTGATGAAAAAGGGAATTTAACACCATATTATGCTAATAGCAGTGGTAAACTTGTAATGTATGATAAGTCTAGTAATAGGTTGTTATACTAATATATAGAGGTTGAGTTAAGAACTTGACCTCTATTTTTATTTATTACTTTACAATTCTTTACAGTTATGGTAATATATAAGTGTACTCTTTAGTATTGATTTTGAGAGTATTGATATTTTAAAAGATGTGGAGGTACATCATGAAAAAAGATTTATTACAACAAAAGATTAAAAGTTCTTTAAGTCTAGATGATATTCTAGCATTAGAAAATGGTCTTAGTATTGCTGAAAATGTAGTAGGTGATGAGATTTACATTTTCAGAAATGAAGTAGGAAACGGATATAGTATGATGTTCCGTACTAAAAAAGAGAATGAATTATACGTAGAGGATTTTGATGAAGATGGTAATCTAATCAATGTTCATTATGATATGATTAATGGTGAGGAGTAATAAAAATGGCTACACAAATGAATGATGAGTATACACGTGTAACAAAAGGAATGGTCTTTATTTATGACATTGATGAGGGTAAAGACAAAAAACAATTTAATACAACACGATTTAATCGTCCAGATTGTACAGAGTATGGACGTAGACCGTGGGTAGTGGTTTCTGATAATAAATCTATTGATAAGATTTGTACAATCGCTCCAATGTCTACTGGTCAATATGGTAAGGGCGACAAAATTAAAACTCATGTTGATTTAACTCTTAATGGTACTAATACGTGTATTATGTTAGAGCAGATGCGTTTTGTTAATACTCATGAACTAAAGGAATATGTCACTATTCTAGGTAATAGTACAATGCGTTTAGTTGATGAAGCAATGGCATTTCATCTTGGATTAAATCTCTACAAACCAAATAAGGTAGTTTCTATGCCAGCTAGTAAGAAGGCTTATGAAGTTATTAATGAGAAAAGTTCTGTAGAGGTTAAAGAGGTAACAAAATTAAATACAAAAAAGTCTGAAACGAGAGGACGTAGAACTAAATATGATAAAGATTCTTTAAAAGAGATTCTATCAGATTACAAAACTATGTCTGAGAAAGATTTCTCAGATAAGTATAATTGTAAAAATCATCAAGCGTATCTTTATAAAGGATACTATATTAAAAAACTGTATAAAACAAACTTTAAATAAGAAGTGAAAGATGATATAATAAGGACTAGGTATTCTAGTCCTTATTTTTATGTTTAGATTGAAGGTGATTGTCTTATGTGCAGTGAAGCTATAAAGACTGATATAGATTTATTATTAGAGGATTTAGGGAGTGTTGAAAATCTTAATCATGAATGTATTATCCTATATGATAATCATGTATGTAAGGTATTCAATAAGGATTATACTGTAAATGAAGATAATGTACTTCTATTTGATTCTCTACTAGATTGGAGAGAGACTGCTTTAAATACATATCAATTAAAAAGTTTACTTTCTTCTTTAGTGGGTACAGATACTAAAATGTTATTTACAGCGTATGATGGTTCTACACATGGTTATGTTACAAGTTATATGACTAATAAATATAGTGACTATGGTGTTAATGTTCGAGTTATAGCTATAGGTGATAAAACTAAGAATATAATAGGTAGAGAGAATCATGATATAGATGTAGAAGAGGGTAGGATGTATGAAGATAAGATAACTATAGATTTCAATAGAAAGCTATAGTTATAGATGTATGTAGTGATTCTGACTACATACTGTATTAATTAAGAACATAACAATAATACTATATACACTAATACTAATATAGAAGATAATACTAACAATACTATAAGGAATATAATCATCAATATAATTAATTTCTTCTAGCGAAGAAAAGAATTATATTTCAAGTAGGGATAGGTTAATATAACTGATATAATTGATTATAAAATAATTGATTATAAAATAATTGATTGATGGAAGTGAGATATAGGAAATAAAACACAGGAAGCTGTTATAATTGATTGATGTAATAAATTAAGATTAATTATAATAGGACTGATTAATATAGAGGCTGGTTGATATAGGATATATGATATCAAAGAGTTGAGTATATTAGATTGGATTATTTACATTAGGATAGTGGCACATAGAATATGAGAAGATAATATGTGTAATGTAGGTAAGAGAGGGTAGAGTGTGTTAATGAAATTACATTTGAATGAGAAAAGCACACAAGAGAGTAACTGTATTAATAGGGTATGTTAGTAATATAGGTTAGAGGTGTCCTATAGATGCGAGGATAGGTATTCTAATAATAGAGATGGTAAGAGAATGAGTGACACTATTTTAAGATAAAATGTAGAGATATTTAATAAAGGGAGACCAATGCGAGGTCAGTTAGGGTGATTGAGTTATGGAGATTAAGGAACTGAAAGAAGAGATATTAAAGAGATATGGTAGATATTTATTTGGGATAGTAGATATCGATGTATGGTATGGTAGGGTTGAAATAGTCAGTCGAGTAGAGATAAAGAAAGGTGGACGAATTAGTAGTAATGAGGGTACGATAGTTGTATCTATTGATAGGGATGAAGTTGATACTAAAAAATGTAAAGAGTGTCTATCAGATATTAAAATAGGTTCTATAAACTATCTAAAAATAAGGGGGTGATGAATTCAAGAAAGATAATAATGGTCGTGGTAGTGAGTATGGGTTAGCCAGTCGGTTATACTATATGGCAATAGATGATAGATATATGGTGGGTAAGATACTAGATATCATGAGTAATATACATGGATTAGTGGAGTGTAAGGGTTTTAATGTAAATGTGCATAATCTACTATAGTGGTAGATATATAATCAAGAGGTATAGGTTGTGAATAGTATGGGAAGATATGTATGGTTTAGATTAAAAGACATGATTTCAGTTAAGGTTAGTTCTAAATTGTGTTCTAAAGAAGTTGAGTATTTCTATTGTGATAAGTGGTAAATGTGGATAATAGTTAATAACATTACATTTAACACAACTATACATAGGTAAACAAATGTAGACATAGGTAAACAAATGTAGACATAGATAAACAGATATATACAAAATCATTCTATAAATTGTAGTCATGTGTTATAATGTATACTATATATAGTAAGACCTAAATGGTAAGACCTAAATGGTAAGACCTAAATGGTAATAAATGGGATTAGATTATGATTAAATTATACTGATACTATAAAATAGTGTGGTTTTGATTATAGGAGGATTGTGTTGATAACAGAAGAGATAGTAGGTCAAAATGAGGTCTTAAAACGAGATGGACGAGTTGTAGTATTTGATAGTGGTAAAGTATTCAATGCTATGTTGAGTGCGTATAGTAGTTTACATGATAGTATAGATAGTGAGTATATTAATGTATGTAATGATGCTATTAATACTATATTAGATGAGTATGATGCACTTGAAGATAGGATATTGGGTGTAGAGGATATACAAGATATTGTAGAGAATACGTTATTAGATAGTAAGTATAATGATGTAGCTAAGGCATATATATTGTATCGTGAGAGTCGTACATTAAGTAGGGAGACTACAATAGATAAGGTAGTTAGTGAGATATTAGAAGATAGTAATGATTATTGGTCTACAGAGAATAGCAATAAAGATTCTAAATTGCTAACTACACAACGTGATTATATGGCTGGTGCTATTAGTACAGATATCATGCGTAGGAAGATATTACCTAAGCATTTAGTAGAGGCACATGATAATGGTATCTTGCACGTACATGATATGGATTATATCTCAATGAAGATGTATAATTGCTGTTTGATTAATTTAGAGGACATGTTACAGAATGGGACTGTTATCTCTAATGTAAAGATAGATAAACCGCATAAATTTAGTACTGCGTGTAATATAGCTAGTCAGGTGATTGCACAAGTTGCCAGCAGTCAGTTTGGAGGACAATCTATTACATTAGGTCATTTATCGCCTTTTGTAGAGGAGACGAGAAAGACATTTAGGTATAAATTTCCTAATGCTAGTGAAGAGTTGCTAAATGATATGGTTCGGAGTGATATTGAGGCTGGTATACAAACATTACAGTATCAAGTGTTAACACTAATGACCACTAATGGTCAGGCACCATTTTTAACAGTATTTATGAATTTAACAGATGTTGAGGATGGTAGTCAGCGTGAAGATTTAGCAATGTGTATTGAAGAGATGTTAAGACAACGTATACTGGGTGTAAAGAATACAGATGGTGTGTATATCTCTTCTGCATTTCCTAAGTTAATTTATGCATTAGACGAGTGTAATATCACTAAAGATAGTCAGTATTTTTACTTAACAGAGTTAAGTGCTAAGTGTAGTGCTAAGAGGTTAGTGCCAGATTATATCTCTACTAAAATTATCAAAAAACTTAAAGGTGGGGATGTATTTCCGCCGATGGGTTGTCGCTCATTTTTAAGTGTAGATACTGCTACAGAGAATTTAGCACGTGCTAAGAATTGGGATAGACATAAGTATCATAAATATTATGGTCGTATGAATTTAGGTGTGGTAACATTAAATCTAGTTGATGTAGCATTAAGTTCTAAAGGCGATATGGATAAGTTTTGGGAACTGATGGAAGAGCGTTCTGAGTTAGTACATGAGGCACAATTAATACGATACAATCGATTAAAAGGTACTAGGTCTGATGTAGCACCTATATTATGGCAACATGGTGCGATTGCACGATTAGACAAAGGTGAGGTTATAGATAGACTTTTACTTAGGGATTATGCCACTATTAGTTTTGGTTATGGTGGTTTGTGTGAGTGTTGTATTGCTATGTTGGGTAAATCTAATAAAACTGAAGAGGGGCAACAGTTTTGTAAGGCTGTACTAAACTTCATTAATAAAAAATGTGTGGAATGGTCAGACGCTGATAATTTAGGTTTCTCTCCTTATGGTACTCCGATGGAGAGTTTGACATATCGTTTTGCTAAGACATTGCGTAAGCGTTTTGGTGTGATTAAAGACGTAACCGACCATGATTATATTACGAATTCGTTTCATCTTTCAGTGAGGGAACAGGTAAGTGCTTTTGATAAGATAACTATTGAAAGTCAATTCCAAGAACTGAGTTTAGGTGGTTCTATTATTTATACCGAAGTTCCTAATATGCAAGATAATATAGAAGCTGTTATTCAGCTTATGCAGTACATGTATGAGCATAGTATGTATTCTGAGATAAACACTAAATCAGATTATTGTTCTTGTTGTGGTTTTGATGGTGAGATGGTAATCAAGGGTGAAGAGGGTTCATTGTATTGGGAATGTCCTAATTGTGGGAATACAGACCAATCAAAGATGAATGTTTGTCGTAGGGTTTGTGGATATTTAGGTACTAATTTCTTTAATCAAGGACGTACAGCTGAGATTAAAGATAGGGTATTGCATTTAGATTAAGTAGTGTAGGTTATTGTAGGTATGGGGAATAGTTTAGAGAGTAATATAGTAGAGGTACTTAAAGAAGTCGCAAAAGATGTTCGTAGTATACGTAACAGTGGTAGTGGTGCGATAGCTACGTATGACGATATTAAACATGCATTAAATGTTAAAGGGTATTATTGTAAAGATGCTACACTTTCATCTGTATTAGATTGTTTAGTTACTAATATGAGTGTTAATGCATTAGACTTAACGTATGAGAGGTCTGTTGGTAAGGTTGTATTTACTTCATCACCACATGTGATGTTTTCTCTTGATGATGTCAGGTATACGATTGGTGAAGATGGGACATTTACATATAACATTCCTAGTGGTAAGAAAGTAGCTAAGGCTAAGTTGTATGGGTATACAGATGCAGTTATTAAAGAGTTTAATGTTGCATTGACTGAAGATGCGATTGATTTTAATGTATTATTACGTGATGGGTTTAAGATTGATAAAGATAACCAGTATATGTTGACAAACTTTAAGACTAAGGATAGTCCTAAGACGTATGTTATCACTAGTACATCACCTGTAAATGGTGATAGCAATGCTTTCATTGGTGGGATTATGTGGAAGTTGGGTGCATCTGCTACAGATAATATGAATATTATTATTGATGGTAGTGCAGAGAATTATGTTTCTTTAAATTATCTTAGGTATAGTTTCATTAGATATAATGAATTAAATCATAAGGTTAGGATATTTGTAAGACATACTACACAGGATGGTAGTAGGGGAACATATAATTCTCCTGATAAATATATTACAACAGACATAGGTACACCTAATAAAGGGTTGGTGAGTGTGTACACCGAGAAATTAACAGAGTTTGTTAAAAAGAGTGTTGGTCTTAACTCTTCTATTGTACAAAAGATGAGAGAGGTGTATGGTGTGTTGGGTGATGACGTGTTGTGTGGTATCTATACATTGGATGGTTCAGAAGCTTTAGTGTATAGACCATCAAAAGTTAAATTTGATTATGTGAGTATTGTTTAGTACTTGTAAAGTGTTGTAAACTTTGGTATACTTTAGGTGTAGGTAATGACTTATACCTAAAGTATATTTTTTTATTAAAGGATGGTTATTATGAAATCTAATAGTTACGAGCAAGATGTATATATTTTATTCACTACTTCTGATTTGTTTAGTTCTCCTTTGTTAGGAGTTTATGCTACTAGAGAAGATGCTGAAGCTGAGTACTTAGAGGTACAAGAGGAATATGGGTTAGAAGATTTTGAATTAAGTATTGAGCATAGTACATATACTTTTAAATTCAAAGAAGGGGTGTAACTATGGTTAGCAATGAATTTATTCAAAGCTTATTATTGAGATATTCTACATATTTGTTTGGTGGTAAATGTACAATAGTAGTTAAGGATGGTGCTATGGTAATGTCATGTAAACAAATTGATGATGGCATTGAGTATACTGCGGATTATATCTTTGAATATGATGGTAAAGATACTGCTAATTTAGTAGGTATTGATGTTAAGATTATTGATACTATAAACTGGGTTGAATCTTTTAGTGTTCAATCTAAGAATACATGTTATAACTATAGTACATTACAATTTGTAGCACAGATAATGATTGATAATGATTTAGATTTAGTAGAGTGTGCTAAAGTTATTATTAAGGGTGAATAGGTTGTGATAGTATGGATGTAAAAGATAAAATTCTTGTAGACATACAAGAAAATAAAAAGTATAAAGATTTAGATATTGTTGGGTTTAGTGGAAGTGATGCTACTCTTATACGTAACATTTTCTCTAAATATGATGAGGATTTTAAAAAGATGGCTAAAGAGGATAATTAACTATGTTACGTGTTAGTGTCACTGAGGTGATTTCTATGCATGAAAACGTCATAAATGTTTATGGTGGTATTCATGGCATTAGGGATAAAGGATTATTATCTTCTATTGTTGGAGGTGTTTTTCAAACATTTGGTGGTAATGAATTATATCCTACAGATAAAGATAAAGTTTGTAGGTTGTATTATATGTTTGTTACTAATCAAGTCTTTTTAGATGGTAATAAGCGTACTGCTACAGCATTGTGTATGTTTCTTAATAAAAAGTATGGTATAAAGTCAAATGTCTTTGATGTTAATAATCCTCATAGACTATCTTTAGATGTTGCTAATGGCAACATTTCATATGATGATTTATTAGAGATGTGGTGATTAGTTCATGGATATAGAATCATATAAAGATAAAGTAATTGCTAAAATAAATTCCATGTCAGATGAAGATTTACGTATGGTTTTTAGTAAAGTTCTAAATGGATATGAAAAACCAATTCCGTTGATGGCTATACCTATTGTAGTTCCTAGTCTTAGCATTAAACGTACATTTATATTATTGTTTAGGAGATGTAATATGTATCGAAAGTGTGGTGATGTTGTTGCGATACGCAGGACTAAAAGAAAATGATATAGTTGATGGGGAAGGTATATGCGTTTCATTCTGGGTGCAAGGCTGTTGTCATATGTGTGATGGTTGTCATAATCCTGATACATGGGATATTAATGGTGGTTTAGAATTACCTAATACCTATGTTGATGGTATCATTAGCTTATTATCAAAGAATGGAATACAAAGAAATTTAAGTATTTTAGGTGGAGAGCCTTGTTTAGATAGTAATGTGAGTATTGTGTTGCCATTACTCAGAAAAGTTCGTACAGAGGCAGAATTCTCAAAAATATACCTATGGAGTGGCTTTACTTTTGAGGAATTATTACAACGTGATAACACAAAAGAGTTATTACAGTATATTGATGTTCTTGTAGATGGTAGGTTTGAGTTAGAACATAGGGATATTACATTAAAGTTTAGGGGTTCACCTAATCAACGTGTAATAGATGTTCAAAAGTCTTTATCTAGTGGTAAAGTTGTGTTGTATTATACAGAACAGGTTAGATAATATATAAAAAGGAGATTATATTATGACTGTTAAAGTTCAAGAAGATTACAGAATTGGCGATTATGTAGGTACTTTTGGTTTAGTATGTTCTGCTTGTGATGATTTTTTACAATCATTGAAAGAAGATATTGACTATAAACGTGTGAGTGATTTACATGGTATGGTAGTTATTGCAACAAATAAAGATAGGGATAAGATTTCTTTTATTGTTAATGATGTGCGTTTTGACTATCGTGATGGTAGATTATACTTTAACGATTACATGGATGCTTTGTATGAACGTCCTTATATCCTACATTTAGTTATTGCTACTTTTAATGAAATGTTATTACATGATGTAGATATTAGTAATAAAAGTTGTATTCAGAATTGTGTAACAGCATTTTTAATGCTACAGGGTTGGTTTGAGGATAAACGTATTTCTGATTTAGAGTATGAGATTGAAGAGAGAGACAGACGTCAGGCCGCACGTGAAAATGCGGAGTTTTGGGAAGAATATTATTTCTTTAACCCTAATGATATTTAATAAGGAGTTTATATGGTAGGTTTAATTAATAAAATTTTGTATTATTTTGACATGATGTTAGTGAGTATTAATAGTACAGAGGGTAGTCTTGTTAAAATTGAAAATGATTTGGGTAAGACTAAAGAGGTTGCTACTAAGGTAGTTCAGATTAGTTTAGCTATTAGTGAGATTGTAGTTCTTTTGTATAAGGTATATGGGGTATTCTTAAACACTTCTACAGTTATTCAAAGTGGTGCTTTGGGTGTAAGCGAAGAAAAGAATAATTCCTATAAAGCTATGAAAGACTTGCAAAAGAATGTTGACATTGAATTACTACAAGCTGTGTTAGAAGATAGTACGACTGTACCAGATAGTTTTATTGATAAATTGCATGCTGATGTAGAGGCTTATAAAGATAAATTAAATAGTCGAGTTGAAGCACGTAGTGATAACTAATTAATAGGAGATTAAATTATGCTATTATATTTTGCTTTAGATGATGAGGACACATGCTTTCACTCCTCTAAGATTTTTAACAATCTTGAAGATTTGTATAAAGAATTGATGGATTATCGCAACAATGTGCATTTTGTGTATAGCGTATCATTGTTTGTATATGATACAGTTAGTAATAAAGAGTGTTCTATTGTCATTATTGCTAATGATATTACTTCTCTTTCATTTGACGTGTTAAAGTCATATGTTGACATTTTCACTACATATTATTATAAGGATGGTATGGTTGTTACATCTATTAAGTGTGATATTGTTGGCGATGGATGTGGTAACTTTGGGTACGATTATGTAACAGTTACATTTGATGATGGGACTGGGGTTAGATGGTAGTGTAAAATTAATATTGTAAATTAAGATTTTTTTATAGAGGTAATGGGTTTAAATTAATAAAGATAAATTAAATAGTCGAATTGAAGCTAGAAGCGACAATTAGTATTTTTAAAAGGGATTAAATTATGCGTTACTATTATGCTTATGACTTATTAAGGGGATATAATTCTGCTAATACAGACAGTTTTGAAAATCTTGACGATTTGTTTGATGATTTAATACAGTTTCAAGATAGTAAAAAGTTATATTGTGTTACTTTTAAGGTCGTTGATGATTGTACTTTTTATGTAGTTAGTTTAAATCTTTGTGGTAGGCTTGATAAATCTAGACTTGGTATGGTTCAAGGTATCATTAATTATGTAGATACTTATAACTATTCTTATGGTTCTAATAGTAGAATAGAGTCTGTTTTATGTGATATAAGTGAGGGACTTGCTGTAGTTATTTCTAATTATAATGGGGTTCAGAAACATCGATTTTCTCCTTTGTCAAGGGTTGTAAAGTCAGAATAGCAAAATACACTAATATATGGTAAAATAGTACCATATATTAGTGTATTTTTATTTTATGGAAGGTAGGGTTTTGGTTTTGGGTATTGATTTATCTAAAGTATCAATTAATATTAAAGATATTTCTGATGATACAAAAAGAGGTTTTGAGGTATGTTCTAGTGGTGTAGAGTTTGATTGTAAGTTACCTACTAGAAGTACTACACATAGCGCTGGATATGATTTTTATGCTCCATATGATGTTGTAATTCCATCATTATGGAAACAGGTAGGTAAATATTTATTACATTCATTATTGCACTTCTCTTTTAATAGTTATAAAGAAGTTATTAAACCTACAATGATTAAGACATATATTAAGTCATATATGGGTGACGATGAAGTATTATATATTTATAATCGTTCCTCTAGTCCGATTAAGAAAGGTTTAGTTCTTTCTAATGGTGTTGGGGTTGTGGATGGAGATTTTTATAATAATGAAGATAATGAAGGTAATATTGGTGTAGCCTTTTATAATTTCTATCCTTTTGATGTTACTATCACAAAGGGTGATAGGGTATGTCAGGGTGTATTCTCTAAGTTTTTAAAAGCTACAAATGATAATGTACTTAACAATACACGTAGTGGTGGTTGTGGTAGCACTGGCAAATAGGTTTTTGGTGAGGTATATATGGTTATTAATAAAGTAGAGATTTCATATAACGATATTGAAGATAATAATATTAAGTATGATACTAAGAAAGCGTTGTCTATGATTTTAGATGATGATACAAATAGAGAGGGTACGTCTTTTATGATTAACCCAAAGGCTTTAAATTCATTGTTGAAAGCATTAGAGAGTGTTAATGCTGTAGACAAGATTGTAATTGTACCTACTATTCATAAAGGCGATTGTATGTATATTATCACTAAGTGTTTTGGTAGAGTAGATGCTTTGTTGTGTTCTGAGTAGGTGGTAGGTATGAAGTATTTTATTTCTGATTTACACCTAAGTAAGAGTGGTGCTAATAAAGTATCTGGTATAGATTCACAATTACATAATCAGTTTGTATCTACAATGTGGAATACAGTTATTACAGATGACGATGAGGTCTATATCGTTGGTGGTGTTGGTGATTTATCATTACTAGGCACTTTAAATGGTAATAAGGTAATATTGTTGGGTAAGTCAGATTTAGATAGGTTCAATCAGTATGTGTCATCTGTTTCTACAAAGAGAGATGCAATTCTTGATAAAGAAATGTATCAAACATATTGTAAGAACGAATTTAATATTCAAGTACTCTTTAGGGATACACTAGAAGTAACTTTATGTACAAATGAGGTTGTTAGACTTTGTGTTGACTATGAAAATGCTACAATGTCTAAGATGTTCACATTAGCTAGTGGTATTGGCAATTATCAACGCTTATTTGGTAGTGGGATGAATTTAAGTTCATTTGTCAATGGCTATAAACCTGTTTCTGAGTATGATATTATTTCAAGTATTCGGAGGGGTTCTGACGAGTTACTTTATTAAGATTGTATTGGTGGTGATGGTTGATTGGTAGATGGTAGGATACTATTCTTATGTGGTAAGGGTGGTACAGGTAAAGATAGTGTTATGGGTTGTTTATTAAAAAAATACCCTGATATTTTTGAGAGGTTTGTTATTACAACTACAAGACCTATGCGTAGTGGTGAGGTTGATGGTGTTGACTATCATTTCTGTAGTAGAGATGATTTTGCTAGAAAAGTAATGAAAAATGAGTTTTGTATTGTAGAGTATTATTCTGTTGTTGGTGGCGATACAAAGTACTATGGTGTTGGGGATATACCAGATAATAGTAGTAAAGTATATGTTCTTTGCGGTACAAATACTCAATACGAAAAATTGAAAGCTAAATATGGAGATAGGGTTATTGGTGTATATCTTTATAATACAGCATACACTAGTCTAACACGTATGTTGTCTAGGCTTAGAGATAGAAAAGAGGCTAATGTCTTAGAGGCTTGTCGGAGAGTGTTGTCAGATAGTCAAGATTATCTGTATATTGATTTTAAATCTTTTGATTTATTGATTAATACTGAGGGATGCACTTTGGGTGATGAAGTTTCTTTAATATATGGGTTATTTGAGTAGGGTGGTGATTCTATGAAAGTAGCTTATATAAGTGATATTCAGATTAGTAGTCTTGTTGGTGAAGAGACATGGCTTAATGAGTCGTTTGACTATTTTAGTTCAATTATGGCTCAGTTTATTAGTCGGTATTCTGATACGATTGATTATTTAATTCTAAATGGTGGGATATATTCTGATAGTACTAGATTTCTTGAATTTGTTGAGTTTCTAGATACTTCGTTTACATCTCATGATATACATACTAAAGTGCTTTTTAATGTTAGTAATATAGAGTATTATAGTAACTCAGTCTTTGTAGATAAGGTAGGTCAGTTCTATGATACTGATAAGAAGTTTAAAAATCATAGATTATATCTACCACGTAACCCTATCATAACTAAAGATACTTGGATATTTGGTGTTGATACATGGTATGACTATTCTCTCTATAGAGGTAAACCTATTTCTTTAAAAGATATTACTAAGAAAGATAATCGTGGTTTCTTTAGTAAGCTGTTTAAGAAACGAGTTAACTTAGATAACTTCAATATAACCGATGAGAGTGATTATGCTTTTGGGTTACAAAACACTTTTGACGTAAAACATACAAATGATTGTGTAGATTCCTTTAGGCATATATGTGATAGATATGATAGGACTATTGCACAGCCAACTAACAAGGTTGCTTGTGGTTATTTTTATAGCAATGCTTTGTTTTTAAGTGATAACCCTAAAAGGGATGGGTACAATGATGCTTTTAGTGGTAGCTTTAAGTTTGATGATACATTTAAATCTCATGGTATCACTGAGTATGTGTGTGGAAAAGCAAGTTCTTATCGTAGTCATATTACTATGGATGGTATTATGTATAGGAATAGTGCTACAACATTACGTAAAAAAGGTTTCATTACAACAGATTGTGTGTTAGGTGATGTGTTGGTAGTGGATTATTAATAATCATTATCAACATTGATTTGGTTTAGGTATTGGTGGTAGCTTATGAAAGTCATTGACGTAGATAGTATTTTAGAACAGAAGAAGAGTATAGCGTACAATACTAATAATGAAAGATACTTATCTAAGCTAGAGGTGTTAAATGTTCTGTATGATGAGTTACCTAGTGTTTGTGATTTACGTGCTGATAGTGTGTTAGATTCTAGTAAATACGTTCAATTAGCTAGACACTATAACTATAAGAATTATCGGTTACTTCGGTATGGTGATATCAATAAGTTAGGGTTAAAAAACTCTTTGACTCCTTTTCATCATAACTTTATTAAAAATATGGGTGGTGCTGTGTTGGTTATTTTTAATACACTAAATAATAAACCAGTATCATGTGTATTTAGGGGAATAACAGAAAAAGAGTTCATAGATTATAGTGCGTTACAGTCTATGTATGGTTTTGATATGATAGACTCTAATTTTAAATATGGTGATTGGATAGTTATTGTTGAGGGTTTATATGATGCTGATGTGTTGCGTTCAATCTATCCAAATGTGTTAGCGATGCAGACTTCTAATGTTAACTCATTACAGGGTGAGATATTGTTATCAATGTCAAATAAGTTTATTGTGGCTTTTGATAGTGATACTGCTGGTGGTGTTGGTTATGATAAAGCATATCATAGATTAAAACGAGACAATACAATCGTACAGAAATTACAAGTATATGGTAGTGATAAAGACGTTGGTATGTTAGAGGAATTTATATCTAATAGTAGTGAATACTCTAAGCGTAAAGCGTATTATATGAGTACATTAGATGAATTGAAGAAAGGTAGTATACTCGGATGGTAGACAATCAAGATACAAAACAAGATAAGAAAGTAGTTGCTTTTGCTGATAAAGGTAATAAAGAGTTAAATCATAGTGTTAAGCGTAAAGAGTTTGTTGAGGTTATGCAACAAATTTTTGAACGTATGAATGAGACAAATCATTATTTGATGGAAGATATCAATTCAATGTACGCTAATCAAGTATTCCCTGTACAAATGGGACATGCTGTAATTGAAGAGTTGTTGGTTGAAAAGGGTATCATCACTAAAGAAGAGATTGAAGATGCTTTAGAAAAACGTAAACAACAGTTATTAGAAAAAGCTAAGGCTATTAAAACCAATGAGAATGGTGATGAAGAATTAGCTACTGATGATGAGTCTAAGGCTATTGAAAATGAAGCTGTTCTAAATGCTATGGCTGATACAGAAAGTACTACAAAAGATAAATAAAAAATATAAGTTTACATAATGCATAGTTGAGATATACTATGCATTTTTTGTTGTAGGTGGTGTGTATGGGCGATAAAGTTTTTAAGAGTAATATACGATTAAAGTATAACTATAGTAATGGTAAGATTGGCAACACAGTATTTAGACCATATGTGTATGATAGTAGTGGTACAAGTGATACATTGTCAAGTACTTTCATGGGGACTGAGTTGGTACATCCTCTTAATGTTTCATCTTATAAGTATGAATTACCATATAATGTTGGTAATAAAGATAACTATAGTGGGGGTAGGAGATACTTCTTATTTTTTAAGGGTACTAATGGTGTTAATTCTATGTTTTCAGCATCTAATCTTGCTATGGTTAGTGATATAGCTAAAATTAATCGTACTGTGCGTATCCCTGATGATATTAAGACTTTAAACGATTATATTATTGCGAAACATGATTTACGATTTGATAGAGGAACATTAAAATACAAGGATAAGTACAATAATATTTATACAGTTGATGGGTTAGGTGACTTTTCAAGTGAGACTATGTATGGTGATAGGAGTAATTTTTATGGTTATGGTGAGCCTGCTTCATATGATTCTCTTATTATCGATAGGGGTGGTAAAAATGCTAATCGATATATCACTCCTGATATAAGGTTGTTTAAAAATAATGGTTATTCTTGTTTCATGTTGCTAGTTCACTTTGTTATTAGGTTAAAAACTCACAGTGGTGATTGGGGTATTTTTACTATGTATTGTTTTGTACCTGTGTGTTTTTATGACTTAGGTGTATTGAATAATGGTGATAGTTCCAGTAATTGGGGGTTGGGGGCAAAGTTAAATTCTGGTGATAATTATTCATATTCTTCCTCAATATCTATCCAGAACATGCTAGGTACTGCTTTAGATGAAAGGGTTTGGGGTGGTAATGGTATCAATTTATCTAGTGGTAAAATCACAAACAATTTAGAGTATGCTAGGTCTATTCCTGATGTATATTGGACTACGCCTAATGGTAGAGATGGTACAAGAGGTAATTTTTTATCATCTAATTACAATGCAAATTATAGCAATAGTTCACCTTTTGTTGAAGGTATACCTGCTATAAAGGTGACAGCGTATCATATGAGTGAGATGAGTTATAAGTATTATATGTATGGTGAAGGTCAGTCACAGTGGAGAGGTAAAGAGGGAAATATGACTAAGTATATGGTTAAGTGGTATCCTAGCATGACTACTGAAAATGCCAATCTTAATTATTTCATAGAGTATCCTTATATTTACTAGTGTTATATAGCAATACATAATATATAATAGTATAGGTAATTTTATATAGTGTAATATTCTGTAAGATATTGTAACATTTAGTAAATTATAGTCTTTATCTTATTGTAATGTTTAGTAATGTTGTGTTAGTTAAAAATATACAATTTATAAGGTTTAATTCATTTATTTGTGTATATATTTAATAAAGGTATACGAGGTAGTATGGAAGAGTTATTTAAGGATAGGGAGATTCGTAAGTATATTAATGAATCTTTATCTAATGCTGTGTATGATGATGTACAGACTAAAGAGTGTGAGGTATGTCATACACAAGCTAAGAATACATATGAGATAGATGGTCATATTGTATGTGATAGGTGTATTAATTTCATTAAGTTTTTACGAGATGATTTTGATGTATTGTTTAATAGTAAACAGGATGTATGGTCTAATGTACAAGTTAGGTATGATTCTTTGACAGAGGGGTATTTTACTCCTAACATTGAGAAATTGTATGATACTGCTAAAAAGTCATTTGGTGGTGATATCACTAAATTGATTAAATCTTATGGTATTAAAACTAATAAGGATTTATGCACTAGGTTATATAAAGGTGAGTTATTCATTGATAATAAACAATTAGCTAAACCTAGTAAGTTCAATCGTTTTATTGATGATTTTGATGTAAGGTTTAATACAGCTGTTGGTTATAAAGCTATTGTACCAGATAGTGATGGGTATGTAGCTAAATATAGTACAGTAGGTAAGAATGATGCATTTATTAGGGATAATATAGATTTCATTAAGAAGAACGCTAGTGATGTATTGAAAGATATTGTAAAACCTACTATACGGAATTCTAATGACCAATCTGACTATGATGAAATAGTTAATTTGAGTGGTAGTGGTAACTCTAGTAAAGTACAGAAGAGTACTGTTGCACAGACTCCTAAGAGTGGTAGTACGATTGGGAATGGCACTAATACGACATCTGCTACTAATGTAAAGACTTCTAAGGCTAGTGGTAATGCTAGTGATTTTGAGATTGCATTAGGTAAAGATGGGTTTGCATTACGATATACTAGGAATGATACACAGTCTAAGTTACAAAAAGGTGTAGTAGAGTATCATTGTACATTTAATTATAAGAGTAAGACAATTAGTCAAATGGATGTAGATATCGTATCTATTGATGATTTTGATGAGATTACTAAGAACGCATTTAAGTGTACTAAGTTATATAAGATGTTACCATTTATGAGTGATGATGGTGATTATATTGTAGATATTGATACAGAGGGTATCGTTACTCATTTAGAGTTAGATGTAGATAATATTCAAAAGAATGGGTTTGTATTTAAGATTTTAAATCATACTAAGTCTTTTGATAAAGATACTGTAAAGATTATTGACCCAACTGTTATTACATCATATAGTAAGTTTAATGCATATATCTCTAAGTATATTCTTATGAGTATTGGGAAAGATTTCAATGCATTTGTAAATGTTAAATCTAATACTATTTATACTTCATTGGGTAAGGTAGAGTGGTATCTATCTGATATCACTGATAAGGGTATTCTTGTAGAGTTAGTATATGGTAGTCGAAGTGCTACAGTAGAGGTAACTAAGAATACAGATAATGTAGGTCTAGTAGACTTATGTTTACGTGGGTTGTTGATTAGAAATCAAGATGTATTTGATACATTATTTGGTAATAACTCACTATCTTCTATGAAGAGCATTAAAGTGACTTCTAAAGTCAATCCTAATATCACAGTAGAGTGGGTATTTAATGAAGATACTGTTCAAGCATTTACTGTGAGTGGTGAGTTAGCATTACAGGGTAGTTTTGATGGTAATGCATTATCATCATTTGTGGTGTCTAGTTGTAAGACATTGCAAAAAGATATTGAGCGTTATACTGATGATGTGTTGTATCGTGATGGGTATATTCAAAGGAATACCAATGCAGTAATTACTAATTGGTTTAAATATAGGGATGCTAGTGATACAAGGTTAAAAGTATTATATCGTCAAATTGAGAATAATCTTAAAGCTACATATGATAAGTTAGATGATAGGTTAGACTTTAAAGTTGAGCGATTAGTAGTAACTAAGAGTGGTAATATCGTTGAGTGTGTTTTCTCTATTGTAGATAATGAAGGTGTATATCAAGATTTAGATACAATGAAGAAAGACTTGTCATTAAAGTTGCCTGATTATTATCATATGTCTGAGTCTAATGATAATAGTGGTTCATATTATGTACAATATACAGTGAGTGATGATGACGATATCGAGAAATTCGCTAGTGATATTGAATCATCTGTGTTAGAGGGTTTGTTTAGATTACATGCTACAGAGATTAATGAGGGTTGTGGTTATACTCTTATTGGTGAGGGTGTAGCAGTTCCTATTAATGAAGCAGATAGTAGTCATACACATGCTGAATTAGAAGATGAAGATAATGATACTGAAGAGGGTACAGACGTTGGTGGTGTTTCTACATCAACAGGTACACTTCATAGTACAGATGGTAGAGGAGTAGGTTCTTTGGAAACAAATAAGAAAATTGATGCAATTAGTTTTGATGATGTAGTAGTAGAGGAAGTCATTTCTGAGGTTGCTTATAAAGTAACTACTAGGAATGGTAAAAAGTTAAAGTTAAGATGACTCCTATGGAGGAGAAAAAGGCTAAGGCTAGACGTAAAGCTTATTACGAAGAGCAAGCTAAGAAAGATGGCAATAAAATACGTTCTAGTAAAGTCGGTAAGCAGAATAAAAAATTAGCTAATGACTTAGCCAAACGTGCTGAGGCTGATAAAATGAGAGAGTTTCGTAAAAAAGAGAAAAGTCATGAGTTAATGAGGGATAGGAAGGAAAAGATGAGAAAGCTTAGGAGTGGTACTGCTAAAGAGCGTAGAAGTGTAAGGAAAGAACTGTCTAAGTCTAGGATGAGTGATAGTACTTTATAATAGTAATATTTAATCATACTGTACTGTATAGTTGTATACTTGTACAGTACAGTATTTTTAGTATATGGTGTTTTTAATTAATATGGGGTAGTTAATGAAGATTGTATTTACCAATAGTGATATGGCTATTGATGATACTAGTGCATATAATATTTCTGAAAGTAAAGAAGAGGATACAACTGATACAGAAGAGGTTGTAGACGATACTTCTAGTCAAGAGGAAGAGGATATGGGTACAGAAGATATTAATACAAATAAATTAAGTCAAGAGGAATTAGAGGCTTTACGAGATGGTAAGGCTATTAAATGTCCTGAGTGTGGGAGTACTAATATTAATATACATAATAATGGTGAGTCTTATTTCTGCACTGATTGTGAGTATTCATGGGATGTGCGTGATGCTGATGACGATGGATTAGATGATGATATTGATGATTACATTGATTCTATGGTAGAGGAATTAGATGAGAACACTACGATTGAGTGTGGTAATTATTATGTATTAGAGAATGGCGATACATTGTATGTAGTATCTAATAACAATCATGAAGTAGATGTGTTAAATCTAGATACTATGGATAGGTATACTGTATCTGAGAGCGTATTACATAATAAGATTACAGAGTGTGTAGAGTATAGTAATAAATAGGTGGTGTATTATATCATGAGTACTTTATATCTTGATGATGGAATGATGCGTTATAAAGATATATTTCTACAGGCTATTCAAGATATAGAAGATTTAGGGTATAGATTTAAACCAATATTATTGATACATACTTATATGGGACGTAGTAAGAAGGTACTAGGTATCACTTATTGGTATCATGACGATACTTGTTTAGTAGAGTTTTCTGTGGATAATCATAATGTACATGTATATGATTATGGAACTCATACTATTAGAGATACTCAATTATCAATTAGTACGATTTATCATGAATTAGCACATGCAACTATTGAGTGTCATTTTAAAGGTCATGGTAAAGAGTTTAAGACATTAAGGAATAAGATATTAGAAGTGTATAAAATAGATATAGGTGGTGCTATATCTGATTATAATTAGGTGGTAAGATATGGGATATTTTAATATTATTGAATCCTTATCAGATACAAGGAACAATAAAGAGGTAGTTAATGAGGCTACTAGTATTTTACGAGATTATAAATCTGTATTCTCACAATTAGAAAAAGCGTTATTATCTTGTAAAGATACTACATTACATGGTGATTGGACTTTTCTATTGTATCTGTGTGTTGGTAGTATGACACATGTGAGGGTTCTACCTGTGTTTGATGTAAATAAACTACATCAGAAGGAAGATACTAAAAAAGGAAGAGGATTTATTTATTTAGATATTAATGATGTATTTAAAGCAGATAATGTAGTATATTATTATATTGAAGATACAAATAATAAATATTCTGCTAAAGATGTAGCTGACTTTATGATTAATGGTTTGGCTGATACGTTGAAACGTGAGGAACTATTTATCATGGATGATGAGAGATATATTGAAAAGTTTAAAAATGACTTTAGAGATATATTAGGGGTTGAGGTAGAAACAATCGATGATGCTATTAAGGTAATTAAGAGTGGTTCTGCGTATAAGAAGTTATCTGATTTAATCGTTAAAGGGTTAGATATTGCATTAAAAGAATATGTATCTAATATAAAAGGGTTAGTACCTAACAGTAATAAATCGGTAGATATGACAAATGATACAATTAGTATTTGTTGTGTAGATACTAAAAAGAGTATGATTTATATGAGTAGGTTCCCTGGCAACGATAGATTTATTGTAAACCCTAAGAAGAAAGATTGGAATGGGTATACATTTACATTTGAGTTAGATAAAGTACAGGATGCTGTTTCTAAGTTTAAATCTTTAGAGTGTTTTACAGCTGTTGATATTATTCCAAAATCTCGCAAGAAGAGTAAAATTAAAGATAATGATAGTGGTCGTGAGGTATTATCCTATATTATTTATGGTGGTTAGTTATGGGATATTCAAATATCATAGACTCCTTAGTGGATAATCGTTCAGTTATTAGTGAGAGTGGTTTACTAAGGGATAATAAACAGATATTACGTAAGATAGAAAAACAATTACATTTCTTTAAAGAGGCATTTCTTGTTGGTGGTGTAAGTAATAACTTATTCTTTATAGATTGGTTTATTAATAATCGCAGGATGTACAGTGGTTATTTTGGATTACGATTACGTATAGAAGATAGTATGTATAAGTGGTTAGAAGATGGTGATAATCTATATTATTGTATAGATTTAAATGCATTACTATCGTATAATAACATTAAGTACTTTATTTTAGGTGGTAAGTTAGAGGATTCTTTATATACTGCATTAGAAGATGACATTGAGTCTTTCTGTGATATATTATTTGATAATGGTAGTGGTTTATCATTAGAAGAGTTAGTATCATTTATTAATGGTGTTGGCGTTCCTTGTACATATAATAGCTGGAATGCCGCACGGAATGATATAATGACTAAGAATAAGTTAATTGGTGTACTCACACGGATGGTTAATACTCAGTTAACGGAGTATATTAATGCTTGTCTTAGTGTAGATAATGCGTATGTTAGATTACTTAATGGTAGTAAAGATAACTTATTTTATAAGAATGGGCATGTGGCTGTCGCTAGGGTAGATATTAAAGAAGATAGAGTTGTATTCCCTCATTATGGTAATTTAGAGATATGCTCAATACATGGAAGTGCTAAAAAAGAGCGTGTTGTTTATCATACAATTAGCGATGTAGTGGATAAAGGATATACTAGCAATAGTGGTTCGGATTTAGTGTTACCTATACTATCTAAAGATAGGTTTAGAATAAATTTATCTGATGATAAGAAGTCATGGGTAGAGACTAGATATCCTAGATAAGAGTGATTGAGGTTATAGTATGGCAGGTAGATTATTACGAGATAATAAGCAATTATTACAGAATATAAAGAGAAGAACAGAATTATCTAATATTTGTTCAATGGTATCGCATGGTATGGGGTTTTCATTTACACTTAAAGTAGATGATTATGCAGTAACTACGAATCGTATGACATTATATTTTAATATTTCAGATGATGCATATACGTGGGTGGAAAGTAAAGGAAGTGCTTTCTTGTGTTTAGATTTACGTAAGGTTTTTACCTATAGTAATATTAAGTATTTTGAAAATGATATTAAATTACAATTTAAAGACTTTAATAAGTATACTAGTGCTGTGGCTAATGATTTTGTAAGAGAAGTACTCTATATGGGTGGTGTAGCTGACGATTCCTATGTAGTTAATATGCTACAGCATTGTGGTATAGGTGGTGTAAATGTAGGTAATCTACAGGATTACATTAAAGACACTAATACATATAATATTGTATTAGAGGTTGTATTAGATGAGTTACGTACATTCTTAATGGATATCATTTATGATAATCTAAATACAGATAACTTATATGGAACTGTTAGTAGTATAAAAGGGTTAGTTCTTATTGACAATCGATATGTAGCTGTATTAGGTGTATATCTATCTAGTGGTGTTAATGAGGTGGTTGTGCCTCTTCAAAAAGAATTAGAGAAATGTGATATTATTAGTGGTAAAGTATGTCAAGTAGATACAGTTACTAACTATATTAATAAGAGGTGGTTTCTTCCTAGTCCTATTAATATAGATAAGAAGTTTAATTATATTAAGAATAGGTCTTATTTTATTGTTATGAATACGAGATAGTTATATATGAGTAGAATAATACGTGATAATAAAAATATACTTAATCTGTTAGTTAAAAAAGCATATCCTTATCAAGATATTGTAACGACTAGGGTTGGTGTTCATTACTATATAAAGGAAGAATCTTCCTGTTTTATGGAAGTATACTTATTACATCTAAATACTACTAAGGACATGTATACATGGGTAGAAGATAAACATAACTTATTTTATTGTATCGATATTAATAAGTTGATGCGGTATAATAATTTACGATGGGTTGGTCTTATGGGTACTACTAGGTTTGATTCCGTTGGGATTAGTGGTGAGTTACTTAGAAATACTATGAATAGTATTACAAGTTCATTTAATAACACTAACTTAGAGGCTATCAATCGGATGTCACATTTCTATGGCATTACTGACACATCGTATAATTCGTTCTATGATTTCTGTAATGATATACAGGTATATGAAGCTTTTTGGACTAAATTAGAGGAAGAGGTTGTTATAAAGTCTGAGAAAGCATTACAGGATTTCTTTGATGGTGTTATACTGAATAATACTATTAAGGGTAGGTTATTTAATAGTACTAAGTTACCTTTGATGCGATATGATACTAAATCACAGAAGGTATACGTACCTAATCGTGGGGATATTGTGTTTGTTGACTTTATGTCTAGGACAGGTGATGGTAAAGATGGTAGGGATATCTTTTCTGTAGATGACTTTTTAAGTGGTAGAATCAATTTAAAAGATAATGACTTGTTACATATAGTAACTAATAATGATTATGATATACCATTAGGTGGTGCTTTTTAATATATGAAGAGTTTAATGCGTGATAATAAAAGCATATTGAATTACTTGTATAATAAAGTATATCCTTATCAGAGAGATGTCATTGTTTCTGTTAGGGTTAAGTATTGTTTAGGTGATATAGATATTTCTACTAGGGATTATCATATAGGTGTTAGTGTTACTGATGATATGTATGAATGGGTAGAAAGTGGTAAAAACTTATTATATTGCTTGGATACGAGTAAGATAGAATATCATAACCTACGATATTATGGGTTATCACATACAGAGGCATATAATTCTGATGTGTTTAGTTATGAATTATTTGATGATGTTTATGATACTATTTTTAGGTCACTTAGTAGGAAACATAATACTATTAGTAATGTAGATATATTACATAGATTACTAGAGAGTTATGGCATCAATCAACAATATAATTCTGTACAGGATTTCATAGATGATGTTACTACTTATCATGCACTTAGACTCTTTATGAGAAGTAAGATTAGTGGAGACATTGTATCTTCTATTTTACAAACATTACAGGATGTTAGGTTTATATCCTCTATTGATAAAATGTTGATAGATACATGTAAACTACCATTGTTGAGGTATGATGCTGTAGCACAGTATGTGTATATTCCTTATTATTCATACATATATATTGTTAAACTTATGTCATATAAGGGTAGTGGTAAGGATTATAGACATATTGTATCGGTAACAGATATAGTAAATAATAATATTCCAACTAATATTAAGCATTTAGATAAAAATATGAAATTAATACTAAGTAGTAAGTGTGTATGTAATGTTGATATTGAGGGTAGCTATTGATGGGTGGTGATTGATTGGCTAAGAATGTGTTACGAGATAATAAAGCAATAGTAAAACGTATTACAAAGGGTTATAGAGATTCCGCTGATAATCTAGGTTCTTATGTATTTGTAAGGTTCTTGGATAGTGGTTGTATACTTAACTTTGAGTATAAGGACTATAAATATTCCTATGTTATTAATGGTCTTTCTCTTGATACAGATTCAGAAGATATCAAGGTAGTAGAGCATAAGGGGAAAGGAATTATTTGTTTAGATACGAATAATATATTTAAACTTAGTAGATTAAGAGATGATGGAATTCTTATGTATCCTAATGATATCTCTATAAGTGGTTTGTTGCATAATATGGCTAATCTTGTGTACAAAGATTTACTTAACAGATTTTCTAAGTTTGGGTTACTTGAAGATTTAATGTCATTTTATACTGCTAAGTATGGTGAGTTTTGTGATGATTTAGATACATTTAGTAAGTTGTTTGTTAAGCATAATAAAGAAGCTTTTACATCGATGTTGGGTGAGTTATGTTCAGACCTATCTATTGATAAAAACTATTATAGGTTAGCTAGGACTGTGTATGCTGAGAATGGGTTATTAGGTTTGTGTTGTATGGATTTTGAGACTGATACACTCACTCATGCTATTGATTACAGAAATAATATAGAGGATTTGGATATACTCACAAAGTCAATTACTAATAATAAGATAATGTTTAAGAGTATTAGGGATTGTGTTGCTAATCGTAAAGTTTTAAATCAATGTATTGGTTTTGTTTTATCATATAAGGGCAATGGCAAGACCTACTCATATGATAAGGGTTCTATGATTGAATTGGTGTGTTAGTATGGGAAACGTATTACGAGATAATAAAACTATACTAAGTAAGGCTGTTAATATATTTAGTAATGCTATGGAGCATCATATGTCATGTATTGAGGTTTCATTTAATGGTACGATTACATTCATATATAAACAGTTTAACTATAGTTTTAGGTTACAGAGTGTACTAAAGAATATTGGTAAGGTTGTATGGAATACTATGTATAAGACACATACAGATTTATTTAAAGAGTATTGTAGTAAATTATCTGAAGTGTGTGGTGGTTCTTGCAGTGATTTAGACTCATTCTTGAAGTTATTTATTAAATATAACTACACTAATATGGTATCTGTATTACAGGATTATATCAGTACCTTGAATATTGATAACTATATGGGTAGAGTATCTAAAACAATGTATGTTCAAGATGGGTTGATTGGTGTATGTTGTTTTAATTTTAAGGATAACTTAGTGACATCTCCTCATTATAGTAAGATTTCAATGTCGGATTTACAGGTGTTTACTACATCATTAAATCAACTTAGCATTAGATTACTAAATATTTCAAGTATATTGACTAATACAAATAAAATTGATTGTGAGTTTCTTAAATTAAATCTGAGGATTAGTAATAATTCTCAATTCATGTCTGATGATGGTATGATTAAGTTAGGTGTTGATTAATGAGTGCGTTACGAGATAATAAAGTCTTAATACATAATGTGTATAAGTATATCAGAAATAGGGGTATGGCTCACATTCGTATAGGTGGTAAATATAATTCAGTACCTATGGTGATACGTTCTAAGCACAATCGTACTGGCACGATATTTGATGTAAAAGGTTTATCTGTTGCATTAAATCTTAGTCATTGTGTTATTAAAGAGAGTGGAGATATTGTATCAATAGGTATTGATAGTCAAGATAGAGATGCGTGTTACTTGGATTTATGGGGATATGGGTATACTCTTAAAGATTTTATGTTTAATCGGTTATTTACAGTCGATGTAGCATCTAATCAACAACTGTATAATGAGTTTACTAATTTTACATCTAGTTATTCTTTTAATGTTGATAATGGGATTACATCTGTTAATGAGTTACAGGACTATATAGGGACATCGATTAATACTTCTTTATGGAAAAAGGTTTCTCATAGTCGAAGAATAAGTCTTATAGATGTAGGTAAGATAGCAGATACTATTAAGGGTAGTAGGTATTATTATGACTTATCTGACACTACTGAGTATCTTGTAGAGAGACTAGAGGAGTTTTTCTTTGATAATTTAATCTCCTTTAAAGATAATAATGGTTTTAATAGGAAAGCTAATTTTACTGATTTCATACCGATTGTATCATTTGATTTCTCTAAGAGTGGTAAAGTTAAATTTTATAGTTCTAGTGGTTATATTATTGATAAGACTATTTCAGATATTGAAATTAAAGATTTATACAGTGCTATTGTAACTGATAAGATGTTTGATGGTGTTAAGATATCTAAAGACGAACTTAATTATGAGCAGTTTACACTCATCATTGGTAAGTAATATTGTTGTACTGTATGGTATAATATATAATAATATAATGTTTCTGTTAATAGCACATTCTATATAGGTAGAGTGTGCTATTTTGTTATAGTTAAAGGGGTAGAGTATAGTGGCTACGATTCAAGAGCGTGTGGAAAGTATTATTGAATCATTACATATTAGAGAGGGTATGATTCAAACTGCTAAGGCACAGAAGAGTATTTTAGATTTTAAACCTAAGTTTGTTATGGCTGATGGTAGTGAAAAGAAAACAGATAAAGCACCAGCTAAGGTATTGGATGAGGTTAATAAGAACATTAAAGAAGGTATGCTTAGTGGTGGTGCATATTATGGTATTTTTGATAAATATGTTGTTTTTGCATATAAAGATAGTCATAACTTAATGTATCAAGAGGGTTATGTGTATAAATTCAAGACTGAGGAAGATGCAAAAGCTTTCTATGATGGTATTGATAGAATTGATAGTAGTATGAAAATTATTAAAGGTGCATCAGTTGTTGCACCATGTTTGTACTCCTTTAAAGATAAGAAGTTCATGTCTATTCGTGATGCGATTGAGGGTTTAGCGAATGGGTATGTACGAGATGCATTATCTTCATTAGATAAATACATATCAACAAATGCAATTCCTTTTGATATTGAAGACGTTACCTATGAGTATAGTGTTATGAGTGCTAATAAACTTAAATTGTATGACAGAGGGTATGATTGCAGTTTATCTGTTAAGATTAAACTAAAAGACGCTAAATATCCTGATAAAGATACATTTAAAGTATTATCTAGTTCTGTAGATAAATATGTTAATATGGGTGCTATTACAAGTTTGTCTAATGGTAGTAAATTTAGAGATTACATTACTATGCATAGCTATTTGTGTAATTAGGGTAGGATAATGAATATAAGAAATAGTATATTAGAATCTTTATCTGAGGGTATGTTGACTACAGCTGTTGCTAAAGGTAAAGGTGATGTAACAGATTTCTTTAATGACTTATTGAGAGGAAAAGTTCCTAAAGACATTAAGGTAGAAAGTAATATCACTAGGTTATATGAAACAGATAGTAGAGCAATGAAAGTCTATAAATCTAAGATTATTAAGTCTAAGACTGCTAAGAATTTAACTTTCAATGAATTACCTAATGGGTATGTAAGTGTTGTATTTAATGATTTAACAGTTAAACGTGCGATGGTTATACACATTGATATGGATTTAGATGATTTCATTGAAGATGTGTTAACCTACGATACAGATTACGTTATGTTTTTTGCTGATATTGATAGTAAGTATTCTGTGTTAGCTGACGTGGTATGGGATGGTACAAATAATAAGTTGTGTCTAACAGATGATGATACTATTAAGGTATTTTTACGTAAGTACTTTGATAACAACAATTCTTCTAAATATACTAGGTGGTTTATATCATCAAATTTAGACTCTATGATTTCTAATATTGGTGGTGGTTTGATTATGCATCCATCTGGTAAGGCTTGGCTAATGCATATGAGTGCTGATGTTACAGATATCAATCGTTTTTCTGCATATGTAGATTTATTCCCTGCATTATCTTCTGATTTTCACAGCACGTGTTCTATTAGTGGTAATACAGCATTGTTTCAGTTAAGGATTAAAGATTAATATGAATAAACGTAACAGTATATTAGATACTCTTTCTGAAGGGATGTTGACCACTATACAGTCAAATAATAATACTAAGGGTATATTTAACGAGATACTTAAAGGTAAGATACAAAATAAATTCAGTAAGTTTGATACTGGGAATACAGTAGATAGTAGGTCTATTAGAATTCTTAAACGTAGGGAGATAGCATCTAAGAAAGTTGATAATAAGACATTCTTAGATATGGGTAATGGTTATGTACTAGTAGTATTTCACAATTTACCGATTGCTAGGGGTTTGTTAGTATCTACTGGGTATGCAGTTAGGACATTGGAAAATGCAATTTCTAATTTATCATTATTACCTAAAGATTATGCATCTTTTGTAGGTAAGGTAGAAAGAGTATTTAGAGTTACAGCTAATGTAATGTATGATACTTCTAGTAATAGGGTATGCAATACAATTACTGAGTGTATGGGTATGTTCTTTAAGGCATGGTTTAATAGATATGGTTCTAGTGAGTTTAAAGAGTGTTTAATTGATACTAGGTTAGCTGATTATATCTCTATTACATCTGTACAGGTAGGTAGTACATATGATGGGATGAATTGTGTATTATCATTATCGTTTGATATTTTAGATAAAGATAAATTTGATGAGATAAAGAAACTATCTAATGGTGTTGATACTTTTTCATGTTATTATGAGTTAGACAATACTGGGACTATAGATTTCTATCTTATGTCATAGTTATAGTTAGGTAAGGTGAGATATGTCAGTAAATAGAAATATATTAGATTCATTGAGAGATATACATGAGGGAATGTTATCTTCCATTAGTAATAATAAATCACTTAGTAAAGATGGTGAGGTGTGGCTTAACGCTATTATTAAACGTGATATTAGTAAAGTTCCTAAAGATAGTATAGATACATTTAGGATGTTCAATAAATCTAAGTTGACTAATGGTAGTGTGAATCGTAAATCTACTAAAGAGACAGCGATGCAGAAAGTCAGTTCTAGTGTTGTTGATACAGTGTATTGTAAGACGTATGATGTTGGTAATACACATTATATAGCGTATTTATTTTCTTCTAAGGGTGCTACAGGGTATTTACGTGCCGTTGTACATGAGTCTGATGAGGATACAATAGCTAAGTTACTAGATGAATTTAAGTCAGGTAAGAATATACCAAATAAATTTATCAATGTTGATAGCATTAGGGGTTGTAATTGTGTAGCTAATACATATTATAATTCTATTACATTTGAGTTCTTTGATAATGTAAATACATTTATATCTGAGTTGTTTGATGTGTTTCTTAGCGTTGTTTTTATTGCTTTTGATTCATTGGATTTAGAGGTACTTAAAAAAATAATTACTATTAGTGAGCCTTTTATTTATTTAGATGATATGGACTATGCTATGGAGTTAAATTTTGTATCTACAGATAAAACAGTATTACCTAAAGTGTATGATTTATTGTCATCTATTTGTAGTGAGAAGTATTTAGTTAAAAGTTCTCATTATATAGGTTTGCGTTGGGAGTTATAAATGGGTTATTTTAATATTATAGATTCACTTAGTGATAAAAGAGTAGATGAGGGTATGGTATCATCTATTTCAAAAAACACTAAGAAACAGAACAAAGATACTAAGCGTATGGTTGATGCAGTTCTTAGTGGTCAGATTTCTAAATTATCATCTAAGGATATGGATATCAACATTGAGGTACGGAACGATACAAAACTATATAAGAATAATAAAAAGAATGAAAAGTACTGTATTGTAGGCACTAGGATGGGTGTGATGCGTACTGAGGTACGTGGTTATGAACTTAATGGCGATTATATCGTAGCTATTATGGGGTATAACTTATATAATGGTTCTACTATTAGTAAAGCTATGCTATATAAATGTATGGATGAAGATGTATTTAAAAAGTTTAAAGAAAAGATGGAATATCAAGGTGGGTTTGATTCTAAGCTTGATTTAAATGTGAATATGTATTTTAAGGGTACTACGTTTTATGATAGTGATAGAGATGTATATTGTACAAGCACTAAAGAAGCATTAGATATGATTTTCTCTTATTGTGCTGATTTATTGTGTGGTAGTCTTTACGGATTTAATTCTCTATTTACTAGGTGGTTACCTAATTTTGAGAGTTGTAGATTAGATATTACTTCTAGTAAAGAGGGGTTAGGTACTAGTGCTTTAATTTACCTTTATGGTGATGAAGAAACACTTGATGGTTTTTCAGACGAGGTCTGTGTACCTATGGATAAGTCTAGATTCCATGCAACTACTAGTACATTTTATGGTTATGTAGTATTTACATTTAATTTATAGGGGTTTGTATGGGTTATAGTGATTTAATTGACAGATTGTTAGATACACGTATCAATGAGGGTATGATATCTAGTATAAGTAAAAATAAAGATAAAAATGCTGATGTAGACTCATTACGTAGTGCTTTATTTAATGGCTCATTGTTCAGAATACCAACTAAGTATATTGATATACGTGATACACATTATTATAATAAATCACCTTTTGATAGTGGTTTATTGAGATATACAATTAGTACTGAATCTCTTAATACTCAGAGAGGTAGGGACTATAGGATTTATCGTATGATTAAGGGTAATGAGTATTACTTTATGATTACTCTTTCATCTGTGGATAGAGTATTTACAAGAATGAAACGATGCGTCATACAAAAATGCGATGATGAAGAAGTAGCTAATACAATTTGGGATTATGTTAATAAGAAGCAATTACAGATGACTTCAGTCAATGAGACTCTTAAAGGTTGTAAGATAGTTGCTGATACATATAGAGCATTTGATGGGAGTGCTGTAGCAGGTTCATTTAAAAATAAGAGTATTCTCAATGATACAAAAAGCGTTATGGAAGCTATGTTTTCTGATGCTGTTAACTGTATGAAGTCTTTATTCAAAGCTGAGTATGAGGCTTTTATTGATAAGTTGTATTTGAATTGTACTGATTATTCTGTGAGATTAAATGGTGATGTTCTAACTTTGTATATGAAGTTTGATAATGTAGATATGATACATAATGAATTTAAAAGAGGATTGGGTAATATTAGTACTGATTTTTATTCTTTGTATAAGGATAATAATGGTGTTGGTATTCAGTTTTTCTTCTAGAAAGGAAGTATATGTTGAGTAAGCGTAGTATTATTCTAGATTCATTGAGTATTCATAGAATTGATGAGGGTATGATTGATTCTATATCAAAAAACAGTTCATCTGGTAGTGGTGATAAATTACTTAAAGCATTGTTGGATTGTGATATACACTCAATACCAAATAAAAATCTAAAGTCTACTACATCTTTTTATAATAAATCACCTTTTAGTGAGGTTGATTTGATTGTTAAGTATGAAAAACTACCTAGCAATGATGGTAGGAAATGTTATATCTATCATTTAACTAAGGGTAAAAAGCATTACATTTCGATTTCTGCATCTTCTTATAATAATAGTCTTGATGGGTTATCTAGACTATTTATTTACGAAGCAAAAGATGAGAGTGTTGTAGATTCTATTTGGGATTTCGTAGATAAAAATAGATTAATTTTTGATATGGATGATATGAGTTCTGGTTTAAAGGGTTGTAATACCGTTGCTAATACATATCGTGTGTTTGGCAGTAAATTATTATCAGATGTATATGGTACTGCTAGTACATCATACATTTTAAAAGACACAAAAGAGGTCTTAGGTGCATTATTTAAGAGTAGTGTAGGGTTATTTAAGTCAGATTATAAGGGATTTAAATATGAATCAGATATGAGTGAGTTAACATCTTCATGTGTTGATTACAAGATTAGATTTGATGAAGATGTGCTTTATATTACATTTAATTTTAAAGACGCCGAAACTTGTAAGAGAATATATACTCTTATTTGTGAGAATCGGATTAGGAGTAATCAATTATATTCATTATATTTATCTGGTAATACAGATATTGGTTTAGAGTTTTATGTTTAAGTTGGAGTCTTATATAGTATGTATAGTAAAAGTATTGGTACAATTTTAGAGAGTTTACATGATACAAGGGATTATGTAGGTGTTAATGAATCTGTTTCATTAATTAAAAGCATTGTAGATAAAGATTTAAAAACATTGTCTAAATGTAGTATTAAAGGTGATACTAACTTCGGTAAACATAGTAAGTATTATCTAAATGTGATGAGGGGAGTTAATAAAGGTGACTTTAGTGAGTTACATTTCTCTAATGGGACATATGTGAAAGCATACACAAGTGATAAATCAGTTATGTTGTTATTAAGTCATTTGGTTGATATCTCTCCTAAATCTCATTATATGAGTAACTCATTTATTCGTTATGAGTTTGATAGTAAAGAAACAGCATTGAGTTGTTTTAAAGAATTAGAGAGTGGAAAATATTCATCTGTAGATGATGCATTAAATACTACTTATGATATTATCATGACATATAATGGTAAAGATGTAGAGCGTCATGTAGGTACAGAGAGTGGTAAAGCAAGTGCTAGTGCTGGTGCTAGAGTAGTTTCTGCATTACAAAGTGTATTTAGTGAGTGGGTTAATACTGAGTATGGTAAGTCTGTTGAAAATTTACCTGTGTTACATGATTGCTATATTGAGGGTAATGTAGAGTATATCTCTAAACATAAAATTCCATTATTGGATGTGTATGTAACTTATTATATGGAAGATAAAGCTACAGTTGATGGTTTCATTCATATATTTGGTTCAAGGTTAAATGGTTATTATAAAGTTGATAAGGATAGCGTTGTAATTACGTTAACTGGTGGTATAAAATAATGAATAAAAGAAATAGCATTTTAGAGAGTTTGTCTGAGGGTATGTTAAACAAGACCAGTCAGGTTAATGATGTAAAACGGACTAAAAATGGTGATATGTTTGCTAAATATATTTCTAAGACTAGGGGTAGTTTAAGATATGATGATTTTCTTGTTTTTTTAAGGTCATGTGCCACTAATTCTGCTAGTAAATATACAAAAGTGCTGAGTGGGTATGGCGGAATGGGTTGTTTTAAGGGTTATGGTGAGATAGAGTGTGGTGACTGTTCAATACGTGTTATCTCGAATGAGGCTGATGAGATATATGTCTTTGTAGATAATCCTTATTCAAATGATAATACAGAGACACAGATTAGGGATACTAATCTGTTAGTTTTCAAAGGTGACTTTGACGTAACTATAAAATATTTTGTTAACGATATAGTTCAAGAGATTGATGGTCGTTGTAGCTCTATTGATAAATATGTAGATTTAATTACAGATTATTTAGAAGATGGTGGTTACAAGTACTTTGGAACAACGTATGGGATAGATATGTCTGCTGATAGGAGTACTGAAGACATCTTAGAAGGTCAATACTCTTTATTGAGTTTTTGTGTTGGGGATGAGTTTTATGAAGCATTTACAGATGATATACTAGGTACTGTGGTAGATGCGAGTGCTGAGGTATATGTAGCCAAATTATACTCTAAGTTGAAGCTACCAACTTTGGGTTGTAGGATGACAATTTCTTTTACATCATCTAAGGAAGCTAAAAACATGTTGAAAGTGTTGGGAGATAATGGTGTTGATGTATGGGTAACTAGTCTTAAAGTGGTTGGTACTTCTTTAGTAGTAGAGGTATATTAATGAATAGACGTAACAGTATACTTGAATCATTATCCGAAGGTATGCTTGCTAATAGTTTCAAGTCCAATGGTACATCTCTTAAATCATTTAAAGATGTACTTAGTGGGGATATACCTGATAGTACTGCATTATTTGTTATTGGTATAGATTTTAATGTAAATAATAATTATAAGACATTTTTAAAGTCTAAACGTAAGCCTGATAAGAAAACAATATTGTCAAATGTATATCGTATTGCTGATGACTTATTGTTAATAGAGTTTAAGTATATGAAATTGCCTGTATGTCTACTTGTTACTTTTAATAATGGTGATTCATTTGATGTTGCTTGTGATAAGTTAGAGGTGGCATTTGATTCTCCTGTAGATAGGGCGAGGGATGTAATTTCTAGTTTAACTTCTTATGGTATAGTTGGAACTACGTATAATACAACTAAAGGTAATGGTACATTCTGTGTTGAGGCATCTGAGGTTATAGAGTCATTCTTGTATTGGTACTATAAGAGTGAATCAACTAAAGGTGTTAAGCGTTATTGTGTTGATAGTGAGTTATATAAGTATGTAACTATTACAGGCATTATCTTTAAAAATTTGTGCTTTGGTAATACATCAGACTTACAAATAGATGTAGTGTGTTCTATTAATAGTGGTGAAGACAGTAAGGTACGTGATTTAGTAGATACATTAAATACTCCTATGAATATGTTCGCACATATTAATGGTGGTTCTCTTGATATTAGTTTATTGTTAAAATCATAGATTTTTATTGGTTTATTTGTTATATAATATTGTGTTTACTTTTTTAAAAAGAGGTATAATTAATGAAGAAAATTTTAGAAGCTTTAGATAATGAAAGTACAGTAGTACAATTAGATGAATATATTCATGATACAGTAGAGATTGAAAACATTGTACGTGATACATATGATGGTACAATCAATGCACTTGATGTAACATTGGTAGATAATGCTTTGACAGTTAAAGTATTGTCCGATACAGAGATGGGTGAAGAAGTATCTGATGCTGTGTTGTCTTATTTAGAAGATAAAGCTAGTTTTGATTATGAATGTGAGTTCAATACAAGTAGTGTACGTGTAGGTGGTGAGCAATTCATTCAATCAACAATCAATATTACTGCTACGGATAGTACAGTTGAGAAACGTAAGGTAGTAGAGTCAGTTGTCAATGAGTCAATCTCTATTTCAGATATCATGAGTACTAGTGCTTCATCTTTGTCTTTTGAAATTTTAAAAGAGATTAAGTCAAGTAGTAAGCCTTTCTTTAATATGAATACATTTAATCAGGAGGTTGCTAATCAAGTTGCAGAGTATATTTGTGGTTTAGACTCTTTTGTTGATGTGCTTGATGAATATAAGTATGAGTTAGTTGATGGTGGGTGTTCAGTTTCTATAAAACCTAATGTTTCATTTGATTTCAAGGATAGGTCTTATCAGTATCAAGCAATGGTTGAGTTAAATGTAGGTGATTCTTCTATTATTAAAGAGTTTATCAGTAGTTTGAAGTCTAATGTAAAAGATTTTGTTAAAATTCAAAATAAGGGTAATACAATTTATATCGCAACTAAGTTCTTTTAATTAGTTGCAAATTTTAAGTATATTAATGTATAATGTATTTATAGTGATATGTTAGTCCACGTAAGATATTTCAGAGCATATACTAGATATTTTAATTTACATAAGAAAGAGGTTCATAACATGAATAAAGTAGAATTAGCTGAGGTATTGGTTAATAAAGAGTTAGTAGGTACTAAAAAAGTAGCTGTAGAGGTTGTAGAGACTTTGTTTAATACAATCACTGAGGAAGTTAAAAAGGGTGAAAAAGTGTCTATTCATGGTTTTGGTAGTTTTGAGCAAGTAGTACGTTCTGCACGTAAGGGTCATAATCCTAAAACTGGTGAGGAAATTACAATTCCTGAGAAAAAAGCACCAAAATTCACAGCATCTAAAGTATTGAAAGAGTCTGTTAACCAATAATAAATAGGTGGTTTAATGGGAATTTTAAATAGTGCTAGTGTTAGCATTACAGAAGCTTTGTTAGAGAAACGTAGGTCTATTAATGAGAATGTTAAAGAGACTGAGTTTGAAAAAGAAGCTAAAGAAGAATTTGAGGAAGATTTAGATAATCAAGAGGTTATTGAGGGTTCTGATAATTCTGATGAAGAAGATGAGGAAGTTACAGAGGGTAGTGAAGATAAAGTATCCCCTGTAAATCTTATTATTAATGCTAACTATCAGAAGTTAGTAGGTAGTAAGTACTTCTTTGTACCTGATACTGAAAATGATAACTTTGAAGAATATTCATTCTTTGTTTACGCATTGACTAATGATGGTGTTGGCGATGAATCACAGGGTGTTAGTGATGTTACAAAAGTTGTTAAACGTGTAACTAAAAAATTCTGTGGTGATAGTCTTAATGATTATACAGGGCCTGATGTTAATAGGGTTAAAACAAAAGAATCAGATATTCTTAAATTTAAAGTTACCTACAAGGTATCTAAATAAGTATATTATGCAAGAGAGTGTAGATTAATTTCTACACTCTCTTTTTATTTTATACTTGTAATATTTTGTAAAGTTGGTTATAATTAGTGTGTAAAAGTTCATATCATTGTTATTACAGTAAAGGAGATTATATCATGAGTGAACATAACCAATTTAAGTTGAAACAACATTCTGATGTTTTTAACAAGAAAGTAGTGTCTGATTACTTATATCTTGTTGGTACAAGTGGTGCTTATAGTAGTGCTATTAGTAGTTGTGGTTCACAGGCATTATTTGAATCTACCTTTTTAAATGGTGGTAGTAGTGATAAGATTGCATCGCATTATCGATATTTTAAAGATATCACTAATTACATTCGTTGTGTAAATGGTTGTGATATCGCTAAGATGGACGTTTTTGATTTATTGTTTGTCTTAGCACAGGGAAGTCGTAAGATTAAGTTGGATTCATTTATTAATAATGTGTTTATTCGTCATCATAATATTCAACTACTAAATCACCTATATTATTTGTGTGATGGTGCTAGTATCAGTTATTCTGAGTATGAGAAGCGATTTGTAGGTATCTATATATCTTTATTTGGTAATGATGCTTATGAGGATAATACTGATTACTTTGATGATTTTATGGATACTACATATTCTTTGTTGTATACATTCTCTAAACGTACATCTGAGGTATTTTCTGATGAGACATTTGAAAAGTCTTGTGCTTTTAGCTTTAAGATTTACTTAACAACTAACATTAGATTGTTACAAAGTGATAAATATCAATCTAAGGGTGTAGAGTTTGATGCTTGTGTTGATTTATATTCTAATGTACTAGTACGTGCTAAGAAAAATGCTTTCGTTATGTCTAGGAAAGATAATACTGAAGATTTGGTTTCTTATATTAGGGACTATGAAAGTGTTAATGGTGCTAAATGTGTTTCTAATGATAGAACGATTTATAATTTCTTAGATACAATGTTTGACTATTTGGGTTTATTGTCTAAGTGTAATGAGTTTGTTAAATCTATCATGAGTGGTGCTGATTTTAGTGAGTTAGATAGGGATTATAAATTACATAAGTATGGAATTACTGATGTAGACGAATTAATCAATGCTATTAATACAGAATTGATTTGGGTTGCGTTAGAATTACCTACAGATTACGAGGATTATATTTGTGAAGTACCTTATGGTGTATCTGATATTGTAGAAGATGAATCTGAGGATGATGGTGAGGAAGATTGTATTATTACTACTAGGATAGATAGTGGTAGTGTTGTACTTACTCCTGTTGGTACGTTGTCTTATGATATTGGACTAGATACAGATAGTGGTACTTCATTTGGTTATAATGTTAAGCATGATTTTGGTGATTCTGATGTTGCTGTTAAGTATGATAAGTCTATGATTCACTCAGTATTGTATGCTATCATTCGTGGTGATATTGATTCTTCTAATTATAAGGAAGAATTGTATATTGAAGATATTTGGTCTTTCATTCAAGATATTGTAAATGCTACTGTTGGTATTTCTTATGGTTCTGTCACATCTATTATTGAGAGTTTCGTGTGTGAAGTCATTTTTGATATCAAATAATAGTTATAAATAACATTATAATCTGTACAGGTATAATGTAAGGGGTATAGTGTTACATGGATATGTTGATATTTATTAGTCAATTCATAGGCTTCATTGTATTAGGTACATTCATTATGTATGTAATGGTTGAAGTTGTAAGAGAAGCATATATTATGCTGTATGGGTTGGTTAATTCTTTTAAAAGTGATATAAAGGATATACATATAGGTGATAGTGCTACTAAAATATTGCTTATTTCGTTGTATAACAAAGGTTATCGTTATGTACGTCTTTTGTATCATGAAGATGGTAAAAACTCATTACAGGTGGCAATTTCGCAAGATTTAGGGTATTGTGATGATGTGTATGTTGATGACTATATAGCTTTACAGTTATATAGTGCATGTATTGCCGATACAATACCATATGCTATTAGTGATGTGATTGATAGGTTGTAGGGGTGCGATATGGATATTAAAGTGTTAGATTCTAAGTATATTAGTAGTTATGTAGTTAATTCTATGTTAGAAAAACATGTTATTAATGAGACTGAGTTCTTAAATGTGTTGAGTGCTATGAAAGAAAAAGCTAGGGTTGATTTTAATAAATCACAGGAAAATAAAGAGAGTGCTAATGGTGAGGATTCCATTGTTGCACATGCTGAATATGAAATCTTATCTGTTGTAGAGGCTGTAGCTAAGGAATATTTAACTAATAATAAGTAGATAGTTATAATACCTAATTTATGTGGTAGGTTGACAATTTTTTGTATATAAGTATAATTTTTGTGTATGATAGATTTTCAGTTATTTTATGGTTTACAATACAAAAGATGGGGGATTAAATTATGGCTTGTATAGATTATGGTGCTTATGTATTAAAAAATGGCACTATTGTAAATACTAAGTTTATGGAAGAGTTGTATGATGAAGAATTCGTAAAGGGAAAGACATTTAAACTTTGTACAGATGATGTATGGTTTTACAATCATGAAAAGACTCATGTAGATTACAGTGGTCATGGTGTTATTAAATTAGATGATACATATGGAATTGCTGTTTATAAGGGTAGTAGGGCATGGTTGTTCAAGGTAGTTGGTGATGTCATAGAAGTATGTGACATCCATCAATTATGTGGTAGATATGCTAGTGAGTATAGACATTGTGAGTACTTTCGTGGATATGGTTCTTGTGAGTTAGATGGTATTCATATTCTTGTATCTTATGGCGATATGAATAATGTGTATGGTAAGAATAATCAGTGGATTTATGAGTATGATATTAGCTATAAAGGTGAGTCTTATAAAATCATAAGTGGATATGATTATGGTATTCATATTACAAATTTAGATGGCACATACTTACATGAAGATTATATTCGTGCATTAGAATCTTATCAAACTCATTGCGTTAATTATCATGTTGATATGAGTTTATATGGTTACTCTTTTGGACATAATCCTTATGATATGTGGTATTACTATTCTAATAGACGTTATGAAGATAATAATAAGTTATCTTATAAGCGTAGGGATAAGATGCGTAAGAGAGCATTTAATAAACTTATGCATGGTGTGTACTCTTTTAGATTTAACGATGGATTTGTCTATAAGAAATAAAATTAAAAGTAGGGTTTTAGCGTATGGTATATTTAATAGGTGATATTCATGGTGATATTACACAGATAATGAAGGAAAATCTTCACAAGGATAACATTAAAGTTAAGCGTGGTGATACAGTCATTGTATTGGGTGATTTTGGTGTTATGTTCAAAGATATAGAGCAACATAGATTAGCATTAGATTGTATTAATAAATTAGATTACTATGTAGCTTTTATAGATGGAAATCATGAAAATTTTGACTATCTAAACTCATTACCTATTGTTACTAAGTGGGGTAATAAAGTACATAAACTTAACAATCGGTGTTTTCATTTAATGAGGGGAAACATATATAAGATTGAGGGTAATAGATACTTATGTTTTGGTGGTGCTAAATCAATAGATAGAGATTATCGTGTGTTGGGTGAGAGTTATTGGTTAGAGGAGGAACCATCCTCTAGTGATGTTAAAAGACTGTCTAAATCCTTTGGTGATATAAGTAGTGTTGATTTTGTATTAACTCATACATGTAGTAATGCAACTTTACACAAGATGAAGAGGATTAAACCTTTTAATGATAGTTGCTTGACGAGAGATGTATTAGATAGGATTGAAGAAAAATTACCTAGTAGAGTGTTGTGGTTCTATGGTCATTTTCATGTGGATGAGGTGGTTGATGAACAGCATATATGTTTAACTAATGAGACTGTGTATTCTATTGATAGGGATTTATCAGTAACTAAGTATGAGCATTTGTTTAATTTCGATACATTTAGGTTCTTTGATTACATTTCATTACAGCGTGTAAATCAGATGTTCAACAGCATTAGTAACAGTAATATTGAGGAAGTACGAAGATTGTATAATGGTGAGGAGTAAAGTACTATGGCACATACAAATGATAGAAGTAAGACTATGGCTTTATATGTGAGAGATATGTGTAATATGCTAGAGTCAGATGATTATGGGTATAGAGAGAATAATATCTATAGATGTAGTATACCTATAGGTGGTAGTTCTAACGTAGAGTTACAGTATGACTATGGCTTAGGTAGTGTAGAGATGGTTTTTAGTAATGGATATTCTGTTACATTACATAGAAGAGATAGGAATACTTATACTGCATCTGTATGTTATGGTTTAGATACAATCGATAATATCTTGTGTAGAGATAGTTCAGATATTGATTATATTATTTTCATGTATCTTCTTTATAAAGCATATGTTGGTGTATGTGATATGTGTGGTGAGGGATATGATAACTACGTTTTCACATATGATTGTGAGGAAGCTATCAATTTTGATGATATGTTCTATCATAGTATATCTTTATTGCATAAGTATTTTCTAACATTTATTAAGTGTGAAGAACTTGCAGATTATAAAACAGATGGAAAGAATGGTCTTAATGTTTTCACATTTGAAGATAGCGTGTATGGTTCTTTTATTGTTGATTATATTCCCTATACTTTAGGTGGACAAAAGAAAGACCTAATTGTGTTTAGGTATAATGAGTTTGACAAGATATACTTCTATTATGATGTACTAAAGAGAGATTATGTAGTAGAGAAGAACGATAGGGTTGTTAAGTACAGTAATATGTCATCTATTGTTAGAGATTTAAAATATCTATTGCGTAAAGTTAATAGTTTGTCTGTTGGTAGTTTTGATAGTTCAATGTATTTAACATATAATCAACTGAATAGTACGTTATTTAGAATGATTTATAGTGTGTTGTAGTTTTAATAGTGTATGGATATGTTCCATACACTATTTTTCATTTAGTTTATACATTCATGTTAAAATTTTATATGTTAGGGGTTTACAACAAAATGTAGATGTGGTATTATGATTTTGCAAGGAATATTACATAAGTTTACAACTTATGTAAACACTTCATTGTCATGTAGGGTAAGTGATAATGACATATACGCACACATCTTTGTAATATTCCTTGTATGTATATTTTTATTTCATTTAATATGAAGGGGTTTTATTATGAAATTACAAAAGAAAAAAACTTTACTAACTGGTTTGGTTATGGCGTCTCTTGTTGGTAGTACAGCAATGGCAGCTGGTGTCGATAACACTGTAAATGGTGGTTTTGGTGCTGAAGCTTATGGTTATACAAATACTATCACTGCAACAGGTACATCAGCATTTTCTGTTGGTTATCAAAATGAAGTATCTGGTGCTAATAGTATTGCATATGGTCATAATAATAAAGCAGTTGGTTCAAATTCTATTGCTGGTGGTGAAAATTCCGAAGCAAAAGGTTATAGCAGTGTGGCGATTGGTTCATCCGCACAAGCATTATCAGATTATAGCTATGCCATTGGTTCTCAGGCACGAACTAGTGGAGCTAACACTGTTGCTGTAGGCAATGGTTCATATGCAAGTAACGATAACGCATTGGCTGTGGGTTATGGTACTACAGCAGGTGGTAAAGACTCCATTGCTGTTGGCTCATTTGTTAAATCTAATTCTGATAACAATGTAGCTATTGGTACTTCCGTTACTACTGATAGTAATGATAGTGTTGGTATTGGTACCGCAGTTACTACTAAATCTAATAATAGTGTTGGTATTGGTAACAATGTTGTTAATAACCTTAGCAATAGTATTGGTATCGGCAACGGAGTTGCTACTGACTTTAATACTATTGGTATCGGCAATGGTGTTGAAACTAAGGTTCAAGACACTATTGCTATTGGTAACGGAGTAGTATCCAATGGCGAATCTTCAGTAGCTATTGGTAATGGTATTCATGCAGATGGAGTTAAAAGCGTAAACATTGGTACAAATGTATCAGCTAAAGGTGTATCTTCTATTGTTGTTGGTCGTGATACAGAGGTATCTGGTGATGATACTACAGTAGTAGGTGCTAACAATGGTACTGTTGGTGCTGACCAAAGTGTTGTTGTTGGTTATAACAACAAAGTACTAGATAACTCTAAAGAGCAGTTAATCTTTGGTGTAAATTCTCAAACTAAAGGTCAAGGCTCCGTTGTGGTTGGTTCTCATGCAAGTGCTACAGAGATTGATGCATTAGCGTTAGGTAACAACACTATTGCAGATGTACAGAATGGTGTTGCTATTGGCACAAATTCTGTTACTGAAAGTCCTGTTGGTACATCTACAGTAAAAGACAATGCTACTGATATCCGTTTCAGTAATTCTACATTCGCAGGTTCTACACCTGATAGTGTAGTATCTTTCGGTACTCATGGTCGTGCTGGTGCTGGTGGGGTAATAGAATATACTCGTCAACTTCAAAATGTTGCCGCAGGAAGAATTTCTGCTACATCTACGGATGCTATCAATGGTTCTCAGTTGTATGATACTGCCCTAGAGGCACAGAAGCATAACACTGTAGTAGATGGTGTTAATACAACTGTTACGTCTAAAGACAATGACTTTGGACGTAAAGAGTATAAGGTTAATGTTAATAAAACATTAAAAGATATGGATGCTGTTGAGTTTGGTAAAGATACAGATACTAATCATGCCGGTATTAATAAAGATGGTGCTTATTTCTTTAATGGTAGTGAGCATATTAATATTAAACCTACAGGTATTCAAATTGAAAATACTGATACACTAACACAAGCTACATTCAATAATGAAGGTATGCAAGTATCTGATGATAATGCTACTATCCGTTTCACTACTACAGATATTAGTGCTGGTGGACAACAAATTCACGATGTAAAAGCAGGTACTAAAGATACAGATGCTGTTAATGTTAAACAGTTGAATGATAGAGCAAGTTCTTTAGATAAGGCTATTACATACAACACATTTAATATCAATAAAAATGCTGAAAAAATTGGTGAAAACAAAAACAATATCACTAAAAATGCATCTGATATTAAAGATTTAGGTGATAAAGTAAATAAAAATACTTCTGATATTAAATCTTTGGATGACAAGATTAATGTTGTTGGTGAAGGTGCAGTAGTTAAATCTAATAACTATACAGATAAACAGGTAGCTAAGGTTGGTGCTAACGCTGCCGCTTTGAGTGCCTTGCATCCATTATCTTTCAATGCTAATGAAAAGGTTGAATATGCAGTGGGTTATGGTAACTATAAAGGTTCTAATGCTGTGGCAGTTGGTGTGTTCGCACATCCTAACGAAAATACATTATTATCTTTAGGTGCTACATTTGGTACTGGTGATAATATGATTAATGCTGGTGCGACATTCCGTATCGGTAAATCTTCTAAACAAGTTACTAATGCTAATACAGCCGTAGCTAAAGACGTTCAAGACTTAGCTAAAAAATATGAAGCATTGGCTCAAAAATACGATAATCTTGTTAAACATTTAAATGCTGTAGAGGGTACTGATTTTGATGTAGAATATCCTGATGTACCTAAAACACATTGGGCATATGATTTTGTTAAAGATTTGTCTGATAAAGGTTTCTTAGTAGGTTACCCAGATGGTACTTATAAAGGCGATAAAGCTATGACTCGTTATGAGTTCGCAACTGCTTTATATCGTGCATTACAACGTGGTGCTGTAATGGATGCTAACATGGTTAAAGCTATTAAAGAGTTTGAACCTGAATTGAAAGACGTAGAAAAAGCACAACGATTCGTGGTTGTACGTGAAAGTGGTTCTGATAATGAAATTCACAAAGTTGAACGTGTTCAAGTAAACACTCAATATGGTGAACATACATATCGTGATGCTTATGGTACAGAATTGAAATAATTTCATAGTCTTAAAAGAGTAGGTAGATAATACCTACTCTTTTTTATTTTGTAATTACAAAACTTTACAATACATAGTATATATGTTATATTAATAATAGATTAACTGTGTTTAATGTGGTATCTTGTGAGAGGTGATTTGGTTTGAAAGATAGAGATGTTAATAAAGCTATTGTAGGGATGATTGATAATGTAGATACTATAACAGATACTATGTGTAATATTTCGGTACGTGGTGTTAATAGAAAGTTTTTAGTTCCTAAGTGGTGGACTATTACTAATAAGATAGTAATATGTTTTAAAGGGTTTCAATTTAGAAATAAAAAGTTGGAATCAGATTATCTAGTCATACCTATTTCTGTTTTACAGAATATAAAATCTAAGAAGTATATCGTTGGTAGTGATGTGTCTAGTGTACTATCGAATGTTGATACATCATATCTTGTAAAAGAAATAAACATGAATTATATTGAAAATTATAGTTAGGAGATTATATGTTAAGTCAAGAGTTACGTCCTAAGACCTTAGATGATATGGCTGGTCAAGAAGAGGCTAAACGTCTAATAAAGGCAATTATTAAAAACCCAGAAAATGCACCTAAAGTGTTATTATTTTGTGGTAGCTTTGGTACTGGTAAATGTGTAACTGGTGATACAAGGGTTCATACAAGTGATGGGTATAAGAGAATAGATGAGTTAGTACAAAATCCTGAATATGATGAAGAGGGTTTTATGGATATATCACCTCAAAATATTAAAGTTGTTGGTAGTACAGCTACACATTATTATTATGGTGGTAAGAGGAAAGTAGTAGAGATTAGTTCTCCTAGTTTTAAGATTAGAGGTACATATAATCATAGGGTTAGGGTGTATGGTGCTAATGGTGGTTTACATTGGAAAAAGCTTAGAGATATTACAACAGATGATTTTGTAGCTATACCTTTAAAGCATGATATGTTATTTGATAATAAATCTAAAACATATGAGTTTATGAAAGAAGATATCTCAGAGAGAGATAAAGGATATTTTTTAGGGACTTTATTTTCAAATATATTATCCTATGGGTATGTTAATGGGTATTATTTTGATGGTGTTATTATATGTTCTTGTAATGTTAGATATCTGTTAAAAGGTTTAAAAGAAGATTACTGTAGTGTAGTAGATAATAAGGGCATATGTATTAAGACTAGTTTGAATAGATACATAAAAGATTTATTTACAGATGTTGTTACAGTACCTGAGTTTGTATTTTCATCAAATAGAGAGTTTATTTGTGGCTTCTTATCTGCTGTGTGTGAGTATCATCGTAAAGGCTTTGAGTTTAAGTTCGGTAATTTTACGGAGAGTGTTGCAAGAGATTTACAACAACTGTTCTATTTACTTGGTATTGTTACACGTGTTGATGCTGTTAGTGGTAGTTTATATGACTTGAAGATAGCAGATTCTGTTAGTAGACATAAAGCTTTTGAGAGTTTATTCTCAGATTTGGGTGTTGTTAGTGGCATCCTTGAATGTTATAAAGACTATAAGTGTAGTAAATTAAAAATACCTAATGACGAATATACAAGATATATTGCTGATAAGATGTATCAGTTTATTAAAGAAAATCACAATTTAGGGGAGTTACCACTATCTCATTATATGAACATTATGGATAGTGACTTTAGATTTATCACTAATAAGAGAACTAAGTCTATTTCAATAGATTCTTATTATAGGTTAGTTGGTGTTGCTAAGCTTATTGGTGTTGATGTTCTCAAAGATAGAGTTGTTAAGGGATATAATCGGTTGTTAGAAGACTATAGGTTTGTTAGAGTTTCTTCTAAGAAAGAATTATATAACGAATATGATGTGTATGATTTAACTGTAGAGGGTACAGCTACATTTACAGCTAATGGCTTGATTAATCATAATACTACAGCTTCACGTATTGTTGGTAGAGAGTTAAATAATATTAAAGATGAGAATTATGATTTATTAAATTCGCCTTTCTATTATGAGTTTGACTCTACTGTTGTAGGTAATGTAGAAGAGATTAAAAAATTACGTGATATCTTTACTGTTTCATTTGGGGATTATTGGAGAATAGTCGTTCTTGACGAGACTCATACTGTCTCCAGTCAAGCTCAGGCAGCCATGCTTAAAATGTTTGAAGAGACTAAAGGTAAGACAATTTATATTCTAGCGACTACTGACCCTCAAAAGTTACTACCGACTATACGTAGTAGGGCATTAGAGATTAATTTCAATGATGTTCCAGTAGAGGCTATTGTAGATAATTTAACTAGGGTATCAGAAGACAGAGGTTTAAATCTTTCTGAAGAGATTAAGTTGTTGATAGCTGATAGGTCTGGTGGACATATGCGTAATGCACATATGTTACTAGATAAATACATTTTATTAGGTGAGGAAGATTTCAAGGATAGCATTAAATCATCTGTAACACTATTCTGTGATTATCTAATCGCTACATATAAGAATGACAAAGATTCTGTTTTATCTAATATCAATGATTTACTAAGCATACCTAAAGATAATCTACAGTCTGATTGGTCTATTGTTATGACTGAAAGTTTACGTTCTTTCTGTGGGTTTGATTGTAGGCATAAAGATATCAAGAGATTGGTAGATACATATGGTAGTGATTTCAATATTATTGCTCAATGTTACATGTCCACGTGGGTTAAGAATATGTTTGTTGATATACCATATACACAAGCTACGTTACTTAACATGTATAAGGTTGTACAGGGTGCTTTAGAAAAGAAACGTTCACAGAGTGGTGTTGGTTCTGTTCAATCTGTAGCTAGTAAGTATGGAAGACCCGTTAGGTGATAAAGTTTAGTAAATTTTTGTAATTAATACTTGCATATGTTTAGTGTTTGTGTTAATATATAGTCAAGGGTTAGGTACAGCGTATAGTATGTACATAACAACACATAGTCTACATTATTTTTCACTCCTATGTTGTACCTAACTTAATGATTAGCAAATGTAAATAAAGATGCGTACAGCAATAATTATCTGCCAGGTTTTTAGATATAAGGCATCTTGTTACATAAAAATTATATTTTAAAGACTCAAACAGCTAATTTATGTTGGGTATACATTAATTGAGTCTTGTATAAAATATAGTGATAAAAATTATATATAGTGGAGTAAAAGTTATAAAAGACTCATACAGCAAACCTAAAATTTTTATGCTTTGGAAAATAAAAACGAATGAGTCTTGTTCATAATTTAATCTCCTTTTAAATAATAGACCCATACAGCTATTATCTTTATGATGAATTAAAGAGAAGAAACGATGGTAGTAGATTATGCTACTGTTAACAAAACCACTCTTTATGCTAGTATAAGGTCATATCACAATTTTATATAAGATTTCTATTGATTTGGGTCTGGATGTTAAAAAATCATAGTTTGATTATATAATCTTAAAGATAGTGTGAGTGATATGATTTAGCATAGAGGGGTGGTTTTTTATGTCGGAAAATACTGAAAAAGAGACATACACTCTAGATGAGATTCTAGAGACAAATGCAGTAGGCTTTGAGGCAACTCTTGAAGAGATAAGTAATTGTATCTTCAAGAAAGATTTTGAGAGTATTATGAATCTTCCTGAAAACTTCATTATCGAAGGTTTGTCATATAATGAGATGTATAATAAGTTGTTAGGTTACTATATGTTTCAGCTAACAATCTTTACCGAGTCATATGAGGGTACTAAAGATTTATTAGAATTTCTTAAAAAGCTACGTGCTATGATAGAAAAGTATGCTAAGCTTTTTACAGATAGATTATTAGAGGTAGGATTAATTCTACCTAGTTACATTCATTAATTATAAGGAGATTTATTATGAATGATTTTATGGAATTATTAAAAAATAATGTAAAAACTACAACTACAAATGGTGCCGTTGCATATAAAACAACAGGAAGTGCTTTGTTGGATTTAAATAATTCGGTACCTTTGTTACGAAATAAAGCCATTGAGTATTTATCTAGTGGTAATTTAATTGCCCTAGATACTATTTACTCTATGTTTAAGAAGTCAATTCAAGAAGATGCTAATTATACGATTAAGTGGTTAATGTATTTACGTGACATTAATGGTGGTTTAGGTGAGCGTTCCTCTTATCGACTAATTTTAACTGAGATTGCTAATAATGTTCCAGAGTTAATTTTTGCGTTATTACAGTCTAAACAGTTACAGGTATTAGGTCGATTTGATGATTTAATCTATGTGTGGGATACTACAACAAATAAAGACTCTAAGAATTATATCTTTAATTATGTAAAATATCAGTTAAGTGAAGATATTTTACATAATAAAAATGATGAAAGCGTATCTCTTTTAGCTAAGTGGTTGCCATCTGAAAATACAACTTCTCGTAAAACTAGACAGTTAGCAACTAGATTTAGAAAGGCATTAGAAATGTCATCTAAGTCTTATCGTAGAATGTTATCTACACTACGTAAAAACATTGATGTTGTTGAACGTAAGATGTCTAACAATCAGTGGGGTGAGATTAACTATCAAGGTGTTACTTCTAAGGCTAATTTAATTTATCGTAATGCATTTATGCGACATGATGAAGAGAGACGTTCTAAGTATTTAGAAGATTTATCAAATGGTGATGTTAAGATTAATGCTGGTAAGATGTATTTATATGACATCATTAGTAAATATAAAAATAAGTGGGATGTCGAAGCTGATGAGACATTAGAAGCTTTGTGGGATGCACAAGAAGTACCTAAAGACTATAATGATATTTTAGTGGTACGTGATGGTAGTGGTTCAATGACAACTAGTGCTTTTGGTACAAGTGTTTCTGTGTTAGATATTGCTGATGCATTGACAATTTATACTACACAGCATAATAAGTCTGAGTACTATAAAGATAAATTCATCACATTCAGTTTTAAGCCAGAGATTGTTGATTTAAGTACTTGCAATACGTTACGTGATAAGCTTTCTGTATTAGATGAGTATGATGATTGGTCTACTACAAATGTTGAAAGTGTATTTGACTTAATTCTAGATACATCTGTTAAGAATAAGGTGGATGCTAAGGATTTACCTAGTACTGTTTTAGTTGTATCTGATATGCAGTTCAATTCTGCTATGGGTACTAATTTTAACAATGATACTTTATTTGAAAAGATTGCTAAAAAGTTTGAATCTGTTGGGTATAAATTACCTAAGTTGGTATTTTGGAATGTAGCGTCTTATAATAATACAGTACCATTACAGAAGAATGATAATGGGTTGGTTATTATGAGTGGTTTCTCTAAAAACAATATAGATATGATTTTACATGACAACTTAGACCCATTAGAAGTTCTAAAGGCTGAGTTAGATAGTAAATATAGCTTTATTGATACAATTATTAGTAAGTCTTAACAATTACATATAAATAATAATGAAAAGTGTAGGTATTTAATATCTGCACTTTTTGTGTTATAATGGTAATTAGTAGTTACATTTTCTAATTAACAGTCTATATTTAAAATTTGGGGTATTAAAGAGATGGCTTTACAACTTTACGAAGATGATTTGTTAGATGAAGAGGTGCTTTCTACTAAGTTAATAACATTAGCTGAGATTATAGTAAGGAAGCATTTCTATGCCAGTAGGGAAGATAAAGAAGATTTAGTTTCTATTGGTGTGTTAAAAGCTGTGAGAATGATTCATAGTGATAATTTTAGAAGTGATAAGGGGAATTTATGTACATTCTTATACACTGGTATGAGGAATGACATGCATAACTTCTTATATCATAAGAATAAGTTTGACACAGTAGATTTTGATACAACTTTTGATGATGGTGGTAGTTTAGATTACTATTTTGAGGATGAAGTAGCATCAGTTGATTACAGCTTAGTACACTTAGTTTGTATGAGGTTTAAGTGCTTTGGTGATTCTTTAGAAGATAAAGTTATTTCTAAGTTAAAATCATATGGATTTAAGTTAGATGGTTATATTTCTCATAAGGTTGGTAGTCAATTAAAATGCAGTAATGATATCGTTAATCGTGTTGTTGGGTTACTCTTTTGGGAAATGAGACAGAGAGAGTTGAGTTCATTATTTAAGGATGGTGTGTTATGAGTTCTTATGGTTCTATTTCTACAATCACTATGAGTGATGAAGAGAAAGATTTATACGCTGAGTATTTGAGCGTTTCTATTGGTAATCCTGTTCTAGAGTTTGTTAAATATATGTTGGGCGATGATTATTTAAAATTCATCGATATTTGTAGTGGTACAAACTTTAATATTCCTAGCAATAAAGCTTTAGAGAGAGGAATTAATAGTGTTAAGATGTATGCTTATGTTAAGAAGTGGAACTTCTCTAATGCTTCTATTGTAAATGCTGGTAATATTTATAAAAAGACAGAGTTAGCTACAAGACGTATTGTGTTGTCAGTTGCCAATGCTTTGGGTGTTAAAGATACTCTAGAGGGTGAGGCTTTAGTTAATTTTGTAGAAAATATTGAACCATATGCTGTTAAGAAGAGTGTTGAGACTTCATCTGACAGTGTATGTTGTGATAAAGATACTTCTGAAGTGTCAGAAGAGGGTTAATTTTAAAAGAGTAGGTAATATAGTTATAATATGGTATCTCCTATGGATAATAATGATTTAATCTCTATCTTAGCTAAGGGTGAGGAAGAAGAGGTTAAACAAGATACTAAAGATAGTCAAATAGGTAGTGAAGATATAGAAGATATTGATGAGGATACTAATAGTACTTCATTAAAGACAACAATGTCAGCTATGGATGTGTTAGATATTGAGGATGGTTCTAGTCATAAAACAAGTCTACCTAGTGGTAGTGGTGATGTTAGTCAAGATTTAGAGAATTGGATTGATGGTAAAGATTTAGCACCGTCTGATGATTTAAATCGATTTGTTAGTGCGACTGATGTAAAGTTTAAATATGGGTTAACACATAATACATTAAATAATTTTACATTAATGGCACAGCTACAAAAGTTTTTAGATACGTCTAATGAAATTTTATTTAGTGAATCTGCCGCTATGAACCTTTCTCCAGAGGAGTTAGAGAGTAGGGTCAGGATGGCATTTACAATGTATGCTGAGTTATCTAGGATTAATCAACGTACAGCATTAGCTTTAGAAGAGCAACGTAGAAAATACAATGATGGTTCTACTGATATTGATAAGCTTTCATTGTTGTTATCATCTGTACCTAGCGATAAGTTAAAAGAAATTTTATACGCTATTACAAAGTCAAAGGGTTGATATATGGGTAATGCTAGATTAGAAGAATTATTAGGTGATTCTAGTTCATATACTGCTATGACTGATAAGGAAAAAGACTATTTTGTAAAACTTCTACAAGAGGAGATGCAACGTAGAGAAGATAGTGGTAGGGTTGAACAGGTAAGAGATATAGTTAGGATTGAGGATTGGATTAATTCTGACTATTATGTTGGTTCTGACCAGAAGAGCATATATCCTTATTGGAAAGACTTTATAGTTGATATATTTAGAGATACAAGAAAAGATGATGAAAAGATTAATTCGGTCATATTAAGTGGATGTTTTACTGGTGATACTAAGGTTAGTTTACTTGATGGTAGAGAGTTATCTTTCTTAGAATTACTAGATGAATATGGGTATGATGGTAAATTTTTGGTTTATTCTTGTACATCGGATGGTGATATTGTACCTGGGTTGGCTCATTCAGTTCATAAGACTAAGGTATCGACTAGAATTGCTATTGTAAAATTAGATAATGGTGAGGAGATTAGGTGTACTCCTGACCATAGGTTTATGTTAAGGGATGGCTCTTATACTGAGGCAAAAGACTTAAATAGTATTTTATCTTTAATGTCTTTAAATAATACAAATGTTATTTCAGTTGAGATAACAGATTCTTGTGTTGATGTTTATGACTTAGAGGTAGATACATATCATAATTTTGCATTGTCATCTGGTGTATTTGTACATAATAGCATCGGTGTTGGGAAGAGTACAATCGCTGAGTTAATCATGATGCGTAAGATGTATGAGTTGTCTTGTTTTAGAAATATTAATGCTATGTTTAACTTAATGTCTAAAACAAATATCATGTTCTTATATTTCTCAGTCAATCAGAAACAGGCTGAACGGACTGGTTTTGGTGAGTATAGGGCATTAATTGATAATTCACCTTATTTCAATGAAAATTTTCAGAGGAATCCTAGACTTAATTCATTACTAGTATTCCCAGAGGGGATTTCATATGCATATGGTTCGAGTGCCAGTGATAGTATCGGTATGAGTGTTATATGCTCAATGCTTGACGAAGCTAACTTCTTAGGTGGCAATGGGCCGTCTAAGGATAGTGAGAAAGCTACTGACTTATATGCTAATATCGTAAATAGGTCTAATTCACGTTTTATCGTAGATGGTGGTGTCAATCACTCATTAAATATTTTGGTATCATCTGCTACGTATGAAAACTCAGCTACTGAACGTCAAATTAGGTTGTCTAGAAATGACCCACATACAATAGTTGCCGCTCCTGCTCAATGGGACGTAAAACCAAAAAATTTCAGCAAGAAGTTCTTTTATGTATTTAAAGGTTCTAACTATTTAGAGGCTAATATAGTTAATTCTACAGATGATGTAAACAATTATAGAGTATCAGAGGGAATGTCTAAGCACAAGTATATTGATGGTTTAGAGGATTATGAATCCATTAATAAAGCTATAGAAGAATTACCACCTCATATGCAGACTAAGTTCTTAAAAGTTCCTGTAGATTTAAGGAATGGTTTTGAGGCTAACTTATTGAGGTCTTTACAAGATATTGGTGGTGTATCTACAGGTTCACAGGGTAAATTATTTAGTTCACCTATGGTCTTGCAAGATTGTATAGATGTAAATAGACATCACCCGTTTGTATCAAAAGAGATTGTAATATCTACAGGCGATGATATTAATGTTAAGGATTATCTAAGAGATGATTTTAAATTAAAGTATCCTGAAAGGCCTAGATATCTTCATATTGACCAATCGTTTAGGACGGATAGTACTGGTATATCATGCGTGTATGTTGATGATATCGTAGAAGAAGATGGTGTTAAAAAGCCTGTATTTGGGGTTGACTTTATGTTACGTATTAACCCACCTAAACCACCTAAAAAGATAGCGATTTATAAAATACGTAACTTTGTTATTTATCTTGTAAATGTTATCGGTATGAAGATAGGTAAGTTGACATATGATATATTCAACTCAGAGGAGTCTAGACAGATTCTAGAGGAAATGGGTTTCAACGTAGGTTATTTATCTGTGGATAGAACTGATAAACCTTATCTAGACTTAGTAGAGATAATGTATGAAAAACGTATAAAACTATACGATTATCCTATTCTTAGATATGAGTTACTTAACTTGTTACATGATAGGATAAGACGTAAAGTTGACCATCCTAAAGTAGTTACAGATGACGGATTTGTTGACTATGAGGGTAAGGGTAATGATGGTGTTACTGGGACTAGGGTAGGTTCTAAGGACGTATCTGATAGTTTGTGTGGTGCTATTCAAAATGCGTTACAAGGTACTGTATCTGATGCTGAGGGTAATAATGGTACGTTTAATGATTTCTTAATGGCTAATCGGATAGGTTCATATGCTGGTATAGATGCACCAACTGATATATCAGTTGAAGAGATGATAGATAAACAGATAGATGATATGATAGAAGAGATGGAGATTAATGGTTTCTATTAGATTGGGGTATATATGGCATGGTATGATTTATTTGTAAATCGTAGGGGTTTACAAGATACTAGCATTTCTAGTGACATTATCGATGAGGTAGGTACAATAAAAGAAAGTGTACCTGATGATGTTGTTAGAGAGGTTAAGATTGTTGAGGATAATAGGGGTAATACTTTCTTTGATGGTAATATTGAAAGTATACACTCTAAACCTATTAATGAGGGTTCAGTTAGTCTATCTCCTAGCAATTTACAACAGTTACTAGGGACAGACGATAAAAACACTTTAGGTCAAATTGTTGAAGGCATTAGAGGTGATTACTCTTTAAAAGAGATTTTTGCTGAGAATGAAGAGATGTCTAAGGATTCAGTGATTGGTTCTGCTATGGAGATTATTGCCGATGATGCATGTACTCCTGATGAGACAACAAATAAAGTTATTATGATTGAATCTTCTGATGAGGGTTTGAAAAAGTTCTTAGAAGATTTCTTGATTAATAATATTAAGATTGATGATAGAGTATGGTCTTGGGCATATGAGATTGTTAAGCATGGTGATTTTAAGCTAAGAAGGAGAGAGTACTACGCTGGTTCTGCTAATAGTGGTATTAAGTCTGTGTACTATGAAGACGTTATCAATCCTTATCTAGTTTCACGTATAGAGTATATGGGTAATATTCTAGGCTATGAGGATGAGGATTACTTATTTGATAAGGGTAGCTATCAAGAGGCTGGTCAATTCACTTCAGGCACTATGGGTGGCAGTGCTAAATTTGAGAAGAGTGATGAGTTTGTACATTTCATATCTTCTAAACTTTCTAAACGAGAGAAGATTAAGTTGAATGTTAGGAAGTCTGATAATACACAAGAAGAGGTAACTTGCTATAGAGTAGTGGGTACGTCTATTGTAGATAGTGCTAGGACTATGTTCAGGATTAATGCATTGATTGATAATATTCTTGTATTATCACGTATTGCACGTTCAACACAGTTTAATTTGGTTAAGATTGAGGTTGGTAACGCTAATGCCGGTCAAACACAACAAATGCTTTCTGATGTTAGACGTAGATTTCAAGCTAATTCAAAAATGACTAAGGGTGTAGGTTTTAGGTCTGACCCATCACCTGTTCCAATTAATAGTAACATTTATTTACCTACTAGAGATGGTAAGGGTGATGTTACTGTTGAGAGCATTGGTGATGGTGTTGATGTTCAATCTATTGTTGACGTTGATTATTTTACAGATAAACTTTTTGCAAGTTTAAAAGTTCCTAAACAATATTTAGGTTTTGCTGAATCATTGGGTTCTATGGGTAACAATTCACTTGTTAAACAGGATTTAAGGTATGCACGTTCTATTTTAAGGGTTCAACAGATTTTAATTAATGGTATTACAGATTTATGTGAAAACTACTTAAAATATCGTGGACGTGGTTCTGATATTGGTGCTTTTAAGATTTATATGCGACCATTACCTACTAGTGAGACATCAACTAGGGTTGAGGAGTTTGTTTCTAATCTACAGATGATTGATTCTAGTAGTGCTTTCTTGGATTCATATGCTGATTACATCGATAAAGCTAAATGGCTTAAATCTATGTTAAATCTTGCTAATATAGACGCTAATGAGGTTGCTACAGATAAATTTAAAGATATTTTATCTGCATTAGAAGATGGAACATACAATGAGGGAGATTTTGCTACAGAGGAGCCTAGTGCTGAAGAGGATGCTCCGTGGTAATTAAATAGTGTTGTTTTTGTGGGACATATTGTGTATAATAATATTAGTTATATACACAATATGTCTTTTTTATTTTATAGGTGGTTGGGATGAGTTTAAATATTAAAAATGCACCTTGCTTTAAGTGTGAGGATAGGTATGTTGGATGTCATAGTACATGTAATAAGTACAAGGAATTTTCTGACAGTAGAAATGTTAACAGAGATACTAGGTTACAGGAGATAGATGTTGATACTTATTATAATCGTAAGCATATATCGATGAGGAGGAGATATTCATGAGTTTGTTTGATGAGTTACAGAAAGCTATTTTAGATGGTGACATGGATTTAGTCACTGATTTACGTAGACGTATCATGCAAGGTGAGAGAGACGAAAGCTTAGATAAGAATATGATACAGGCTATAATTAAAAAAGAGTCTGGTAGGGTTATTCGTTCAATCATTAATTCTGATGATTTGGATGAGATTTCATGTTTCAAGGCTTGTAGTTCATTGTTAACACATAATATCATTGAAGCACAAATAAATAATAGAAGCATTGACGAATACCCTATTAATGAATTATACATCATTTTAGGTACATTCATTAATGATGGTTTAGGTAGAGGTAAAGATGACTTTAAAAAATTTGTTACAAAAAGGTACAAGAGATTCATTTAACCTTGATTTGGAAGATATTCTAAATGAGGAGTATCTTCCTTTTTCTTTTTTAATTGATAAAAATAGGGATGCTAGGTATTATGAGGATTTCTTAACAAAATATCAAGCAATAGCATTTGATAGTAGGTATGATAGACTTCTTAAAGAGGGACATTCAATCCAATCTATTAATGAAGCAACAAAGAAAGAGTTACTAAGTGGTGCTGAGAGTAAAAGAAAAGCTAGAGCAAAAAAGTTAACGACTACATATAAAGGTGTTAACAATGATGGTTGTATTGAATTCATAACAAATAGTCAATATACACCTAATAAGAAATATCAACAAAAGATAAAGTTGAATGATGTTAAGGATATAAAAGCATTAAAAGACTTTAAGAAGTCTGAGATAACACGTTTATTACTTGATGGTGATTTATCAGTATATTGCAGTTGTGAGGATTTCCTATATAAAGGTTATAAATATATGGCTTGGAATATGGGGTATGGGTTAGATAAAGAAAACAGATTTCCTAAAATTAAGAATCCTAATCTAGAGGGTACTATCTGTAAGCATTTGATAGCTGTTTTATCTGTTATGTCTTTTAATAACAATAAAATAACAACTGACTTGTTTAAAACTAAAGTAGTTGGTTCTTTACGAGATAAAAAGAGTAGTAATTTATCTAAATTACGGAGTAAAGAAGCTTTAACAAAACATAAAAATAGATGGAATGGTTTAGGTAAAGATATAGCCAAAGGTAGAAATGCTAGGATGAGAAACAAAAATAAGGCAATAAGTGTTTCTAGGGGTAGGCATAGGTAGTTACAAGTAAATATTATAGGTACTATATATAAGATTAGTACTAAATTTAATTAAGTTTAATACGTTAAATGCGTTTTTTGATGTAAAGGAGTATTTCTAGTGTCTACATATTTAGTAAAGTATAGACTAGATTCTAAAGTATTCAAAGATGTCTTTGGTGACAATTTAACGTCTGTTTTTGATTTACCAGAATTGAAAGAGACAAATATTAAGAATAAAAAAGCAAAAGATATCTACGAGACGTTATTGAGTCAGTCTAGGTTGTACAACGTAAACGCAACTCCGATAAGCGACTTATTTGTTAAATTAGATAAACAATATGGTCTATCTGAGGGTTCTGAGGTATGTTGTGTGTACACAGATAAGCAAGTCGATACGTATAAGTTTTTAGGTATGGATGTGTCTGATGATTTTAATGTGTACATTAAAACATATAGTGGCTCTATTCGTGTTGAGAGTTTGTATAATAGGGATTTAATTCTTAATTCTAACTGTGAGTTTGACAGAGGTCAAACAAAGGGTAAGATTTCAAGGGGTAGAGCCAAAGAGATTGCTAATGAGGTATTTAGCGAAAATGGTATGGGTTATGACATTGCACGTGCTGTAGCAACAGCATTGAAGTGCGGTGGTGCATACTCTTTAGCTAGTGGTGTTAAGAAGATGGGTATCAGTAGTACAGAGGAAGCAATGGATTTATTGTCTAAGAGTGTTCTTGCTGATATTGTTAGAAATTACACTGGTGATAATGGCTCTAGTTCAGAGAATGATGTTTTTGATAGTATTGTTTACAATATCGTAAAATCAAAAGTAAATGTGCAAAATATGGCTGTTTCTGACGAGACAGTTGATGATATTGTATTTGTTACACTAAAATATCTATTCTATTATTGGGGTACAATCGCTGGTTTATATTCTAGGGTTAAAGTTGTATTGGGTTCTTTAGATACATTGTCATATATTGCTAGGTTGCAATTAGGTGATACTGATTTCTTCGCTCAATATAAAAATATGTATGAGTTTAGAGAGATGCATCCTAGTGAAGAGTTTGATAACGCAACTGAGTTGGCTGAACAGCCAGCTGTTGGTTTCTCTTTAAGTGGTATTGTTAAGACACATGCATATACTGATTATCTAGCTATCAAAGGTGCTAGTGATATAATGCTTAATATTGATAGTGCTGAATCGTTTAAAAACTTTAATGATATTCTTATTTCAAATGTTGATAATACTGACCAAAATTCTTTGGGTGATATTGAAACAATGTCTAATGAGGAATTACAGGCTTTATCTAATATTGATGCATTACGTTATATGACTAGTGACGATTCTTCATTAAACCCTAGTGCATATGATTTATCTGATAAAGATGAGAGGGACTTATACTTTGATAGTGTTGTTAGGACATATGATAAGAAGTTCAAAGCGTATAAACCTGTTAAAGATACAGGCATTGTAAATTCTTTGTTAGATACTGTAGAGAATGGTACTATTAACTCCTTAGAATTAATTACTAGGGATGCTGAGGATGACGGAATTACTGATGTTATTTCATTAACAGGTACTGAGTTACAGATTGATACTGATAAGAAAATGTTACGTAGGATTCTTATGTTAGTTCATAAGATGAGTACTAAATTGTTGAAGAAATTCTTATAAGATGAATAATGTTATCACAAAAGATAAAGTTACCTACATAAGTGTTGATTGGATTAAAGAATTACATTCTTTGAGTAATGTAAATAAGTTTTTTATAAGGTCAACACAGTTCGCTAAGGTTAGTGAGAAGAAAAAGATTAGAGAGTTAGATGTTGTTAGCGATTATCTTAGGGTTGAGGTTTTAGATTCAGATGCTGAGTTTGTCAATATTTTAGGTTTATCCGTGAATGTTTTAAATGGTGATATTGCTTTAGGTTTAAATGTGACAAGTGATTATATTGTTATAGGAAATATATCTAGTATTATAAAATCATCATTTAAGGTTAAAAAGTTACCTGAGTATTTTAATATAAATATGTTCTTGACTATGGTTAAGTTTAACATTGAGATGGTTGAGAATAGTATAGTTACTGTTCTTAGAGATATGCACGAGAGTACATTACCTGATAGTCAATCAAATTCTATTGTATATACTATTGTTAGACAAAAGTCTGAGTTATCAGATATAGACGAGTTTATAACAGATGTTATGGATATGATTTCTTGTGGTTATAATCCTGTAAGGGGTTTCATAGATTCGTGTGTATCGTTGTCTTGTAAATTACAATCACAGGCAGTGTTATTTTATGGTTCTTTCATAGAGAATACTGCTAGTGATGACATAGTAAATACATATCAGTATATTGTCAAGGGTAAAGACACTATTAATTGGTCTGATATTGTTAAGACTTCAAAACCTAATGCTGATTTATTAACATTGTATTATATTTCTGAAGGTATTCCAGTTGCGTATCTTATTGCAATGCTTTCTTATGGGTTTTTAATAAAACAACGGAAGATAGAGTATTCTTCTAAACCTAATATACATAAAGAGTTAGAATATAGTAGGTTTTTACATAGATTAGCTAACTCTTTACAGTCTAATAATTATAGTAATGATAATGTTAAGACTGTTGTATACAATATAATTGATGTTTTTATCTGTAAGGGTAAGTTCAGTCTTTTACAGTATGCAGTTGAAAATGATAAACTACCTATAGTTGATTATTTATTAAAATCGTTGAATGTTGATTGGGTATTGCATGGTAATAATATTACAGTGGAGTGGTTTTCAGTTTTAGTTGTTGATTATATTAAGAATATATATCCATTAGTATATAATGGTTCTTTATATCGAAAGACTATGCTGAGTAGACAGAAAGACTTTGTTAGGGTTTCAATTCCTAAATTATATCATGTAGGTAAATTAGTAGATGATATTTCATATCCCTTGTTGGGGTTATTTAAATAGTAAATTAGTGAGGTTTCGATGAGAGGTTATCTCTTTTATAAAGATAAAACACTCATAGAGTTAAGAAAGTTTTTAACTGTTGGTGATTCCATTTTTGGTAAATTTAGACCACAGGCAGTTTCTTTCATTAAATATGCTAAGAGTGACTTAGATTCTGAGTTAGATTTGATGGCTCAGAATGGTAATTTTAGTTTAGAGAGTATCAACTTGGAGAATGTATTTCCTACTAAGTATAAGTGGTTTGTTAAGGACGTAAAGCTTAAATCTCTTAGGAAATATTTACATGAGGTTGAAGGTCGGATTAGTGAGTTTCAGGGTGGTAAGGAAGATAATCTTCGTTTACTAGTTGGTATTCACTTTTTGAGATTTTTGTTACTTTCTAAGATTGTAACTTTATATGTTTCTACATATAGTGAGATGAGACGTGTTGGTCTTGATGCAGAAAAGTTGACTTTGAATGATTTAGGGTTAGGTCAGTCTATTTTAAAATATATCAATTCATTTGAGGAGTTTGACACTAAGACTATTGATGATTGGTTAGCTTTGAGTGTTGATAATTCTACAATGAAATATTATTTTTCAACTATGAAGAGAATTATGACAATCTTAGATTTCAGATAATAGGGGTTATACATGTATAGTATTAGTAATTACTTTCCGTTTTTAGATAAAGCGGATTTTGTTAAAAACGTGCGTGAGGTTCATGCCGTTGAAGAGTTCTTAGGTTATGAGCCTTTGATTGTTGATTTTGATTCTTCTAGTAAAGATTCAACAAATAAGGTATTTAAAGCCTATAGGATTATGCCTAGTAATACACTATTCTTAGCAGAACTACCTAGTACTGTTTTCAATATTTTCAGTGGTACTTTTGGTAGTGAGATTATTGTTGATATTATGGAATTTGACTATCAAGCTGTTGCTAACCTGATTGAGGTAGATTTAGTTAATGACATTGATAGAGCAATATTCCAATGCAATGGTGCTTATCTTGTTGAGGATATTTTAACAGATACATTCATTAATGCTTGTGCGAATGGTTTAGATATTTCTTCTGAATCTTATTCTGAATATAAAGTATTAGAGGATTCAGATAAGATGGATACAGTTTCTATATCCGAGTGGTTGTTTAGCAATGAACATATTGATGAAAGTTACATTATGGAGTCTGCATTAGATACATTACAACTTCTAAAAGATAGACGTAAAAAAGGTAAATCTAATGATGCTGAAGATATTAAAGGTAAGGACGCTGTATATACTTGGTTAGATGCTTATTTCTCTTTACCAGAGGGTGAGGAGATGAGGAGTGGAGGACGTGAGGTAGTTCCTTTACTTATTGGGCCGACTGCTGTATTTAAATCTGCTACTGTTAAAGAGTTGTGTAAAAAATATAACTATAGGATGGTTGACTTTAGGGTTGCATTTACTTCTAGGTTAGATTATAGTGGTCTATTCCAAATTGGTGAGGTAGAGGGTAAAAAATATAGTTACGCTTGTCCTATGGAAGAGATTGTAGTATGTTCTGATGGTTTTAGGGAATTTTGTAAACAGTCTTATCAGAAGTTAGAAGACATTCTACAAAAGGGTTATACTGAGTCTAGTGTAGCATCTGATGGTAATAGTGTTGAGACTGAGAAAAAATACCTAACAGATGAGCAAAAAACTAAGATTGTTGAGTTACAGTTACAATATAAAAATTACATGCGTACACCAGTGCTTTTCTGTGATGAAATTACACGCTGTCGTGATAAAGGGGTTAATGGGATTCTGGTACAACTTCTCAATCAGAAGAAGTTAAATGATATGACTTTGAATGGTTGTAAGTTTGTTGCCGCTACTAACCTTGATATTCAAAAAGGTGTTGAGCGTGAGGAATATCGCATGGAATTAGATATGCTTTATGACGTTAACACTGATTTAGACGTAGCATACTCTAATAGGTTTATTCCTTTAAAAGTATATCCTAATGACGTTATGGATAGATGGTTTGAGTGGGCAAGTGGTACTACTGATAAGAGAGGTTTTAAGGGTGTAACTAATATTCATCCCGTTGTATTAGAGTTTTTAAATAATAATCGTGACATGGTGTATACAGATAAGCCTGTATTGGATGCTATTGCTGAGGGTTTATCCGATAATGAACAGCGTACTCAGGTATTCCCTAATTATCGTACTTGGGATATGTTATCTGATTATTTATACTCAGTTGACAAAACAGCTGAGGCTGAAAATGATGGTAAGGAAGATGGTGGTGAGGAAAAACTTTATAAACGCAAAATCTTAGAGGGTTATGTTTCTAAGTGGTGTTGTGAGAAGTTTATTCCTTTCTTAGAATCTAAAGGTTATAGTAACTATGATGATGTAAAAGAACCTGTTAAAGATGATGTAGGTGACTTCTTATCAACTGCTTTAGAGACAGGCTCTCCTGCTATGTTAATCGGCCCATCGGCACTCGGTAAGACCAGTCGTGTTAAACAGTATATGAAGAAAGCTAAGATTAAGACAGGTTTAGAGCCAGTTTTAATTAATGTTAACTTGGCTAGTAAAGATGCTGTTGACCTTATGGGTATGCCTGTTAAACAATCACTAACAGAGTATGTTGGTGGTGGTATTCTTAAAGGTAGTGGTCTTGATGATGTATCTAAAGAATTACAAAGTGTAGTAGCTAATGTATCTGCTGATATTAAGTATGGTATGACTGATATCATGACTTTGAGAGCACCTGACAAGACTATTAAAGATAGGTTTGTAACTGCACTTAAAGAGGGTAGAGAGGTTATCCTATTCTTTGATGAAGTTAATAGGGTAAGTTCTAATACTGTTACATCTGCTGTATTTGAGGTTATTTCTGACTATCGTTTTGCTGGTGTTGATTTCTCTAACTATAAAGATAGAGTTAAAGTAGTTGCCGCTTGTAACATGGCTTGGGAAGGTATGGACGATGAGGCAGGTGGTTATGGTGATACTGGTACACTTGACCCAGCCTTTGCCGCTAGGTTCTCAATCTATTGGAAGAAAAACTATGATGAGAATGACGTAGCTTCATGGATTGAGTTTATGGAATCTCAAAAAGAAGATGGTTTAATCGATGGTACATTGATTGAGTTCTTCAAGGGTTTAGATACAGAGCAAGCTTTAAAAATCATGGCTAGTGTTGAGAAACGTACATTGGAAGATGCACAACCATCTACACGTAACATGTTACAGTTATCTAAAGATATTAAATCTATGCGTGGTAAAAGACAAGAAAATGGAACATTTAAAGCTAAGGCTTTCAATGGTAAAATCTTGTTTACTGATGATGTAGTAATGCAGTTTGAAGATTTAATCTTAGAAAGGCAGTCTGACTCTTTAGAAAGTCATGCTCAAAAAACAATTAAGTTCTTAGATTCATTATTATATGGTAGTGATAGTTGGGAATCTTTGTTGATTGGTGATACTGTTAAAGTTGGTGATACATCAATTTCTGCTAGTGATATTGTTGATAGCTTGGCTCAGTGTAGAGATGATTTAAAACAATTTATACTTAAACCTATGTCTGCTGATGATAGGGTTGAATGTAGTGATACTATTGATTTAGTAGAGGATTTAGCTGGTTTTGTAAGGCAATTAGATATCAATACTAGTAATAAACGTGAAGATATGTTTAAAATGTACTTAGGTGAGAGTATTTTAGGTGAGTTTACTAAGTACTTTAATAATACATTTGGTACAAATTTAGATGAAGATATTACTATTGAACAGTTGAGTGATAAAACTCTTATTATTCCATTTATGAAGATTGTACAACGTAACTTCTCTAAATATAGTGGTAATACTGAGAGCATTGTTAAGTATTGCTTAGACTTGTGTAATGATTTCATGGAGGCTCATGGTAAAACACTACCTAATGAAAACTATGCAATGTTCTTAACTGGTATTAAAGACATTTTACCTAATGCAGATAACATGGTACTTTTCTTGAAGAGGTCAGGTGAAAATCTAGAGGATATGTATCAGTTGGCTGAGGGTGTTGGTGACGATTGGATTATAGATATTACTAGTGATTTTGGTAATAAAGTATCTAGAGAAGATATTGAAAATATCAAAAAAGCTATTAAGGAAAGCAAAAAATCAAAAACACCTAAGAATGTTAAATACAATGTATTATAATTAATTTGTAGAATAGAGGTGTTATATTCGATATGTTTTTGACATGGATATACACCTCTATTAGTTTATATAAAGGAATATAAATATGTTAAGTTTCAAACATGTTAATGATTTTATTTCTAGATTACCTATTGATACATTACCCGATTTTGGTGATAATATCGTAAGTAGTGGTGATTTAGTTGAGTGTTATGCTCCTGATTTTGACTTCTCAATTTTAAATACTGCAATTCGTTCTTATAATCCTTATAGTTCTAGGATTATTGATAATGGTGTAGACTTTGTTGAGTTGAATGATACAATTTATGTTGATGGTCTTAAAGTTGATGTAAGGTATTATGTTTCTAAAGGTGCATATGGTAGTGGTACTATTGTTAAAGTAGTAACGGATGCTGTATATTCATTTGTTAAAGGTGAGTATAGGACTTTCAGTGGCTTTAACACGTATAATGCTTTCATTGAAAAGTTTATTGTTTAATTGATTTGGGGGATTATTAATGGGGTTATCTATTAATGAGAGAAATAGGAGAAAGAAAGTATTAGGCTATATTAATAGTTTATCTACTGAAGATGTAGAAGAATTAAAGAGTTATAATACAATCACAGAATCTCTTAATAGTGGTAAGTATGTTAACATGCAAGTCATTCAAGATATATTAGACAATAATACTTTTGAGAAAATTGTATTTGGTAATGGTGATACTTTTGACGATAACAAAGCAGTAATTAGTTTGTTCTTTATGTCTAACAAGAATGTAAAACTTGCTGATGGTTCTAAGAATGTATTTAGGATTATAATTAAACGTGATTTATATTCTAGGGATGATGAGAAGTATTTTTATGTTGAGGGTGGTTTTGAGGATACACCATATAGCATTACTGACTTTAACGAATCACCTATAAAATATAACACTAAAGAAGCAACAATGACATTCGATTTGTTGGTAGATAAGTGTGATTATAATGCTATCTACGATTCAATGTTGCCTTTAGTTGAAAACAATTTAAAGCGTTTTGACTTAATGGCATATTCTTTGTTTAAGTCAGATTCTATTAAACATTTAAGGAACTTTAATATCTCTACATTAGCTGTTGGTTTACATAAAAAGACAGGTAGATATATTTATCACTATAATCCTAGATTCATTCTTAGAGAGGCTTTAGAGGAATACGTTAATAGGGGTAATTTATATAATTCATTGCAGGATTGTTATGTGTACTTGTTAACATTCTTTATTGCTCATGAGATGGCACATTTGATTACTAACAATCAAGTTCATTTTAGTGGTGGTAACAGTGATGTAGACTTAGATGGGACATATGCTAGTGGTGGTATGGATAACGTGGTTATGGATGGTTTTATCAATGCTAAACTTAAAGTAGCGTTAGCTAGAACACCTAATTTAACACGTCATGGTTCTTCTAGTGGTGTATTCCCAGCTAATTGCATTAAAGATACAATTCATATGAGGGTACAGCACAATGTTGGATTGAAGAAATTTAAATCTGCTGATGATATGATAAATACTGTTGTTGCTATATTAAACAAGGTGTCAGGGTTAGATAAAGATGCAACAGTTGAAGTAAAGAGATGTAAAGATAGTCTAAGTGATTATTGGGGTGCTGATGTATTTTGTAATTTCTTTGTAGGTTCTGCTTTTAGAGAGTTACGTGCAAGCTCTCACATATTCCAAAGGGTTATTACAGATGTTATTAGAGTCTTGACTGATGGTAAAATCTATTGGAGTAAGTCTGGTGGGATTACTGATGAGGAAAAGGTATCTGATAAAGAGATTTTACCTAATGGTACTTTGGTAAAAGTTAAGGGTACTAATATTGTTGGCATCATTAAAGGGTATAAACCGGTTAAGAAAGATGATTATATTACTTTAGATGTGTATACAGTTAATAAAGCTAAGATTGATAAAGTGGATGTTACCGATTTAGGCAATGGTTCTAAATTAAATTCACCTGTATATGTTGATAGTGGTAACTTCTATGCTGATTTAGATAGAAAATACATTATACCTATTGATGGTTCTTATGGTTCATGGGTAGAAGGTACGACTGAAGAAAAAACAAGCTTATCTGCTGAAGATTTAGCTGATAATTCTTCTAATAGTAATGATTCTAGTAATGATTCTAGTAATGACATGGGTGATATGGGTGGTGGGACACAGCCTAAGTCCGTTAAAGTCGGTGACATAGTGTGGATTTCTAAGAAGAAGAAATTTGGTATTGTTACTTCGATTGTAAATGGCTCATTCCATGTTGAAGACGTTAGAGAAGAGCCTTGTGTTGTTTTAGACGATTCAGATAATCATTTATAATGGAGGTATAAAATAGATGGCTAAAAAACAGTTAAAGAAAAGAATATTTGTACCTACAGGTAATGATTTAGGTGAATTTACTATTTTTGATTTACAGCCAGTTGATGTTACTTTTGTTGATAGCGATGATAACTCACAACAAGGTAGTAGTGGTGATAGTAAGATGGGTGGTTCTAATAGTTCCATACCTGACCCTGTAGATAACAATCCTTTGGGTAAGAGTAATAGAGATAATTCTAATGGTTCACAAGGTTCTAGTGGTGGCAAAGATGCCAATCCTTATGCTAGTAGTAGCGAAAATAAGCCTAATGATGAATTCTCTAAACAAGATAGGGATTTAGATAATGATTTGTATGGTGAAGATTTAGATACTGATAGAGAAGAACAGAGCAACAATAATAATTCAGATGGCGAGGGTGGTTCATCTGGAGATAATGGGAGTGGCGAGAGTGGTGGTTCTTCTGGTGGTATGAAATCAGAGGATAATTCCTATGCACCACCTAATTATGATGGTTCTTCTAATATGGGCGATGACAATAGTTCTTTAGATAGTACATCTGAAATGGAAGATGCATTAAATAAAGAGCAAGAGAACATGTCTGATACTGCTAAAGAGAGAGCGAGTGAGGTTAGTGGGGAAGGTTCACAATCTTCTACTTCTCAAACAGAGGATAACTCAAATCAACAGAGTGGTGATAATTCTCAACAAGGTGGACAATCTCAGATAGGAGATAGTCAATCTTCTCAGTCATCTAATTCTCAGGGTGGTGATAATTCTCAACAAGGTGATGATTCTAATTCACAAGGTGGTGAGGGTTCTCAATCACAAGACAATCAAGCAGGTAGTGGTAGTAGAGGCGATAAAGCTGAAAAAGGCAATAAACCTAATGATGATTTCAAGAAAGCACATGACACTAAAGGCAATGATTTAGATGATACTGATGGTAAGGGTGTTGTTGATAAGATTGTTAGGGAAGCCGCTAAACGTATGCAAGAGGAGTTAGATAAAGATGAGACATTAGCTAACACTAACCAACAATCTTTAGACAACTATAAAGACTTTGGTGCTGGTACAATGACTACACTATTTAAAGGTAATAGTATGGTTGCTGATTGGAAAGCTAAATTAGAAAAACTTTTCAGAAAAGCATTAGGTCAACGTATTACTATGAATCCTAACATGATTAATAAACGTATCGAAGACGCACCTCCTGGTAGGGAAGATATTGAAACACAGATGGTTAAAGTTGCTGTTTTGATTGACTGCTCAGGTTCTATGGGTAGTGGTGCGTTCAAAAAGGTTATCATGCAAATGGATGCAATGATTAAGGCTGATAAACAGATGAGGAATGTATTATTCTACATCATACCTTTTGAGGCTTGGAGTGCCGCTGAGTGTGTTAAGCGTATGGTTAAGTGTAAAGGTACTAAACTTAAAGCTGAATTAATGAAGTTTAAGGCTGAAGGTGGTACAGACATTGTACCTGGTGTCCATGCAATGATGAAGAAGGTTAAAAACCCAGACTCTATTATTATCTTATCTGACTGTGTTGTTACTGCTAGTAGGACTGTATCAGACCCTACATATCAAAAATGGTTAAAGAAGTATAGAGATAGGATTATTTGGGTATTGACTAGTAAGAGAGATATTTCATATATGAGTGCTATTGACTCTTATGCTAAGAAACAAGATAGGTATGTGGTATTTAAGGGTAATGGTGATTAATTTCACTTAAACATATAAATATTTTTAGTACATATTATATATCAATATGTACAATATGAGGGAATATGCACATTTTGTATATTCCCTTTTCTTTTAATGGTCTATCATGCAGATATTTATGGTAATAATGTTTTCAAGTAATATAAATTGGTGTACATTATAGACCTTAAAAGTAGATTTTGTATTTCAATTTTATACATATTGTTAACTAGTAAGTTGCTAGTTGATAATGTTTTATTGTTACTTTGGGGGTATTAAGGTACAAGCATGAATAATAGTGAAAAGACATACTTATCAGATATTTCTGTATTTGATAGGAGTGTGTATGAGAGTAATGTACCTACGGATTCTACCTCTAATTCTGTTCTAAGGGTAATTAGAGGGCCGCTTGCTGAGTGGGATTCTCTAAATAGGAATGGTAGAAAGTATTCTGAGAAGTTATGGGATAATGTTCTTGCTAGTCCATACGTAACAGAACAGTTAATGTATAATACTCTATATGGTGAGGCTAATCACCCCGCTGATAGGATGGAAGTAGATTTTGAGAGGGTTTCTCACAGGATTGCTAAGATGTGGAAAGTACCACAATCTAATCAAATTTTTGGTGAGATACATATTCTTGATACTCCTTTTGGTAGAATCATTAATACATTATATGAGGCTGGTGGTGTTATCGGCTACTCCTCTAGGGCTGGTGGTGCATTACATCAACGTAAGGATTATATTGAGGTAGATGAAAATCAATATAATTTTATTACTTTTGATGCTGTTCCATTTCCGTCTGTTCAGTCTGCACGTCCTAATGATGTTGTAACTGAGGGTGTAGTTGAAAAACAGGCACTAGAGACAAATGTTCATAACGCTCTTTTTAAAATTATTAAAGAGTGTGATGAAAAGGACTTTAAAAATATTAAGTCCTTTATATATAGCATTGATGGTTATGACTTAACACCTGAGAGGTTATTGCTTGAAAGCGTTGAGGATATAATTGTTGCTAAACGTGATGAAGCTGTTGTAGATGACGGAGACACTATTGAGGTTATTGATGATAGTGAATCACAAATTGATACTTTACAGCGAACACTTCAATCTATTAAGGCTCAAAAACAATCTCTTGAAAAAGAGAATGAGGGTTTGAAACAGAGTTTAGATAATGCTCTAAATAAAATTTCAAATGTACTTCAAGACTCTAAAAATAAAGAGGTTGAGATACAATCTGAAGTTGAAAGCCTAAAAGACACTATTGCAAGGAAAGATGCACAGATTATTGAGTTGCAAAATGAGATTGATGAGTTACAGTCTGATTTAGATGAATTAAATTCTATTGAGGAAGCCTGTAAGGCATTAAAGTATCAAAATACTTCTCTAATTCAAGAGGGTGTGACTACATCTAATAGAGAGTTAGAACGTAAGCTAGATGAGAGTTTAAAAACTAATAAGTCTTTAAGTGAGGATAATAAAAATCTTTCACAGGGTAAAGACAAATTAGAAAATGAATTATCTGAAGCTTATGATGAGATTGCATTAGCTGTTACTGATATTAATAAGAAAGATGCATTAATTCAAGCACAGCAAGATACAATCACAGCTTTAAAAACAGATGTACAGTCATTGACTGAAGAGTTAGATGGTGTTGAGGGTGGTTATCAATCTGCTATTGATAGGAGAGATAACCAAATTGAAGAATACGAACAGAAGATTAAAGATTTAGAGGCAAAAATTAGAAAACTTTGTGGTGAGGTTGATTCACTTGATGAGTCTTATAATTCCATTAAAGCTGTAAATAAATCAATCAAACATGATTTAATTTCAGTCATTGCTGGTAATTATGGGTTGACAGTAGAATCAGTTCAATCAAAGTTGCCTGTAGGTTTTAATAAGTCTGATGTGTATTCTATATGTGAATCTATGAGTAATAACAATAGCATGGATACATTTAAAAATTCTATTGTAGATACTCAAATTGTTAATGAATCTTCCCGTGTTAGAAAAGAGAATATCGTAAATGCTAAACCTAGAGTAGGTGAGTTATTCTCTAATCGTAGGGGTTAGTATTCATTATTATATAAGTTAGTATAAATTTTATTTTAAGGGAAAATAATTTAACATATGAAAACAAATATTTACGAACAATATCGTCCATTGTTGGAATCTTGGAGTGCATATACAGATGTAGTTAAAGAACATGTAGAAGGTTACTCCGATGTAGAAGCAACTCAACTTTCTTTGTTACTTGAAAATACAAAATCTGAGTTGGAAATGACTAAAGGTCGTATGATGAATGGTACTGCTATTCATGAAGGCACTGACATTTCTATGGTTAATACATTTACATCTAATGTATTTGATATTATTACAGCAGTAATGCCTAATTTGATTGGTGAATAAAAATATTTGTTCGTAGTCCTTATTTTCAGTAATGAGAGTAAGAAAATACACTTAATTGCTAGGAGTCCGTAAAGCTAACTAAACTACAACATAACTCGAAAGGGTAGGTGTGAATGTGGCGAAAGCAGAAAAAATTAGTTAGATGACATAAGGTGAAATAAAAGCTATAGTAAAATATAGTCCTAAGTGTTGCAATAATTGGTAATTAGCAGTTATAATATATTTATTATGATTAAAGATATTGACTTTGTAGAGTGCCCTATATGTGGTCATAGAGGGCAGAGGTTGGTTAGACATATTAAAGGTAAACATGGTATGTCTTTTGAAGACTTTAAAACTAATTATCCTAATTGTGAAACAACATGTAAGGTTGTTAGAGATAGGATAAAGAGTAAAACTAAAGAGTCTGTTAATACAACTTCATGTAGAGAAAAAAGAAAAAAGTGGTATACTTCTGAAGAGGGTAAAGCAACTCAAAGTAAGAATGGTGCTAAGGCTTGGTTAGATGAGGATTTTGTTATAAGACATAACAAAGCTGTTTCAGTTAGTTCTAAAAAGATGTGGTCTGATTCTAATTTTAGGTCTAAGTAGTCTGAGTTGATTAGAGATTCTTTAAATACTGATAGGGTTAGGAAATTACATCATGATAGATTAGTTAAGATGTGGGAAAATCCAGAGTATCGTTTAAAGATGACATTAAATGCCGCTAACATGGTTATAGATGGTAAACTTGGTAAGAGTATTAGCTGTAATGTTGGTGGTATTGATTATACTTTTAAGAGTACATGGGAAATGGAATTCGCTAAAGTTCTTAGTACTTTAAATATTAATTTTTTGTATGAGGGAATAAAGTTCAAATATTTCTTTGATGGTATTGTTAGAGTATATGTACCTGATTTTTACTTAGTAGATTATAATGCTTTCATAGAAGTAAAACCTAAATGTTTTCAATCAGAAGAAATTAATGTTATTAAACTTAATTCAGTAAGAGATAAAGGATATCGAATCTTTTATGTTGGTGATGATGAGTATAATAACATTGATTATATAAAATCATTAATAAATAGATTGTAATTCAACGACTATCCTGAAGCACATAGGGCATTAAAATAAATATGTGTGTATAGACGTGAAATTCGTCAAAAGGAGTACGGCTCTAGTGAGTGGGTGAGAATCCCTTAAATGGAAATGGTGTACCCCTATAATATAGGGTGTGATATAGTCTATTCTCATGTGAAAGCATGAGAGTACTAATGGAAACGATTAGTACGTAATATTAAAGTGCGAATGATATCGTGTCAGTTCAACCTTTGGATAGGAGGAATGGTCAAGTATTCTTCTTGAAATTCACTTATGGTAACAATAAAGGTGGTATCAAAGCTGGTACTGATATGATTTCATCTCAACGTGGTTTCACTGGTGGTGATTTCAGTGGTGAACACGTAAGTGGTGAGTCCTTGACTATCACAGGTGGTAATGTAACTCAAAAAGTGTTGCATACTCCTATCAAGCCTGGTACATTCCGTTTGACTTCTGAAGATAAAATCGGTGCAGAGTTAATCGATGTTCCTGATGCAACAGGTAAAAAAGGTACTATTACTGATACAGCTACTACAGGTTTGGGTGCTGGTACTGTTGATTATGTAACAGGTGAAATCACATTGACTGGTGTAACAGTTGCTCATTTGGAAGCTGATTTTGATTATGACCAAAACTCTTTCGATGCTCCTGTAGACCAAGTTGATGTACGTGTAGTTTCTGAGCCTGTAGTTGCTCGTCCACGTAAATTAAAATCCGTATACATGTTTGACGTTGCATACGATTTGAAAATGTCTTTCGGCTTAGATATGGATACAGTAATCCTTAAAGCTACTTCTGGTGAAATTGGTTACGAAATTGACAATGAGATTAACGTAGGTTATGATGCTACTATGTTGTTAGTAGCTTAGTAATACATAGTCTCCGTACATAGTGATATGTGCGAAAAATAATCTATTTAATTGCTGGAAAGTCCTAAAGCTAACTAAACTACAACGTAATCATGAAATAGGGGTAAGCGTGAGAGTTGCGAAAGCAGAAAAAATTAGTTAGATAGTATAGGGTGAAATAAAAGCTATACAAAGGGTGTATAGTCCTAAGTACTATAATAATGGATAATCAGCCGCTAAGTCCTTAATAGGGAAAAGTTCAACGACTATCCGAAAGCAACATAGTTTGTGAGTAGATAATGAAAATTATCAAAAGGAGTACGGCTCTAGTGAGTGGGTGAGAATCCCTTAAATGGAAATGGTAGATGTGTACAAAAGATGGTTTAAAATTACATATAGAATGTCCTATATGTCATAAGAAATATAAGATGATAACAAATAATCATCTAGTTAAAAAACATAATATCACATTAGAAGAGTTTAGAAATACTTATAAAGGTTATCCTACAGAGAGTGAGTATTTACAAAAGGTTAGAGTAGATGTTGGTTTAGCAATAGGTTCTAAAGAAAGTGTTAAATCTTTTAGAAGTGCTAAGGCTAAAAAACAACATGAAGAGGGTAATCTTAACTCATCTAAAACTTTAAATTATTTGTGGGAAAATAAAAGAGATTGGATGCGTGAGAGACAGCATATTGGTAATAGTACTGAAGCTGAGTTTAAACGTAAATCAGAAGTTTCTAGACGTTTATGGTCTTGTCCTGAATGGGTTAATTCTCGTAGGGATAGGAATGTGCGATGTGAATTAAATGGTTATGTTTTATATGTTAGAAGTTCTTATGAAAAGGTAGCTTGTGAGTTCTTAGATTCTTTGGGTGTTAAGTTTGAGTATGAAACAAAAGTATTCAAATATTACTATAAGGGAAGATTTAGAAATTATATTGTTGATTTATATCTTCCTCTACATGATGTTTATTTAGAGGTAAAACCTAAAGACTTTGAGTTAGATGATAAAAATAAAGCTAAATTGCAGTCTGTAATTGATAGTGGTAATATAATTACTTATGTTGATGAAGATTGGATATGTTCTATAGATGATTTTAAGCATCGTTTAAGTAAGTACATAAAGATATAGTCTGCTCTATGGTGAAATTCATAGAAGGGTATAATGGAAACGATTATACTCGTAACAAAAGGTATGCAAGATTTGTTAAAAATCGCTGGTAGTCAATCTACTTGGAATAAACTTCCTGAGTATAAAGGTCAAGATGTAAAAACACATGAAGCTACATTGTTTAATGCTATCAATGATGCGTCCAATACAATTCTTGGTAACACTAAACGCTATGAAGCTACATTTATTATCTGTGGTAAAAATGCCGCTACATACATTGAATCCTTGAACACAAATATCGGTCAAGTACGTGAAATCTTCAAGCGTGTATCTACAAATGGTATCGTTGGTGGTCCGCACTTGGTAGGTATCTTGGATGAAAAATATAAAGTATATAAAAATCCATACTACCCTGACAATGAAATCTTGGTAGGTGCTAAAGGTGAAATGTTCATCGAAGCTGGCTATATTTACGCTCCTTATTTACCGCTTTTCGCTTCACAGTTGTTAGTGGATGCAGATTTCAAAGCACAACGTGGGTTCTGTACAATTTACGCCAAAAAGGCTGTAAATAAATATATGTATCATCGTTTGACTTTGGTAGATAATAAACAAGTAGCCGCTAACTAGTCGATAGTTTAAGCTATAAGTCATCAGTAAACATGACTGTATATAAATACAAAACTAAATAATATATCCATTCAAAGAGGTGTAACTTCGTTTACACCTCTTTTTCTTTTAGTTGATTTTTGTTTTGCTAATAGTCTATAATTTAATTATGATATAGTATTTTATAATATAAAAGGAGTTAAGTTATGGAAAATATTTTAGCTAGAGATGGTATATTGTGTGGTATTCCTAGTGATAGGGATTGTAATTTGATTGTGTTGTTCTCTTGTGGGTTTGATTCTACTGCACTATTACATATGGCAGTTAATACTAAGAAGAAATATGATACTATAAAAACAGTGTATGCTTTATATGTTAAAAGTAATCTATTAGATGATGGGAAAGTTAGGATAGAGGAAAATCATGTAAAAAAGTTTATTTCTTATATTAATCGAGATGAGGAAATAGTAAAGTTAGTTACTTTTGAGAGTTCTTTTAGTGACTTAGAAGAATATGCATATAGTGTAAACTCATATGACCTAATATTTATTAATGCTATTAATTCAGTAGTACATATGATAGGTGGTGCTGATGTTAATATAGTGTTGAATGGCTCACTAGATGGAGATTCTAGGGTATATCATCTACCATATTATAAAAGTATGGTAGATGGTTTCAATAAAGAGTATAGAGGTGTAGATGTGGTTATGATGTTCCCACTTATACAGACTAATAAACCTAGAATTATAGATTATCTACTCAACAATAATCTATATCAGTATTGTACTTGTTGTGAGAATCCTAGTAGTGATGGATTTTGTGATAGTTGTAAAGGTCATTTAAGTGCTTTATATGATTTATTACTCATCTATGGTGTGTATAGTGATATTGAACCTGAAGAGGGTAATGAAGAATTTGTTAGGGGAGAGATAGATAGAATGATAGGGGTTGAGTCCTGTGAGTGATAAACCTAATTTACATGGTGATAAAGTTAAAAAGAAATATTATCATAATGGCATTGTTAATAAAATGTTTGAAGAAGGTAAACAGCCTGAAGGGTTTGTATTAGGGATGTTACCACGTACAAAAGAAAAACAAGATGCTATTAATAGGAAAAGGGAAGAGACTACATTAGCTAAGTATGGTGTTTCTCATGTGTCGCATTTAAGTGATGTTAAGTCTAAAAAGAAAAAGTCTTTACTAGAGCATTATGGGGTAGATAATCCATCTAAGTCTAAGGAGATACAAAATAAGAAAAGAGATATCTTTATTAAGAAGTATGGTGTAGATAACCCTATGAAGTCTGAAGAGATTAAACAGAAGTTTAGGGATAACTATAACACTAAATATGGTGTAGACAATCCTTTTCAATTAGATGTTGTTAAAGATAAAATCAAAGATACTAATAGGGAAAATTTAGGTGTAGATTATCCTACACAATGTCAAGAGGTTAGAGATAAAGTGCGTTCTACTTTTATGGAACGATATGGTGTACCATATACGTTTATGTTATCTAAAGAATGGGTAGAATCTAATGACAGTAAGCCTAATCGTGATTTTGCTAGTTTATTAGATGCTAATAACATTACATATGAGCGTGAATTTAGGTGTGGTAAATACTCATATGATTTTAAAGTAGGCAATACTTTAGTTGAGATAAATCCTACAGCAACACATAATACATATTTTAGTCCTTATGGTGATAAATCTGTTAAAGATAGATACTATCACAGAGATAAATCTAAGTTAGCTAGAGGTAGTGGTTATAATGTAATACATGTGTTTGATTGGGATGATAAGAGCAAGGTTATCAATATATTAAAACATAGGGATACAGTGTATGCTAGAAATTGTGAGGTAAGATTAGTTGATACATTAGAGTGTAATCAATATCTTATGGCATATCATTTACAGGGTAGGTGTAATAATCAAACAATTAGATTAGGGTTATATTATGATAATCAATTAGTGTCATTAATGACATTTGGTAAGCCTAGATATAATAAAAAGTATGAATATGAGTTATTGAGGTATTGTGCTAGTCATAATGTAGTAGGTGGTGTTGAGAAGTTATTTAAGTATTTTGTAGTTAACTATAAACCTAGTAGTATTGTGTCATATTGTGATACTTCTAAGTTTAGTGGTAAAGTGTATGATATATTAGGGTTTACATTAGATACTATAAATAGTCCGTCTTGTCATTGGTATAGTGCAAAAGAGGGTAAACATATTACTGATAATTTGTTGCGTATGCAAGGGTATGATAGACTATTTAAAGAGAATCATGGTAAAGGTACTTCTAATGAAGAATTAATTCTTAATAGGGGATATTTACCAATATATGACTGTGGTCAATCTACTTATGTGTGGTATAGTCATAAAAACATAGAATAAATTTAATGTTACCTATATATAGTATTGGATATATTAAATTTAGAGTTTGTAAAATAACAGAGTGGGTATATTAATTTAGTTTTTGTAGATTGGTATATGTTTACTGAGGATGTATGGGAATTCTATATGTGTATTCCTATATATCCTTTATTTTACTATAAAGATGGAGAATAGGAGATATAATGGGTTTAGAGTTAAAAAATACAACTAAAAACACAATCCGTATTCCTGATTATAATTACAATGGTACTTTAGTTTTTGCTCCTGAAGAGGCAAAACCTTTAGATAGCATTGATAAAATTGGTTTCTTTAGACCATATGCTAGGGCTGGTATTATCGTTCAAAATTCTGAGGAACTTGGTTTATCTCAACGAACTTTGGACGATATCAATAAAGCTAAAGAGGAATTAAAAGGTCATGTTTCTAAAGTAGCTGATAGTGTTGTAGATGGTGTTAAAAATATCTCTACTAAAACACAAGATGCTGTTAAATCAGTGTCTGATAATGCAGGTAAGATTGCTAGTGACGTTGTAGAAGATACTGTGAATGATGTTACTGAGAAAGTAGAAAAGGTAAAAAAACTCACAGCTGATTTTCTTGATACATTAACACTTAAAGAGTTAAAAGCTACAGCAAAAGAAATTGGTGTAGATGCTGATAGTGTTAATAAAAAAGCAGATGTTAAAGAAATGATTTTATCTGCTCAAAACAAAAAATAACATTTTGAAAGGTGAGTAGTCATGAGTAGGATTGATGATAATTTACTTGTAGATAGTAGTTCATTTAGCAATGACTACATGGAATCACTTTCAAAAGAGAGACGAGATATCATAGAGGATTGCATGGTGGCTTTAGGTTATCCTGTAATCACTCTATATATCACTCAACGTCAAATTGATAGATTAATAGATTTTTCTACTAGGAGATGTGAGAGTAAAGTATCATTACCTTATTTAGCGACATTCAATGTTGCTAATGGTGTAGTTGATGTTACAGGGTATGATATGGAAGCTGTTAGGCAGATATATAATGGTGTTGGTAGTGGTGCTAGTAACAGTAATGCTGAGTTGGTTGCAAATCCTGATAGAGATGGTGGTGGATGTAACCTAAGTCTTAGTGGATGTGATATTTGTAATCAACTGTGTCAGTATCGTGGTATGCAAGCATTAGGTAATGGTGGAGACCTTAAAGGTATTTACAACTATGTTGCCTTTTCTGGTACTATGTCAGAGATGAATATGTTGATGACAAATGATTGGTACTTAGACCCTACAGATAATAAGTTATATATTGATGGTTTCAGTGGACTTGTAACAGTAGAGTATGTTAAGTCTAGTAATACTTTTGAAGATATAGCTAAGAACTCATTTTGGAGACAGTGGATTCGTGATTATACACTTGCTATGGTAAAAATCACTGAGGGACGTATACGTTCTAAGTATAAGATTAGTAGTGGTGTATTTGAGATTGAATCTGATGAGTTGATAAATGAGGGTAATACAGATAAACAGGAGCTAGAGCAACGATTGGAAGATGGTGGTTTTGGCTATTGGAATATCATGAGAGGTTAATATCTTATATAGATAGAAAGGTTAATATTAATGAGATTTACAAATTCTCCTTATGGGGATGATACTCCTACATTATTAGGTGGTGTTGGTGGTGGTCAACCAGTTAGGTGGTTGTACTCCGAATTTGGGCATTTCCTTAACGTGTGGGGAAAGAATAATAATGTTAATGTTACTTTCAATTTAAAATCTAAAGACGATATCGATAGTAAGTTAGATGCATTACGTAGTTACGTGCGTAATGGTTTATTGGCTAAAGATGACCTAAGTGAGTTGGAAGAGAGGTTACGTACATATAGTAATCTTGTTAGTGGTGGTAATGGTAGTCATACTCATTCTGCGATTGTTTCTGAGGCTCATGCTAAGGGTAAAAAGTATACTTCTTATAAAGATGGTAAGTTAGTAGAGAAAGTTGGTAGGGGTGAACGTAAACACGTTACATCTGCACAGCTTAAAGCTTTGGCTGAAGCACGTAAAAAAGCACATACTGATGAAGCATGTACTAAACGTAGAAAATCTATTCAAGCTAGAAGAGATGCTAAGACTTTAGGTTTATAATAGTATAGCATTATACATAATAATAGTTAATATAGTATTTATTTTAATAAGGGGATTCCTAGATAAATGAGGCAAGTAAGAAAACTTAGCAATTTGATTGCTGACGAATTAGAAATGCAAGGTATTGAGGTTGGTTCTGCATTGTTTGAATCTACTGTATCTAGCATTGTTAAAAGTGTAAATGAAGCCTTGAAAGATGCTGATAAAAAAGACGCTGGTAATACAGACGTGTTTGAGGAAGTAGAAGAGGGTTCTTTCTATTTTGCTACTGTTGATACAACTTTGGGTGATTATGAAGTTAATCAAGATGAGATTGTAGAGTTGGTAACAAATGGTGAACCTTGTATTGTAAATATTTACGATGCTGATGGTGAGTTGCGTGAGGAAGAAGTAGAGGTTTCTGCTGAAGATTTCGTAGCGTTTGTTGATAGTGCTGATGAAGTTGTTGTTGAAGATGTAGAAGAACTTTTCGATGACGAGGAAGAAGATGTAGAGGAAGGTGCAAAAGTTTCCTTTAAAGGTGGTAAAAAGCGTAAAATCAATGCAAAAAAAGCCAAACTTCTTTTAAAATCTAAAGAAAAAGGTGAAAAGTGGAAAGTTCAAGGCGATAAATTGGTTCGTAGGACTGCCGCTGAAATTAAAGCATCTAAAAAGAACATTAAAAAAGCTAAAAAAGGTAAAGCTAAAGCTAAGAAAAATCGCAAAAAAGCAATGAAAGCCAATGAGTCTGTAGTTGTTGAAGGTTTCGATATTTCTGCTAATGGTACTATCTTCCATGTAGAAGATGGTGATGTTCTTTCTTATGAAGATGGTTTCTTGACTGTGACACGTGATGGTGTTGAAGTATTCTCTAACTTAACTGTTTCTGAATCTTTCGTTTCACGTTGTGTAGCTGAGGGTGTTGTCGAAGATTGTGAAGATTGTGATGACGAAGAAGAAATTCAAGAGGCTAAAAAACGCAAAACAGTTAAAGAAGACGAAGATTCTGATGAAGACGAAGAAGAAATTCAAGAGGATTCTGACGAAGACGATGATGACGATGATGACAAAGATGAGGATGATGAAGACGAGGACGAAGAGTCTGAGGATAAAGAAGTTTCTGAATCTATGTTGACATTTAAATCTGGTAAAGGTTATTGCTTAGTGTCTGAAGGTCGTGAGTTACAAATGGGTAACAGGATTCGTGCTAGGGCAATGCTTTTGAATCAAGGTTTTGAAGTTTCTTCTGAAGATTTAGATAAAGCTTCTAGTGGTCAAGTAGTTATTCTTTAATAGGTAGGATATAGATTATGGGTAAGTTGTATTTAAGTGATACATTAAAGCTTATCCTATCAGATAAAGTGAATGTACCTGATAATGAGATTGAAAAGTTGTCAGGTACATTTTATAAGTTAGGTCTATCTGATAATGATGAGACATATGGGATACTTTTTATGATTTATTCCATAGCTGTTACTAAATCACAGTTACCAATGTCTATGGGGAATTTCCGTAGCATTTGGAGTAGATGTGGTGGTATTAGTTTAGATTTTGTATCTACTTTAGCTACATTCGTTAAGAGTGGTATTTTAAAAATTAAAAAGAGGAATAAATCTACTGTATTAGATATGTTGACAGTTGAGGAAGAGGAAGATACTTCTAATGTTGTTATCTTTGTAGAGGCTACTGATTTGTTTAATGAGTGTGTGTCTTTACTATCTAATCTTTTAGATGCATATCGTAACCCAGTATATGAGGGTGTGATACAGGATGAAGTTCCGTCTTTTGTTAAGAGTTATGTTAAGCGTTTATATGATGTGTTGGATGATTTACATGTATTCGTAGAGTTAGAATCATTTTCAGATGAGAGTAATTCTAGGAGAGTAAATCTTAATATTAACAATACATCTAGGTATGACATTAATGATAACGAGATTGAAAAGTTAGCCAAGTCTTTCATTAAGAATAGGGAAAGTAAAATTGTTGATGTAGAGTGTTACAAAGATACAAATAAAACTTTATTCTTGGGAATTGACTTCAAACAAGGTACTAAGGATTTTAATTTTTCATGTGCAACTATTTTCTCATTTATTGAGGAATTAGAGTTAAATCATGTTAAATAGTAGGGGAACATATAATGAATTATATTAATCGTGGTGGTAAGTCTATACTATCTGCTATTCGTGAGGGTGCTAAACACGTAAGTGAGCAGAATGGCATAGCTAATATGAAATTGGTAGATGATGCTACAGTTAAGAATAGTATTCAAGAAGCCTTTGGTCATATCCCTAATAGTTCTGATACAAGTCAAGTTCCTTTCACAAATTCTTATACACAAGTTCAATCTACGATTAACCCAGTAATTAGAGATAACACTTCCAATGTAAGTACTAGAAGTAATTCTAATGTTTCTTTAAGTACTAATGCTTTTGAGGATAAATTAGTTAATAAACTACAGAAGTGTGTTGAGACTTTATCTGATACTGGTGAGTATTATAATGCCGTAGATGCATTGTTTACATTGTATACTATGGGTGCATTAACTGATGGTGTTGTTGATTCAATTACTAGACGAGATTTAAAAGAGATTAAATCTATTGTTAGCGAGTTTAAGGATATGGTAGATTCTTTATAAAAGTGATTGGTATGTGTTATAATACTTGTGTAATTTATTTCATAAGGAGATAACATATGAATACTTTAACAAAGGAAAGTTTATTTCAGATGATTGTTAGGTCAGATGAGATACTACTTGTGGATGTGTCTAACTTTTTATATCGATATGCTTGGGCATATAAGGATATGTATGTTGATGTTAAAGGTCAAGATACTTTTGTAGGGCATATTCATGGTTTTCTTAAATTCTTAACACGTTTAGAGGGTACGTTCAATAATCCGTCAATCGTTTTATGCTTGGATGGTTCTGATATTACAAGAAGAGAGATAAATCCTAGTTATAAGGCGAATAGAGGTAATCATAGTGACGTTAAAGCTGTGATTCAGTCATCTATTAATGACATTGTTAGGATGTCTAGTTTGATAACTTCCACATATTGTTGTCATGATGTTAGTTATGAGGCTGATGATTCAATACACTCTATTATTGAGAGTGTATCTAGTCTTTGTAGTAAGAATAAGGTACGTAAGAATGTTTACATTTTATCTAATGATAAAGATATGTATCAGTTAGTTAAAGATAATGATTTTGCTACTGTAAATATCATTCGTAAAATAGGTAACAATAATTCGTGGAAGGAAACATCTGATATAGTAGATGAAAGTGTTGTAAGAGATACATTTAATGGTGTTTCTCCTAGTGATTTAGTTAAATATCGTGCCATTGTTGGTGATAGTTCTGATAACCTAAAGGGGTACTATAGATTTTTAAAAGCTAAGGCCAGTGAGATTGCTAACAACTATGATTATGATATGTGTAATAATACACTAGTTCAGAAAAATGGTTCGCTAGTCAGTGATGATATAGTAGATAAATATATTCCAATAATTCTTGATAAGTTTCACATTTTTGAAAATAATTATAAGATTATGAAAATGAAGTCATTTGACTTTGAGATATCACCTATTTCAATGAATTTATCAAGAGAGGATGTTTCATCTATATTATCACTAATAAATTTATATCGTATGGATTGGTTTTTACACTATTGTATGAGACGTAGTTTGTATAGTGATGTTGTAAGGGATTTATGTGGTGTCTAGTTTTTACGTGTATCTTCTAGAGTGTAGTGATGGTACATTATACACAGGCTACACAAACAATCTTAAACATAGGTTGGACGTTCATAATAGTGGTAAGGGTGCTAAATATACTAGGGCAAGATTGCCTTGTAAGTTAGTTTATTCGGAGGTATACACATCTAAGCAAGAAGCAATGAGTAGAGAGTGGTATATCAAAAATAAACTATCTAGGAAAGATAAATTACAATTAATACAGTCATATTTGTGTGGTATACATGGGTAGTTCTTTTAATGTTTTCAAATTTAATGAATATCACTTTATCTGTTGTATTGTATTGTAGTAGAGAGGTAATATGGAACATCTTATTGTGTTAGCGTTTAGTTTACCTTTTATTTTAGGTATTTTAGCTACAATTTTAGTCTATGCGTTCTATTGTGTTGTTAAGGCGATATTGCATAGGGTTACAAAATAACATAGATTTTTATGAGTACATGGTAATTCATGTACTCTTTTTTTATTATATGGTGTATAATAAAAATATATGTAATTTCGTATTTAATATGAGGTGTAAACTATGCTAGAGAACTCTAAGATTGTGTACGTTGCTCATCCGTATGGTGGGTTGTCATCTAACTATGATAAGGTGTCAGATATTATGAGGCTATTGTGTGATAAGTTTAGTGATAAGACATTTGTATCACCTATTCATGCATATGGATTTATGTATGAATCCGTAGACTATAATAAAGGTATAAACCTTTGTTTTAAGCTTTTAGATTTGTGTGATACTGTACTGTTATGTGGCGAATGGGAACATTCTAAGGGATGCAATATGGAAAAGGATTATGCTTTAGGTAAGAATAAGATTGTTGAGGTATTGTAAATGATACAAGATATTCTAGAGGGTGTTAAGGATATAAAAGACTTAGCTAATAAAAACAAAGCTTTTATGGATATGGGCGATTATAAGTCTGTTTCAGATGGTTATCATACAATAGGGGATTTATATGAGCATAGGACATATCTATTTGCCATGATTTGTAAACTCTATATACCTACAGTATATGTGTGGAAGACTAAGAAACATGAAGATGGAACTATGTATGATAATATGTTTTTAGTTGGTATCGATTTACCTAATGGGCAGATTTCATATCATATTAAGAATAAGTATTGGGATTTATTTAATGAAGTTCAAGAGATTCCTAATGCAACTGATTATGATGGGTACACATCTGAAGATGTTATCATTCGTATGGGGGAATATATTAAAAATGTCTAGGTTTGATTATACGTTTAAATCTATGTGTGAGGATATTCTATCTAGTGGTATTGTTTCTGATGGTGAGACAGTTAGACCTAAATGGGAAGATGGCTCTGATGCTCATACAGTTAAGAAATTTGCTGTTGTTAATCGATATGATGTGGGTAAAGAGTTCCCAGTTCCTACTCAACGTCCTCTAGCTTTTAAGTCTTGCGTTGAAGAAATGTTATGGATTTGGCAGTTACACTCTAATAATGTTAATGATTTAAAAACTAGAATTTGGGATAGTTGGTCAGATAGTGATGGCTCTATTGGTACTGCATATGGGTATCAAATTGGGAAGACATCTTTCTATCACATTAAGTCAGATGATATTCATGAGGACATATTAAAGGTATTCCCTAATATGTGGTTTGACGAGCAAGAATCTGTTTATTATGATGGTTATAGTCGTCATCATATTGTACTTCATGGTGGTATGGATGGAACTTATTTGTTAGAAATGAATCAAATTGATAAAGTATTGTTTGATTTAGTACATACACCTTTCTCACGTAGGATTATTGCACATATGTATAATTTTGATGAGTTAAGCACAATGAATTTATATCCTTGTGCGTATTCTTGCACATTTAATGTTACAGTTGATTGTAGGGGTAATAAAGTATTAAACCTATTATTAAATCAACGTAGTCAAGATATTCTAGCCGCTAATGCTTGGAATGTGGCACAGTATTCAGTGTTATTACATATGGTGGCACATCATGTTGGTATGAGAGTTGGTGAGTTGGTACATGTGATTGCTGATGCTCATATCTATGATAGGCATATTCCTATTGTTCGAGAGTTGATAGAACGTGATACATATGAAGCACCTACTTTTAAGTTAAATAAGAGTGTTACAGATTTCTATGATTTCACAGTAGATGATGTATCACTTGTTGATTATAAACATGGTGATGTAATTAAAAACGTACCTATTGCTGTGTAGAGGTGATATAACAATGAAAGATAAAAAAGCATTAAAGAAGATTATTAAAATTATAGAGGGTATTAACAATACAGATGATGTATTGGATTTACCTAATACTAGAAGAATGAAACGTAAAGATATTGTATCAACTATAGATACAGTTATCAGTATATTAGAAGATGATACTGATACATATACTAAAGAAGATGCTATAAATTTACTATTCAAGATTAAGAATAATACGTTATAGTAGTATAATACATGTATGAGAATATGCTTATATCATACAGAAGATAGAATAGGTGATACTCTATAGTACGATAACATAGAGTATCACCTAATAAGCACACAGTAATAATAAACATAATAATACAGATACTAATAATTATATTAATCATAATATTATACAAACTAATAATATAATAATAATGAATTGAATTAATTTCTTCTAACGAAGAAAAGAATTCAATAGATGGGGGATGTATGATATTAATAATTAATAGAGATATATCTAGAAACTAGGGATTAAGGATGATACTGAATTAATAACTAAGTGAGCGAGTATATTATAGAAGATTGAATTGATTAAGTTGATTAAGTTGATTAAGTTGATTGAGTTGATTGATATAAAGAATTTTCAATTAATATAGGGAAGATAAACAAAAAGTGAGTATCGTAAATGTGATTAGAGTATATGGGTTTAATCACATAAAGGAAAGAACCATATAGATGATAGGGATAGCTTGTAATATTTTGTAAAATAGTGTAAAGTAATAATATAGGTAGAGATATAAAGTAAGGATAGTGGATAAAATGAAAATAGAGAAAAAGTTGATTGATGAGTTAAAAGAAATAGAGAGTGTTGGATACGATGAGGTGAGTGTGTCTGTTGTAAGAGATACGTTGAAACGGATGGGGGTTCGAGTTAGGACAGATGCAATGGTGTTAGGTGATGATTTAAGGATTCTATTGAAGAGTATGAGTAAGAGAGTGATGGAGAGGTATGAGAACTCATTAAGAGGGATAGATAGTCGTAGGGAGAATAAGAGGAGGTAAATCATAAATCTGATAGATACAATCTGATAGATACAATCTGATAGATACAATCTGATAGATACAATCTGATAGATACAATCTGATAGATAATGTGGGTTATTGTGGTTTGTTTTAGGGAGTGATTGAGATGAGTTTGATTGATATATCAAATTTATTATACTCTGGGTGTTTAAAGAAATCCTATGATATGGATATAGAGATATTTGAAGATGGCTATCGGAGTGAGATACATGTGTATGATAGAGGTGCATTAGTTACTGGTAGGGATACTGATTTTTTAAATGAAGAGTTAGAGTATGTTAGTGATAAGGTAGCTACTATTGTATCAAGATATAGAGAGATATATAGATATTTAATCGTATCTACTTCACGATTTGGTGGTTCATATATCAAAGATATAAGTATTAATCGTTTACGTGACGTGGGTGTAACAGATGTAAACAGGGTGTATATCGATTTAGATAGCTTATCAATACAATTCAGTAAAGATGTACCTAACAAGGTAATGGATAAGTTATTAGAGGCATATAAATTAAATCAGTCTTGTAGAGAAGAGTATGGTTTGAGTATGTTGTGTGTTGATGGTAGTAATGTTGTTGAATATAGTGATTGTGTGGAATATTGGGAGAGTTTGTTATCTGACGTAGTAGATACATTGTCTGATGTACTCAAACGATTCTATGTTAATTATGTGGGGTTGCTAACTAATAATGAATTTAGAGATTATATGTTGAAACGCTATAGTGGTGGTATCGTAGATGGTCGTTATCATCAATCTATGTCTGATTCTTTGTTACATGTAACGATTGATTTAGGATTATTTAGACTACGTGATATAGATGTAGATGCAGTATATGGATTTACTGTTGAGAATGGTGTTGTAGATTTTAATCCTATTAATTCATTATATAATTTGAAATACATAACTGAGGATATAGCTGGTGATTTTTGTAATGTGTTAGAGATGATGGCATATGTGCATGATGCTGTGATAAGGTATTATGTATCTAATGGCATATCTTTGTATCGAGGCTATGTGTTGGTTAGTCATGTATTAGGTAATCTTCAGTTAGGTGCTGATAGTTATACTTGTATGGCTGATAGCTTTACAGATGTAATAGGTTCTGTTGAATTGGGTGATTATTTTGAGTATCATGGTTGTGTATTTAGTTATGATGATAGTTTAGAATCTATTGATATGTACATACCAATACGAGAGTTTAACACTAGAGTTATGGCATCAAGGGTATTTGATGTTGGTAAGCTTATGCGTAGTTATGTAAATATGGTAGAGGAGTATTCTAAAGGGATATACAGTATTAGTTGGTGGTGGGGTATTAAAAATGAAAGTTACAAAAGAAGATTTAGAGGGTGTATTGATGTCTTTGGATATACCATATGAGTTGTATCGATGTGGTTTGATGTTTGAAGATACTAAGAAGTCTGAGGATGGTAGTTTAAGAGGGTTTGATTATTATTTCTTTAGAGAGACTGAGTATATAGGTGATGCTATTGTATCGGTAGCATCACGCTATCGTGAGTTGGCATTATATCATAATCGGTGTAGTGATTTACATAATGTGGTGAGTGTTGATATCGATTTCACAACTATAAAACGATATCGTAATTATCATAAAGAGGAATGGTTTCAAGAGTTAAAAACTAATGTTAATAGGGTTCGTGTTAACGATAATAATTCTATTAGTATCGAATTTACAGAAGAATTTACAAAGCAGTATATGGGATATATCATTGATGCTAAGGCGATACATGATAGGTTAGAGGATGCTGTGTTAGATGATAGTGGTGATATCGTACCATTTAGTATGTGTAAAGAATATGCTGATTGGTGTCAGTTGTTAGATAATGTGGTAGATGGTATCAAGAGATTATTGGGTAATGCATATCGTATTTATTTAGATTTCATGACAAATCCTGATGTAGCAGATGCATTAGGACGTAGATATGGTGGTATGGTTCGGTCTAGATATTATGATTATTTAGGGAATAGTTTATTTGTTAAGACAACTGTGTATGTAGCCAGTGGTAGTATTGATACGTTGTTTGTAGACCCTGTTATGGGTTATGAGGTAGATGGTGATGATGTCATTCATTGTACTATTGATGATAATCATATGAATATACGTGGTATACATTCTGATAGTGATATTAACAGGTTTTTAGATATTCTAGAGATGATGGCATATAGTAATGATGCATTAATTCAATATCTTAAAAGTAGTTATGAATCGTTGGGACGTGAAGTTAGTGGTTCACTGTATATGCCGTATCATAAAGGAGTTTGTGATATTATTGATAGGTTTAGTGACTTTGTAGAGCGTGGTTTACTTCGTATTAGTCTTAATTGTGTTACAGATGGTGTATGTGTGTGTTCTATTGATGACTTTTTTAATGATAGTTGGCAGTTTAGGTTTTCATTACCAGTTGGGTTGTTATCAAGGAAAATGATGGCATCGAGGGTGTCTTGTGGTGTTTTATGGTTCGATATGTACATAAACATGTTGCATTTGTATGCTAAAAAGGTATATGGTGTTGATATAGATAGGTAGTCAAAACATACAAAACTTTACAATATATTACAGTTATGGTATAATAAGTATGTAAGATATTGACTGTAATAAGGAGATATAAAAAATGAAAACATTTGTAGGGTTTGACTTCTATACCAGTCATACACGAGTTAGTAATGATTTATGTTTATCTACTATCGTTGGGGGTATTAGTCATGGCATTGATATTTATAGGGATGCATATCGTTTGTATCGTGTTATGGGATTAAATAACAACGTACAGGATATGAAAAGCTATGAATTAGATATTGGATTGGTTAAAGTGCATATTAATTGCAACGATGGGAATTATGTGGCATTTGACATAACTGATACTGTTGTAGTTGAGATGGTTCAGTCATATGATTTTAAATCTAGAGGATTATCTTATAATGGGAAGTTAGATAACATTGTTGCATATAATCAGATTGTTAAAAAGATAGTTGATTCTATTAACAGTGCTTTGATTCAGATATACGCACAGTTTGTTGATTACCTATTTACAAGTTGGGGTAAGACACAGTTTAATGGTATGTACGATGCTATTATTAGTCGAGTTGGTAGTAATAATTTCCTATATGGAAAAGTGCATACCGATTATTCTAAGTATGTATCTATGGATTTCAGTTATTCTTTAGTTGCATCTGTTGACTTCTTAGATTCTATTGATGTACGTCCTGTTATGGGTTTTTGTAGAAAGATTAATACTGTTGATGGTGTATTAGATGTGTTAGAGATGCTTTCTTTTGTTAGATATATGCTACGTTCAAACCAAAAGTATAATCTTATTAATGAGTATGGTAATACAGATGATTTAGACTATTTCAATGATAAAGAGTGTGTTAGTAAAATTCTAAAGTTAACTAATCATAAGATTGAGTTAGATTATTATAAGAAGATAGAATTAGATTCTAATATATCTGTTATGGTAAGTTATGGTACTATGACATTTCGTGGAAGTTACTTAGATTGTAAATTAGACTTTCACGTTTCATCTGATGCATTTCTGCGTAGAGTAATGGGGAGTGCTTTCTTTGATACTAATAAGCTAGAGGAGATACTGTATACATCTTTGTATTTATTCGGTCGATATGTTGGGTGTTGGGAGTGATAGTATGTTAATTACATTTGATACTGGTAGTAATGGGTTCATATTATCTAGAGGTAAGAATAATTTATCTGCTACTGAGTTGAGTACTTCATTGGGTAGGTTAATTGCTCAGTATCGAGATGTGCTAATGGTTGCTCATAAGACTCCGTGGTGTATCATTGATGTTGGTATGGCATTTTCTTCTAAGGTTGGAAATGTTTCATTTGAGTGTGGTAAAAGTGGTGTAGATTCATTTTGTAAGATTTCATTTAATAATATTGCTTGTCTTGATATATTGTTTAGTAATAATAATGTAGATTATGAGTCAATTTCTGCTATAGTTAGTAAGATTTTAGAGGAATCATTTTTTAGTTATATGACTTCAGTTTTTTGGGGGAGTTTTGATTTTTCTGATATTGAGTTGTATAGTCGGTTTAATACTAGAGGTAGTGTACTTAAACCTGTGCTACATCAAGAGTCATTAAAGTTTATTTCTAACAAGATTTCGTATTCACGTGTTGCTGAGAGATTAGAGTTAAGGGATTTTGATTTTTGTATATGTAATATCGATGATACATTGAGAGGTTCTTTTACTGTTATTGATATTTGTAAGCTGTTAGAGACGATTCATTATATTAGGGAACGTTTCTTGTCTAGTGGATTTTCTTTTGATGTTACTGTTAGAGGTTTTGGTAGTGTTTACCCTATAGACTACTTTTCTTGTTGTAGAGGTGATTTAGTGTCATTATATTATGATAGACGTGAATATAATAGGATGACTACTATATTGTCAGATGGTAGTACAGTTGGTGTTTATCGTATATCTATTAATGAAGATTGTATTACGTTTGCGTTTTTAATTAGTGCTATGAGTTCTACGTATAAGTTGATGGGGACTTCATTCTTTGATGTTAATAAATTCTTTTCTATATTAGAGCGTTCTGTATTTGAATTTGGCGAGTTCGTTGGTTGTTATAGGTAAACTATCATTCAAACTTTAAAACGAGCATACAGGTGCAATTTCGTGTGTTAAATAAGGAGAATAAAATGATTAATATGATTGTGTGTATGGATAAAGGTGATGGCATTGGTGTTAACGGAGGACTATTGTATCATCTTAAAGGTGATTTAAAACATTTTAGACAAAAGACATTGGGTACTACTATCATTATGGGACGCAAAACATTTGAAAGTTTACCTAATGTATTACCACATCGAGAGCATTGGGTTATTACACGAGATAAGGACTATAAAGCACCTAATGGTGTTAAGGTGTTTCATAGTCGTGAAAATATATTAAAAGAACTTGGTGATAGGAGAGCATTTGTTATTGGAGGTTCTTCTATTTATGATATGTTTATTAATGATGTAACCTCTATCTATGTAACAAAAGTAGATAAAAAGAAAAAGGCTGATACATATTTCAAGTTCAGTCGTGATGATTTTAGTTGGAGTCAAATTGGTATGCAACAAAATGATATTGATGAGTTAAGTGGTGAGCGATTAAATTACACGTTTGAAGTTTATACACGTAAAAACTTGTTAAAAGTTGGTAAGGGTGAAGATAACACTTTACAAAACTTAACATAGTATGTTATAGTTTAGTTATTATAAGCTTTATTTGATAAAGGAGATTACATTATGCATTATACTACGTTTGCCAGTACTGGTGATAACATTGGTGTTGTTGTACACATCACAGATTTCATGGATAGAGATGACGTTATTGAGCAACTTAATCACTATCGTTGGAGTTATGATGCTGTCAAGATTGATGACGATGAGGTAGTGGCAGTCATTTATTTACGAGTTGGCATTGGACGTAACTTTCAGTCTATTTCTAAAAAGTTGGGTTGCATGGTACAAGTTAATCCTTATACTGTTGTGTATGGGTTGGGTGCTATTACTACATATAAGAATGGTAATTTAATCAATTATTCTATTGATTTTGATGATAGATATGAGTGGTGGTTAGTTTGGGGTGATAAATCTACACTACTATCATTTGATTTCATTGACTTTGATGATGGTGATTCACCATATTGTGTAGAAGATAATGAATTAATTGGTTATGAGTTCTCAGATGATGAAATTGAAGAATTTACTGAGCGACTTAATACAGGGTATAATTGTGGTTTCTAGCATTTTAGGTGGGTGTGTGGTTTCATACCTACCTTTTGTTTTAATGTGGGGTTTGATATGAAAAAGTTTGATTTTATAAAAGAGATTGTTAAGACTTCAAAAGAGTTCGTGTGTGGACATCATTTTGATGCAATGTATAGGAGTCTTAAACTGACTTATATTATTAATGGTGATTCTGCTAAACATGATATGTTACGATTTGTAGATGATTTTCATCAAGATGGGTATTTAGATTATTTTGAATGGAAAGAGTTACGTAGGATTGTTTTAGAGAGTGATTTTAATCATTAGTGGGGTATATTATCATGAGTGGTACTAATTTAATTGATGGTAATAGAGTTGTTATTATTGAGGGTAGAGCGTTTACATTAAAGGCTATTTTGGATATTTATATCTTTGATAATATATTATATGTTCATTGTTATAATGGTGATGTGTCTAAAATAGATGTAGGTAAGATTACTGATTTTAAAGTTTTTAAAGATGTAATTGATGATGTGTCTGCATATCGTCAATCTTTGAATGGTTTAGTAGTCTGTGGAGGTTGATTATATAATGGATTACTTCTTTTTCTTTAAGGTTTTTGTGACATCTTTTGTTATGACTTTTCTTTTTGTATTTAGTACAAGTAGTTGTGAGCCTTTTTCTAGGGTTTATCGCATTTATGATGCCTTAGCATCAATTTTTTCTGCAATTTCAGTTATTTCTTTAATTATTGCTTTGATATTGTGGGTGTTTGACTAATGAAATACTTAAAAAGAAAAATGGTAGATAGGGGTTGTTTTACATTGGATTGTAATGCAACTATCAATAATAAAATTAGGTTGAGTGGTTTACCTTTTGAAAGATATATTCAGTATATCATGGCTAATAAGCTTATGTGGTTGAGTAAGAAATAGATTGAATTTCTTTATCGTTAATTACAAAACTTTACAACTTAATAGATATAGTGTTATAATGGTTATATAGATAAATGATTGTTTACATAACCATTTTTATTTAAAGGAGATTAAAAATGTTAGATTTGTATAGACGTGCTTTCCTAAGAATTCCAGTATATTGTGGTGATGCTGTTAAGTCAGCATTGCCTAAGACAGGTACATTTGAGGTAGATGGGTTTTTCTACACTCATACATACAAAGATTCGTTACTTTGGGAGTTAGTGTTGGCTGATTCTGTATGTTCTGAGCAGATTTCTGAGATGGAGTTTTACCAAGAAATTCCTAAAAATCTTAACATACATATATTTGGCAACGGAACTTCTATTGGTATTCAATTAGATAAGTATCAAAATGGTTTTTATGATTTTGTTGGTAAGACTGTACATGTATTTTGGCATAATTATTCTGTATACCTTACTTTTGACATTGGTAATGTTAATATTAAATATCGTAAATTAGATATTGATATTAACAGAGATACTACAGATACGATTCATATATCTTATATCGATGTAGTGTTAAAAGCAATTCGTCTTTTTAATATTGGTATTTACAAGGAAGTTAAGTAAAGGTGTACTATGTTAAGTTTTGATTATATTAATATTAGTGAAGATATTAAATTAAAGGATTCTTATAAATTTCAAAAGTCTATTATAGACAATAGATACTATTCAATTTCAGATATTTGTGGTAAGTATTTACGTGAGTTTAAATCTTATACTAAATGTCTTGTTGTTGTTAGCGATTCATCACATCTTAATAATTCTTTCGACATAGTGGGCCATACTAATTCACAGATATTCCTTGATGAGAAAGATTTGAACATATCACCTATTTTTTGTGTTGAGGTGTCTGAGCGTTATGATGGTAAGTTTTTGGTTAAATTCGTTATGACTTGTTTTTCTTCATTTAGTGATTTAGAGGATTTATCAAGTTTTATTGCAAACTCTTCTTTTTGTGATAGAGTAAAGCTTAGATGTCGTAGAGATGAGTGGAATAATCAATTTCACCATGCTGATTTATATCTCAAACTTTATGGTAGCGATGATTTAGTAGATGTGCATTATGGGATTGTTCTTAATCATGAGCAGTATATGTCATTAGTTGATACGATTAAGGAAATTAATAAAGGTTTAAGTGATTATAGGTTAAGTATTGCTAAGAGCAATGCTACATCTTATTATAATGTGTCATGCAAAAGGGATATGGTGATAATGTAATGAAGTCTTTGTTAATAATGAGAGGTTGTCCCGGTAGTGGAAAGACAACTCTTTTAGAAGATTTAGGGTTAGATATTTATTCTTTAAGTAGTGATAGGTTACGTTTGATGTATAGTTCACCTGTTTTAAATGAAGAAGGGAATTATACAATTAGTCAAGATTGCAATAATGAAGTATTTGATACTTTATATAAGATGTTAGAGTATCGAATGGCTAATGGTGAGTTTACAGTTATTGATGCGACTCATTGTTCTTCTCATAAAACAGTACAGAATCAGATTCAAGAGTATCGTAGATTAGCTAAACGATACAACTACAGAATCTATCAGTATGATATGACTATGGATTTACTGAAGATAGCTAGGCAGAATGAGTACCGTAGGGGTACATATTCTTTTGTTCCACATCATATTGTCGATAAGATGTATAAGGTAATGAAAGATACACCTAAGCTACATAGAGATATCACTAAGATAGATTCATTAGAAGATTTTATTTCTTCTTATAATACAGACTATCTGTGTGATGCTAATGTATACACTAGTGTTAAGGTTATTGGTGATATTCATTCATGTAATACTGTTCTTAAAAATGCTTTATCTGACTTTGATATTAATACATTATATGTGTTCGTTGGTGATTACTTTGACAGGGGTATTGAGCATTACGATACATTAAAAACTATTCAAGATTTATCTAAACATAAAAATGTTGTATTATTAGAGGGTAATCATGAATCACATTGGATTCGTTATGCACATAGTGGGAATAGTGATGATTTAGGTTACAAGCGTTTCAGAGAAACAACTTTAAAAGATTGGTTACTACATTATGATAATGAATCGGATTTAAAGAAAGAGTTACGTATATTATATCGTAAACTACATTCTTGTTATTTCTTTAAGTGTGGTAATTTTAGATATATGGTTACGCATGCCGGTTTGACAAAGTTCCCTGAAAATGCATTATTGTTGTCATCTACTCAATGTGTTAAGGGTGTGGGTGGTTATGATTTTGAGGTTTCATTAGAGTATACTAAACAACAGCGTAGTGGTACTGAAGTTCAAGTTTTTGGGCATAGGGGTGTATCTTCTTCTAAAGGTTTCAGTTATTCTTTAGAGGGTAGGGTTGAATTTGGTGGTCATCTTAAAGTTCTTAATGTTGATAAAGGTGGTCAGAAAGTTGTTGAATACAAAAACTATGTATACAATAAGAATTACCTAGATGATGAATTTAAATTTCAACAAGAATTTGGTAAGGTTGTACTAAATACTGACTCTATTGAAGTTAATGTCATAGCTAATTCTAAGTTAGTTAAGGTTCGTAATTGTGGTAATATGGTTAGTCTTAACTTTACTGAAAAGGCATTTAGGCATAATTTATGGGATAGTGTTACAATTAAGGCACGTGGGTTATTTGTTGATAAGATAACAGGTAATGTTAAAGCACGTTCTTATGATAAATTCTTTAATTTAGGTCAGAGAGAAGATTCTAATGAAGAGTTAGATAAACTAGTTTACCCAGTCAGGGTTGCTAAGAAAGAGAATGGTTCTTTAGGTATCATTTCTTGGGATAGGCAAAAAGGTGAATATATTTTCGCTAGTAAGAATTCTACAATGACTGAGCATGCTGGTTATGTTAAAGAAAACTTTGAAATGGTTGACTTCAATATTCAGTATGCATTACGTACAATTTTAATGAAGTATAATTGTTCTGCTGTATTTGAGATGATTCACCCTAAAGATGTTCATGTCATTAATTATAATAAATCTCATAAGCTTTTCTTGTTGGATTTTGTACCTAATAAATTGCATTTGGATAATGGTATCCATATTGATTATGAGTTTTCTGAAATGTGTAGGAAAGAGTTTAGTAAGATTTATGAAGAAAACCCTATGCTTGCATTTGATGACGTGTTTAAAGTTGTGTGGTCAACGACTGTTTCTGATAGAGATGCTTTAGATGTATATCTTGAAAAAGCTAAAACTTGTGATTTTGAGGGTTATGTGTTTACAGATGCTAGAGGTTATATGACTAAGATTAAGTCTGATTCCTATTTAGAATGGAAATATTGTAGGACATTATTAGGTCATTATGTTAGCAATAGTGATATAAATACTAATTCCTTAAATGATTTTGAAAAGAGTTTCTACAGTTTCTTGCGTACTCACTTTGTTAGTGATTTGAGAGATAAGAATATTTTAGAAGTTAGAGATATGTATAATCAGTGGGTGGCTAATAAATGATGGGTAAGTATAATATTAATGACAAAGTTCCTTTAAATTCTAAAGGACAAAATGCTAATATAAAAGCGAATATCTTGTCTGATGAAGAAATGCGTGAGTTGGGTTTTACGGATTATGCAAAAGATAGATGGTATTTCTGTAGAAGAGTTGGTGGTAAGGATAGTGATATTAGTTTTAATATCACTATCTTCAAGAAAACTAAGGACATTCAGATAGACGTTTTAGATGAGATGTTTTTACAGCCATATGACTTTCAAATGTATATCGGTACAGTTGCTGTAGCTAATCGAGTATATGATGATGTGCAGAACTATATGAAATTCTTCATGGACAATGGTGTTATTTATGGATATACTTTGGGTGATTACATTTAAATGTGAGGTGAGTTTTCTTGTATACTAATTTTTATAAGGTTTGTGATATAATTAATTCTTTGTCAAGTCATATTGATTATGCTCAGGATTGCTTAGATTATATGTTTACATTGGGTGATTCTAGTATTATGTTTGACAGTCGTACAAAAAATGCTACTATTAATATTAATGGTGAGGTACATAGTATTACAGACGAGTTTTTATTGTGTTATCTAGAATATGATGATTATATTTATCGATATGACACTATGTTTGATGGCATATTAGATTTCTTCTATGCTTTTCTTCATAACTGCAATATTTCATTTTCAGAGATGAGTTCTAATGTTAGTAAGATTGTTGAGTTTAGGAAAGGTTTTGGGTTTGAAACAGATTCCGAGACTGTAGAGTTTTTACAGGAGTTCTTCTTGTATATTCATAATAAGTTATCTGAATTAGATAACTTGTAGGGAGTGATGCATTGTGAGTTTTGATGACATTAAGTTTAGTAGCGATTATTCTGCTGAGGATATTAATAGAATAACTAAAGATTTTGTAGATATGGTTAAGTATCTTAGGAATAATGAAACATATTATAGTTCTATCGTTAATGAGTGTGATAAAGCCTTAGGGGATTTATATCATTATTGTGAGTTATATTATCCTACAACAAGAAGTGGTAAAACTAAAGTTGTAAGTCTTATTCGTGATATATCGACTACTAGACGTAAGGCTAAGGATATATTGGAATTAGTTGAGCCTATTCTAAAACTAGATACGTCATATATGAATGAGTTAGGTAGGGTATCTAATTCTATTAATAAGACATATAGTAAATTATATATTAATGGGCGAAGGTATGTTCCACGTGTTTTAAATGATTTATTTGATGAAGTTGGTGATGATTAAGGTGTCTGATGCATCTAAACTTAGGGATAGGATAGATGGTAGGATAGATAAGTATATCTATACCTATGCTGATGCTTATTTTAATGATATTGACAATAAAATATTACATGATGATTTGTATAAGGATTTAGTGTTGGATTTGAAAAGCATTATCAAGTAAGAATGTAATAGAATTGGTTTAGAGTAAAGTATTGTTTTTATTTATAATCTGTGGTACAATTTATTTAAAGGTTTGATAGTTTAATGAGTTTGAGTGATTATATAAATTCTCTCTCAATCACTCTCACATAAGAAATAATCTCCGTAATTTCAATGGAAGTTTTTCTTCTGTAATCACTCAAACTCATTAAGCTATCAAACATTCGTAGATGACGTTTGCCACGTTGTTGCATAAATTTCTCCTTAAAAGCGACTCATATAATCACAATGAAATATATGAGTCGCTTTTTATTTAGTTTAGTGGAGGTATGGGTTGAGCGATTATAAATTAGAGGATAAGTACATTTCTTTTAATGGTATTACATTGGGTAGCGACCAAATAGAGTGTGCGGAGTATATGTTAGCTAGAAAAGGGTGCATATTGGGTGGTCAGTGTGGTCTTGGTAAGACTTTGATTACATCTGTAGCTAACAAAGTACTATTAGATAAGTATAGTACAGTCGTTTCTATTATAGTTTGTCCTGTTAAGGCACTTAAAGCCTTTCGTAGAGAACTATTTGAGAAGCTACTTCTTAAAGAAGATGAGGTTGGGATTATATCTGCTGACTATACATTGTATAATTTAGATACGAATAGAATTTTTGTGTGTACTGATACTCAGGTAGAGAAGTTGGATAGAATTACTGCTGAGTTAAAATCTAGAAACATTCCAATGATTTTAAATGTTGACGAAGCACATAAACTGCAGGATAAGAAAAGTAAATTCTCTATGATTATGTCTAGTATTAGGTCTAGGTGTTCTATTGTATGGCTTATGACAGCTACACCTATTCTTAATTCTTTAGATTCTTTGTATAATATTGTTAACTTTTCATCACCAGGTTTTCTTGGTAAGAAAGATGCTTTTGATAATAATTTTACTTTATGGAATTTACGTGACCAATACATTAAACGTGGTGGTAAGGCTACTAAGATTAAGGTTAAGGATGTATATGGTTATAAAAATCTAGATATTCTTAGAGAGAAGCTTAATGATATTATTATTGTTAGAGGTAAAGAGTATAATCTTAAATTCACTGCTTTAGAGTGTGATTTGTCTGATAAAGATTATGAGATATATAAACGAGTTTCTAGTGGTATCTTAAATTTTGAGGATGATGCTAGGAATTTTTCACGTAGGATGCATGATTTACAGCGATTTGTTGATAGGGTATATACTGATGAAACAATGGAGGATTTGGTATCTAATTATTGTGATACTGAGTATTCCCCTAAAGAGGAATTATTGCTTAATTCGTTAGAGGGTGCATTTAGCAATGGTTATAGTGTTATCATCTATGCGGAATACAAAGAAACAATTTCTAGGTTAGAGACTATACTAAAGAAGAATAAGAAAAAGTTAAATCTTGGTAAGATACATAAAGTAACAGGTTCTATTAATATTAAAGTTAGAGAAGCTGTTGAAGAGAATATTGGTTCTAGGGATGTGGTTTTGATTACATCAGCTGGTACTGAGTCTGTTAATTTACAGAAGTGTAATACAATTATTTTCTATGACATTTCTTTCTCAACTAAGAATATGATTCAAGCGGTAGGTAGGGTTTGTAGACGAGACTCTAAGTTTAATACTCAGTATGCTATTCTTTTGGTAACAAAACGTACTATTGATGAGTATAAATATCGTATGTTCAATAATAACTTAAATATGGTTAAGGGTGCTGTTGGTGCTGGTAAAGATATTCCATTATCTGAGGATATGTTATTATCAGATGCTAATGATTTACGTGTTCTTAAAGATGAGTTACTATGGGCATATAAAGGCTCTAAGAAGAGGACTATAAAAGTTAAGACTACTGATTATAAAGTTGTTGAAAAGCAACTAGTTCCTTGTACATATGCTGATGCTAGTGGTGAGATTGCTAGTTATCGTTTTTTAGTTGAGCCTTGTATTTCTGATACTGTTGGATTTGATTTAGATTCATGTACTAAGTTGTATTCTTATATCTCAGATAAAGAAATTCCTTTTGCTGTCATTAAGACAAAGTATCATCAATACTTTACTACTGAAGAGGGTAAGAGGATGCTTTTATCTCTTAAAGATGGGGCATTAAATAGAGGTAGAATATTACTAATAGGTAATAATATAGAGATTTCTAAGATGATACAGAAAGAGGTACTAAAACTTTGTAAATAATCTTTGATTTTATGTTAAAGAGTAGTTATTAAATAGAATATGGTGTATGATAGGGGTATAGATTTCTATATCCCTATTTTAAATTTGGAGATGATTATATGAATACAAGGAATAAGATTAAATTACGTGCATTATTGTTGGTTTTAAAGAGCCGTAAATATGTGGTAGATGTTATATCTTTTGAAGATGATACTATCAATATTAAGATAAAAAAGATTTAATATACTATATTTTTAAAAATTCTCTTTACAAAACTTTACACATGTGTTAGTATATGATTAATCAATAAAGTATGTTGTTTTTAGATAGTAGGAGTGGTTGAATTGTGTTTGTTTTATTGGGGGTGGTGTTGATGATTAGTGTGTGAATATAATGATGATTTTATATTGAAAGCTTTAAGGTGGTATTATCCGCAGACTAAGTTTTTTGTTTCTGAGAATGGTATTTTAATGGGTAAAGATTTTATGTTTGATGGTATTTATAATGTCTTTACTGTATCAGATACTATGAAGGAGAAAGCAATAGTTTATTATGTGGATAGACATAAATGTAAAGATTAAGAGTTTTATTAAAAGGTAGATTTAAAAGGAGATTTTATTATGGATAAATTTTGTGATATAAGAGTAGTTTCTATGGTTAATTATTTTGCCTTGCCAACTTCTTCTTTAGATTGTCGTATTGTAGGTGATAACCTAAAAGTTGTAATACGTGATGAGGGGTTATATGCTGGCATGCCACGTCCTAGAGGTGGTTTTATTAACAACAATAATTCTTATCGTTATATTGAAGCTATGCTTGATACTAAAGGTGAGGTTGTTGAGTTTGAGGGGTATATTGACGCTGGGTATGGTTTTGAATACTTTGAAAAAGATTCTATTTATGCATTGGGTGCCATCACTAAAGAGTCTAAGGTTAATACAACAACTATAAAGAATTTTATTAAAGAGTAATGGTATATTTTTAAAGGTAGATTAAAAGGAGATTTTATTATGTTAAAGAATTTATTTTACGATGCAGATGGTTCTATTAAGACTTGGGTTGCGTTTTTGTCTATTTTTGTTGTTGGTTTTATGATTATTGGTGGGTTGTATTGCATGTTAGCAGATAATCCACCTCCTGAAAAGATTTTATCTCAACAGTATACAACAGTTGTAGGGAAGAATTTAACATTAGATGAGAGTTTACACTATGCTAGTTATGGTTTCACTAAGGATGCAACTACTAAGGGTGTGTCTAAGTTTAGAGATGTAGATTTAGATTGGAAGAAAATTGATGCTAAAGATTTGCCTAGAGAAGTTAAATCTCAGTTATCTCAGTCTGATGTAGATTTGAAAGTATATGTTGCGGATGTAGATGAATCTTTAACTAAGGGTGTCACTGATGTTAAACATTATGTCATCATTAGACATTTTAATGAAAATAATTCTGATAGATTAAGTGGTGTATATACTGTTATTAAGATTAAAGGTAGTAATGGTAGTGAGACTAAGGTTCAGACTTTAGAGGATGCTGTTAATTTTACAACAGCATATTTAGTTACAAGAGGTAAATAGTATATAATGAGAAAGTATATTAAAAAACCTGTAACTGTAGAAGTTTTTCAATTCTTTTATAATGATGATGCTTCTACAGAGATATTGAAAACAGAGGTAGGGATTGATAACTGTTTCTATGATTGTGATGGTAAACTCTTTCTACGTACACTAGAGGGTGCTATGGTTGTTAGAGATGGTGATTATATCATTAAGGGCGTAAAAGGTGAGTTCTACTCTTGTAGAAAAGATATTTTTTATAAAACATATTATGCTGATGATATCGTAACTAAGTATGTTGTACATTTAGAAAAGCGTGATGTATTCTCACCTATGTTCTTTGATACATTTGAAGATGCTGTTTCATGGGGAAGAGATATCTTTAAAAAGTATAAAGATATTAATGCATGTGAAGATTTCTTATATCAAAGCTATGAGCATCTAGTAGATGATACAATGACAACTTTCTATGTTTCTAAATGTAAAGAATATATTCCTTATGTGTGGGATGAAGATATCTTAAATCATATGCAGGTTGATTTAGATGATAACAGAGAGTGTTGTTGTATTGATGATTATACAACAGCTGATGAAGAAAAAGATTTAGGATTAATTGTTAATGAAGCTATTAGAGGTTGGGTATTTAAACATAATCTTATTGATAGGGTGTGGGGTTATGATATTGAATATGATACAACAGTTTCTGTTCCAATTAAAGCATAGGTATTCTTAGAGAGGTAGTATTAGTACTACCTCTTTTTATTTTACTTTACACTTCTTTACATATATGTTATTATTTAGTTGTAGATATTCTATTGAAATTATTGGAGGTAGATGATTATGAAATTAATAAATTATAAGGTGTTAGATGATTACATTGTTATTAACGATACTTTTTGTTATGGATTAGCGTCTTTACGTGGTATTCGTTTAGATGATAATTACTTAAAATTAGATAAAGAGTCTTGGGTTGGTGAGTGGTTTAACTTGGTTGATTTTGATGGGGATATGTCAGAATTAATTAAGTTTGTTGATAGTACTAATAAGCTTGTCAAGGACGCTAAGTCTAAAGAGTATTTAGTAGTTGAATGGGGAATTTTCTTCTTTATTATGTTGATGGTAGCTGTTGTTTCTTGCTTTGTTGGTATGGTTATTGGTGTTAGTTGTGGTATACATGTATGAGTGTTTTAACTGATATGTTTTACAGAGATTCATATAATTTGTACAGTGATGGTAGGGATATAAGCTACTCAGTAGATTACATAAATTCATGTATTCATATGTACTTGTTACAGTTGTATTATGGTATGAGTGATGATGAAATAGCTAAGTATATGTATTATTATGGTGATAGGGATGGATATTAAAAGTATTTTATTTACATTGGTGTTTGTGTTGATGTTTCTTATTTTTTGTTTAATTGATTTGTATGTAATTTATTTGTATGGGTATTAAGGAGATGTATTATGTATAAACGTGATGATTTTTATGTTGATAGTGAGTATGGTTATTTTATTATTTTTGGTAATAAAGTTTTCAATCTAGAGGATGTCAAAGACATATATCTAAGAGATGAAGCTATGTATATTGAAATGACTGATGATAGTAGGGAGTATTTTGATATTGTTGTTAATATGTGTAATATTCCTTTGTTACTAGATTTCATTAGAGAGTTTAAGATAGCTAAGAAAGTTAATTCTTCTAAAGATGTTTGTACGTATGAGCGTTCTTTCCGCTCATTCGCTATTTATATGTTATTAGTTATGTCTATTATGCTTAATTTAGTTCTTATATTGGTTAAGTAGGTGTGTTTTATGGGTGTTGATAGATATGTCTTTGGTTTTGAAGATGATTATTTTTATTATTACATTAGTAGTTATATAGGTGGTAGTTTTGTTTCACCAGAACCACGTTCTTTGAGAGGGGTATATCATGTGAGAGATATATCTTTTGTACAATTATGCACACAAGATTATGGGACTATGTTGTGTGTTAATGTGTATGGTAGATACAGAGATGATATTAGAGTTAAGACTTTCTATCTAGATGACTTTAAAGAGAATAGAGCATATTATAATACATTAGTACATAATGTTAATAATCGTATTAAGAACTATAATAAAGTTAGAGAGGATGCATCTAATTCTTTTGTAGGTAAATTTTTTGCTATTAGTTTGATTTTATTTATATTATTTATGGTTTATCTGTGTGGTATATCTTAAATAATATTACATAAAAATATTAAACTTTACAATTCAATACATATATGGTATTATTTAAGTAAGATATAGTGAGTGTATCTAAACACTGTATGAATGTATTATAGTGTACAACTTTATAGTGGGAATTGGTTTTGTTATATTAAGCGAGCAATACATTATACTTTTTACAAACTTTGTTTTTTATAACTTATTTTGATGGTGATTAACCATATTCTAGTGTAAGGTTGTGTAATGTTTTACATCATACTTATTTATGTCTTTTTATTTTATAGAAAGCTAACACTATTAGAATACATCAACTGATACATTCACTATATCGAATATTATTAATCTAGTTTTCAAATATTACTTTACACAGTATTACTAAACGATACAAAGTGATACAAGATAGAGTAGTTTATTATAAAGGGGTATAAACATATGGATTATTATATTAAAGAGTTTTTAAAGACTAATAAATTAGAGACTGGTGTACCATTTAAGGTTAAGGAACTTAGACGTTTAGTGGTAGTAGATGAGGATGGTTCTTTTAAGTATGTAGATAGTGATGAAGTATTGGTATTAGGGGATGTGTTTAGTCTTTTGGGTGGTGCGTATCACGTAGAGTTGGATAATGCTAAGTATCTAAGTGGTGATACATATTATTTTGTATCTGATGCATACAATGTTAAGAAAGCTACATGGGGAGATAACATTTATGATTATGCTTTATTAAGTATGGGTAATGTATTTACTACACGATTTGATGCAGATAATCATAAAGAAGAGATTCTTAATAGGTGTAGAGAGATTAATACTAAAGATATTGCTACAGTAGTGGCTAATAAATCAGTAACTAATAAAGATATTTCTGAAGTATTAAATGATAATGTCAACATCTTATCTAATAAAGTCAAAGACATTGGGGACACTGCTACATTGTTAAATAAAAAATATAAAGATAAAGTAAGTGGTATGGCGATGTCTATTGATAAAGATAGCATTGATAGTGGTAAGTATAAGGGTTATACATTACATAATGGGGTTAAGAAAGATTTTGATATTAATGCAACTTCATTAGGTGAGGCTATTCGAGAGGCATTAAAGAAAAGCTTTAATTGATATAGGTGATATTGGTTAATATAGGTAGGTGAGTGTGGTATGTTAGAGAATACAATTAAGATGCTAGTCAATACATTAGATTATTACTATAAAGATAATCTAATTGATGGTGTAAGTACAGATACAAGTGGTAGTAATTATGTTATGTCCGTTGATTATTCATTAGAGAGTGCTAAGTGTACACTAACTGATGGGAATGTAACAATGGATGCTAATCTATACTATAATGATAGGGCATGCAACTTGTATATTAGAAATTATACAGATGGATATAATACTTCTACATTAGATACTATTATTCAAGGTATTTGTCATTATGAAGAAGTGTTACAACGTGAGAGTGATATTGAGGTTAATGTAACACTTATTTAATATCATTGTGATAATATAGGTGGTATTATACTAAAGATAGTGTGAGATAAGGTGATTTATTTATGGGTTTGATTCAATTCAAGTTGCGGAGTGGTGCTTTACAGAAAATCATACAAAAACGTATGATTTCTATTAGTGAGTTATCTAGGTTAAGTGGTGTAAGTCGTCCAGCTTTGTATAGCTTGATTAATGAAAATGTAAATTATGTTCGTATTAGTACATGTAGGAAAGTAGCAGAAGCACTTAAAGTTGATGTAGATACATTATTTGAGGTAGCTAGTGATACAGCTACAGAAGTTGATAAATAGATGGAAAGATTTTATAGTTTAGATATCAAGACACAATATGTGTTACAAGATAGTGTTAGGAAGGATACATTTAAGAGTATAACAACTATTGAGGGTGTTCAGTGGTTGATGTGGACTTTTTATCATTGGGGTATTAAGTATTTAACATATGATGCTACTATGGGGTTACAACTATTTCATGGTAGACCTGTGTATGATGTAAATACTAAGAGATGGTATGGTACTAAAGTAGTTAAGACTGTAGAAAGTAATACTACAGATAGTACGAATGGTGAAGTGAATAATACAGGTGAGGGTGGTATTCATGGAGAAGATACTGTTAATTCTGGTATTCATAGGGGGGATAATGAAGCTGAAAGAAGAGACATCAACAGCGAAGTTCATACTGACATTCTTCCTATGGATAATCATAATGGCGAAGATGTAGAGAGAGGTAATACAAATGACAATGGACATGGTAGTAACAATCATTCTGATGGGGTTGGGGTTAACACTCATAGTAATGACAGAGAAGTGGTTAATGCGGATACTCATAGCATTTCTAGTGATGGTGGTATACAATCTACTGTTCTAGGTGCAACATCTACACGTGAGGTGGTAGAGTATGCAGATAAAGGGAATGAACCAAAAGGTTTATCATTCTATTTACATTCATTGATTTCTAGTGTGTTTGAGTTATCTGAAGGTACCGCTATAGAGTTAACTACACAAGCGATTGAGGATGATGTAGCTAATAAGACGTTAACAGATGGTACAATAGTAGAAGTATCTAATAATGGTATTACGTGGTTTAAGCGTTATTTTAAATCGATTGAGCCTAATTTATCTACTAAGTATTGTGTATATGGTGGTGGACGTACAAAAGACACTGTACGAGATATGGCTGATGTAGAGTATTATCAGTATATGCGTTATACAGATACTACACAAAGTAACACTAATACATGTAATAATGGATGTGGTAGTTGTAATAATACTACAGTTAAATATGAGAGTGTAAGGAATACAGTAGATGGGAGAGTTGTTTTTGCTGATAGGGGTAGTTTAAATAAATAGGATATCTATAATAGATATAATATAAAGGTTATGGGTAATAGTAATAGTTGTAATACAAATACAAATACTAAAGATGAGATTAGGTATCTTCCTGAAAATGTAGTTAAGGTATCGATTGATATGGATGAATATCTAAGACTTAAAGCAATAGAAAAAGAGTGTGTAGGTCTTAGAAAAGATATACTAGCATATAAAAGTAATTCTATTTTTGTAGAAGAGCATGAAGTGTGCTATGAGCGTTTACATGAAAACTTATACAATGAGTTAGAAGTATTGTATACTAAGTATCGTGGTTCTGCTATATGGAATTTAGATATTACATTATGTGGTGTTATAGCTTTCTTTGTTAGAAAGTACTTAGAGGGTAGTCCTGAAAAATTTGATTATGATGAGAATTCTAGATTACGTTACAATACATTAGTACATGCAGTTACATCATTAGAATATTATTTTGATAAGGCTAATAATGGTGGAGACAATTTAAATCAGGAAGATAGGGAATTAGTATTAGAGGCTTTATCTGAAGTGAGAGAGTATTGGTTTTCTATGTGGACATAGATATTTGATATGTGAGAGGATTGAGATATATGCGTTACATATTAATTGGGATTATTTTATTAACTTCTCTTTTTATAGGTGGTTGTGGTGATTGCTTTGTTGGATGTGGTGATACATCTGTTGATAAGCAGTCTAGTGTTTCAACTAGTAGGGAAGATAAGTTAAATCTCTATATTACTGAACAGAGTGATAAATTGATTGAGCATTATAAAGATTCTGATGTTTTTAGTCATACCTATTCTGGTAGTGAGGTTGGCACAGAGGGTTTTTTATCGAAGACTATTGAATATATGGATAGTCGAGGTTATAGGGTTGATACTATTAAACATGACGATAATACTGCTTTATACTTTGTTTCTAAGTCTATGTATTTTTATAGTAATGTCAATAAGGGTATTACTGTAGTGTATAAGAAGAAATAATGAAAGCTATACTAAATAAGATATGTAATTTATAGGAAGTAGATATATGGGTAGGAAAGTTATCTTTAAGTCTGTGGGATTTCTTTTGTTGTTTATAGCATATTATTATGTAGAGAGTAAACATTAGACTTAGAGTTTTAAGGTAGGAGCAAAATGGGAAGAAATAATGTAAATATCGAACTGTGTAGATGGAAGAGTGAGAGTACATTTCAGTATATTCTAGCTAAACAATTATATCTTAATAATATCTGTATTCCTAATGTTACAATGTATACTCCTAAGAAGAGAGAGTATGAGGCAGATTTCTTATATTTTAATCTGAAGAGTAAACGCTTAACAGAAGTTGAGATTAAAATTAATAAGATTGATTTTCAGAACGACTTTAATAAACCTAGATATCATGATAGTGAAGATGTGTCTTATTTATATTATGCATTACCTAGTGATGTATATGAAAAGCATAAGGATTTCATTGATTCTAAATTAGGGGATGCTGGACTTATCTTAATTGATAGAAAAGAAGATAAGGATGGTGTTTATTATGTATTTGGTGGCTTTAAGAAGAAAGCTAAGAAACGTAAAGATGCACTTCCTTTAACAGATGATAAAGTTCTTAGATATATGCGTATAGGCTGTATGAAATGGGTTTAGATTGAGGGGATTAAATTATGGGAATAATATATAATAAGAGATTTACCAAGCTTAGACTACAGTTAGAATTATTAGCATCACATACAAGTTATAGTGCTGATAACTTTGTATTTAAATATGTTTATGATAATGTGGAATTACCTACTAGGAATTTTGGTAATATTCAGTTATATGAGGTACAGTATAGTATTGATAGATATTTTATTATTGAATACTATGTTGGGAATGTACGTCTGTTAGAGACTTATGATTTAAGTACAGCTAATGGTGGTCTACATGATTGTAGTGGTATTCTTAAAGAGGTTATTGATTTAATAAGTGATGTTATTGATTGTGTAACAGTATCTTTTACTGATAATACCAAGGCTAAGGCTTTTTTGGATAAGTATTTAGCTAGGGGTTCTAGTGTAGATACTATTATTAGTAGTGAGTTTGATAATAGAGATACTATTGTGTATTGGTATGTTGATACAGATTTTATTACAGTGTATACAAAAGATTTCAACAATAGAAATGCATATAGTGTTAATAAATATTTTGTAGAGCATTTAGTAGAAACTAACTTATTAAATGATATTAATGTTAAGAATTTTAAGCTTATCAGTCATTATGCAGATATAATTCATAGTGATAAAGATACAGAGGTTGCGTATTATTAATTGTATTGGGGGTATATATGAGTTATTCAAAAATCATTGATTCTTTAAATGAGGGTGCTAGTGCTAATGTTAAATTAGTTGAGTCTTTGTTGAAAGGGATTTCAAATAATGATTTATCTAAGGTTAATAAGTCTTGTGTGGACACAAAAGATTTAAAAGTATTATTCAATAAATCTAAGTTAGGTAAGAATAATAAAAATAAGTTAATTGCAAAACATATTAATGATGTTCGAGAAGATAAGAAGGCAGAATGTTTAATTCAAATTTATTCTATTGGTAAGGAAGAATATATTACATTCACATTTACATATGAGGGTTGTTTAAAGAATTTAGGCATCTCTTATATTTGTCATTATGATACGGATTCCTATGGGAGTGCTACAACAAGTTTAGATTTTGATGCTGGTGAGATGTATTTTAGTGATATTAAGGATGGTGTATATGGCGATGTGGAAGGTATCGCTTTGTACAATACTCTAACTGATACATATATTGGTAATGATAAAGAAGCATCTAAGGAGTTGTTTAAAGCATTTTCTTATAATGTAGCAATGGGTGTAGACTTGTTATTCCCTGTTATTAGGGGTTATCAAGATGATTTTAAAAAGTGTGGTTTCTCAGTAGAATTGGTAGATAATTTCTGCTTAATTGTGTCAATTAACTTCTATTCCTATGACAATGATATTAATCAAGAAGTATTTAGTGAGCTAGAAGTTACAAAACGTACTTTTAATAGTGGCTATGATGATAGTGGTTCGATATACTTCTTTGTATATGCTTAATACTTATTTTAGATTATAAGGGGTTTGTATAGTGTGTATTCATAGGGATGTAGAGCATAGGACACGTTCATATACAGAAAATAATGAAGTGATTAGTACTCATAAAGAGGTACTAAAAGATTTAGAGTATATTTGGGGATGTTATCCTGAGTTACGTTTAGGGCAATTACTATGTTATATTGCATCTGAGGTATTGGGTACATCTGACCCATTCTATTTAGAGGATAGTAAGTATCAAACATTTAGGGATACTGTAGCAGATAGGTATAGTGATATATGAAAGATAAAGATAGCAGTTGGTTAGATATATTTAAATACACGTATTTTGCACTACAGTTGAAGGTGGAAGTATTTCTATTAAATCGTTTGATTGGTAGTTCTACAGGTTTATATCAACAGTGTATTAATAAAGGTGTATTAAAGTTTCTAGATGCATATGAGCGAGCGAATGAGGGTAATTATGATAAGTTTTTAAAGTCTGTGGAAAAGTCAGTTGAGGATTCAGATGATGAAAGCTTTAAAGATTATTCAGATGTGTACTTAAATGGGTTTAAAGCACATTATAGTGTAGAAAGAAATATGCGTGTTATAGCTACTAATGAATTAAAGAAACAAACAGAGGAGTTAAAGTGTAATGAGTATATTGTTTAAATGTGGTGTAGTTGCGTTATCTGTGTTAACTTTGCTGGGTACTACATATGTGGGTGCTATTAGTACCGCTAGACCTGTAGTCATTAGTAGACCATCTGTTGTAAAATCTACAACAGTAGCAAAACCAGTAACTAAATCTAGTACACCTAAGAGTTCTACATCTGAGACTAAATCTTCTACAGAAACTAAGACAACTAGTGTAACAAATAACTATTATACTACTAATAAGAGTGGTGGGTTCTTTGATAGTTTCACAGGTGCTTTTGCTGGTACGTGGTTCTATCATACATTATTTGGTAATAATGATAACAGTAGTTCTAATGTTAATACTGAAGCTACACAAGAAAATACTGAAAGTGAAGATACAGAAGAAGTATTTAGCATTAGTTATTGGATTACTAATAATTTAGAATACATTAAGAATTTGTTATTTGGAATTAAGTAGGTAATTGTCATGTTACAAAGTCTAAAGAATAAGGAATATATACAGAAGTTGTTAAATGCTGAGACTTCTAATGTTGTGTGGGATTTATGGTTTAGTACACCAGATGATTTATTTGTTAAGTGTGTAGATACTATAGTTGAAGATGATGTTTGCGATTCTACTAATACTCATAAGAGATATATCTATAAGTGTGTAGATGGTAAGTATTATGAATATTCCTATTGGGAAGATTATTTTGGTGAGCAGACATGTCATAATTTTAGAGAGGTTACGAGACAACCAGTTTTAACGTATGAGTGGGAGTAGACAATGATGAAAGATTTACAAGAAAAAGCAATTAACTCAGCAAGAGGAGTTTTATTCAGTAATTGTGGGTATAGTGCTGACAAAATCACTACAGATAAGATGTTTATTGTTTGGTTTTGTAAAACATTACAGAATTGGAAAGCTATTGTAAGTGGTACTGAAATTAAAGAATTGATTGAAGTAACTTATAATGGTGATAAAAATGAAGTATATGTATATGTATATGATAAGAAGTTAAACGTAGCGATTACATTGTAGGAGGGTTAAAACTATGGAAGAGCGGAAACAGAATTTATTAGAAGAGTTTAATACATTAGAAGAACGTATTCATAATCTGATTGCGTTTTTAGATGAACATAAAGAGCATGAGGATTATTATGTAATGTGTAAACAGTTAACAGCTATGGTTGAGTATCGTGAGTGTTTACATACACGTATTGTAAAATATAATATTGCTTAGGGTATAAAAGTTTTTTATGGGGATAATACAAATAACTAAAAAAGTTTGTATTATCTCTTTTTTCATATAATAGGTATACTATATGTGTAATAGTAGTTCTTGTGAGGAGATGATAAAATGATTCCTAGTTACGATTTAATGTATGCAATCAATAAAGAATGTATACTCTATCTACAGAGTGTGTGGGGTAATGATGAGTGTGAGAGTTGTACATATGGGGAAATATACTCTAATCTAATGGAAGAGGTATGTGATGGTGCATTAGATATTCCTTTGTATACTAAAGAGTCAAAAGAGTATTATAAGACAAATAGGGATGTAAATTTTAATAAGTACATGTTAGATATCTTATTGAAGATGTATGAAAAGAATAAAATGAAGTATACGTATAAAGTAGATAACGTAGTACATATTTCTGATGAGTTCTATGTGTTAGAAAAAGAATTAGAAAAGTTGGTAAAGGGGAATTGATATGAAAAAGAATAAGACATATAAGAGATTTGATTCTGATACTTATCGTAGAGTTATGAGTATATTAATCTATCTTGAAAGCCTTGAGGTTAAGGATATTGTAAGACATGTAAATCATAGTAAGGTTTATTACAGAGTTAGAACAGATGGTTATTTTCTTAAACTTGATAGCGTTAGCAATATCATGGAGAATTTACCTAAGAGATATGTGGTATCATTTGATACATTTATGGGTAAGGTATTTAAACGTGTTATAAGGAGAGTACATACGTTTTATAGGGATGAATATTATGCTATTAGTTTTTTAATGGATTATCTACAAGATAATAGCTATATTGTACCTATTGGGTTGGAAGACATTGAGTGTGTACGTATGTATGCTGAGAGTAGGTTTGGTAAGGGGGATGTGTTGGAGTTGGTTGATAATTTATTAGCTAAGAAGTCAGAAGTTGAAAATATTCTAGATGATACTGAAGTAGTCAATAAAAACACTACATTAGATACAAAAACATTAAGTAAGAATTTTGCCTATTTAAAAGAAACATTATTACGATTGTACAATAAGGGGTATAATACGATTGAGGTTGGTGATAATATTATTGCTGTTGTACAGGACTATACACAGGATGATGTAGACAATCATACAATTAAGCGTAAAACATATCTAAATATCACATCTACATTTGAACTGTTAGATTTGTACAGACCACTACGTAGAGGTGTATATTCTATTAAAGAACTACTTAATTTACCTAATGTAGGCGATATTGTGTATATGGGTGATAAGCCTTATTATTTACATAGTATTTCTTATAATGGAATTGGTACGCAGTATTTCTTATATCCTAATCATTTGAATAAGGAAATGTATGAGTTGTTAGGTCGTCCTAATAGTTTAGAGATGACATATAAAGTTCGTTTGGCTAAGAAAAATAATACGTGTAATATGTTTACAGATGGCTATCAAGAAGAATGGGATAGATTTATAGGAGGTTTATAATGTCAACTCAATATTTTACAACTGATGTTATCACAGCAGAAGAGTATGTTGGTTATGTACGTATGGTGTTTCAACTACAATCTTCTATTGATATGGTTGGTTTAGATGGTGGTATTCAAGTAGTTGATAACAGATTACGTTTCTATAATGCAGAAGATGAAGATATCACTTCTAAATATAAAGATTTAAAGAGATTGGGTGTAGATACGACTCTTTTACTTAAACATAATAGTTGTATTTCTGATTGTATTGTACATTTAGAAAC
>QWCI01000004.1_pt1 | contig 223237 bp, 164 predicted proteins | sample 1972541 | NCBI WGS metagenome assembly QWCI01 (sample SAMN09866712, study PRJNA288562) | Human oral metagenome isolate term3_saliva, whole genome shotgun sequencing... | isolation source: mouth | host: Homo sapiens | place: USA: California | reverse complement strand
AAGAACGCAACAACAGAACTTTCTCTGTTTCGCTGTACTTTAATCTTGACATAATCTTTTTTTGAGTTTATGAACTGTCAACTTATTTAGTACAGGACACCCCAAGAAGCGAGAATTTGTCCTATTCTTGTAATGCTTCAAAATTGCGTTCGTTTTAATCGCTGGAAAAGAAATTGAATTTGAAGCCAATCTCGAAGCCGTAGACTGCGAATAATTTTTCCAAAATCAACCTCATGCAAGTAATCATTGATCCTCGATTGAGATTCAATTATGTCTCTTGGTATTTATTAGGCATATACAAAGTATTTGGAAAGCAAAATATCTCTTTCGATGTCAAACCATTTATGTCCATCTCTTATCATTCCGTTAGAGACTACAATAGTGGATTTGCTTTCATCGTTCAGAATGAAGATGGGGTTAAAAAAATCTTTATAGATACTGAAGACCAAGCCATTATTTTTAAAGACAGATATGAATGGTGCGACATATATGGAATGGTTAATCCAACTTCCCAACAAGTTCGCGACTATCCCAAGCTCACTGCCATTGGGCCACAATTTGGTATCAGTTTAGCATCATGGGCAGGAACAATCAAATACTGTATCAACTTAATCCTGAAAGGTGGGATACATACTGATTTACCTCTAAAGTTATATATCCGGGATTGTCTATACTCTAAAATTCGAAGGAGACCTCTTCGATTGTATACACAGCCCCATGAAGTAACAAAAAATTATATCTTTCACGCCAGCACCTTATGGTATGGCTCACATGAAGTAAATTATACAAACAGATTTCGAGGGGAGTTTCTCAAAGCTGCCCATAAGGCAGGATTGAAAATAGAAGGAGGTTTTTATTATTTAGATACTCCCGATGTGGTTCAACAAATGCCAGATTATCCTAAATATAAAGAAGAATACAAGGACTTTCTATACAATAAAAGATTGTCTATGGACGATTACATAAAGAAAACTTTGGAGAGCGTCGTTGTATTCAACACCCCGTCTGTTTGCTCGTGTCATGGATGGAAATTAGGAGAGTATCTCTGTATGGGTAAGGCCATTATTTCCACACCCTTAACAAGAGAATTGCCTTTTCCTTTAGAGCATGGAGAAAATATCCACTTTGTTTCCTCTACAGAAGAACTGTACGATGTCATTGTAAAAATCAATACCGACAAGGCATATCGAAACAAATTAGAAAAAGGAGCAAAACACTACTATATGAAATGGCTTGCTCCCGAGAAAGTGATAGAGAGATTATTCTTCAAGGTGACAGAACATAATATAAATAAGTCATTATGAAAATCCTGCAAGTTATCACCTCGCTGTTGCCTGGCGGAGCGGAAAAGATCGTTACAGACCTTAGCTTAGGACTAAAAGATCGCTCCCATGAAGTAGACATTGTTGTGTTCGACGGGAGTGACACACCCTTTAAGCAAAGACTAAAAAAAAATGGCTGCCGAGTTTTCTATTTAGGCCATTCTTTCTTTTCTCCGCTCAACATTCCCGCCCTCAGACGCATGATTGCAGACTATGACATCGTACATTCTCACAACTCATCGCCTCAGCTCTTCACGGCTATTGCTGCTTACGGAAAGAATATCCCCATTGTCACGACAGAACATAATACAACTAACCGAAAACGACAGCACAAACTTTTAGCGTTTGTTGACCGCTGTATGTACAAACACTACACACATATTGTTTGTATTAGCCCCCTTACTCGTACCTTGCTCTTGCAACATATCGGTTCTTGCTCAACCCCTTGTTCTGTTATTCCAAATGGCGTTGACGTAGCCTCTTTCCACGAAGCCAGCAGTAAGAATATCTCACGAGATCCAAATAAAACAATCATCACAGAAGTAGCCGGATTTCGCCCACAGAAAGATCAAGACACCCTACTACGAGCTTTGGCATTACTCCCTACAAATCAATTTGAAGTATGGCTGGTAGGCGATGGTGAACGCAGAGCAATACTCGAAGAGTTGGTGCACGAATTACACATAGAAAAAGCAGTAAAGTTTTGGGGCTTACGCGATGACATCCCGCAACTACTAAAAGCCTCCGATATTGTCTGCATGAGTTCCCACTACGAGGGACTCTCACTTTCAAGTATCGAGGGAATGAGTGTCGGTCGTCCTTTCGTGGCCAGTGATGTGAACGGTTTACACGAAATAACAGAGGGAGCAGGCCTGCTCTTTCCTCATCAAGATGCTCAGGCCTTAGCCACTCTGCTCAGCCAGTTAGCTAGTAATCCTACGTTTGCCAGCGACATAGCTCAGCGTTGCTACCAACGCGCATTACAATTCGACCTCCAGAAAATGGTCGATGCCTACGAAGCGCTTTACCGCAATATTCTACAATAAAAAAGACTCGTTCCTATTCAAAATGTCAAAACCTAAACTCCTACGCGTCACCACACACGACATCAGCCTCAACGGCTTGCTGAAAGGACAACTCCGCTTTCTCGGTCAATACTTTGAGGTTGTTGGGGTAGCAGCAGATACGGGAGAGCTACAAGAAGTGGCAAAGAGAGAAGGGGTCCGCGTGATTGATGTGCCAATGCATAGAGAGATTTCGCTCTGGTCAGATCTTCTGTGCTTATTGACTTTGTGGCGTTTGTTCCGCAGGGAGCAACCAGATATTGTTCACGCCAATACGCCCAAAGGTTCATTGCTCTCAATGATTGCTGCCTGGATGGCGAGAATTCCCGTCCGCATCTACACTGTCACAGGCCTGCGCTACCAAGGCGTGACAGGGAAATTCAGATGGCTACTCCAGTCTATGGAAAAACTGACGTGCCGTTTTGCTACGGACGTAATCCCCGAAGGAAAAGGCGTCTTAAACGCGCTGAGAGAAGATGGTATCACAAAAAAACCGCTGGAAGTTGTTTTGAATGGCAATATAAATGGCGTGGATGTCTCTTATTTTTCCGTTCAAGAATGCCCTATTAACAGAGAGCAGGCAAGAAGAGAACTGAACATTTCTCCCGATGATTTCACGTTTATCTTTGTAGGCCGAATTGTGGCAGATAAGGGTATGAACGAATTAGCCTCTTGCATGCGACGACTCAAAGGACGATGTAAGCTAATTCTTGTAGGTAGTTTTGAAAGCACGCTCGACCCACTGAAAGACAATAATGAAGAGTTCTTCAAAACCTCTCCCGATGTGCGCTATGTGGGCTGGCAAACAGACATTCGTCCATACCTGATTGCCGCTGATGCCTTAGTCTTCCCTTCCTACCGCGAAGGCTTTCCCAACGTTGTACTACAAGCTGGCGCAATGGAATTACCCGCCATCGTTACAGATATAAATGGGGCGAACGAGATTATCGTGAACGAGCAAAACGGCATTATCATCCCGCCGAAAAACGAGGAGGCACTCTTCAAAGCGATGGTTTCTTTCATTGAAGAGCCCCTACGCATTTCATCAATGGCTGCTAAAGCCAGAGAAATGGTATGCACGCGCTTTTCTCAACAAGATGTTTGGAATGCGCTGCTTGAAAGATATAGGAAAATGCTCCTCAATAACAAATAAAACGCTATGCTCTACGCGCTTGCACATTTTTTGAGAGACAAAACGCCATGGGTCTGGGATTTGGTGAACTGGATCAATTCTTTCCTCTTCTCTATAAGATATGGGCAGAAACTCAAGACGGTTGAAAAGTCGCTCCATCAAGAGAGGAATGAAAGCCTAAAAATTGTACGCCTCTCTGAATCGCCGAAAGACTCAAACAAGAAGAAGTCCTCTGTATCAATGGCATTGAAATTCGTTCTGTTCAAGAGTATAACGATCGCATTATCTATCCCGATAAAGTACGACTCAACTACTATTATTTTCACCACTATAGTTTCATCCAAGACATACGAATGATCATCGCGACCATCTTCGGAAAACAAATCGAGTATGCAGGAGAGAAAATCTGAAAGCTCATTACGCAATATAATCTTATCACATAATCTATCTCCCAATCCAACTATAACAAAAATCAATCATTAAGATATGAATAGAATCTACTTGTGCTTAGCTCACATGAGCGGCAACGAAATGCAGTATATCCAAGAGGCGTTTGACACTAACTGGGTCGTGCCTCTCGGCCCAAACGTGAACGGGTTTGAGAAAGACCTCGAAACGTATGTTGGACAGGACAAAAAGGTGGTGGCATTATCTGCAGGAACGGCTGCGGTTCATTTGTCGCTACTTGCCCTTGGAGTGACGGCTGGCGATGAAGTCATCTGCCAGAGTTTCACGTTCTGCGCGTCCAGTCACCCTGTCACCTACTTGGGTGCAACGCCCGTGTTCGTCGATTCGGAAGAGGAATCCTGGAATATGGACCCTGCCCTGCTCGAAACGGCTATCAAAGACCGCATTGCAAAAACGGGACGCAAGCCGAAAGCCATCATCGTGGTCTATCTCTACGGTATGCCAGGCCGCATCGATGAGATTTTGGAAATCGCCCGCCGGTACGACATTCCCGTTGTTGAAGATGCTGCTGAAGGCCTGGGCTCTCGTTTCGACGGACAAGTAGTCGGCACTTTTGGCGAATACGGCGTACTCTCCTTCAATGGTAACAAGATGATCACCACCTCAGGGGGAGGCGCGCTGATCTGCCCCACCGAAGAGGCTAAAAACCGTGTGATGTTCTTTGCCACCCAAGCGCGCGAGGCTTACCCCTACTACCAGCACGAAGAAATTGGCTACAACTATCGCATGTCAAACATCTGTGCAGGTATCGGGCGTGGACAGATGACCGTCTTAGAAGACCACATCAACCACCACAAGCACGTGGCTCAGCTCTATGCCGAACTCTTACGCGATGTAGAGGGCATCGACGTACACCTGAATCCTAACAGTCGCTACGACTCCAACTATTGGTTGAGCACCATTATTATCTCTCCCGACCTCCATATCAAAGGAGAAGAAGACGTCTACAAAACAGCCATTGAAGGCGCAGTGGGCGGAGCAGCAGGCGTGGTTCACGCAGGAGGTTCGTTGCACACAGCTCTCGAACCGAACCGCAACGTGGAAGCGCTGCGCGTATGGCTTGATAAGGCAGGTATAGAAAGTCGCCCACTTTGGAAACCGATGCACGCACAGCCTTGCTACAAAGATGCACCGCGCTATGTCAATGGCACATCAGATGGGCTCTTCCGCATAGGTATGTGTTTGCCCGCCGGACCTTATGTTTCTGACGATGATGTTCGCCGCATTGTAGAATCCATTAAAGAAGCAATTCTTTAAATCCTATAGGAAAGCGAAAGAAAGAGTCACTATTTCAAATCTTTTCTCCTTTTGCCTACATACTACCCCTTGTAACCTTTATTTCCATGATGCCTATGTCTTTTTTGCATAAATTCTCCACTTGGTATTTCAATAGGAAGGCGCTGCCCTATTGGGCCATTGTTTTGGCCGACAGTCTTATCATTCTCATGGCCTATGCTGTCACCTATCTCATCTTCCGTCCCCAAATCCTACGTTGGGCAGATTTCGGACTCTCTGCAGAACGCCTCCAGCTCTTAGGTTGGATCAGCCTACGCTTCCTCTTCTTCCTCCCACCTTATCTCATCGGTATGCGCATCTTCAAGACGTATGCCGACATATTCCGCTACTCTTCGTTCATCGATCTGCTTCGCGTTATGGGAATGATGAGCATCGGTGGTGTTTTGGCTTGGATGCTCCACTATCCTCTGTTTGTCTCTCTGCAGTTCTATCTCCAAAATGAGCGTTCGTTTGAGGCCAACATTCGCACCCGGGACATTCTTGTTGCCACCATTTCTGCCACCTTTCTGCTCTGGTTCACGCGTATGATTGTTAAGTCGCTCTATGAGTTGAGCCTTACGCGAGCTGAAGCTAAAACGGCTTTTATCTATGGTGTGAAAGGTGGCGGTATCAGCATCGCTAAGAGCATCCGCAATATGAAGCCTCAGCAATTTGACCTTCGCGGTTTCATCACCGACGACAAGAGCGAAGCCAAGCATATCCTTATGGGGCATCGCATTCATCACATAGATGAACACATCGTACCGCTGATGAAAGAGCGCGGCATTCAAGTTTTGCTTGTCTCCCCCTTGTGTAGCAATGCGCTCCGTCAGAACCAGGAATTTCAAGATGCACTCATCGAAGCCGATATCCGCATCCTCATGATGCCCAAGGCCGAAGAATGGAAAGAGGGAGATAAGATTCAACCACTGAAAGAGGTGAAAATCGAAGACCTTCTCCCTCGTAATGAAATTCAAGTGGATATGGACGCCGTCGGCACCATGTTGCGCGGAAAGAGTATCCTCATCACCGGTTCGGCAGGTTCTATCGGTTCAGAAATGGTACGGCAGATAGCCATTTATAATCCTAAGCAAATGATTCTCATCGACCAGGCCGAAACGCCTCAACACGATGTCCGACTGATGATGAAGAATCAATGGCCTGATATAGAAACCGAAACCATCGTCACGAATATCTGCCACCGCGATCGCATAGAGCAAATTTTCAAGACGTATCGCCCCGACTATGTCTTCCATGCTGCGGCCTACAAACATGTACCCATGATGGAAAGTAATCCTTCAGAAGCTGTTCAGAACAACATCGAGGGCACGCGCATCATTGCAGATATGTCCGTGAAATACGGGGTCAAGAAGTTTGTTATGATATCTACGGACAAGGCTGTGAACCCCACAAACGTCATGGGGTGCTCCAAACGCATCTGCGAGATTTATGTGCAGAGCCTCAACCGTGCTGAAAAAAATGGCATCGTAGAGGGCCAGACGCAGTTCGTAACGACGCGCTTCGGCAACGTACTTGGCTCTAACGGTTCGGTTATTCCTCTCTTCCGTCGCCAAATTCAGGCTGGAGGTCCCGTCACAGTGACTCATCCAGACATCATTCGCTTCTTTATGCTCATCCCCGAAGCCTGCAAGTTGGTACTCGAAGCGGGCACACATGGTAAGGGTGGAGAAATTTTCGTCTTTGATATGGGCAAACCGGTACGCATTGCCGACATGGCTAAACGTATGATCAAACTGAGCGGAGCGCAGGGCGTTGAAATCAAATATACAGGCTTGCGCGATGGCGAAAAGCTCTACGAAGAAGTGCTCAATAACGAAGAAGAGTCGAAACCCACTTTCCACAAGAAAATCCGTATCGCTGCCGTGCGTGAGTATGACTACAAGGAGGCTCAACAGCAAATTGATGCACTTGTGGCTGCCAGCCATGAGTTCAACGATATGGAAACGGTGCGCATCATGAAGCAAATCGTACCAGAATACAAGAGTCAGCACTCAAAATATGAAGAGTTGGACAAAGCTACGGAAGTAGAACCCAACTGACACTGACTCGTTTCTCACCAAGTCTCTTAAAGGCACCTCATTCTCAAGGCTGCCAACTGACAGAATCCTACCGTCAGTTGGCAGCCTTTTTTGCGCACTGAAAAACACCCTTCAATCAATCCTCCCACCTATCGGATCAGTCAGACCAGTCGGACCCATCCGATAGAACTACCCGACAAGTTACCACCACGATTAACCGCCCTAAAAATTGACAGCGTATTTTCTTCAGAAAAATAAAGAAAAACAGGTATCGGTTGAAGAGAGAGGAATATCAGCAAAAGAAAATCCTCCTTTTGCCCCTAAAAAACAAGAATCTGCTCAACTTCCTGTAAAAATCGCCTCGTTTTTGCAAAAAACGCAGCATTTGAAGAGAGCAACACACTTCTGCCATTCGTCAGTTTCCTTATTGCGTCGGCGGATAGAATAAGGAAGTGAACTGACGCAATAAGGATGTTGGCCAGCATCCTTATTGTATTCACGAAAACAATCATAAAAAACGCCCTCATAAAAGGCCAACAGAAAGAACTGATACGGAAGCGAAGCTTTCTCAGCCTTTCTCTCACCAACAAAGTAAGAACTATTTTTACAAAATAATAATTTGCTCTCTGAGATTTCGGAGAAACTTTTCAGCCAAGCTAACATGGAAAGAAGCAGGCTGGGAAAAGGCAACACTTCCCCCTTCATGTATCTCTACCCTCTCGGTTTCAAATCATAAATATTCTTACACAACTCGGCAACGGAAAGCTACAGGCCTATGATTTTCACTTTCTCTCTGAAAAGTGCATCCATTTCGCCTCTCAAGTGCTTCTATTTGTTTTCATCTTACAACACTTTGTAAGATATTTGTCACTATTCCCTATTTTTAAGTAAAATAGCTGTATATTTGCAGGCCTACAATAGGGCGATGTCTATCTCTGCTTTGCCCCTTTGAGGCATAAGATTACAGATTTTTCTCTGTAGCCTCTTGTTTTTCACTTGCATACATCGTTTGCAAGGAGCTAAGAGAATACCTTTTTGCAAACTGTAGAGCCAGAATCGATTAGGTAAAAACGTGTTCTTTCTCGCCTCTATATGGCCCCACAAACTGTATCCCGAAAGCTCTCGGGTTCAGACAGATAACTAAATCCCATGATATTCCTCTATAATTTCTTAGCTTTTTTCTTCAGTGCAGTCATGGCTACGCTGATGATACGAGAAATTCTCCGCATAGCCTACCAGCGAAAACTCTTCGACCTTATCGACGGACGAAAAGTCCATACGGTGCAAGTGCCACGCTTAGGGGGAGTTGCCTTTACTCCTAGCATCATCATGAGCATCTCGCTCTTGAGTGTCATCGCCTCTATGTTTGGTATCTCGCCGTTCTTTGTCGTCGATGGGCGCACCGTTGCCTACTGTCTCTTTGCCACACTGCTCATCTACAGCGAAGGAATTGCCGATGACCTGCTTGGACTCAGCTACCAAGTGAAATTCTTTTTCCAATTCATTTGTGCCATCGCGCTGGTGCTTTCTCGCACTTATTTCACCTCGCTCTACGGCCTTTTGGGCATCTATGAGATACCACCACTCGTTGGCTACTTCCTGGCGGTGATTTTCATTGTGGGTATCATCAATGCCATTAACCTTATCGATGGCATAGACGGTCTGGCCTCGGGACTGAGCATGATAGCCCTCACTTTCTTTGGCATCTTTGCCACGCTCTATGGCTACGCTGCTTTCAGTATCATAGCTTTTGCCACGCTCGGCGTAGTTGTTCCGTTTTTCTATTATAATGTCTTCGGACGTGCCGAGACGGAGCATAAGATATTTATGGGCGACTGTGGCAGCCAAACCATTGGTTTGATTCTCGGTATGCTGTCCGTGCGTTTCTGCATGTTGGGACACGCTCCAGAAATTCTCCACTTACCCAATACGCTTATCGTGGTGTTCAGTCTCCTCCTCGTCCCGTGCTTCGACGTTATCCGTGTGATGGTGGGACGTATGCGCCGCGGTAAAAGCCCTTTCCATCCCGACAAAACACATATCCATCATAAGTTCTTAGCCCTGGGGTTCACACATCGCCGCACCATGGTGATCATCCTCCTTATTGCTATGGGCTATGTAGTCCTGACACTCGCGCTCAGTTGCATACTCAACATCAACATCGTTGTTCTGATCGACATTATTGTATGGACTGCTATGCATCTCTACTTGAACCGAGAGCTAAAAAGAAAAGGCCTCACCCCCTTGCCTCACCCCCTTACCCCTCTCCAAAAGGAGAGGGGAGTGAATACTCCTGTGGAAGACCATGTTGGATAAGAACGGAATACTAATACTATGACTATGAGTTATGTACGATTATGAAACGGCAAATCCGGATAGGTATGGGTTACTAAAAGAATTTGCGCGCAAGAATCGCGCAGGGATGACGCCGTGCGAAAAGGTGTTGTGGGAAAAACTCAGAAAGCTTTCTTGTGGCATAAAGTTTCGCCGACAACACCCCATAGCCGACTATATTGCCGACTTCATTTGCTTGGAAAGAAAACTCATCATTGAAGTGGACGGAAAATACCACGAAAGCCCCGAACAAAAGGCTCATGATGAAATAAGAACCCATGATCTCGAGACCTATGGATATACAATCCTACGATTCACAAACGAAGACGTCACCTATCGCCTACAAACGGTCATCAACCACATAAAAGACTACGTCTTGAACAAATAAACAGACACCTAACATAACATAGAAAACCACGTTTACAAAACAGCATGTCACCTAACCACCACATAAAAACAGACACACCCAACAAAAGTATACACTCCCCTCTCCCCTTGGAGAGAGGTAACAGCATGTCACCTAACAACCACCACATAAAAACAGACACATCCAACAAAAGCATACACTCCCCTCTCCCGTTGGAGAGGGGAAAGGGGGTGAGGCTCCCTTTCCTCCTCATCACCATCCTCTTCTTCATGTGGGGCTTTGCCCACAGTATGCTGGACGTGCTCAATAAGCACTTTCAAGTATCGCTCAATATCTCCATGACGCAGGCAGCACTCGTGCAAAACGCCGTGTATGGAGGATATTTCTTGATGGCCATTCCAGCAGGAAAAATCATCAGCAGATTCGGGTATAGAGCCGGCGTCCTCACAGGCCTCGTACTCTTCTCCCTTGGAGCACTACTCTTTGTACCCAGTAGTTTACTGAGCAATCCGCTCCTCACGTTCTATTTCTTCGTCTTCTCCCTCTTCGTCATCGGCTGCGGCCTTACCTGCCTCGAGACATCGGCCAATCCGTATGCCACAGTATTGGGCGACAAAGAAGGAGCAGAGCGACGCATCAATTTCGCCCAATCGTTCAACGGCTTAGGGTGGATTCTCGGCCCGCTCGTAGGTCTGTTTCTTTTTCGCGAAGGAGCAGAGAACAACGACGTTGTCATCCCCTACGCTGTCATAGGCGTGATAGTCCTCTTTATGGCAATAGTTTTCAGTAGAGTTCCCCTACCAGAAGTAGGAACAGAGAACGATGCAGCAGAAGAAAACGCAACGAAAGCCCGCACCCTTTGGCAACACCGCAATTTTAAGTTCGGCATCCTCGTGCTGATGCTCTATGTGGCCGCACAAACGGGAGTCAACAGTTTCTTTATCAACTACACCACCGACCCAGCGGTAGGCATCTCCACGACCACAGCCACCCTGCTCCTCGCCTTTGGCTGCATGGGTCTCTTCATGGTAGGCCGTCTCTGCGGCAGTTGGCTCATGAGCCGCATCCGCGCCGAACGTATCTTGATGTTCTGCGCCTTAGGTGCCACCCTCGCCACGTTCGTCATCCTGCTCACGGGCGGCATGATAGGCACAGTTGCTCTCTTCTTTGTCTATTTGTTTGAGAGCATCATGTTCCCCACCATCTTCGCCCTCTCTATCCGAGGATTGGGCAGCAAGCAGACAAAGCAAGCCAGCAGCTATCTCATCATGAGCATCGTGGGCGGTGCAGTAGCCCCCACTATCATGGCCTTCATCGGTGAACGTTCAGGTTTGGCTCAAGCCTTTATCGTCCCCCTCATCTGCTACATCGCCATCCTGCTGTATGGTATGAAATATAAAACACTGAAATAAGTAACAACACATAATGCAAGCCATTATCCTTGCGGCTGGTATGGGCCGCCGTCTGGGGGAATATACCCGAGACAACACCAAATGTATGTTACCCGTCAATGGGGTGCGTCTCATCGACCGCGTACTCGGTCAGCTCTCACAACTGGGACTGAGCCGCGTTGTCATTGTTGTGGGCTACAAAGGGCAGAACCTTATCGACTACATAGGCCATCGCTACGACGACCGTCTCAAGATTGAATATGTCAACAACCCTGTCTATGACAAGACCAACAATATATATTCGCTCTCACTTGCCAAGGATAAATTGCAGGAGGACGACACGCTACTCATCGAATCGGACTTGATTTTCGATGATAGCCTCTTCCGCATGATTCTGGACAATCCCTACCCCAACCTCGCCCTTGTGGATAAATACGAGACTTGGATGGACGGGACGATGGTTCGCATCGATGAGGACAACAATATCGTCAATTTCATTCCTAAAAAGGCGTTCAAATATAAAGATGTAGATAGCTACTACAAAACGGTCAATATCTACAAATTCTCCCGTGAGTTCTCGCAAAACAAGTATGTCCCCTTCCTCGATGCCTATAGTAAGGCACTGGGAAACAATGAATACTACGAGCAGGTGTTGCGCGTTATCACCTTGATTGATAATGCCGAACTAAAAGCACTCCCTATCACAAACGGGGCTAAATGGTACGAAATCGACGACGTACAGGATTTGGATATTGCTGAAACATTGTTTGCCGACAAAGACGAGTTTATGTACCGCTACAATATGCGGTTTGGTGGGCACTGGCGTTTCCCGAAACTCCTCGACTTCTGCTATCTTGTCAATCCCTATTTCCCGACGGCGCACATGAAGGATGAGTTGCGCGCCAACTTTGACATTCTGCTTTCGGAATACCCCAGCGGAATGTATGTCAATAGCCTCATTGCGGCCAAATACTTTGACATTCGACAGAAATACACCGTGGTAGGAAATGGTGCGGCCGAACTTATCAAGAGTTTGATGGAACGCGTGGAAGGACGCATCGGCGTGGTCTATCCCACCTTCCAGGAATATCCCAACCGCAAGGAACAAACGGAGATTATAGGTTTCACGCCCGATAATGACGATCTCACCTATACGGCCGATGATCTTATCCGCTTCTATGCCGATAAACAGCTATCAACGCTCCTACTTATCAATCCCGATAACCCCAGCGGCAATTTCATCCCAATGATCGATGTGCTGCGCCTGGCCGCTTGGTGTAAGGAACGCGGTATCTTCTTCGTGGTCGATGAAAGTTTTGTGGATTTCAGCGAGGACTTCCGCAACAATAGTTTGCTCCACAACGAGATTCTCCAGGCTTATCCCAACTTGGCCGTAATGAAGAGCATCAGCAAGAGCTATGGCGTTCCAGGTCTGCGCCTCGGAATTTTGGCCAGTAGCGATGAAGCACTCATCAACTGGATGAAGCACGATGTGAGCATTTGGAATATCAATAGCTTTGCGGAATTCTACATGCAAATCTTCGGTAAATATCAGAAGGATTACGACCGCGCGTGTCAGAAGTTCATAGCCGAACGTGAACGCTTCATGGCGCGCCTCACGGACATTCCTTTCCTCCGCGTTATCCCGAGTCAGGCCAACTATTTCCTCTGCCAGATTACTGAAAAATACACCAGCGAGGAACTCACACGCCGCCTACTCATGGATTTCAACATCCTTATCAAGGACTGCGACAATAAGGACGGACTGAAAAACAAAAACTATGTGCGCATCGCTGTGCGCGACCAAAAGGACAACGACACGCTTGTCGATGCACTCAAAACACTGTAAGGAATGAATATCTGCATCTGCGGTGGAGGAAACCTCGGCCATGTTGTCCTCGGCGTCTTAGCTGCACAACCTCAGAACCGCGTCAGCCTACTAACAAACCATCCGCAGCGATGGGCAGATACTGTGACGGTGACCGACCCTAACGGAAAGCAGTATGTTGGGAAAATTGTGCAGATTACCAATCGGGCAGAAGATGTTATACCTCATAGTGACATCGTTCTGCTCTGCCTCCCAGGTTTCGCCATCCGCGAGGAACTGGATAAAATTCGCCCTTATCTGTCGGCCACTACCGCAGTGGGGAGCATCGTTTCCAGTACGGGATTTTTCTTTGAAGCTCAACGCCTGTTGCCCAAAGAGCAACCACTATTTGGTTTCCAGCGCGTTCCGTTCATCTCCCGCACCACCGAATATGGTCGCAGCGCTGAACTGAAAGGCTACAAGCCGTTGCTCAACCTTGCCGTAGAGCAAACAGCCGACAAAGAGGCTTTGCGCCTCACTATCGAGCAACTATTCCACACACCCACGCAGTTGTTGCAAAGCCACTATGAGGCAAGCCTCACCAACAGCAATCCTTTGCTTCATCCCTCCCGACTCTATACGCTTTGGAAGGACTGGCACAAAGGCATTATTTACGATAAGAATCCTTATTTCTACGCCGATTGGACACTGGAAGCTGCTCAACTATATATAGATATGGATGCAGAGTTTCAAACATTGCTCCGCACACTCCCCGTGCGCTCCGAAGCCATTCCCGACGTACTCACCTACTACGAAAGCCACGATGCAGCATCGCTGGCACATAAACTCCGCACCATCCCCGCCTTTCAAGGCATCCTTTCCCCTATGAAAGAAGTGGAAGGAGGCTTTCTCCCTGATTTCCACAGCCGCTACTTCACCGAGGATTTCCCTTTCGGTATACGCTTCATCATTGAGCTGGCTCAAGAAAAGGGAGTTCAGATTCCAAAGATCAAGGAAGTGTATGAATGGGGGATAAATAGGGCAGATTAAAGTTTGAAGAACTCTGTGTCAAAAGAAAAAATAGTCAGAAAACATTTGTCGAAAACAGATAAATAAATGTTAAACCATAAGGTTTAGTTGCAACTAAACAATGATATGAGTACTTTTGCTCTTGAAAGAATAGAAGCTGTAGTAGGTCGTCAAAGATTCGACAAACTGTTTGTAGATGGAGTTTGCCCCTTCGATGAATTTGAAAAGAACATTGAAGCACAATATCGTAAAGAAATTCCCTCTCTATATGCCATTATGAACGATGTAGCAAATCTCAAATCAGTCCCTTACACCAAGTTTCATCCCTATGATAGAGGTTTTCCACGCGAATATGAAATTAAGACAAGACACCTCCGTGTATATGCCATAGAACAAGAAGGTGGAAAAATAATTGTAATTGGAGGCACAAAGGCCAATCAGAAGAAAGATCAAGCTAAGTTCCGAAGCATTAAAGAAAAATATATTTCTTTTTTGAAGAAAATCAAACGACTATAATTATGAAACGAGAAGAACTCCTACATAGCCCCGAATATTGGACAACAAAAATACAGATGGAACTCTATCGACAGATGGAGAGTTTCATGAAAGAAAAACATCTAAACAAATCACAATTAGCGGAGTTTTTGGGATGCAGTAAAGGCTACGTTTCTCAGCTCCTTTCGGGTGACTACGATCACAAACTCAGTAAATTCGTAGCACTCTCATTAGCCATCAACAAAATTCCAAAAATTGTTTTTACGGATTCTGAAGAATATATAAAGGTTGACCAACAAAACTTTTATGTTCAAAATAAAATCAGCACAACAAGTTTTGCAAAAGCATTTACCACTGCTGATGAATCCAATGTCATAAATGCTGCCTGAACAATGAATACTATTCCCTATAGAATACACGAGATCAAGACAACTCAATTTGCTACATTCCCTGAGAAATACATCAATGGAGGAGAGGTCTCTATCTCTACAACTTTTCATTTTGCACTGAAGAAAGATATCCCCAGTGTACTCTGTTCTGTAGAAGTCAATTACAGTCAGGACGAAAATCTGCTACTCATAGCACAAGTTGACTGTGTTTTTGCCATCGAAAAAGATGCCATGAGCAACTTACAGCAAGAAGGCAAAATCTCCGTAACATTTCTACGCTATCTTGGAACAATCGCCACAGGAACATTAAGAGGTATCATTCACGCCAAGACTGAAGGTTCTGTTCTCAACGGACTTGTTCTTCCTCCTTTGAATCTTAACAAAGTTATTAATCAAGATTTCATCTTTGATAAATCAACTGAAGTAGCCAAATAGCAGATATTTCCTACTCACGGTGATGTCAACTACTTTTCCTTCTTCGCCTCACTTGTGATCGTGAGATATACTACCGCAGAATATTGATTCCTTTTGGCTTACAACTTGACATGAAAGAGGTGAAGAAAACTATAAATCTAAATATATGAAACCCATCAGTACCGTTGAAGAGTTCAAGCAGATACAAATTGATATTCTGCTTGCTGTCGACAAGTTTTGCAAGGAACACAACATAAAGTACTCACTGGCTTGTGGGACACTACTCGGTGCCATTCGCCACAAAGGATTCATCCCCTGGGATGACGATATAGATATTTATCTCCTTCGGGAAGACTACAACAAATTAGTCGCTGCTTTCCCCTCTCTTTTAGACGGGAAATACGCTCTTAATTCGCTCGAAAGAAATCCGCTCTGGAATCGCCCCTACGCCAAAGCTTTCGACACACGAACAATAGAAGTGGAGGCAGTCAAAAGCAATATTCCAAACATGGGAGTAGGCATCGATGTTTTCCCTATAGATGAGGTCCCCGATGATGAAGCTGAATGGGAAAAGTTCGACAAACGCCGCCGTTTCCTACAAAATTGTTATACGCTAAAAACCTTGGCTTGGAGAAAGGAACGCTCTTTGAGCAAAAACCTCTTCGCCTCATGCGCCAGCCTCTTATTGTCGCCTTGGTCGTTCCGCAAATTAGCAGAAATCATAGATAGATATTGTCAAAAGCACAACGGAAAGGGCTACAATCATATCTTTGAATGTTGCCTAGGAAGAATCTGCCGCCATAGCTTCAAGAAACAGGACATGAAACAAGTCGTTGACATACCTTTCGAACAATACACGTTCAAAGCAATGATTGGCTACGACGACTATCTAACCTCCACTTATGGAGATTATATGCAGCTTCCGCCTAAAGAAAAACAAGTGAGCCACCACGTCTTTGAGGCGTATTGGAAATAATTTCAATTTGAACTCAATGATTAATCTATCTTTTTTATATCAAAAAATAAAAACAAACAAATTGGCCAAAGACTCTTTTTGGTCAATTTTTGGTAATGGATTAGGAAATTTATTACTATTAATTGCAGGTATTATCATTGCACGTTTTTTAGGAAAAGATCTATATGGTGAATATGGCATTGTCAAAACAACAATGTTTTATATAGCTGCTTTTTCAACGTTTGGACTAGGATATACTTCTACTAAATTCATTTCTGAATACAAAGAAAAAGATACACAGCAAATTCGTGCAATTATACTTGCATCATTTAGGATAACTTTAATCTCTAGTGTTTCTATGTGCATCTTACTTTTTGTATTTGCACAGCCACTTGCTAATTTCATCAATGCATCTCAGCTAGCAACGCCATTTCGATTCTTAGGCTTAATTCTTATTTGTAGAGCTCTAAGCACGACAGGAGCTGGCTTATTAGCCGGTCTAAAAAAGTTTAAAGAACTAGGCATCAATAATATAATATCAGGAATAGTAATGTTTGGAACAGCTATTCCTTTTACATATTATTGGGGACTTAAAGGAGCTTTATTATCCCTTCTTTTATCTCAACTCTGTTTAAGTGTATTAAATTTAATTCTAGTAGGTAAGTCATACAAAGAATATCCTTTTTCCGACACTTTCTTCACGAAAAAGCTCTTAACGTTCTCTTTCCCTGTAGCCCTACAAGAGTTATCCTTTACAATATGCAACTGGGGAGCTATGCTAATTTTGACTAAATATGCTTCTCTTGGAGAATTAGGTATATATTCTGCAACAACACAATGGAATGCTATCATCTTATTTATTCCTGGATTATTAGCAAATGTTATTTTATCTTACCTTTCGGAAAATACAGATGATACGCAGAAACATAGGCAAATAATCAAAAGGATGCTCTTCATAAATTTCATTACTGCATTTATACCCTTTTTAATTGTATTCATCTTATCAGGTATCATCACCTCTATGTATGGAAGCACATTTCATGGAATGCAGGCTGTTTTAAATATAACCATTTTCCAAACAATCATTACAACTCTAACAAATGTTTTTCAATCTAATCTGATCTCAATGGGGTTGAATTGGCTTCTATTTACGATCAGAGTTTCTAGAGATCTGCTTATTCTCTTTTGTCTATACATCACCTTGAATATAACAAATGGCTATCATGCTGCCTTAAATTTTGCTATCATAAACTTAATCATTGCCACTATTACACTGGGTTGTTATCTCTTATTATTCAGAAAATATAGTGCATCTCCAAATAGTTAATCTGTAGTATATGTCTCCATTCAGACTTTTTCTTTGCAACCTAATTTTACCATTAATCCCTGAAACACGCCTTTTTGGAATAAAAAGAGCTTTGTATAGATTTTGCGGTATCACTATTGGAAAGAATGTTCGCATCTGCTCTTCAGCAAGAATCATTGGTAGCGGAAACCTCTCAATCAAAGAAAATACTTGGATTGGCCCTCAAAGCCTACTCATAGTCTCATCTAAGGTCGTAATTGGAGAAAATTGCGACATTGCTCCGCGCACATGCATTATCACTGGATCTCATAAAATTAACTTGATAACAGAAAATAAAATTGCTGGAGAAGGTTACAACCTCCCTATTCATATAGGCAATGGTTGCTGGATTTGTACTGGAGCAACAATTCTCGGAGGAAGTGATATCGGCGATTGTTCAATAGTGGCTGCAGGAAGTATTGTAAAGGGTACATTCCCAAAGAGACAATTAATTTGTGGGACCTTAGCAAAAGGTCGAGACATGAAACAACCCTAATACATATCAGAACAGATGACTGAACATACTACTAAGATTTTCTTTTTTTATACGATATTAGCATTAGTACTCACTGTTTTTTATCTAAGTAATATCATTGGCTTTATTCCATCTGCGCCAACTTCCCTAAAAATATTAGGCCTTATAGTCTGCTTTATCTTTTGCATTCGAAAGAACATACGTATCTACTGGCCTATCTTTTCCTTACTCATTTATATTGCCTTTAATCTTTTATTTCTACAACCAGATTCTGTTTTCCGACCGCTTGAGCGATTTCTCTCTTTTACAATCCTTCTAGCTCTTATATCTCCCTGTTTCCAAAATCGACATTTTGTAGCGTTCAGAAATGAATGTTTTAAATATACAATTTTAATATGTACTACACTTTGTATTGCTTCTTTTTTTGCCTATTTCATGGGTATAAACATGGTTAGAAATAAAGCCGGAGATATTCTTGAATATGCAGAATACGCAGGAACATTTGGAGGTTTTACAAAGCACTCTATGCTACTCGCTCCTATCAGTGGAGTCGCATGCTGCTTTCTTTTAACCTCCTATCTTGTCAAGAAGAAAATCATATATTTCATTCTATTGTTATTTGCTATTGGAACTGTACTATTCGCAGCTTCGCGATCAGCATTTGCAGCCGTTATATGTGCGCTCTCTGTGATTCTTTTTATCAATGCAAATTCTAAAAAAACATTTTTTAAATGGACCGTTATTATCTGTTTCTTAGGAGGAGTCTCTTTCCCCTTTTGGAGTCATGGATTAGATCGCTTAAAAATGAAGCAAGACAATAATACTGAATTAGGTACATTCGGAAGTAGAACACAAAAATACGGAAGTAGAATTAGAGAATTTACACAGAGTCCTATTATTGGCATTGGATTTAGTACGGTTGATCCCAACGGTGATGACTTTTACCAAAGAGAGACAGGAACTGTAGAGCCTGGATCTTCATGGTTGGCTGTTCTTTCAATGACAGGTATCATTGGGTTCTTTTTTATTTCTTTCCTGTTTTTTGATAGCTATAAAATTGTTGCTGGCTATGGAGATCTTTTCCAAAAATCTCTAGCAGCAGGAATTCTTACATTTTTCTTAATCCACATGATTGCAGAAGGATATATTTATGCATCTGGCTCGCCTTTAGCATACATCTTTTGGTTAGCTATTGGTTATGCTGTTGACACAAAATACAAATACTCTCATGACTTTTGACCTAATAATACTCACACCTTCCCCTTCATTTTACAAAACAAAACTATTTAATGAAATTGGGAAAGAGCTAAGTATATTTGTTATTTTTACAAATACACTCTCTAGTTCTAGAAATTCAGATTTCTATAATGGAAGCATTCATTTTCAATCAACAACTTTACCTCAGTCTTTTTTTCAGCGAATAAAGCTACTATATAAAATACTATCTACCACAAACTACAACAGACTCTTAGTAAGTGGTTGGAATAACACCAGTCTTTGGTTTAGTGTTCTTTATTCAAAAAAGCAGAAAAACGGGTGTATTATTGAAAGTAGCATTTTAGAATCCAAGACCTCAGGAGGCATTGGTTTACTAAAACGACTTTTCTTAAAACGCATCAGCACAGTATATGCATCAGGTATTCCACAAGAAGAGTTAGCTAGAAAATTAAATTTCCATGGAAAAATTATCAAATTCGGAGGCTGTGGCATTTTAAATTATAATTCTCAACCTCCTTTTTCAGAGAGAACTGTAGTTCATAATTTTTTATACGTTGGAAGACTTTCACCTGAAAAAAATCTTAAGTTATTAATTACTGCTTTTAATAACATGCCAAATCTACACTTAGATATTATTGGATTTGGACCATTGGAAGAAGAATTAAAAAGTATTGCAAATAAAAACATTTCTTTTTTAGGTGCCATTGATAACAAAAATTTAGCCCAATATTATCAAAATGCAGATGTCTTTATTTTACCGAGTAAATCAGAGGTATGGGGACTGGTTGTTGAAGAAGCTTTAAACAATGGAACACCTGTCATCGTAAGTGATAAAGTAGGCTGTCATTATGATCTTGTTACCGCTAATACTGGATTAGTATTCAAAAGTGAGAATCTAGAATCTCTCCAAGAACAGATTTCTAAAATCTGCTCTATCAACTTCTACAATAATCTAAGAAGAGGTATATCTCAACTTGATTTTTTTAAACGTGCCCAAAATCAAGTAAAAGCTTTTGTGAGCGGAGAGTAAAAAGAATAGAATGATTCTCATAGACTCTTTATACATAAATGCTGGAGGAGGACTCATTTTGCTGGAGTATCTCGTTGAGGAGTTACAAAAGCAAAAAAAAGAATTCTTCTTGCTGACGGATGAAAGATGTGGCAGCCAATTTAGACGATTACCACACCAGCAAAGTCTAAAGGCTACCATGCGAGGACGCAGAAGATTCTATCAACAACACTCTCGAGAGTTTTCGGCAGTGCTCTGCTTCGGTAACATTCCTGCTCCTATCAAACTTGAAGTACCTGTATATACCTATTTCCACAATATCTCGCTACTCACACTCCAAGGGTTTTCTCCAAAAACATATTGGAAAGCATGGTTGAAGCGACAAGTATTTAGATGTCTCAAAGGCAACACCAATTATTGGTTGGTACAAACTCAGAATACAGCCTATCAACTGGAGCAGCACCTAAAAGAACCACCAGAAAAGATTTCACTCTTCCCTTTCTTCAAGATTCCTGAGAGTCTATACAAATGTGCAAACCAACAAACGCGACAGGACTACGCGCTGATCGGTGCATACTATGGAGGAGCAAAAGGCCATGATGCACTGCTTGAGGCGTGGAAGATTCTCCACAAGAAAGGAATCGACCGAACTCTACATTTGACGATAGGGCCAACAGATACCGCATTCTTGGAAAAGCTGCAAAAAGCAAAAGAAGAGGGAGTACAAATCATCAACCATGGGTGCATTCCTTTTGATGACGTGGTCAGCATCTATGGAAAATGCAAGGCGCTTGTCTATCCTTCCCATGACGAGAGTTTAGGATTAGGACTCATAGAAGCAGCAACAGCAGGATGCGACATTATAGCATCCGACCTTCCTTTCACTCACGCAGTTTGCAGCCCAACGGCGGTCTTCAATCCCTACGATGCTAACGATATAGCAAGGGCCATCGAAGGCTACGAACAGAACCCTCTTCCTCATTCCACACTAAAGATTAAGAACAAAATCAACGAACTCATCAAGTTGATTTATAGCAACGACTAACAAAAGTCAGCACAAAGTGGAGGCTAAGAGAAACCTCTCTTTCTCTATCTTTAGTATTTACAAGAATATCTCATTCAACACTGATAAGGGAAATTTCAGTCACATACTATCCGTTCGAAACTGCCGTCTCTTTCTGGCTTTTAGCCTGCTTCTTACACCTCTTTAAGACCAAATTTTCCAGTATAACTACTTAGCCAAAAATACAATAAGGATGTCAGCTGACACAATAAGGCTATCAGCTGACGCAATAAGGATGTCAGTTGACACAATAAGGATATTTTTTGCTACAATTATCCTCTCTTTTTGAACATATACTCAATAAAACAACAATACTAAATTAAATTTACCATATCTATGTCCGTTTTCAAAGACAAAGTGCTGTTAATCACTGGTGGAACTGGTTCGTTCGGCAATGCCGTACTTCGCAGGTTCCTTCAATCCGACATTAAGGAAATCCGCATCTTCTCCCGCGATGAAAAGAAGCAGGATAATATGCGCCACATGCTCCAGAATCCGAAAGTGAAATTCTACATCGGCAATGTGCGCAATAAGGAATCGGTCGACATCGCTATGTCGGGCGTCGATTATGTCTTTTCCGCTGCTGCTTTGAAGCAAGTGCCGTCGTGCGAGTTCTTCCCGATGGAGGCTGTTCGCACGAATGTAGAAGGAACCAATAATGTGTTGCTCTCGGCCATCGAACACGGCGTGAGCAATGTTGTGGTTCTTTCCACCGACAAAGCGGCTTATCCCATCAATGCCATGGGTATTTCCAAGGCGATGATGGAGAAAGTGGCCATTGCCAAAGGGCGCGAATTGGGCGAAAATGCTAAAACCACCATTTGCTGTACACGCTATGGCAACGTGATGGCGAGTCGCGGATCGGTCATTCCTCTCTGGGTGGAACAGATGGAGGAGGGAAAACCCATCACCATTACCGACCCGAACATGACGCGCTTCATGATGACGCTCGACGACGCTGTAGATTTGGTCATCTATGCTTTCTCTCATGGTCACAACGGCGATCTCTTTGTTCAGAAAGCTCCTGCTGCCACGCTCTCCGTGCTGGCTGAAGCGCTGAAGCAGACTTACGCCAAGGTGAAACCCGAATATGGTGAGACAGAGGTAAAGGTCATCGGCACGCGCCATGGCGAAAAGCTCTACGAGACTTTGGTGACGCGCGAGGAAATGGCGCGAGCCATCGACATGGGCGACTACTATCGCATTCCCTGCGACACGCGCGATCTGAACTACGACAAATTCTTCCAGGAAGGGGATGAAAAGGTGTCTCAGATTGAGGACTACCATTCTCACAATACGCGCCGCTTGGATGTGGAGGGCATGAAGGAGTTGCTCCTTAAACTGCGCTTCATCCGTGAGGACTTAGGACTGCAAGAACGCGCCAAGGCTCGAGATATTCGCAGCGAGTAGGCTGAAGAAGCAGCATGTGAGCTTCTCTTGAATGAGAAAAGATTTCTCTCACTGGTCGGGTCTTTCTAACTCGGCCGACCTCTTCGAGAGCCAAACAAGGGGAGCTTCAGATAGGCTGCTGCTGCCATGAGACAGCATAGTCTCAGAAACTAATCAAACCACACATCACAATGAAGATACTTATCACAGGTGCAAAGGGATTCGTTGGGCGGAATCTTTGCTGTGCTCTCCGAAACATAATAGCGGGGAAAGACAGAACTCGGCCAGCTCTACATATCGAAGAAATCTTTGAGTACGACATCGATACCGAACCTGCGTTCCTAACTTCTTATTGCCAACAAGCCGACTTCGTTTTTAATCTTGCAGGGGTCAATCGTCCGAAAGACCCAGAGGAGTTTATGAAAGGAAACTTCGGCTTTGCCACAACGCTCCTCAACACCTTGAAGGAGTTCGGCAACACCTGCCCCATCATGCTATCGTCCTCTCAGCAAGCATCTCTGACGGGCCGATTTGGTAATTCGGAATACGGACGCTCAAAGAAAGCCGGCGAGGATCTTTTCCTCGACTACGCTGCAGAAACTGGGGCAAAAGTGCTCATCTACCGCTTTCCAAATTTGTTTGGAAAATGGTGCCGCCCCAACTACAACTCTGCGGTTGCTACCTTCTGCAACAACATCGCCAACGATTTACCTATTCAGGTGAACGACCCAAATGTAGAACTCGAACTGCTCTACATCGACGACCTCGTACAGGAGATGCTGGATGCCTTGGAGGGGAAAGCACACCGCTGCGAGTTCGAAGGGCTCAATGTCCTGCCTCTGTCCGACGGTCGCTACTGCTATGCACCCATCACACACAAGGCCACACTCGGCGAGATAGTCGAACTCCTCAACGCCTTCCATGAGCAGCCCAAAACGCTGATGATGCCCGAGATTCCGGACAACTCCTTCGCAAAAAAACTCTATTCCACTTATCTGAGTTACCTGCCCAAGGAAAAAGTGGCTTTTCCGCTGAAAATGAACATCGATGCGCGCGGAAGTTTCACCGAACTTCTCCACACGCCGCATTGCGGACAAGTCAGCATCAATATATCTAAACCGGGCATCACAAAGGGCGAACACTGGCACAACACTAAGTGGGAATTCTTCATCGTTGTTGCTGGCCACGGCCTCATCCAGGAACGCAAGATTGGAACGGACGAAATCATAGAGTTCGAGGTGAGCGGCGACAACATCCAAGCTGTCCACATGCTCCCAGGCTATACGCACAACATCATCAACCTCTCAGAAACGGAGAACCTTGTCACAGTGATGTGGGCCAATGAGATTTTCAACCCGAATCACCCTGATACGTTCGGCGAACCTGTTGTAAAACAAGACTAACTCCTCTCTTGCTTCATGGAAATCAATGATAAACTCTTAGACGAATTACAACAGAAAGCCCAAGCTTCGGAGCGCCGACGCGCGGCTATGGACCTCCGCAACGATGCCAACGAGCAGTCGCAACGAATGCTCAACGCACTCGAACCTGGAACCATTGTGCCCATCCATCGCCACCCCACAACCTCTGAAACCTGCCTTCTGCTCCGCGGTCGGTTAGATGAGATTTTCTACGATGATAATGGCAACGAAACAGCACGCCATCATTTCAATACGGCCAACGGAGTCTACGGCCTACAAATCCCTGCTGGTCAGTGGCACACCATAGAAGTTTATGAACCTTCTGTTATTCTTGAGGTAAAGGCAGGTTCTTATGAACCGTCTCACCCAGAAGACATCAAATAAGACTATTACAATGAAACATTTCTCAGACAACGGAAAACTCAAACTGCTCATCATCGTCGGCACACGCCCTGAAATCATCCGACTGGCAGCAGTCATCAATAAGTGTCGTATTTATTTCGATACGCTTCTGGCTCATACCGGTCAGAACTACGACTACAACCTCAACGGTGTCTTTTTCAAAGACCTGAAACTGGCAGATCCCGATATTTACATGGAAGCTGTTGGCGACGACCTCGGAGCTACGATGGGAAACATCATAGATAAGAGCTACAAGGTGATGGTGGAAACAAAGCCCGATGCTGTTCTGGTGTTGGGCGACACCAACAGCTGCTTGAGCGTGATTGGTGCCAAGCGTCTCCACATCCCTATCTTCCACATGGAGGCGGGAAATCGCTGCAAGGACGAATGCTTGCCTGAAGAAACAAACCGCCGCATCGTGGACATTATCTCCGATATCAATATGGCCTATTCAGAACATGCGCGTCGCTATCTGGCTGATACGGGCCTACCGAAGGAACGTACCTATGTCACTGGCTCTCCTATGGCCGAAGTGCTCCATCAGAATCTTGCCGACATCGAAGCCAGCGACATCCACCAGCGTCTTGGCCTTGAGAAGGGTAAATATATCCTGCTCTCTGCCCATCGTGAAGAGAACATTGATACTGAAAAGAATTTCTCCTCGCTCTTTACAGCCATCAACAAAATGGCGGAGAAATACGACATGCCGATTCTCTATTCCTGCCACCCGCGCAGCCGTAAGCGTCTTGAGCAGAGCGGTTTCCAGCTCGACCGCCGCGTCATTCAGCACGAACCTCTCGGTTTCCACGACTACAACTGCCTACAGATGAATGCCTTTGCCGTTGTTTCCGATTCAGGCACACTCCCCGAAGAGAGTAGCTTCTTCACCAGCGTGGGCCATCCGTTCCCCGCTGTCTGCATCCGCACATCCACCGAACGCCCCGAAGCGCTCGACAAAGCTTGCTTCATCCTCTCCGGCATTGACGAAAAAGGCCTTTTGCAGGCTGTAGAGACGGCTGTAGAGATGAACCGCAACGAGGACTTTGGTATGCCCGTGCCCAACTATACGGACGAGAACGTCAGCACCAAGGTGGTGAAAATCATCCAAAGCTACGTGGGCGTTGTCAATAAGATGGTGTGGCGTAAATTCTAAAAAATCTCATATCCAAAGGAGCGCGCGCATAGCTGCATTTTCCCAAATTCTGCCCTCATGAAAGTACTTGTAATTTCCCAGCATTTCTATCCAGAACAGTTTAAGGCCAACGACATTGTCCGGGAGCTGGTGGAGCGAGGACACGATGTGACGGTGCTCACCAATATCCCCGACTATCCTGCGGGGAAGTTCTACGATGGCTACGGTATTTTCCGCAGGCGCAAGGAAAAGGTGTTTGGCGCTACAGTCTACCGCGCCTTCCAGTTGCCGCGCGGAAAAGCTGGCGCCTTGCGCCTCGCTTTCAACTACCTTTCTTCGGCTATCACCACATCCGTTTGGGCTGCTTGCTTGTCGCTGCGCCACCGCTACGATGCTATTTTCGTTCACGAAACATCGCCTGTGACCATCGGCGTTCCAGCTATTATCGCGAAGAAAATCCGACGTACGCCTGTCTATTTTTGGGTACTGGATCTTTGGCCCGAGAGCCTTCAATATGCAGGCAATATCCACAATCGAACAGTTCTCGGAATATTCTCTCGCATCACTCGCTGGATCTACCGCAACTCTAAGAAAATCCTCATCAGTTCCCACGGCTTTGAGAAATCCATACTGGAGAAGGGCGATTTCAAAGAGAAAATCGTCTACTTCCCTAATTGGGCCGACAAAGCTCTCGAAGAGAAAACAGTTTACCAATTGCCTGCGCTACCCGATGGCTTTATCGCAATGTTTGCAGGAAATATTGGGGAGGCTCAGGACTTTGAAACGCTCATGGAAGCAGCCCGCCTGCTCAAGGACCACAAGGACATCCACTTCGTCATTGTTGGCGATGGAAGAAAACGTCCTTGGGTAGAAGCATTCGTACAGCAGCATTCGTTGCAAGATACAGTACACTGCGTGGGGCGCCACCCGCTGGAATCCATGCCGCTCTTCTTCGAGCGAGCCGACGTGATGCTCGTATCTCTCCACGACACCACTATTTTCCGCCTCACGCTCCCTGCAAAATTCCAAGCCTATATGAACTCTGGCAAACCCATCTTAGCGGTGGTCAATGGCGAAGGACAGAGCGTCATCGAGGAGGCTCAATGCGGGCTACATTCCCCTGCTGAAAATCCAGAGGTCCTGGCCAAACGACTGATACAATTATCACAGACCGACAAAGCTACGCTCCGAACTTGGGGCGAAAATGGGCAACGCTACTGCCAGCAAAACTTCGACCTAAACAAACAAATGGAATTGCTCATCAAGCTCATGAGCAACCACTCATAACCTTCTTCACAGACAAGCACAACGCCTTTCTCTCACAGCGCTAAAGAGAAAGGCGCTTTTCTTTCCTTAGTTTCTATTTTTTCAACTATGAACCCTTTCTTCAAACTGCTAAGAGTGTCGTTGGGACACAAGGTCACTTTCAAAAATCAGATCAGTCCAGACGAGTGGGAAAGAATCTACGACACGGCCCGACTCCATGCTGTCGCGGGATTGCTCTATGTGGGCATTCAGCGACTGCCCAAAGAGTTGCAACCACCTACGGAACTGATGATGGAATGGTTTGTGTTGGCAAAGAAAATAGAGCAGAAAAACAAACTTCTCAACCTGCGCGCTGCAGAACTGACCGAGAAGTTTCGGCATGACGGCTTTCGCACCTGCATCTTGAAGGGACAAGGCGTGGCTTTACTCTATCCAAATCCATACTGCCGCCAATCAGGCGATATAGACATTTGGGTGGAAGGCGGACGGAAAAAGGTGTACTGTTATTTGAAAGAACAAATCGGCCAACCGCTGGAGATGGAATTCCACCATGCTCAATATCCAATTTTCGAGGATGCGGAAGTGGAAGTACACTTCATTCCGGCCAATCCACAATGGCCTTACTCGTTCTGGCAAGTCAATCGTTTCACAAAATCTCTGGAAGAAGAGCAATTCTCCCACCGTGTCGAATTGCCCGAAGGTGTGGGAGAAATTGGCGTTCCAACGGCTGCGTTCGACCGCATCTACTCTCTGGCGCATATCTACAAGCACTTCTTCAGCGAGGGCATCGGCTTACGACAGATTGTGGACTATTACTACATCCTGCGTCAGGGCTTCACGGAAGAGGAAAGACAAGAAACGGTGAAATGGCTCAAGCGCATCCGTATGTACAAGTTTGCCCGCGCCATGATGTTCGTACAGCACTGCGTTCTCGGACTGGAAGAGCAGTATTTACTCTGCGAGCCAGACACCAAAGAAGGCAACTTCCTGATGCAAACCATTATGCAGGGTGGCAACTTCTCCCGTGGCGGGCGGGGCAAAAAGGCAGGCGAAACAAAATGGGAGCATCTCTTCCGCACGATGAACGATAACAAGCACCTGCTTCTCCATTATCCGCGCGGCGTCATCGGTTATCCCATCTACAGCCTCTGGCATTTCGTTTGGCGCGTTAGTCACGGCTACAAATAAAGCCTCCCCAACATCGCCCATCAGCATATCGGCACGCATCTCCCAAAAAGATGCGTGCCGATTCTTTTTATCCCGCGCTTGCTGTGTCCCATCTGTCAATCAGCATAGCCTATATTGCTTCGTTTTTCTTGCGGATGAACAAGATAACGTTAATAAGAATTATAAATGATACAACCGAGTTGCATCGCGTGCGATATTTGCTAAATAATTATAAAAGTCGGTCAAAAATCTTGCTTATTTTATGAAAACGCTCTACTTTTGCGTCGCGAACGATATAAAGCGCGTTAACAAACAGGATAATGGTGATCACCGCTCGCTCAAAGGCGGACCGAAAAAAGAGAAGCTCGCCAGCAAATCAGAATAGTATAACCACACAGGAACTTAACACACAAGTAAACATGGCAAGCATCTACGATTTTACAGCACAGACAAACACAGGGAAAGAACTATCATTCGCAGAACTGAAAGGGAAAGTCCTGCTCATTGTTAACACGGCCAGCAAATGTGGCTTTACGCCTCAGTTTGATGGTTTGGAAAAACTATACCAGAAGTATCGGGAACGCGGACTCGTGGTAGTTGGCTTCCCCTCGGGCGACTTTGCCAATCAAGAACTGGCCGACGGCTCACAAGCGGAAGAGTTCTGCCGACTGAACTATGGGGTGTCGTTCCCCATCATGAAGAAGGTGCATGTCAACGGCAGCGAGGCCGACCCCATCTTCAAGTATCTCAAGAGCCACACGAAAGGGTTTCTGGGTAGTCGCATAAAATGGAACTTCACCAAGTTTCTCATCTCGCGCGACGGAAATACCATCAAGCGATACGCCCCTATCACAAGCCCGAACAAACTCGTTGAGGACATCGAGAAAATGCTCTAAACGGCCCTCACAATAATCATAACAATTGACACATCACTGATGGCATACGAGCAACTCAAACTGTCCAACCAATTGTGCTTCCGCCTCTACACGGCAAGCCGCCTCATCACGCAGAGCTATAAGCCACTGCTCGACAACTTAGGCATCACCTATCCGCAATACCTCGTGCTGATGGTGCTCTGGGAGAACGACAACCAGCCCGTCAACGAAATTGCACACCGCCTAAAGTTGGAAACCAACACAATCACACCTGTCCTCCAGCGCATGGAAAAACAGGGCATCGTGGTACGCACCCGCGGAATGGTGGACTCGCGCCAGCGCATTGTTTCCCTCACGAAGGAGGGACGCGCCATGGAGCAAGAAGCAGCCAAGTTTCCTGCGGCCATCTGCCACAACCTCACTCAATGTGGCTTAGATGTAGAGACGGTTTTAGGAATCATTCCTGTGCTGGACGATATGATTGAAAAGATAAATCCTAAAGAAACTCCTACCAAGGAATAAAGCCCACTGGGCTATTTTTCAGAACAGAACCACACGAGAGAACACAGAACGTAGAGGCGAAAAAACCTGCTTAAAGTAACCGCCCACGGCACCTATGGTCACACAAGCAGCCGCTGCGGTTCGCTTACTACACACGAACACATAACTTTTTTTACTTTAACTCAGAGCCGTCTAATTCCAACGACGGATTATACAGACCTCCTCTAACAACAAGTGCTCACTTGGCGTTAGAGGTTTTTTATTGCTGTCAAAGAAAGTCTAACTTTTCTGCACCGGAGAAGGCGCGCACTGACAAATGCTTCTACAAATTCCGGGCGCTCTCCCCTTCTCGCAAAACAACAGGATAAGGATATTCACAGATACAATAAGGCTATCCGCCAACAGCCTTATTGCGCTGGCCAACACAATAAGGAAGCCAGCTGACACAATAAGGAAACCGACGGGCAAACAAAGCTCCTTTTTCACCCCACGAAGCCAAAAAAACGGCAAAAAAGCCTCGTTTCCACAAAAATCCAGCAGATTTCAATTTTTATGGAACAAAAAAACGATTCTTTCCACACAAATTTTCCAGCATCTTCGCCCACGCACAGATTTTCTCCTCTCCAAACTCAACAAGGTTTTATCAATTTTTCCTAACAATTACCCCAAGCCAAAACAAGAGGCAACAGAGCACTCCCCCTCATGGGGGAGATGGAGGGGGCTCCTCCACCTCCTCACCGCTTCCCCTCTAAAAACTTATCGGCGGAAAGAGGTTCGGCAATATGCGTACGGCTGCGACGAAGAATGCGCAAGAGTTCGGCGGGAGGATCTTGGAGATTGCCAGAGCGAGCATAATTGAGATAAAGCATTTGCAGGCGCACATTGTCGACACGACGACTTAGCAACGTGTCGGCAGCCACAGCGCGGCGAGCCTGTTCAAGGAGTTGAGCAGCACGCAGGCGAAAGCGGTCGGTGTACATTGCATCATCGGCATAGATGCGGCACTGAAAATGAACTTCAGGGCCTACAAGCTCCTGACAGGCTGAGAAGTACTGCTGTATGTAGGGTGCCGCTGCTCCGTAGAAGTCGGTGATGAAGCAGCGAATAAGGCGATCGGAGTCTTGCTCTGGGTTCCACATCAGTTGAGCCAAGAGCCACGCGCGGAGTTCAGAAAATTCGCTCTCGTCCGACTGATATTGCCCTTCTTCCATCACGCCAATGCAACGATTGTCGCGGAAGGTGCGAAGATTGGAGGCTAACACGCTGAAATTGGGGAAAGGTAGCAGATAGTTGCTAAAGTTGACCACATAATCCCATATATAAAGTCGCGGAGCAATGCGAGACCAGTCGCGCAAATCCTTCAGAAACGCCGCGTTCTGCGCATCGGAAGCAATGGGATGAGCCAAGCAGCACTCAATATCGCAAAGGCGGATAACAACATTATGGCGCGGCCGAATGCCTGTCGGCGCGTGGCGCGTGTACTGATAGGCAAACGTACTCACCAGTGTGCCTGGATGCGTCTGTTCCACAGCAGCTGCCACCTGATTGACAAACCATACCATCAACCCCGAATGGCCGCCATAGCGCTGCTCCAAAGCGCGGCAGTTGGCACATTGGCAGGGCTTCTGATTATCATTTTGCGACACACTGTACACCCAGTGCCCTGGATGCTCATCTATATAGGTGCGAAGGCGGGCAATCATGGTGCGCAGCACTGCAGGGTTGGAAAGGCAGAGTTGCCCATCGGCAATGCGGCGGCCATCGTAGAGACTGAAAAACTCGGGGTGGGTGGCGAAAAACTCGTGAGGAGGCATCAAAATTTCAAACGTATGGATGCCACCATAGGAATACATTCCGCCATATTCGTTCTGCACTGAAGAATGAATGGAATTGACTCGATTGTGGGCACACCATACTGGATTTTCCATAGCCTCATGATAGTAGAGCTGGCGAATCTTCAGCGCGGGGCTTTCCGTATGGTTGAGAGCCGGCAGGAGGTATGTGCGCCGTTGCGGCACTTTGGTGAAAGTGGGCGTGTACCAGTGGACGCTGAGTTGTTGCTCCAGAAAGGCAAAGACGCCATACATCGTGCCGCGCTCTTGCCCGCCATAGATGCAGAGGTGCTGACCGATGGTGCGATAGGTGAAGGTTTCGTCGTCGACAGCCGGCTGCGGGGCGTGGGTCAAAGCTTCGACCTTCGCGTTATAGCCCACATAAACACACGGCCCTGCAGTGGTGAGGTCGCGCGAGATAGGGAGTGTTGCACCGCTCATCTCTTGCAAATACTGCTGCAACTCGCGGGCGGCTGTTTGCTCCGACACCGAGGCATCAGGGGAAAGCACAATGCTATAAACTGAACGACCGCGTGAAAAGAGCGGACGGGCAGCGAAAAGTTGTGCGCTTATCGCAAGAAAGAGGAGGAGAAAGAGAGCGCACCGCAAGCGGCACACGCGGAAAAACAAAGGAGAGAGGGAGATTCGCTGCATTATATTGTGGGGTGTTATTGTAAAGAAATAGGAAAGTTTCTCCGCTTCTTTCATCCGTCAAAAGTGCGTTAGAAACTCTCTGCGAAAGGCGTTCTCGCTTCACAAAGTTACGCACAAAAGCCGGAAGAGTTCTTTTTTTTCTATCTTTGCAAAAAATAAACACTGAATGACTCCGGTTGAAGAAAATCTCTTGAGTGCGCTGCGCAGCGAACTGTGGCAAACGCCACTCCAACTTTCGCTCTCGCCCAAAGAAGCCGAGGAACTACTCGACGAGGCCAGAGAGCACGCGGTGGAAACCATTGCTGCTCGAGCACTTGTGGACAACAACATTCCCATTGGTAAGCAACTCGTGCCGCGCTGCTTATATGCGCTGCAGCACACGCGTGAGGGCAACGACCATCTCAATAGAGAACTCTCGCGCTTTGCTCCTTTCATCGAACGGCAGGGACTGAGCTTGGCAGTGGTTAAAGGGCAGGTTTCGGGGACTTTTTATGCCCACCCCGAGGTGCGCAATCCGGGCGACGTAGACTTCTACTGCGATGCGGAAAACTTCCTGCGCGTAAAGGTCGTTGTGGAGAAACAAATCGGTAAGACTATTCCAGACACTAAAGAAAAACATATCAATTTCCAAGGAAATGGGGTGGAATACGAAATGCACCACCGACTGGCGGATTTCTACTATGCACCGCATCAGCGCTACTTCAGCGAGGTTGTTGACAAGGCATTGCGAGAACGGCCCATGCGCGTAAAAATCAACGGAGTGGACATACCTACGCTCCCGCCCGACTTGAACGTCCTTTTCACCTATATCCACATGTTTTTCCATCTCATCCGCGGCGGCGTAGGCATTCGGCAGGTGTGCGACTTGGCTTGTTCGCTCCACGCGCTCCGCAACGAGTTGGACACAGACTTACTCCGCCAACATCTGAAAGCACTGGGAATGGTGAACGGCTTCCGCGCCTTCGGCTGGATTCTCATACATCGTCTCGGTTTGCCAGCAGAGGATTTTCCCTACACGCTGACCCAGAAAGATGCCCGACGGGGAGAACGCGCTTATCGTGCCATCATGCACTTCGGCAACTTTGGGCGAAAAAACAAACCACTGGTTACAGAAGAAACTGCGGCCCATACCGTGCAAAAAGCATTAGTAGTTCTCAAACAGTCGCTCCTATTCTTCGATTTCGCCCCTACTGAAATGGCTTTTATCTTCCCCGTCCACGCCACGCAGAGAACAAAAGAATTATTTGAGAAATAGGACGGAGAAACAAAAAGACTTATCTCACGCCCCATTAGCACATTAGCACATTAAAACCTCATTAGCACATTCCCACGCTCCATTAGCACATTCCCACGCTCCATTAGCACATTAAAAAACCTCATTAGCACATTCAAAAGCGGCATACGCCGCTCCCCATTAGCACATTAGCACATTCCCCCTTCCATTGAGCCACACAAACACACATACGGAACAACTGCTCCCTACTGACGAACAGCAGATGCAGGATAAGAACGACGAGCTCTACTTGCTCAGTCGGTGGTCGCGTATGTCTGCTTTCATAGAACGCGCTTTCGACTGGTTCGCATCGCTCCTCTGCCTCGTGGTGTTCTCTCCGCTGATGCTCTTCTGCTACATAGCCGTCAAGCGCGAGGACGGCGGACCAGCCATCTACCGCCAAGAGCGCATCGGAAAAGGCGGACGGCCGTTTTTCATCTATAAATTTCGCAGCATGAAAATCAACGCCGAGGAGGGAAAGCCTCAGCTCTGCATCAAAGAGGACGAAGACCGCCTCACACGTATCGGACGCTTTCTTCGCGACCACCACCTCGACGAGCTGCCTCAGCTGTGGAATGTTTTCATAGGCGACATGGCGTTTATAGGGCCTCGACCGGAGCGCAAATACTTTATAGATCAGATTATGGCCGTTGACCCGCGTTACAAGTACCTCTACCAGGTGCGCCCGGGCGTGACGTCCTATGCCACCCTGCACAACGGCTACGCCACAACCCTCGAAGAGATGCTCACACGCCTTGAATCCGACCTTTACCACCTCCAACACCGGTCTCTCCTTTTCAATCTGAAGATTCTCTTTAAGACCTTCATCAGTATCATTTCGGGAAAGAAATTTTGAAACGCTTTCGTTTGCAAAAGTTTTTATTCTCTCTTTTTCAACGAAGTACACTGTAGTTTTTTGTAACTTTGCAGCAAATTTTTGCAAAGTTATGACCATCAAACTTATAAGTGCGGTGGCGGCCAGCAGCCTTCTGCTGTTCAGCTCCTGCATCCGCGAGGAGGCTCTAAGCCCTGAGTGTGACATCACGTCTGTTAGCCAAGAATGGCTCAACAACAAAGGCGCGGGTCTCATACTGGGAACGCCCGTTATCAAGCAGGCAACGCCGGCTTCTATTACCCTTTTTATCAATAAGAAAGACAACCGCGTCAAGGCATTAAACCCGCAATTCACTATCTCCGCAGGGGCTACGCTCCTCTATAAGGATGGTAATGCGCGTGTGCCTTTCGATTCAGCAGCGTACCACGACTTCTCCGAACCTCGGACCTATAGCGTTCGCTCGGCCGACGGACATTTCACGAAGGACTACGTGGTAAGTTTTGAAGTGCCGCAGCCGCTCGATTCGTGCGACTTTGAAGATTTCGCCTACAACAATAATCGTCATCAATACATGACGTTGCTCCAACGACAGGAGGACGGCTCAGTCAATTCCAATATTTGGAGCAGCGGAAATGCGGGCTACAATCTAACGGGAATGGCAACTTCGCCCACCGATTTTCCCACATCTTTTGTTAGCGGCGGCCATAAAGGTTTAGCGGCAAAGCTCGTGACGCGCAGCACAGGTACTTTCGGTATGCTGACACGTCCGCCCATGCCCATCGCCGCCGGCAATCTGTTTATCGGCACATTCAATCTCAACAAAGCTATGCTAGCTCCGCTCGAGGCTACACGCTTCGGACTCCAGATTGTCAAAGGCGAACCCTTGAAGCTCTCTGGCTGGTATAAATACAAAGCTGGCGCAGAATTTACGGATCGTAACAAAACCGTCGACGCCTCCCGCCGAGACACCGCCGATATCTATGCTGTTCTCTTCGAGGTGGACCCTGACAATTTTCAGTCCCTCAACGGTGCGAATGTTCTCAGCAGCGAGCGCATCGTAAGTATAGCCCGAATTGCAAATCCAGGGGAGCCAAGCACATGGACCTACTTTGAAGAGCCGTTCCGCCCTATGAATGGTAAAACTTTCGATACAGCTCGTCTCAAGCGCAACGGTTATGCCATCAGCGTGGTTATGACCAGTAGCCGACAGGGTGCTTACTTTGAAGGAGCCGTAGGTTCTACGCTCTGGGTCGACGATATAAAAGTGACATATAAATAAGGAGTTCTCCGCTCCTCCTATTTTGTTTTTCAACACAAGCCAACAAATCATGAAGATATTCCTTATCACAATCATAAGCCTTATGCTGGGCATCAGTGCGCAAGCCGCAGACGCCACCACATGGCTCGAACCTACCGAGACAACCGGAAATGCTGTTCGCCCCGATACGATTCGCGATTCGAGCAACGACCGCAACATTATCTTGGCGGCACTTAAAGGCTGGCAAGTGGCTGTGGGCGCAGGATTGGAAATGGGCGGCGCGTCGCCAGTACCCATCCCTCGCTCCATCCGCAAAATCAATTCGTTCAACCCCTTACTCAATCTCTACCTCGAAGGCACGGCCTACAAATCTTTCACGCCGCGCTGGGGAATGGCTCTCGGACTGCGCTTCGAAACAAAAGGCATGAAGACCAACGCCAATGTGAAAAATTACCACATGGCTATCATCGAGGACGACGGAGGCCACATGGAGGGCGGTTGGAACGGCCCAGTCATCACGAAATACCGCGCAACGTACATCACAGTACCCGTGCTGGCCACTTACACCTTCCCCTATTCGCGCTGGATGCTTTCTGCTGGTCCCTACTTCAGCTTGATGCTCAACGGCGACTTTGACGGCTACGTCCACGACGGTTATATCCGCACACCGGACGAACTTGGCGAAAATGTCAACGTTACTCACGCCACCTACGACTTTTCTAACAATCTGCGCAAGTTTCAGTGGGGCTTGCAGGTGGGAGGTTCTTTCCACGCCTATAAGCACCTCTATGTCAACGCTAATCTTGACTGGGGATTGAACGGTATTTTCCCATCCGACTTCAAGACTATTTCTTTCGCACTTTATCCTATCTATGGAACGTTAGGCTTCTCTTATCTTTTTTAGTAGGAAGAAATTCGCTCGTTTTGAGTTCGCAAAGAAAGTATTATCTTTGCCGCCGACTGTTTCAAACTGATAACTTAACTAACTTATAACAACGTTCAATAACTAAAAGGTATGAAAAAATTTCTACTCTCGCTCGTTGCTCTCTTCTTAATGGCTGGTACAACCCATGCACAAACGGTTGCCAACGAAGTAGCGGGCAATTATACCGGCAAACTTGCCATCAGTCTCACGTCTAAGGAAGATCTTCAATTCGGAGAAGAAACCTACAACGTAGTCCTTACTGCCGATGGAAACAATACTGTTACCTTCGCGCTCAATAATTTCGGTTTCTCGGGCATGAATCTTGGCGACATCGTTCTCCCAAACATTCCTGTTCAGAAGCAGACTAACGGTTCAATTCTCTTTGGAGAAAACGCCATCAAGAATTTTTCATTCTTGGACGGAGCAATTGTAGCTACGGCTAAAATCAATGAAACTTCCAGCATCATAAAGGGCGATTCTCTGATCGCTGATGTAGACGTGATTTGGAAAGCTTCAGAGGATATGCCCATTTATGTACAGTTCAAGGGCAAGAAGGAAGCAACTGCCACAGGTATTCAGCAGGCCGCTATAAAGAATGTAGCCAACGCTATCTACGACTTGCAGGGCCGTCGCCTTCACCAAGCCCCCAACAAAGGCCTCTTTATCCTGAATGGTAAAAAGGTAATCCGCTAAAGCCTTATCGCGCTTTAGCTTTTTCTTTACGTACTATAATTTTCCTTTATAATGAGAAAGATGATATTTACTATTCTGAGCGCTGCCACCTTAACGGTCAGCGCTCAGACTGGAGTATACCAGGTTGGGAACTCCGATTTTGAAAATTGGGAGTCTGTATCCTACAGTGGAACTACAGGCGAAGAACCTCTTCATTGGAACTCTTTTCTGACGGGTACTGGTAGCATGAAATCTTTTGCAGGCTACAATCAGTTAGAGAAGTCTACAGATGCGCACAGTGGTACATATTCTGCAAAGATTTATAGCCGAGCTGTTAAATTCTGGGGTGCTGTTATAGCTACAGCCCAAGGAAACCTCACTACAGGCTGTGTAAATATGGGCAGCTCTAATGCTTCCAACCCTGGAAAAACAGCCGCTGGAAAAGCTATTACCAAACTGGATGGTAACTTCAACTACACCAATCCTAATGATAATTCTGCCAAGCAACCCTTCACAGGAAAACCCGATGCAATGCGGGTTTATATAAAGTTTACTGGTAGCACGAAGAAGGCCAAAGCCACAACTGTGCTTCACACGGAGGGATACTACCAAGATCCGCTGGGCAATCCCAATTATGTGAATGCTCAACTCGTGGCCACTGCCTCTAAGACAGACATCACGGCGCAGAACTCTTGGCAAGAGCTGACAATTCCGTTTGTATATACCAATAAGGAATTGACTCCTGCCTATGCATTGGTTTCGTTCGCCACTAGTGCCACTCCTGGAGATGGTGTAGAAGGCGATGCCATGCTTATTGACGATTTATCCTACATCTACAACTCCCAACTCGCCAGCGTCACTTACGACGGTGCAAGTGTTAGCGTGGCAACTGCTATGAATGTAGCTAAGGCTTACGATCCTAGCAAAATCTCACTGACGGCTAATGGCGTTGGAGCAAGCATCGAGAAAAACTACAATGCAACTACGGGCTTGCTCACCATCACAGTGAAAGGTAACGATGTGTCGGTAAATCCTACCAATGTCCACACCTATACGATTCAGTTTGCCACGGCTTCTGCTGCTCCCAAACTGGCTTCTATCAGCGTAGGCGGTCAGCCGCTCGCCGATTTCGGACTGACATTCAACCCCGCCACTACTACCTACACGCTCCCCATTGCCTACCACCGCGGCATCGTGGTTGAGGGCGTGGCAGCTGCAAACAGCACGCTGGTAGCTGAAAGTGCAACAGAGAACGCTTTCTATGACAACAGTGCAAAGACCATTACGCTAAAAGTAAAGGACTCTGACAACCATGAAGTTGCCTACGTGCTGCATTTCACTGATGCCGTAGCGGCTGCTGAAGCAGGTCAGTATCCTGGTTCACTCTCTGTAGTGCTCACCCCAACATCAGCCAGTGGTCTTTCCAAGATAGTAGCTCCGCTTACCAACGCACCTATCCAACTGACGAAGAACAGTAATGGCACTTATAATGTAGCTTTGCCCAACTTCAGTTTTGGTAGCATGCTTGTCGGCGATATTTATGTGGCCAACGTTCCTGTTAGTGGAAACAACATCAACGTTACTCGTACCATTCGCCTCACCTCTGACGATGAGAGCGCCATCGGTTCCGCACTCGGTCACCTGCCGGTATCGCTGAAGATGAACCTCATCAGCACCACCGATAAGCACCTTGAAGGCGACATCGACATCATCACAACGGGCAATACCAACCCCGCAGTGGCCATGTTCTCTAGCATTCACGTCGATTATGTTCCATTCACTGTTGACGAGAATTCAGCAAAGAATAGCAATGCCGAAGGTGATGAAGCCTATGCTAAACAAACTCTTGGCGGCTACATATCTAAGGCATCAACGAAGTTCATCCATCTCAATGAAGCTGCCGTGGGTAAACCCATGACCTATGTTGATATGAGCGGAGCTTCAGTGGCTGCTGATGTAACTGCAGACGATTTGAAGCAGGGTGCTGTTGCAGCTAACAACACGCTCTACTACCTCCCCGCCACCTCTACGCTGACGGGCAAAAACCTTATTGTCAACGGCCACACCACAGAGTTTGCGCTCAATGATGCAGCTGCTATCGAAGTGCCCACGCAGTTCTCTGCTGACAAGGCTTCTTACGATCGCAACTTCACCACGACGGGCTACACCACATTTGCCCTCCCCGTGACAACAGCTGCCAGCACGCTCAACGGCACAGTCTACGAGCTGAAAGGCTTCAACGCCGACCGCTCTGCTTTCGACTTTGCCCCTGTCACCAACATTGAGGCCAACAAGCCCTACCTCTTCGAAGCTAACAACGCAACCCTCTTCGCCAATGGCGCAGTAACGGTGGCTGTGGCTAATGCTGATACCGAGGTGAAAACCCATACGGGTGTCGGTGTGGAGCAGGAAGGTAACTACGGCGAGACCAAAGTGCTTGCATCGGATGCTACTAACACTTACTACGGCTACAGCAACGGCCAGTTCGTGAAAGCCACCACCGGCACGCTCAACCGCTATCGCACGGCATTCAGCGTAGCAAACACCGCAGCAGGTGCGCGCAGCTTCGCCATCAGCATCAACGGAACAGTCACGGGCATTATCACCCTCGACAACGGAACAATGAGCGTTGAGAAAGGACAAGTCTTCGACCTCCAAGGCCGCCGCGTACTGACCACTAAGAAGGGCCAGACTTACATCATCAATGGTAAAAAGGTAATTCTCTAAAACATTAGCAACTATGCAAACTAAATATCAACGACCCGCACTTCGAGTGATCGACCTCGAAAGCCAGAGCCTGATGAACACGAGTGCAGGTTCTACAGGCTATTCCTCACAGCCCGGCCAGAGCGGCGTAGTATTCGAATCACGCCCACAAGGCTGGAAAGCTTCCGACTGGAGCGCCGACGAGGACTAAGCTCCTCCCGCAACATCCAACCATATTTCCCCGACTGCTACTCATTCCGAAAGGAGCGAGTAGCAGTCGCTTTTTTTGACGATGCCTTGTTGTCTGAAAACGCGCAAAACATCTGTTTCAGCGCCCTCATCTCCTACATTGCCTCCCTTTGTTTGTTCCAAACCTCCGCCCATCTGTTCTTTTCGTCCTCCATTCGCTCTTTCCCCGCTCTTTTCCGCTCATTTTGTACCCTGCTCCCACCCGTCAGCATCCTTATTGTGTCGGCCAGCGCCCTTATTCTGTCGGCTGACATCCTTATTGTGCGAGCTGACGCAATAAGGAAATCCACGTGCAGGAAAGGGATGCTCGCAGCTCCGGCCCTTTCGCGTTCAGATTTGTGGCATTTGTGGGAGGGAAATGTAAGAATATTCTTTACTTATTTTAGCCCACGAATGGGCGCGAAAAAGGCGAAAGAGCACGAATCAGGATGGACTCTCGGACAAGTCAGACTGGTCGGACAAATCGGACTAGTCAGACTCGTCCGAGAACCAAAGCCGAGCACTCCCCCTCATGGGGGAGATGGAGGGGGCTCTTTCCTCTCTCCCCCTGCGAATTTCAAAACTTCCTCTGCGTTTATTGTAAACAGGGCTTTATAAGTTATCAGTATCTTTGCACCGTAGAAAATATAAAACGTATAAACAATGAAAACTGAAACATTTCCTGTAGAAGGACTGATGTGCGCAAATTGCGCCAAGCACACCGAAAACGCTCTCAAAAATGTGGAAGGTGTGGAGAATGCAGTGTGCAACTTTGAAAAATTGGAAGCACAAGTGACTTACGATCCTGCCCGTGTAACGCCCAACGAAATGGCCGAAGCCGTGGAGAAAGAGGGCTACAAACTCGTGGTAAAGTAGCAATAAATCGCTACTAAAGACAAACGGTAGAGAACATTGAAGAAAGCGTTCTCTGCATTTATCGCAAACACGGCTCTAACTGATAGAGCCGTTTCTTTGCTCCATAGAAAATATAAAACTCACAGATGATAAAGACTGAGACATTCCCTGTAGAAGGACTGATGTGTGCAAACTGTGCCATGCACACCGAACGCGCCCTCAAAAATATGGAGGGTGTGGAGAATGCAGTGTGCAACTTTGCCAGTTTGGAAGCACAAGTGACTTACGATCCCGCCCGCGTAACGCCCAACGAAATGGCCGAAGCCGTGGAGAAAGCTGGTTACAAACTTGTTGTTCTTCAGCAACAAGCCGGTGCGGAGAACAATGTGACAGAGAACATTGAGGAAATGCGTGCGCAGAACTTCCTGCAAGCCAAACGCCGCACCATCATGGCCGTTCTCCTTACGACAGTGGTCATGATCATCAATATGTTCTTCGTCGAGAGCGACCCGCGCCTAGGCTACCCGCTCTGGCTGCTCGCCACTGTGGTGGTATTCTTCGCCGGTAGGCAGTTCTACATCAACGCGTGGAAGCAACTCCAGCAGCGCACCTCCAACATGGACACGCTCGTTGCACTATCCACAGGCATCGCCTATCTGTTTAGCGTTTTCAACCTCTTCTTCCCACAGGTGTTGGGCAAGGACGCCCATCTCTATTTCGACTCCTCTTGCGGCATTATCACGTTCATCCTCATAGGCCGCCTGCTCGAGGCACGCGCAAAGGCCAACACGGCCACCTCCCTGAAAAAACTCATGGGATTGCGCCCGAAGACGACAACCATCCTGCGCGAGGGACGGCAGGAGGAGATAGAAATCAGCAAAGTAGTATGTGGCGACCTCCTGCTCGTTCGCCCCGGCGAGAAGATACCCGTCGACGGAACGGTCGTTGAGGGTAGTTCGTATGTTGATGAGAGCCTGCTGAGCGGCGAACCCGTCCCTGTACTCAAAGAACAAGGAAACAAGGTGTTTGAAGGCACGCTCAATCAGAAAGGCTCGTTCTCTTTCCGCGCCGAAAAAGTGGGCGCACAAACTATGCTGGCGCGCATCATCGAGATGGTACGCGAAGCGCAAAACTCAAAAGCTCCAATCCAAAACATAGTGGACAAAGTGGCGGCTATCTTCGTGCCCACCATCATCGCGCTGGCGTTGCTCTCTGGTCTGCTTTGGTTCTTCTTCGGCAACGAGCCTGGCGGCAATCTCACGCGGGCTTTACTCTCCACCGTCACCGTGCTGGTCATCGCCTGCCCTTGTGCATTGGGACTTGCCACGCCCACGGCACTCATGGTGGGTATCGGACGGGCAGCGGAGAAAGGCATACTCATCAAAGACGCGGAGAGCTTGGAGACGGCGAAGCACATCGACACCATCGTGCTCGACAAAACCGGCACGATCACGGAGGGACGCCCCACGCTCTCTGAGCCGCTCACCGCTCTCACGCCCGAACAGCGCAGCATCCTCCTTTCGCTCGAAAACCGCTCGGAACATCCGCTGGCACAAGCTCTCACCACCTCCCTCGCAGATGCGGAAACCGTGGAAATCACAAACTTCCAAAGCCTGACGGGGCGCGGCGTGAGCGGTGAGCACAATGGCACTACTTATTTTGTAGGTAGCGAACGCTTGCTGAAAGAACAAGCGCCTCATTTGGCAGCTCAATCGGAGGGGAAAACAGAGAACGAGGCGTTGACCACTATCTACTTCTTCACGCCCAACGCCCTACTCGCCACGCTCCACATTGCCGACCGCGTGAAACCTACCTCCCGCGCCGCACTCAAAGAGCTGGAACAAATGGGCATTGAGGTACACCTGCTCTCGGGCGACAGTGAGAAAGCCACGGCTGCCATGGCGCAAACGTTGGGTATCACCCATTTCCGCGGCGGCGTCCTCCCGAAGGATAAAGCTGACTATGTGAAGCAGCTCCAAAACTCTGGACACCACACAGCGATGGCAGGCGACGGCATCAACGACAGTGCTGCGCTGGCACAAGCCGACCTCAGCATCGCCATGGGAAAAGGGGCGGATGTGGCGATGGATATTGCACAGATGACCATCATTCAGTCCGACCTCACACGCATTGCGGAAGCCATCCGCCTGAGCCGCAAAACCACGCGCATCATTCGCGAAAACCTCTTTTGGGCTTTCTGCTACAATGTCACGCTGATTCCTATCGCCGCTGGCGTACTCATCCCTATCTGCGGCTTTGCTCTGCCGCCCATGTTTGCTGCTGCCGCCATGGCACTCAGCTCTGTATCTGTCGTCAGCAACAGTCTGCGCCTCAAATGGGCGTAAGGAAAAGAACTATCAAGAGGATTCTCTGACCAGTCCGCTTATCTGAAAATCCGAATGAATCTTTTCAAAATAAGTGGCAACCGAGTTCTCTCTTGCCTTAAATATGAGAAAAGAGGCTCTCTCTTGAAAAAGAGGGGGCCTCTTCCTTCTTTTCTCACATTTCCCCATTTCTTCCGAAATTACTACCTTTGTCCTATCATACAACCCTCTGAAATATGGCAAAAGAAGAAGTAACCCCGATGATGAAGCAATTCTACGATCTGAAAGCTAAGCATCCAGATGCAGTTTTGCTCTTTCGCTGTGGCGACTTCTATGAAACATACATGGAAGATGCTGTGACGGCGGCACGCATTCTCGGTATTACGCTCACCCATCGTAGCAACAAGGGACGAACAGGACAAACAGAGATGGCGGGTTTCCCGCACCATGCGCTCGACACCTATTTGCCACGACTCGTCAGAGCGGGGAAGCGTGTGGCTATCTGCGACCAGTTGGAAGACCCGAAGCTCACGAAGAAGCTCGTGAAGCGCGGAATCACCGAACTGGTTACGCCGGGCGTGGTTTTGGGCGACTCCGCGCTCAACAGTCGGGAGAACAACTTCCTGGCTGCCGTACATTTCGGGAAATCCAGTATTGGTATCGCATTGCTCGATATTTCTACGGGTGAATTCTTAGTGGCAGAGGGTACGCCCGAATATGCCGACAAACTTTTGTCTAATTTCTCACCGAAGGAGGTACTCGTGGTGCGCGGACAGAAACAGCGCGTACAGGAACTCTTCGGCACTAAATACTATGTCTTTGAGCTCGACGATTGGGCGTTTACGGAAGAAACGGCCAAAGAGAAGCTCACGCACCACTTTCAGATAAAGAACCTCAAAGGTTTCGGGGTCGACCATCTCAAAGCAGCCGTTGTGGCAGCGGGCGCAATTATGTGCTACCTCGAACAAACCCAGCACACGCAAACCGGACATATCACGCGCCTAACGCGCATTGAGGAAGACCATTATGTGCGCCTCGACCGCTTCACCGTGCGCAACTTGGAGCTGATCCACCCTATGTTCGACGATGGCAAGAGCCTCTTGGACGTCGTCGACCGCACACTCACGCCCATGGGCGCACGCTCCCTCCACCGCTGGCTCCTCTTTCCGCTACGGAGCGTCAAAGACATTCAGCAACGGCAGGACGGGGTGGAATACTTCTTCAAAGAACCCGAATTTCGCGAACTCTGCCAGGACGAACTGGGCAAGATTGGCGATTTGGAACGTATCGTCTCAAAAATTGCTGTGGGGCGTGTAACGCCGCGCGAGATGCAGCAGCTACGCATGGCGCTTGAGAGCGTCGGCCTGTTGCGGGAAGCGTGTATCCATGCTTCCAACAAGCAGATGCAGGAGATAGGTTTGAAGATGGATGCGTGCAAAGAACTCCACGACCACATCCTTCACGACCTCCTCCCCGACCCTCCTGCGCTCGTCAACAAAGGAGGCGTCATCGCCGCAGGCGTTTGCAACGAACTGGACGAACTGCGGAGCATCTCGACCAGTGGGAAAAGCTATCTGCAACACATTCAGGAACGAGAAAGTGAGGCTACGGGGATTCCGTCGCTCAAGATTGGTTTCAACAATGTCTTTGGCTACTACATAGAAGTGCGTAACACCTACAAGCAGCAAGTGCCGGCCGAATGGATTCGTAAGCAAACGCTCGTGCAGGCCGAACGCTACATCACGCAGGAACTGAAGGAATACGAAGAGAAGATATTGGGCGCGGAGGATCGCATACTTTCGCTCGAAACAAAGCTCTACAACGAATTGGTCAGCACGGCCAATCAGTTCATCGCCTTATTGCAGCGCAACGCGCTTCAGATTGCCACGCTCGATTGCCTCTTCTCGCTGGCAGAAGTGAGCCGCACAAATCGCTACGTGCGCCCCGTGGTGGACGACAGCATGCAGCTGGAAATCCGCCAAGGCCGCCATCCGGTCATCGAAACCTTGATGCCGCCGGGCGAAGAGTATGTGCCTAACGATGTGAGCCTGGACGACAAGGAGCAACAAATCATCATTATCACCGGCCCTAACATGGCGGGTAAGAGTGCTTTGTTGCGCCAAACTGCCCTTATCGCGCTGCTGGCGCAGATAGGTTCGTTTGTTCCGGCAGAGAGTGCACACATCGGTATCGTGGATAAAATCTTCACCCGCGTAGGGGCTTCGGACAACATCTCTATGGGCGAGTCCACTTTCATGGTGGAGATGAGCGAAGCAGCCAATATCATGAACAACCTCACGCCTCGCTCGCTGGTCCTCTTCGACGAATTGGGGCGTGGCACATCTACCTACGACGGCATCAGCATTGCGTGGGCCATCGTGGAGTATCTACACGAAAACCCGCGCGGCAACGCTCGCACACTCTTCGCCACACATTATCATGAGCTCAACGAGATGGAGAAACTTTTCTCCCGCATAAAGAATTGGAATGTCAGTGTGAAGGAGGTGAACAATAGGGTTGTTTTTCTGCGCAAACTGATGCGCGGTGGTTCGGAACACTCTTTCGGTATCCACGTGGCTCGCATTGCAGGAATGCCGGGAAACATCGTGAAACGCGCCGAACAAATCCTGGCGGATCTGGAAGCTAACAATGCGCGCAACGGCGAACGTCCACGAATGGAGCAGCTCGCATCGGTGGATGGAAAAAAGAACGTCCAGCTTAGCTTCTTCCAACTCGACGACCCCATACTCAAACAAATCCGCGATGAGCTCCTGGGCATCGACGTGAACAACCTCACGCCCATTGAAGCCCTCAACAAGCTCAACGACATTCAGAAAATCCTCACCGGAAAGTAACCGTCCCTCTCCAAGATAATACAGCGCAACAGCACCTTTATGAGAGGTTATTATACTATAACTATCCCCACGAACGAACAGTTCATGGGGATAGTTATATTTGAGGGTAGTGTCAATCTACTTTAACAACTTCGTTGCAAGTTTATAAAAACCGTTATTGAAGCTTCACTGAATGATTTTTTCAAGAGGTAATCATACTTTTAGTGGGTTCTACTGCGCGGAGAGTATGGGAAAATGGAGCTTCTGAAGCTGTAAAAATCCGCAACACCTCTCAAACAGGTGTTGCGGATAGGGAAAATGAGCTGTTCGACTATGTGGCGAACAGTTTTATACTTTCTTATCAACCTTCCGTCAAGATGCGGCGTGCATTTTCTACACGCTCTGCCGTGGGCGATGGTACGCCCTCGAGGGTGTAAGGAATGTTGCGTTGCTTCCATTTGAAAAGTCCCAGCGAATGATAGGGTAAGACATCGATGCGCTGGATGTTTTGGAGCGGGCGCAGGAAGTGGCGAAGCTCCGTGAGGTAGTCGTCGTTGTCGGTAATACCCGGCACAAGGACATGACGCACCCAGATGGGTTTTCCAATCTCGGAGAGATAGCGCGCACAATCCAAGATGTTCTCATTGGGATGGTGCGTGAGTTTCTGATGCTCCAGCGAATTGATATGCTTGATGTCGAGCAAGAGCAAGTCCGTGTAGTCCATCAGCTTTTGGAATTTGCTGAAGAAAGGCTCTCGCCGGGTGAACGGTTGTCCGCAGGTGTCGATACAGGTGTGTATGCCGCGCTCCTTCGCCTTTTGGAAAAGCTCCGTCAGGAAGTCGATTTGGAGCAGCGGTTCTCCACCGCTCACGGTGATGCCGCCATCTTTTCCCCAATAGGAGCGATAGCGTTCGGCTTTGGAGAGAAGCTCTTCGGCGGTCATCTCCTGCCCCTGTCCAACTTCCCACGTGTCGGGATTCTGACAATAGCGGCAGCGCATGCCACAACCTTGAAAGAAAATGATGAAACGGATGCCTGGTCCGTCAACCGAACCGAAGGATTCCGTAGAATGAATGTGACCTGTCATATAATGATAAAGCCAAGCCCCCTCCACCTCCCCCGTGAGAGGGGGTGCTCTGCCTTAGCTGCCGGAATCATCGGAATGTCGGACTATTCGAACTAAGCCGAAAATAAAGACAGAGCACTCTCCTCTATGGAAGAGATGGAAGGGACTTTCCCTTTTCTGTTAGTTTACAAATTCTCGTGTGCGTGGCGCGCAATAACGTCGAGCTGCTGCTCGCGAGTGAGGTCGATGAACTTCACTGCGTATCCGCTCACACGGATGGTGAAGTTTGCATATTCTTCCTTCTCGGGATGCTCCATAGCATCGCGCAATTTATCAACACCAAAGACATTCACGTTGAGGTGGTGCGCACCGCGGTCGAAATAACCGTCCATTACGCCAACCAGCGTGTTGGAGCGTTCCTCATCATTCTGTCCCAGTGCACCCGGATTGATAGTCTGCGTGTTAGAAATACCATCGAGGGCATACTCATAAGGCAGTTTTGCCACAGAGTTGAGAGAAGCGAGCAAACCATTCTTTTCTGCACCGTAAGAGGGGTTAGCACCTGGAGCCAACGGCGTGCCAGCAGCGCGACCATCAGGCATTGCACCAGTATATTTACCATAAACCACGTTAGAAGTAATGGTCAGGATACTCGTTGTAGCCTCTGAGTTGCGGTAAGTATGGAATTTGCGAATCTTCTTCATGAATGTCTTGAGCAACCAAACAGCGATTTCGTCAGCACGTTCGTCGTCGTTGCCATAGCGGGGGTAATCGCCCTCGGTCTTATATTCGATAGCGAAGCCTTCCTCATCGCGGACAGCCGTTACCTTGGCATATTTGATAGCACAGATAGAATCGACTACGTGGCTAAAGCCAGCGATACCCGTTGCGAAGGTTCGGCGCACGTTGGTATCGATGAGCGCCATCTCAGCAGCCTCGTAGAAATACTTGTCGTGCATGTAATGGATGAGGTTCAGCGTCTTCACATAAACACCTGCCAACCATTCCATCATATCTTCAAAGCGAGGCATGAACTCTTCATAGGAAATCACGTCGCTCGTAATGGGGCGGTAAGCTGGACCGCACTGCTCGCGGCTCTTAGTGTCTACACCGCCGTTGATAGCATAGAGAAGACACTTAGCCAAGTTGGCACGCGCACCGAAGAACTGCATTTCCTTACCGGTTTGAGTGGCACTCACGCAGCAGCAGATGCTGTAGTCGTCGCCCCAAACAGGACGCATCACGTCGTCGTTCTCATACTGGATAGAGCTGGTCACCACAGAAATCTTAGCAGCATAGTGCTTGAAGCCCTGTGGCAGGCGTGAAGAATAGAGCACAGTGAGGTTGGGCTCGGGAGAAGGACCCATATTCTCCAGCGTGTGGAGGAAACGGAAGTCGTTCTTCGTTACCATGGAGCGTCCGTCCATGCCCATACCTGCTACCTCAAGCGTAGCCCAAACGGGGTCGCCACTGAAGAGCTGGTTGTAGGAAGGAATACGGGCGAACTTCACCATGCGGAATTTCATCACAAGGTGGTCGATGAGCTCCTGAGCATCGGACTCCGTCAGCGTGCCTTCTTTGAAGTCGCGCTCAAAGTAGATGTCGAGGAACGTAGAGATACGGCCCACTGACATGGCAGCACCGTTCTGCGTCTTGATGGCACCGAGATAGCCAAAATAGAGCCACTGCACTGCCTCGCGGCCGTTAGCTGCGGGGCGAGAGATGTCGAAACCATACTCAGCGGCCATTTCTTTGAGACCATTGAGGGCACGAATCTGCATAGATACTTCCTCGCGCAGACGAACCACTTCGTCGATCATATCGCGGTCGCCCATGTTTTCCAAGTCGGCTCTTTTTTCAGCCACCAGGAAGTCGATACCATAGAGAGCCACGCGGCGGTAGTCGCCCACGATGCGGCCACGACCATAAGAGTCGGGCAGACCCGTAAGAATATGATTGTGGCGAACGCGGCGCATCTCCGTGGTGTAAGCATCGAACACGCCGTCGTTATGTGTCTTCACATATTTGGTGAAAATATCGTGGAGTTGTTGAGAAGGCTGATAGCCGTAAGTGGTGCAAGCCTGCTCGGCCATTTTGATACCACCGTAGGGCATGAAAGCACGCTTGAGCGGCTTGTCGGTTTGCAAGCCCACAACTTTCTCCAGTTCCTTTGTGCCTTCGCCAATGTAAGAAGGGGGATAGGCCGTGAGAGAAGAAACCACCTCGGTTTCCATGTCGAGTACACCGTCTTTAGCGCGCTCCTGCTTTTGCAGTTCTTTGAGCATACCCCAAAGCTTATCGGTAGCCTCTGTTGGGCCAGCAAGGAAGTCCTCTGCACCGTTATAGGGAGTGTAGTTTTTCTGGATAAAGTCTCTTAGGTCTACTTCTGAAGTCCATTGTCCTTCAGCAAAACCTCTCCATTCATTTCTCATAATTGTTGTCGTTATGGGTTATGTAATATGTTTTCGCTTTTGCCCAGCTCTCTAAACAAGTGTCATGCCGCTGCATGGCTCGGTCACAAATGTATCCGACACAAGGTAGAGCGCTTCCAAGGGCACTGCAAAATTACACATTAATAGGACCTTTTGTGCTATTTTTATCTGGAATAAAGCTTATCATTCCTATGTTCTGATTCATTTTAACCCTTTTGCGGTAGTGCGCTCGCTATAAATGATACTTGCAAATTGCAATTTGTGGGATAGCAAAACCATTCTTTATTATTGGTGCATTCAGTATCCCCCGTTGTGGGTAGGAGACGATAAAGAGCGAGAGGGAGAAAACGATGCACCAAATAGGCATAAAAAACCGCCCGATTACTTGACATCGAGCGGTTTTCTTTTTGCGCGAGAAAATGCGCCTTTTAGTCATCCGCGCGCGGATTCTACTGGGATGCTTCTCCCTTTTTCACAATGACAGCTCAGTTCTATACTTCAAAAGCCCTAAAAAACTGAGATTTCCAACAAAAATGGAGATTTTTAGCCTTATCCTCTTCGTCCGTACAATAAGGGTGTCCGCCAACTTCCTTATTGCGCCAACCGACACAATAAGCCCGTCGGCCGACAGCTTTATTGTAGCGATGCGCGAGAGGCTTCGCCAGTCTCAGCAGAAGATGGCGCGATGGATTTTGAGGCATTCTCGGAAGAGGGAAAGTAAGAATTTCGTTGATATTTTTAGCCCACGAATATTCGCGAAAAAGGCGAATGGGCACAAAAAAGGAATCTCCCCTCTGTTAACCTACATTAGGATTGGCAGAGGGGAGAGAGAAATCAGGCTAAGAACTTCTGGAGATCTTCATCGACGGTAGAGATGGTGCCCAAACCAAACTTCTCGATGAGAATCTTACGGACATTCTCCGACATGAAGGCGGGGAGTGTTGGACCTACATGGATGTTGCGCACTCCGAGGTAGAGGAGCGAGAGTAACACGATGACAGCTTTCTGCTCATACCAAGCGATGTTGAACACAATGGGGAGGTCGTTGATGTCGGCCGCTCCAAAAATCTCTTTCAGTTTGAGAGCTACAAGCGCCCAAGAGTAGGAGTCGTTACACTGCCCTGCATCGAGCACGCGAGGAATACCGTTGATATCGCCGAGGTTGAGCTTGTTGTATTTATACTTGGCACAGCCGCTGGTGAGAATCACGCAATCTTTGGGGAGTGCTTCGGCAAATTCGGTGTAGTAGTTGCGGTTTTTCATACGTCCGTCGCAACCGCTCATCACAAAGAATTTGCGGATGGCACCACTCTTGACGGCTTCCACGATTTTATCGGCCAATGCGAACACTTGGGCGTGGGCAAAACCACCTACAATCTCACCGTGCTCGATTTCCGTAGGTGCTTGACACTGCTTGGCCATCTCGATAACCTCGGAGAAGTCCTTGTGGCCGTTAGCATCGGGTAAGATGTGCTTCCAACCAGGATAACCGGTGGAATTGGTAGTGAAAACACGATCCTTATAATTGGCGTTGGGCAGTGGCGGCACAATGCAGTTGGTAGTAAATACTATCGGGCCATTGAACGTACTGAATTCTTCTTTTTGACGCCACCATGCGTTGCCATAATTACCCACGAGGTGCTTATATTTCTTGAGTTCTGGATAGTAGTTGCCAGGGAGCATTTCACCATGGGTGTAGACATCAATGCCCGTCCCTTCAGTTTGCTCGAGGAGTTCTTTGAGGTCGCGCAGGTCATGCCCCGTGATGAGAATACCAGGACGGTTGCCCACTCCGATATTGACGCGAGAGATTTCGGGATTACCATACGCAGCGGTGTTGGCCTTGTCGAGCAACGCCATAGCAGGAACACCATATTCGCCCACGCGAAGCACGAGCGTATAGAGCGCATCGGCCGTGGCATCGGGGTTGGTGATGTCGTAAAGAGCTTCGCTCATAAATGCGATAAGGCTATCGTCGCGATGTCCCAAGCGAGAAGCGTGTTCATAATAGGCTGCTATTCCTTTGAGGCCGAGCACTACGATTTCCTTCATAGAACGGATATCCTCATTGGGTATGCGCAGAATGGTCTGACGGAGTCCCTCAGCATAATAGTCCTCGCGACTGCCAGTCCATGTAACTTCAGCCCAGTTGGGAAGTTCCACACCGTTTTGTTCAGCCAAGCCGATGAGTTGTTGCTTCAGGAGAAGGCCTGTATCGACCTTTGCCATGATACTTTCATCATCGAAATTGGCACAGCTGATAGTGGCAAAAAGCGCGTCGACGATGAAATCGCCCACAGCCTGCTCAGTGGTTACGCCAGCAGTGCGGAGCAAATGATCAACAGAGCCCACGCCGCGAGCAACGGCAATGAGGAGGTCCATATAAGTAGAGGTCTGTGGGAGTTTACCACACACGCCGCGAAGCGTACAGCCTGTACCTTTCACGGTTTCTTGACACTGATAACAAAACATTTGAGGTTCCATACTTCAGAATAATTTAAATAGTTATGCGTTAATGGGCGCAAAAATATGAAACCCTCATCCGGGCAATGGTAACAAATGTTATCTGCGTGTAGAATTTTAGTTTTTTTAGTACTGAGATAAGGTGATGACTCACCAGCTTACGGCCGATGAGCCACCTAAGAGACGGACAAATCAGAGTTTGCTGCGGTCCACGATGCGGATGGTTTTTCCCTCTACGCGTATGGCTCCTTCCTCTTCGAGCGTGGCTAAGACGCGGAGGAGGGAGAACTTCTGTATGCCAAAGGAGTCGGCAATCTGCTGGCGGGAACGCGTGAGGGTGATTATGTCCGACTGCTGCTTGCTGGCAATCTGCTTGAGCAATGAGACAACTTTTTCGCGCACGCTGAAAAGTGCCAGCACGCGCATCTTCTGAGTAAGGAAATAATTGATTTGTGACAGAACGAGGATGAAATTGGTGCGGATACGCTCGTTGCTGTCGATGAGACGTTTGAGTTCGGCAGGCGTCATACGAAAAATGCGCGTAGGTTCTTCGGTCTCCACACTCACGGGCATCTGACTATCGGGTACAAAGATAAGAGCAGGAGCCATCAAACTACCTGGTCCTCGATGGTCCACTTCAACAAACTTTCCCGAAAGTCCTACCATGCGGGCTGTCATCTGTCCGCTGACAACGATGTCAGCATGGCGACAAGGCATACCAGCCAGCACATATATATCCTTTGGTGAATAGTCCACCAGCTTGTAATGAATCTGAGAAAGGAGTTCCGCCATCTCCAGGTTGGAGAACCCTTTGAACAAAGGACAGAGGCGAAGAGCCTCAATGAGTTGAGAATTTTCCATATCGCGTTGAACAATAGGATAAAAAAAAGAAACGCCGCTCGCAAGGAGTGACGTTTCAAAGCTTTTGTGCAAGAAATCGGAATTACTTGCGAAGACCGAGAGCCTTGATGATGGCACGGTAGCGCTCGATGTCGCGATCCTTCAAATAATTGAGGAGGCGGCGACGCTTACCAACCAACATAACGAGGGCACGTTCAGTACTATGATCTTTACGGTTGGCCTTCACATGTTCCGTCAAGTGGGCAATACGGTATGAAAACAATGCAATCTGGCTCTCGCAGGAACCAGTATCAGAGTTAGACTTTCCGTACTTGCCAAAGATCTCTTGTTTCTTAGCAGAATCTAAGTACATAGTTTGTAATGAAATTAAATGATATTATAAATGTGCTCTCCGAGGAAAGCGGGTGCAAAGTTAGATAAAATTATTGGAGCAACAAGAAAAATACGGCGAAATAATTGATTTTCTTATCTCTATGCTACCCAAATGTATGATTTATGAGCGTTGGTGCTTCCAACGCTTGTGGCTCCAAAGCCAAATTTCGGGTTGGCGGCGAATGGTGGTTTCCAAGCGTTGCATGAAATCGGCCGTGAGCTGCCAATCGGGAATTTCGCGAGGGGTGCTGCTCATCAGTTCAAAGGTAGCTTCATAGTGGCCTCGACTTTTCCGCTCTACATCAAGATAGACAAAGGCGGCATTGAGTTTTTTGCCAATTCGCTCCGCACCTGTGAAGCAGGGGGTGTCCTGATGGAGAAAATCTACCCATTCGTGGATGTCGACGGGCTTGGGACTCTGATCGGAGATAAAGCCGCAAACCACCTTTTTCCCTTCCGACTTGAGGCGGAGAATCTCGCGCAGAACGAGATTCTTATCAATGTTGTGAGAACGGAAATGGCGGCGGAGCTTCAGAAAGAGTTCGTCGAGGAAGTGATTACGGATGGGTTTGTAAAGTTGGCAGGGATAAATGCCTTCACTAAACCAGACACCGAGGGAAGAAATCCATTCCCAGTTGCCATAATGACCGAGATAAATGAAGACAAAGTCGTGGTCGCGGAGGAGGGCTTCCACCTCGGGGATATTGGTGAAAACCATGCGCCGGCGTATCTCGCTCACAGACATGGAATAGAGCTTGAGCGTTTCAAAAATATAGTCGCAGAAATAATGGTAAAAACCATTGATGATGCGGTTTCTCTCCGCTGGCGTCTTCTCGGGAAAGGAGCGTGCAACATTGCGGCGCACCACAGCAAGGCGGTAGCGCACCACGTAGCGAACGAGAAAAAATAAGAGGTCGGAGAGAACGTAGAGCAGCCCTAAAGGTAGGCATGAAAAAAGCCATACGCAACCAAAACCAAACTTATAGAGAAGATTCTTCATAACATGATGCGGATTGAGAAAAGAGGGCTAAAGCTCATCGAGTGCACGGCGGCGCTGCGACGTGAGTTGCTTGAAACGCGTGGGCGTGAGTCCTGTTTGTTTCTTGAACTGTGTGCTCAGATAAGCTGTAGAGGAATAACCCAGGCGCACGGCAATGTCGGAAAGCGGGAGTTCGTTGTAGACAAGAAGTTCCTTGACGCGTTCGATGCGATGGGCAATGAAAAATTTCTCCAGCGTTTGCCCTTCCACAGCAGAAAAGAGATCGGAGAGGTAATGATAGTCGAGATGTAGGCGTTCTTGCAGAAAATCAGAGAGCCGAAGGTGGGAAAGACCGCTTTCTGCTCGAGCGTAGATTATCGTTTCCCGCTTGATATTTTCAATGAGCTGCGAACGGCGATCGCCGATAAGTTCAAAACCTACCGCCTCAAACTCTGCACTCAGTTTCTCTCGCATCTCAGGCGAGATGGGGGCGGAAAGCACCACTTCACCCAAGCTGACGGACTGCACCTCAATGGCGTTGCGCTGCAAGATGTTTTCGACAGCCATGATGCAGCGGCGGCAGACCATATTCTTTATGAAAAGCGTGCTTTGCTTGGAGGTGTGAGGCATAGGGAGGGATTTAGTGCAGCTTCAGACTATCATATTGCTTGCAACGATACACATTTGTTTCGCGCTGTTCGAAACCCAAACTAACGTAGAGATTATTTGCCGCAGTGCGCGAAGGACGCGAGGTGAAATTGACAGAGTCCGCGCCATGACGAAAGGCTTCGCGAGCAGAGCGCAGGATGAGAGCTTTGCCAAAGCCAGCTCCACGCACGGAGGTGTCTACTACCAAATCCTCCGCCCAGCCTTTTGTGCCTGTGGGGGATGCGGCTAAGCAGAGCGTGATAGTTCCAACGAGTCGCCCCTCGGGAGTAAAGGCTACATAAACCCATGTGTCGGGACGTTGCAAAAGAGCTATGATTTCTTCGGCAGTGAGGGGGCGCACTTGTTTCGATAGTTGGGGAAACAAGGCATTGAACTGTTCGAAGAGAGGAGTATCGGTTGGTGTGAGCGGGCGGATGCCGTGACCATTCAGCTTATCGAGCAAATCCGACACATACCCCTTTCCATCAATCCAAAGTTCGGGAGCAATTTCTGCCAAAGGTTCTAAAACAAAGCGCCGCTCGGAGAGATGAGGATGAGGGAGTTGCAGTTCTGCCGTATGCACGGATTCGCCATCAGAACAAAGAAGATCGATGTCGATAATACGGTCGTGATACACACCTTTGAGGCTTTTCTGCGTCCGTCCCATCTCGCGCTCAATTTGTTGCGTAAGTGGCAATAACTCGGCGGGAGAGAGCGAGGTGCAGAACGCAGCTGCGGCGTTGAGAAACGGATGTTCCGACTCAAAGCCTACAGGAGCAGTTTCCCAGAAAGCAGAAAGGCGCAGCAATGTGCCCACCCGTTGCTCTAAGAGTGTCACAGCGCGCTCCAAGTTCTCCCGACGGTTGCCGAGATTAGAACCCAGACCTATATAGACAGTACTCATAGCCTCGTGGATGTCTTACGCGGTGCTCTGCTCTTAGTCTACAATCAGCATTGCATCGCCGAAAGGACCGAACATGTAGCCTTCTTTGATAGCTTCCTCATAGGCTGTCATCGTTTGTTCGTAGCCGCCGAACGCCGTAGTTAGCATGACCATTGTGGATTCGGGCAAGTGGAAATTGACAACCATAGAGTCGGCCACAAGGAAATCATAAGGTGGGAAGATAAACTTATTGGTATGCCCCTCAAACTCGCGGATGCGGCGGTCTGGACCCACACACACTTCCAAAGCGCGTTGTACCGTTGTACCGACAGCCAGGATGCGGCGACCTTCGTCCTTAGCTTTGTTGACAGCTGCGCAGCATTCCGCGCCCACTATCATCTCTTCGCTTTCCATCTTGTGTTTGGTCAGATCTTCAACGTCTGTAGAACGGAAATTACCAAGTCCGCAATGGAGCGTGAGGAAAGCCGTGTTGATATCTTGTATCTCCATCTTCTTCATCAGAATTTTGGAGAAGTGCATACCGGCAGTAGGTGCAGTCACCGCGCCCTCATGACGAGCAAAGATGCACTGGAAGTTTTCGATGTCCGACTCTCGATTCTCGGGGGTGCTAACGTGTCCGGTGAAACGAGGGATGGGAGCTTCGCCGAGAGCGTAGAGGGAACGCTTGAAATCTTCGTGTTCCCCCTCGTAGAGGAAACGAAGCGTACGGCCGCGGCTGGTAGTGTTGTCGATAACTTCGGCCACGATGTCCTCAGCTTCGCCAAAATAGAGTTTGTTGCCGATACGGATTTTGCGCGCTGGATCTACAAGTACGTCCCAGAAGTGTTGCTCATGGTTCAATTCGCGAAGCAGAAACACTTCGATGCGGGCTCCTGTTTTTTCCTTACGTCCATAGAGACGGGCGGGAAACACCTTTGTGTCGTTGAAAACAAAAAGGTCGTGGGGCTGGAAGTAGCTCAAAATGTCGCCGAACTGCTTGTGCTCAATTTCTCCCGTTTGGCGGTGGAGCACCATCATACGGCAATCGTCGCGATGAGGGTTCGGATCCGGAGCTATCTGCTCTTGAGGGAGGTCGAACTTGAATTGAGAGAGTTTCATATCTTTTCTGTTTATGTTTTTCTCCTGCTCGCTTTTTCATGGTTACGGACAGGAGTTTTGTTTCTATTATTGTGAGTGTGTTTTTAACCTAAAGTGGTGAGGGGTTCCTCGCCCAGACAGTTGGCGGGCGTAAGGAAAGGAAATTCGGAAGGTATTGGGCCAGATGGCGGCTCGGTTTCGAGAGTCTGACTCTCCAACCAACGCTCGAAGTCTTCCATCTTCCAGCAATCTTCCACGCGGATGTCGCCCACACGAGTACGGCGCAGCGAAAGCAGGTGTGCACCGCTACCGAGACGCTCGCCGATGTCGCGACCGATAGAGCGGATGTAAGTGCCTTTCCCACAAACAACGCGGATTTTCAGATAATCGGGCAGGCGCATCTCTAAAAGCTCTATTTCCTCCACACGAACGGGTTTGGCTTTCAGAGGCACTTCCTCGCCATTACGTGCCAGTTGATAGGCGCGATCTCCATTGATTTTACAAGCGGAATAAGCGGGGGGAATTTGCATAATATCGCCCTCGAGACTATGCAGCACTTCGCGCACCATAGCTTCGGTGATGTGTTCTGTGGGATAGGTCTGATTCACGGGATGTTCCAGATCGTAGCTGGCCGTTGTTTCCCCCAAACGCACCTCAGCAATGTATTCTTTGGTATGAGTTTGCAACGACTCGATGATACGTGTGGCTCTACCGGTACAAATAATGAGTGTACCAGTGGCTAAGGGATCGAGCGTACCAGCATGGCCCACGCGGATTTTATGTCCTGTCATGCGCTTGGTCAGCAACCAGCGAAGATGCCCCACCTCACTGAAAGAGGTGGCTCTGTAAGGCTTGTCGAAAGCCAGAATTTTTCCGTCGAAGAAGTTCAAGGCAGAAATATAATAAGGAATAATAATGTGCTAATATACTTTTGGGAAACGCTCCGAAGGGCCTGTTCTCTAATCCGCCATCGTAAGCGGATAGCCGCAGAGAGCCATGCCGAAGATGAGCAATCCCACAATGATGCGATACCAGCCGAAGGCTTTGAAACCATACTTCGTCACATAGTTGAGGAAAAACTTAATGGCCAGAATAGCAACAAGGAAGGCGATGATATTACCCGTCAGCAAGAGCGTGAGATGATTGCCCTGCAAGAGAGCATCGCCAGTTCCGTCTTTCAGGAGGTCATAAACTTTCTTACACGTTGCTCCAAACATGGTTGGGACGGCAAGGAAGAACGAAAATTCGGCGGCTGCTTTGCGCGTCAACTTCTGTTGCATACCGCCCACGATGGTCGCCATCGAACGAGAGGTGCCAGGTAGCAACGCGGCGATACACTGATAGAGACCCACCATCAAGGCGCGCTTATAGGTGAGCGGCGTTTGTTCGCTGCCTTTATTGAAAAGTTTGTCGCAATAAAGCATAAACACACCGCCAATGATGAGCATCGCCGCCACGGTATTTACACTACCGAGATTTTCGTCGATGAAATCGCCCAATTTGAGCCCCACGACAACTGCGGGAAGTACGCCCACGATGAGTTTCAAATAGAACGGCCAGATTCTCCCCCACCAGGAAGTGTTTTTCCCTGCTTCAACGGGCGGGTTGAAGAAGCGGCGCCAATAGAGGCATACGACGCTCAAGATTGCGCCAAACTGAATGATAACGGTGAAGGCTTTAACAAACGGCGTGCTCTCCATGTGGAAGAGTCCCTCCGTGATAATCATGTGGCCTGTTGAGGAAACGGGCAAAAACTCCGTCAAACCCTCAACAATACTAAGCACAATAGCTTCGAACCAATTCATATCGGCCGAAGCTGTAAGTAGAGATATGTCAAACATAATGATAACTCCTAACGTGTTTACTTCTCCACTGAAGTAGTATTATCCTCTTTGTCACTCGGACGGCGGATGATGCCCACAATCATAAAGAGATAGCCGAAGAGGCAAACAACGGGAGCTACCTTGATGCGCATTGCGCTGAAAATATCGGGGTTAAAATGTGTGGCATCAGAGCCTTTTCCAGACATGAGTATCATGCCCAAGATGACGACAGCCATACCGATGGCTAACAGAATAAAATTGGTGCGATCAAACGCAAATACGTGTTTCTTTTCCATTGTTGGAAATATGTTTTTTTGATTTTTCCGAAAATTTATTTGAGGTACATTTGCCCTTCACTCATACGCAGATAGCGGTTCACGCAAATGTAGGCACACGCCAAGGTCATCACCAAGCCGCTCACAAAGATAGTGCCTATCGTAGCGCCTACAATGATTGGCGTAATCAGACTACCAATGTAGAGATCCTGCATCCACAGCAAATAGATGCCCACGCCGATAAGCCCACTGGCAATAAGGGCTGAAATCAGACCTATTGCAAAGGCTTTCCACATAAAGGGGCGGCGGATGAAACTCCAGCGAACTCCTACAAGCTTCATCGTGTGAATGATGAAACGGCGGGCATAGATGCTCATGCGTATCGTGTTGTTGATAAGCGCGAAGGAAACAAATGCTAAGAGTACGGCCAGCACAAGCAAAACAAGGCTCACCGTGGGAATCGTCTTGTCAAGACTGCGCATCTCCTCGATGGGATACACCACATCAGCCACGCCAGCGCGTTGCTTCAAGATGGGCACAAAACGTTTTAGGCTGTCCAAGTTGGCGTATTCTGCTTTCAAATACACATCAAACTCGGCTGGAATCGGATTATAATCTAAAAAAGCCTCGGGCGAATCCTCCATCACTTCCGACACTTGCTTCGTTCCTTTCTCTTTAGATACGTAGCTGGTGCGCAGCGTGTAGGGCTGTTCGCGCAAATACCGCTGAAGAAGGTACAGTTCCTGTTGCGATAAATCGTTATTGACCACTACGGCCACAGGCATTGTTTCGCGAACATCACGGCTGAAATTATTAGCGAAGAGAACGAAGAAAACCACGATACCCATCAAGATGAGCACCATCGTTGTACTGATGCAGGACGTCACCGTTGCAAAACGGCCGCCAATATGCTTTTTTCTTTTGCTCATAGTTTGTATTTTTCGTCTAAACGAATCTACATAAGAACCCACTAAAGGGAAATTGATGCAAAAATATAAATATGTAAGGAAACCGGCAAAAGAATGTGTATATTTATATGATTTTCAGAAAATCATATAGGACTAAATCCTTAATCTTTTTGAGCATTCTTTTCATTCAACAAAAGTCCGTGTTTTGCATTCAAAGGAGATATTACGTTTTCACCAGTTTTTGCTTCTAATTCAAGACGTGCATTACGTGCAATTTCTCCTCCTTGACGAGCTACATGACTGTGCTCATTCATCGTTTCTGGATTAGTTGTTTCCGAAATACGTTTTGTCGACAACTCTGCTAACATATTAAGAACTAACTCTGTATTAGTCATATTATCACGTAGATTCTCTTTCTTTAATCCCTTAAATTTCTTATACTCTTTAGCTGTTTTACCTGCCCATGTTTGGTAAATAATATCTGTTAAAGATGCAAATTGCAATCCCTCTTGTAGTCCACGTTTCTTCCATTCATCAGTAAGTTCCTTTCGTATTTCAATACTCTTCAAACGTTGATTGATCCAATTATCGGAATATCCCAAACGTTTATAATCACTCATCGCTTGATCTATCGATAACTCTGGATCTTGCATCTGATCCAAACGCTCACGTGCCACTTGTGCAATCCACAACTTAAATGGTTCCGCTTTCACGGAAGGGACAGACTGTATCAGCCTGAAAAGTTGTTCTGTATCAGCTACATCTGTTAGTCGCATTTTACCATCTGCGGCACGCATTTTCAAACCGTGACAATTTGTCACGGTTTCATTCCCTTCTTGTTTTAGACGCTGTTTCAGTTTCCTCCAATAAGCAGCAGGATCTATACTATCCGTCAATATAGCAATAGCATCCACAATGGAAAAGTACCATTTCTCCTGTTTTTCGTCCCAAAAAGTACGTACTTTTTTTTCTTCAAACAGCTGTATGGATTGCTTTTTATTCATATTTTTTCGTCTTTCTAATTTCCTCTTTTATCGTGCACCTTGCAGAAATAGCTTCATCTATTTACATTTCGACCCAATCATTATTATCTGTGATTGTAATAATGATTGGGTCGAAATGACTTCTTATATCGCTACACCTTTCAGCGTGGCACTGCTACTCTCCGTTATGCGAACGCGCACGAAGTCGCCAATGTGGTGCGTTCCGCGGTCGATGATGACCACTTTGTTCTGCTCCGTTCGTCCGAAGAGTTGGTCGCGGCTGCGCTTGCTCACACCTTCCACCAGGATTTCAAATTCTTTTCCTTCGTCGCGCTTATTGCTCTCGGCGCTCAGTTCGTTCTGAAGCGCGATGAGTTCGTTAAGGCGGCGGATTTTAGTTTCTTCTGGAATATCGTCGGGCAGATGCTTAGAGGCGTAAGTACCAGGTCGCTCGCTGTATTTGAACATGAATGCACTGTCATAACCGCACTCGCGCATCAGCGAAAGGCTCTGTTGGTGATCCTCTTCAGTCTCTCCGCAATAACCCGCAAAGATATCGGTGCTCAAACCGCAGTTGGGGACAATGCGGCGAATGGCAGCTACGCGATCTAAATACCATTCGCGGGTGTACTTGCGGTTCATACGCTTCAGTATCACGTCCGACCCGCTCTGCACGGGAAGGTGGATGTGGCGGCATACGTTGGGCTCTTCAGCAATGACGCGGAGCGTATCGTCGCTCATATCTTTCGGATGAGAGGTTGTGAACCGCACACGCATACTGGGGACGGCGCGCGCTACAGCACGAAGCAATTCGGGGAAACCGAGCGTTCGCTCTCCATCCTCACTCACCCATTGATAACTATTGACATTCTGCCCGAGCAGCGTAACCTCTTTGAAACCGCGAGCATGGAGATCGTTCACTTCCTGGAGGATACTCTCCAAATCCCTGCTACGTTCACGCCCACGAGTATAGGGCACGATGCAATAGTGGCAGAAATTGTTACATCCGCGGGTAATACTCACAAAACCACTCAACTGACTGCCGCAAACGCGCTCGGGAACAATGTCGCGGTAGGTCTCCGTGAGCGAGAGTTCCGTATTCATCGCCTTATGTCCCGTTTCTGCCTGCGCCACCAAGTCGGGCAGCGTCAGATAGGCATCAGGTCCCGCCACGAGGTCTGCATGATGCTCATTGAGAAGTCCCTCCTTCACGCGCTCCGCCATACATCCCAGCACACCGATAATGAGCTGGCGCCCATGTTTCCGCAAGCCGTTGAGTTCGTCGAGGCGATGAATGATGCGTTGCTCAGCTTTGTCGCGCACTGAGCAAGTGTTGAGGAAGACAGCGTCAGCCTCATCTATATTTTCAGTGGGTTCGTACCCCGCCATCTTCATGACGGAAGCCACCACTTCTGAGTCGGCCACATTCATTTGGCAGCCGTAAGTTTCTATATACAAGTGCTTCATGGCTGCAAAGATACTACTTTTTTCTGAGCCGTCTGATCGCACAGTTCCACCCAAGACAACGAAAAACCCTAACAGTACCCTCTCGGGTGCCTGTTAGGGAAAACTTTAGATTTATAAGGAATAGACCTACACGACTTACAAGCTGCACCAAGCATCTTGCTGTGTATCTCTTCTCTCCTATTTCATTATGAATTTCTTGGAGAACTGGCCGTAGCTCAATATATATACGCCTTTGGGGAGAGAGGGGAAACGTACGCTTGTGCCGAAGCCCTCTTGCAATAACATACCATTGGTAGCATAGAGCCTCCAGCTGGTACTCCCTCCCGTAAAGCTCACGGAACGACCATCGGAAGCAATAACAGGCTGATTCGTTTCTTTAGAGAATTGAATCTCTCCTATACCCGTCTTAACAAGTTCCTCACCGTTCAAAACGTACCACTTCTTCGCTGTAGCTTGCCGAAGCCCCTCATCTGTTATACAGTTCATATCGGGGGTAGGATCCTCCGCATGATTGAACAGCATCAAATAGCCCTCGTCCACTTCTGGCAAACTCTGGATCAGACGCAGCGAGGCATCTCCGCTAAGGTTGTTGTGGTCCATGAGGAGCGCACGCAATCCACTGCAACCCGTTGCTGAGAGTTCGCTGATTTGATTGTGATCGCAGGCTAATGAGTGGAGGGAAGCATTACCGGCGATGGTCAAGGCTGTAAGTTTGTTATAACTCAAACTTGCTTCTTCGAGTGCAGCATTATGAGAGAGGTCGAGTGTCTGCAACTGATTGTCGCCACAGCTCAGCGTCATGAGGTTTTCCAAATGGGCTACACTCAGTTCCTTGAGCTGATTGCTGAAGCAGTAAAGCTCCTCGAGTGCCGTATTTTGAGAGAGGTCGAGCGTGCTGAGCTCATTGAGCTTGCAGTTGAGTTCTTCCAGTGCCGTTTGTTTACTCACATCAAGCACCTTAAGCCTGTTATCACCACAATATAGATGAGTAAGAAGCGGATTGTTGGTCACATCAAGTTCATCCAGTTTGCACTGTTCGCAATAGAGCATCTTGAGCTGCGGCAGTTTGCTCACATCGAGCTTTGTAATCTTGTTGCGACTGCAATTCAGTACTTTCAGATTAGGACAATGGGAGACATCTATGCTCTTCAATTGATTGCGATAGCAGGCCAGTTCTGTGAGATGAGTTGCCTGCGAAAGATCAAGCGAAGACAACTGGTTCTCCTGGCAATAGAGCAGAAGGAGTTCAGCTCCACCACCGTAGTTGAGCGCCGTAAGCTCGTTGTCGTTGCAATAGAGGCGCTTCAACTTTGTGTTCTTCGATACATCAAGCGAAGAAAGTTCGTTGATATCACATTTTAGCACTGTCAGCGATGCCGCTTGAGAACAGTCGATAGAAGAGAGTTTAAGCGAGGAGCATTCGAGCCCTAAAACATCGCCTTCAATCGTAATGGTAGGTTTGTTGGCTGTAGCTTTCAGCGGCAGGAATGTAGGCGTTTCGAGATTTTCCGAAACCGAATAGACACTCGTTGTGCCGTCACCTGTTCCAATCTTCACGCTACCTCCGCGAGCAGCAATCGAAAGGCGTAGTGCTTCATCCTTAGGCATAGAGCTCTTAAGTGTAATGGTCTGTGCCGACACGATTGTGGACAGCAATAGAAAAAAGACAGAAAGTAAAGACTTTTTCATAATAGATATTTTAGATATGAGTATTTCGGCTGATTAAGAGGCAGATAAGACTCTATTGGACAAAGATAAGGATAAAGTCAATGATTTACACAATATTTTAGGAATTTCCTAAAAACTTTGTTTATCCAGAATTTGAACGGTAAAATAAAGAGACTTTCCCTTTTGCTTATCTGAAAAAGAGATAGAAAGTCATATAGCACAAGTCGTTCCATAGAAGAGAGTATTTCTAAGGAACGACTTTATGAAAAACTTTTAGTTATAATTATCTATATTTATGGTACTACAATCTTTCTAATCCCTGATGCAGTTTTGATAAGATAAATACCGGCAGGAAGGTTTCTTATTTCTAATTGATTGATATTTCCTGACTTCACGATCTTCCCATTTAATGCAACTATGATACCGCAACTCTCGTCTAACTCTATCGATGATTGAGCAATAGATGTTGTACTAGCATCGTACACAGAGACTTGGTCAACATAAGCAAAATTGAAAGGTTTCATACATTGAGCCAACAATCCTATACGCACATTTTTGGACTTATATGATGCCAAAGAATATAAAGCTTCACGCCATGGTTCAGTAGATTCTACTGAACCAACATTACCTGATGCTACAATATTTGAATTTTGTTGCGGTGTCAAATCGGCCACATCTTGCCATTCACCACCGTCTATTGAAACTTGAAGTTTCAATGAAGTACAAAGGTCATTCTTAAACAAGTACCACAAACTCAGTTGAGGGTTTTCCATCTGTGATATATCTATTTTGGGACTTGACAAACGTGCAGTTGCTCCTTTTTCATATCCTTGAAAATCCGCACTGCCTCCATTGCCATCGTGATCCTGGTCTGGACGCGGTGTCCAACGCCCATTGTAACTTTTCCCTACTATAGTATTGCTTATCCATGGTCCATTCTGATATTTCGCATTATCAAAGCCCTCTTTGTAAGGAGCAACAAAGGGAAGCCCTAACAAGAAGTCATTGATAGTTGTCACAGCAGAAACTCCTATAGCATTTTTTGCTTGAACCATAAATTTAGCAGTTTTTTGAGGAGTTTCATGATATAAACCAGTTAAGTAATATTCTGTTCCCTTCACATCTTGAGCAATAATACTCCCATCTTCATTCATAATAATATAGGTCACTTCTGAAGGATTTACATAACCATTATTTTCTCCTTTATCTTCTGCTGCTGCCCATGTCAGATGACCAGTGGCATCATTATTATCTTTAAAGACAAGGCGAGTAGGAGCTTTGGGCACATCAAGACCAACATAAACGGTATCATTCACACCTGCACCCACACCTGCCGAATTGCAGGCAAAAACAGTATATATATTCTTTCCATTTGGAACTGATTTATCAGTATAGTTATACTTTTGTTCTGCTACTCCCGTTGCTTGAATTTCGCCTACTTTTTCACCATTGCGTAAAATCATAAACTTTGTTAGATCTTCTAAAGGTTCTTTTTCGGCAGTCAGCGTAGGCGAAGTAAATATCAACGAAGCTTTCAATTCGCCCAAAGGAGCTGCTGTGACTTTTAAGTTCTGAACACTTCTAGGTACAGCTGTCGACTTCCCGATTGATACTTTTATATTATCAATAAGAAGATTACCTTGACTGCTTTCACTTGTCACATGGAAGCCGATATAATAAACGCCATCTGCTTCAGGTTTTACACACACTTTTTCAGTTTGGAAAGAACGCGTCTTGTATTCTGTCAAGTTTCTGACGATAGTAGTCATGGCTTCCGGCGTAGGCTGATTCCCCATCATCAATGTTAGCTTTTGTGTGTATCGATTACTCGTACCTGCCACATCATAAGACAAATCATAGCTATATCCCTTCTTCATTTTTATAGGTGATAATACCAACCAATCATCTGCAACCTTAGTAAAACTACCACGATAACGAGCCGTTCCATCATGATAGTCCCACTTATTGGCATCATGATTGACATTGATAACATCGAAGAAGTCAAAGCTGTTTTTATCCGAAAAATCTTCAGTAAAAGGTAATTTCAGACTTTCCCCCACTTTCACTGCATTGGAAGTTGTAGAAGTTCCTCTCATCTCCCCATTACAAGGAGTAACAATATATTTATATGCAGTAATGTATTCTGCGGCCAAATCTTCCGTATATTTAGTTCCTAAGAATGCTGTCTCTAAAACAGTGTCTCCAGGAGTGCGTTCAATACGATAAGTCACATTTTCAGGATTCATATACCCTCCATTTACAGTCTCCGTAGGTACAGCCCAACTCACAGTATTTGTGTTTCCCTCTCGAGAAGCCTTAAGATTCAAAACAGCTTTAGGTGTGTCTTGCCCGATATATAGATTTGTATCAATTTTCGGACTTTCACCGATTGTATTTTTCAATATAACCTGTAATAAATAATTGCCAGAGGCAGTAACTACAATGGGCGTCTCAACATGAGTATTGGCTTGCGCAGTACCAGAAGCGACAATTGTGCCGTTTGCAACAATTTCATAAGAAAGATCGCCTATTAACTCTTTTCCGTCATAGGTCTCAGAAGGAGTGTCAAAAGAAACAACTCCTTCCAAACTGCCATCTGTAAATCTAGCCATTAAATTGCTTGCTGAAGACGGTGCTCCATCAACAGCAGCAGGGTTAGGAACATAAGCTGCCAACACTTGATCAGCTCCTGGCAACTCACCGATAGAAGTAGCCTTACCTGTTGTTAAATCTACAGTATAAAGTTTCGTTTGCTGTTTAGTGTCAACTCCAAACCAGTAGAAAACACCTGTATTTTTATCAATTACAGCACTTTGGAAATAGTCCAAATCCACCCCTGTCTTACCCACAGAAGTCAACTCCCCTGTTTGAGTGTTTATTTTCACAAGCATCCCGCCCTTTTCTTCTCCATTTTGCACTCTCATGGTTATTCCATAAAGAGTACCATCTGGAGCAACAGCCATCACTCGCATTCCACGTTCAAGGGAAGCTATACTATCTTTCGACATACCCTCAAGATCCCATTTGGATAGTACATAGCTTAAACTTTTTGTGGCTGCATGATATGAATAAGAGCAAGCGTAGACATCACCAGTTGTAGGATTAACAGCCGCTGTTGTTGCTGTATTCATATAAACAGTATGAGCATCCTCTTTCGACATATTCTTTGTTTTCAATAAAGAACCTGTCGTAGCATCATAAATAGAATAAGAGGCACTCATCACATATCCATACTCAACATTTGATTGAAACATATAGAATTTGCCATTACGATACACGGCGCCACCATTTGGAGCAACAAAAGGCATCAGAGTAAGTAGCTTTCGCTCACTTGGATTGTTTACACTATACGAATACAAACCAAAGATATTTCCATCCTTATGGTTATCATAGGTCATCAGACCATTCAACTTCAAATTCCTTACTGAAGGCAACTTATAAGGATCTGTTGCTGTAAGTGACATCGGAAGCAGCCATAAAATGCTACAAGTTATAACTGCAAATAATACATTCTTCACTGACATTATATATTAGTATTTAGAGGATAATACAGATTCTCTACACTTGCCAAATAATATCCAACATACTTTGCAAGATAGGAAGTAAGGACAAGAGCTTCACTTGCAAGTGTAAAATAAAAAAATGAGAAATACAAAAAATTCTAATAAAATCTATTATTTCTATATTATACAAGATTTACAAACCAAAGCAACTCTAACATGAGAGTGCTATTGCCTTACTCAGACCTCCCACATAGTTATCATAGTGCATCTTCATTAGGAATGAGTAGGTACGAGTATCCTCCTCCTTACCCAGAAAAAACTCGTTTTTTGTTGTCACGTTGTCGTCACGCACGTAAGGTATACGTTTTCAAGTGGCTATACTCGAGGAGTGGCGACGTGATGATGTAACAACAGAAAATAAAGACAAGGAGGAGGAGAGTGGGTGCTGTGCGACGCCGCTGGCGTCGGAGGGGGGGTGTATTACTTTCCCACGGGTTCTCCCTTCGGGCATCACCCGCGGTTAAGCATGGTGTGTCCCCGCTGGGGACAGTGGATGAGTACGCTATGTCGCTGGGGAGAATGGATGCAATAAGGGCATGGGCGCGTATCCTTATGGGATTCTCAGGCGCAATAAGGGCCTGAGCTAAAGCAATAAGCGTGCGGACGGACGCAATAAGGGCGTGAACGAAGAGACTTATTGCATTCCCAGACACAATAAGGGCGTGGGTGGACAGCCTTTAGAGCAGCTCCACATCGTAGTAGATAGAATGCACTTGTCGCTGGTTTTCGGGCGGCAGCTCTCGCCAATTTCCGAAGCATTCTCGGAGGAAGAAATCGGGGTCGGCAGGGGCGAAAAATTCGCGGTCTTCAAATCTCACTTTTTTCAAGGGGAAGAGTTTGTCCTTGCGGTGCATCAGACCGCAACCATTATTTTTCAGCATCATCGAAACATACTTACCTTTCGGAAAAAAGAGGGAAGCCGTGTGCCAAATAGCCCCACAGAGTGCGCGCTTTGTGCCGAAATAAAACAGTTCAGCAACGGAACGCCAACTGTAGTAGTGCTGCTTGTGGAGAATCGAGTTGGAACGACAATAGCCCTTAGCGATGCGTTTGGTGAAACCGCGCGGAAAAGAGGGACATTCCACCTTCGGGAAAATATCTACATAAACGCCCTTGGCGTAGTCCTGTCGGAAATCGTCCGCAAACTCAACAAAGAAACTGTTCAAGTCGCGCACCTTATAGATAGGAGTCTTTGCCGGTGGATCGGGTAAGATCATCGTTGGGGGCAACTCGCGGCGCAACGCTTCCTTCATGCGCTCCGTGTCGGTAGCCAGAATGTCGATGTCGACATCATCATCCCAGGGAATGAAACCTCCATGGCGCATGGCTCCCAGTAGGGTTCCGCCCTCGAGCCAATAAGGGATGTTATTACGTTCGAGAATGTCGGTGATGGTCGTGAGCATCTCCAGCATCTTCAGTTGCAATGGGCGCAATTCGCGCTGGCGGTATTCACGGAGATAGGAATCGGGCGCGGAGACGGCGGAAGGAGCAGCGGAAGAGGGTGCGGTTTCGGCCGATTGGCAGAGACTGCGGTTGTATAAGTTCTCCAGCACTGGCAAATCCTCCCGATAGGTGAGTTTCTGATTTTGTTCTTCTCCCGCCACGAGGAATACGGGCACATCGGGCAGGTACTTCGTCACGACGCCGCAATCATCGGTTGCCTTGAAGGCGGGGTCTTTAAGAGCCTCAGCGTAAGCCTTTACAATCGTGCCCACATGGAATCCCTGCGGTGTTTGCACGCGTTCGATCCATCGGCGGTCGGGCACTTGTTTGACATAGTCGCCTTGCCGCACGATGAGCGTATCGGCCGACGGAATGGTGACATTGACGGCGCGCTGCGTTTTCAGCGCACGGCAAACATCGTCGATGATGCGCTGACTGACGAGTGGGCGCACAGCATCGTGAAAGATGAGGTTGGCCGTTTCGGCCTTATAGAGACGAAGGGCGTTAATAGTTGAATCGGAGCGCTCTTGCCCACCCGCAATCACATGGCGCACCTTCTGGTAGTGGGCCTGAGCCACTATCTTCTGGGTTTCTTCCAGAAAATCGGGATTCGATACCACGCAAATTTCATCGATATGGGTATTGCGTTCGAAAGCCTCAATGGAATGTTCGATGATTCTTTTTCCCGCCATCAGCAAGAACTGCTTTGGCATATCGGCGCCGAAGCGTTTTCCGCTGCCGCCGGCTAAGATGATTGCTATATTGCGCATTTGTTTTGGGGTGAGAGGTTCGGGCTGACCAGGCAGACGGGACTGACTGGCAACAGAAAGGAGAGATTTGAGCTATTGTCCTCCCATTTGGTCAAAATATTCGAGAAGAGCGTCCCAAGTCTTAAACTGCGGACTGCCGAAGAGGAGCGTCGTGCCGAGGAAAGTATCTTCATCGCGCGCGTCCAAGGTGATGAGATAGTCGCCATAAAGGCGTTCGCGATGGTTGGTAAGAAAGAGGTGATTCCAGGCTGGAACGCCAATGTTTTCCTGCAACCACTGCTGGGGCTGTGCATCCTGCGGTGCCACACAATAAACGTTGTATCGCTGACTCAAGGTCTCGAAGGCCAGGCGTGCCGAGGAGCGTTGCTTGCCATAGTCGTCGCGGAGGGTGGCATAATCAATGAATACAGCGGGAGAGTCCAATGCGGCCTGATATTCCCAGAAGCGGCGAACAATCGGCATGACGGAATGGAGCAGAACCTCGTCCGTGAGGCGGTGTTCCCCCTCGAAATAGGCCGAAGAGGGATAGTGTTCACTAAATTCGGCGAAGCAATTCACAAAGGGGTCACGCGTTCCGAAGAGTCCCACCACGCGGGCGGCATCTTCGCTGTCCAGTCCCTCAAAGTTGAGAGCGCAAACCTCATCAAACTCCTTTGCGAGGGCTTTCGTAACGTTTATTTTCGTCACTCCATCTTCGCGGGGCGTAGCAATGGGGTATTCTCCGAATTTTATGCTCGTCCCCATCGTTTGTCCCATATGCATTGCCGGATTGACACAGATGCGGTCGAAGCCGCGCAGCTTCTCCACGAGCATTCCGCCCATGGATGTGCCGATAATCAAATCGGGCTGTTCCGCCTCACAAAGGGCCTTGAGAAAAGGCAGTTGCTCGGCGGGCATCAGCGGGATGTCGGGGTGGAGCACTTTTGCGTCTGGCATTTTCTGCTGCAGCAGTGCGGCAGTATGTGTAGCACCGCTCGAGCCGAAGCCGTGAACATACAGGATTTTCTTTCCTGCGAAATAATCGAAAGTCTGTTTGAAATCCATCTTCCTTCATTTTCGAGCGAAGTTAGAGAAAAGAAGCGAGAGGAACAAGTATTGTATTCGTCTCTCGCTTTGGGAGAAGCTCTGCGCAGCGGGAGCAGTCGGCCGTTTTTCTATGAAATCGAGCGGACAAAGCCTGTGCATGGGAGAGCAGAATAAATCTGTGGGCTGTTAGTACTTGAATGTACTACCGCCCAAGAACTCGCGGAGGAGCGATGTGGGAGGTAGTCCCTTGGTGGATATGGGTTTCAGATAGCTCAAGAACTTGCGCAGGCGGTAGGCTTCGGAGTATTCGGGCGCACTTTCGGGCACTTGCTCGAGCAGTGGGAGCGCTTGCTGATGAAGTGCGGAGAATTCGAACAGCAGCGCCGTATTCATCATCTCATCGGCCTCTTCCTGATACGGGAAAATCCATTTGCTCTCACCCTCGCGCACCATCGGCCAACGCTTGATAGTGTCTTCGGCCGAATATCCGCGGTACTTATAATCGCGCACAATGCGGCGGAGCAAGCGGTTGTCTGTTGTGGGGATGTAGTTGTGGTCGTCAAGCAAGATTGTCGTAAGCGCCGAGGCGTAGATCTTAAATTTGCTCTCCGCGGGAATGTCGGAAGTGAGCATGGGATTAAGGGCGTGGATGCCTTCAAAGATGATGAGCGTTTCTGGACTTAGCTTTAGGCGTTTCCCGCTCTTCTCGCTCAGTCCCGTTTGGAAGTTGTAGCGCGGCAGTTCCACTTCCTCTCCTGCAATGAGTGCCTGGATCTGACTGTTGAGTAAGGGAATGTTGAGCGCGTTGACACTCTCGTAGTCCAGTTCGCCCTCCGGCGTGCGCGGCGTGTCATGGCGATTCACGAAATAGTCGTCCAGACTGATGGCGACGGGCTTCTTGCCGCTCGCTATGAGCTGCACGGCGAGGCGTTTGGAGAAGGTAGTCTTTCCCGAACTTGAAGGGCCGGCAATGAGGATTACTCTGATGTTGGGGTTCTCAGCGATGCGATCCGCCATGCGGGAGATTTTCTTCTCTTGCAGGGCTTCGCTCACGTTCACCAGTTCGTTGGTGCGCCCTTCCTCATTGGCTTTGTTAAGTTCGCCAATGGTGGAGACGCCTAAGATATGCTGCCAGTTGTGTTGTTCTTGGAAAACGGAGAACATCTTGTGCTGGTCGATCATCGGCTTTAGTTGCTGCGGATGTTCGGGGTCGGGGAGGCGCAGCAGAATACCGTCGTAGTAGGGTATCACGTCGAAAAGCGTGATTTGTCCTGTACGTATCAGTAGCGAACCGTAGAAATAGTCGGGCGTTTCTCCCAGCGTGTAATAATTGGTATAGAGCGATCCGTAGCTTTCCAAGAGTTCGGCTTTGCTTTCTTGTCCGTTTTCGCGGAAGAGTCGTACAGCATCCTCCGTTGGGCAGGTGATGCGGTGGTACGGCAGGTCGGCAGCGATGATCTCCTGCATCTTACTGCGTAGCGCGTCCACCACCTCGTCCGTCACTCCAGAGCTGATGCCGTCTAAACGGCAGTAGTAGCCATTGCTGACAGGAGTGCTGACGCGCAGGCGGGCTTCGGGGTAGAGTTCCACTACTGCTTTGTAGAGCACAAAGAAGAGTGAGCGCGTATAGGTGCGCATTCCCGAAGCGGAAGTAATATCGAGAAACTCGATGTCTTTATCATTGAAAAGGGTATAATGGAGGCCTTCTACTTTGTTATTGACTTTTGCGGAAGTACATCCGTAGGGCAGATGCAGTTCCAGCATCTCATAGACTTGTTCCAGATTGTAGCCGGCGGGCACTTTGTGCGACTTACCGGTATTCTTACAGCGAATATTGAGGGTTGTTAGCATAATGTTTAGTTTTAGCCTTGGCGGCGGAAGTGGCTTTGGGAGGAGGGAGAGATAGTTTATTCTCAGACCAGTCGGACAGGTCAGACCAGTCCGACTCAGCTTTCTCCTCTCGCCGAAGTGCCGCAGGCGCTTCAAGGCAAATATACTGACTTTTGGGCTTTTTTGTTTATTTTTGCCGGAAAAGTACTCCAACGATTTCTAAAAAAGACAAATTCATGACAATACAGAAGAAACCGCGTTTGGCCAATATGGAGCTGCTCCGCTTCATGGCGATGTTTATGATTCTCACCCTTCATGCCGATTATTTCTGCTTCGGATGGCCGCAGCGACAGGACATTCTGACGCTTCCGGAGGTTTGGGGCGTGCGCATCTTGGTGGAACATTGGGCCATCATAGGTGTGGATGTCTTCGTCCTTATTTCGGGATGGTTTGGCATACGCGCCTCGCTGAAAGGAGCTGTAAAACTGCTTTTCCAGGTGTTCTTCATCGCCCTGCTTTCTTCGGGGACGGTTTTGCTACTCAAGGGTATGCCCACGGGCGGACTGATAGCTATTGCAAAAAGCTTTACCTCCTATTGGTTTGTATGGTCGTATCTGCTTCTCTATCTGTTTGCGCCCGCCCTCAATGCTTTTGTGGAGACGGCAGGAAAGCAACAACTTAGAGGTTTTTTAATTGCGTTTTTCACTTTCGCAACGCTCGACTTAGCTGCACACTTCTCCGATGATTTTCGGTGGGGTTATTCTGCCATCTTCTTTATGGGGCTCTACGTTCTGGCTCGTTATATTCGCCTCCATGTAGATTATAAAGCCTTGCGCACACGCACCTTGTTAATCGTATATGCCGCGTGCCTACTGATTCCCGCTTTCTTCACGTTTGCTTCTGCGAGCTGGTTACCACTTATCTTCTATCAAATCGCAAAGACTTTCTTTCTCACCTATTCTTTCCCTATCAACGTTTTAGAAGCAATTGTTCTGCTGATTCTCTTCGACCGCCTACAACTGCGTCCAAGCCTTTCGCGCCCCATCAACTGGCTGGCGGCGGGAGCTTTCACGGTCTACCTCGTACATCAGAACACACTTGTCCGTCCGCTATATGCTCAGTGGGTTAAGGATATAGATACCTCCTTGCCGTTCGGCCTCAACTTCTTAGGCGTTGCCTTGATGCTCTGTGCCGTTTATTTGGCTTGTACGCTGCTCGACCAATTGCGCGTGGCGGCATGGAAGAGTGCCGAAAAACTATGGGGTAAATATTGCAAGAAATAAGCCTTATTCGGAAGAAGAGAATAAGGCTCGACAAAACGCTCTCAAAAATTTAGGACGCTTTTCCTTTCTTAAAGAGGAAAAGCAGGCTTTCGCGGAATATGGCAGAACCACTCATCCACAGCGTGAGGCAGTAGGTTGTACCTACGAATAGGACTTTGCCCAACAGGCTCAACCAAAGGTGGGTCACATTGGAGAAGAGGAAGTACGCCCCTATGCAAAGCACAACGGAAAGCCCCAGATAGGGCGCCATATCCTTTAGAAATGCCAACAGTCCATAACCCGTCAGGCGGCGAACAAAGTGGTGCCAGAACAAGAGCCAGAGAATGTTGACCGCCACAAAGACGCGCAACATCCACTCTAATCCGTAGGGGCTCACCAGTAATGCAGCGCCAAACACGAGTATGGCCAGCCCGATTGTTCCCCACATATAAATCCCCGAATGCCCACGTGCCAACAGGAAGTTCTGGAAAAGCGTTTGCATCGGAACGAAAGCGCCCCAAACGCAAAGGAGTTGCAGCATGGCAGCCGAAGCGAGCCATTTCTCCGTGATAGTGATGATGATGAACTCGTGTGCAATGACGCTCAAACCGAACATGGCGGGGAAAGTGAGGCATGCGGTCAGACGCACCATCTTTTGCAGAGCGGCGCGTTGCTGCTTGCGGTCGTCCACCTTGGCAAAAAGGGGCTGCGTCACACTGTAAAGCATCTGCGAAATGAGACTATGCCCCATTGTGTTCCATTTATTAGCCTGCGTGAATTTGCCCAGTTCGCGACGATTGAAGAGTTTACCGAGCAAGATAGAAAACAGCTGCTGGTTGAGAATCACAAAGATATTGGTGATGATCAGACGACCGGAATAGCCCAACATCTCCCTGACGGGACGGAACGAGAAATGGATGCTGGGCCACCAGCGGGTGACCCAATACGTTCCGAGGGTTGTGCAGACGGCGTAAACAATGGATTGCGTGGCGATGCCCCAATAAGCAAAGCCTTGCCAAGCCATGGTCACGCCCACAATGCCTGAAGTGAGGAGCGCAACAAAGCTAATGATCGTGTTCTGCTTCACTTTGAGTTCGCGGAAGAGGTAAGCGCGCGGTACGATATTCAGACTCGAGATGACAAAGCCCGCAAAGACATATCGCGCTAAGGGCGTCAGGTCTGGCTCATGGAAAAAATCGGCTATCAGCGGGGCGCAGAAAAAAAGGAGCGTATAGAGCGACAGACTCATCAGCGTGTTAAACCAAAACACACTGTTGTAGTCGGCGCGGGTCACGTTTTTCCGCTTGTTGAGTGCCGAGATAAAACCGCCCTCTTGCAGCGAACCGGCAATGAGGGTAAAGACGGTGAGATACCCCACCATACCGTAGTCGGCATCGGTGAGCAAGCGTCCCAGAAAGATACCGAACACGAGGTTCAGCAACTGCTGCAAACCGCTGGCGATACCGCCCCATAGCAGTCCGTTTGCGGTTTTCTCTTTCAGACTTGACATTTCTATTTATAACTATTTCCGACAAAATTACGCTTTTCTATGTAGCTCGCAAAGCAAGCCTTTGAGAGAAGCCGCATTTTGTTTGTTTTTCCTATCAGCACATTTTTTCTATCCTTTCCCACTTGCCTTGTTATCGCAAAATTCTCTTACGGCCGAAAAGATAGGACAAGCGCGTGCGGTCGAGCAAGAGGGCGAGCGCAAGAGTTCCTCCGAGACCCACGCCAACGGTCACAAAGGCGTGGAGCAGTCCTGTAGGGTCGAAGCTGAAGAGGGGCAGGTAGTATTTCGAGAGCATCGTAAATATGGGATGGAAGATATAGATGGGGAAAGTGTTTCGCCCAATGTAGTCGATGACCTGCTTTGTCCGCCCCGTTGTGAGACTACTGAAATAAGCTGCAAAACAAAAAAACGACACCACGCAAACGAGCATGGCGATTGTTCCCCAGCCCCAATACTCGCGCTGAACGATGAGCAAACCGAACGGAAGTATGGGCCACAGACTCGCCTTATAGATGCGTGAGAAATCGCCTATATATTGCCGCACGCCCACGCCTAAGAAATAATAGAACGAGGCATGAATGTCCAGCAAAGGCGTGAAGAGCGATACGCCAATGAGGAGAGCGGCAAAGAGGGAGTATTTGGCCGTAATGTCGAGTTTGGGCAAGGCGCGGAAAGCTGCATAATAAAGGATGCCGCACACCATCATGACGTGCAGAAACCAGTAGGGGCCAATCGACTTCACAAAGAGCACATTGAGCACCGTTGGCACATCGAACGACGTGATACCATCGCGGACGGGCAGATACAGCGAAAGTCCAGCAAAGCCCAGGACGAGCAACATATAGGGCAACCATATCCTCCAAAGATATAAGGCAAACTGCCGGAGCGTCTTTTCGATGTTTACCAAATAACCAGTTATCACCAAAAAGGCGGGCATAAAAAATGCGAGAATTGCGTTCTTAATGTCGGGGTAGATATTGCCAAAGTTGACGATATGTATCAGAATGACCAACCCTATTAAGATGGCCCTAAAAAAATCAAGGTCTTTGTTGTACTTCATAAGCTGTATTGCTACTGCGCTATTGTTAAGCTGCTGCAAATTTAAGATTTTTTCAATAGGAACAGTCGCGCACCAGCCTTTGTTTACCAAGACCGTTGCGATAGCCCTCGGACGGATCGGACTGGTCCGACTCGTCCGAGAACCAATACTGATTCGTGCTCCTTCGCCTTATTCGTGCTTATTCGTGGGCTTAAAACATCAATGAAATTCCCACTTTTCCCCTCCCACGAAGGCCACAAATCCGCGCACGAAAGGGAGAGAGCGAACAGCCCCACCCTCCTGCGCGCCGATACAATAAGGCTGCTGGCTGACTTCCTTATTGCGTCCGCCAACAGAATAAGGAAGCCAGCTGACACAATAAGGAAACCGACGAACAGGATAAGGAGAGTTTTCAGCAAAAACGGCCGAAAAAATCAAGAAACTCACGAAATCTCCCGCTTTTTCAAGATTTCGCTCGATTTTTCCTGCCCGCGAAAACAAAAATGCCGCGAAAATTTTGGCAGAAAGCAAAAAGGAGAGCCTTTCTCAAATTTTCAAAGAAAGGCATCTTGTCAATTTTTCGGGAGGTTTTTGGTATTCTCGGACAAGTCGGACGGGTCGGACAAATCGGAGATTCTGTTGAGAGGGGTGCTTGTCGGACGGGTCGGACGGGTCGGACCCGTCCGAGAACCAACAAAGCTGCTCCAGCCTCAAGAGGCAGCTGAGCACTCCCCCTTATGGGGGAGATGGAGGGGGCTTTCCTCTTCTCCCGCCTTTTTCTGAAGAAAAATCCCTATTTTTGCAAAGTAGGCGAACAATGCTGCCTACACAAAAAAAGAAAGACTATGATACATCGCATCTCTATCTTATTCGGCCTACTGCTCTGCCTATCGGCAGCTGTGGCACAAGACTTCGGGCGGTCGCAACGCGTGTTGGACTGGTTGCAACAACAAAAGGGCGACTCTGTATATGCGCTCTGCAACGCCGAGATGAAAGCGGCGCTCACCGCGCAACAGTTAGGAGAAATCTACGCGCAACTTGTGCGACAGGCTGGCACGGAGAACGGCCGCGGCGAATGGGAGCGGACGGTGGTTGAAGGAGGAATAGAAGTGGATGGGATACGACTGGATTTTTCGCAGACGTCGCTCATGGCGCTCCTCTCTTGGAATACCGAGGGGCAGCTCTGCGGACTCTTTTTCCGACCTACCGCGCAACCGCAGACAGTGGCGGTAGGAGGCGTGGAAAACCGTGAGGTGCAGATTGAGAATGGAAAGATATTCCTACCGGGAACGCTCACGCTGCCCACTGAACGAAAGAAACCCGTGGCGCTGGCCGTACTGCTGGCGGGCAGCGGCCCTTGCGACCGCAACGAGACTATCGGGCCGAACGCTTTGTTGCGCGATTTGGCCGATTCGTTGGCGCTCCACGGCATCGCCTCTATCCGCTACGACAAGCGCACCCTTGTTTATGGGTCGGCGTGCATAGAAATCAGTGGCGACATGGACTACGACAAAGAAATTGTGGACGATGCGCTCGCGGCACTTCAGCAGGCCTGCGCTTTGCCCGAAGTGGATGCACAGCGCATCTTTGTGGTGGGGCATTCGCTCAGCGGAATGCTGCTGCCGCGCATAGCGCAACGAACCACAAAACCTTTGGCAGGCACAATAGCCCTCGCCGCTCCTGCGCGACCTCTCGCCGAGGTGATGAAAGAACAAATGAACTATCTGGGACGCCTCAACAACATCAAGCCTACTGAAATCGACAGCGCATACCGAGCCGCACTCGCACCGCTCCCTAAGGAGTATCTGAAATTCGACAGCAAATACCGACCACTCCGAACGGCACAGCAGCTCACAGTGCCGATGCTTTTCATACAAGGTGGGCACGACTATCAGGTGCGCCAAACCGACTTCCAATTATGGCAGCAGGCGCTGGAGAAGAGGCCCAACGTGGACTTTCGCTGGATGCCTACGCTGAACCATCTGATGGCGGAAAGTCCGAACATGTCCCGCCCCGACGACTACGCCACTCGGCAAATCATCGCCACCCCCGTTGTGAAAGCTATCGTGGACTTTATCGGGCGGCACTAAGAATGTTAATCATGCCATGCGTTCCTAAAGATACCTACAACTATCTTTATCAAGCAATTTTCCTGCTCTCCCCGAGAACCTAATGTGAATGATCAAAAACCTATCAAAGATAATTCTCTTTCATTTGTTATCGTTACCTTTATCGCGCCATCAAAACATTTCAAATACTTTCGTTTAGCAGCATGAAAATAAGTGAATTCCCTGCATGGCTATATCCTGTGTAACCTTTTATTGCATTAGGATTTTATGAAATATTCAAACTCATTTACTACAAACATTATGCTTATGAAATGTCACATTAAATTGCTGTTGTCAGCTATGTTATTATGGTCTCTGCCTATGTTCGGAGGAAATGGAAGCATCCAGCAAAAACCGATCAGAAAAGCCAAAACAACGACGCATCAACAAGCTGGGAAAAACACCAAAGCCAAAGGTACAACGGCGGGAAAAGCAACAGAGAATACTTCCTCCTATGTTGATTTGGGACTTAGTGTAAAGTGGGCTACATGTAATCTTGGTGCCAGTGAACCTCAGGACTTTGGCTCTTTTGTGTCATGGGGAAGTACACGGTCAGAAACCCCTGAATTTGACTGGGCTTTTTATCCGCACACTGTTTCAAGAACAGGGATAACCAAGTACTGTACTGATCCTGATATGGGCTATTCATTTACTACAGGACGGAAAGGATTTGCCGATAATAAAACTACACTTGAAGCAAAGGATGATGTTGCCACAGTCCGACTCGGTTCTCCTTGGCGTATGCCAACACAAGCAGAATTTCAAGAATTGGTTGATAAATGTAATTGGACATGGACCATACTGAAAGGTATAGCAGGATACAAAGTTGTCAGTAAAAAGAATGGAAAATCTATATTCTTGCCTGCTGCCGGTTATCACTTGGAGATAGACCATTGTGATGTATTTGAATCTGGCTCGTATTGGACATCTTCACTTAACAAGAGAAACAACATGGAGGCATTCGCATTATATTTTACTAAAGACGGTTATCATGTAACTTCGGAGGAGCGCTTTGTGGGATATTATATACGACCTGTCCGCAAATAGAAAAAAGAAACAGGAGAATCAAAACAGGTCATTAGAAGATGTATATGATTCTCCCAATTTAATGCGTTACTGCAATTTATAAAAAAGCCCGACACTACCTTTAAAAGACTGGTAGTATCGGGCTTTTTATTGATTATATACGTGCACCACTACATCAGATTGCAGGCCACCGTAAGGCCGGCCATGACGATGCTGACCATGCTCATCAGTTTGATAAGGATGTTCAAACTTGGGCCTGATGTGTCCTTGAACGGATCGCCAACGGTGTCGCCAACGATCGTGGCTTTGTGGACGTCGCTACCCTTGCCGCCGAAGTTTCCTTCTTCCACAAATTTCTTAGCATTGTCCCACGCACCACCAGCATTGGCCATGAAGACAGCCAGCGTGAAGCCAGCGCAGAGGCCACCAACGAGGAGACCAAGCACACCGGCAACGCCGAGGACTACGCCCGTGACGATGGGGATGATGATGGCTAAGAGCGAGGGCAGAATCATTTCGTGCTGGGCAGCGCGCGTACTGATTTCGACACAGCTACCATAGTCGGGCGTGGCCTTGCCTTCGAGGATTCCTTTTATTTCGCGGAACTGGCGCCGCACTTCATCGACCATCTTGGCTGCGGCACGGCCGACAGCACCCATGGTGAGGCCGCAGAAAAGGAAGGCAGCCATCGCGCCAATGAATACGCCTACGAGTACGCGCGGGTTCATCAGCGTCACCTGGAAGTATTCCATCATTTCGGGCATCGAAGCCTTTGAAGGATCAAAGGCATTGCCGGCTGCATCAATGAATTGCTGTCCGCTCTCCATGGCTCGCGTCATGGCGATTTTTATTTCTTCTACATAGGAAGCCAGCAAGGCCAGCGCGGTGAGTGCTGCCGAACCAATGGCAAAGCCTTTGCCCGTGGCAGCCGTGGTATTGCCGAGCGCATCGAGTGCATCCGTGCGGTGGCGCACCTCCTCGCCCAGCTCGCTCATCTCAGCGTTGCCGCCGGCGTTGTCGGCGATAGGGCCGTAAGCGTCCGTAGCAAGTGTGATGCCCAGCGTGGACAACATTCCGACAGCTGCAATGCCGATGCCGTAAAGTCCTTTCGAGATACTCTCAGCACTCATGGAGAGATCGAAATGATTGGCGCAGAGATAACTCAACATAATGGCCACACCGATAGTGAGCACGGGGATACAGGTGGAAATCATGCCCGTACCGATACCTTTGATGATGACCGTGGCAGAACCTGTCTGAGCCGATTCGGAAATAGCCTGCGTGGGTTTATAGCTATGCGAGGTGTAGAACTCTGTGGCTTGTCCGATGATAACTCCCGCCGTCAGACCGCTGATGACGGAGAAACTCAGGCCTATCCAGTTGTCGAGGCCGAGGCCATAAAGGATGAGGAACGTGGCAATTGCAATCAGCACTGCACTGGTATTGGTGCCGACGGCGAGCGAACGGAGCAACTGGCTCATACTTGCCCCTTCTTTGGTGCGCACGAGGAAGATGCCGATGAGCGAAAGGAAGATGCCGACGGCTGCAATAATCATGGGGGCGATGACAGCCCGCATCTGCATCTCTCCAGCTGAAGCAAAGGCCGTGGCGCCCAAAGCTGCTGTAGAAAGGATGGAACCGCAATAGCTCTCATAAAGGTCGGCGCCCATACCAGCTACGTCGCCCACGTTGTCGCCTACGTTGTCGGCAATGGTGGCAGGGTTGCGCGGATCGTCCTCTGGGATGTCGGCTTCCACTTTTCCAACAATGTCCGCGCCTACATCGGCTGCTTTCGTATAGATACCGCCTCCAACGCGGGCGAAGAGGGCTTGGGTGGAAGCTCCCATACCGAAGGTGAGCATCGTAGTAGTGATGGTGACGAGCGCAACGTGGTCAGAGCCGTAGACAAAAGAAAGGGCGATGAACCAGAGGGCAATGTCCAAGAGTCCGAGACCTACAACGACCAACCCCATTACCGCGCCGGAGCGGAAAGCAATACGCAAACCGCTGTCCAAACTCTTGCGCGCAGCATTGGCGGTTCGGGCGGAAGCATAGGTGGCGGTCTTCATACCGAAGAAGCCTGCCAAACCACTGAAAAGACCGCCTGTGAGGAAGGCGAAAGGTACCCAGGGATTTTGAATCTTAAGGACGTAGGCCATGAAAGCAAAGAGAACGACGAGTACTAAAAAGACTTTCAGCACTACGAAGTACTGCTGTTTGAGATAAGCCATTGCGCCTTTGCGGACGTGCTCTGCAATTTCGCGCATACGGGGTGTGCCCTCGTCGGCCTTCATCATACTCTTGAAGAAGAACCAGGCCATGGCCAACGCCACTACTGATGCGATGGGCACCAGCCAGAAAAGAGGAGTTACAGTCATAAATGTTTTTATTTAAGGTTTGATATTCTTGTCAGTATGTATGCTTTCATTGATTCGAAGGCCTAATATATGGAGTATTTTCTATGTATCAAAAAAATTACACAAAAAAGTTATATTTTAGCATCTATACTTTGCAAAATACAGAATTTTAGCTACAAAACACTCCCCTTATCGCAATGATGAACACGATAAGGGGAGTGATGATTTTTCAGGATATTCTGACGGCTGTGAGCCGCTGACTGAACGATAGAAAGGGGCGGATGCTACCTAAGTAAGCACTTATTCTAACTTCTCCTTGAGATACTGCGCCGTATAGCCTTTGCCCTGCGCCACGAGTTCTTCAGGCGTACCGACAGCAACGATCTGTCCGCCGTCGCGTCCGCCTTCAGGGCCAAGGTCGATAACGTAGTCGGCCATTTTGATAACGTCCATGTTGTGCTCAATAATGAGAATACTGTGGCCGCGCTCAATGAGTGCGTTGAAACTATGGAGGAGTTTTTGAATATCATGGAAGTGCAAACCGGTGGTAGGCTCATCGAAAATGAAAAGTGTGGGCTCGGTGCGCTCTAAGCTTAGGTAGTAGGCCAGTTTCACACGCTGATTTTCACCTCCAGAAAGGGTGGAACTGCTCTGCCCTAACTTGATATAGCCCAAACCTACATCTTGGAGTGGGCGCAAGCGCTTGGAGATTTTCTCATTGCCATACTGAGTGAAAAATTCCACGGCTTGGTTGACGGTCATCTCAAGGATGTCGTGGATGTTCTTACCTTGGTAGCGCACTTCGAGCACATCTTTCTTGAAGCGCATACCGTGGCAAGATTCGCAGGTGAGCACCAAATCGGCCATAAACTGCATCTCCACCTTGACAGTTCCCTCGCCCTTACATTCTTCACAGCGTCCGCCGTCGGCGTTGAAGCTGAAAAACGCGGGCGTGAAGTTCATCTGCTTGGACAAAGGCTGCGAAGCCATCAGTTTGCGGATTTCGTCGTAGGCTTTGATATAGGTGACGGGATTTGAGCGGGAGGACTTGCCGATGGGGTTTTGATCAACGAACTCTACACCTTTGATAGTCGTCAGGTCGCCGCAGAGACTGGAGAATTCGCCCGGCATGTCGCTGGGTTCGTCCAACTTACGCTTCAGCGCATTGTAGAGAATCTTCTTTACCAAAGTTGATTTCCCCGATCCGCTTACGCCAGTGACCACGGTCATTATGTTGAGCGGAAATTTCACGTCTATACCGCGCAGGTTGTTTTCTCGAGCGCCTTTCACCTCTATGCTGTTGTTCCATTTCCGCCGGCTGCTCGGCAACAGAATCTTTTCGCGCCCGAGCAGATAGTTGACGGTGTGGCTTTGAGAACTTGTGGCGACAGACGGAACAGTCGTGTCGCTCTCCGCAGTATGGGCGGACAAAAGCGGGGCCACTTCGCCAGCGAACACAACCTGCCCACCGAGGCGTCCGGCCTCCGGACCGATGTCTATGATATAGTCGGCGGCGCGCATGATTTCTTCGTCGTGCTCCACCACTATGACGGTGTTGCCTAAGTCCCGCAGCTGCTTGAGCACGTGTATAAGTCGACCCGTGTCGCGGGAATGTAATCCGATGCTTGGCTCGTCGAGAATATAAAGCGAGCCTACTAAACTACTACCAAGACTAGTGGCCAGATTGATGCGCTGGCTTTCGCCGCCGGAAAGAGAGTTGGAGAGACGATCCAGTGTGAGGTAGCCGAGGCCGACATCGGACAAAAAGTTCAGGCGGTTGCGGATTTCGGTCAGCAAACGCCGAGATACTTTTTCGTCGGCTTCATCTAATTGGAGATTGTTGAAGAACTGTTGTAAATCGCTGATGGGCATACGCACCAGTTCCATAATGTTGCGGCCGCCCACGTATACATACGCTGCTGCGGGCTTCAAACGTGAACCGTGGCAGGTAGGGCATATCGTTTTGCCTCTGTATCGTGCCAACATGACGCGGTATTGTATCTTGTACTGGTTCTCGCGGAGCATGTCGAAGAAGGCATCTATGAATACTTGGTCGGTCTTTTCCCGTTGGCGCTCTTCAGCGTCGCCGTGCCAGAGTATGTCTTTTTCTTGCTGGGTGAGTTCATAGTAAGGCTTAAATATAGGAAAACCTTTCGGGCTTTGCCTACGTATAAATTCCTGCTTCCACATCCCCATTTTCTCACCTCTCCAACAAATCACAGCTCCGTCCATGATGCTGAGCGACGTGTCGGGGACGACGAGCTTTTCGTCTATACCTATCACGCTGCCGAAGCCTTCGCACGTTGGACACGCCCCAGCTGGAGAATTGAAAGAGAACATCTGGTCGTTGGGTTCTTCAAAGCAAATGCCGTCGGCCTCAAAGCGAATGGAGAAGTGGTGCAGAGCGCGGCTCGGATAGAAGCGCAACAAGCATTCGCCATCTCCTTCAAAGAAGGCGGTTTCTACCGAATCGCGGAAGCGGTTTAGGACATCTTTGGAATTATCCACCGCGAGGCGGTCGATGAGTAGGTACACGCCGCTCGTTCCGCTTTCTGTAGCCGTGGTTTCCTGCTGCGCGTTCCAGGCTGCCTCTATCTCACCGAACTTTTCCTCATTTGCCAGGAGGTCGTCGATATGGATGAGCGTTCCTCCCTGCAAGGTGTCGGAAGAACCGTTGGGTAAATCGACATCGAGGCGGGAGATACCTTGCTTCAGATATACAGCCAATTGCTCACGGAGCGTTCGGCCGTGGCGCAACACTATGGGTGCTAACAGCGTGAAACGAGTGCCAGGAGAATAGGACAGCATGCAGCTGACAACATCCTCGCTACTGTGCTTCTTCACCTCCTGCCCGCTGACGGGGCTAATCGTGTGGCCAGCTCGCGCAAAGAGCATACGCAAATAGTCGTACACTTCTGTGGATGTGCCCACGGTAGAGCGCGGGTTGCGGGCCGTCACCTTTTGCTCGATAGCTATGGCGGGCGGAAGTCCTTTAATATAGTCGCAGTCGGGCTTATTCATGCGCCCGAGAAACTGACGGGCATAAGCCGACAGACTCTCCACATAGCGACGCTGCCCTTCGGCATAGAGCGTGTCGAAAGCCAGCGACGATTTACCAGAACCACTCAGGCCCGTGATCACGACAAACTTACCTAAGGGGATTTCTAAATCTATATTTTTGAGATTATTGACGCGTGCACCTTTCACGCGGATCTTTTCTTCCATAAGAGCCTTTTTGCTTGATTTGCAAAGATACTAATTTTTTCTTGCTGCTGACCTCTGCTCTCATCCTCTCATAGATAGCAATAGGAGTGGCTCTGCGAGAGAACCACTCCTATATTATATATATGTATATGTCTTCCGAATCTTATTCTGCCGTTGCTGCAGCTGTGCGCTTCTTGCCCAGCACGCGGTTTGCGATAGGAGCAGCGAGGAAGATAGAGGACATCGTGCCGAAGACAACACCGAGAATCATTGCGAAAGCAAAGCTACGGATGCTGTCACCGCCGAGGATGAAGATACAAAGCAATACGAGCAACGTGGTCAATGAAGTCATCAACGTACGTGTCAGCGTTTGGTTGATAGAATCATTGAAGAGTTTCGCCGTCTCACGTTGCGGATAGAGATTCAGGTTCTCGCGGATACGGTCAAATACCACCACTTTATCATTGATTGAGTAACCAATAGCGGTTAGCACAGCTCCAACGAAGGTTTGGTCAACTTCAAGCGAGAAGGGAACCCATCCCCAGCAGAGGGAGTACATACCAATGATGAGCATAGTATCGATAGTCAATGCTACAACAGAACCAATGGAGAACGCAACGTTGCGGAAACGCACGAGGATATAGATGAAGATGGCGATGAGGGAGAGCACCGTAGCCAAGATAGCATCCTTCGTCATTTCGGAAGCTACGCTGGCACCCACCTTCTGTGCGCTCACGATGGAGCCTCCTGTGTGGTCGTCGCGGTTCTTGAACGTATTGTAGTCGGCCTTGATGAGACCTGCGTCATGAAGCGACTTCCAGATTACTTGTTCTACCTGTTCATCAGCATTTGCCGCATCGCTATTGATCATATAGTTGGTTGTCAGACGCACTGCCTTGCCCTGCGTGGTACTTACCTCGATGGCATTAACAGTGGCGTTGTTGTCCAACGGGCGAATGGTCTTAGCAACCACTTCCTTCACTTGTTCTGGCGTCGTATTCTTCTGCTCGAATTCGATCACGAAGTTGCGACCACCCGTGAAGTCGATACCTTTGCTCAGACCACGCACACCCAAGGATACAAGTCCTGCAAGCAGAACGATACCAAAGATAGCATAAGCTTTAGGAGCATTCTTGAGGAAATTGAACTTGCTATTCTGCAACAGACCGCGACTGAGCTTCGTTTCGAACGTCAGGTGGAGCCACTTGTCTTTGTTGAGGAAATGTTCGAAGATGATACGGCTAATCCAAACGGCGGTGAAGAAGCTTGCGCAAATACCGATACCCAGCGTGAGGGCGAAACCGCGGATCGGGCCTGTACCAACGTTGTACAGAATAACGGCGGTGATGATTGAAGTAAGGTTGGAGTCGAAGATTGCACTAAAGGCATTGCCGTAACCAGCTGCCAGCGCGCTCTTGATATTCTTACCTGCGGCCAACTCTTCTTTTGTACGCTCATAGATAAGCACGTTGGCGTCGACAGCCATACCGAGCGACAACACCATACCGGCAATACCGCTCATCGTCAAGGCAGCCTGGAACGATGTAAGGACACCGGCCGTGAAGAAGAAGTTGAGAATCAGCGCGAGGTTTGCCACCATACCCGGAATAAGACCGTAGTAGCAGCACATGAAGACCATCAACAGAACGAAGGCGATAATCGCACTCTCGAGGCCGGCCTGGATAGAGGCAGCACCGAGTGACGGACCGATAGTCTCTTCAGAGATGATATTCGTAGGCGCGGGCATCTTACCAGAGTTGAGCACGTTGGCAAGGTCCTTAGTATCGTCGATAGTGAAAGCACCGGAGATTTCAGTCTTACCGCCAGAAATCTGACCATTTACGCGCGGAGCACTGTATACAACGCCATCGAGGACAACTGCCACGTCACGACCCACGTTCTTACCTGTCATAGTGGACCAGTCGCGGGCACCGTCACTCGTCATCTCCATCGAAACGATAGGAGCGTGAGTTGTGGGGTTGAAGTCGGCTTTTGCATCGGCAATCACAGCACCTTGCATAGTCGGTGTCTGGTTGTTGCCGTTGCCTTTGAGCGCATAGAGCGTCACTAATCCGTTGTTTGCCTTAACATCCCAAGCCAGGCGCAAATCCTTCGGCAGTCTTGCCTTAGCAGCCGGACTATTGATGATAGCATTTACTGCGGCAGTATCGGCCAAGCGAGCCAGACCAACGGAGCAACCTTCACGGCCGCCAGCGTTCATCACAAGCTGGCTGAACTTCCGAGCAGGCGTGCTGGTCTTGGCAGCGGGCTTAGCTGTAGCTGTAGTATCAGTTGCGATGGTATCGGCAGCAGTACCGATGAGATCGAGGCTTGCCAACTGACTCTGGATCTCGGAGCGGTTGTAAGTCTCCCAGAATTCGAGGTTGGCACTTCCTTGAAGCAGCTTGCGCACACGTTCCGGTTCCTTGATACCCGGCATCTCGACCATGATCTGACCGATTTGGCCTTTACCACGAAGGATTTGGATATTGGGCTGAGCCACACCGAATTTATCGACACGCTGGCGTACCACGAGGTTAGCATTCTCAACGGCAGCATTTACCTCTTCGTTGAGCGCGCTACGAACGTCGTTGTCGGAAGAAGAGAATGTGATATTCTTAGCCTTTAAGCCGGTGGCAAAAACAGCACCTAACTTTCCTGGGCCGTTGGCTTCGTCGTAATGACGAACGAACATATCCACGAAGTCGCCCTTACCTTGCTTGTAGTCGGCATAAGCCAATTCAACAGCTTTTTTGAAAGCTGGCGTATTAGCATTATCGCCTGCAAGATTTTTCACTACATCGGGAACAGAAACTTCGAGGATGACATCCATACCACCCTTCAAGTCAAGACCCAGACCAATTTGCAGGGCCTCGCAATCCTTGAGCGTTTTGCCAACAACGGGATAAACAACCACGTTGCGCATTGAATCAAGGTAGCGGTCACCCGAGCCTGCCACTTTCGCGTTCATAGCTTCCGCCTTGCTCTCGTAGTGGCGCACCACAAAAGAGAAAGAGAAGTAGAAGAGGCAAATCAGCGTAAGCAGGACTGCAATGACTTTTACAAATCCTTTGTTTTGCATTGATTTTATTGATTTAGTTTTTTATTGAATTTGCTTATAGCTTGTGCTAAAATAAGTACAATTAGCGTGCAAATATACGTTTTTTTCACAATACAAAAGGTTTACCGCGTTGAAATTATAGCTTTTATATATAATAATGAGTATGTTTGTCTGCACCTCTGTATCCTTCCTTCACGCACTCCTTCTGCTCCGCCAACAACTCAAATATTTCTGTAAAAAGAGCTTAATATATGGAGCAAACAAGCACTCTTTGTGCTAAATTTCTTTAAAAATAGCATTTTATAGAAAGAAAATATACTCAGGCACTTGCAAGATAAAGAAAACTACCTTACCTTTGCAACGTGTTTTTCATAGTATTAGATTTAAGGTTAACAAGGTTGGGATACAGTGGTATCCCTTTTTTTATGCCCATAAGTCAGTAAATCACCAACACTTCCCAGCTCTCCTCTCGCTTCTTCATGCTGTCAATCGCTCGATGCTCACGCACCGATTGCCACAATAAGCTTTCAAACTGAGAGAAACACACCCACAAAACCACCCTATTATTTGACATTCGCTTTTCTCCTAAAAAAGCATACTTCTCCGCTTTCTGCCGATTTTTTTCTTTTGTCGAGCAAGCAGTTTGTCCTATTCTTCCGAAAAATTCCTCTAACGCTCCGCTCAACAGCACAAACGGCCCGCTTCTTTCCTCTTTTTTGTTCAAAAACTCCCTTACTCTGCTCGTCTGCATCCTTATTGTATCCATTGGTTTCCTTATTCTGTCAGCCGACATCCTTATTGCGCTGGCGGACACAATAAGGATATCCACGCTCAAGAAGGAGAAACGATTCATCCGCTCCCTTCCGCGCCAATTTTTGAGCCATTCTCAGAACGAAAAAGTAAGAATATTATTGACTATAATTGAAGTAATCACAGGTGTTTTTAGTCCATAAATATTCACGAAAAAGGCGAAGAGAGACGAAGTTATAAGGAGATACGGAAAAGAGCACTTTCTTTTTCAGAGAAGATAGAAGGCACGAAAATCTAAACCCATGTTTTGAATAACGGGAAAAATAAATTACTTTTGCTCTATATAGTAACTTTTTGCACACACACTCAAATGAGTGAAGAAAATAAATTTGATTTTGAATATATATGTAAGAAAATCATCACAGATCGTATCAGTCTGGTGGTTTTCTTACTACTTGGTTTGCTCATAGGCATATTCGTTGCCATACAAACTCCACGATACTATACAGCTCAAACTCTCTTAGCGCCAGAACAAACAGGAAAGTCCTCTTTCTCTGAGAACGTGGAGAATACGCTTAAAGCCCTAGATGTGGATCTCAATACTAACACGAGTGCAGATGGGGTGTATCCAGCATTATATCCCGATATTTTTTCAACAAAGTCGTTCATCATCAAACTTTTCTCTGTTCCTGTCACACTAAAAACAGGGGAAAGAAAAACTTACTACCGCCACCTTGTGGAAGACACTAAACTGGGACTCACCGCACAGGCGAAACGCAGCCTCATGAGCCTCATCCCGAAGAAAAAGACAGCCACGTCCGGCAAAGATAAGCTCGATCCGTTCCGCCTCACCGATGAGCAAGAAGATATGGTTGAACTTATTCAAGGTTCGGTGGCTTGTATCTATAGTCGCAAAGTGGGCATTCTGTGTATCACAGTAGTTGATCAAGATCCGCGCGTGGCTGCTTCGCTTGCCGATACGCTTCAGAATCGGTTGAAACGCTTTGTGGTGGACTATAAAACGCAGAAAGAACGCATCGCTTTAAGCAACGCACAGAAAGCTCTGCATGAGAGCAGAGCTGAATATGAGAAAGCAAAAGAACGCTATACTGCCTTTGCTGACGCCAATCAGGATGTGACACTGCAAACTATTGGCACAAAACTCTCAACGCTGGAAAACGATATGCAAATCAGTTACCAACGCTACGAACAACGCCAGAAACAAATGGAGAAGGCACAAGCCGACGTGCAGTATGCGGCCCCCGTATTTGCGGAGCTTTCAAGCCCTACGATTCCTAATCATCCGAGCGGAATTTCCCCACTAACCATCGTTCTGATATGGATGTTTTTGTTTGTAGTACTTGACGGCTTGTGGGTTGTAGTCATCAAAGAGCGCGTTTCATTCACTAAAAGTCAAAGCTGATGGAGTATTCAATCCCTTACCTCGCACTGATTGTCTTTTTCAGTATTTTGGCCTGGTGGTCGAATGATACTAAAAACGAAACGATCCGCAAGCGCCTCACATGGTTAGCCTTGGGCGTATTCCTCTTCTTCTTCGGTTTCCGAGGATTCTGTTTCTACGACTGGACTGAATACTACCGAGCATTCATTACTTGGAAATGGTGGGAACTACCCAAGACAGACATATCCGATTGGCAGTACGAACCGGGTTTCATGGTACTGATGCTAACGTGTAAGAGCATTTCGAGCAACTATTTCTTTTTCTCGTTCGTTTGCGCAGCTATCAACCTCGTTTTGTTCGCCCGCTTCCTCTCGCGCTACGTTGAGAACACGCCATTAGCACTTATCATATACCTGGCCATGGGCGGCTTGGTGATGTCCACCGACTTGATGCGAAACTCTATCGCTATCATGCTCTTCCTTAACGCCTTGCCCTATTTAGAGGCACGCCGACCTATCCCCTATTTCCTTATATGCGGCGTGGCGTTTCTCTTTCATTCCACTTCGTTGATATTCATCCCTTTTTATTTCTTTTTACACCGGAAATGGGGGCGCTGGACTTTCCTCATCGTTTTCCTTATCGGAAACGTTGTCTACCTCATGCGAATCCCTATGCTCATGAACATAGTGAGCTTTGCATCAAGCATCATAGACCCTACACTAAAGCAAAAAATCGATGCTTATATGGAAATGGCACCTGGCGTAGGTTTCCAAATCAGCATTGGCTATCTGGAACGCCTTTTCACGGGGATATTGGTACTTATCTACTACAACAAACTCCACGACATACGCAAAGATGCCGACCTCTTTATCAACGCGCTCCTCATCTATTTTGCACTCTTCTTCTTCCTAAGCGAATTCCGGGTCCTGAGTGTTCGTTTCTCCTATCTCTTTGCCTTTGGCTATTGGGTGATATGGCTCGACTTGATCAAATGTTTCGCGGTGCAAAACAACCGACGGCTCTTCGTCTGCTTCCTCTTTATCTATTCGATGCTGAAGATATACCAATCCACCAACAATGTCATCTATCGCTACGACAACGTTATCTTCAGCACAGAAAGCTATAATCTGCGGCGCATCACCTTCGATGTGTACAGCGAAACGATTAAGTAAGGCAGATACAATAAAGAGAAACTCGATAACGTTAAGAACATACACAACATCAAAATAAGCTTATGGCTAAAGCTGTGAAAGATATCCTTTATGTAGATTATATCCACCAAGTGGGACACGTTAATTTCGACCATATTCATATTGATGCGCTCAAGTCCACCCATCGCAATGTTCGCTTGGTGCTACATAAAGAATTGGCAGACCAATTGCCCTACGCCAAAGATGAGTATGCGGCCATTCTTCCCTCCTGGCTTTACCAACGGGACAACCGACCTTTTTTCAATCGCCTCCTCTTTATCCTCACCCTGCTCTTCATCCGCTGGAAGATACGCCCGCAGAAGTATCGCAGCGTCATTGTATCCAGTTGTGAGGAAATCACGCTGGGACTTTTCCCCCTTTGTCGCAATATGCACATCATTTGTCATGGCAATGCGCAAAGCTTTGATTCCAGCAAACTGAAAACTTTCTTCCTCCAGCGGCTGGCTCGCCACAATCGCTTCATCGTGTTCAATTCCGAGATGGCTCAGCCTTTTCTTGAAAACGGAATAAAGAATGTTGACATCATCTCCCATGGCTGCATCCCTCCCTTTCAGGTGTCAAACGCCACTAACGCACTGCCCGACTTGTCGGCTTATCGGCACGTTGTCTTTCATCCCTCGGCCAGTCCGGATAGGGAGTTTATGCAACAGCTGCTCAAGGATGCCGATTTACAGGATTTTCTGAAACGAGAAAACATCTTACTCATTCTGCGAAACCACCCAGAAGGAAAAACAGAAATAGGTAATATCCGTTTTATTAACCACTATCTCACACAGTCGCAGTATCAGCAGCTTTTCCTGCAAGCAGATACTATCCTATTGGCCTATCCGCCCCAGTTCCGCTTCCAAGTGAGCGGCGTGAGTTTCGAATGTGTCAGTAGCCACAAAAAGGTTCTCATTTTCCACAATCCTTCGCTCAACTATTGCCGGCAGTTCTACAACTACGACCCTATATTCGACAACATAGGACAAATGTGCCAGCTACTGAAACAACTCTCAGAGGATTCCTCACTCCAGTGTGTGGCCACCGCTGAAAAGCTCCGCCCAGACTACACACAGATTCTCTCTACAAAATAGTTAAGTATGAAGATTTCCGTTATCGTCCCCACCTATCAGCCCGCCAACTATCTTTGGGAATGTCTCGACTCTCTCTGTCGCCAAACTTTAGCGCCCGAAGAGTTTGAGGTAGTGGTCGTGCTAAATGGTTGCAACGAGCCGTACTTCGGACGCACACAGCAATACATCCATGCGCACCCAAATCATAACTTCCAGCTCATCCAGACCGAAAAAGGGGGCGTATCGAACGCTCGCAACATAGGTATTGACCAATCAAAGGGAGAGTATCTTTCCTTCCTCGATGACGATGATTGGGTAACCGATAACTATCTCGAAGAATTGCTACAACGCGCCACACCAGAAGCCATTGTCCACGCCAACGTGATACAGTACCGCGATAGCACAGGCGAGAAAATGGACTACTTCCTTACATCTGTTTTCCAACGCCTCCAAGGTAGCCAAAAACTCACCTTCTTCAATGCGCGGAGTTTCCTTTCCAGCTCTTGCTGCAAACTGATTCCAAGAAAAGTTATCGGCACAGAACGGTTCAACAAAGCATACAAATTGGGAGAAGACTCCCTCTTCATGTTCACCATCTCCCGCCGAATCCGCTCCATCCGCATGTCGGGCGAAGATGCAATTTATTACGTTCGCAATCGCGATAATTCTGCATCTCATAAGACCTATCCTTACAGCTACCGCCTGCAAGTGGCTTTAGGCCTAACCTTTAGCTATATCGCGCTATTCCTGCGCCGACCTTTCGCCTACAACTTCCCGTTCTTTCTCACACGCGTAGCTGCCACGCTCCGCAAGCTCTTCACACGCAAATACGAATAGGAGAATCCGTCAGCACCTCTATTGCAACCTCCCATACAATAAGCGCGCGGGCTGACGCAATAAGGGTATCAGCTGGCATCCTTATTGTATTTTCAAACGCAATAAGGGCATTTACAACTACATATATAACTGCTGCGTATGCACTCCAAGAAAACGTTGAAAAGGTTTCGGTGAAGTTTCAGCCAAGCTTCATTTGGTGAAACTTTTGATAAGCTATACAAGAAAGACATAGGAGATGCCACAGGAGAGGTCTCTACTGAAAATGAGAATCTAAGTCGGAGAGATTTTTATGTAAAAGGCTCGTTCCAATAGCAATGATAATCCAAATCCTGCGGCCGTTCTCCGATTTTACGCGCGGGCACACCGCCCACAATCGCATAAGGGGGGACATCCTTTGTTACAACAGCGCCTGCACACACCACAGCACCTTTGCCTATGTGCACGCCTTTCAGAATCGTACAACCTATACCCAGCCAAGCATAGTCGGCAATTGTTATGGGTTCAAATACGCCTTCAAAACGACGACTACGCACATCGTGGCTACCCGTCATAATGTTTACTTGATGGGAAATAGAAACGCTATTGCCAATAGTAATGCCTGCACGGGCATCCAGCGTGCAACCACGGTTTATATGGCTTCCCTCACCGATTTCTACATTCCATGGAGCCATAAAATAAGTGCGCTTCATCACGAAAGAGCCTTTGCCAACTCGCATACCTAAGAGTTTCAAGTATGCACGGCGCAAACGCCACGGCAGATGGGGCAAAACATCGTTCACCATCACTTCCGTTCCAAAACCCTTCAAATATCGGTACAGCCAAGAACGAGAAAAAGCATAACGCACAGTACTCTTTGCGAGCACCAAAAAGTGGCGCAAATTGAAACGTCCCTCGGAGGTGACTTTATAATTATAGTAGAAATTACGATATACGTTGCTCGATGCTCCTTCCACAAGGTATCGCTCGATGGGGATATTTATTTTTTGGAAGCGATAACCAGCCTTATAAACACGATAAATCATGTGCCAATCCAGTGCATACCCCAAGCGAGCGCGCTGGCTCAAATCGTAAAGAAACTGCTGTTGCACTTCCGTGCGGACGAAGGAACTTCCATGGCGATATATGGGATAGTAGTCCATCAGACTTACATCAGTAGAAGCTTTCTCTAATTGGTCGTAGTCGCGGCCTACTGCAATGCTGTCTCCATATATCACATCGGCCGTTGCACCCTGTTCTGCCATAAAGTCCACCACCTGTTGCAACGTAGCTTCATTGGCGTAGACATCACCAGCATTGAGAACGTTGATCCATTCTCCCGTGGCGTGAGCGATACCCTTATTCATGGCATCATAAATTCCCTCGTCTCGCTCCGAACACCAATACGCCAAACGGTCGGCATACTCGCGCACGACATCGGCCGTACCGTCTTGACTTCCCCCATCAATCACGATGATTTCTTTCTCTGCACACGTTTGTGAAAAGAAACTTTCGAGGGTCTGACGGATGCCTTTCACATCATTGTAGACCACTGTTATAACACTGATTTTATGTTGCATAGAAAGGAAGTTTTGAGGTATGAATAAACAGGCTTACATAGTAGGACTCCATCAGTAGCTTCAACGCGCTATAAACTATTTATTCCAAACACCACGAGCGCGGCGATTGATGAGCAGGTGGCACTGATAGCAGTGGATAAGGCTCATCACGGCGTAGCAAGCGGCCATAGCGAGCACGATGCCTTGTGGCTCGAGGCGCGTACCAAAGAAATACATCACCACAACATAGATGGCTGTTACGACAACAGACGTATAGATTTGCACCCGTATTTTGTTGAGTCCGTTGATGAGATATGTGGCGCAATTATTCAGGTTGAAGAATGAAATGTAAAGGAACACGCTGATCGACATCTCTATGGGCACTTTCAGCGAAATCCCTATCCACAAATGATAGAATAAGCCCGACAACAGCAGCATAAGGAGTCCGCCAGCGATCGTCAGTAGCCAGATGCGGAAAGCTTTGTTGTAGGCATGGCGAATCCAACCGAAATCGTTCTTCACATAAGCATCGGTGTAAGCATTCCACATGGGAGCTAAAACTACAGCATAACCTACGGCCAGAAGATTCAGGTATTTGTAAGCAACATTATACACGGAGACTTCAGCCGGACCATAATAGTGGGAGATAAAAAGGTTGGACGAACCGAAGATAACGAGGCAGCTGGTGATCTGAATAACAAAAAATCCCATCCCCTTACTGATGATACCACCTGCCAAGCGACGGTCAACGGCACGATAGGACGGACGCAAACCTTTATAATGTCGGAAAAGCGGAATTGCCGCCAAGAGAAAGATACATACGGGAGTGGCAGAAAACACGAGTACCACCTTGAAGAGACTCGGCTCTGCTGTCTTGCTCAACACAAAGATGACGATGAGCGAAATAATGTTGCCCGAGATGAGCAGGAAGTCGTTGAGCGCATACTTTTGCAAAGCCACAAACACAAAGCCCACGTTGCGCACCACGAGGTTTGCCAGCGTGAACGCAATAGCTGTAAACAGTACGCCATGCAGCACTTCGTCGGACACTGCCCGCGTGTTGAACACCTTGGTAAGGTCAATATAATTCAGTCCAAAGAAAGAAATCAGTCCGAGCCCGCAAGCAATCAGAAAGAGCACCCAGAGCGTCGTACTCAAATAGGCGCGCCCCATTTCTAAGTGACCTGTCGAAATGGATTTGGTCAAGTAGTTGCGCATACCATTACCCAGCCCAATGTCGAAAAAGGAAAACCAATAGAGCACGGAGGAGATAGCCATCCAGATACCGTATTCTTCCTTTTGCAGATAGTGGAGCGTGACGGGCACAATCAAGAGCGAAGTGGCCAAGCCTATTATTTTGAGAACAACAGACAGGAGTATGTTTCGCCGCAGCATTACTGAACGGTTGTCATTACTTGCCAGCAGTGCTTTTATCTTTCCTAACATTTGAATTTTGCTTTACTGAACGTTGCAGAATAGTTGTAGAGTTAAAGCGATGCCCAACTATTCTTCGTCAAGTTCTATAACCGGCTCGCGCTTCTTTTGCCGAACTGGAGAAATCATAAGCACCCAAACAACGTGGAGGCAGACACTCAACACCAGGAAAAAGAGCAAAATCATCGATCTTGGTGTGCTGCTCGGTTTGTTGGGCACAGTGGCTTTCTCTATAATGGTGAAAGCCGGCGTTTGCTCTTGCACTTTTGCACGGGCTTGTTGCACCTGTGCCTGCATTTGGCTATAGACATTGAATTTGAGTTGCATTTCGTTTTCCAACTCATCTTCTTGTGAACGCACCGAGGCCAACGTAGCATCCTGATTGGAGTCGGCAAAATCAGCATATTTCTTTTGCGCCTTCAGATAAGCCTCGCGACTCTCTTGTTGGAGTTTCGTGTAGTAGCGTTCGTCGGCGTGCGCTTTCTTCGTACGATACTGAGTGATATATTTTTGCAAACGCATCTGAAGAGTATCGGCCATGATGGCAGCTACTTGCGGATCGGCATCTGTTATACTGATATTGATGACGTTGGTCTTCTTATCAATCTGGCACCCTATGGAGCCACGCACCATGTCCACGATCTGCTCCTCGTCCTCTGTCAGGCGGAAGGGATTCATCTTTCCGATGCCCGTTGTGCCTGGTGCAGCGTTCTTTTCCTTCATCTTCTTGATGGCTGTCAGTACCCAAAGTTTTGGTTTCTGCCAGAAAGGAATTTTGACATCTTGCACGAGGTGGTTCAAGTATGTCTTCTTCTGTCCGTCCTTGGTCACTACGTTCACGCTGAACAAAGGTATGATAAAATCAGTGGAGGCAAAGAGGTCGGGATATATCTGCGGATAGATGGCATCCACGCTTTGTTTGCCCTTTCCGCCCAAGTCGAGACCAAAGGAAGAGGCCATGTCGCTCAAACTCTCTGAGAGTCCCAGACTTCCGCTGAGCATTTCGGGGGCTAACACCACGTTGGCTGTGAAGAACTTTGGCGTGTTGAAAGCCACAACAATGCCGACAACGGCTCCCACCAGCACATAGATGCAGAGGAGCTTCCAGCGGCGGAGTACCTTTTGCAGCATCCCGATGATATCTATTTCCGAAACCTTTGTCTTTTGTTCCATAATCAAAATCTTTGATTCTTCTTGAAATATGCGGCAGTGGCTTGGTGCGAGATGCAGGAGGCGGTTCTTCTTTTCCCTGCTCCCTTCTGCCGTGTGTATCAATAGCGAATTTTGCTAACCAGCAGTTCGCCTGCCTTATAAATATAGCGCAACGCCAGTAGGAAACTGTTGCTTCTCACTCCGTTGGTTTTCAGGGCGCGCTTGTGATCCTTGAAAATCTGTAGGTGACTGGGCACACCCGAACTCGACAAACCGCCAATGCGCATAGTCACGCAGTCCAGCGGTAAGTAGTGAGTCTTGATGTGGTGTACATAAATCAAGCGGAGCAGTTGCTCAAAATCTGCTGCCACCTTATAGGAGGTATCGAAAAGTCCGTATTGCAGATAAACAGAGCGTTTGCAGTAGAAAGAAGGATGCGCGGGCATGAAACCAAGTCGCATCCACGACGGGCGAAAATAACGCGAAGAATAGTAGCGTATGATTTTCTTCAGATTCTCTGGGCGAACATAGTGAATATCTCCGTAAACGGCGTCACAATCATACTTCTCGAAAGCGGCAACCAGCTGACTCACAATATTAGGAGCGGTGAAAAAATCGTCAGAATTGAGAATTCCCACAACATCTCCCGTTGCCATGCGCACACCTTTGTTCATCCCGTCGTAAGGCCCTTTGTCGGGTTCGGAAACATACTGTCCTATCTGGTCACGATATTTCGCGATGACGGCCGAAGTATTGTCCGTGCTCCCACCATCTACAATAACGTGCTCTATGTTGGGATAGTCCTGCGCGAGAACACTCTTGATTGTGTCCTCGATAGTGCTACCATTGTTATAGACTGTTGTGATGATGGATATCTTGAGCATAATGGTTGTTGGGATGGCCTGAAGGCTTGCCAGAGACTGTAGTGTCTGTTACCCTAAAGAACGTAATATTTTTCTTTTTTAGTGTATTCCTCCCTTAGTTTATTTTCACAAAAGTTGGGAAAGGCCTACAAAAATACAAAAAAGGCTCTACCTTTCTGCTTATTTAGGGAAAAAAGCTACGCTTATGCTTGGGCGGCGGGATAGGATTAGGCGCTTCTTCCGCAGCTTTTTCCAATCCTCCAGCAGCCTTTTTCTGCTTGAAAAAAGGATTACCATCGTAGTAAAAACGTACTCTTTTATTAACAAACGCATCTAATAAAAGAGAAAATTTGTGCAGCTTTTCTCGTTGATAAAAGTGGTTTTCGCAAAAAATCGGAGAGCGAAAATCCGTCAAAAATCGGAGAAAATCTGTTTTTCCTACTCTTTTCAGAAGAAAAATGCCGTTTTTGGTCGTCGGCAGCTCCTGCTCTACCCGTCATTCTCTTTATTGTGTCAGCTGGCTTCCTTATCTTGTCAATCGACATCCTTATTGTGCTGGCTGACACAATAAGGAAATCCGTGCGCAAGAAGGAGACTTTGTTCGCTCTCTCCCTTTCGTGTGTAATTTCGAGGCGTTTGTGAGAGGGTAAAAGTAAGAAATTTGTTGATAATTTTAGCCCACGAAAGAGCACGAATTAGGCGAATGGGCACGAATGAGGGAGCCCCCTCCAACTCCCCCATTAGGGGGAGTGTTCAGAATAGGGATAATCAGAAATACAAACAAGTGGTAGCCGAGCACTCCCCCTTTATGGGGGAGCTGGAGGGGGCTTCCTCACTCTTCTGTATGCTTCTCCTTCTTCCTCGGCTTCTCGCCTGCCATGATCAGTGCGTGCGCCCGCTGATAGTCGGCCATGTGGAAACCATTGCGCAGGACATAATCGAAAAGGGCTTTGCGCTGGCGGATGGCCTCATTGAGTTCGGCATCGAGATCCATATAGCGGCTAAGCACTTCTTTGTTGTTGGAAGCCAAATCTGTGTCTGCCAAAAGCGTTTGGAGCGGACTCACTTGTGTGCGGAAATAGGTAGCGCCCTTCGAGATGCGCTCTTGCAAAAGCGGATCGTTGGTATAGTCGTCGGAGGCAGCCACCAGCTGCTCATACTGAATATGAAAGCGACGGGCGACGGGGAAGAGGTTGTGCTGAAGAGCCAGCTGCTCTTTGCGGAAACGCTCCAGTGTGGCGGGATACTCCTTGTAGAAATGCTCTTCCAGATGGCGCAGAAAGAGAGCCAGGAGATGCTCGATGCTGCGAAAGTCGAAGAGAGAAGCTATTAGGTTGACGAAATGGATGCGCTGCAATTGGCGAATGCCAGATTCGTCGGGGGTGCGCGCAGGCAGTTCGCGGTGGTAGCGATCTACATTGGCATCGGTGATGATAGCCCGCGGAGGAATGGGCGCACTGAGTACCATTCCTTCGAGCGACTTGCAGCGGCTCAGTGCCACATAAGTTTGTCCGGCGGCAAAAGCGGCGTGTACATCAATGATAGCATGTTCGAAGGTGAGCCCCTGGCTCTTGTGGATGGTGATGGCCCATGCGAGTTTGAGCGGATACTGCTTGAACATTCCCACAATGCGTTCTTCCACCTCTTTCGTACGCGGATTCATCTCATAGCGTGTATTCTCCCAAGCGTCGATGTCCACTTCGATGCGCTCATCATTATCGAACGGACAAACCACTATGTGCTTGTCCGTAAGCTCCTCCACCGTGCCGAGCATTCCGTTGAAGTAGCGGTGCTTCACATCGTTTTTAACAAACATCACCTGCGCGCCCTGCTTGAGCACAAGCTCTTCGTCGGTGGGAAAAGAAGACTCGGGAAATACGCCCTCCACGCTGGCTTCAAATACATACTCTTTTGTGGAGAGGCGGTCCAGCTCCTGGGCGTTGTGCGCTCGGGCCTGATGGTTGTGGGTCACAAGACGCACATAGCCAGCTTCCTCGGGCAGTTCGAAATTGGGCACATAGCGTTCGTTGAAAAGGCGGAGCACTTCAGCATCTGCCGTATTGCTACGCACACGATTGAGAAGTTCCACAAAATGTGGGTCGCTCTGACGATAAACATAGTGTAGCTCGATAGTGGCATAACCGCTCTGATTGAGTGCTCGGCTACTGAAAAAATAAGGTGTAGGATAATCGGAGCGCAGCAGTTCCCATTCGTCGTCTTTCACTACGGGAGCCAACTGCTGAAGGTCGCCAATGAGCAGCAATTGTACACCTCCGAATGGTTGGAAGGGAGTGCGATAATGGCGCAATAGCTCATCGATGCGATCCATCATATCGCCGCGAACCATAGATATCTCATCGATGACGATGAGGTCAAGGCTGCGAATGAGTTTCACCTTGTCCTTGCGCAACTTATACTCCATCTTCGTCCGTCCGGGCAGGTAAGGACCGAAGTCGAACTGGAAAAACGAGTGGATAGTAGAGCCGCCGGCGTTGATAGCGGCGACTCCGGTGGGTGCGAGTATCACCATGCGCTTGGGATTGCGTTCGCGGAGCTGCCGCAGGAAGGTGGTTTTCCCTGTTCCAGCTTTGCCTGTGAGAAACAGGTTCGTACCTGTCCATTCCACTATCTGCCGAGCGCGTTCCAGTTCTGGATTTTTCATGAGCTTTATAAAATTGAGTGACAAGTTCTCACTTGCCACTCATTATATATATATGCGACCAAAGCCGCAAAAGGTGTGTTCTTACTGTTCTGCCTGAAAGAGAGGGTCCCAAGCAGGAAGAAGGGTCGGTTTCTGGTTGAGGATGTCCAGCGTCTTTGCGTCGACATATTTTTTGTCTACTACCAAGCGGAACAGGTATTCATCCAACCATTTGTCGGTCATGATGAGATGTCCTTTGTAGCCATACGTTGGGCCCCAGCTGTTTTCTACCATCCATTTTGTGGTCTTGCCAGTTGCATCAAGCCCTACGGCCATGAGCGTCATGGCGTGGCTGGAAGCAGAGGCATGGGTCTGGATGCGCTCAGCCTTATTCATGGGGAAGGTGGTATTGAAGAGCGAAGCGTAGTCATAATTATCAACGTCGAGAACACCGGTCTTTTTGTCGAGGAACTTACCTACGTCGCAGGACATATACATCATGGTGGTGTCCTTGAGTGACTTCACGGCCATCGCCTTAATCTCGCTCATCGGCAGGTTGATATATGTCCAGTTGCGGCCGTCGTATGTGTGGCGGTCGAGGTCTACTGCGTAGAGTTTGTAGTAAGGACGCGTCGGGTCGTTCATAAGCATGACGTAATCATTCTTGAGATCCTTACCCACAAATTCTTGATAGAATTGCTTGGGAGTGTACTCGGCTGTACTGACAGCTTTTCCGTCGGCCGTGCGGAGGGTCCAAACAAACTTTTCAACGGGTGTGCCGAGGCAGATTTGCAGGATGTGGTACACTTCGCCCAGCATCGTTGTTTTGCGCTTCTGCAAATCGGTAGCACTCTTTCCCTTGCTGACCATGTCGCGCAGTTCGAGTCCGTACTGGCGAAGCTTCAAGGAAATGATTTCTGCCATCTTCGACGTGTTGTTAGCATTGTAGCTCTCGGGGAATACTTCGGCCGGAACAACGCCATACTTCATCACGAGATCTTGTACGCCACTGAACGTGCCGCCATCGGACAAAGGATGCTCGAAGAGCCAGGTGTTCTGGCGGGAGTCTATCGGTTCCTTGGCGTAATCGATGACACACTGCAAGAAGAGGTTTGATTTCTCCAGCTGATCATAGAAGGAGAGGAACGAATGGGAGAGAGTGAACTCTCCGAGCTTGTAGTCCTTAATCATGCGGGCACGCATCACGTTGAGTCCCGTGAAGAGCCAGCAACGACCGCTGGACTGCTGATCGGTGATTCCATTGGAGGGAACGCGATAAGTGAAGTTGCCGTCAACAGGTGCTTTATCGGCACGCTTTGTTAGGTCGTTAATTCCGTTAGCTGCCAAAGCATTGCGCAACGCGCGGTCGGTGGCGGTTGGTGGGTTCTGCTGCTTGATTTGTTGCAGCATGCTTTCTGTAATGGCGCCGTTCTTTTGGGCGAAAGCCACTGCAGACAGCAAGCCAAAGGTTAAGGTAAGAATTCTTTTCATACTGTTTTGGTAGTTAGGAAATTCGGGATATTGAATGACACAGCCCTTGAGCGAATGGGAAAAGTTCTACTCGCGGGAGAGGGCTTTATTGCCTCATCGCTTTCTTATATATTTTCTGACAGATATAATAGAAGAGCACAGCAGTTACTAAGCCGCCGATGACGTCCACTAAATAATGTGCTTGGATATATACGGTGGAAGCACAGAGCAGAAGGTAGAAAGGCAAGAAGCAATAGGCCACAACGCGCTTTTGCTTAAAGATGAGTATCATCATTATCGTACTCATTCCGACGTGCGAACTGGGAAAGGCGGCGGTGGGACGTTCTCCGGCGCCCTGCGTGAACTCTACGAGCCACTGGAATAGGCCGCTGCTTTCGCCCGACTTGTGGAGCTCGGTATGGTAGCGGAAGTAGTCGCCCAAAGCTGGGAGATAGCCGTTGGAAGCATTATCGAAACCAATGGCTTGAAAGTAGAATTGAGGACCAGCTACGGGCAAAAATAAGAATACAACATAGTAAAGATAGAATCCAGCCATCACAATGAAGCTCATGTGCTCATACGTTTCCAAACGCGACTCTTCGCTCTTTCCTTTCACAAAGAAAGGCAATAGGCAAGTTACTGCTATCATGGGATAGTAACTGAAATAGCCCATGTGGAATAGTTCGCTGGAGAAACATGAGGGATATGCTGCACTGAAGGCCAAACTGGGCTGACAGCCGAACAGCATCAAATCAGCGTGAGCAAAGACGTGGTCGAGATTGGGAAAGAGCTGGCAAAATTCGTAAGTGTCCGGATACCAGTAGGCAAGTAAGCTGAGGGAGAATAGCGTACGGAGCAATCGTGTGCTCTTCAAAGGTAGCAAACGATTGAGACTGGCAAAGGCAGCAACACCTCCTAACACGGCGATGCGCTCAGCAAGGAGAAAGCCGGGCGCGTGCATATTTTGCCAAAATAAGAATAAGAGCGCTGTGGTGAAGAGCGCATATAGAATAGTGGCCCATTCGATGGGCAACAGACGGAAGCCTTCTGCTTCTGATTTTCTCGGTATTGCTATCCGATTCATTTGTTTCATTGTTCAGCCCGAGGGCTTTGCTTGTGGTTATGACTTTAGAGCCAACCGTTTTGTATATACCAATTCACAGTTTCCTTTACGCCGCGGTCCAACGGATACTGCGGACGATAGCCCAACTCTTGTTCGGCGGGGCGTATGTCACACTGCCAGTTGCGTTGCTTTAGGATGTTGAATTTGTCCATATTGAGCGTGGTGGTTTTACCAAAGAGGCTCGCCAGTCCGCCGTTGATAAAGCACACCAGCTTTAAGAACCAGATGGGCGCTTTTATATGTAGCACGCCGCGGATATTCAACTCTTTTTGGAGCAAGTTACTAAAATCACGGCTACTATAATTGTGCCCGTCGGTAAGGAAGTATGCGCGGCCGCTTTCTCCATGACTTAGCGCGAGATAGGCGGCTTCTACGAGATCGCGGACATATATAAAGGTAATGGTCTGCGGCTTGTAGCCAACAGAAAAGTCGACGCGCTGAATGATAGATTTGGCCATCAGGAAATAATCCTTTTCGCGCGGACCGTAAACTCCCGTGGGGCGAAGGATGATATAGTTCAAATCGGGGATATGAGCCAGCTCTTGTTCGGCTTGTTGCTTCGACCGACCGTAAGCCGTATCGGGCATTTGCTCATCACTTTCCAAAATGGGGCGATTGTCCTCCTCGCGAACAGGACCATAAACAGAGAGACTGGAGAAAAAGACAAAACGACCTGTGGAAGCGGGAAGTGCTTTGGTCTGCAGGAGCTGTCGAGCGAGACGTACCGTGCCTTCAGCATTTACTCGAACAAACTCGGCCTCACTACGGGCTTTCGTGGCACCAGCTGCATGAAGCACATGAGTAAATGCCCCGTGTTCGGCAACATGTTGCTTGAGCTGCGCAGCAAGTAGGTCGTCGTCATCGAAATCCAGTTCGAGGAAATGGATGCGCGGGTCTTGCAAATAGCGGCGCGAACTGGATTTGCGGACAGCTGCCCACACATCGAATCCCAGTTCAAGGCCGCGCGCCACGAGGAAGCTTCCGATGAAGCCGCTCGCCCCTGTAATGAGTATTTTCTCTTTTGTATCTGTCATTTTCTTTGTCATAACTTTTCTCAGAACAGTCGGAAGGGTCAGTCCTGCCACACTTGCCGGAGATTTTTTGGCGTTTACCGTTCATCATCTCCCACCAATGCTGCTGCGCCTCCCACTAAAGCTGCTGCATATCATTGAGGCGCTTGTAGTAGCCGTTCAGAGCGATGAGTTCGTCGTGTGTGCCGCGCTCCACAATCTTTCCTTCGTAGAGCACACAAATCTCGTCGGCGTTTTTGATTGTTGAAAGGCGGTGCGCAATAGCGATGGTGGTGCGCGTCTTCATCAAGCGCTCCAACGCCTCTTGCACAAGACGCTCCGACTCTGTGTCGAGCGCGGACGTAGCCTCGTCGAGGATGAGTATGTCTGGGTTTTTCAAAATTGCGCGGGCTATACTGATGCGCTGACGCTGACCGCCCGACAGACGGCAGCCGCGGTCGCCCACGTTAGTATCGTAGCCCTGCTCGCTCTCCATAATGAAGTCGTGAGCATTTGCAATCTTGGCGGCTTCCACCACCTGTTCCATCGTTGCGTTCTCTACTCCGAAGGCTATGTTGTTGAAGAAAGAATCGTTGAAAAGAATAGCGTCCTGATTGACATTACCAATGAGTCCGCGGAGACTTTTAAGGCGGAAATCCTTCACATTTATTCCATCGATGAGGATTTCCCCACCTGTCACGTCGTGATAGCGCGGCAGGAGATCGACAAGTGTACTCTTGCCCGAACCGCTCTGGCCCACAAGTGCCACCGTGCGGCCTTTGCCCACGTGCAGGTTAATGTCCTGGAGCACTTGCTGCCGCCCATTGTAGGAGAAACTTACGTTGCGGAAGAGTATCTCCTTTTCGAGCTTCTTCACCTCTTTCGGGGCAGGAGCTTCCACGATGGTATTTTCCGCGTTGAGTATCTTGTTGACACGTTCCACGCTTGCCATACCCTTGGGGATATTGTAGCTGGCTTTCGAGAAGTCTTTGAGCGGCTGTATGATACTGTAGAGTATCACCATATAAAAGATAAACTGCGGCGCATCAATGGGCGGGTTCTCTCCATCAAGGATGAGCGTGCCGCCATACCAGAGAACGATGACGATGAGTACAGTTCCCAAAAATTCACTCACGGGGTGTGCGCTGGCCTGACGGATGCTCACTTTATTTGTTAGGCGGCGGTAGTCATCCGTAACGTTCTCGAAACGATTTCGCATTTTCTGTTCGGCAGTAAATGCCTTCACGATGCGCATTCCGCCCAAGGTCTCCTCGAGTTGTGCCATTGTCTCGCTCCATTTAGTTTGTGCAGCGAGCGATTTCGCTTTTAGCTTGCGCCCTATAGTACTCATTGCCCAAATCAGGAGCGGAAGCACCAGGACGGTAAATAGAGTGAGCTGCCAACTGGTATACACCAACACGCCGAGATAACAGAGGATGAGAATTGGGTTCTTTACGAGCATCTCGAGCGAACCCGTGATGCTGTTTTCTATCTCGTTCACGTCGCCGGACATGCGGGCGATGATATCGCCTTTGCGCTCTTCACTGAAGAACGAGAGCGGCAATTCCGTGATTTTGTGATACACCGAATTGCGAATGTCTCTAACGATGCCCGTGCGCATCGGTACCATGATGGCCGCCGAAGCAAAGTAGGTGCTCGTTTTCAGCAATGTAGCCGTGATGAGGAATAGTCCGAGGAAGAGCAGCGTAGTACTTGCGCCATATTCTCCCATCCACGTCTGCGTGTAGTAGTACATATTGTTGACGAGCACATCCTTGAAACTTTTGTCCGCTGCATCCCACGCCATGAAAGCATAGGTCTGCGTGTCGATACGAAAGAGAATCTTAAGCATCGGCATAAGCGTGACAAACGAAAAGACGTTGAGCACGGCAGAGAGAATATTGAACAGAAGGGAACCTAAAAGGTAGCCTTTATAAGGAGCAACATAGCGTCGCAGAACCTCGAAAAATTCTTTCATTGGTTGATTGTAGCATTTGTTATCAAGCTCACTCGCACGGCCAGGCGGCACCTGCTGCGGAGCTTATCAGTTATTTCCTACCGAAGTCGGCAGGTATCTCTCCCCATTTGGAGGTCTCCCATTTTTTTAGCGGCACATTGCGACGGTTTTCTGCCAACCATTTCTCAGCGCGTGCTATGATTTGGTAGAGTTCCTCGGTTCGAGCTGTCCGCGCCAAGGTTGTCTTACATTTTTTCGCGCGCACCCAGAGCAGCGCATTACGGCTGTCGCTGTAGATAGTCTTCTTTTCGCCTCGCTGCTTTAGCCACGCCAATCCGTGGACTATGGCGAGAAATTCGCCGATATTGTTCGTTCCCCAAACAGGTCCGAAATGGAAAACCTCTTGTCCCGTGGCCAGATCGACACCTCTATACTCCATCTTGCCAGGATTACCGGAGCAGGCAGCATCCACTGCCAACGCGTTGGCCGTCACCTCGGGCGGGAGATTCAGTACGGTGTCGTGGCGATCTTCGGGCGGGTTGTCGGGCAACGCGCTTACGGAGCGGGTCTTTGCAACTGTTGTGGTCTTTTTCCGTTGCGGACGGGCAGGTGCGCCGGCTTCATACGCTGCCTGCGCCTCGGCTCGTGTTGGAAAACTCTTGTAGCTGGCTCCTTCAGCTCCATGCACCTGTGCGCGACAGTCTGCCCACGATTCATAGATGCCTGGTTCGCGGCCTTGCCAAACTACATAGTATTTCTCCTTTGCCACAACTCTGCTTGTCAAAAGATTTTACATACGCTCTGGCATCTCAATGCCGAGCAGACCCATGCCTAAGCGGAGCACCTTGGCAACGTTGCGACTCAAAACCAGACGGAACTGACGCTTGTTTTCATCTGTTTCGCCCAGCACTTTATAGTCGTGGTAGAACTGGTTGTACTCTTTTGCCAATTCGTAGCAGTAGTTAGCAATCGCATTGGGGGCAAATTCCTCGCCGGCCTGGCGCACTACGCTGGCGAAGTCGCTAAGATGCTGAACAACGGCTTCTTCCTTCGTAGAGATTTCAGGCGTAGCGGCAAAGTTGCACGAAACCTGCATCTGCTCAGCTTCGGCCTTGCGAAGGATGGAACGGATGCGGGCGTAGGTATATTGAATGAATGGACCGGTATTACCATTGAAGTCGATGCTCTCTGCTGGATTGAAGAGCATGTTCTTGCGGGCGTCAACTTTTAGGAGGAAGTATTTCAGCGCGCCGAGGCCTACAATGCGAGCCACTTCGTCCTTCTCTTCTTCCGTACGTTCGCCAAACTTGCCAGCAGCATCAATGGTCTGACGAGCCTGACGCTTCATTTCAGCGATTAAGTCGTCGGCGTCAACAACAGTTCCCTCGCGGCTCTTCATCTTACCATTGGGCAGCTCAACCATACCATAGGAGAAATGAACAAGACTCTTGCCCCATTCGAAGCCCAGTTTGTCGAGCAGGATACTCAAGACTTGGAAGTGGTAGTTCTGCTCGTTGCCAACAACGTAAACCATCTTGTCGATGGGGTAATCGTTGAAACGCATCTCAGCAGTACCAATGTCTTGGGTCATATAAACGGACGTACCGTCAGAACGAAGCAATAGTTTCTGATCCAGTCCCTCTGCCGTGAGATCTGCCCAAACAGAGTTGTCCGCCTTGCGGATGAAGAGATTTTTCTCCAAGCCTTCTTCCACCTTCTTGCGGCCAACGAGGTAGGTATTACTTTCGTAGTAGATTTTATCAAAGCTAACGCCAAGTGCCTTGTAGGTTTCATCAAATCCGGCATACACCCAGCTGTTCATCTTCTCCCAAAGCGCGCGTACTTCCGCATCGCCTTGTTCCCATTTCACGAGCATTTCGTGAGCTTCCTTGATGAGCGGAGCTTCTTGTTCGGCCTTTGCTTTGGCATCCTCTTCGTTCAGCCCCTCCGCCATATAGCGTGCTTGCAGTTCTTTGACCTCTTCGCGGTAGTGCTTATCGAAAGCCACGTAGTAGTCGCCAATGAGGTGGTCGCCCTTCTTTCCGCTGGTCTCGGGAGTTTCTCCGTTGCCATATTTCACCCATGCGAGCATGGATTTGCAAATGTGGATGCCGCGGTCGTTAACGATGTTGGTCTTCACAACGCGGTTACCGTTGGCCTCCTCAAGCTGAGCCAGCGACCAACCCAAGAGGTTGTTGCGCACGTGGCCCAAATGGAGCGGTTTGTTGGTATTGGGCGAGGAATACTCTATCATCATCAACGGGCTCTGGTCTGTAACGGGCACGAAGCCGTACTTGTCGGCCGCGTCAATATCGGCCAAGAGTTCTATCCAAGCTTTGGACGCAATGACGAGGTTCAAGAAGCCTTTCACAACGTTGAAACTCGCCACTATGTCGGTTTGCTGCAACTGTTCGCCTATTTCCTGTGCCACTTCCTCTGGCTTCTTGCGCGCCAGGCGTACGAAGGGGAACACCACGAGGGTCAGATGGCCTTCGAACTCTTTCTTAGTTTTTTGCAGCTGTACTTGCTTCTCGTCGATCTGCTGCCCGTAGAGCGTTTCAACCGCTTTCTGCACGGCAGCGACCAGTGCTGTTTCTATTTTCATTCCGATTTATTGATTATTCTTCTATATTTATTAGCGAACAAAGATAGCTTTATCGGTGGGTAACACAAAGATTTTCACGAAGATTGTTAACCCTCTCAACCGACACAAGGCACATATCGGAGCTTTTCTCCCTTTTTCCGATCATTTTTAGCGCATTTCCCGAAAATTTTCTCCACTCCCGTCCGTCGGTTTCCTTATTGTATTTTTCAGCATCCTTATTGGGTCGGCTGACACAATAAGGCTATCAGCTGACAGCCTTATTGTACGGACGCTTTTCTGCTGCGTTCTTTTCGATGGCTACCACCTGCGCTCGATTTCGAGCCAGCTACGAGCAGCTAAAATTAAGAATTCTGTTTACAAAAATATGCTGTTTTTCATCGTCTTTCTCAGACTCGTCCGACCTGTCGGACGAGTCCAAAACTCTCTCCCACGAATGTTCACAAAAAGGGCGAACACCCACGAATATGATAAAGAAATTCGTGAACATTCGCCCTTTTCGTAAAAATTCGTGGGCTAAAACCTCAAGCAAATTACTGCTTTTTCCGCCCTATTACACTCTTAATTTTGTCAACGATATTCGTTTTCTTTCTCAGCAAGTTCCAAGCGAACCACAGACTAAGGCCAAGCACGGGTAAGCCTAAGAGAAGTTTCACTCCCCAGTTGGCCACAGTGGCCGCTCCGATACCTGCCACCAAAAGGACATACTGCACGATGCAACGCAACAGTGTGCGGCGTTCAAAGCGAAAGTCATAGACGCGCGCATAAACCAGCGAGATATTGATAAGATCAAAGAGATTGGCCAACGAAAGGGCGATGCCTGCCCCCACAATACCGCGAACGTGATACCCCACTATGACGAGTACCGTGAACACTACGTTGTAAAGAAATTCCATCAACAAATATAGCCGCGAATGACCTCGCGCCAACGGCAGATAGGCGATGGGCGTATAAACAGCCTTGAAATACATAAACGAAAGGCCGCAAAGCACCATCGAAACTACAGGGAGGAATTCGGGGGTATAGAGCACGCGAACAATAATAGGGAGAAACAGCGCGAAAGCTATGAGAAACGGAGCTATCAACAGCACCAGTACATCAATTTGACGGTTGATGGCGTTGTTGCGCCGCTTGCGGTCTTCGCCTGCTGCACTGAGTCGAGGGAAGAAGTCGGCATCCATGGCCACAAAAGCCAGGCGTGCGTAGGAAACTATGAGGGTCACACCCACAGCATAAAGACCGGCGCGATTCAAGCTCGTGGAATTAGTGACATAAGAGCGCACGATGAGTTCTGCCCCGCTGCCAATGGTCCCTGCCAGTATGTAAGCTCCGCCCAACTTCAGCAAATGGCCGCCGCTCTTCATGAGCTTCATGCTCCGAAGTCCAACGCGGTAAGGATAGTCGCGGGTTGTGGCGTAGAGATTCAGCAGGCAGACAGCAGCCGTAGTAGACAGCAGCACAGGAATAACGCCGTGCAGCTCCAGCAACCAGTAGGCGGGAATGGTTATGAGCATCGTGACCAGCGCTCCCAAAGCACTGATGGCGGCCATCTGCTTGAGGCGTTGCAATCCCTTCAAGATGGCCACTTCTCCGCCCGTGATGGCCAGTATTCCCACCATGGGAGCTACCAGTACAAAGCCTTTAGTGGTATGGAAGTCGGAGAGCGTGAAATAGCTCAGTAGTGGAGCGGACAAAAGGCATATCAGCGTGCCGAGGAGAGCCGTGACAAGCGCCCACGAACGTATGAGGCGGATATACATCTTTATGGCTTCCTCCTTTCCCTGCTCGTGAAGCTCCGACAGTCGGCGCACAGCACTGAATCCAATACCGAAATTGGTCATGTTCGCTATCAGATCGACGGCGCGGTTATAGGTCTCCACCAATCCGATACCCCAAGCCCCGATGAACATAGCCGTAAATTTGTTTCGGACTATAGACATCAGTATATAGAACACTTGTACGCCGCCCAACAAGCCGGTGTATTTCAGAACATGATTATAGGTGTCTTTCTTCATGTATAGGAAAAAGGTTTCACACCATAGGGAGACTCTGGCCGGAGATTTTGCGATAAAGGTCGAGCGCAAAGACATCGGTCATGCCGCTTAGGTAGTCGAGGACGGCCATAATGCGAGTGGAGAGATTCTCTGAGTGAAGCTCGTACTGACGGGAGGCCTGGCTCAACAAAAGGCGGGAGTAGGCCTTTTCGGGGGAGAGAACGGCGTCGGTCATAAGTTCGAGGAGCGTATAAATAATATGATAACCGGCCAAGTCCACATCCGTCACTTCCTTGGCCTTATAAATCCTGCTGGCGGCCACTTCCTCGCAACATTTGTAGGCAGTTTTCAGTGGCTCGGGTAAATGTCCGATGAGCGTTCCTTCAAATGTTCCCGCCAAGATCTCTTCTTCGTGGTCGAGGAATACGCGGACGCAAGCTTGCTCCAAAGCGTTGATAACGCAGGAGCGATAATAAACGATGCGGTCATTGAAGTCCGTCACCACATCATAGGACTGCTGAAGCCGCTGACGGGTTTGCTCGTCAAAGAAGCCGAGAAGCAAAGTCTCCGTCCGCTCGTCCGAAAGCAGACGTAGCTTGTGGGCATCCTCAATATCCATTATTTCATAGCAAATATCATCGGCTGCCTCAACGAGATAGACCAACGGATAGCGGGCATAAGAAAGAGTGTCGGGATCTGAAGCAGAGCGAGGGATTCCCAGTTCGTTGGCAATCTTCAAATAATCCTCGCTTTCAGTATAAAAGAAGCCGAATTTGGAACGCTTACCGGCAAGATGGGAGCAACGGGGATATTTAACGATAGAAGCCAGCGTGGAATAAGTCATAACGAAGCCGCCGCGGCGATGTCCGTTGAACTGATGGGTAAGTAGGCGAAAGGCGTTGGCATTACCATCGAAGTTGGTAATATCTGCCCATGTGTCGGCCGACAATTGCTCACGGAGCATCGCGCCGCGCCCTTCGAGGAAAAAACTGCGTATGGCGCGCTCGCCACTATGTCCGAAAGGCGGATTGCCCATATCATGGGCCAAACAAGCAGCACTAACAATCGAGCCGAGAGCATCCATATCAGCACGATCCAGATGGGGATGGCGGTGGAGAAGTTCGTTGCCAATGTCAGTACCTAAAGAGCGTCCCACGCTCGACACCTCGAGCGAATGAGTCAGACGGTTGTGAACAAAGATACTTCCCGGCAAGGGAAAAACTTGTGTCTTGTTCTGCATGCGACGAAAGGCCGATGAAAAGATAAGACGGTCGTAGTCGCGCTGAAATTCGGTGCGTCGTTCATTAACTACGCGGTATTCATCTTCCTTACCAAAACGCTTGTAGGAGATAAGTTGCTTCCAATCCATACTATACTTCTTTTTGTTCCTCCCATAAGGAAGTGGAAATGCAAAAATACGGTAAAAAACTATGCAGCCCGCTGATTTTCCATAAAATATGGAAGTATGTAAACGCTTTTCAGTAATTTTGTTCCCTATTCCAAACAAGAGAATTTCCATGAAGATAGAAATTGTCAACCGCTCCCACCACGCGCTGCCTAAGTATGAGACGCCGCTCAGTGCGGGCATGGATTTGCGTGCCAACCTCGATACTTCCATCACGCTGCAACCTTTGGAGCGTTGCATCGTGCCCACGGGACTTTTCATAGCTCTACCCGAGGGCTACGAAGCTCAAGTGCGGCCACGCTCAGGACTGGCTATAAAGAAAGGTATCACCTGCCTAAATACGCCGGGAACTATCGACGCCGACTATAGAGGTGAGATAGGCGTCATCCTCATCAATCTTTCGCGCGACGCCTTTACTATCAACGACGGCGACCGTATTGCGCAGATGGTTGTAGCCCGCCACGAAACGGTGGAGTGGACACCTGTTGAACAGCTCAACGAGACCGAGCGTGGTGCAGGTGGCTTCGGTCACAGCGGAGAAAAATGATATTGAAAGATACGTATAAAGTGAAGAATAGTTGGAAATATCAGATGTGGGTGCACAGCTGCTTGCTGGTTGTGCTACTACTTTCCGTTGGTTGTTCTGCACCGCAGTCTGCTCAAAAAGATAAGGATGCGACACAGCATGAAGTACCCCGCCGCACGCTTTCTTATGAACAGCAGCGACGCTTCAATGATCTCTATCTCGAGGCGGTACGTCAGCGTGAAAAGAACAATTATGACGCTTCCTACGACTTACTTACTGGAGCATTAGAACTGAATCCCGATGCCTCCGAGGCTGTTTTCGATATGGCCCTCCTAAAGATTGCCCAAGGTGGGGCATTTGACACGACACTTGTTAATGAAGGCGATTCGTTACTGCGGCGCGCTGTGGATTTAGCCCCAGCAAATCGTTTCTATAAAGAAACACTCGCCAACGAACTCATTCGCCGCGCCGATTTCAAAGGAGCTACGCAGCTCTACGAAGAACTTGCTGCCGTGGAGCCTTCGGAGGAAACGCTCGGCACTTTGATGAAACTATACGAGCAAACCGGAAACTTTCAGGGAGCTATACAAACAATCAACCGCTTAGAGGACATAGTGGGTCCCAACGAGGACTTAGCGCTCGAGAAGTTTCAGATGTACATTGGTCAGAAGGATGATGACCACGCCTACAAAACGATTGAGGATCTCTGCGCCGAATATCCCAACGAACTCAAGTATCGCGTTCTTCTGGGCGACCTATATTTTCAAAACGGACATCCCGAGCAGGCAGCGATGGTATATCGCGACGTACTGACATCTGAACCGGACAACGCGTTTGCTCAAATCTCCATGCTGGCATACTACAACCAGACACACCAAGATTCGCTCTATCAACAGATGGTTCGAGAGGTGGTGCTCAATCCGCAAACGCAAAGCGACGCTAAAGTAGAGGCCATGCGTGGCTACATTGGGACAACGACCCAAAAAGGGGACTCGCTCGCCGCTCTCCCCCTCTTCCGCGAAGCTTTAGACCAGCCGCAGGCAGATAGGTCCTTGGCTGAACTTTGCGCCTATTATGTTGCGGCACTCGATATGCCTGTCGATTCGCTTGCACCTATAATGAACAAAATTCTGGAAGTAGAGCCAGACTACAAACAAGCCCGTTTGCAACTGCTTCAGATAGCTATAAATCATCAGAACCAAAAGGAAGTGTTGCGCCTCTGCCGCGAAGGTATCAACTACTCCCCTTCGGAAATCGTTTTCTACTACTACGAGGGTGCTACACTCCTTCAGCAAGACCGCACAGAGGAGGCGCTGAAAGTTCTCTATGAAGGTATCAGCAGAATCGATAATGAGAGCGACAAAGAAACGGCTTCTGATATGCTCAGCATGCTGGCTGACATCGAACACGAAAAGGGCCGCCACGAAAAAGCCTTTTCACTCTATAAACAGGCGGCAGATCTCAATCCAAACAACCTACTTTGCCTCAACAATTACGCTTATTTTCTCAGCCTTGAACGACGTAATCTCGACCAGGCCGAAGCTATGAGCAAAAAGACAGTAGATGCTGAGCCGCAGAACGCTACTTATCTCGACACCTATGCTTGGATTCTCTACCAGAACCGTCGCTATCAGCAGGCGCGTATTTATATTGACCAAACCCTCAAACATACTCCCAACGACGAGGTAAGTGCCACGCTCTATCTCCATGCTGGCGATATATACTATCGTTGTGGCGACCGCCGTTCGGCTCTTGCCTTCTGGCGCAAGGCTCTCAACGTTTCTTCCGATAAAAAACAGCGCGCACAGCTGCGGCGAAAAATTCAGCGCCGCCGCCCCTAAGCGCCAGCACCATTATCAAGCTCAAGAATATGAACATTCTGAAAATACTCCCTCTGGCAGCTCTCCTTTTGTCGGCTTGTCATACCACTAAAAACATTCAGAACACGACCGAACACACCAAAGCTATCGACAACGCCGAGGCAGCTTACAAAAGAAAGGTCGTTCAGAACGCACAGACTGCTAATTATCTCACCAGCCGTGTCAAGGTAAACATCAACGCTGCGGGAAAAAACATTAGCTGCAACGGGCGGCTCAATATGAAGCGCAATGATGTAATCCAACTCTCCCTTTCTTTCCTCGGCTTCGAAGTAGGCCGCCTCGAATTCACGCCGCAAAACGTTCTGCTTATTGATCGCGTCAATAAGCAGTATTGTCGTGGCAACTACAACGAGGTTCGCTTCCTTCAGCAAGCCAATATTGATTTCTATTCGCTGCAAGCTATCTTCTGGAACGAGATTTTCATTCCAGGACAACACAATGCTAACAATTCCCTCAACCGCTTTCATCTTTCGTCGGCAGGCGACCACACGTTGCTATCCCTACCCGATGCGCCGAAACTCGACTACCAGTTTCTGACACAAACCAGCACTGCTTTGCTCGACCGCATCACCGTGCAGAGCAAACAAGCGGGGCAGAAAGGACAACTGGTGTGTAAATACGCTGCCTTCACCAATGTGGGCGGAAAACCATTCCCAAAATCCATCACCCTTAATATAACGGGACTTGGAAAGGACGCTCAGCTCGATATCGAACTCACCGGCCCCAACAACAATAGCGACTGGGAAACTCGCACTACTGTGAAAGACACTTACAAGCAACGCTCAGCCGACGACATACTCGGCCGACTCATTCAAATGAATTAGTAGCACGGCTTCTGCCGCAAGAAGAAAACTATCTCCTATGCGAAAATATCTCGTATTCCTCCTGTTTGTTCTCATGTTGCCTCTGACCATCCACGCGCAGACGAAAAAAATTAATCGCCTGAAGGTGGAACGCACTGCCATGCAGAAAAAAATCAACGAATCAGAACAACTCCTCAACACCACAAAGAAAGACGTCCGTTCGCAGCTCAACAACCTACTCGTCCTTAACACGCAGATTGGCGAACAGCAGAAATATGTTGAAGGCATACAGAACGAAATGGTTGTTCTTACCAACAACCTCAGTGTGCTGGAGAAAGAACTCAGCGTATTGCAGCAAGAGCTCAATATCGTTAAGCAAAAATACCACCGCGCAGTTCTCTACACCTTCCGCAATAAGTTGCTCAACAACAAGTGGCTCTTCATCCTCAACGCTCGTAGTTTTAACGATATGTACCGCCGTATGCGCTATGTGAACAACTACAGCAAATACCAAAAGGTGCAGGGCGAAATCATCCGCGAGAAGGAAGAAGCCATTCAGAAGAAGAAGAACCAGATTCTCGGCATCAAGACGGAGAAAAACCAACTGCTCGTTGAGGGACGCCAACAACAGCAAGCGCTCCATGGCAAAAGAGTGCAGCAGCAGCAAGTGGTAAACGAGCTGAACCAGAAACAAAAGGAGTTGCAAACTTCCATAGCGCAGCAACGCCAGAAGTACGCTTCTCTCAACGCTCAGATAGATCGCCTCATCCAAGCCGAAATTGCCGCAGCAGCTCGCCGCCGTGCTGCTGAAGAAGCCGCCCGAAAAGCGGCTGCCGAGAAGGCGCGCAAAGCTGCCGCTGAAGCAGCTGCCCGCAAGAAGAAGCAGGAAGAAGAAGCACGCCGTGCCGCAGCAGCAAAAGCGGCTGCAGCCAAAGCCGCCGAAGCTAAGAAGGCCGCCGAAAAAGCTGCCGCAGAAGCAAAAGCAGCAGCGGCCAAAGCGGCAGCCGCAAAAACTGCCGCAGCTAAGAAAGCAGCAGCTGAGAAAGCACAGCAAGCTCGCGCAGCAGCCCAAGCTGCTGCAACAAAAGCGGCCGAAGCTAAAAAGGCTGAAGCAGCTAAGAATGTTCCTAATCGCTACGACACGCCAGAACCCACACCTACCTTCTCTGCAGCCGACAATATGGACCGCGCCATCAGTGGTGGCTTTGCAGCCAACCGCGGTCGCCTGCCAATGCCTATCACAGGTAGTTTTGCCGTCACCGCACGCTATGGCTCTTACAACGTAAACGGTCTGAACGGAATTCGTCTTGACAACAAGGGTATCAACATTACGGGACACCCTGGTGCGCAGGCGCGCGCTGTCTACAGAGGTCAGGTGACGTCCATCTTCTCCCTCGGAGGAATGTATAATGTCATTGTCCGCCACGGCGAATACATGACCGTTTATTGCAACCTCTCTTCTGTGTCTGTCCACAACGGGCAACAAGTAAACGGAGGTCAAACTCTCGGCGCTGTAGCTCCCGACGGTTCGGGCAACTGCACGCTCCATTTCCAAATTCGCAAAGAAACCGCTACTCTCAACCCGCAAGCGTGGTTGAGGTGATGGGAGAAAGAAAAAGCCTTTACAACTCAATAGGGAGCCCCCTCCATCTCCCCCATGGGGGGGAGGGCTCGGCTGCCACTTATCGCAGGATTCTTTGATGACTTATTGGATTTCTGATTTCTCAGCTTTGGTTCTCGGACGGGTCGGACTAGTCGGACTAGTCAGAGGACTGAATCTCCGACAAGTCGGACCAGTCTGACTAGTCCGAGAACCAAAGCTGAGCACTCCCCCTTATGGGGGAGGTGGAGAGGGCTTAAAAATATCAATAATCTTCTTACTTTTTTCCTCGCACAAACGCCACAAATCCTCGCACAAAAGGGAGAGAGCGAACAATCCAGCCTTCCTGAGCACAAATATCCTTATTGCGTCAGCCGATACAATAAGGGCGCCGGCCAACAGAATAAGGAAGCCAGCAGACACAATAAGGAAATTGACGAAGAGGTACAGACGCATTTTAGGAAAAATCCGACCAAAAATGAAGGAAAAACTATGAAAAACAGCACTACCTACTACTTCCTCCACCATTTTATCAAATCTGTCACACCAAAAAAGTGGGCAAAAATTGATGCAGAAGGGATAGATTCTCCATTTTCAGCATCATGTTGCTGAAAATATTTTATCAATAAATCAGCAACTTTTTCAGATTCTTATTTAAGTATATACCCCAAGAAGCAGCGGAGGGGATTGTTCCAAAGTAGATGCAATCCCGTCAGTTTCTAAGCCCTCATTTGCTGAACGTCACGAATAATTCCACGCGTGACGTTTTCTATTTTCGCGCTTATCATTACTTTTGTATCATAATATAAACAGAAGAAAATGAAACTTATTCATACTGCCGACTGGCACTTGGGCAATAGTTTTCACCGACACGATCGTGAGGGGGAATTCACCCATTTCTTGCGCTGGATGCTCGAAACGCTCCGCCAGCAGCAGCCCGACGCGTTGCTCATCAGCGGCGACGTGTTCGATTCGGCCAATCCCTCGGCCCGTGCGGAAGAAATGTTCTATCAATTTCTCAACGATGCTACGGAGACCGTTCCGGGTATTCAAATCGTCATCACAGCTGGTAATCACGATTCGGCAGGCCGATTGGAAGCTCCGCAAGCTCTGCTGAAAACTCACAACATCTATGTGCGCGGACTGATACACCGCAACGAGGAAGGAGAGATAGATTTCGACGAGTATCTCCTCCCTTTGAGTTTGCGCGATAATGCCGAGGCCCGCGTGGTTTGCTTCGCCATTCCCTATCTGCGCAGCGGCGACTATCCAGCAGGTATGTCCGTGGAAGAGGGTTTGCGCTATTTCCTCAATGGTTTGCAGAAGCATTTTCGCAAATCGCCCTTTAAGGCTTTGCCCACTGTGGCTTGTGCCCACTACTATGCCGCAGGGGCCGATATCAACGCCGAAGAACACAGCGAACGCCTCGTGGTGGGCGGTCAGGACCGTGTAGATGCCGACATCATGGGTGAAGGATTCAGCTATGTAGCTTTGGGCCATATCCACAAAGCCCAGCAAGTGAGCAGCAACACCTACTATGCCGGATCGGCTCTCCCAATGAGTTTCAGCGAAAGGTCCTATCATCACGGTGTGGAAATGGTGGAAATCGGTGAAGACGGCGAAACTGTTGTGAGCCATCTTGAATACAACCCTTTGCGCCATTTGCTCACCATTCCGGCCAAAGGCTCTGCCGTTCCGGCCACTATTATGGATGAAATCTGCAAACTGCCGGAGCGCGAAAAGAAGGACAATGGCGAAGCATGGCCCTATCTGGAACTCCGCGTACTGGAGGAACAGCCAGAACCAAACTTCCTCCATGAGGTGACGGAAGCCTTGAGCACAAAAGCAGTACTCTTCTGCCGCATGACGCGCGAAACACCGAAAACGAGTTCTCCTACTTCCGCAACAACAGAAAGCATCGAAACCATACGCAATCTGACCCCCATGGAAATGGCTCAAATGGTGTTCGACAGTCGCTACGGCAGCGAAATGCCCGACTCCCTCCGCCTGCGGTTTGAACAAGCAGAAAAGGAATGTACCGATATTTAACTGAGCAGAATATACTACGGTGAAAATAGATAAGATAATCCTCTCCAACCTCACCTCCTTTGAAGGAGAACAGGTCATTGACTTCACAGCCGAACCGCTGCGTTCGGCTGGTCTCTTCGCTATTTGTGGCGATACGGGCGCGGGCAAATCCACACTGCTCGATGCCATCTGTTTGGCGCTCTACGATGAAGCCCCGCGCCTCGACAACGCAGAACGGCTGAACAAAGAAATGCTATCGCAGGACGACAGCGTGGTGAAAAATCTTCAGACCTACGACACGCGAAATCTCTTGCGCCGAGGAAAGAAAGAAGCTTATGCACGGGTAGAATTCACTATGCCCGACGGGGCGCGCTATGAGGCTGGCTGGAGCTGCCGCATGAAGCGCACGGGCAACTATGATGATGTGCAACGATCCTTCCGTCAGCTCGCGCCAAAGAAGACTACTTTCAACGGCCGCAATAGTGAAATACAACAGAAAATCACGGAAATCATCGGACTCGATTATACGCAATTTTCGCGCACCGTGATGCTGGCGCAGAACAGTTTTGCCACTTTTCTGCAAGCTAAGAAGAGCGATAAGTCGTCGCTATTGGAAAAACTCACAGGTACGGACATCTACGGCCGTATCTCGCAGAAAATCCACGAACTACACGCTGATGCTGAAAAGCAGGTGCTGGAACTGGATAGCAATATCAAAGGTTTGCTCAGCTACTGCCTGACGCCTGAAGAACTCGACGAACTCAACAACGAGATTCATCAGAAGACCGCTACTCATAAGTTTGCGGTCGAAAAACAGAAAAGCATTGATGAGCAACTACTGTGGTTCAATAATTATACACAAACCAAAACCCAACTGGAAGCTGCCGAAAACCACAACATGGAAGCCCAGAAGCGCGTGGTTGAAATGAGAGGCGAACAGCTCAAACTGGAACGCTACGACTCTGTGCAGGAGGTGCTACCGCTCTTCCAAAAGATAGAGGTGCGCGCCAACGACATAGAGCAGCTCAAAGCCCAGGACGAAGAAATCATGAGCCAACTCTCAGATTGCAGACTGCGACTGAAGCAGGCTACTTCGGCTCTCGACACCAGCAAAGAGCAAACGGCCGATGCCGAGAACGAACAAATGCGTTGGCAGCCGGCTATCAATCAAGGAAATAAGCTATCGGGCGAAATTTCAGAAGCGGAAAATCAGGTGACAAAGCTCTTGCAGCAACTCAAACAAGCGCAGGACACACTCATAGATAGGCAAACGCGCTATCGTGAGAAACTCGCCGTGATGGAAAAAACGGAGGAGGAAATCAAAGAAAAAGAACTCCACCGACAAACACTGAATGTGCACCGCGTTATGTTTGATAAGTTCGAACTTGTCAAGGACAAACTGGCGAGTTTCCGAACGGAATCCACACAGAATGCGCAGGACAACAACGAACTGAAAACGAAACAATCCGAACACAAGAATATCTCCGACACTTTGGAGCGTTTGGAGAAAAAACAGCAGGATGATCAAGCACAGCTCAACAGACTAAAATCGGAATTGCTCATTCATCGCCAAGCCAATCAAGGACACAACGGCGACGAGCTCCAACTGCGCCTCTCGCAACTCCGCAATCGCCTGCAAGGGCTCAAACCTGCACGCGAACTCTGGAAACGTATTGTGACGGGCTATGAACGTATTGACGAACGCCGAGCAAAAATTGCGCGCGACACGGGAAATCTCGAACAAACGCGTAAGGACTTGGAACGAACAAGACTGGAAATGGCGGTGCGCAAAGAGGATGTCGAACGAAAGCGCGAGAGCTATATGCTCTCCAATAGTGAGAACATTCAGCGGTTACGCAAAAGTCTCAAAGAAGGTACGGCTTGCCCCGTTTGCGGTGCCACACATCATCCCTACCACACGGAGACACAACGCGAATTGGGCAATCTCATCGAAAACCTCAGTAAGGACTTTGAAGAAGCAGAGGAACTACTCAAAACTTCGGAGCAGAAATTTTCGGAACTCTCTAATAAGTTGGCGGCCGATGAAGCTGAGCTGAAAGCGGATAAGACTTACCTACAAGAACTCGAACAAAGTCAAGCGGCGGACGAAACAGAATGGCAAAACTATGTCTACCTCGACCCTTCGTTCACCGACTGCTCACCAACCACCAACCGCAGTGCGCGTTTCACCCTCTTTGGTATGCTCATCGACAACGCAATGAAGAGTTGTGAGGAGTCTACAAAAGAAATGGACACCTTCAATCAGCACCAGAATCTCATCAACGAAATCACAGAGAAGATTGAGCAATTCAATACGCGTATTCAGAATAACGAAAACCAAGTAAACACGTTCCGCTCCGATCTGAAGATAAAGCAGTCCGACATTGAGCGACTGCAGCAAAACCTCCACAGAAGCGACCGCGTTTGCAGCGAACTCTACCGCGACCTTGACAGCATGATTACGCTCTCAAGCTGGCTGACAGAATGGCAAAAGAACTCGGACAACTTCCGCCTGCGCCTCAACAATCTCTTCGACGATTGGAACCGCACCAATAACAGCCTGGAGGATTTGAACGGTAAAATCAACATTCTGCGCGAGGAAGTGAAGACCATGAAGGACAACGAAACAGAAGCCAACCGCCAACTGGTGCAGGCGCGCGACGAAAAGGATGCTGCCCTTCAACGACTCAACGACAAGCGCGAGGAGATGCGCCGCCTCTTTGGCGAATCATCGCCCAGCCTCGAGGAGGAACGCCTCAAGAAGTATATCGCCGGTATGTTGCAAGCACAGCAGAAAGCACAGGAGGCTTTCGACCGCACCAACAACGAACTTAACCGGCTGGAGGGGCAACATAAAAATTTGGAGAAAACGCGCCTACAAAAACAAGAGGAATACAGCGACGGAATGTCCCAAATGGACTTATGGATTCTCAAGTTCAACGGAACGCACGCTCCTATACAAATGACGGAGCTAAAGCAGATTTTCTCCGACACACGCAACTGGAACGAGCTACGCACCAATCTCGATGCGCGCAAGAAGGCAGCAACGCTCGCAGCGCACCAAGTGGAACAGGTACGCAAAGCACTGCTCCAACTACAGGCTGAAAGCAATCGTCCTGCCAATACTGACGATAACACGCGCCAACAGCTCATCGAACAGCAACAGGCACTCATCGAACAGCAAGCACAACTCAACGAAGCGATTGTGGGCTTGCGCACACGCCTACAAGCACACAACAACAGCATAGCTCAATCCCAAGAACGGAAAGAAGAGTTCCAAAAAGCAAAAGACAACGCAGCCGAATGGCAGCGATTGGACCACTTGCTCGGTTCGGCCGATGGAAAGAAATTCCGCGAACTGGCGCAGAGCTACACATTCCGTTTCCTCGTCAACCACGCCAATGTACAGCTGGAGAAGTTCTGCCCGCGCTATCGCCTGCAAAACATGCCCGGCACGCTGATGCTCGAAATCATCGACCGCGATATGTTCGACCAAAAACGCTATGTCACCTCGCTCAGCGGCGGGGAGACGTTCGTCGTTTCTTTAGCGTTGGCCCTCGGTCTGGCCAATCTGTCGTCCAGCGGTCTAAACATCGGTTCACTTTTCATTGACGAAGGTTTCGGCAACCTCGATCACGAAAGCCTCGAACTGGTGATGCAAGCTCTCTCAAGCCTCGAAGACTCGCAGGGACGAAAGGTAGGTGTCATCAGTCATACCGACCAAATCCGCAACCAAATCAGCCCACAGATTCGGATAGAGAAACTCCCCAGCAGCGGGCAGAGCCACATCACGATTGTCTAAATAGTCACAAATAAAATAAGGCTATCAGCAGATACAATAAGCGTGTCAGTTGATAGCCTTATTCTGTCAGCTGACATCCTTATTGTATCAGCTGACATCCTTATTGCGTCAGTCAGCACCTTTATAGCAATGGAGCACAGAACAAAGAAAACTATATCTATACATACTCTCCCTCCTCCCTACATTTTGTTTTTTCATCGTCACGTCGTCACGTTGTCACACTTTAGTCTTAACTATCTGATAACGTACATATTATAGGCGTGACAACAAGGTGACAATAAAATTTTGTTGTCACACTGCTGTCACGCTTATAAACAGCTATCTATCAACGCATTTACACCTCCGTGACAACGTGACAACAAAAAATATGTTTTGCTGGTAGGAGTAGCATTATAAAAGTATTCTATCAGTTAATTATTATTAATAGTATATTTTAATTAAGTTATATATAATTATTTAATAATATTTTTGTATACTATTTGCCCTAACAAATAGGAAAAGCAAGACCTATCATATTGAGAAGTAACCATTTAAGTCATATCTTTTCCAAATGAAATAAATAAAGAAAGCTAAAATGTCCCAAATTGTAGGAGGAACAACAACTACAGAAATGATAGAAGTCGGAGTTATTATAGAGAATGAGTATCCTAAAGGTCAAGTGGGAAAAGGAGAACCTATTGTTATTTCAATTCCTGAGCCAGGTGATAGTCTGATAAATTCATCTTCAAAGGGAGCTTATTAAGTAATAAGTAATCCATATTGTAATAGAAATTTCCTTTTACTATTTTTACTAAGAAATAATAAAAAATATATATGAAAAGAATAAAAAAAATTGCCACTCTTTTATTTTTTACAATACTCTTTTGCTCTTACTCTCTCTCTCCCAAAGTGTCTCTTACATCTTACTCCAATTTTCCTACAGATAGTATAGCCTTAGTTCTTTCTGAAATATACGGATTAGACCAAGGGGTTAGAGACTCTTCATTACACCAATTTATGAAAAAGGAGGATGTAAGGGCATTTCTCATCTCTGTAGATTCTATTAATTTTCAACGGGCAACAGAAATTATAGAAAAATATGGGTGGATCGATGGAAAAGTCCTTGGTAAAACGTATTCAAATAAAGAATCTATAAATGCATCATTATTAGTGATTTTTCTTCATAATCCGAGACGTTTAAATAAACATTTAAGAGAAATGCTAATATCTGAAGTTAAAAAGGGAAAGCTTTCATCATCTACATGCATGCTTATTCTAGACAAATATTATGTAGTATGTGAACACCGCACAATCTTTAACACAGCATTTAAGAACTGGCTGAAAAATCCTTATGTTAAAAAAGAAGATAAATGGTTATCAGATAGTTTAATGAATGAATTAGATTTACCATTATTGCCAAATCATATAATAAAATGATTTTGATTTTAAACGCAGACACAAGAGATTTCTCCTATATTGAAATAATAAATTAGCTTGAATATTACAATGCAGATACATATTATAAGCATGACAACAAGGTGACAATAAAATTTTATCACGCTTATAAGTAACTATTTATCAACGCGTTTACACCTCTGTGACAACGTGACAACAAAAAATAAGTTTTTGCTGGTAGGAGTATATATTATTCTAAAGCTTAGTAGGAAAAATAAAAAGGAATAGATCCATAACATAAAATTTTCGCTGAATAGATAGTATATCTTATACTAACCAAGTAGTATTTTATCATCTATTTAGGACGGCATTTCTTATAGTATAAAGATAAAGCAAATATCTATTCAATTATTTCAAAATAGTTTTTTTATAATTCAAAATAAAGTAATTTTACAGCATATTTTAATTTTACTTTATCCACTTAAAACAATCAATTATGTCGAAGAACATAAACTATCTACTCATCGCATTATCCATATTGTTACTCTCTCTTATATATTCATGTAACCACAATGAAGAACCTGAAATTTATTACTGTGGTTTAACTTCAGCAATATCAAGTGATAATAAAGAAGTTGAAATAATAAAGAACGCATACTATGACTCTTACAAACAAAATGGACTAAACTGTAATAGTCAATACTTTGCTCCTGGTACATCGCCTGCTGCCATTCTAAAATCTTGCAAAGAAGCAGAAGATGCTATACTTTCTTCTACAGTTAAATTTAGCGGTAGATATATTTACGAAGTGCGCAGCAAAGACAAGTGCTTATATTCAAAAATATGGGGAGTTAGACAATAGGTTTCAATAAGTCTAAACGTTGGCTTATGCTTGCGAATCCATGCTTTTGCGGCTCAGATAGTTCACCGGATACCACACGCTGAGGAAACCAACAATGATGACGGTGAAGAAGATTATCACGATGTCGAGCACATGAACGCTGATGGGGTACGCATCCACTATAAAGTTGCCGCCGCCTGTTGGCTCGAGCTTTAGCAGGCCAAACTGCTGCTGCAAAAGGCATAAAATAAGACCGAGAACAATGCCGATGATCGCTCCCATAAAGGAAATGAGCCATCCCTCAAAGAGAAAAATGTGCACTATCTGTTTGTTGGTGGCTCCGAGGTGACGAAGCGTGGATATGTCCTTTATTTTGTCAATAATTAGCATCGAAACGCTGCCTATAATATTGAAGCAAGCCACGAGGACTATGAAGGTGAGAAAGGCAAAGGCGAAGAGTTTTTCTATCTGCATCACGTTGAACGTTTCCTCGTGTTGCTCATAGCGATCGAGCACTCTGAATCGTGGCCCCGCCAATTGTTGCAATTCCTTTTTAGCCACTTGTTCGTCAACGCCATCTTTGAGTTTGAGTTCTAACTTAGTGATGCAGCCCTCTTGATTATAAAGCCCCTGAACAAAGGGCAGAGAACAAAGCATGAGATTGTCGTCGTACTTCTGTTGATTAACCTGGAAGCAGATTCCTGAAGCCGTCAAATCGTCAACATTGATGTTTTCTATCGGGTTAGCCAGATTGATTTGCTCGCCTTTTTTAGGTACACAGATTTGCAACGTCCCGAAATTCAGACCTCCCATTTGCAGGGCGAGATTATAACCTGGGATACCGTAATTCAAATTGCCACGGCGGAGCAAATACTCTCCTTGTCCGTAAAGAATATTCTTAATTCCAGACGTCTTTATGAAATTGTCGTCCACACCCTTTAGCATGATCACCAAAGGGCGTCCTTTGAAAAGTATGAGGGCGTTGTCCTCATAGCTGTTTGTGGCCGCTGCCACTTTGTTATTGCGCTTCACAGCCACGAGCGAGGGATCGTCCTCCGCCATTACCTTGCCCTGTGTTGGAACTAATTCCAGCTGCGGATCGAAGGCAGTGAAGAGATTGCCAATGAGGTCTTGAAAACCATTGAAGCCAGACATAACGCAAACCATGGCAAGTGTAGCCAGTGCTACCCCTACCACGGAGATGCCGCTAATAAGGTTGATAACGTTGTGCTGCTTCTTAGAAAAAAGATAGCGGCGCGCAATGTAGAATGGAAACGACATGGGTGTCGCTACTTATTTGTTGCCCAAAAGTTCATCAATGTGCTCGATGTAGTCGAGGGTATCATCTTTGAAGAACTTTAGTTCGGGGATGATTCGGAGCTGATGTCTCACGCGTTGTCCGAGGTCGTAGCGAATGCTGCGAACGTTGTCGTTGAGATTTTTTACTATCTCATCGGCCTTTTCTGAAGGAAAAACACTGACATAAACATTGCACACGCTGAGATCTGGGCTCACGCGCACATTACTTACACTCACAAGCACGCCTCGCATAGCTTGAGTTTGGCGTTGAAACATTTCGCCGAGCTCTTTCTGTATCAGGCGGTCTATTTTCTGTTGACGGGTAGTTTCCATATTGGTCTTATTTTTTACGAATCATAGTGAGTCCGTCGCGCAGCGGGAGAATGATTTTCTCCACACGGCTGTCCTGCACCACATAATCATTGAAATCTTTAATAGCCTTTGTCTGCACATCGTCATCATAAGCCGGATCGATAACGTGATTATCCCAGAGCGTATTATCCGCCAGAATCACGCCGCCAGGATTGAGGCGTGGAAAGACAAGGTCGTAGTAGGCGCGGTAGTCCCTTTTGTTGGCATCGATAAAAACGAGGTCGAAACGAAGATCCATATCGGGGAGCAACTTCAGAACGTCGCCGATAATCATTTCTATATCGGCCGGATAAGGAGAATTATCAAACCACGGCTTGGTAAAGTCCTCCTGCTCATCATTCACCTCGAAAGTATAGATTTTAGTACCTTTTTCCATCCCTGAAGCCAGACACAGAGCGGAATAACCTGAATAAGTGCCTATTTCGAGTACGGTCTGAGGGCGCACCATTTGTGCAATCATCCGCAGGAGTATTCCCTGCATGTGTCCGCTGGCCATGCGCGGCCGCACGAGCTGTGTGTTGGTGGCTCGATAAAGGCGGTGCATGTATTCATCCTCCGGAGTGCAGTGGGCCTCCAAGTAGTCGTACAACAGCTCTACGCTGTCAGTTTCTGCCAGCGGTATTTGCGTTGCTCCGTTTGTGTGGTGATGTTGCACGATTGGGTTATTTTTTACTACAAACGAGTTGTAAGTTACGAGACATAAGCTCCGAAAAAACGAGCTTATACCTCGCCACTCATTCCTCAAATGTTAGTTTCTATACACATCCTTCTCTTCTTCGTCCAACAGGTTGCGCACGATGTTCATCTCCATAAAACTTGTGCTTTGTTCTTTGCAGTGAGAACCAAGATAACAAATGCGATCTTCATAATGGAGCAATCCTTCAGCAATCAGTTTCTTCAACGCCACAAGAAGGAAGGCGTGACCGAAGGTATTCATGGGCAGATAGATGGGATAAACGCCGAAACTCAGTGCCAAATGGCGCACTGTCTTGGGTTTATAGCAAAGGGCAAACACCGTATTGCGACCACGGAAGGAAGAAACGTAGCGCGCTGTGCGACCTGTGAAACTATCCATAATAATACCATGGAGCTGCATAGTCTTAGTGGCCATCACTGCTTCTTTGGCGAAAAATTCCGTCACAGTAGGATACTGAGAGAGAGGTACGTCGATGTCGGCTGTCACTCCGTCCAGATTATCGAGTTCTGCCTGGCGTGCCACGGTAGACATAACATGGACAGCCTCAACTGGATAGTCGCCGTAAGCAGTCTCACCACTCAGCATGACAGCATCGGCGCGACTGTAAACAGCATTGGCAATGTCGGTCACTTCCGTACGCGTGGGGCGTGGGTTGCGAATCATGCTCTGAAGCATCTGCGTAGCCACGATAACGGGCTTATGGGCACGGATGCAGGCTGCAATTATGCGGCGCTGAATGCCAGGGATGTATTCTTGCGGCACTTCAATACCCAAATCGCCACGAGCCACCATCACGCCGTCGGCTACTTCCAAAATTTCTTCTATATTGTCTACGCCCTCTTGGTTCTCAATTTTGGCGATGATTTTAATATCGCTCTTCTTCTCTTCGAGTATCTTGCGAATTTCCAGAACGTCTTCTTTCGAACGCACAAAGCTATGGGCGATGAAATCAACGTCGTAGTCGATGGCAAAGAGTATGTTGTTGCGGTCCTTCTCCGTCAGAGCGGGCAGGTTGATACGCACACCCGGCACATTGACACTCTTGCGCGCTCCCAGCGTGGCTTCGTTCTCCACGGTGCAGATGACACAGTCGTCGGCCTTTTCTGTAACGCGCAGTCCGAGGTCACCATCGTCAATCAAAATTTGCGAACCCACAGCCACATCTCGCACAAATTCGGGATAGCTTACGCAGATGCGCTCCTTCGTGGTCTTCTCCCCCGGCAGTCCAGCAATCTTCACTGTTTCGCCGGCTTTGAATGTGATGGGGGCATCACAAACCGTTGTGCGCACTTCAGGTCCTTTCGTATCCACCAGCAGAGCGATGTGGCTAGAAACCTCGCGCACATTATCAATTACGCGTTTCATGCCTTCCGGCCCTTGGTGAGCCGTGTTCAGGCGTACTACGTTCATGCCTTCATCATAGAGCTTCTGTATTAGCGATACATCGCAGCGTGCGTCACTAATGGTAGCAACAATCTTGGTCTTCTTGTATTTCATCTTCCTTATCTTGTTTTTTCTGAAACAAATTTAATCTTTTAGCAGAGCCTCGATACCTAAGCGGTAACTATGAAGGCCGAAGCCAGCAATAATACCTTTACAGGCTGCACTAATCATGGAGCGGTGACGATACTCTTCGCGCTGGTACACATTGGAGATATGCACCTCCACAACGGGACATGCCAGCGAGCGGATGCAATCTCCCAGTGCAATACTCGTATGCGTATAGGCACCCGCATTGAGAACCACGCCGTTTGTACCGTCTCTGAGAGTGGCTTGTAGGCGATCAATCATGAGGCCTTCTACATTGCTTTGAAAATACTCCAACTCAACTGCTGGATAGAGCTTTTGAAGTTCAGCCATATAGGTTTCCATTGTTCCCGTGCCGTATATGCTCGGTTCGCGCTGTCCCAACAAGTTGAGATTCGGACCATTCATAATTAGTATCTTCATAGGCCTATATATTATTAGGCTACAAAGTTACTTCATTTTTTTCGCTTTGCCGCACGATTTATCCGTATCTTTGCCGCCCACCAACGTTCTTTTCATCCATGAACAGTATTCTAAAAAAATACAAGAGCTATATCACGCTCGAACAAGGACTTTCCAACAACACGCGCGAGGCTTATCTCCACGACGTAGAGAAACTCTTTACTTATTTTGAGGATGAAAAGATTGATTTTCTCAAGGTGGAGCTCGAACATTTCCATTCTTTTGCAGCGGCCCTTATGGATGTTGGCATTGGCGAACGTTCCATTGCGCGGATTCTTTCGGGTGTCCGCTCGTTCTATAAATTTCTTGTTCTCGATGGCTATCTGGAACAAGACCCTACGGAACTTCTCGAATCGCCCAAGATAGGAAAACACTTGCCCGAGGTGCTTAGCGTGGAGGAGATTGATGCTATCGAAGGAATAATCGATGTGAGCACACCGGAAGGGCAACGCGACCGCGCGGCCATTGAGATGCTATATTCCTGCGGCTTGCGTGTGAGCGAGCTTTGCAATCTCCTGCTCTCCGATCTCTTCCTCGACGAGGGTTTTCTGCGCGTCACGGGAAAGGGCAACAAGCAGCGGTTAGTGCCCATCTCTGAGCGCGCCATTCGCGAACTAAAGTCGTGGTTCGCTTTCCGCAATTCCATCAACATCAAACCTGGCGAAGAAAATTACGTCTTTATCAGTGCGGCGCGCAAGAAGCACCTGTCGCGCATCACTGTATTCCATAATATCAAGGTCTACGCCGAACAAGCGGGCATCCAAAAGACCATCTCGCCCCACACCTTCCGACACAGTTTTGCCACCCACCTGCTGGAGGGCGGAGCCAATCTGCGCGCCATTCAGACCATGCTGGGACACGAAAGCATCAGTACAACCGAAATCTATACCCACATTGATCGCCGCTTTCTTCGAGATCAGATTCTGCAACACTTTCCGAGAAATCAGAAGAATTGATTTCTCGTTTTCCACCATCCATCACGCAAAACATTTTCTATATATTCTTTTTTCTTTTTTTATTCTTAGAAAAAGAAAAGAAAGTTATGTTGATGATAATTGCCTGTGGAAACGGTGGATAAGTTTTTTGTATAAAATTTGGAAATAATGTAATCCACAAAGAAAGCTTACTTTTCCACGCCGATATCCACACCTGAAAACAAACTATAAGTATCTGTTATTAAATATCTATAATCCCTTTTCTAAAGGGTTTTACACAGCCTGTGGATAAGTTTTGAACGCCTGAAAAAAGGTCTTTTATAGTGGTCAATTTCCGTTGGAAAAGCTGCGTAAAATAGGAGTAAAACAGTGGTATATAGTGGAAAACTGTCAATAGCTTTAACTCTTCTGTCGGCAGTAGGTTATTAGCCGTGTTTCCACCAGTTTTCAACGACTTTTCCACTACTTATCAACAGGAATAACTTAACTTTGCAGCCAAAAATTTGGGCATTTACCGACGAACAGAATAGTTTTGGGCATTGCCCTCTTAAAGATAGAAATCATGCACAAACTGAGAGTGGAAGAAATGGGGCGTTTGGAAGTGGCCGAGTTTAAGGCGGCTGAGAAATTGCCCGTAGTGATGGTGCTCGACAATATTCGGAGTCTTCACAATGTGGGGAGTGTTTTTCGGACGGCCGATGCTTTCCGCTTGCAGCGCGTTTGTCTTTGTGGCATCACGGGATGTCCTCCTCAGCAGGAAATACATAAGACGGCACTCGGGGCAGAAGACAGTGTGGACTGGCAATACTATCCCACAACAGAAGAGGCCTTGGCAGCATTGCGTGCTGAAGGCTACACCATCTACAGCATCGAGCAGGTGGAGGGAAGCCTCAAGCTCGACGAAATCTCCTTGCCGTCCAACGGCCGTTATGCTTTGGTAATGGGCAATGAGGTAAAGGGCGTCCAGCAGCAAGTGGTAGATGCTTCGGATGCTTGTATTGAAATTCCGCAGTTCGGCACTAAGCATTCGCTCAACGTGAGCGTTACCGCCGGCATCGTGATGTGGGAATTTGCCCGACAATTGGGCTTTACGAAATAGTTGAGGAGAGGAAGAGCAGAATTGTTTTATTTTCGGACGGGTCGGACCAGTCGGACTGGTCAGAGAATCAAAAAAATCCCCTCTCCCTTCTGATTTCGAATAAATAGTTTCTGTCTTTTTTCTTGTCAATTGAGTTTTTCAATATAGCAAGCTTATTGCGTGATACAATAAGCTTGTTTTCTTCTAAAATAAGCCTATTCGTCATTTTCCTTATTGCGTTGGCTGACACAATAAGGAAGTCAGCTGATAGCCTTATTGTATTTTCAAATATCTTTATTCTATCTGCGGTGGTTTCTATATTCTTCATCCCTGTTATCCTTATTCTGTTTGTCAGAATAAAGAGAAAAATGAAAATTTAAGTATAAAACTATCCTTCCAATAAGGAAGGCGAACGCTCCATAGTTGCGTTGTTTTGGTCGGATAATTCTGAGTTGGATTTCGCGCGATTCTCAGCCGTATAGAATGCGAAAAGAGTTTACAAGAAAGGGAGTGTGCTTCATAGTATCCCGTGCGTCGATTTTTCGAACGAATACAATGAAGGCTCACCTTGTTTTGTGATGGGGTGAGCCTTCTGTGTTGTTATCCTTTTGCCTTGTAGGCCAAGGCGTAGAAGTTGATTTGTTTGATCATGGCCAGCAAACCATTGGAGCGCGTAGGCGAGAGATGCTCGCGTAGGCCAATGTCGTCGATGAAATGGAGTTTGGCATCGAGAATCTCCTGCGGCGTGTGGTCGTTGATAACGCGGATGAGAAGCGCGATAATGCCCTTCACAATCAGCGCATCGCTCTCAGCGCGGAAGTGCAGGCGACCGTCTTGTTCGTTGCACACAATCCATACGCGGCTTTGGCAACCATCGATGAGGTTACTTTCGTTTTTCTCTTCAGCAGGCAGAGGGGTTTGTTCCTCCCCCATGTCGATGAGCAACTGGTAGCGATCCATCCAGTCGTCCATTTCGCTGAACTCTTCAATAATTTCTTGCTGTGATTCTTCTATTGTCATTGTTTCTGAAGTTACGATGATTGATAAATAAAAGCTTTTTATTTTTCTTCAAAAAGCGTTTGTATGAGCGTTTGTCCTACGGCTTTGAGCGTCTCGCGAGAGATGTTCTGCGGCGTGTCAATGGTGGTGTGCCAGGTGCGGGAGAAACCGTTGCCGTTGTCGGAGATGATGTCGATTGTGGGGATATTTGCAATACGATTCATGGGGATGTGGTCGTCAGTGACTGCCGTTCCGTCTTGCTGCAAGAAGTAGTTGTCAGCCCCCACACTTTGTGCCGCGCTCCACACCTTAGCTACAACGTTTTGCGCATACTGCATGCTGTAGTATTCAAACTTAAATTGCGCATCGTCGCCGCCTACCATATCGAGGAGAATGCCGTAGCGCGGTTTGTAGTCCTTAGGTAAGTTATTGGCCCAATACTGACTGCCGAGGCACCAATCGTTCTCGTCCTTGGTTTGTGGCCCCCAGTAGGGAGCACCATAATCTTCTGAGTCGAAACATACGAAGTCGACACCAACAGAAGGGTTGAGCTGATGAATTTGACGTGCCAATTCCATCATGACAGCCACACCGCTCGCGCCATCATTGGCGGCCATAACCGGCTCATGATGTTTTGAAGAATCAGGATCAGCATCGGCCCAGGGACGACTATCCCAATGGGAACAAATCACGATGCGCTCACGGAGTTCGGGCTTATAGCTGGCGGTGATATTATTGCACTGGAGCATTTTTCCGTCCCATCCTTTGACAGTCGTTTTCTGTTCGTTAACGGTCAGTCCGAATCGTTTGAAAGCTTTGACGATGTAATCAGCACAACGGTCGTGGGCTTCGCTATTTGGGACACGTGCTCCGAAATCACATTGATCCACGATGTACTGATAGGCACTGTCGGCGTTGAATTGCACTTTTGCCAGTTCAGCGTCGGGTTTTACCGCGTCGTTCTGCTGTTTGCTTTTGCAACTTGTCAGACCTACCAGTCCGATGGCTAAAGCTGTTGTGAGGAATTTGAAAGAAAGTTTCATATAGATATAAGTTATTGAAAAATCCCTTTATCTTCTCCATAGATAGTTAGGTTCTGTCGGCTCCGATGAGCCATATCCGAACGTTTCTCTTTATGAAGAAGATAAAGGGAACTTTTGTTTAGTATATTTTCTGCCACTGATTCATCACTCGGAGGAAGTTACCGCCCCATATCTTGCGGAGCTGTGCATTTGTAAGGCCTTCGTTGATGAGTCGGCGGGTGAGGTTGAGCATTTCAGCCTCTGAAGCCAATCCTGGAACGCCTCCGTCGCCATCGAAGTCGCTTCCGATGCCAACGTGGTCAATGCCAGCCACGTCTATCATATGGAGCAGGTGGGCTACAACGTCGCTAATTGTGGCTTGGCCGTCTTCGCGGAGGAATCCGTGGTAGAAGGTGACTTGCGCAACGCCTCCCTTGTCGGCCAAAGCCCGCAGCTGATCGTCCGTGAGGTTACGCGGATGATTGCAAAGGGCGCGGCTCGATGAATGGGAGCAGACGGGCGGCAACTGACTATAGGATAAGACGTCGTAGAAACTCTTTTCGCCAGCGTGCGAAAGGTCTACCATCATGCCCACGCGGTTCATTTCGTCGACAACCTGCTTGCCGAAATCGCTCAAGCCGTTGTGTTCGTTGTTAGAACGGGATGCGGCGTCGCAGATGTCGTTATCACCGTTGTGGCAAAGGGTCATATAGACCACTCCCTCATTGCGAAAGCGCGCTATGTTTGTCAAATTGCGCCCTATAGCGTAGCCGTTCTCAATTCCGAGGAAGATAGCTTTCCGTCCCATAGATTTGAGGCGGTGGGCATCCTTCGGAGTGTAGGCTATCTCAGCTCCGCGCACATTTTCTACCATATCTCTGATTTCTTGCAATATGCGCTGCGCCTTGCAGGTGGCTGCTTCGAGTTCGCTTGTGCTGCGCCCTTCTTGTTTTAGATAAGCCACCATGATGACAGAATCAATCATGCCTTCGTGTAGCTTATGGAGATCGACGAGCACCTTTGGGTCGCGGTGGTCGAAGTTGACGCCTTGCTCGAAAAACATAGGGGTGTCGGTGTGCGAGTCAAGGGTAAAGATCTGTTGGTGTACTTTGCGGGCGCGGCGGAAGGACTCGGCCTGCGTCATGAACCAGCGGAAGAGCGGCAGCATACTTTCATTGCCGTTCTGAATAAAGCATTCGGGATGCCATTGTACACCTATGATACTTTTCTCCTCGTTGCTTTCCACGGCTTCTACTACGCCGTCGGCACTGCGAGCCACTACGCGGAGATGAGGTCCTGCTTCGTTGACGGCTTGGTGGTGGAAGCTATTCACCGCAAAGCGCGAACCCAGCAGGTTGCTTATGGTGCTGTCCGCTTCTGCCTCAACAAAATGTGTGGGCAAGTATCGGGGAGCATCTTGGGAGTGCTTCAAATGAAGAGCATCAGGCAGGGCCACACGGATATCTTGATGAAGGCTGCCACCGAGTGCAGCTGCAAGCACCTGCATACCGCGACAAATGCCCAGCATCGGTATTTGGCGGTCGAACGCAAACCGAGTGAGCAATAACTCGAAGCGGTCGCGTTCGGGATTGATACTATGTAATTCGGGGATAGGATCAGTGTCCAGATAGAGCGGATTGATGTCGGCACCGCCACTTAAGAGAATTCCGTCAACACGATCAAGGAGTGTGAGAATTTCTGTAATGTTCTGAGTGGGAGGTAGGACAACTGGTATAGCACCTGCCGCCTCCAGACTCTTATAATATCCTTCGCCGAGCGTACAACCATTCTCACCGAAATTTCCCGTAATTCCGATGATGGGCCGAGCTTGGTGGTTGGGGTAATGATCTGTTACGCTGTCGTAATCTAAGTTGATATTGAAGGACATAATTATATGTGTATATAAGTTGTAGGCATCTCGCTATCCGCGTCTTTTGTTGGTAAAGATTTGCCAAGCAGATGCTGATTGCGGGGCGAGATGTGATGAATGTCAGAAAAGAAAGACTGATGAATGAGAACCTCGGGCTCTCATCCATCAGCTTAGTATTTTCGTTTAGGATTCTTCGGGAACCAACCTTTCTTAACACGTTCTTTCTGCTCAAAGAGTTCCAGAATGGACCAAAGCAGAGAGAAACCAGTGATTGCAGAGAGGCAGCTCCAGAAAGTACTCTCAATGAATATTGCACCTATTGTGCCAGCGAGCCCGAGTAGGAGAAAAATCCACCAAGGGCGTGTACCGAAATAGTACTCTGTCTTGATGACCACTGGATGAAAGGCGCCGATAATCAGAAAGGTACAAAATCCTATCAGGATACCTTCGAAGTACATAGCCCTTTATTTAGTCGATGTCTTCCATATCCGCAACTTCTATTTTCTTGCGGGGAGTGCGAGGTTTGCGAGGTTTCTTCTCCACAATGTTTATTGTAGGGATAGGTATCTCGCGGTTGATGGTTTGTTCGAGGCTGATGAGAGTCTCCGTAGAGATTACGCCGGGGATTTCCTGAATCTTATGGTTGAGTAGCTCCATGAGATGCTCGTTGTCGTGGCTATAAAGCTTCACCAGCATAGTGTAGTTGCCCGTTGTGAAGTGGCACTCCACGATTTCAGGTATCTTGTCGAGTTTTGTGGCTACATCTCTGTACATAGAGCCGCGCTCTAAGCGAATACCAACATAAGTGCAGGTGCTATAGCCTATGGCCTTTGGATTTACATTATAACCGGAACCAACGATAATACCAGCTTCGATGAGACGCTGTACGCGTTGGTGAATGGCAGCTCTGGAAACTCCACAAACAGCTGCAACATCCTTGAAAGGAACTCGAGCATTCTCAGTAATAACACCTAAGATATGCAAATCTAGATTATCTATCTTCTCCATTTATATAATATAATTTATTTATGCGTTCTTAAACCGTTAGCAAAGTTAACCTTTTTCTGATGGATATTATAATATAAATGTAGAGAAAATTAGAGGGAATATTATCTTTTGTCTTTTTTTTTGATTGACGAAGTAAGAAAACTGTATGAAAAATAGCAGAAAGAACGTTTTTTCCTTGCTTTTATCTTCCGAAAGTACAGTTTTCTTACTTCCTATCTTTGATTTGAAAATATGTCCTTCTATATCATCAACCTACTTGTTTCTTCTCAAAGCTATGTTCATAAGCATAGCGAAAGCCAGAATATAGGGATAGAAGAGGAAAGGCATGATGCTCGTGGGCGCAAGCGATGCTAAACCGCCGGCCATGAGGAGTTGCGCACCATAGGGTATGATGCCTTGAACAACACATGAGAAGGTGTCGAGAATACTTGCTGCGCGGCGCGGATTTACGCCGAAACGCTGACTGATGGCTTTGGCCAACGGACCCACGGAAAGGATGGCCACGGTATTGTTTGCCGTGCAGAGATTGGTGAGACTAACGAGGGTGGCAATGCCTAATTCGCCACCGCGCACACCCTTCACTTGTCGCGTTAGGTTATGGATTAGCCAAGTAATACCTCCGCCTGCGCGAATCACGGCAAGTAGGCCGCCCGCCATCATAGATATAAGTATCAGTTCGCTCATGCCGCCAATGCCTTCGCAGATAGAAGAAAGCCAACTGGCAACATCATAGCTGCCCTCCCAAATGCCAATGATGCCTGTGAGCAGAATACCGCCCGTGAGCACTATCAAGACGTTGAGCCCCAGAATGGCTGTGACGATGACCACCACATAGGGCAGAATCTTCCAATAGTCCACTGCACCCACAGCTATATGGCTCGTAGTGCCCCACCCTAAGTACATGTAGAGCGCAAACGTGAGGAGAGCGGCCGGCAGAGCCACGGCAAAGTTGGTTCTGAACTTATCGCTCATCTTTACCCCCTGCGTGCGAGTGGCCACCACAGTGGTGTCGCTGATGAAACTAAGGTTGTCGCCAAAGAAAGCACCGCCCACGCAGCTGGCCACCATCATAGGCTCTGTCAGCCCTGATGGACCGGCCATTCCGACGGCGATAGGCACGAGGGCAACAATTGTCCCAACGCTTGTGCCTATACTCATCGAGATGAAGCATGAAGCCAAGAAAAGTCCGGGAAGGAGCATCGACGGCGGCAATAATTGCAGACACAGATTGACGGTAGCATCCACTGCTCCCATCTGTCGCGCTGTGGCGGCAAAAGCACCTGCCAAAATAAAAATCCATATCATCAAGAGCAGGTTATCCTGCCCCGCGCCCTTGCTGTATATCGTCAGACGCTCCTCAAAAGGCGTGTGGCGCAGCGTGAAAAGGGAGAAGATGGATGTAGTGATGAAAACGATGAGTAGAGGCACTTTGGAGAAGCCTCCGCAAATGAAAGATAGGAGCACAAACATTCCTACCATGAACAACATAGGGCTGAGTGCTAACGGCCCATTCTTTTTTCTCTTTGTGTGCTTACTATTGAGTGGAAAAAGCATAAATAAATTTTGTAAAGTGGTACAAAATTACAAATAAATACAGATTTGCCAAAATATAATCGTAGTTATCCTCTAAAATAAGAAAATTGTTCTAATCTACATCTCCTTTCTCTAATTTCTTATCTTTATGCTGCTTAACCGCCTTATTATTTTACAAATCCATTTCTCCTTTTAGCGCGAGAAAAGAGTGGAGCGGCCAAATTTTTTCTTTGTCGGAGGATTTTGCAGGATAGTTTTGGGTGAGATTTTCCGGTTTTTATAGTTTTTCACCTCAAAAAAAACTGCTTTTTTTCATTTTTCTGCTCGTTTTCGGCCTTATCCCACCCGTCAGTTTCCTTATTGTGTCGGCTGGCTTCCTTATTCTGTCAGCCGACATCCTTATTGTATCCGTTGACGCAATAAGGAAACTGATGCTCAGGAGGATTGGATGGGGTGCTCTCTCCCTTTCGTGCGAGGATTTGTGGCTTTCATGAGAGGGGAAAAGTAGGAGAATTGTTGATATTTTTAAGCCCCCTCCACCTCCCCCATAAGGGGGAGTGCTCAGCTTTGGTTCTCGGACTTGTCCGACTTGTCCGACTGGTCGGAGGACTGAATATCTGACGGGTCTGACTAGTCAGACCCGTCGGAGAACCAAATGCGAGGAAGCAGAAATCCAATAAGCCGTTGGAGAATCCTGCTACAAGTGGTAGCTGAGCACTCCCCCTCATGGGGGAGATGGAGGGGGTTCCCCATTGAGATGGAGGGGGCTTCCCATTAAGCCTTATTCCTTATTTCACCAATACCTTCTTGCCATTGCAGATATACATACCTACAGGTAGGCGGTTCAGCTCTGATTCGTTGGCAACAGTAGTTAGATAGCGACCTTGCAGGTCATACACTTTTCCAGCATAAGCGGGGGTACTTGGCTGCAATTCGGAGAGACCAGTAGTAGTAGCCTTCACGATGTTAAGTTTGCTCCAATCAGCATGAGCAGTAAACCATTCGTAGGCAGCTTCAGGAACGATGAGAGTGATAGCCTTGTAGTCGGTGATATATTGGAAGAGATCTTTAGCAAATACAGGAGCTTTCTTGCCTGTAAACCTGCTCCAATCGATTTTCTTCAACTTCAAGCAGTTTCCAAAAGCATATTTCTGCAAAGCAATACTTCCAGGCAGGATTACCTCTTCCAGCTCTGAACATTGATCAAACATGCTCTCCGTCATCGTAATGTTAGCGGCAGCTGAGAGGTCGCAGCGCTTCAGTTTTTCGCAGCCGAAGAAAGCGTCCGTCAGGTTGCGTACACTGCTACATCCCTTCATATCGATGCTTTCCAGCACGCGGCAATTCTGGAATGCCGAGCGGAAACTTACGAAATTAGCGGCCTCAGCATCAGCAGGCATCACCACTTCCTTGAGAGCCTTGCAGCCCTGGAAAGTACCCACGTTGTTCACACCATAAGTAACATAGAGATAGGTCTTAGCCTTGATGGTGGCCTGACTCATATCCACTTTTTCAATCGTAGTATTGCCCACTGGTGGGAATCCCGAGTTGTTACCGATAGCTGCCGTGAGTTTAGCGAAATCTTCAGTGCCCCACGCGCCAGTTAGGATCAACACCTTGGCTTCTTTGAGAGATGCAGGAATATTCTCGGCATCAAACGTGAACGTAGTTTGCACTTCTTCAGCTTTCTCCCCTGCAACGATTGGCATACTGGAGAAAGTCATCTGGCTCTCTGTGGCGTGGTCGCCCAATTGTCCACCTCTGTTTTTGCCCCAGCCGTAGAGCTGTCCCTTGTCGGTAAGTACGATAGAATAGCCCTCGCCCGAAGTGAGCTGAGTTACCTTCGTGTTGGCCGGCAACTTCACTTCTACTGGTGTGCCTGTATAGGTAATTCCACCGGTGGGGTTATCTACTGCCACGCCTGTGCCGTTGCCCAATGCGCCGTCCTCATTTGTTCCCCAAGCGTATAGTTTTGTGGCTACGCCGCCCGAACCTATACCCACGACTCTACCGTTTCTGTAGCCAGAGATGAAGGCTACCGGTTCTTTGAAAGCATTAATCTTGAGAGGTTGCTGCACCTTTGTGATGTTTTCATCGTTGAGTCCAAGAATGTTATTATCGGCAGAGCCCCAAACCCAAAGCGAGCCGTCGGCTTTAATACCGTAGGCAGTTGTAGAAACTGAATACACTTGCACCCAATCGTTGTCCGTACCAATACGAGTAGGAGTCTTTGTCTTCTTAGGCAGGTCGCACAGCGTACCATTATCATTCCAACCCCAGCCCCAAAGGGAGCCATCGGTCTTCAAGGCAAGCGTTGTGTTATCTCCCACGGTCACTTGTGCCCAATCCGTGTCGGTACCGATTTGTTTAGGAGTGGTTTGGTTCTTATAGTTGCCCAAACCAAGAGTTCCTAATTCTCCTTCGCCCCAACCCCAGAGTGTACCGTCAGTCTTAAGGCCGATGGCGGTATGTCCGAAGAAGCGCGAAACAGAAACGCTTTTCCAATTGGTATCTGTGCCTACTTGAACGGGCGTCTTATGTCCCATTCCGTCGCCCACGCCTTGTACGCCTTTGGTGTTATCTCCTACGGCCCAGAGTGTGCCGTCTGCTTTGATGAAGAAAGCGTATGATTGTCCGGCCACGGCATATTTCCATGTGTTTTCAGTACCTACCTGTGTGGGTACGGATACCTTTTGTGCACCACCTCCTATGCCCAGCTGGCCACTCTCGTTCCAGCCCCAGGCCCAAAGGGAGCCGTCTTTCTCAATAGCGTATGTGCTACCCTCGCCAGTAGTGACAAACTGCCATTGGTGGGTTTGAGCGTTCGCTCCACCAATGAAAAACATTGCGCATAAAGACGCTAACGTACCTTTGATAAATGTATTCATGACTCTAAATGTTTTGCTGATAAATTAGAATATAACTTTGCAACTTTCGCCGCGCGGACCTTCCACAATGTACAGGCCGCGGTTCAGTTGGCTTATAGGAAGTGAGGTCATACCAGCTTTCACCGTGAGGCTCTTAATGGTTTTCCCCGCTAAGTCCAATACTCTCACGCGACCCGCTTGAGATGTTGTGATTTGAAGTTGGTCATGAGCAACAACAGCCTTGAAGGAAGCGTTGTCAGAAGTTCTTAGCGAAGCGATACCCGTGGTTTCGAGCGGAACGCGAACCAGCGGACAAATGGCAAAGCTGCCCGTGCCGCCGCCGTACATACTGATGGGGCGCAAGTAGTCGGTCTCGCCCTTCAGTCGCGCAAAGGAATTGTGCGCTAAGCGGTTGTTAGCGTCGGCTTCAGAAAGGGGAACGCCGATTTGGTCTGTCAGAATGCAGAAGTCCTCTGTACTTGGGTCGTTGCTAAAGCCTTCTACTGATATAAAGAACAAACCTTTGCCATAGAGATCCAAAGGCACATCAAAACGGAAGGCTGCCACTGCGCCGCCCTCTACGGGTGCCCATGCGCCGTCCTCGCCGTCTGCTTTGATATCCTTCATCTTCATCGTCTGAACTTCAACGGGCAGCGTGGTAAACTTAAGTTCGCCGCCCTCAGGAAGTTTCACCATCCAAACTTTCAGTACAAGTGTGGCATCTTCCTTATATTTCTTGGGTTTATGATGGAGGTACACATTGACACCATCGAGGTACATATCATCGCTTCCCATCATAAATAAATTTCCTACTCCAACAATCCCCTTGTTGTTAGTACCTCCCAAACAGCCGCCTACTTCCAGTCCTTCGCTGAAGGGAAGTAGAGCCAGCTGGTAAGTATATCCCCACTTGCGCATATCGATCGTTGTGATTTCAGCAGTACCGCCCGCTTTGATTTTCAAGTTAGGTTTATAAGTGCTTACGCCTTTGCTTGTCGTCACCTCAAGTGTGGGGAAGTCGAAAAGGCCTTCAACGGCATACTTCGCTGAGGCGTCCTGAGTTTGCTGGGAGCTAACGGTGGCTCCGGGTAATGTCCACTTCCACGCTGTAGGTCCATTTTTTGACGCATCCTTGAAAACCACATTTCGCTCCTTTGAAGCCAATAGCCAAGCCCCGCCATTGATGGCTTTGTGCCTAACTAACAGATTGCACACTGCATTGTCCTCTTGCTTGATTGTAGCAATGTTTCGCAACGGGACTGGCAAAGCATACTGTGCATCTGTTGTGGTGATTGCTTGTGCAGCTCGTAGCTCTGCTTTGGGCTTACACGCAACACTCTTCAAGACTTGTGCTCTTGCCTGCAACAAAGGTAGGCACAAGCAGAAGCATACTGATAAAGCAGTAAAGTTTCGTCTCATAGATGATATAATTTAAGTGATGACATATTGTCGGGGCCTAATCTACAGAAAAAAGGAGAGATGCACCAATAGATATGACAAAAAATCAGAAAGATTTATAATTTCCATGAGTCACTATATTGAAAATATGTTTTATAGCATATTTATTTTTTTCTCCTGTAATTCTCTCCGTCATTATCTGCTTTTAAGCGATTGTTATTCATGTAAGTACCGAAAGGCTTGCTTATCTCGGGGAATTTTCCGAAAATTGCAGCCGCGCTGGGGAAGTAGGACGCTGAGTGGCCCGCGCTTTATGAGAAGAAACTCATCTTTTATATTTATGACAAGAAAAATCATATTATTGTGCAGCCTATTGCTGTCGACCCTCACCTCCTTTGCAGCGAGCAAGATAAAGGTGGCGTGCGTGGGCAATAGTGTAACGTGGGGCTACGGACTGCCCGAACGCGAAACTCAGTGCTATCCGGCGCAATTGCAACGCCTGTTGGGTGATGGCTACGAGGTGCGCAACTTCGGACATTCTGGAACTACGCTTCTCGAGAAAGGACATCGGCCCTACGTGAAGCAGAAAGAGTATGAAGAGGCTTTGGCTTTCAAGGCCGACATGGTAGTAATCCATCTCGGCCTCAATGATACCGATCCGCGGAATTGGCCGAATTATAGCGAGGACTTTAACGCCGACTATTTGCGCCTTATCAGCCAATTCCGCGCGGCCAATCCCAAAGCGCGGATATGGATATGTCTGATGTCGCCCATATTCGATCGCCACGCCCGCTTTTGTAGTGGAACGCGCGATTGGCACGCAGCCATTCAGCAGCATATTCGGCAGGTGGCCAAAGCCGCAAACGTTGGGCTGATTGACCTACATGCGCCGCTCTATTCCCTTTGCAACTCCCGCCGCTCTACACGGACGGTATGGTGATGCAGCGAAATGAACCAGTTGTTTTTCGCGGCATGGCGAATGCTGGCGAACAAGTCAAGGTTAGTTTTTGCGGCCGCACGCTCTCCTGTCGGGCAGATGCCGCGGGGCAGTGGGCACTCACCTTTCCCGCTCAAACAGCTGGCGGTCCTTACAAAGCAACCTTATCCGCTCCGAGCCGCCGCTTAGTCATTGACCATATATATATAGGAGAGGTGTGGCTCTGTTCGGGGCAGTCGAATATGGAACTATCCGTTTCATCAGCGTCCAGCAGAGACACCGATTTGGCTCAAGCCGACAGCCGAACGCTGCTCCACTTCTTCAATATGCCCGCTATCTACGCCACGAACGCCGTAAAGTGGTCGGCCGCTGCATGCGATTCTGTCAATCGTCATCAGTATCTCCGCCTCGGACCGTGGCAGAGATGTTCGCGCGAAAGTCTGAAAGGTTTTTCGGCCGTCGCCTACCATTTTGGAGCAGCTTTGGCCGATAGTTTGAAAGTTCCCGTGGGCATCATCTGCAATGCCGTGGGCGGCACGACAACTGAATCCTGGATAGACCGACATACCTTGGAGTGGGACTTTCCTTTGATTTTGCGCGACTGGTATCGGGGCGATTTCGGAATGCCTTGGGCGCGCCAACGAGCGTTGCAGAACATCGGCGAGAGCAAGAACCCCTTGCAGCGCCACCCCTACGAACCTGCCTATATGTTTGAGGCGGGTATGCGTCCGCTGGCCAATTATGCTCTCCGCGGCGTGGCTTGGTATCAGGGCGAGTCCAATGCTCACAACGCGGAGCTGCATGAGCGCCTTTTCCCGCTCTTAGAAAAGAGTTGGCGCAATTTCTTTGGCCGTCCGCAACTGCCTTTCTATGTTGTCCAACTCTCGAGTCTCAACCGCCCCTCTTGGCCGCATTTCCGCGACTCTCAACGCCGTTTGGCTGCGCAATTACCCCAAACGTGGATGGCTGTAACAACGGATTTGGGCGACTCCCTCGATGTGCACTACATCCTCAAGAAACCCGTTGGCGAACGCTTGGCGCGCTTGGCTCTCTCCCATTCTTATGGCCGCGCACTTGAGGCCGAAGGCCCTGTGTGTGTAGGTGTCAGTGTACAGGCCGATGCGCTCCGCCTGCGTTTCAGTCATGCCAACGGATTGGCGGCTAATGGGCCACGATTGATAGGCTTCGAGGTGGCCGGAGAAGACGGCGTTTACCATGCCGCTATGGCCCAAATCGAAGGTACAACGGTGGTGGTGAAGAGCAATGCCGTAAAGCGCCCCGTCTCTGTCCGTTATGGCTGGCAGCCCTTCACGCGCGCCAATCTCGTCAATAGTGCTGCGCTTCCCTGTAGCACGTTTGAGGCAACGGCAGCGCCTGCCCAATAGCGAACACATTTGATACGCACGAAAGGTTCTCTGCACATAGTTGTGACGGAGAACCTTTTTTCATTTCTTCGGTATGGCTTTGTTCTTATCTTCGGATATGGGGGAAGATGATAAAACTGTTGTAGTCAATAAAATTCTTATTCTACGCCATCGAGAGTGGCTCAAATCTGACTCTTTCTCTGGTGGGTGAGTGGGAGAAAGCTTTCTATTCGTCAATAGAATAAGGCTGTCAGCTGACAGAATAAGGCTATCAATTGGCGCAATAAGGATGCCGACCGACAGCCTTATTGTAGCCACGCATAGCTTTGGACTAAAAAATGGAAAATATGCTCTGAAATTTCAGAAAGAAGGAGAAACCGGAGAGTTTAATGGAAAAAATGAGGCGTTTTTATATTTTGGGCGAAGAAAATCTTTGCGGAAAATCCCAATTTTTCAAAGATACTGAAAAATCAGAGCGTAGAAGAGAAAAATCAAGTGTAAAGAAAATGCCGAGTAACTGTTACTCGGCAATATGGCGGTTTTATTGTAGAAATTCCGACAAGGTTCGTATCCTTTCCTGAAAGCTGACGGGCATCAGGCTCGGCCGCTCAAAACCATCGGCAGGTGTGGGTGTGGCCGTGGCGAGGAGAGACGCAAGGGTCTGTTGGAAGTCGTCGGCGTTGAGGCTGTCAAAGACGCGGCCGTTTTCGGGCGTTACGAGGGAGCGCGAACCAGCGTAGCGGCTCACCATGACGCGGCAACCGGAGAGCAGAGCCTCGTTGGTGACAGCTCCGAAGGCTTCCTGCCAGCTTCCAAGGACGAAGACGCTCGCCGTGCGGTACCAAGCCATCAGTTCGTGCCCGCCGTAAGCTCCTGGAAATAGGACTTTGTCGGCCACTCCGTTTTCCTCAGCCGTTTTCAGTAAGTTGTCCTTTTCTTCGCCTTGCCCAACGAGCACCAGGCGCAGGCTGTCCTTTTCCTCCTCCTTTCTGACCACGATTGCAAAGGCTTCGATGAGTGCTCGGAGGTTTTTGAGCGCCACGAAACGCCCCACAAAGAGGCATACCTTCTTACCCTCCAACTGCCAGCGGCTCACGTGCGTGGCGGCAAAGGGGGCAATGAGCGATTGTTCTGCACGGAAACGTTCCTCGTCGCGGATAATGGGAAAACTGAATAGGCAGCGCGCCGGACTGTTATGCTTGTACCAATCGGCCATTTCGGGACTAATCGTCACCAGACCATCGATGTGGCGCAACAGGTACATTTGTCGGCGTCGTTTTCCGCCTTGCCGCGCTTCGGCCATGTCTTGGCTGTCGTCGGTCATAGTATATAGGCGGAATTTGCTGCGGTGGAGCGTGCGATAGGCCAGAGCTGCCCAGAGCGATAAAGTATATTCGCAACAAAGCACCACATCGGGCTGAAAGGCGCGAATGGTTTGCCAATAGCCCAGATTGATGTCGCGCCCAAAGAGTTTGAAATGTTGGTCGAGATATTCGTAGCGGAACGTGGCATTCTTGAGTATTTCTTGCTGCTGAATGAGTAAGTCGTCGTTCTGCCGCTGCAAGAAAACGATTTTACAGTCGAAAATCTTCCCCAGCGCATTGAAGAAATCGAGCCGATAAGGGGCAAGAGCAGGATGAAAGATAAGAAGGCGGGACATATTATTGGAGTGTTTGATAGATAAAGGATAAGGGAGAAAACATCAGAGGAAGCGAGCCGGCCGACTATTCTGAGAAAGAATACATATAGGAGCGAAAAAAGCCCCCTCTATTTCTCCCGTAGAGGGGAGGGCTCTGTCTGCTTGCAAGAGGCATCTGAGCACTCCCCCTTATGGGGGAGATGGAGGGGGCTTCCTATCCTATTGGTAGGTTTATCCTACTTCCGATCCGGGTTTAACAGGGCGGTCGACGGTGATAACAGAGAGACTGCCGTCATTGTTTACGGCGCTGAGAATCATACCTTGACTGTCGAGGCCGCGGAGCTTGCGAGCGGGGAGATTGGCTATGAAAACCACCTGCTTCCCAAGGAGATCCTCGGGCTTGTAGTACTTAGCGATGCCGCTCAGTATCTGGCGCTTCTCCAAACCATCGTCGATGAGGAATCGGAGTAACTTGTCGGCCTTGGGAACCTTTTCGCATTCCAACACAGTGCCCACGCGGAGATCCATCTTTGAGAACTCTTCGATGTCAACGTCTGCGCGGATGGGCGCAGCCTTGTAGTTGGCCGCTTCGTTGGCTTTCTTCGTTTCTTCGAGCTTCTTGATTTGCGCTTCCACTACTTCGTCCTCGATTTTCTCGAAGAGTAGTTCTGGTTGGTTCAGCTCATGTCCAGCAACAAGTAGGTCGGTCTGACCGAGATTGTCCCACTTGAGGTCGGGCATATTGATCATGTTGCGCAGTTTCTCAGAGCTAAACGGCAGGAAAGGCTCGAAAGCGATGGCCAGATTAGCCACCAGCTGCAACGAAAGGTTCAGAATCGTCTCCACGCGCTTCGGATCGGTCTTGAAGACCTTCCAAGGCTCAGAGTCGGCTAAGTATTTGTTGCCGATGCGGGCTAAGTTCATCGCTTCCTTTTGTGCGTCGCGGAAGCGGAACTTCTCAAGCAGCTCTTCCACCTTTGTCTTGACGTCGCGGAACTCTGCAATGATTTCTTTGTCCTGTTCAGTGAGCTCTCCGCAAGGCGGAACTTTGCCTCCGAAGTACTTCTGCGTCAGTACAAGGGCGCGGTTGACGAAATTCCCGTAGACAGCCACGAGTTCGTTATTGTTGCGCGCCTGGAAGTCCTTCCAAGTGAAGTTGTTGTCCTTAGTCTCCGGCGCATTGGCGGTAAGTACGTAGCGAAGCACATCTTGTTTTCCAGGGAATTCCTCCACATATTCGTGGAGCCAAACCGCCCAGTTGCGAGAAGTAGAGATCTTGTCGTCTTCCAGATTGAGAAACTCGTTGGCAGGAACGTTGTCCGGCAAAATATATGAGCCTTCAGCCTTGAGCATAGCAGGGAAAACGATGCAGTGGAATACGATGTTGTCCTTTCCAATAAAGTGGACGAGGCGCGTGTCTTGGCTCTTCCACCATTTCTCCCAGTCGTTGGGCAACAGCTCCCGCGTGTTGGAGATGTAACCAATGGGAGCGTCGAACCAGACATACATTACTTTTCCCTCTGCGCCTTCCACTGGTACGGGGATGCCCCAGTCCAAATCGCGGGTCACGGCGCGCGGTTTCAGGCCCATATCAAACCAACTCTTACATTGGCCCACCACGTTGGAACGCCAATCGGAGTGGTCGGCAAGTATCCACTTCTCCAGCCATGGCTGGGCTTTGTCGAGCGGCAAGTACCAATGCTTTGTTGTGCGCAATACTGGTTTTGAACCGCTGATGGTGCTGTGCGGATTGATAAGTTCGGTGGGGGAAAGATCCTTACCGCACTTCTCACACTGGTCGCCGTATGCGTCGGCGTTTCCGCAGTGGGGACACTCACCTTTAATATAGCGGTCGGCCAAGAAAGTCTTTGCCTCCTCGTCGAAGTACTGTTCGCTTTCTTGCTCGATAAATTCTCCTTTTTCGTAGAGCTTTTCAAAGAATTCGGTCGCGGTCTTTGCGTGTACGTCCGAAGTAGTACGGCTATAAATACTAAAGCTTATTCCGAATTTCTCAAAAGATTCTTTGATGAGTTTATGGTAGCGGTCGCAGACATCTTGTGGAGTGACGCCCTCTTTCTTAGCGCGGATGGTGATAGGTACTCCGTGTTCGTCGGAACCACAGATAAAGAGAACATCACGTCCGCGAAGGCGCAGATAGCGCACATAGATGTCGGCCGGCACATAAACTCCCGCCAAGTGTCCGATATGAACACCGCCGTTGGCATAGGGCAGAGCGGCCGTCACAAGGGTGCGCTTGAAGTCTTTCTTTTCCATATTATTTCTTTCTCTTATTATAATTCTATTTATGTGTGCAAAATTACTTCAATATGAGGAAACTATGAAAATTTTACTTTCTTTTCTTGTCCGACACAATAAGTATTCGCTACCTTTGTAGGCGAAAGATGAGTAAAATTAACCTTCGCCGCCGTCGTATAGCCCGTCTGTTGTTGACTTTGTTCCTCACGATGCTGGCTTTCACTATGCTCCACCGCCACCCAGAGGTGAAGAGCGTAGACAGCTCCTGCGAACTCTGCATCAGCCATATTCGGCACAGTGGCCACTGGTCTGCAGAGCATTTTTCATTGCAGCCGTGCTTGCTTTGCGAGTTAGCGTCGCTGCCTTTCCTTCAGGGAGCTGCACCAGCCTTTATAGTGCCTATTGCTCTCTTTGTTTTATTCACACCTCGGTTGGACCAACGCCGCGCTCTGGGCGTTCTGTCATTTATTATCCCAAGAGCACCGCCCGTTTTCATTTAGTTTTTTCTGAATAGATACAAGGTATTTCTCATTGTGTGCGGATGTGTTTTCGCACAGATGTGTTCTCTCTTTGTGTCTCTATGAGTTGTGGATCATTGGCTTTGGGCTATTGTTCTGCATCTCAAATCTCCATCTACTTTTAATAATAAGTTTTGCAAATTGCTGGACACTTCTGCGTGTCTCGCAACGTGCTATTCATATATACAATAAACAAAAATGAAAAGATTACATATCTTATTTACATTCCTCATACTCCTGTGCGCCACTTCCTTAAGCGCGCAGAACAAGACAGCCCGTCTGGACGGCCGTGTGACAGATGGTCCCGACGGACAGCCCCTTTTTGGCGTTCGCGTTCAGCTTCCTGCACTGAAACTCTCGGCAGTAACCAATTCCGAAGGTAATTATCATTTCGAGGGTCTACCAAGTGTTCGCACACAGATTGAAGTTTCTTATGAAGGTCACCAAACTATCGTTGAGCAAATCAATCTTACTCAAAACACACACAAAGATTTCGTTCTCTTAGAGCGTGATGCTCGTCTGGGCGAAGCAGTTGTCACGGGTGTGACGGGAGAAACTCGTCTACAGAAACTCTCTACGCCTGTAACGCTCCTTTCTAACGACAAATTGCGCGGTATTTCCTCTACCAACATCATAGATGCTTTGGCACACGAGCCAGGTATTTCACAGATCACTACGGGTAGCGGCATCTCCAAACCAGTGATTCGCGGTTTGGGTTATAATCGCATTGTGGTTGTTAATGATGGTATTCGCCAGGAAGGACAACAGTGGGGCGACGAGCATGGTATCGAGATAGATCCGCAGAGTGTTCATTCGGTCGAGGTTCTTAAAGGTCCGGCCAGCTTGATGTACGGCTCAGATGCTTTAGCTGGCGTCGTAATTTTCCATGAAGCTCCCACATTGGCCGAAGGTACCATGCACTCCGAAGTATCTTCCGAGTACCAGAGTAATAACGGCTTGCTGAACTATTCACTCAACTTTGCCGGCAATAAGAAAGGCTTTGTCTGGAACGGACGTTTCAGTGATAAATATGCGCACGACTACAAGAACAAGTATGACGGCTATGTCTATGGTACAGGTTTCCAAGAGCGTGCGGCTTCTGTCATGCTGGGGCTTAATCGTGGTTGGGGCTACAGCCATCTGACTTTCGAACGCTATCATATTATGCCCGACATTGCCGAAGGTGAGCGTGCGGCCGATGGTTCTTTCCTTCGTCCCGACGGGAAAAAAGCTACGCACGACGATTTTCTCTCTTATCGCCACGGACTTCCCTATCAGCACGTTTATCATACCAAGCTCGTCAGCGATAACTTCTTCATCTTGCCCAAAGGTACGCTCAATTTTATCTTAGGTCTTCAGCAGAACCAACGTAAAGAATACGAGGAAGTGGCTCATCCCAATGTTCCCGGCCTTTATCTCTTCTTGCAGACGCTGAACTACGATGCACGCTATACGCTGCCTGAGCTTTCGGGCTGGAAAGTAGTGACGGGCATCAATGGTATGCTTCAGCGCGAGAAGAATAAGGGAGAAGAATTCCTAATCCCCGACTATCGTCTCTTTGATTTCGGTCTCTTTGCTACTACGAGCCATGACTTCGGCCGTCTGAGTTTGAATGGTGGTCTTCGTATCGACCGCCGCCATATCAGTAGCGATGCCCTTGTTGATGATGGCGTGCAACGTTTCGAAGCTCTCCGCAAAAACTTCTTTGGCGTTTCGGGAAGTGTAGGTGCCACTTATAAGGCCAGCGAACAATTCCTTCTGCGCGCCAATATAGCTCGCGGTTTCCGTGCTCCTACCATCAGCGAACTGGCTGCCAATGGTGTCCACGAAGGTTCTCTTCGCTACGAGCAGGGCAACTCTTCGCTCAAGCCTGAAACAAGTTGGCAGCTCGATATGGGTGCAGATTTCTCTTCCCCCATTGTTTCTGCTCAGCTCTCCCTCTTTGCCAACCTCCTCATTAAGAACTACGTCTATTCAGTACGTCAGCTCGATGCTCTGGGCAAACCGCTCATCAAGGACGATCACGAAGTTTATCAGCACCAGAGTGGCGACGCTCGCTTGATGGGAGGTGAATTGATGGTCGACGTTCATCCCCTCGAACAGCTCCATATCTCCAACACCTTCTCTTATGTCAATAGTGTGCAGCTCCATCAGCCCAGAGAGTCCAAGTATCTGCCTTTCACGCCCGCCCCGCGTTGGAATTTCGATGTTCGTTATGATTTCATCCGCGACGGTCGCGTGTTCAACAACGCTTATGCTGCTGTTGGTGGCGAGGTGAACCTGCGCCAGAACCATTTCTATGCTGAAGGCGGCACCGAAACTGCCACTCCGTCCTATACGCTTGTCAATCTCTCCGCTGGTACAGACATTCGCATCAACGGTCGTAAGTTCGGCTCTCTCGTGCTGACGGTTCACAATCTCTTTGATCGTGCTTACCAGAACCATCTTAGCCGTCTGAAGTATGCTGATGAAAATCCCGTCACGGGACGTCGCGGCATCTTCAGTATGGGCCGTTCATTCAATATCAAGTTGAATATACCAATCGACTTCTGATATTTTTCAGAAAAGGCGAGAACCTTACGTTCTCGCCTTTTTTATTGTTCACCAAAGTCTCTGTATTTTTCTCTTCATCTGTCGCTCTCGTCGTCGTCCTTGATGTGTTTTTTACCCTCATAAGTGAGCAGTTCTTCGCGCTTGAAGCGATAGCTGGTAGAAGCCAGCGACTGACTCTCATCAAAGCAGTTGGAACGAACATCAAAGATGCCGCAGATGAGGTCATAGAGCAAGTCGTTGGTCACATATTTCTCCGCATTGCTCTGCAAGGCCTCCATGCGGCCCGGATGCAGCGAGCGATATTCCGATGAGAGATAAGCGAAGAGCGGAATACGTGTCATCTGAAATCCGTCGAAGTTTGGCTTGCGGCGTCGCCCAGGTTCTGTGGCGTGGTCGCTGCAATACACCATGGCGCGCAGGTTGAGCCGTTGGCGCGCATAATCGAACACTTTCTCCAATACCATGTCCGTATAAGCCAGTGAGTTCTTATAGTTCACCACATTGTCCTGAACGCCCGGTTTCCCCCAGCGCGTAAATTCTCGAGGGTAGCGGTTGATGAAATTGAAGTGGCTACCAATCAGATGGAGCACAACAAAATTATTCTTCGTGGGATCTACCTCATCGAGGAAGTCGAGTAGCGACGCGTCGTATTGCACCTTTCCCACTTCCTGATGCGTCCATTTCGCCACATCTGCCGTCTCGGCCACGAGGGAAATAGGCGTATCGAAAGTACCCAAATGTCCTTGATTGCTATACCAATGCACGCGATAGCCCAACTTATGGGCCATGTCGACCACTGAACAGGATTCTGAAAAATCCTTATCGTTGTATTGGTTAAACTCCGTCAAGGCGCGTTCCAACGAAGGCACTGTTTGCATCGAACAAGAGTAGGCGTTAGGAAAGAGCACAAAATGTTCACGATCCTTTTTGCACGCACGAAGCCACGGTGTTGTGTCCTCGGGTAAGTCCTCATGAAAAGCACTCATAAAGTCGCGGCAGCCCGATTCGCCTATCACGAGCACCACCGTCCCTGGCTTCTCTGTTGGCTGTCCTAAGGCTTCCGCTTCGAGGGTGCTCACGCGTTTTTCGGTAGAAGCCGCATAGTGGCGATAGCCCTCAATGTATTCTTTCACATCAGCATAGAGCGTGGCGATTCCCGTGCGTCCAAACACGCCGTGATGGCTTTTCCAGGTATAGACGAGCAAGAAAACAGTCAGTCCGCCCACTATCGCCAGGCGCACCCAAGCTTCCGCATTCTCCAATCGCCCAAACGCTGGTGCGGGAACGGGATATGCAAAATTAACGAAGCATACGCCCGCCACAGCCGCCACCACGGGCACAACAGCCGCTAAGTTCTGCCACCAATCAAACGAGCGGAAAAATTCGATGATCTCATTCCTGTCCGTCTCTTGAATAGTCTTCATCCCCGTTGAGTCGATACATACCCGATAGGTCAAGTAGTAGATGATTTGAAACAAAGGGATAAACACCAGTACCACTTCAGCTGTCGCCACCAAGGTGCTCACCATCCTGCTGTCCGGTAAGAAAGCCGCCAGCAGGGCCAGTAAGCCCGAAAGGCCGCCAAAGAGATAAAGACCGAAATCTATATCCATATAGTTTTCATAATCGGGCGACGATTTGCGATGAGTGAGATGATAGAGCAGCGGATAGGTCAGCATCCACAACCCACTTATCCCCGCCACCAGCAGCAGGCTCGGAGCCGTCACTGGAACTTGCGCCACCGTCAGCGGAATACAGGCCAGTACAGCCGCCACGCCCAAGCGCCGCATTTGCTGCCCGCGCGCGTTCCGCGCCATACCTTTATTGCATGAGAAATACACGATATAGGCCAGCAAGAGCGCACCTGTTATCAAAAAGAAGTATTGCATGATTTCAGAGTTTGGCGCGAAGTTAAGAAGATTATATGAAATAATAAAAAGCCCCCTCCACCTCCCCCATGAGGGGGAGTGCTCGGCTACCACTTGCAGCAGGATTCTTCAATGACTTATTGGATTTCTGCTTTCTCAGCTTTGGTTCTCCGACAGGTCGGACCAGTCGGACCAGTCAGAAGACTGAATCTCCGACTGGTCGGACTAGTCGGACGGGTCCGAGAACCAAAGCTGAGCACTCCCACTTATAGAGGAGCTGGAGGAAGCTCCCTTATTCGTGCTCTTTCGCCTTCTTCGTGAAAATTCGTGGGCTTAAAAACATCAACAATTTTCTTACTTTTCCCCTCCCACGAAAGCCACAAAATCCTCCACGAAAGGGAGAGAGCGCCCCATCCAATCCTCCTGAGCGTCGGTTTCCTTATTGCGTCAACGGATACAATAAGGATGTCAGCTGACAGAATAAAGAAGCCAGCCGACACAATAAGGAAACTGACGGGCAGAATAAGACCATGAACGAGCAGAAAAATGAGAAAAAGTGCGGTTTTTGAGGTGAAAAACCAGAAAAACTGGAAAATCTCACCCAAAACTATCCTGCAAAATCCTTCACCAAAGAAAAATTTTGGCAGATTCCCTCTTTTCGTGTGCTAAAAGGAAAAATGGGTTTGTAAAATAATCTCTTACTTTTTTAGCATAAGAAAGCAGTGCGCAACATGAGGTTTGTTGAGCACTGCTTCCGTATATGTCAGTCGGGAGAATAACGCTTTAGTCCAGTTGTTTCAGTCGGTCGCGCAAGAGCGGTACTCCCTTCGATGCCACCTCCTGGATAACCTCCACTTCGCGGCGTGTGGGCACGCGCACCGGCTTCGGGTCGATCAGGAAAATAGGGCTGTTGGCCGGCGCATAGCGGATGAGGCCCGCTGCGGGGTAAACGTTGAGCGAACTGCCTATAACCGCAAAAATATCGGCCTGCTCCACTTCGCGCGCAGCTATGTCGAGATTGGGGACAGCTTCGCCAAACCATACGATCCACGGGCGAAGCAGCGAACCATCTTTGGCCTTCTCGCCGTGGCGAACCTCGAGGCGGTCGGCAGTGAGGGTCTCCCAGCAGCGCGGATTATCGGGGTCGCGACTCGAACAAACGCGCATGAGCTCACCATGGAGATGGATGACGCGATGACTGCCCGCGCGCTCGTGCAGGTCGTCCACATTCTGTGTGATCACCGTCACATCGTAGTCCTGCTCCATTTCAGCCAGCACCAAGTGTCCAGCGTTGGGCTGAGCCGTGGGCAACTGCTTGCGCAGACCATTGTAGAAATCTGTCACCAAATCAGGGTCGCGCAGCCATCCCTCAGGCGTGGCCACCTGCTCCACAGGGTATTTCTCCCACAGTCCGCCTGTATCGCGGAAAGTTTCAAAGCCACTCTCGGCACTGATGCCCGCACCAGTCAATACAACGAGTTTCTTCTTCATAATCATAGGTCTTAAATCAGGTTCTTTCCCTCTTCTGGCAGCGCGGAAGGGCTTCATCCGTGGGCATGAAAGAGAAAAGAATAGGTAGTTTTCGCAAAAATACCTAAAAGTGTAGGTTATTCTCCTATAGATGGCGCAAAAAAGTAGGTATACTTATAGAAAAATGTTGTATTTTTGCGCGAAATAAATAACACATATAATAAAAAAGAAAATAAGTATGGACAAACTTAGCTATGCCCTTGGTATGGTGATTGCCGAAAACCTCAAAGGTTTGGGCGCAAACAATGTAGACACGACCGACTTTGCGAAGGCTGTTGCTGACGTTCTTGCAGGAAAGAGCACAGAACTCACGCCGATTGAAGCACAAACAACCGTTCAGGAGTTTATGCAGAAACAGGAAGCAGAGCGCAGCAAATTCATGCGCAAAGCAGGCGAGGACTTCTTGGCCGAAAACGCTAAGAAGGATGGCGTTGTGGTGTTGCCCAGCGGTTTGCAGTACACAGTGCTGACTGAAGGCACAGGTGCACAACCAAAGGCTACGGATCAGGTGAAGTGTCACTATGAAGGCCGCTTGATAGATGAAACTGTATTCGACAGCAGCTACCAGCGCGGTGAGCCTGCCGTATTCCCTCTCAACGGCGTGATTGCCGGCTGGACGGAAGGCGTACAGCTGATGAAGGAAGGCGCAAAGTACCGCTTCTTCATCCCCTACAACCTGGCCTATGGAGAGCGCGGAGCAGGCAATTCAATTCCTCCCTATGCTGCCCTTGTCTTCGATGTTGAACTAATCAAAGTAATGTAATTCTTTATATGAAGAAGATTTTATCCTTGGCTGTTATTGCAGCAGCCACCCTCTTTGCTTCCTGCAACAACGGAAGCCCGAAAGCAAGCATGAAGAACGATGTCGACACGCTCAGCTATGAGATTGGTTTGAGCCAAACAGCAGGCATCGAGAACTATTTCCAACAGTCTGGTATCGACTCGGCTTATATCGACGACTTCCTCCGTGGCGTGAAAGACGGTGCGCTGGCTGGCGACGACAAGAAGAAGCAGGCTTACTACGCCGGCGTACAAGCTGGTGTGCAGATGAAGACCCAGATGTTCCCAGGTATTGAGCGAATGATCTTTGGCAACGATAGCACGAAGAAACTTTCTTTGCGCAACTATCTGGCTGGCTTCACGGCTGGTGTGCGCCATAAGTCTGCGCTCAAAATCAATGGTGTTATAATCGATCCAGAGCAGGCTGGCGAAGATGCCAATAAGCGTTTCCAAACTTTGCGTTCAAAAGCCATGGAAGAGCAGTATGGGCCACAGCGCAAAACTGCGCAAGATTTCATCTTGAAGATGGCTAAGCAGCCGGGTGTTAAGAAACTCGCCGAGGGCGTTTATTATAAGGTTATCAAGGAAGGAACTGGCGCTGTCCCCTCCGATACTTCCGTGGTGCGTGTTCAGTATGAAGGCAAGCTTCCAAATGGTCAAGTTTTCGACTCAACGACTCGCAACAACGGCGGTAAGGCTTTACCGATGAAAGTAGGCCAGTCAATCCCTGGTTTCAAAGTTGCGTTGAGCCACATGCCCGTAGGCTCTATCTGGGAAATCTATATCGCTTACGACCAGGCTTATGGCGAAGCAGGAGGAGGTCCTGTCCCTCCGTTCTCTCCGCTGATTTTCAAGGTACAGCTTGAAGGTATCGGTCAGTAAATATAGCTACGAGGTACGATAGAGAAGATGTGCAATGCAGTAGGCTACTGTTGAGCAGTTTCTCTCTCGTACCTCGTAATTCGTTTCTTATAAATCATCCATCATTATTCAAAGAAAATGAAAATCAGAACCATATTTACCCTTGCTCTGGCAGCACTGATGGTGCCGGCAGTGGCTCAGAAGAAGAAACAGTCCAAGACTGTGAAAGCAACTCAGCTTGTTCCTGCTCAACAGCTCAAGCCTGTTGATGCAAAGCTCTTTTCTTATGCTTTCGGTGTGATTCAGGGCGGTAGTTTGAAGGACTATCTCATCCAGCGCGAAGGCGTTGATTCAGCATATATCAGTGATGCCGTTCGCGGTTTCAATGCCGACGGCAATTCTGTTGAGGCTAAGAAAGCTATGGCCTATGCCGCTGGTTTGAAAATTGCTAAGATGAACACAGATCGCATTATCCCAGCTATCAACAAAGAAGCTGCGGGCAAGAGCGATGCAAACTATGTGGATGCTGCAGAGTATGTACGCGGACTTTCGCAGGCTGTGTTGGGCGAGCCCACAACGCTTACCGTTGATTCAGCCCAGAAGCTCATCGAGCAGCAGGCTGCCTACACGCAGAACATTTACAAGCAGGCTAACCAGGCTTGGCTGCAGGCTAACGCAAAGAAGCCGGGAGTTGTTACAACAAAGAGCGGCTTGCAATACAAGGTGCTCGTGAAGGGTACGGGAGCTGTGCCTGCCGACACTTCTACTGTGGAGGTGAACTACGAGGGCAAGCTCATCGACGGTACTATCTTCGACAGCAGCTACCGCCGCAATCAGCCGGCTCAGTTTAAGGCTAACCAAGTTATCAAGGGTTGGGTTGAGGCTCTCACCCACATGCCCGAGGGCAGCACTTGGGAACTTTACATCCCTGCTGAACTCGCTTACGGCTCCAATAATCAGCAGCAAATTCCGGCCAACTCTACGTTGATTTTCAAGGTGGAATTGCTCAAAGCCAATGCTGCTGCTAAGCCGCGCAAATAATAGCGCATTTTTTCCTATAATAAAAGCTGGACTCTTTAGCGGGAGTTCAGCTTTTTTGTATGCTCTTCTCAACCAAGGCCTCAAAGAGCTGGAACGAGAAGAAAGAGAAGAGGCTTCTCACCATAGAGTGAGAGAAGCCTCTGTATGAGTTACCACGAAGTGGATTTCTTGTATTTTGGATCGATGCTGGGGAAGAAGGTGAATCCCGTAAGGCGTTCCAATTCGGCAACAGAGATAACGTAGTTCATATAGTTGTCGTTGGTGGCTTTGTGGTCTATCTTGAAAGCTAAGGTCTTTGCTTCGCCCGTTGTGCGGTTGAGAGCGCAGATGGCCTTAAAGTAGTACTTCGGTATGGCTATATCGACACCTTTGTTGTCCTTCATATATGTAATTGTAGTATTTTCCGCTGTGGTCGGCATAGCTCCAGTCACCACGTAGAGGGTGTCAGTGGTGGGCATATACTTTGAGCGCAACGCAGCCTCTAATTTCTGCCACGTTTTCTGGTTCAGACCCGACAATTGCGGGGTCATGTTGGTGTAGTAGAACGTTTGGTTGTTGGATTCCTCCGTAACCAAGCGGTCGGCACTCGGTATCTGGTGACCGCGATCATAACCATGACCGAGACCTTTCTTCATTGTTGATTGCTTAGACTCAGGAAGTTTGGGATCATAGCCCCACGCGTTGCTGCGTTCGCCGTTCTTCTTCGTGTAGAAAGCGCAGAGGGGATACGCCACCCAATAGGCCATTTTCAGCGTTGTATCGTAGAGCATTTCATAGGAGCGTACTTCCTTACCGCCATAGTTGAAGCTGTGCTGAATATATTTGAGTTCTTCTTTCGCACGCTGGGTGTCGGTGATGAAAGGTACTTCCACGTAGCCATTAACTCCCGTTGGTGGCGTGTCAGGATTGGTCGATGGATTGGAAGAACCCGTTATCGACACGTTCTTTACCTCCCATGTACCAGCAGAAGCAGAGGTGCTGGTGTAGACAAAGGCCACCTCTACGGCTTGCCCAAGGTATTTGCTGAGGTCGATAGTGGCTTTCACGAACGAAAAGTTTGTGGGGAAGGCGTTGATAGTCTGCTTCTCCCACACACCGTTGTCGCCTCTGACGTAGACAGAGACTTCCTGCGTTATGTCTTGGAAATACTTCCCTGCATGCTCGAAAGTGAGCGTAGCAGAGGTTGTGTTGAGCAGTCCGACTTTCGGAGAGATGAGCCAGCTTTCTGTAGCGTGCTTTTCACTATTGGCATAGCCCGACGCCTTCATACATGCGTATCTGCTGTCGCCTTTCCAAACCGTAGAGAAGCCTGCTGGCATCGTTTTGTTCAGCACCGAGAAATTGCCTTGTTCCCCATTCAGCGCGTTAGAATAAGGAAGAGAATAGACAGATTCATAAAAAACGGAATCGACATTGTTTGCGTTGAAGCGCACGTCCTTTCCGTTGGTCTTGCTGATAACCATTACGTCCTGCGCCTGCATGTGGCCGTAGCCTGCCATAAAGGTCAGAAGCAACAGTGTTCTGATAATTTTATTCATATTAAAAATGTTATTAGATACAAGTTGGGGAGGAAAAAATAGAACAAACAGGAGACGAGGGAGGATGGTTCTACGCTTCAGCCCAAAGGCTGCGTTTGGCATCTTGTCCCTTGTCTCCTGTTGTCGAATTATTTATTCAGTTTCCAAGTGGCACCGTCCTTGGTGTCTTTTACTTCAAATCCGTAGGCAGCAAGTTCGTCTCGAATCTGATCACTGGTGCTCCAATCCTTAGCAGCCTTGGCCTTGGCGCGAACCTCAAGAAGGAGGTCGATGGCCTTACCAAAACTCTCTTCACGTGCGGTATTGCCGTCGGATTCGGCCTTCAGACCGAGGATGTCGAAGGAGAATGTGTGGAACACCTCTTTCAGCTTGGCCAGCGCATCGGGGGTGATGGTCTGCTTCTTATCTATGAGCTGATTCACAACGCGGCAAGCGTCGAATAGGTGGCTGATAACGATCGGCGTATTAAGGTCGTCGTTCATAGCCTCATAGCATTTTGCCTCCAGCTCCTTGGCATAGTCCAGCGTAATACTTCCGTTGGCCGCTGGCTCAATGCGCTCGAGGTTTGCAATACTTTCCATCAAGCGGTCGAGGCCTTTCTTGCTGGCTTGGAGGGCTTCGTTGCTGAAATCAACTGTTGAGCGGTATTGCGCCTGCAAGATGAAGAAGCGTATAGTCATCGGACTGTAAGCTTGGTCTAACTTCTCATGCTCTCCCGTAAAGAACTCGAACAGCGTGATAAAGTTGCCCAAACTTTTACCCATCTTCTTGCCTTCGATGGTTATCATGTTGTTGTGCATCCAGTAGTGAACCATCGGTTTCCCTTGCGAAGCCACAGCTTGCGCTATCTCGCACTCGTGGTGAGGGAACACGAGGTCCATTCCTCCTCCATGTATGTCGAACTCTGTGCCGAGGTATTTTCGGCCCATCGCCGTGCATTCACAGTGCCAACCAGGAAAACCATTGCTCCAAGGGCTGGGCCAGCGCATAATGTGCTCGGGCTGGGCTTTCTTCCAAAGGGCGAAGTCCACTTGATTATGCTTTTCTTCAGTGCCAGCCAGATCGCGACTGTGGTTAATGATGTCGTCGAGATTACGTCCCGACAACACACCGTAGTGATACTTCTGGTTGTACTTTTCTACATCGAAATAAATAGAGCCATTAGCCTCGTAAGCAAAACCATTGCTCATAATCTCCTTTACAAGTTCTTCTTGCTCGATGATGTGGCCTGTGGCGTGCGGCTCAATACTTGGCGGCAACACGTTGAGTACATCCATTGCTCGATGGTAGCGGTTTGTGTAGAATTGCGCTACTTCCATCGGTTCGAGTTGTTCGAGCTTTGCTTTCTTAGCTATTTTGTCGTCGCCGTCATCTGCATCGTGTTCGAGATGGCCTACGTCTGTAATGTTGCGCACATAGCGCACTTTGTAGCCCAGGTGCTTGAGATAGCGGAACAGAATATCGAAGGTGATGGCTGGACGCGCATGTCCCAAATGAGGATCGCCGTAAACGGTGGGACCGCATACATACATACCGACACGCCCCTCATGGATAGGTTTGAATAGCTCCTTGGTACGCGTCAGCGTATTGTAGATGTAAAGTTGATGATCTGTCATATTATTTATTGTATATATTTTGTTGCAAATTTACTTGAAAGTATTGAAAGTCACAAGTATGTGGCGGAAGGGCGCGAGGTTGCAAGCAATGAAGAGATGGCTTGCAATCTCTTTTTTATGGCTCAAAACAAGCACTCTCTGCGCAGCGGATAGTTGCCACGAAGTTGCTCGAAAAGCATCGGATACTTCTTTAGCGACATACTATCTACCAACGGATCGTAGCGTCTTAGTTGCTCACAGGCAGGCTGCTCAAACGGATTGTAACGATAATTGTCCGGAAGAGCAGGTGGAAGGATGTTGAATGCTATGTCCAGTCCGAAAAAATCGGCCACGGCTTGTAGTGACATCCGTGTGCCGTTCGTCTTTCCGTCGGCACTATAGCCCGCGATGTGAGGAGTAGCAAAGATGGCCTTTTCCAAGAGGCGTTGATCGATTAGTGGCTCATGTTCCCACGTATCTATAATCGCTCCCTTCACATGCTTATGCTCGATAGCTGCCAATAGGGCTTGTTCATCCACAACTCCTCCGCGTGCAGCATTGATAATGAGTGGCTGCTTCGCCCGACAAGCGGAGAAAAAATCAGCATTGGCCAAATGATGCGTAGGATAAGGCCCGTCCGTGGTCAGCGGCGTGTGGAAAGTGACAACATCGGCCTGTTCGGCAATGGTCTTGAGCTCCACGAAACTTTCTTCGCCGGCTTCGGCGCGGAAAGGGTCGCACTGCAAAACACGACAGCCCAATCGCTCGACAGCTGCCACTACTTCTGTGCCCACGTTCCCCACGCCGACCACGCCAATAGTGAGATTTCTCACCTCAAGCATTTTCTCTTGCTGCAACCTTAACAAGCAGCACGCCACATACTGACCCACACTCGCGGCGTTGCAGCCCGGGCAATTTGTCCACCGAATGCCTGCTTCGGCCAACCAGGCTGTGTCGATGTGGTCGAAGCCTATGGTGGCCGTCACAACAAGGCGAACCTTCGAGCCCTCAAGCAGAGCGCGATCGCAGCGGGTGCGCGTCCTCACTATCAGTACGTCAGCGTCGCGCACATCAGTTGCCATAATGTCGGCCCCGCATTTGTACACGGTTTCACCTAATTTCTCCGCCTCTCCCTTTATAAAAGGAATGGCGTTGTCAATGATAAGTTTCAATGCGATAGATGAATAACGAAATATCTACTTCTTCACCAAAGCTCCCATAGGATTACGCAGTCCTCGGCAGCCGCTGAGGAAAGCTTTAGCCGTTCCAAAATTCAGGTACATATCCAGACGGACAGGTAGGTGATTTGCGTCGTCCGTCACATAGAACGTAACGATGCGCTTCTCCTTTCCGTCCTCCTTTTCCAGGTAGTCGAACACGAGGCAGCGGTAGGTGGTGGTGCGTCCCTCCATCTTCACGTTGTCTTTTCCTCTATATAAGAGCGTTTTCCATTCGGCGCGTTTACCCTCAGCCATAAGAAAGCTCTGGCGATGACCAGGACTATAATTTTCCGGATTAAAGGAGCGGGCACGCATCATCATGCTAAGCATGTCGAAAGCACAGTATTTCGACTGGAACTGCTTCCAATGTGCTGGTTTGTCATCTCTTTTGTAGAACATCTTTAGGTGACACTGCCCGTTGGGGTATGTGTACCACACGCGCTCCTTTCTATACTGTCCGCCCTCCTTTGCATTCTTCTCGTAGTAGAGCGGAGAGAGGTTCAAACTTGAGTAGGCCGTCAGCGTGTCGCGCATGACGAAGTATTTGTCTGCTCTTTCAGAACCGCGCGTTATGAGTCGCGTGCGATAGGCGGGATTTCCGTTGTATTGTGTCTGCGAAACGCTCCAAGTGGCATTGCCCACTTTTATCCAGATAAACTTCCAATTGAAGTAGAGATCAAAGGCGAGTGTTTCTCCGCTTTGGAAAGCTGTGTTTGAAGCGGAGCACTGCGCACGGACAAGGCCTGCAACGCTGCTCAGAACGATTGTCAGGATGAGTATTCTAAGATGTTTCATAAGTGTTAGTTATGTGTGACGAATTTCGAGGGACAAAACCGTTGTCGCTGTTAGGCCAACTTATTTGGTCTCCCGCTTTCTGTTCAAGTTTTTTTGATGTGCCGATTCGCGTTTGCTGTCGGTCTTCACTTTGGAGAGATTTGCTGGTTTCTGCTCCGTGAGCGGCAGTGCGCGAAGTGTCCAGTTTTGGTCAACATCCCAATTGGCGCGAACGGTTATCGGCGTGGGCAGATAGAAAACCTCCTCGGCCTGACGCTGCGTTGCATACTCGCCCACGTCCCACTTACCATTGCCGTTGCTGTCCAAGAAGCAGCGAACGTAGTAGGTGCCAGGGCGGACATAGAAGAAGTCGGCGCGGTGGTTCTTCACTTTGAGTTGTCGCTCCACTTTCGTATCGCTGGAGAGCAACTGTACTATGGTCGTGCTGTCGGCATCGGGGATGGTGATGAAGAGAGAGCCTACCTCCTCGGCTGTAGCAATGTTGATATCGAGCGTAGTAGACTTATTGACCAAGCCCGACATACCTACCACGGCGGCACTGTCGACGGCGAGGCGATACTTCTGTCCGGGGCGCCATTCTCCTATGAGTCGGAACTTCAGTAAGCCAGTGCGCTCTATGCGGAAGGGAGCTGCCGTTTCGGTGCTGTCCACTTTTTGGAAGAGATGAAACTTCTGCGAGTCCACAGATAGGACGGGCTCTTCGAGAGAAAAGTTAACATTGTCGATCGGCGTAAAGGGACTCGCCGTTTGTGTGCTCATCTTGAGCGCTTCCACAGGCATACGCTCCTGCGTGTAGTCTCCGCGCTTGTGTCTCTTCTCCAGCTGCTTTTGCCAGCGGGCCTCTTTCTCTGCCCGTTCCTTATCGAGGCGAGCGTTGCTCAGTCGTGGCACCATCTCCATGGTGTCTGTCCGCTCGTAGAGCTGATGTGTTGAGTCGTTCGTGGCTTGGTAGCTGTAAAGGAAGCGGAGCGTGTCGTTGTGGGCCACATCGGGTTGCTGAATCCAATAAGTGATGGTGTCGCTGTGTGCCGAGTGGTCCTCAATGAGCGCCTTGGAGGCATCGAAGTTCAAGCCGCGCACCACGGGGCGTTTATCATTCGGCGCGGTGAAATAAGCTGTGAAACGCGTAGGAATATCGCGCTGCATTTTCAGAAGGGAATGAATCACCGATGTTTCTTGAAACGCCAACAGAATAATATCGTCGGGCGTGAAATGGGTATAATTGATGGTGCGGATAGAATCATAATGAATCGTATCGGCCCATACGGTGTCGTAGCGCACATCGGGGTAGGAGGATGGCACATAGGACTTGGTCGTAAACGCCAACTTCTCGCCACGGGTGTACTTAAAGTCGCCGTCCATGTCTTGCAGGGCAAAGACGCGGTAAGTGCCGGGGGCAACGCCTTTGATGCTGAAGCGACCGCGACTGTCCGTACGCGCCACGCGCTCCAGTGGGATGTTGGTGAACGCCGTATCGTTCAGATTCGAGTGGAGGCCTACGAGGATGCCCGACACAGGGCTCAGATTGCTCGCATCAAGCACTGTGCCGCCCACTTCCATTGTGTCGACGCTTTCTCCCGTAGAGAAATAGTAGGTGAATTGCCCGAGCGGATTTCCCTCCGTGGCATCTGTGATGGCATTGGAAAAATCTACCGTGTAGGTAGTATTAGGGCGGAGTTTGTCCATCAGTTCTATGCTCACCTGTCGCCCGCTGACTTTTATCTCTGGCACTTCCAGCTGTGGCGGGGATACTACCACCTTTTCGGACGCATTTTCCAGTTTCACATTCTCGCTGAATGTCAGCGTGATTTTCTTAGCTTTCTTCACGTTGCTCTCTCCCAGTTGTGGCGACATTTGAAGCACACTGGGCGGGGTCTCATCGTACGGGCCGCCGTCGGGCCCTGAGCCTGGATTGGCGCAAGAGACCAGTCCTGCCGCTAAAGCGAGCAGCAGGAAGAAAGGGAGGATGTTGCGCGATATATTCATAAATTTTCAGGTTCTTGTAACTGTATCTGTATTCAGACTGGTCGGATCAATCAGAGCAGTCCTCGGACGATCAAACTCTGGGTCACTTGTTCAACGCTATCACTTCTTCAATGATGGCGCGGTTATTGGCCAGGCGCGGTACCTTGTGCTGCCCGCCGAGTTTGCCTCTCGAACTGAGCCAGTCGTGGAAGAGATCCGTGCGCCCCACTATGATTTCCAAGGGCTGGAGGGTGATGTTCTTATAGCGCTTGGCTTCGTAGTCGCTGTTCACGTTTTGAAGCGTGCGGTCGAGTATGGTAGCAAACTCCCCAACATTGGCGGGCATCTTCGCAAACTCTATGACCCACTGGTGGCGGCACTTGCCCGTTTCGTCCATAAAGACGGGGGCGGCCGTGTATTCTCTCACCTGTGCGCCTGTCTGCTGGCAGGCTTCGGCCAGTCCTTGTTCGGCGTTGTCCACAATGAGTTCCTCGCCAAAGGCATTGATGAAACTTTTGGTGCGGCCAGAGATAACGAATTTGTAGGGCTTTGTCTGTGTGAAGCGTACAGTGTCGCCAATCTGGTAGCGCCACAAACCGCAGCTCGTGGTAATGACGATGGCGTAGTTGCGGTTTGTTTCCACCTCCCAAAGGGGCACAACCTGCGGCTGCTCCTTTCCGACCTCCTCCAGCGGTATGAACTCGTAGAACACACCGTAGTCGAGCATCAGCAACATAGCTGGATCGGCCAAATCGCTTTGCAAACCGAAGAAGCCCTCGGAGGCGTTGTAAGTTTCCATGTATTGCATCCGCGGGTTGCGTATCAAACTGTGGTATAGCTCGCGGTAGGGCGTGAAGGCAATACCGCCGTGGAAGAACACTTCCAGATTGGGCCACACCTCGTCGAGGTATTGTTTGCCGCTGAGTTCGAGGACGCGCGTGATGACACCCATCATCCACGACGGCACACCCGACAAATTCGTCACGTTCTTCCGTAGTGCCTCGCGCGCGATGAGGTCGCGCTTCTCTTCAAAGTCACTCAACAGCGCCACGCGCTTCTTGGGGACACGGAAAAGATTAACTACGGGATTGATGTTCTCAATCAGAATGGCGCTCAAGTCCCCAACGAGCGAGCCAGGGAGGTTATAGTTCGGCTGATGGCTACCACCCAAGATGAGGGCGCGCCCATCAAAGAGTCGGCTCTCGGGATGGCTGTGCAGATAGAGGGCCACCGCATCAGTGCCACCTGCATAGTGCGTGTCGTGAAGTCCAGCGGAGGAAACGGGGATAAACTTAGATTTGTCATTGGTAGTACCACTCGATTTGGCATACCATTTCACACGCCCCTTCCAAAGCACATCGCGCTCACCATGGCGCATGCGGTCGATGAAGCCTTTGAGTTCCTCATAGGTGTTCACGGGAACGGTGCGAGAAAACTCCTCGTAGGAACGGATTTCGCCAAACCCATGGTCACGCCCATAGGCTGTCTGGGCCGCTTCGCGCAGCAAGCGCGTCAGCACCTTTCGTTGGATTTCTTCCGCATCTGTGGCATAGCGCGCTATCGCTTTCAAACGGTGTAGGAAAAACGGGCGCGCCAATTTTGTTATACTCATTCCGTTCTATTTTCTTGCTTTAAGAAAGCAAAGATAACCCTTACGACGGGGAATGCAAAAGCATTCCGCCCTTTTAGTAACACTTAATATTCCCCAGCCTGCACAGAGCAACAACCCCACCCTTCTTCCTCGCCCCCATCTTAGGGGAATTTAACCGTAGCTTACAGAGCGGGAAGAATATCTTAGTTTTTGTCAAATGGATTCTTACTCTATTCCTCCGTCAGTGGCTCAAAATTGAGTGCGCTTCCGTATGTGAGTAGCGGAGCGTGCCTTCTGCTCGTTGATACAATAAGGCTGTCCGTCAGCATCCTTATTGTATCGGCCGATAGCCTTATTCTGCCCGCCGATAGCCTTATTTTATCGACGAGTTTCCTTGGGCTAAAAATGCATAAATCAGCTTGAAATTTTTAGTAAAAAGGAGAAAACGACAAATTCATGGGAGAAAATGGAGAATTTTTGCGATGGCGTTGGCCAATATTTTTTGAGGAAAAAGGCAGTTTCTCAAAGATGCAGAAAAATGGGAGTGTAAGTGAGAAAATGTGAGTGTAAATAAATCGGCTACAAAATAAGCGGTCAAAAGTGTTGCTGAAAGCTATGCTCGCGCAGGTCTTTTCGCGCCGCAAACGGAAAGGAGGGACAAATACTGAACTATGCGTGAGTTTTTCTTTGCATTTATTGTAGCTTAAAATTTGTTATGAATCTGTGTAGATATGCAGAATATGTCTTACATTTGCATAATGCAATACTGTAATAGATACAATACAATTTTTTTAATTCATAAATCCAACGACTGATGAAACAGTTCAAAAAAACCTTGCTATTCCTGCTGACGCTGGCTCTCTTGCCCGCGATGCAGGTTTTTGCACAGCAAATCCCGCAGCTGCCTATTGACCCGGCAGTTCGTATGGGTGTCCTGCCCAATGGCATGACCTATTACATCCGTCACAACAATCTTCCTGAGAAGCAGGCTTTCTTCTACATCGTGCAGAAGGTGGGTTCTGTGCAGGAAGAGGAATCGCAGCGCGGTCTGGCTCACTTCTTGGAGCACATGGCCTTTGGCGGAACAACCAACTTCCCTGGTAGCGGCATCATCAACTACACGCAAAGAATCGGCGTGAAGTTTGGCGAAAACCTCAACGCCTACACCAGCACGGACGAAACGGTGTACAACATCGACAACGTACCCGTGACGCCAGCTAACCTTGACAGTTGCTTGCTCATCCTTCACGACTGGAGCCACGACTTGCTCCTCACACCGGAAGAAATCAAGAAGCAGCGCGGCATCATCCACGAAGAGTGGCGTTTGCGCTCAAGTGCCAGTCAGCGCATCTTGAACCGCAACCTCGAGAAACTCTATCCGGGTTCACGCTACGGCAAGCGCATGCCAATTGGTTTGATGAGCGTGGTGGACAACTTTAAGCCCGAGGAGCTCAAAGCCTACTACCGCAAATGGTATCGCCCCGACTTGCAGGGCATAGTAGTGGTGGGCGACTTCGACGCTGCTCAAATGGAAGCTAAGGTTAAGAAACTCTTCTCTGACCTGCCCAACCCGAAGAACGAAGCTAAATATGAGAGCTATCCTGTGCCTGACAACAACGAACCTATCTATGTTATCGACAAGGACAAGGAACAGACTGTTGGCGTGATCGAAATCATGTTCAAGACAGAACCCATGGATCGCAACATGCGTGGTTCTCAGTATTTCCTGATGCAGAACTATTTCACTGCACTGGCCACTTCGGCTCTGAACCAACGTTTTAGCGAAATGACACAAAAGCCCGACTGCCCATTTGTTCAGGCAGGAGTGGACTACGGCACTTATCTGCTCTCCAAGACGTGTGACGCATTGTCCGTTTACATTGTTCCGAAGCCTGGTAAGGATGCTGAAGCTGTCAAGGCTGTTATGGCAGAAATCAAACGCGCTAACAAATTCGGTATTACAGAGACTGAGCTGATGCGCGCAGATGATGAATTCCTCAGCAACTTGGAGGCCGTTTACAACAACCGCGACAAGCAGAAGAGTAGCTACTACATCCCGCAGTACTACCGCCACTTCCTCGAGGGTAACGCTATCCCCAGCATCGAAACAGAGTATAACCTCTACAAGATGATTTCACAGCAGCTCCGCAGCTCTAAGCAGCTTTCTCCCGTGGTTAGCCAGATGGTGGCTGAACTGACGGCACGCACCGACACGAACTTCGTGTTCCTCGCTATGTATCCTGAAAAGGACGGCGTTGTTGTGCCTACTGAAGCACAGATGAAGGCGGCCGTTGCAGCAGGTATGGCTGAAAATGTTACTGCCTATGTAGACAATGTGAAGAACGAGCCACTCATCACCAAACTGCCCAAGGCTGGCAGCGTGAAGAAGCAGGAGGCTGCTGACTTCGGTTACACTAAATGGACACTCTCTAACGGTGCAGTGGTCTATTTCAAGAAGACGGACTTCAACGAGAGCCAGATAATCATGAGCGCACAAAGTGCGGGTGGTTTGAACGAACTGAACATCAAGGACACCAAGACTCTTGTCAATGCGCAGATGGCTGCCGGCATCGTGGACGGTACGGGTCTGGGTAACTTCAAGCAGACGGAGCTGGAAAAAGCTTTGGCCGGCAAGCAAGTGAGCCTTAGCTCATCTATCAACAACGATACTGAAAGTCTCGGCGGAAGCTCTACTCCGAAGGATTTGCGCACACTCTTCGAGATGCTCTACCTCAAGTTTACGGCTATTGGTAATGATCCCGAGTCCTACAACAATACCTTGCTGAGCATGAAGACGCAGTTGGAGAACGCTGAAAAGGTTCCCGAAACGGCTTTCTCTGATTCTATCCGCACCACTATCTATGGTCACGATGCACGCCTCCGCACGACGGAACAGAAAAAGGCTGACTTCGCTCTCTATGATTATCAGACGATGCAGAAGATTTATCGTGAGCGTTTCAACAGCCCATCAGATTTCACGTTCTTCTTTACGGGTAACATCAATGTTGATTCTCTGAAGCAGTTCTGCGAACTTTATCTCGCGTCTATCCCAGCTGCTAAGAAGAAGGAAGTACGCCGCGATCCGAAACTCGAACTTGTCAATGGTCAGGTGACCAACAAGTTTGTACGCTCTATGGAAACGCCGAAGGCTAACATCGTGATCCTCTACCACGGCAACCATCCCTACTCTCTCAAAGAGGCTCAAATCATCAATGCCTTTGGTTCTGTGCTTGACGACCGCGTACTCCAGAGCGTTCGCGAAAAGGCCAGCATCGCCTACAGTACGCAGGCTGGTGCTAACGCAAGCTATGGCTTCCGCCCGCAGTATTCGGTTCAGCTCTACTGCCCTGTGAAGCCTGCCAATGTGGACCAGGCGCTTCAGCTCATGAATGAAGCTATCAAGGAGATTGCAGAAAAGGGCGTGACCGCCGAAGAACTTGACAAGGTGAAGAAGTTTGAGATTAAGGAATACCAGGAAAGCCAAAAGAATAATGGTTACTGGCAAGGTCTTATCTCTGCTAAAACTTTCTGGAATCAAGACGGTCGCACAGGCTACGAGGCTGCAGTGAACGGCGTAACAAGCCAAGACATTCAGAACTTTGCTAAAAACGTGCTTCTCAAGCAGAATAACAAGTGCACCATTATCATGATGCCGGAGAGTTTGCACGAAACTGAATAAGCAAACCTCAAATGGGTCATTCGGCCCTACATTTTTCAAAGGCCATCCAACGCAGTGTTGGGTGGCCTTTTTGTGTAGAAGAGAGAAGAGGAGAGAGGGATTGATGAGAAAGCCCCCTCCATCTCCCCCATGAGGGGGAGTGCTCGGCTACCACTTGGGATTCTTGGGTGGCTTTTTTATTTGGAGAGACGAGAGGGAAGAGGGATTGATGAGGAAGCCCCCTCCATCTCCCCCATGAGGGGGAGTGCTCGGCTACCACTTGGGATTCTTGGGTGGCCTTTTTGTGTGGAGAGACGAGAGGGAAGAGGGGGTGATGAGAAAGCCCCCTCCATCTCCCCCATGAGGGGGAGTGCTCGGCTGCCACTTGGGATTCTTGGGTGGCCTTTTTGTGTGGAGAAACGAGAGAGAAGAGGGATTGATGAGAAAGCCCCCTCCATCTCCCCCATGAGGGGGAGTGCTCGGCTACCACGTGGGATTCTTGGGTGGATTCTGTGTAGTTCTGATTATTCCTACTGGATTGAGCAGAAAGGAGGAGCAACAAAATATTGCTGAGTATATTTCTCCGTGTACAAAAGAAAAGCGCCCAAGCTGGAGAGCTGGGCGCTATGGGAGAAAGTAGGTTGCAAATGGTGCAACTTACTTGATGAAGATTTTGCGAGATGTGCCGTTGCTTAGGCGTACGATGTTCATACCTTGCTGGGGAGCGTTGAGACGCTTGCCGTCTACGCTGTAGTAAGCAACAGGAGTTTCGCTGCCAGTGGTAGTTACGTCGGTTACGCCTGTATGTGCAGCGTAGGGCTGAACCATTGTTTTGCAAGCGTTCACAACTTCCTTGGTGTCGGGGTTATAGATGAAAGCCACAACCTCCAACTTGTTCTTGTCCTGATAGATTTCGTGAGCGGAAGAGTTCTTTGCCAGAGCCAGTTTGAAACGGTAGTTGTGCGTGTAGTCCACATCGGCTGTCATTTCCGTGGGCAGACTACCAGCGATACCCTGTTTGCTGGAACGCGCACAAGCCACGAAGTTGTAAGTAAGTCCCGTTACGAGTGAGCCGCCTGAAGTGAAGGTTTTGAAATCTGGTTCGGGATAAGTGCTGCTCATACCTGGCAGATAGCTATGCTGTGCCCAGTTGTCTTGGCGATAAGGATCGCCGGCTTCGGTCAAGCCATTGGCCACGAGGATATAGCCCACTTGGTATTTAGCATCCTTCAAATCAACGGGGGTGGTAGTGGTGCTACGTGCCTGGATAATGGTCTGTGCCTCATCCTCAAAGTAAGCCTCTACTTTGATAGCTACTGGTGTGAACATCTTGTTTCTTTCTTCCACCAGTCTCTTCATGCCGAAGCCGCCACCCGACTTGCCGCCGTATGGGTCAAGAGAATTTTCAACTCTGTCGAGGGAAGCTCTGGGGAAACCGTCTACGCCGATGGGGAAATCGCCTGTAAAGGCCATTGGGTCGCCACTGTGATAAGCTACACCAATGAAATCCTCCTTGAGCTCCTTATCGAGCATTTCCAGCGCAACAAATCCGCGAGGACACCAGCCACACCATGTGCCGGTGTATTCTTCTACCAATGCGCGCTTCTTAGGAATCTCGGAATAAACGGCTAATTTCTGTGAATCGGCAGGAGCTTTGTCCTCGTTGGCTTGATCGTTCACCTTGTCGATGGTCACTGTCAGCGTGCGTGCACCTTTAACGGTCATCTTGGGTAAAGTGATGTCGAAATTGGCCGTTTTGCCGAAGAGAGCGGACAGAGCTGGTGAGAAAGCTTTATGGGCTGTTTGAGAAATGCCATTGATTTCGTAAGTGTAGTCGATAGAGTTAATCTTCTCCGTACCGTGGTTGGTGATGGTAAGCTTTACTTTAGGCTGAGCGTTGAGCTGCGTGGTGGAGCTGGTGAAGCTCACGCTGGCAGCGTTGGCAGGTGCGCCTGTCAGGAGAACCTGCATGGCGAGTGATTTGCCCAAGAGCTGACTCTTGTTGCTCCATTTCTTGTAGGTGCGGTTAGAGAAAACCCACAGATTGTTCTCAGAGGCTACGTCGACAGTTCTAACGGGTTTCAGACCATTCTTATTGACGCTAAAAGTATAGCCCACATAAACGCCGTCTTCCGTAATGGTGTAGGGCTGAGAGAGCGTGATGTCGAGCCAGCCAGACTTGATGGCGAAGCTGTCCACTAAGATGTCGGCCACGTTGTGAATGTCGGTGGTGGCTGCGCCTTTTTCTACTTTCAATTCCTTAGAGAGGAAAAGAGCTCCACGGCCCAAACTTTTTGCGTCTTCCTCGAAAGGAATGCGCACCTTGGTGATGGTGAGGCCTACAAGAGAGGGATCTTTGAGCTGCATAGCCACACCGCAGTTTTCTATCTTGAGAGTTCCCCAACTGGTGGTGGCTCCAGATTCATAAGCCCCATAAACGAGGGGGTTGGTGCTTTGTGCTGTTGCAGTCGTGAGGCCTGTACACAGTAAGGCAAGCACCAGGAGAATGGAATAAAGTCTTTTTTGTTTCATATCTTTGATGTATGGATTATTATAAAGAATGAGTAAAGAGCAGGGAAGGTTCTCTGACTTGCCAAACAAGAGAAACTGGTTTGGCAAGTTGGAGAACCTATGGTGACCACAATGCTATGGCTTTTCACTCAATACTTATTACTGGATAACCTTCTCTACACTACCGTCTTCCTTACGGATGAGGTTGATACCCTTACGGAGTCCTTCCTGGCGACGGCCCAAGAGGTCGTAGTAAACCTTGGCGGGACTGCCGTTATTGGAATTATGGATACCTTGTATAGAAGTGGTCTTCGGAAGCTTGTACCAAGCAATGTTGCTCTCGCGCGTTTCGCCGCCGCCCTTGTAGACGCTCTGGAAACCGATAGAGTCCTGCACTTCGGTGAAGAAGAAGAGGAGGCGGAGCGTATTGGTGTAGCCCATGATGTACTCTTTGTCGGTGAACCAGAAGGGAATTTCCGTCATTTCGTCCTTCGGAAGTGCGGGGTAGTCAATCTTGTCGAAGGTGAAAGGCGTTTCGGGGTCGTCCACATACATGCGGTAGTACATTGAGTCTGGGTTGATGTATTCGCCGTTTACGTCGTGCGGAGAGATGATAAACTGTACTTGTGCGATACCTTTTTGGATGCGCTCATCGTAAGTGTAGTTGCGGAAGTTTCTCTCAGGCTTCCAGAATTGCGGAGCCTGTGGCGTGGCAGCTTTCTCAATGAAAGGATAGATGCGCAGGCTGGGAGATGCGTAGATGTTGTAGGTGTCGTGACCGAAGACTTTAGCAACGATGGCGTACTCCTTCGGAAGCACCAACGTGTGGGAGGTTGCATCGTAATCGAAGATGATGTCGCCAGTGACGAAGCTCACTTTGTAGCCTCCAGGGCTGTTATCGTCCCACGCAAAGCGTACGCCAGAGAAATAGAGCAGGCGATTGTACTCTTTGCTTACACCCATGAATTGGGGCGACTTGAAGAAAACTTTATTGCCTAAGATTGTTCCTTTGAAATACAGCGTGGTGTCGGCGGGACAACTCATGTAGATATCATTGCCTGAATAGCCCACATTGACAAAGGTATGGATCGTTTCAGAGCCTTGCTTGTTGATGGTGTTGGCCCAAACGTATTTTGTCACTTCCAGATTAGCGGGTTTCTTTACAGGTGTATCCTCGTTGGCAATATACTTATAGCCATAGCTACCATAGGGATACCATGTGCCTTCTCCATCGGTCAGACCGAGAATCTCTGAGCCGTCCGTCGTTACCTGAGAGAGAACGCCTTTGCTGTCCATACGGAAACGTATGTTCAAGTTATTGCCTACTGTGTAGCCGCGCTCGTTTACTGCGGCAGGAGTACTGCCGCCGAGTTTTGTAACGTAGAATGTTTTCTTTTCATTCTTGGAGTTCGTGCGAACCATGATGGCCTGCGGCGTACGAAGCTCCCAGTTGCCTTTATTATCAACCTTGCTGATGCGAATCCAGCCTTGTTCGCCTTCATATTCGGTGAGGCTGTTCTTTATCCAAATGGCCGTGTCGCCTTGATTAACGTAGGTTGTGGCACGTGCCTCCATTTCGTGGGAGAAGATACGACTGTAGCCGCTGATGGGGTAGAAACCTTTGCCGTACCAAGCTGCGTTGACGAGCTTTCCCTCTGGCTGTGTGAGCACGGGCTCTGTAGTGATGGGCTTGAGAGCTTTGGCTGAAAATACGCGAGACTTAGCAGATGCTTGAAGGTTGACAACTGGAGTTAGGTCCGCTTTGCTCTGCTCGTTGGTGGGGAGTTGCTGCAACTGCGCAAGAGCGGGGAGTCCGCACATGGCAGCTAACAGGAAGAAAGTAGATTTTCTCATGAGATTTATGGGGATGACAAAATGAAACAAAGACTTGCCAGAGCGATAGACGCTTGGCAAGCCAGTTTCTTATTTATTTCTGATATTGTTTGATAGTCTTACCGTTGGACAGAACAAGGATGTTGAGGCCTTTCTGCGTTGCGCTGATGCGTTGCCCAAGAGCGTTGTAGCGTGCCACAACACTTGCTCCATCGTGGGTGGTGGAGTGGATGCCAGTAGGATCAGCGTAGACAAACTTTACTGTGATTGTCGGACCGTTACCTATAACATCACCGTAAACAAGCTGCTTGCTCCCTCCTACTTCCTTTTCAACGGCTTCGATAACATCAACGTGTAGTTTAGTGGTACATTCTCCGTAAGCTGTAGGTTCCCACTCAAGTTGCAGGTCGTCCTTTGCGTTCTCATTCAAGCGGCCTTGCTTGGTTTGTAGACCTACTGTGCTGTAAGAACTGCAGTTGCCGAGCATGCAAAAAAGCATGTTACCGTTTGGTAGCTTTTGGACATCGAGCGTCACTTGTGCACCTACCTTTTCGCCGAGGGTATTCTTTAGAAAGAGACCCGACTTTATTTGTGTGGTGCCAAAGTCGTTCTGCTCAGCCACATTGACTGTCCACGTAGAGCCATTAGGAACTTCTGTCCCGTCTGCAGTAACGAATTTGAAAGTCTCGTCGAGTTCGTCAGCGCCCGACTGCGCGTAGCTCACGCTATAGGTTGCGAAGAGAGCTAAGATAAGCGTAAAAATTTTCTTCATAGACGTATTGTTTTTATGTTTAGGCGTATGGATGATTCTCTCTTATGGAGCGAAGAGTGATAGTACGGAGTCGCTCAATTTGCCTTAAAGGCTGCGCGTTTCACTTGAAGTACACCGCGGTCGTTGTACACAAAAGCGATGAGCCAAAGGTGGCGCGGAACCCACGTTACGGCAAAATCGGTGGAGAAGTTGATGGTAGTGGTTTCTCCCTCCTTCACGTTGACGGATTCTCCAGCTTCGCCATTGACGGCAGTACGGAAAACGTGCATGTGAAGGTAGTTGCGGTTCGTTGTTCCATCAGGCATCATTTGGAGTGCGGTGATACTGTCCTCAACAATCCAAAGTTGTAGTTTGCCTTGTATGTTCCCGTCGAGGCCTTCAAGGGAGACACTACCGCTGCCGCTTGTGCCGTTGGTCTTGGCATCAATTTTAATGTTGAGGGGAGCGGTCTGCTTGAGCTGCTGGTGGACGATGCCGCCCCACGCCGTATAGTCGCTCTTGCCTAAGTAGTCGATAACGCCCTGTGGCTGGTACTCGACGTTCCATTGGCGGTAGTAGTTGTCGCCCGTAGTAGTGCTAAGGCCCACTGTCTTTGCGTTGCCACGGAATCCGAGCGGGCCAGAGTGCATTCCGACAGCGATAACCGTGTCGGCACTGTATTGCTCCTGGATTTTCTCAATCTCGTGGGAGGCTTTGGGGCAGTTGATGCAGCGCTGCCCTGTGAAGTCGACGAGCAGAACGTTTTTGCCCACAGCTGCGGGCTTCACATAGGTGAGTCGCTGGTCTTCGTCAATCTGTGTAGAGCAAGCGCTGAACAGCAGCATAGCTCCTATTATATATAATAATGTTCTTTTCATAAATGCGCGGTTTCTATCCTTCAGGAGATTAGAAGTTGTAGTTGTAAGAAACGGTCCATCCTTGGTAGGAAGGAACATAGCGGCAGACACCTCCCGAGCAGTTGTAGCCAGCACGTGTGCGTACATAGCCAGCTTGGATGCGGTGAGAGCCTACATTATAGGTTGCCAGCACGTTCCAATAGTGTTTGTGAGTTTTTCCCACGTTGTATTCGTCGCTTACCGTAAACATCCAGTGAGGTGCTAACGAAAGTTCGAGCAGTCCAAATGCCCAGTCGCCTTCATCGTTTGGCGTCGTGAGATATTGTGCTTCTGCGCGTAGCGTTGTCTTAGGTGAGAACTGGTATTTAGCATCTGCCACGAAGATGTTGGAACGTATCTTTCCGCCCTCGCCTTCTACAGCCGTCTTGTTGTAGAGCTGGTTCATGTACATCAAATGTAGCTTGAAGTTGCGCGTGAGGCGTTTGTCCAGCTGAACGTTGAAATCTTGGTAGTAAGTCTCATCGCCCCATTTCCAAAAGGCCGAGCCGTAGCCGTCAGTACCGCGACCGCCAGCAGTTCCCGCAATTCCTGCGAGACCATGTGGGTTTTTAGCAATGGAATGGATGTGGGAGAAATTTACCTGCAGGCCCGTACCGTACTTACCGCCCAACAGCGTGCGACGCTTAAAGTTGTAGCCCACTTGTCCTTGGTAAGCCCACTCGCCTTTGGCCAACTGTGTGGCATAGGGGTAGAGTGCCGCCAGCGTATAAGTGTGTTCGTAGGCAAATGCCGGCATGTGGTCGATGAAGCTGGATGAGCCGTTCATTTGTCGGCGCGAGCGGCTCGACATATTGTCTGTGCGCTTGGCTTGAGCCAGCACGCTGAAACCTTTCTTTGAGTAGGACGCCGACAGCATGGCGGCATATCCTTTTCGGTATATATATCCGTTATCGAAAGAGGGATCTTGTGTTTTCTGGGCATATTCTGCCAAGAGACTGAAAGGTCCTTTTTGCAGATTAGCCCTAACATCCCACGCGTCGACCGAAGTTGGGAAATTCAGTTTATGGGTTGCATCGTAAAAGACGCTGCCGTCCTCGTCGGCTCCTTCGCGCTTGTTCAGGTAAGAGCCACCGAGCGTTAAGTAAGTGCCGCTCTGCTCCAGCGCTTTCACCCACTGGTCGATGCTAAGTTCGAGATCCGCACCAGCCAACCAAGCGTGGTTGTAGTTCCAATAGCGGCGTTGGCGGCCCGCAAGACCTTTCAGGCGAACACCCTTGATAGGCTTCACGATAGCTCGTGCACCAAAGAGCGAGTTGTCTATACCGAGCGAGCGCTCCTCATAGGTGCGCAGGATAAAGCCCGAACCAAACTGTTCGTAGAAGTTACCGCCCGTCACTTCCACATTGCGGAATTTTGCTTTCAGATAGAAGTAGGGAACGCCCCAGCCTTTGAAGTCTTTCTCAAATCCTGGTAGCGGATGATCCAGATAGGAAAAGCGGCCGCCAGCATCCAGAAACTTACTCATGAAGTTGAGGTCCAAGTAGGTGTTCGTACGGAAGTTCTCGTGAGAACCATCGCTTTGCGTGCCTTGTGGGACAAGCATGTCGCTCTGCACACTACCGCTCAGCGAGGGATTATAGTGTCCATCGTTTTCCATCTCCTGTGCACAAACGGGCAGGGCCAGGAGTGCAACAGCTGGAAGCAAATGTTTCTTTTTCATATTGTGGAAGTCGCTATCTTTTATTTAATGAGTTCTCTGACTTTCTCAATGAGTTCTGCCTCGGCTCCTTCCGTGTAGCCATTGTGTTTGTAGACGATGTTGCCTTTTCCATCGCACACGATAACATAGGGAATCATCTGTATGCCCAAGGCGCGCTTGAAGTCGCCGTTTGGATCGAGCAGCACCTCATAGGGCCATCCGTGTTGGTCAACGAGGGGACGCACTTTGTTGATGTTCTGCGCCTGGTCGATAGAGACCGCGAAAAGTTTCACGCCTGTTTCTGCCACCCAGTCCTCGTACACTTCACTGATAGCGGTGAGCTCTCGGTTGCAAGGTTTACACCAAGTGGCGAAGAAGTCGATGATAAATGGTTTTCCGCCGTTTGAAAGCGTATCGGTCTGCACTGTCTTGCCGTTGATGTCCTTCAGCGTGACGGACGGCAGTTGAGCGTTCATAACTCCAGTGGCACAGATAACTGCAAAGAAAAGAGAAACTAAGAATTTGCGCATAGCTTCAGATGGTTTAGATAAAATTGTTGACACTAAATGAAAGCGGACTGAGCCCGCCAATAACGCCGTGAAAGGATTAGTCTTTCCGACCGCGCAAAATTATAGAAAAGTTTTGTAAATACGTAGAGAAGAGAAAGATTATTAGGGGATAAATTTTCTCTTTCTCTTGGAGGATGTAGAAAGAAAGCATATTTGTTGTTCTTTCTTGTAGATGTGCCTGAATGATAGCAGTATTGTGTGGCGGTAGGCAATAGAATGACAACTGACTCCGCGCCTTGTGTTTTCCGTTAGTCTTCTCCCATCACGCGAAACACTAAGTCTGCCTCAAAGCCTCTCCCTGCTGCAAAGCGGAGGAGCTTTTGTGCGCATTCGTAGTCGGTTGCGGCTTTGATGGTAGGTACTTTGGTCAGTAGGAGTTTACGGAGTATCTGTTGGTATTCCTCTTCATCGATAGTACCCAAGGCTTGTTCGATATGCTCGTTGGCGATATTTTTTATGGCCAGCGCCTGCCGTGTTTTCATACGTCCCCAATGGTTGTAGAGCGTCTTATCGTGTACAAAGGCGCGAGCATATCGGGCTTCGTCCACAAAGCCTTCGCGCTCCAGTTTTTCAAGAACTTCCTCACAGTCGGGGCGTGAAAGTCCGCGCTGCATAAACTTTTGCATCAGTTCCATGCGGCAGTATTCTTTTTGTGCGCAGCGTGTTGCGGCCCAGTTATAGGCCTCTTCTTTGGTGAAAGGTTTCATACGTTCTATTAGTGAATCAAGGCACGAACCACAAACCACAGATGCTTGGCCACAGTAGTGCCCAAACCATAGTAGTGGGCCATGATGTGGAAACGCTCAAAGAGGCTGCGGCGGCGGTTGCGTGTGGTCATGCCTTCGCTGAGGTAGTCCGTTAGCACGAGGTGAGAGTTGAGCAGTGAGAGCTTACGGCGTTCCGCTTCGCGCATGATGCGGATGGTCCAATCGAAGTCGGCCGAAAATCGGTACTCCAGATTGTAGCGCAGCTCCTTAGCCAAATCGGCGCGAACATAGAAACTCTGATGGCACACCAGCATTCCGTTGTTGAAGTCCTCCCACGACAGATTTTCTGGTGGCGTAAGTCGGCGGTGACGTAGGAAATTGCCGAAACTATCCACTATGTGCGTATCGCCATAAACCACGGCTGGTTGCTTTTGTTCCTCCTGTATGGCGCGAGCAACACTGGAGAGCGTATCTTTTGCATGAAATTTGTCGCCAGCATTTAGGAAAACGATGTAGCGACCTGTAGCTAACGCCAAACCTTTGTTCATGGCGTCGTAAATGCCGTTGTCGTTCTCGCTGAGACAGTTGAGTTCGTGGCGCACGGCCGCATTGGAGTTACGCTCCATATAATGATGGAATTTCTCCAGCGTATCGTCCGTGGAGTTACCATCAATGACGAGGTGTTCCACATAAGGATAATCCTGTTCCTCTACGCTGTTGAACGTTCTATCTACAAGTTCGCCAGCGTTGTAAGTCACTGTAATGACCGTTATCTTTAGGGGTAGTCGAGCCATATATATAAATGAGTAGCCCTTTTTCGATTCTGATTTTTCAGGCAATAAGCCGGTGGGCCAACGATGTTATATTTTTTGATGAAGAAAAGCGGAGATGTCCTCCCGCGGCCTTTGTGCCGCGCAATGTTTTATTATAGAGAGGGCGCGCAAGAAGCCACGGCCGATTCATACAACTGTATGTGTTTCTCAGCCACAGCTTGCTCGCTATACGTACTTTCCGCCATTTGGTGCGCGCGTAGGCAGAAATTCTGGTAATGTTCGTCGATGAGCGTGTTAAGAGTAAGCTCCGCGAAGTGGTCTGCATCTTTGTAGCGCGCTAAGTAACCATTAAGACCATCTTTAATCATCTGAGGCAAGCCGCCAATGTTGAAACCCACACACGGCAAGGCACAAGCCTGCGCTTCCACAATGGTGTTGGGCAGGTTGTCCATCAGTGTAGGCATCACAAGAAGGTCGGCCGCCTGGTAGAGGTCGCGCATGCGCGCTGCGTCCTTCACATATTCCTGCGGGAAGCAGGAGCAAGCAAACGCGTCTTTCAGCGTGTCGGCTTCAAGGCCCACGGGAATCACTCCCAGCTGACTGATCCATTCCGGGTATCGTTCAGCGATGATGTGGGTGGCTTTGATGAGATAGTCGATACCTTTGTTCTTATCCGTAGCTTTGAGAGCCACGAAGAGCAGCAAGCGTTTGTTGCGCGGAAGTCCGAGGCGTTCGCGCGCCGCTTGCTTGTCGCCTGGCACATAGAAGTTGGTGTCGATAGCATTCGGTATGCTCACCACCTCGTGACCCTTCGTCAGCGGAGCTTGATAAGCCAGCTTGCAGAGCCATTCGCTGCACGCCACAAAATGTATCTTTCCCTGCGCATAAGTGTTGATTTTGTTTTCAAACACGCGGTAGGAAAGGTCGCGCTCATTAGGGCGCATCAGCAGTCGGCAGTCGTGGCAGTGCGATAGCCAGTTTTCACACTCCTTGGCATGGTGGCAAATGCCCGTGATGGGCCACATATCGTGCATTGTCCATACCACGGGCTTCCCCGTCTTGAGGATTTTTGCCAAATCGCCCAAGGAAAGCATCCCTTGGTTTATCCAATGGAGGTGAATGAGGTCTGCTTCTTCAAATTCGCGCAACTTAGTGATGTCCATACCATGTGTGCCCGCATCGATAGCCCAGAGGTTCTCGCGTGAGCGGTTGATGGCGAAGATCTCAGCCCGTTCGGCCACAAATTTAGCCCGCATCAGCGGATTCCGAGCCTTGATAACGTTCGGGTTGTCCGTTTGCTTGTCGCGCACGAGCATTTGTGTCTGCACATTGTGGTTGTTTAGGGCGTGCATCAAGCGAGATGCAGCAATGGCTGCGCCGCCTGTCTGCTCCGAGGTGTTCACCAGTAGTACTTTCATCTTGCTGACAATTTGATTCTTGCTGCGAATTTACATAGTTTTTAAGAAAAAGGTCTGACAGAAAGGAGAAATTTATGCTTTAGCAGTTCTTGGCGGTTGTTGGGAAGCTTAAGTGGGTCGAAGGAATAAGCCCCCTCCATCTCCCCCATAAGGGGGAGTGCTCGGATTTGGCTCTCGGACGGGTCGGACAAGTCGGACGGGTCAGACCAGTCCGATCTGTCCAAGACCCAATACTGATTCGTGTCCTTTCGCCTTTTTCGTGTCCTTTCGTGGGCTAAAAACATCAATAGAATTCCCTCTTTTCCCAGCTCACGAAGCCCACAAAGCCGCGCACGAAAGGGAGAGCGCGAACAATGTCCCTTTCTCACGCATCAATACAATAAGGCTGTCGGCAGATTTCCTTATTGCATTCGCTGACAGAATAAGGAAGTCAGCCGACACAATAAGGAAACTGGCGGAGAGGATAAAGACACTTTTCACCAAAAACGTCCGAAAAAGAGAGGTTTCCTTATGAAATCTTCGCCACTTGCAGGATTTCATGCCACTTTTCTCTTTCAAGGAAATAAAAAAAGGCTTGCGAAAATCTGCAGATTGTGCAAACTGGAGATTTCCTCAAGAGTTTAGAAAAATAGCTCCTGTCAATTTTTCAGAAGATTTTAGGAGTTGCCGGACAGGTCGGAAAAGTTGGGCCAGTCGGCGGTTCTGTTGAAGAATACTTCAGTATTGGCATACAAAAAGCCCCTTCGCTTTCTCCAGGGAAAGGGAGAGCGAAGGGGTTACCTTATTGTGGCTTTGCAGTGCCTTATACCTGCTTTGCTTCAGCCTTCTTGCAGTGACCACCGTCCTTTTTGCAGCAATCACCTTTTTCTTTGTTTTCGCCAGCTTTTTCTTTGCATTCTGAGGTACCGTTTTGGCCGTCACACTTTTTAGCTTCCGACTTGTGGCATTCACCTTTCTTTTCCTTGTCGCAACCGCCCTTTTGAGCTTCCGACTTATCGCATTTTCCAGCTTTGCTCTTGCAGTCGCCACACTTCTTAGAAGCAGCGTCTCCGCACTTTGAGTGCTGAGCTGAACAGCCCTTCACCTGAGCTTGCACCTTCATGTCAGAGAAACCTTTGATAATGTTAGCGTCGTTGGTCTTACTTGCATCGTAAGTCACGTTCACTTCCTTTTTCTCGAGATTCACCTGTACGTCTTTAACACCCTTACCGAGTTTATCAACGTTCTTTTTGATTTTGTTCACGCAGTTCTCGCAACGAATGTCAGTTACATACGTCTTAGTCACTACCTGCTTCTTTTTAGGCGTTTTAGCCGTTGCCATGCTGATGCTCATAAGCATGCAGAGGAACACTGTAAGAATTTTCTTCATACTTGATAATTGTTTTTGTTTGATTGTTTATAAATTTTATTTTGAAAATACTGACACGGTGAGGAGTGTAAGGGGGAGTGGCGGATTTCTCCTGCTGTGTTGCCTACACAATAAAGCCCCTCATGCCTGCCTCAAATCTGTTTTGTTTTGCAGCCCCTGTCAGAAAGAACAGCGCAAAGATACAGAAAAGCCCATGCTTATGCGCTTTTATAGTTCTTAAAAGAACTTATTAGTTGTAAAGACTACCCAACGCAAAAAGTGGAGCCGTATTTTCATACCTTTACCTTCTTCTATGTGTCAAAAAGACAGATTCACCTCCGCTTATTTTGTTTTCTAAAATCTAAATATGTATTTTTGCAAGTAAATATAAAAATACTGAAAGAAACATGGCAGAAAAGAATGTCCGCGTGCGTTTTGCGCCGAGTCCTACAGGACCTCTTCATATCGGTGGCGTACGTACCGCTCTTTATAATTATTTGTTTGCTCGCCAACACGGAGGAGAACTCGTTTTTCGTATAGAAGACACCGACTCCAACCGCTTTGTTCCAGGAGCTGAGGACTATATCCTCGAGAGCTTCAAATGGCTTGGTATCCATTTCGATGAAGGCGTTAGCTTCGGAGGAGACAAAGGGCCGTATCGCCAGAGTGAGCGTCGCGACATTTATAAGAAATATGTAGACCAACTGCTGACGGAAGGAAAGGCTTATATCGCCTTCGATACGCCCGAAGAGCTCGAGAAAAAGCGCGAAGAAATCAGTAACTTCCAGTACGACGCCTCCACGCGTATGCAGATGCGCAATTCGCTCACATTGGGGCAGGAGGAAACAGAACGCCTCATCGCCGACGGCGCGCAGTACACCGTGCGCTTCAAGGTAGAGCCAAACGTGGAAGTTCATGTTGACGACCTCATTCGCGGGGATGTGAAAATCAACTCCAGTATCTTGGACGACAAAGTGCTTTACAAAAGCGCTGACGAACTGCCTACATACCACCTCGCCAATATCGTGGACGACCACCTCATGGAGATCAGCCACGTGATTCGCGGTGAAGAGTGGCTCCCGAGTGCACCGCTCCATGTCTTGCTCTATGAAGCTTTCGGCTGGCAGGACTCTATGCCGCGTTTCGCCCATCTGCCGCTACTGCTGAAGCCTACGGGCAACGGAAAGCTCAGTAAGCGCGATGGCGACAAACTGGGTTTCCCCGTATTCCCCTTAGAATGGCACGATCCCAAAACGGGCGAAGTCAGCTCCGGTTATCGCGAGAGTGGCTATCTGCCTGAGGCTGTCATCAATTTCTTGGCACTCTTGGGATGGAATCCAGGTACCGATCAAGAAATCCTTTCTATGGACGATCTCATACAGCAGTTCGACATCACGAAGTGCTCCAAATCCGGTGCCCGCTTCGACTATGTGAAAGGACAATGGTTCAACCACGAATATCTCCTTAGCACAGCGAGCGATAAGTTGGCCCTAAGCTTCGACAAGATACTCCGCGAAAACGGTATCGAAGCCCCGATGGAGCGCGTAACAAAGGTGGTTGATGTGATGAAAGAGAAAGTCCACTTCATCAAGGAGCTGTGGCCGCTCTGCCGCTTCTTCTTCGTTGCTCCGACCGAATATGACGAGAAAACGGTGAAGAAACGTTGGAAAGAAGATTCGGCAAAATGTATGACAGAATTGGTCGATTTGCTTGAACAACTGCCCGATTTTTCTCAAGAAACGCAGGAAGCGGCCGTCAACGCTTGGATAACGGCGAACGACTACAAGATGGGTAACATCATGAACGCTTGGCGCCTGACGCTCGTTGGTGAAGGCAAAGGTCCGCATATGTACGAAATCAGCACCTTCCTCGGTAAAGATGAAACCATTGCGCGAATGCGCCGTGCCATTGAGGTGTTGAAGTAAACAATAAGAGTCTGCTCCATCTCCACTATCTGGAGAAACGGTTGAAACCAGAGTGGCACAAATGCTCGCCAGCAGGAGTGAAACAACAGGTTTCTGCCCATTAGGGCATCTTATCGTCCGACACGCATAGGGAAGATGGAGAAGACTTTATTATTCATATTATTTGCTCCGCATGTACACATTTGCCATCTATCTATACGCCATCTGTGCTAAAATCTTCGCGCTGTTCAACACGAAAGCGCGAACTTTGGTGAGAGGCCAGAAAAACACCTGGAAAATACTCGAAGAGAAAATTGGGCAGGATTCTTACGTTTGGTTCCATGCTGCATCGCTCGGCGAGTTTGAACAAGGACGTCCGCTCATGGAACGTCTTAAACGAGAACACCCAGAGAAGAAAATTTTGCTTACTTTCTTCTCTCCCTCGGGCTATGAAGTGCGCAAGGACTACCCTTATGCCGACGTTGTGTGTTATCTTCCCTTCGATACGCCTCTGAATGCGCGTCGTTTCATTCGTGCCGCCCGCCCCGAGAAGGCTTTCTTTATCAAATACGAGTTTTGGCGCAACTATATTGAAGTACTGGTACATCATCACATCCCAGTGTATAGTGTCTCCAGTATTTTCCGCCCCAATCAGGTCTTCTTCCGTTGGTACGGTCGTGGCTACGGTCATTGTCTGCGCCGCATCTGTCATTTCTTTGTTCAAAACCGCGATTCGGAAATCTTGCTCAATAAGTATGGCATCAATAGGGTGACCGTGGCTGGCGATACCCGCTTTGCACGCGTTCGAGACATCAAGGAGGGCGCAAAGCCCCTGCCCATCGTGGAAGCTTTTGTGGGGCGCACAAAAACCGAAATCAATGAGACCAAACGCCTCGAAGAATCACAGCTGCCCGATGCGCCGAAAAGTCCAGTACTCATAGCTGGTAGCAGTTGGGAACCCGATGAAGACCTCCTTATCAAGTACTTCAACGAACACCCAAATCTGAAACTCGTTCTGGCTCCTCATGTGGTCAGCGAGGCACATATTCAAGACATTATCAGCAAACTTAAACGCCCCTATGCCCGCTATACACAGACAGATACGGAGCGCGTGAAAGATGCTGACTGTCTCATCATTGATTGCTACCGCCTGCTGGCAAGTATCTACCGCTACGCCACGGTGGCATACGTTGGAGGCGGCTTTGGAGTAGGCATCCACAACGTTCCGGAGGCGGCAGTCTATGGCGTACCTGTTATCATTGGTCCTAACAATAAGAAATTCAAGGAAGCGCAAGACTTGCTGAAGAGTGGCGGCTGTATAGAAATACATGATCAAGAGGATCTCGACGAAGCTTTAGACGTGTATCTCTCTTCGCCTGTTCTGTTGAAGAAAGCGGGCGATGCTGCTCATGATTATATCAAGGAGAACGCGCAAGCTGCCGATATTATCTATCAGGCAACGCTGAAATAACGCTCCTACCCTCTCACTTTTCAACTCCTACAAGCTGCAAGGCCGCCGACGCTCCTACCCCATTGATGTCTACGCCCTGTAGCTTTTATTTTTACTCCTTTATATATATATGACTACAACCCACAAAATCATCTTCGCCTTTGATTCGTTCAAAGGTTGTCTCTCTTCTGCTGAAGTGGGGAAGGCAGCAGCAGAGGGAGTGGAGAATGAAACGGTAGAGGTGCTCAATGTGAGCGATGGTGGCGACGGTATGCTCTGCGCATTCTGCCAAGCCTATCGTGCGGAGCAAGTGAGTTGCAACTGTCACGATGCGCTCATGCGCCCCATTCGAGCTGCTTACGGCTTAGTGGGCGATATGGCTATCATCGAAACGGCCCAAGCTTGCGGACTGTCACTGCTGGAGAGTAACGAGCGCGATGCAGTGGGCGGTACGTCGTATGGAGTGGGCGAATTGCTCATCGATGCCTTTGAGCGCGGTGCCCGTCGCTTCATTATCGGCTTGGGAGGTACAGCCACAACAGATGGAGGTTTCGGAATGCTCAAGGCACTCTATGTTCATGCTGGGCCAGCAGCCTTTTTCGACACTTATCTCCCTCGCTGGCGCAATGAATGTAGTTGGATGTTGGCCAGTGATGTCCGCAATCCGCTTTATGGGCCGCAAGGAGCTGCAGCTGTTTTTGCCCCACAAAAGGGAGCTACGCCCGCCGAAGTGGTGCGCCTCGATGCGCGTTTGCAACGTTTGGCGAAGCATGCCGCCCGAAGGATGGGGCACGATTGTTCGATGCTACCTGGTGCAGGAGCAGCAGGCGGATTGGGATATGCCTTTTTGCAATACTTCAGCGCGCAGATGCAGTCGGGAGCAGATTTGTTGCTCGATGCACTTGACTTCGACACCCTCTTGAGAGATGCTGCACTGGTCATCACGGGCGAAGGTTCTGCTGATAAACAAACGCTCATGGGGAAGCTACCTTGGCACGTACTCCAACGGGCACAGAAAGCACATGTGCCTTGTTGCTTGCTCGCCGGTGAGGTTTCCAATCGTGAAGAATTGCTGAAGGCGGGTTTTCGAGAAGCTCTCTGCATTCATCCCGCAGGACTTTCCAAGGAAGAACAGCTCAGAGCAGAAGTGACGAAGAAGAATCTGTCGCTCACCACCGCTCAACTTCTCACACGCTTCTTCAGCGAAGAGATGAAAGAGTAGGAAATATTGAACTTTTCACCCACAATAACGATTCCTGGTGGCAAAACGGCAAGGAATATTGATAAAGATAGGGAGAAAGACGCCTTTTTATACTGTAGATTTGCTATTTCGAGTGTCTTACCGTAACTTCGCCCCTCATTAAAAGAGATTATTACGGCCGCGCTCTGCAAATACAGTGGGAGGCCGTCTTTGATGTATAATCTTTCGCAACTATACACTATGGACTTTTTACAATGGCTTGATAAGGTTGTGTTTGACGTGCCAGCAATCAAAGCCGTGGCCGTCATATCGCTCTGCTGCGCCATCGGCCTTTCGTTAGGGAAATTCAAAATCAAGGGTATCGGACTCGGTGTCACTTGGGTTTTCTTCATGGGCATCTTGCTCGGAGGACTGGGTGTCACTATTGACCACGAAATGTTGATCTATGCGGAGGATTTCGGACTTATCATTTTTGTTTATGTATTAGGATTGCAAGTAGGTCCTGGCTTCATGAGTTCGTTTCGCTCTGGCGGAACGGTGCTTTCCTTGCTCAGTTTGACGCTCATCTTTGTTGGCACTATCGCCACGCTTGTTCCTATCTTCCTCGGATGGAGCCCCTTGGGCGAAATGATGGGAGTGCTCTGTGGCGCCACAACCAACACGCCGGCTCTGGCGGCTGCACAGCAAGCTCTGAGCCAGATGCACCATCCTGGCGACGGACTGGACGCTGCTCTCTCCTTGGCTGTAACCTACCCCATAGGTATGGTGGGCGTTATCTTTGCTCTGATGCTCGTCAAAGGCTATCTGCATGAGAATCCGAAAAACACAGTGAAGCGCGACCCTGATGAGGCCTACATCGCCTCCTTTGAAATCAGTAATCCTGCAATCTTCGGGAAAACTATCATAGAGTGTGCAAAACTCGCAGATAAGCATTTCATCGTGAGTCGTATCTGGCGGAAAGATCGCGTTATTCTGGCCACGGGGCAGACCCCGCTGGAGGAAGGCGACCGCGTGCTGGTTATCACCCAACCGAAGTATGTTGAAACCCTCACTATCCTTTTCGGAAAAGTGGATGAGAAGGACTGGAACAAGAGCGACATAGACTGGAACACCTTGGACACGACACTTGTGAGCGAGCGTATCCTCATCACTCGGAGCCATATCAACGGAAAGCACCTCGGACAACTTCACCTGCGCAATCGCTTCGGCGTGAATGTTTCTCGTGTGAAGCGTGGCGATATTCAGCTCATGGCTGAACCCAACCTTGTGTTGCGTGTGGGCGACCGCGTGACGGTGGTAGGTTCACCTGAGAGCTGCAAGAAAGTGGCTGAAGAACTCGGCAATACAATCCATGCCCTCGACGAACCGAATATGGTGACTATCTTCATTGGTATGGTCTTAGGCTTAGCTTTAGGCTATCTGCCCATTGCCATCCCCGGTATGTCCTTATCGCTGCGCCTCGGCCTTGCTGGCGGCCCTGTTGTGATGGGCATTCTGATTGGTGCTTTTGGTCCGCGCTTCCACATGGTGGCTTATGTGACCAACTCTGCCAACTTGCTCATTCGTTCTCTGGGATTGAGTACTTATCTGGCTTGTCTGGGGCTTGATGCAGGGCCAAAATTTGTAGAGACCGTTATGCGTCCCGCCGCACTTTCGTGGATTGGTTATAGTGTGTTCCTTTCTGTTGTGCCTGTGGCTATCATGGCCATTATAGCTGTGAAATGGTTCAAACGCTCTTATACCACTGCAGCTGGTATGCTCTGTGGGGCAATGGCCAACCCCATCGCGCTGGACTATATCAATTCAACAGAAGAAGGCGATCAAGCCAGTGTTGCCTATGCCACGGTCTATCCCCTCGGTTTGTTCGCACGTGTCATCATAGCTCAACTCATTGTGATGCTATGGCTCGGATAGCAGGGAATATAGCGTAACTTTTATTGAAATCTATGTGCGCTTTGTTTTTCATACTAAAAGAAAACTCCCCACAAACTTACTCGTAGCGAGCAGTTTGTGGGGAAAGTTTTATTGTAGGGAGAACTCTATTTGTGCAGAACCTTCTGCGTAGTTCCGTTGTTCATGCGGACGATGTTTAGCTCGCGCTACAAGTTTGTTGAGGCTATGTTATGGGGAAGAATAACCAGCCGTGGTGCTTGTATCGCTGTTGGCGGTCGCTGGCAACTTCCACTTTGTTATTTCTTCGTGAAATATCCTGTATTAGGATTAGCCATTGAAACATCCTCCTTGTTTGCATTGTATTTCACTGCACCCTTGAGACTTGTACAATTATAGAACATTTCATTAGATAGTGCGCAAGTCCAAGTATTATTGCAATAGATGGTTCGTAAAGAGGTGTTATTACCAAACATTCCACTCATGTCTTGTACCTTCTCGGTATAGAAGTTGGAAAGATCAAGAGAACTTAAACTCGAGCAGCCACAAAACATTTCATGCATATTTTCCACTTTCTCCGTATTGAAGTTGGAGAGATTGAGAAAAGTTAAACTCGAGCAACCAGAAAACATTCCACTCATGTATTGCACCTTCTCGGTATTGAAACTGGAAATATTAAGGGAACTTAAACTCTTACAACCATAAAACATTCCATGCATATTTTCCACTTTCTCCGTATTGAAGTTGGAGAGATTGAGAAAAGTTAAACTCGAGCAGCCAAAAAACATTGCACACATGTCTTGCACCTTCTCGGTATTGAAACTGGAAAGATTAAGGGAACTTAAACTCTTACAACAATAAAACATGTTACTCATGTCTTGTACCTTCTCGGTATTGAAGTTGGAGAGATTGAGAGAAGTTAAACATGAGCAGCCATCAAACATTCCACTCATGTCTTGCACCTTCTCCGTATTGAAACTGGAAAGATTGAGTTGAGAGAGTTTCTCGCAATCGACAAACATACCAGACATTATAGTTACTTCAGATGAATTAAGATTTTCCAATCCCTTTATTTCCTCCAGATTCGTGAAGTTGAAGAACCAGTTCTTAGTCGTTTTCGGGAGAAAGTTTTTGAAAGAAAGATCAAAGATAGCAGTAGTAATCTCTGGTACTGCTGTATACATCGTTCCCGCCCAAGCAGGAAAAGTTTCTTGATCTTCCTCCTTCGTCTCGTCAATTCCCCACACAGTTCCCGTGCGAGAGGATTTCTGAGCATCATAGTAGAACGTCAGCGTTTTCTTGTCGCTGCTTTTCACAACGTAGGCATCCTTCTTCTGCGCTTGAGCGGACTGCGGGAGGAGTAACAAAGCCATGAATCCTGCAAGGAACACAGCACAGATATTCTTGAGTAATTTTTTGCTCATAAATTTTTTTCTTCCCCTTTTTTTTCATCCTTGTTTTTCTGCTTTTTAGGAGTGCCGTATCGGGAAGTTGGGCCGGTAAATAGAATCTGTTAAAGAATATCTTGCTCACTTGTCGATTCTTTAGAACGTAAAGCTGTAAGTATTACAAGTATTAATAGTTATATGTCTGCGAATATAAGGAAACTTTTAAATAACACAAAAAACATATTTTTTTCTGTGGCACAGAGAGGAATGTGTCGCCCTATTGATGTGGAGGAAGAGCAGGTAGCTGCAAGTTTCAGAGCGGAAAGGGCAGAAGATTGTAAGGTTCACAAAAAAAATCTGTATTTTTGCAGAAAAGATTCAGGATTATGTCGCAGAAGCTCGTACAAACACAGAAAGAGGAACAAACGCAGCAGCTAAGTGCCGTTCAGGTGGCTTTTGCTCGACTGCTGGAACTTCCTGTTATGGACCTTGAGGAGCGTGTTCGCAATGAGATGGACGACAACGAAGCTCTCGAAGAAGCTGGTGGTGACGAAGACCCCGAAGATGTTCAGCCCGATACTGACAACCACGAGGAAGAAACAGACGGTGAGCTGGGCGATATGGAACTGCCCGAGATGGATGATCAAACGGCCGACTATCTGAGTGCGGACGATGTGCCCGACTATCTTGTGCGTCAGAACAATGCGCAAGAAGAGCGCGAAATCCAAATTAGCGAGCAGAGCAATGCCTACGACGAGCTGTATCGCCAGATTGGCGAACAAGATCTCAGTGAACGTGAGCGTGCCATTATGGAATATCTCATTGGTAGTCTTGATGATGACGGCTATTTACGTAAAGATGTCTACACCCTGACGGACGAAATGGCCATCTATCATAATATCAATGCTGAAGATGAGGACGTGGAGCGTATGGTACGTCTGCTCCAAACGTTCGAGCCGCGCGGTATTGGTGCCAAGGATTTGCAGGAGTGTTTGCGCATACAATTGGAAAATCCTGAACTGAAATCACCTGCGAAGTCCATCGCTCTGCGCATCATCAACGATTATTATAAGGATTTCAGTCTGCGCCATTGGGCGCATATCCGCCAACGTTTGGGCATCAGTCAGGAAGAAATGGAAGCTGCCATGCAGGTGTTGCTTCATCTGAATCCGAAACCGGGCAGCGGGCTCAACGAGTCTGCTTCACAAATCGCTCCAACGGTGATACCCGACTTCTACTTGAGCATAGATGAAGACGGTAACATACAAATCAGTTTGAACAACGGCGATGCGCCCGATTTGCGTGTGAGCCGTTCCTACAAAGATACCGTGCGCGAATTTTCCGGAAAAGGAAACCAGCTGAGCCGTGCGCAGAAAGAGGCCTACATCTATGCACGCAAGAAGGTGGGCGATGCACAACTTTTTATCGAGCTGGTGAATCGCCGCAAACAAACGCTGCGCAATGTGATGGAGAGTATTGCTCATATTCAGCAAGACTTTTTCCGCAACGAAGACGACGAATCTTTTCTCGTGCCGATGACGCTGAAGGATGTGGCACAGCGGGCGGGCGTGGATTTTTCCACCGTCAGTCGAGTGACAGGTAGCAAATACGTGCGAACAGCCTATGGCGTTTATCCGCTAAAGTTTTTCTTCTCCTCGCAATTCACCACGGAGAGCGGCGAAGAACTATCCTCGCGACAAGCAAAGATAGTCTTGCGCGAGATTATAGATGGAGAGAACAAGCACAAACCCTATTCCGATGAACATCTCTCCAAACTGATGGCAGAAAAAGGTCTTCCCATTTCGCGCCGCACAGTAGTGAAATATCGAGAACTTCTGGGAATCCCCAAGAGTGGCCTAAGAAAGAGTTGACACACGAACGAAAATGAACAATCGCATACTCATCCTGACAGCGCAGGTAGTTTCGCTGATTTTTTCGCCTTTCTACATGCCCGTGGTGGCTTTTATAGCGCTTTTTATGTTCAGTTATCTGAACCAGTTTCCCCTGCGCTATAAATTGGTCATTCTGCTGATGGTTTATTTTTTCACGGTTCTGCTCCCCACTTTGTCCATCTACATCTATCGCCGCCTCAATGGTTGGTCGCGCCATCATTTGAGTCGTCGTGTCAATAGATACATCCCCTATTTTCTTTCTATAACCTGCTATGTCGGACTTCTGTATCTGATGATAGTTCTCCATATGCCACACTTCACGCTGGCCATCATCGTGGGAGCTCTGACATTGCAAATCATCTGCGCCGTACTCAACAACTGGATCAAGGTAAGCACTCATGCGGCGGCAGCAGGCGGCGTGGTCGGCGCACTTTGTGCCTACTCGCTTTGGTTTAACTTCAACCCCCTCAGTTGGCTCTGTCTCTGCATTCTCTTATGCGGACTGGTGGGTACGGCCCGTCTCATCCTTCGCCAGCACAAACTCATCGACATTGGCTTGGGCACACTCCTTGGAATCCTCTGCGGATTCTTCTGTGTTCTCTTGGTGTAGTCGTTCAAACATTAGAATTTCAAACTCATTACGATATGGAACCTTTAGTCAGTATTATTATGGGCAGCACCAGCGACCTGCCCGTTATGGAAAAAGCCGCTAAATTTCTCAACGAAATGGAGATCCCCTTCGAGATGACGGCTCTGAGCGCCCACCGCACTCCGCAAGAGGTGGAAGAGTTTGCACAAAATGCCTCTGCGCGCGGTTTGCAAGTCATCATCGCTGGTGCCGGTATGGCGGCAGCCCTTCCCGGTGTGATTGCAGCCTCCACGACGGTTCCCGTCATTGGTGTGCCCATCAAGGGAATGCTCGACGGGCTCGACGCCCTGCTCAGCATCGTGCAGATGCCTCCCGGAATCCCTGTTGCCACAGTGGGCGTGAACGGTGCGCAGAATGCCGCCATCTTAGCTGTTGAGATGCTCGCCCTCGCCGACCCCGAAATTGCTGAAAAGCTTACTAAGTATAAGGAAGGCTTAAAGCAGAAAATCATCAAGGCCAATGCTGATTTGGCCGATGTGCAATACGAATTTAAGACCAACTAATAAGACCCTTTACGGTCTTACTCTAACCGAGCCAGGTCCTCATAAGTAGGGCCGTGGCTCATTATTATATCTATATGAAATACCATTCCGGTTCAGAACTATTCAACTATACGCCGCGTGAATCTCACGAGGTGCGCGTGGGCAATAAGCCACTGGGGGGCGACAACCCTATCCGCCTCCAGAGCATGACCACGGCGGCAACCACCGATACCGAGGGATGTGTGCGCCAGATAAAGGCCATCGTGGATGCAGGCGGCGACTATGTGCGTCTCACTACGCAAGGCACGCGTGAAGCCGAGAACTTGCGCAATATCAAGGACGAACTCACGCGCTTGGGCTACACCACGCCCCTCGTGGCCGATATTCACTTCAATCCGAACGTGGCCGACGTGGCCGCCACTATTGTAGAGAAAGTCCGTATCAATCCAGGCAATTACATCGACCCCGCACGTACTTTCCGACATTTGGAGTACACCGATGAGGAATATGCCGACGAGCTGAAACGTCTTGAAGCGCGCTTCCACCAACTACTCGACATTTGCCGCGCCAACCACACGGCCATCCGCATTGGCGTAAACCACGGTTCGTTGAGCGACCGTATCATGTCGCGCTACGGAGATACGCCCGAGGGCATCGTGGAGAGCTGCATGGAGTTTCTGCGCGTGTGTCAAAAAGAAGACTTCAAGGATGTTGTCATCTCCATCAAAGCGTCCAACACAGTGGTCATGGTGCGCAGTATGCGCCTTCTGTGCTCCATCATGCAGGCGGAGGGGATGGATTTCCCGCTGCATCTCGGCGTGACGGAGGCAGGCGAAGGCGAGGACGGCCGCATCAAGAGTGCAGCAGGTATCGGAGCACTGCTCGCCGACGGTATTGGTGACACCATCCGCGTTAGTCTGAGCGAAGCTCCCGAGAACGAAATTCCCGTGGCCTATAAGTTGGCCTCCCATGTGGTACGCCGCGCGGGCCACACCTTTATTCCAGGTATGGCTTTTCCAGGCTTCGACTACGTTCGGCCTGAGCGCCGCGCCACTTGCCCTGTGCTCAACATCGGTGGAACGAATGCCCCCGTGGTCATCAGCGAACGCCTCAACGGCTCTACCGAAGTGGGCGAACTCTTGCCCGACTATATCTATGCAGGGCATCAACTACCGCCGCTTGACAAACGTGTAAAAACGGCCTACATCGTGGATGCCAACGTGTGGAAGCCAGAGGAGAGAGTGTACCCTGCTTATACTGACCAAACGCTGCCGTTCATCGGTATGAATCCTTGTCCGCTCAAATTCCTCTTCCTCACCTATCCTGCCCTCAATGAGGAAGTGAAAGTGTGTCTCCGCCTCCACCCCGAGATGGTCGTTATTGCGCAGAGCAATCACCAGAACCGCCTGGGCGAACTGCGGGCTTTGGTACACGAGATGTGGACAGAAAACCTCCAGAATCCTGTAGTATTCTTCGAACAGAGTGCTCACAGTGCCGACGAGAAAGAAGATTTCCAAATCGAGACGGCGGCCGATCTCGGCGCATTGCTGTTCGACGGACTGACAGATGGTATCTTCCTCTTCAACAACTATCAGGGCAAGGCGCAACGCATGACTTATGCCGACATTGATGCCACGGCTTTTGGAATTCTGCAAGCCACACGCCAGCGCACCACCCGCACCGAATACATCAGTTGTCCTGGTTGTGGCCGAACGCTCTATAACCTGCAAACCACCATTGCCCGCATCAAGGCTGCCACCAGTCACCTCACGGGGCTCAAGATAGGCATCATGGGATGCATCGTTAATGGTCCTGGCGAAATGGCCGATGCCGACTACGGCTATGTGGGTGCTGCCCGCGGCAAGGTGAGTCTCTATCGCGGCAAGGTATGCGTGGAGAAAAATATTGCTGAGGAAGAAGCTGTCGACAAGCTCTTAGCCCTCATCGAGTCCGATAAACAGAAACGGCAATAGCTTCTTTGACTGGTCGGATGGCTCTGACTCGTCCGAGAAGTCTGACTTGTCCGACCCGTCCGAGAACCAATACTGAGCACTCCCCCTCATGGGGGAGATGGAGGGGGCTTTCTCTTTCTCTGTTTCTTTTATGTAAAATTTTTATCTTTCTTAATTTCTTTGTACATTCGCAGGCAGAACGGTGCTCATAAAGAGAAGAGCTCAAAAGGGAAACGGGTGAGAGTCCCGTACAGTCCCGCTGCTGTAAGCCTCTTTCTTGTGTGTCTCAACACGCGTCACTGCATAAGTTGTAAAATTTATTCGGGAAGACGAGGCACATAGAGGTAAGTCAGAAGACCTGCCGTATTCGTCGTTGTTGCATCTGCTCCCCGAGGAGGGACAGCCGCAGCGAAACATAGCATAACTACTACTCGCAGAATTGGGAAATAAGTTTCCTTTTCGTCTTCGTCTTTTGGCGCTTGCCTTTCTGCCTTTTGTGCTCACGGCGCAAAGTCGGAAAGACCGTCATCTCTCGTCCGCTGAAGTCTTAGGCGTTCGGGCCGATGCTTCTGTGGCTTCGGCTGCTCCGGTGCAGAAGCTCGACACGGCGTCTATCCGACGTATGGGTGTCACGTCTACTGCCGATGCGCTGCGTCGCTTTGCGGGTGTCAATTTGCGCGACTATGGTGGAGCGGGCGGCTTGAAAACTGTGAGCGTGCGCGGACTTGGCGCACAGCACACGGTAGTGGTCTACGACGGGGTGACGGTTTCCAATGCGCAGCAAGGACAAATCGATTTGGGGCGCTTTTCTCTCGACCGTTTGGCGGGAATTGAGCTTCACACGGCCGATGAAGGCAACCTCCTTGTGCCTGTGCGGCAGTTGGGCGCGGCAACAGTCGTGCTCCGCTCTTGGCAACCCAACGCGCAGAACCGAGGTATGCACGGCGCAGTGGCCCTCCGCCACGGAAGTTTCGGAGTTTGGAATCCGAGTGTGCTGCTCTCCCAAAACTGGAACGGACGTACGGCCGTCAATGTCAGTGCCGACTACTATCATGGTAATAACGCCTATCCCTTCACGGTGAAAAACGGTGTGGCCACGCATCGTGAGAAACGCTTAAACTCACAGATGAACGACTGGACGCTGGAAGCCAATGTCCATCACCTTTTGCGTCGCGGACAGCTTTCGGGGAAAGTTTTTTATGTTACAAATCATCGTTATCTTCCGGGTCCTGTCACGCTCTATGTCAGTGGCAATAACGAACACCTTACGGAGCAGAATGCTTTTGCGCAATTGAGGTGGGAACAGCAGTATGGCCGCTGGAATTTCTTTGGGGCTGGCAAAGCGGATTGGCGAGAAAGCAAATACCTTGATATTGCTGGGCGATACCCCGGTGGGCGTCTCGACCAACGCTATAAGCAAGGCGAAATCTACGCTTCTGCAGGCGCATCGTATGTTTGGCAAACGCTCACGGCAGCAGTGGCTACGGATTGGTTTCGTAATGATTTGACCTCCAATCTCAAAGTTGACAACGACGTGTGGCGCACCTCTTGGCTCACAAGTATGACACTGCGCTACGCTCCCCGCCACTTTGAACTGACAGGCCGCCTCGTGAGTTCCGTTTTCCGCAATCACGCTACAGCAGGAACAGAGGCAGCAAAGAATGCCAGCCAACTCTCGCCGAGCCTCTCGGCTTCGTGGAAACTGATATCCGATCAGTGCGCCCACTTGTTTGTGCGCGCTCACTATAAAGAGTTCTTCCGTGTGCCCACCTTTACGGAAAACTATTATTACCACCTCGGAAATACCCACTTGAAGCCCGAACGCACCCAGCAGTTGGGCGCAGGCGTCACCTTCGCAGGGATGCTGTCCGCTCGCTGGCAGGTGCAGCTCACCGCTGATGGTTACGTGAACCGCGTGTGGGACAAAATCTCCAGCATCCCCTACAACCTCTTTGTTTGGCGCACAGTCAATCTCGGCAAGGTGAGGGCTGCGGGGATGGATGTGGCTCTGCAAAGCACGTGGACGCTGCGCAATGGGCAACAGCTCATAGGCAACGGTACTTACACTTATCAGCGTGTCACGGATCGTACAGATAAGACTTCGGAGGACTATGGTAAGCAACTGGCCTATACGCCACTTCATTCTGGCGCGGTATCTATGGCGTGGGAAAACCCTTGGGTCAATGCCGTTGTTAGTATGACCGCTGCCTCCAAGCGTTGGGCCACTAACGAGCATACTGTCACCACCAGCGTGCCGGCTTATGCCGATGTCAATCTCGGACTTTATCGCACTTTTCGCTTTCGTAGCTTCCAGTTGGAGGTACGTGCTGATTTGACCAACCTTTTTAATCATCAATACGAAGTCATCCGCCGCTATCCAATGCCAGGGCGAGCCTATCGCTTCTCGGTGCTGCTGCGGTGGTGATGCCTCAGAGAAATCAACTTAATATTATCACATAAAATTATGAAGAAAACATTCAAAATTGCAGCCCTCGCGCTGTTCGCTGGTCTCACACTGGCTTCTTGTTCTGAGAATGATGGACCGATCCAGAAAGTGGTAACGGTTCAGAAGGAAATGCTTGTCCTCAACCAAGGTAACTACTTCGGAGGTGTAGAAGGTACATTGGATCGTTTAGAACTGGGTATGACTACAAACGACTTTTGGAACGGAACGATTACATCAAACGTGTTCAAGGCTGCCAATGGACAGAGTCTTGGCGATTCGCCTCAGAACGCTGTGATGTGTGGTTCTAAGCTCTACGTTTCGGTTTATGCAAGTAAACTGGTTTGGGTGCTCAATCCCTCCACTAAGAAGATCATCAAGTCTATCTCAACAACTGATCCAGAATGGGTAACTACTGACGGCAAGAACGTTTATGTGGCCAACAACAATGGCTATGTCACTCGTATCGATACTGCTACCTATGCAAAGGATTCCATTCAGGTAGGTCCAAATCCCGCGTGTCTTGTCGTAGCTAAGAACTATCTCTACGCTTCTATATCCGACGGCTACAATTATGCAAACGGATATGCAAACGGAAAGAAGGTAGCAAAGATCGACCTTAAGACCTTCAAGAAAACAAAGGACATCGCTGTAGGTATGAACCCTGGCCGTATGGATGTGGACAATGCTGGCAACGTGTTCGTAGTATGTAACGGTAACTATGCTGATGTTGCTGCTGAAGTACAACGTATTTCCGCTTCAGACGAGGTGAAAAAAGTGGCCGACGGTAATAACATCGTTTGCTTGAACAATCTTCTCTATGTCTTCAACGTAAAAAGCGACTGGTCAACGGGAAAAGTGAACACTTCTGTTAAGATCTTCGATGGCTCAAGCCTGCAAGGACAATCAGTGAACCGCTTTGAGGAGCGCGAGATGGCTCCTGCTCCTACGGGCGTCTTTACGGATCTCAACCAGAACTATGTTATCATCACTTCCGACGCAGATGCCAAGAGCTACAATAAGCCAGGTTTTGTTTATGTCTACAAGAAGGATGGTTCTTTCGTGAAGAAATTCAACGTAGGTATACACCCCTATTTCGTTCTCTTCCCCGGAATTCAGACTACAGTAACAATCTAAAAACATAGGAACTATTCTTTAGTTCTTCCACTAAAGGGAGTGCTCAGTTGCCTTGCAGAAGGAATTGAGCACTCCTTTTTGTTTTGGGAAAGAAGGACTCTTCTCGCCTGTAACCTTATGAGAGCCATGCCCAAATGCCTTATATCACCGAATAATTACTAACTTTGCGGCAGAAATATAATGAAATAAAACAATATGAGTTTACAATGTGGTATCGTTGGCTTACCAAATGTGGGTAAATCAACGTTATTCAACTGCCTGAGTAATGCAAAGGCTCAGAGCGCAAACTTCCCTTTCTGCACGATAGAGCCCAACGTCGGCGTCATCACAGTGCCCGACGAACGCCTTAATAAATTGGCCGAAATAGTACATCCCGGCCGCATCGTCCCTACTACGGTGGAGATTGTCGATATTGCGGGCTTGGTGAAAGGAGCTTCAAAGGGTGAAGGCTTAGGCAACCAGTTTTTGGGTAATATCCGAGAGACCGACGCCATTATCCACGTGCTCCGTTGCTTCGACGACGACAACGTTGTCCATGTTGACGGCACCGTCGACCCTGTGAGAGATAAGGCCGTCATAGACACAGAATTGCAGCTCAAGGACCTGGAGACCGTTGAGAGCCGCCTGCCGAAGGTGGAGAAGCTCGCAACGATGGGCGGAAACAAGGACGCCAAGATTGAGTATAATGTGCTGAAGGCCTACAAGGAGGTGCTTGAGCAAGGCAAGAATGCCCGCGCCGTTAGCTTCGAATCTAAGGAAGAGCAGCAGGCAGCGCGCAATCTCTTTCTGCTGACGTCGAAACCCGTGCTTTATGTTTGCAACGTCGACGAAGGAAGTGCGACCAGTGGCAATGCTTATGTTGAGCAGGTGCGCGAAGCTGTCAAGGAAGAGGAGGCAGAAATCCTCGTGGTGGCGGCTCAGACTGAAGCCGACATTGCAGAACTCGAAACTTACGAGGAACGCCAGGAATTTTTGCAAGAGGCCGGTTTGGAAGAGTCGGGCGTGAACCGACTCATCAAAGCTGCCTACAAAATGCTCCAGTTGGAAACGTTCATCACCGCAGGCGAGATGGAGGTGAAAGCCTGGACTTTCCACAAGGGTTGGAAAGCTCCGCAGTGCGCCGGTGTTATACATACCGATTTCGAGCGCGGCTTTATTCGTGCCGAGATTATTAAGTATGACGACTACATCAGCTACGGTTCGGAAGCAGGTGTGCGCGAAGCTGGCAAGCTCCATATCGAAGGTAAGGAGTATGTTATGCAAGACGGCGACATCGTGTATTTCCGCTTCAACGTATAAAAGATATTTTCGGACAAGTCGGACTGGACGGTCAGTTCGACTTATCTTTTTTTCAACCCATCCCTTCCCCTTAAAATCATCTCATTATGATTCATTTCTTATCCCATATCCTCGTGCAGCTGCAAGCTCTTGTGGTTCCGCTTTCCTTTGGGAAAGGAATCGACAGCACAGCTCTGTTGTCCATCGTCTGGAATCCAGACAAAGTGGCCTTCACGGTGTTTGGTCACCCCATAGTGTGGTACGCCATCATGTGGGTTGTAGGCCTCGCTTTGGCCTATCTGGTTGTTATGAAGCTCTATAAGGACCAACACCTGCCCGATGAAAAGTTTGACCCTCTTTTCATCTATTGTTTCATAGGTATCTTGTTGGGCGCGCGTCTGGGCCACTGCCTCTTCTATGAGCGGGCTTATTTCATGGCTAACCCTCTCGAAATGTTTCTCCCCATGAAGCACCTTGCCGATGGCAGTTGGAAGTTTACGGGCTACGCAGGTTTAGCGAGTCACGGCGGTACGCTGGGTCTCATGATAGCCCTTTGGTTCTACGTGAGAAAGTACAAAGTCAATCTGATGCGCGTGCTCGACAATATCGCCATAGCCACGCCCATCACGGCCTGCTTCATCCGTTTGGGCAACTTGATGAACTCCGAAATTGTGGGCAAACCCACTGATTCTGCGTTGGGCTTTATCTTCGTGCAGAACCATGAAAATTTCGCACGACATCCAGGACAACTCTATGAAGCCCTATTCTATCTGCTCCTCTTCCCCATCGGCTTGTGGCTCTACAAACGCTACAAAACGAAAGTAGGCACGGGCTATTTCTTTGGCTGGGTCTTGACGTGTATCTTCGCCTTCCGTTTCTTCGTAGAGTTCCTCAAGGAAGTGCAAGAGCCTTGGGAGCTGTCGATGGTTGAGACCATCGGACTGAATCAAGGACAGATGTTGAGCATCCCCTTTGTGGTGCTCGGCCTCTATTGCTGGTTGGGCGGTAAATACTGCAAGAAGTTGGGCGAACAACCCACGCAAAATAAACCTTAAGTGCATATTCACCCATTCCCTTCCCTTTTCTTCCATTCGCCAAAAGCCACCCCTCTTGGGATGCTCGCTTTTGGCGAATGGATTTTTTTATGCCTTCTCGAAGCATCCGTATACTGTCAAGAAAAGACGTAAATCTAACGCGCTGAGAATGGCTTGAAATCCAGCGCGCGATACTTCGGACTGAAAGAACGCAAGGAGAGCCTATTCGCACAATAAGGAAGCCGCTCCCTTGCCCCTCCACACAGAGAAACCTCATCAGCCTATTCGTGGATACAATAAGGCTGTTGACTGGCTTCCTTATTGCGTCAGCTGACAGCCTTATTGTATTTTTGAGTAGCTCGAAGGGAGTGATTCTTCTCATAAGGCCGAAGATGCTCCACCGCCTTGTTTCAACGAGAAGAAGAAGGATGAAAACCTATGGTTTAGCTCCGCCTGAGTGCATGAAACATGTGGCAATCAATGGTAGGCATTCTTCATCGCGAACAACGAACGAAAAAAATCATTATCTTTGCTGCGTACAACATCCAATATAGAAAAATCATGCAAAGCAAACCTCTTGTTTTTCTGGCACTGGCCACCACTCTCGGTCTGACCTCCTGCTCCAAGATGGGCCCTTTGGGTCCTGAGAATTTTGCAGTAGATCCCTCTCCGCTCGAAGCCACGGACAATCAGGTGCCCGTGGTCATCTCTGGGCGTTTCCCTGAGAAGTATATGAAAAAGAACGCTGTGGTAAAGATCACTCCCGTATTGCGTTTCCAAGGCGGGCAGTCTACTGCTACTGGCGATATTTTCCAGGGCGAGAAGGTGCAAGGAAATCATCAAGAAATTTCGTACTTGTTGGGCGGTAACTATAAGTTGCGCACCACTTTCCCCTACCGCGACGAAATGCTGCGCTCCGAACTCTACGTTACGTTTGATGCCACCGTTGGAAAGAAGAAGGTAGACATCCCTGCAGTGAAAATTGCCGACGGCGTACTGGCCACCAGCACACTGCTCCGACGCACTGCTGCTTCAGCCACTGCCGCTCTGGGCGAGGACAAGTTTCAGTACACCATCGAGCAAAAGCAGGAAGCTCAAATCAAATACCTCATCCAGCAAGCCCGCATCCGCACCAGTGAACTGCAATCTACTTCTGTGAAAGATTTTGTGCAGACTCTCCGCAATATCAAGGCCGATGGCAAACGCCTGGAATTGGAAAACGTTGAGGTGAGTTCCTATGCATCGCCCGATGGTGGTGAGAAGCTCAACACCAAATTGGCACAGAGTCGCGATGATGCTTCAGGTAGCTATGTGAAGAATCAGCTGAAGAAAATAAAACTCGAAGGTGAGGTCAATTCCCATTATACCGCGCAGGACTGGGAAGGCTTCCAGCAACTCGTGAGTCAGAGCAACATTCAGGACAAAGAGGTGATTCTGCGCGTGCTCTCCATGTATCAAGACCCCGAACAGCGCGAACAGCAAATCAAGAACCTGTCTGCTGGTTTCCGCGAACTGGCTGATGAGGTGTTGCCCGAACTTCGCCGCTCACGCCTTACTGTCAACTATCTGATTGTGGGACGAACCGACGACGAGATACAACAGCAGTTGCAGGCCGATGCTTCAAAACTCAGTATCGAAGAACTGCTCTACGCTGCCACACTGACGGACAATGTGGCCGAAAAAGAGAAGATATACACAACAGCTGACCGACTTTTCCCCGCTGACTATCGCGCCGCGAACAACCTCGGTGTGCTGTCTTACGGACAGGGCAACCTCGCCGCTGCAAAGGACTATTTCTCTAAAGCCGCAAAGAAAAACGAGCAGGCAGCAGAACCCAAAGCGAACCTCGCCCTTGTGGCGTTGGCCGAAGGCGACTCTAAAACATCGGAGGACTATCTGGGACAAGCTGCTGCGGCACACAACTACGGCGAAGTGCTGGGCAATCTGGCTTTGGCTCGCGGACAATATGCGCAAGCAGCCCGCCAGTTGCAGGGCGTGAATACCAACTCCGCCGCGCTGGCTCAGCTACTGAATAAAAACTATACAGAGGCGCGTACTACGCTCTCTCGTATTCCTCAACCTGATGCAACAACGGCCTATCTGAAGGCTATCCTCGCTGCCCGCACCCATCAGGCTGCCGATGTGGTGGCGAATCTGGAGCAAGCCTTTAAGCTCGACAGCGCGCTCAAGGTTCGCGCCGCTAAGGATCTGGAGTTTGCCAACTACTTTAATACTGCTGATTTCCAAAACATCACGAAATAAATGCTTACACGCCGTTCCCTTTGCAGCTTATTCCTGCTCGCGTTGGTGCTTCTGACCGCTTGCGGCCCAGACAAACACCATGTGCGCATCACTGGAGAGTTCAAAAATCTCGACAACGCCGAGTTCTACGTTTACAATGACGGAGAAAAGTTTGCGGGCTTCGATACAGTTCGCATCGAGGACGGTAAGTTTCGCTATGAGAAAGCCTTGGAGGGCACGGAAGTCCTCACGCTGCTCTATCCCAACTTCTCGCGCACGCTGGTGGTTGCCGAACCAGGAACCACCATCCATATTACGGGCGATGCTGGGAAGTTGAGCGATGTGGATGTGAGCGGAACGGAGAGCAACGAACGCCTCTCAAAGTTCCGCCACACCAACCAGAGCAAACCTGCCTCCAATGTGCGGATGGCTGCAGCCCAGTATGTCCGCGACAATGCCGCAACGCCCGATGGTTTGGTACTGTTCCTCGAATATTTTGCAGGGGAAAAGGATTTCGATGCTCCCACCGCGCTGCAACTGCTCGACTTGCTCAAACAGAAACAACCTGACAAGGCGTTGCTAGGTCCTCTTGATGCGCGCCTGCGACCGCTCTTGTCCAATTCCGCGCGTATGCCGTTGCAGACTTTCTCCGCCACCGCCCTCAATGGTTCTGTTGTGTCGAACGCCACCTTAAAGGGCAAGCCAGCTCTCGTTGTGTTCTGGGCAAATTGGTCGTCCGAAAGCACTGATATGCTCAACCACGTGAAGCGATTGCAGCGGGCCTTTGGGAAGAAGCTGCAGATAGTGGCCGTTTCGATGGACACCAGCATCCCCGATTGCCGACACCGCGTGCAGACCGATACGCTCACTTTTCCGACACTTTGTGACGGTGAGGCCTTTCGTTCGCCTGTGGCCGAGAGATTGGGAGTGCGCTATGTCCCTGGTAATATCCTCGTTGATGCCGCGGGACGTGTCGTAGCACGCGATATTCCGGCGGCTGATTTGGAAAGCCGCGTTTCAAAACTTATGGAGTGAGAGCATCAGCAGGCCCTTTGTGTGGTCTGCTAATGCTCTTTCTCTTTTCATTATCCTAAAACTATTTTTCCTTGTTTACCCAAATTCACAGTGCCGTAGTAAACGGATTGAAGGCCATCCGCGTGATGGTCGAAATCAACGCCTCTCCAGCCAAGCACGATGCTATTGGAGAAACGCCTTTCTTTATGGTCGGCTTGCCCGACAACGCTGTAAAGGAGAGCCGGCAGCGCGTGCAGAGCGCGCTCATCAATTCGTCCTTGTGTCTCCCCCGCCTCAATATCACTATCAATTTTGCCCCCGCCGATATCCGCAAGGTAGGCTCAGGTTTCGACCTCCCGCTGGCCATCGCCATGCTCACAGTGTGCGACCTCATTAAGTGTCCCACGCTCGAGCGTATGATGTTCGTGGGCGAGTTGGGCCTCGACGGCTCCGTGCGGGCTGTGCGCGGTGCGCTGCCTATTGCCATCGAAGCTCGCAGCCTGGGGTACGACACGCTCTTTGTTCCCCGCGAGAACGAGCGGGAGGCTGGCGTGGTCAATCAGCTGAAAGTGATCGGTGTGAGTACACTCAGCGAACTCGTAGACCATCTCAACGGTCAGTCGCTCCTGCAACCCGTTGAGGTCAATACGCGGGAGGAGTTCTACCAAGCACAGAGCGACTATCCCCTCGACTTTGCCGAAGTGAAGGGACAAGAGCGCGCTAAGCGAGCTTTTGAAGTGGCGGCCGCCGGAGGACATAATCTGCTGCTCATAGGTTCGCCCGGTTGCGGCAAGAGTATGATGGCTAAGCGCATCCCAGGCATTCTTCCGCAACTTACGTTGGCCGAATCGCTCGAAACCACACAAATCTACAGCATTGCAGGCCAATTGCCGGAAAACACCTCACTCATCGCTCGACGTCCCTTTCGCAGTCCTCACCACACTATTTCCGACGTGGCTTTGATAGGAGGTGGCGTCAATCTTCAGCCTGGTGAGATTTCGTTGGCCCATAATGGCGTACTTTTCCTTGATGAGTTGCCCGAATTTTCGCGCAGTGCGCTCGAGACGCTCCGCCAGCCGCTGGAGGACAGGGTTATCAATATCAATCGCGCCAAGTATAGCGCCAATCTGCCCTGCTCTTTTATGCTCGTGGCCGCTATGAATCCTTGTCCCTGTGGTTATTATAACGACCCAACGCATAAGTGCAGTTGTAATCAGGGTATGATTCAGCGTTATATGTCTAAGATTAGCGGGCCGCTGATGGACCGTATCGATTTGCAGATCGAAGTAACGCCCGTACCGCTTGAAGAACTGCAATGCGCGCCCAAGGGTGAGAGTAGTTCTTCCATACGTGAGCGCGTGGCTAAGGCACGCGCCGTGCAGACCGAACGCTTTGCCCATTTGCCCGGTATTCATTGTAATGCACAGATGGGCGCACGCGAAATCGAACGCTTTGCGCAACCCGATGCAGCTGGGCGAGAAGCGTTGGCCATGACTATGAAGAAGATGGATCTCAGTGCTCGAGCCTACGAGCGAATACTCAAAATGGCGCGCACCATAGCCGACTTGGCAGGTCAAGAGGAGGTGGGCTTTGATGCCATATCCGAAGCCGTGGGCTACCGCAATCTGGACCGCTCCGACTGGGGCGAAACGTTCTAAAGGATAAAGATATTTGCTGCTGGCTCTGTGCGCGACAAAAAAAAGGTGCGAACTTGTTGGTGGCTCAGAAAAAGAAAAGAGCGGATAGAATGAGGAAGATGGATAACTTACTGATTCTATCTGCTCTTTTCTTGTAGGTTTGAAAAAGCGAGTTAGCGACCGCGCAGGCGGCACATAAAGTAGACGAAATAGAGGCGGGGCAAAAGGCGCAACCTCTCCTTGAGACTGTCCACTTCGCTTATCACGCGGATGTTGTCCTTGAGTCCTGCCGAGCGCAGACTGTTGCTAACGCCCGTCACATCGAAGTCGGCAATCGGGAAGTCTAATTGCAGAAATCGTTTGCCGGCAAGAAAGAGCTGTTTGAACAACTTAAAATCGGCCGACATACGGTGGCGTATATCGAAAGGATACTCGCGCAAACAAGTTGTACGGGTCAGTGCGCTCTGATGACAAAAAAACATGCGGTGGCCATTATGCGGCGCTTCAGCTTTTCTGATGACGTTGCGTTTCACTACATCGCCGTAGATGACATCTGCCGCGCGTTCTTCGGCAAAAACTCTCTGCAACACATCGTCTGCTGCAAAGCCGTCGCCGGCATTCATAAAAATGATCCATTCTCCCGTGGCCAGGCGAACCCCCTTATTCATCGCATCGTAGATACCGCGGTCGGGTTCCGATACAACTGTTGTGAGGTGTGGGCGGAAAGTTTCAATCACCTGCGCAGTAGAGTCGGTGGACGCTCCGTCAATGATGATGTACTCCAGATTCTTGTAAGTCTGGTGCAGCACGTTTGTGATGGTTTTTTGCAGTAGTTTATCGCAGTTGTAACAAACTGTAACGACGGATACTTTAGGGGGAGTCATAAATAGTTGTGAGAGATTCTTTTTCAAAGTTTATGGAGTGCAAAGTTACTATATCTTGTTGGCGTGCTGCCCCTTTGCTTTGAAAAACTTGTCCCACAGACACGAGAGCAGCTCCTTTGGAGAAAATCTTATAAGGCTGTGAGAAAATTATAGATACTTTGTGCTATCTTTGCCCTTATAATTATTGACAAAGGCAAACATTGTTTCGATTTACCGAAAGAATATATAACTAATCAATACACTATCTAATGAAAAAAAGAAACCTTTGGGTGTTCCTCGGACTGACTCTGCCGTTGGGCGCAATAGCTCAAACATCGGCTATAACGCAGTTGCGAGGCTATCACTATGGGCAAGATGCAGCTCCAACAGGTTGGGAGTGGCAAAGCCCAGACTCTGTGGCGTACAACAAGCAGATGCCGCACGCTTTCTTCTTCTCGTTTGCCAATGAGAGCGAAGCTGCTCGCGTGCAACCTACAGCGTCTAAATACTACGAAAGTCTGAACGGTCAGTGGAAGTTCAACTGGGTGAAGCAACCTTCTGAGCGACCAAAAGATTTCTACCGCCCCGATTTCAACGCAAGCAGTTGGGACAATATCGAAGTGCCCATGTCCTGGAACTTGGCAGGGCGCCAGGCCGACGGCTCTTGGAAGTATGGTTTGCCCATCTATTCTAATCAGCGCGTCATCTTTGCCCATCATGTGGCAGTGGGCGACTGGAAAGGCGGCGTTATGCGCAAAGCTCCCAGCAGCTGGCTCACAGCGAAATATCCCAATGAGGTAGGCTCCTACCGTCGTACATTCTCCGTGCCGGCCGATTGGAAAGGTCGTCAGGTGTATATTAACTTCGACGGCGTGGATTCTTTCTTCTATCTCTGGATCAATGGAAAATACGTGGGCTTCTCGAAGAACTCACGCACGTTAGCGCAATTCGACATCACTCCCTACCTCAACAAGAAGGGCGAGAACGTTGTGGCGCTGGAAGTGTACCGCAACAGCGACGGTTCGTTCCTCGAAAGTCAGGACATGTTCCGCCTGCCGGGCATCAACCGCAATGTTTATCTCACGTCGAAGCCACAAGTGCAGGTGCGCGATGTAGTGGCCATTCCCTCTTATAAGGATGCCAACTATACGGATGCAGTGCTCAACGTGAAGACCTATGTTTCCAATCTCGGCAAAAAGGATCAGAAGTTCCAGCTGGCTTATAAGCTGCTCGAGGTGGAACTTTACGGTGATGCCACTAAGCCTGTCAGCGGCGTGGAGGGAACTGTTCCCGTTTCGCTGGTGAAGAAAGGCAGCGAGATGCTGGCCACCGCGCAGATTGCGGTAGGTAAGGCCGTGCGTCCTTGGTCGGCTGAGCGCCCGCAGCGTTATGTCCTCGTGGGCGAACTGAAAGACGAGAAAGGCCGTACTATCGACACCTACTCCACTTATGTTGGTTTCCGACAGATTGAGATTAAGGACGTCCCTGCAAGTCAAGACGAGTTCGGTTTGGCAGGTCGCTACTATCTCTATAATGGTAAGCCCATCAAGTTTAAGGGTGTGAACCGCCACGAGACGAATCCCGACCGCGGTCATGCTATCACCCACGAACAGATGGAGCAAGAAGTCATGCTCATGAAGCGTGCCAATATCAACCACGTTCGTAACTCCCACTACACCAATGATCCCTATTGGTACTACCTCTGCGACAAATATGGCATCTATCTCGAGGATGAGGCCAATTTAGAGAGCCATGAATATTATTATGAAGCTCCCTCGCTTTCCCATGTGCCCGAATTCCAGAATCAGCATGTTGCGCGCAACATGGAGATGGTACACGCCGATGTAAACCATCCCTCTGTGGCTATCTGGAGTCTTGGCAACGAGGCCGGCCCAGGCGATAATTTCAAGAAGGCTTATGCCGCCATCAAGGCCTTTGATACCTCTCGCCCCGTGCAGTATGAGCGCAACAACGATATTGTTGACATGGGCTCTAACCAATATCCCAGCGTGGGCGGTGTTCAGGCTTTGGCTTCCGGTAAGACGAAAGCCAAATATCCTTTCCACATCTCCGAGTATGCCCATTCTATGGGTAACGCCGTGGGCGATCTCCAGCACTATTGGGATGCTATCGAAAGCACCAATTATGTGATGGGTGGAGCTATTTGGGACTGGGTGGACCAGGCTATGAATAAGGTGCAGGACGCACAATATAAGGTGGACGGCAAGAATACTGTCAAAGGTCTTCCCTCTACCACCTACTACTGGGCGTATGGTGGCGATTTCGGCGATAAGCCCAACGACGGAATGTTCTGTATGAACGGTGTGATGCGCCCAGATCTCACGCCGAAGGCTCAATATTTTGAAGTGAAGAAGGTTTACCAGAACGTCGGCGTTAAGTGGGTTGATGCCGCAACCAATCAGGTGGAAATCTTCAATAAAAACTATTTCGAGCCCCTCGACTATACCATCCATTTCACCCTTTGGAAGGACGGTCAGCAGGTAGCTGGTTCGGGTTGGAACTATAACGTTGCCATCCCCGCCCGCGAAAAGCGCGTGGTGACGGTTCCTAACTACAAGATGGCCGAACTTGATGCCAATTCCGAGTACTTCCTCAAAGCGCAGTTCTTTACCCACGCCGACCAACCTTGGGCAAAGGCAGGCTATGAGCAGATGAACGAACAGCTCTTGCTCCAGACACCCAATTGTCTGCCCGAGGTGGAAATGTCTCAGGATAGAACACAGCAGCCTAAAATGAAGACCGTGAGCGGAGGTATAGAAGTGAGCGGCAAGAACTTCAGGGTAGTGTTCGACACGCAGCAAGGTGCTATCCGAGAGCTTACTTATGCTGGTAAGCAGATAATAGAGAAGGGTCAAGGCCCTAAGCTGGATGTGTTCCGCGCCCCAGTTGACAATGATAATTGGCAGATTGGCGGTTGGTTCCGTAATGGTCTTTATAGGTTGACGCATAAGGTGAAGAGTTCTACGGTTTCCACCGATCCACGGGGTAATTGTGTTGTTTCTTTCATTGTAGAAAGTCATACAGCTCCAGGATGTCAAAACACCTATAGTAATACCGATCGCAACCCCGACGATGTTTACCGCATCAATGAAAAGTCTACCGAACCGGGCAATCTTGTTTTCACTCAACAGCAAGTTTATACGATCTACCCCGATGGTTCTATCGAATTGCAGAGTGCAGTGACAGCCGATAATACGGGTGTGGATCTCCCCCGCATAGGATATGCCCTCCAGCTACCTAAGCAGTACGACAACTACACTTATTACGGCCGCGGCCCTGTGAACAACTATTCCGATCGCAAGACAGGCCAATTCATTGAGAAATACAATCAGAAACTCGACGATAGCTATATCGTTCTGCCGAAACCGCAAGCTATGGGCAACCGCGAGGATGTGCGCTGGATGTCGCTGACGGACAATGCCGGCGATGGCGTTCTCTTCCGTGCCGACAGTACTTTCAGCTGTTCCGCTCTGCCTTGGAGTCAGCTCGAGCTTATGGGCGCTTCGCATGCCTATAAACTCCCGAAGAGCTCCGCGGTTCATGTTCATCTCGACGCACAGGTGCGCGGTCTTGGAGGTGCAAGCTGCGGCCCAGGCCCATTGCTGGAAGATCAAGTGAAGTCTACAAGCCGTATGTTTGGCTTCCTTATCCGCCCCGTTACAAAGAACAACGAAGATGAACAAGGTAAGGTGCAGACCAGTGGCGAAAGTCCCATTGCTTTCTCACGTGATCGTGACGGTGAAGTAACTCTTTCAACAAAAGAACACGGCCTTCAGATTCTCTACTCTATCAATGGTGGCAAATCACAGGTGTACACCAAACCTTTCAACTTGCGCCAGGGCGGCGTAGTTACAGTACAGTATAAGGGCGATAAGTATACTACGAGCATGACTTTCCAGAAGATCGATGAGATACCATTGGAGGCAATCTACGCCAGCAGTATGGAGCCGGACGAAGGAGAGGCTACCCACCTCACCGACAATAAGCTCGACACCTATTGGCATACGCAATATGGCGTTACGCTTACGAAATTCCCCCATTGGGTAGACTTTGATTCGGGCGTCTTAGGCACGATGCGCGGCTTTGTTTACACTCCGCGTCAGGACAATGTCAATGGTCGTGTGAAGGCTTATGAGATCTACGTTTCCAATGATAACAAAACGTGGCGCAAGGTGGCTGAAGGCGAATTCCCGAACTCAGCAAAACCACAACGCGTTCTCTTCTCTCAACCCACAAAGGCACGCTACATCCGCTTCCGTGCTCTCAGTGAGCAGAACGGCGCAGAATACGCCAGCGGTGCCGAATTCTCCGTGATTGGCGAATAAGATTTAAGCACAGAAATATATCTATTAACGAGCAAGCAGAGGATGCAAATCCCCTGCTTGCTTTTTTGTGAGGAAAGGAATAAGCCCCCTCCATCTCCCCCATGAGGGGGAGTGCTCAGCTTGGGTTCTCGGACGAATCGGACCTGTCCGATTTGTCTGACCAGTCTAACCCGTCCGAGACCCAATACTGATTCGTGCTCCTTCGCTCCTTTCGTGCCCTTTCGTGGGCTAAAAATATCAATAGAATTCTTATTTTTCTCTTCCTACGAGGCTCTTCAATCCACGCACGAAAGGGAGAGAACGAACAATTCCGCCTTCCTGTGCGCCGATACAATAAGGCTGCTGGCTGATTCCCTTATTGCGTCGGCCGACAGCATAAGGAAGCCAGCCGACACAATAAGGAAAATGACGAAGGGGATAAGGACAATTTTCATCAAAAATGGACTGAAAAGCAAGAAAATCCCTCAAAATTTCCACTTTCCGCAGGATTTCGCCCGATTTTTTCCTCCTGCAAAATCAAAAATGCCGCAAAGATTTTGGCAGAAAGCGAAGAGGAGAGCTTTTCTCAATTTTTCAGAGAAAAGCCTCTTGTCAATTTTTCAGGAAGTTTTAGAACTCTTCGGACTGGTCGGACTGGTCGGACAAGTCCGAGATGCTATTGAGAAATCTGCTTATCGGACCAGTCCGACCAGTCCGACGAGTCCGAGAGTGGCAGCCGAGCACTCCCCCTTATGGGGGAGATGGAGGGGGCTCTCCCCTTTTTCCTCCCCATTCTCCTTGAATCTGAAAAAAATCCTTATATTTGCAGCAAACACCAAACATAAAAAACATCACACTATGGAAATGGTATCCGTGTTTATGACTTTCGGCATCATCGTTGCCCTAAGCATCTTTTTCTATTTCGTGCCTTTCTTCCTCTGGTTGAGCGCGAAAGTTTCTGGCGTACATATCTCGTTGATCCAGCTCTTTTTGATGCGTATTCGTAATGTCCCGCCAGGTATTATTGTGCCCAGTATGATTGAGGCGCACAAGGCAGGACTGCAGAATATTACGCGTGATAAACTCGAGGCACACTATATGACTGGTGGCCATGTGCAGCGCGTGGTCCATGCCCTTGTATCGGCCAATAAAGCCAATATAGACCTCACCTTTGAGAAGGCTACCGCCATCGACTTGGCAGGTCGCGATGTTTTCGAGGCCGTGCAAACCAGTGTAAATCCTAAGGTGATTGATACGCCGCCCGTTGCTGCCGTTGCAAAGAATGGTATTCAGCTCATCGCCAAAGCTCGTGTCACGGTGCGCGCCAATATCCAGCAACTCGTGGGTGGTGCTGGCGAAGAAACCATCTTGGCCCGCGTGGGCGAAGGTATCGTGTCGAGCATCGGTTCGGCAGAGAGCCATGAAACGGTGTTGGAGAACCCCGATAGCATCTCGAAGCTCGTGCTCCGCAAAGGCCTCGATGCTGGTACGGCCTTTGAGATTCTCTCCATTGATATTGCAGACATCGACGTGGGTAAGAACATCGGTGCTACTTTGCAAATGGATCAGGCCAATGCCGATAAGAACATCGCTCAGGCTAAGGCAGAAGAGCGTCGCGCTATGGCTGTGGCCACAGAGCAGGAAATGAAAGCCAAGGCGCAGGAAGCCCGCGCAGAAGTGATTCGGGCAGAAGCACAAGTGCCACTGGCTCTGGCCAAAGCCCTCAACGATGGCAATATGGGCGCGATGGACTACTACCGCCTCAAAAACCTTTTGGGCGATACAGAGATGCGCGAAGAGATTGCTGGCCTGGCAAAGAACGGCCTCTCCTCCTTAGGACAAGGTAATACCCCTCCCCCAGCGCCTAAGCGCCGCGATTAAGAAAGCGGAAACCTAAGATAACGTGCCAATGCGTTGCCCTGTCATGCAGGGTGACCATTGGCACTTTTTGTTTCCTACAGTCTGCGAATGCCACAAGAGTATAAGAAATACTAATGTTTTGTTAAAAGAGGTCGTTTGCTTACATATTGTTGTTGGAACTCTTTACATTTGTCACCGTATGTAATAAAGATAAAAAAAGAATAAGTATGAAGAAAATTGTTTTCACATTGGCAGCAGTTGCTGCTTTCAGCTTCGCTTCTTGCGGAGGAAACAAGACAGAGAAAGGCGGAGTCAACGATTCCGATAGTACGACAATGGTGGCTGATACTACGAATGATCCCGTGGTCGCTGCAGCTCAGGGCGTGACGGAGCAGTTAAAGGCGAGTGTGAACGATCCCGAGAAGTTGCAGGCAGCTGTTACTGCTGTGCAGGCTACGCTTCAGCAATATTTGGCTAATGGTGACAAGGAAGCCGCTGCAAAGTATGCGAAGGTAGTTCAGAACTATATCAATACCGACGCAGCGGTGAAAGAAGCTCTCACAAAGGCGGAAGTGAGCCTTTCGAAGGATGCTGCTGCAGCTAAAGTGGATGTTGCTACAAATCTCTATGAAACTCTGAACGGAATTACCAATGTGGCTAAAACTTCTGATGGAGCTATGGAGAAGGTGACAAAGACTGCTACCCAGGAAGCTCAGGAAGCTGCAAGCACGGTGGCTAATAAAGCTGTGGATGCTGCAAAAGAAACAGCAACCAATAAGGCGAAAGAAGAAGTGAAAAAAGGTGCTGAGAAAGCCGAAAAGGCAGTGAAAGAATCGGCAGACAAAGCCAAAGCAAAGACTTCAGAAGAAGTGAACAAAGGTTTGAAAAAACTCGGTCTCTAAAGTTTTATACTTTGATATATTGAGGATGCAGCTCCTTCCAGAGCTTCTCCTCACAGAAAAACGCCCAACCTCCACAGGTCGGGCGTTTGTAGTTATGATGCGGCTTATTGTAGCCTTATTTTTTTGCGGTTTTGTCGGGAAGCAAAGGAGATACTTCAGTGGGTGGCAGGGCTGCAAATTCCTGCGCCTCCATGGCGGTGCGGCTTTCCTTTGCTGCAAAGATGCTATCCTTAAACTTGGTGTCCTTGTTGAGCGTTTCGAGCGCTTGGCGTGCGGCGTTCTGCTGACTCTCTTTCTTAGAGTAGCCACGCCCCTTTCCTGCCTTTTTGCCTTCCAGGATTATGACAGTGTTGAACACGGGAGAGTTACTGTTCTCCCCTTCCGTATTTTCCAGTTTGAACTCGGCACGTAGCTTATTCTTCTGGCTCCATTCCAACAAGCGCGACTTGAAGTTTTCTTCCTTTTTCGAAAGTGCTTCAAGATTGATGTATTGTCCCAGAATACGCTTGTCCACAAATTCGTAGCATTTCTTAAAGCCTCGGTCGAGATATACCGCCCCGATGAAGGCTTCAAAGGCATTTCCACCAATGTTGTTGCGCTTCGTTGTGGGGCGCGTATTGAGACTGATGAGTTTGCTAAGTCCCATCTTCTCCGCCAGCAGGTTGAGCGTGGAGCGCTGTACCACCTTGCTGCGCACATTGGTCAGAAAACCTTCTCGCCTGCGCGGAAATTTCTTGAAAACAATGTCGCTGACGATGGTCTCAAGCACAGCATCGCCTAAGTATTCCAGTCGCTCGTTATTGACGGCACGGCCAGAATGATTCTTATACATCTTGCTGCGATGAGCTAAAGCAATCTGATAGAGCTCTATATTGTGTGGATAGAACCCTAAGATGTCGTAAATTTGAAAATAAAGCTCCTTGTCCTTGCGGAAGAGGAGCTTCATCCTATCAAGTAAATTCGTGTTCATTCTATTAAGTTACGAGTTGCGAGGTACAAGCTGCGAAGCACAATACCCCTCGTATGAATGACGATGTAGGAGATATGCGACGTTAAAGACAAGGGACGGGACACGAAGTGCCAGCTACTGAACGCTGTCTTGTGCCTCGTCCCTCGTAGCTTTGTTTACTTGTACTTCTTCATAATGACGCACGCGTTGTGTCCACCAAATCCGAACGTGTTGCTCAGAGCTGCGCGTACTTCGCGTTGTTGCGCCTTGTTGAAAGTGAAGTTCAGCGAATAGTCGATCTCGGGATCTTCATCGCCATCTTCATGATTGATGGTTGGAGGAACAATGTCGTTGACCACTGAGAGCACGCAGAAGAGTGCTTCAATACCTCCGGCAGCACCCAGAAGGTGACCCGTCATCGATTTCGTTGAGCTAATGTTGAGCTTGTAAGCTGCGTCGCCAAATACGTCCTTAATTGCTTTTGCTTCGGAGATATCGCCCACGGGAGTAGAAGTACCGTGTACGTTGATATAATCAATATCTTCGGGCTGCATTTCAGCATCTTTCAGTGCGCGCTGCATAACAAGTTTTGCGCCAAGACCCTCGGGGTGAGAGGCCGTAATATGGTGTGCGTCAGCACTCATGCCAACACCGGCCACTTCGCAGTAGATGTGTGCGCCGCGAGCAAGGGCGTGGTCGAGCGTCTCCAGCACGAGGATACCTGCACCCTCTCCCATGACGAATCCGTCGCGGCTCTTAGAGAACGGACGGCTTGCGTGCTCGGGGTCATCGTTGCGAGTGGAGAGCGCGTGCATAGCGTTGAAGCCTCCAAGGCCGCAAGGCCAGACTCCAGCTTCTGCACCACCAGTTACAATAGCATTGGCTTTGCCCAAACGCAAGAGGTTGAACGCGTCAGCCAAGGCGTTGGTTGCGCTGGCGCAGGCGCTCGTCGTTGTGTAGTTCGGACCGCGGAAGCCGTAGTTGATAGAGATTTGTCCGGCAGCGATGTCGGCAATCATCTTAGGGATGAAGAACGGGTTGAACTTCGGTCCCTCAGCTTCATGCAGTGCGTAGTAGCCTGCTTCTTCTTCAAACGTGTGGATACCACCGATGCCGACGCCTAAGATAACGCCAATCTCGTTTTTGTCCACTGTGTCGAGGTCCAAACCAGAGTCTTTGATGGCTTCTTGTGCAGCTACGAGTGCGTACTGTTCGTAGAGATCCATCTTACGAGCCTGCTTGCGGTCGATAAAGTCCGCAACCTTGAAATTCTTTACTTCGCACGCAAAGTGAGTCTTGAACTTCTCTGCGTCAAAATGAGTAATAGGAGCTGCGCCACTAACGCCGTTCTTGATGTTCTCCCATGTTTCGGGAGCGGTGTTACCTACCGGCGTGAGGGCACCCATACCTGTCACTACAACTCTGTGTAATTCCATTTTATGAGAGCTAATCTGTTAATAAAGCGCAACGTTTAACGTCAGGAGAAACATGCACCCATTGAGGAGCGCGTTTCTGAAAACGTTAAACGTCGGTATCGGAACTATGGATACAAATATTATTTTGTATGCTCTTCGATATAAGCGATTGCATCGCCAACGGTGCTGATTTTTTCAGACTGGTCGTCGGGGATAGTGATACCGAACTGCTTCTCAAATTCCATAATGAGCTCTACAGTATCGAGTGAATCTGCGCCCAGGTCGTTTGCGAAGCTTGCTCCGTCTTGTACTTCTGCCTCGTCAACGCTCAGTTTGTCAACGATAATTGCCTTTACTTTATCAGAGATTTCAGACATGATTGTAAATAATTAATTTGTTGTTAATATGATTTTTCTGTTTTTGTAGGTTGCAAAAATAGAGACATTTATGGATATACCCAAACTTTTCAGCTGAAAACTGCTGTTTTGTTGCACATTTTTTCCTATTTCTGTGCAATTTTGATATTTCTGGCTGATAAAAAGAGGGTTATATTGATGAGTAGGTGGGAGAAAAAGGAGGGAGGAAACAGGCGATTTTGTCAGAATTATAGAGAAAAGAGATTGAATTATAAAGAAGTTTTTTTGAATAATAAGGACGATAGTAGAACAAGTAGGGAGGGATAGCAACCTGCTGGAAGCACGTTGCGAAATCCCTCCAACGGCGGTTGTGCTTATTGGCTTTTCCCTGTGGCGCGAGCGGGCTGCAAGCCAGCGGCTGCGGCTTCGAGGGTGAACGCACCAGCTTTGTTGGTGGTTTGAACAATCACGGTACACATTCCGCTAAAGAGGTGCATCTGCGGTTCTTGGAACGCGTCGAGACAAGTGGGGTCGCCGTTGGCCGTGGCTTTGAAACGGGCATTGCCAGAAACTTTGAAACGTACCAGTCGGTTATCGGCGGGACAGAGGTTACCGTCCTTATCAACGGCACGTACTGTATAATAAGCCACATCTTCTGCATTGGCACGGAGGGCTTCATTGTCGGCACGCACAAGTTCCAGATGGTGGGGCTTACCTGCTGTGCGCACCACCTTTTCTGCCACTTGCTCTCCCCTATCATTATAGGCCACCACACGAAGTTCGCCGGGTTCGTAGACAACATCGTTCCACATCAGGCGGTAGCGTTTCTCCACATCCTTATAGTCCTCGGGCTGGGTGCGGCGCGGTGCAGATTTCGGTGCATCAGCCTTGCGCAGACGTCCCTGACTTTTCCCATTCACGAAAAGTTCGGCCTCGGGATAATTCGTATAAACAAAGACGGGCGTAGTCTGCCCCTCTCGTCCCGGCCACGTCCACTGCGGCAGAACGTGCAGCGTGGACGCCTGCTTATTCCAAACACTCCGATAGAGATAATAACGATCCTTGGGCAGCGAAGCCAGATCGATGATGCCGAAGTAGGAACTGTGCGATGGCCAAGCATTGGTGTCGTAGGGCGTAGGCTCACCCAGATAATCGAAGCCCGTCCAAACAAATTGGCCCAAAGTCCAAGGCTGGTCGTCGGCGTTGGCAAAATCCCAGTCGGGTATGTTCGACCACCAACAAGCCTCTAAGTCGTAAGAACTCGACTGCTTGTCGGGATACATCTTCCCATCCGCTTTGACAACAGGAAACTTATAAACACCGCGCGAACTGACCGTTGATGCCGTTTCCGAACCAAGCACATAGCCCTGCGGTAGCCCCTCGTAGCCTTCTTGATAGCGATGGGCGCGATAGTTATACCCAGGGATGTCTATCATAGCCGCAAACCCATTTGTCAGTACACAATCCCACTGATCCATGCCGCAAGTCACTTTGCGCGTGGGATCTTCGCGGTGGCAGATGTCCTGCAGGCGGTTCGCCACGGCATATCCGTTTGGCGAACACTGCGTGGGTACTTCGTTACCAATGCTCCAGAGTACAACGCTCGGGTTGTTGCGATAGTGGCGCACCATGTTGACGATGTCTTTCTCAGCCCAATCAGCGAAGAAACGGTGGTAGCCGTTTTCGCACTTTGCTACATCCCACTCGTCGAAGGGTTCAATCATCATCATGAAGCCCAGCGAGTCGCACAGCTCTACGAGTTCGGGCGCGGGCATATTGTGGCTCGTGCGGATAGCATCGCAACCCATGTCCTTGAGTAGGCGAAGCTGATGGATGAGTGCACTTCGGTTGACGGCCGCACCGAGTGGTCCTAAGTCGTGATGGTTGCAAACTCCCTGAAACTTACGCTGCTGGCCGTTGAGAAAGAACCCTTTATCGGGCACAAACTCTAAGGAACGAATACCAAAGCGCGTTGTGTAAGTATCTTGCAGTTGTCCGTCGGCCGTATAGATGCGGCTCACGGCGCGGTATTGTTGTGGCGCTTCGGGCGACCATAAGCGCGGGCGTTCTATCGTGAAATGCTGCACGAAAGGCTGGCCGTGCATCGTGGTTTGTGTGTTCTCGCGTGTGAGTACAATGTGATTCTTGTCGTCCAAGATAGTGGTCTCCACGCGCAAGGGCTTTCCCTCCCCTCCCTCCACATTGAGGCGAAGCTCTACGGAGGCGTAGTCGGCTGCCACGTGCGGCGTGAGCACCTGCGTGCCCCATACAGGCACATGGATGCGGCTTGTATGGATGAGTCGGACGTTGCGATACAGGCCTGCACCAGGGTACCAGCGCGCCGACTGCGGGTGGTTCTCCAATCGGACGGCCAAAACGTTGACTTGGCCGTTAGGATTCAGATAAGGCGTAATGTCGACGAAGAAACTGTTGTAGCCGTAAGGCCAGAAAGCCACTTTCTGTCCGTTCACAAATACTTGCGCCTCGCTCATTGCCCCATCGAAGAGCAGCGTGGTGCATCCTGTGGTGTCGGCCACGAAAGTTGTCCTGTACCACCCTACTCCCGCATACGGCAGTCCGCCTGTGCGCCCTGTCTTTTCCGAAGCCTCCGTCTCGCCGTTCTGTGTAACGGCCACGCGCTGCAAGTCGTTGTTGCGGGAGAAAGGCCCTGTGATGGCCCAGTCGTGGGGGATGCTCACGGCTTGCCACGCTTTGCTGTTGTATCCAGCGGCTTCTGCGCCCAGTGCCTCACCCCTGTGGAACTGCCAGTGAGTTTTGAGCAATGTTTCCGAGCGTTGTGCCGATGCCACCGTGGTGCAGAGCAGTCCGGCAATGAGGAGAGAATGGAACGGATTCATATTGTGTGGTTTTGTTTCTGCGGACAAAAATAGGAAAAAATATGAATTCTACACAAGGAAAAAGCCCCCTCCATCTCCCCCATAAGGGGGAGTGCTCGGCTGCCACTTGAGATTCTTGAGTGGCTTTATTGGATTTCAGACCAGTCCGACTTATTGGACTCATCCGATAAGCAACCCCTTCAACAGAATCTCGGACCAGTCCGACCAGTCCGACTTGTCCGAGAACACTAAAAACCTTCTGAAAAATTGACAAGCGCTTTTCTTCTAAACGATGGAGAAATTTTTAGGTTTACGCTTTCTGCTAAAATTTTCGAGGCGGTTTTGATTTCGCAGGTGGGAAAAATTGGGGGAAATCCTGCGGAAAGTGGAGATTTTGAGGGATTTTCTTGCTTTTCAGTCCTTTTTTGATGAAAATTGTCCTTATCTCCTTCGTCATTTTCCTTATTGTGTCAGCTGGCTTCCTTATGCTATCGGTCGACAGCCTTATTGTGCTGGCTGACGCAATAAGGAAGCCCACGCGCAGGAAGGGGGAGTTGTTCGCTCTCTCCCTTTCGTGCGTGGATTGAAGAGCCTCGTGGGAGGAGAAAAATAAGAATTCTATTGATATTTTAAGCCCACGAATGTTTACGAAAAAGGCGAAGGAGTACGAATCAGTATTGGGTCTCGGACGGGTCAGACAGGTCCGACAAGTCGGACTGGTCCGAAAAGTCTGAGAACCCAAGCTGAGCACTCCCCCTTATGGGGGAGATGGAGGGGGCTTATTCCTCCTGGGCTGGGCTCTGTCTTTTCTCAACAAAAATCCCCACGCGCTGTGGGGCACGTGGGGAAGATGAATGATTATCTCGGTTTGGCTTATTTCTTCTCGCGGTAGTTCTTGAGACCTTCTTCGAGGAATTTAACGTAACCAGGGATGTCCTCTTTGTAAGAGAAGCTGTGGTTGAGCGCTTTTCCTTCGTTGTCGACAGGCACATAGAACGGCTGGGTCTGCGCACCGAACTTGGTGCTCTCCAAGTAGCTCCATTTGTCGCCCACAGTGCGGAGAATCTTGGTGGTGCCGTCTGGCTGCTTCACTTCGATATTCTCGGGTAAGCGCGTCTTATCGTCCACATAGAGCGAGATGAGCACATAGTCTTTGTTCATAATATCGCGCACCTTGGCATCGTGCCACACCGCCAACTCCATCTTGCGGCAGTTCACGCAGCCAAAGCCTGTGAAGTCGAGCAGGACCGGTTTTCCTGCTTTCTTGGCATAGGCCATTCCTTCCTCGTAGTCGCGGAATTTTGCTTCCACCTTCACTTGGTCGAGATTGAAGTCCTGCGTGTACATGGGCGGAGCAAAGGCGCTGATAGCTTTGCAGGGCGCGCCCCAGAGTCCGGGAATCATATAGATGGCAAACGCCAAACTGCCGAGTCCTAAGAAGAAGCGCGGCACGCTGGTGTGGGTATCATCGTCGTCGCTGGGGAACTTAATCCAGCCGAAGAGGTAGGCACCCAAGAGACCAAAGATGGCAATCCAAAGGGCAAGGAAGGTTTCGCGGTCCAGAATATGCCAACCGTAAGCCAAATCGGCCACGCTGAGGAACTTCAAAGCGAAAGCCAGTTCGATGAAGCCCAGAACCACTTTCACCACGTTCATCCAGCCACCACTCTTTGGAGCTTTCTTCAGCATGGTGGGGAAGAGAGCAAAGAGCGTGAAGGGAAGAGCCAGAGCAATGGCGAAACCCAACATTCCGATAGTGGGGTTGAGGATTGAACCGCCCGCAGTGGACACTTCAACAAGCAAGAATCCGATGATAGGGCCTGTGCAGGAGAAGCTCACCAGGGTGAGCGTGAACGCCATTAAGAAAAGTCCCATGAAACCTGATGCGCTGCTGGCCCGAGCGTTCACCTTGTTGTTCCAACTGGAGGGCAGCGTGATTTCGAAGCCTCCCAAGAAACTGGCCGCAAAGACCACGAGCAAAAGGAATAGGAAGATGTTGAACACAGCGTTTGTGCTCAAATCGTTCAAGGTGTTGGCACTCGACAGCGAGGTGACGATGAGGCCCAGAGATACGTAGATGACCACGATGCTTATACCGTAGATAATGGCATCGCGGATGGCTTTTCGCCGGTCGTCGTTGCGGTGGAGGAAGAAGCTGACGGTCATCGGTATGATAGGCCATACGCAGGGCGTGAGGATGGTGATGAGTCCGCCAACAAAGCCCATGAGGAAGATGTACCACAGTGTGCGGTTGTGTGTGCCGCCGTCTTCGCCCCAATGCTTGAGCTGGTCGATAGAAGATTGATACCATTGAGCAATATCTGAGGAGTCGGCAGGGGCCATTGTGGTGGGAACTGCAGCCGTGTCTATGGCATTGGCCAATGCAGTTGTATCGATTGTGGGGGGGGCCCATCCCGCGATGCGCATTGTTGGGTCCGGTTCAGTCTTATGAGCCATTTCGGCTGCCGCCGCTTTGGCTGCCTCACCGGTAGGGCCATCAGAGCCACTGACAGTGACCTCCGTGGTGGAAGGCGGCAGGCAATTCTGATCGTTACATGCGCCCCACTCCAAGTAGGCCTTTAGTTTGTAGTCCTTTTTTGTTAGTTTGATGCGCTGCGTGAATGTGGCTGTGTTTTCAAAGAAGGATAGTTGCATCTCGAAAACATCATCGTGCATACTCTTCACACCAGGCCCTGGTTTGAGAGCGCCAAGCGGTTCAGCACCATCCGCCTTGTCCACACCAAAGCGAGCCGCCGTTGGGCCGCCGTCAGGGATATTAGTACTGTAGACATGCCACCCCTTGGCGATTTTAGCCTTGAAAGTGACGTCTATCTCTGTTGGGGAAACACGCTTCTGTGACACGCTGAACGACACCTGCGCTTGTAGCGTATTGAGGAGTCCTGCTATTGTCAGCAAAAGCAAAGAGAGACATTTCTTCATAAATTATTCTAGGAAATTTGAGGTTTATAGCGACAAAAGTACCTAATTATTTTTATTCTATTCCTATGGAAAAGTGTTTCTTCAAGTATTTAAGGAAGACTTTTCTATAAATGTGGGGATAAATAGCTTTGTTTTTTACGACAAAGACTCAAAGAAAAGCCCCATCATGTAGGCTCAACGCTCCCGTTTGAAGTAGCCAATGATGGGGTAGTGGTCTGAATATGTGACGCGGTTGTCTATGTAAGCGGAGAAAGGCCGCCAATCGTCGGAGCAGAAAAGGTAGTCGATGCGCACAATAATGGCATCGCGGTTGAAAGACCGTCCCAATCCGTTGCCAGTGCGCACATAGGCATCGCGTAAGCCCTTGCTCATGCGGTAGTAAGTATTAGAAATGGG